>LNFM01000288.1_pt1 | contig 130135 bp, 97 predicted proteins | sample 596031 | NCBI WGS metagenome assembly LNFM01 (sample SAMN04254537, study PRJNA301005) | activated carbon metagenome | isolation source: dual media filters at the Ann Arbor, Michigan drinking water treatment plant | place: USA: Ann Arbor | reverse complement strand
AGTGCGGCAACCCGTGCGAAAGTAGGTCACTGCAAGGCTCCCATTGCACCACGCCCCAGTCGAGAAATCGGCTGGGGCGTTTGTGTTTGTGCCCCCCAAAAAGCCTGATCGCGGACACGAGCGGGTGCGGGGCCAAAATCTCGTACGTTTGGCTACAAACCGTCGAATCCCCGTGCGCACAGTCGTGCCGGCGAAGATTCCTGCGCGAGTGCACAGGCCCGTCCTGCGCTCTCTTCCCGTTCTAGCCTTGTTGAGGCGCCCCGACCGGCCGAGTTTGGGCACAACTTCGTCGTGCGCGTCGTATCACCCGCGCTCGATCGATGTGCAAGTCCTCAGTGCGCGCCTCGGAAGCAGCCGTTTGGGGTTCTCTTTTGCGGTCGCCGGTAGACTTGCCCCACGAAGGCAGTGGGGCCCTTGAAAACTCGAAGGTCTTCGATCGGCCACGTTGGCGGTTTTGAGGACCACAGAGTGAAAGATATTTCGTCTGGTGACCATCTCGATGTGGCCCTTCATTCCGAAGTACCACGGCTGCCCCGTATGGGTCCGACGCCTGTCCGGATCGCGCACCCGAGCACGTTTTTCGGATGCGAGGTAGCACCGATGATCGTCGCGTCAACGATCGTACCCCGGCTGATCCAAATGCCCCGTGCCTCAAGGTGATGATGCACCGGGTCGAACAGCGCCTCACCTAGTTGCTAACGAATCCACGCAGCGCCGCCGAGTCATGCAGCGCGATCTATTCACTGCTGGATCAGACAGGTGTTACCACTGCTGTAGGACGGGAGATGCGCAGCACCCGCTCCAGACCGACTGCCAGGCGCCCGCTCCAGATTCCCGAGGGGAGTGCGCCGCCACTACTTCGTACAATTCCTTCCACGTCTGCACCCTTCCCATCAGCTCCAAAAGTTGCCGTTCGGCGCGTGGTCTTGGCTATTCGATCGAACCCCTTCGTCGAAAACTTCGGTGTTAGCGCCCAGGGCTGCTTCAGAACAGCTTGCCGTGGAAGACGCGAGGGCGCGGGTTCGGGCAGAGTTTTTCTAGGCAGCGCTTGGTTGCGCTTCACGAGTTCGACCAGGGCTATCCATCGGAGAGCCTCCTCGCCACTTGGGCCTCACGGGGCAGTGACTTTCGGTCCATGACTCCACACCATGCATCTCCTGGCTCCATGCCTGGGGCGTCCTCTGATTCTTGCCGTGAATCGGGCCGTTCCAATGTCGCTTGACGGGCGGTCGTCCTGCCTTGCGAGCGAGTCCTGGAGAAGCTGGGACGACGGGAGCGGATCTCACTGAGGAGGCGCCACGGCTCCTGCCCGGGAGGCTGCGCGATCTTCGTACAGCAGCGCCAGGAGCGAACGGTCGAATCGGCATCGGCTTGCCCTTGCGCGGCTCCGAACTCCTGGGTAAGTCATTCGACGAGTTGGATTTCCGGGCTTGGTGGGCGGCTCTCAAGGAAAGATTTGATTGCCGCGGCAGTGTGCGATGCGCCAACGTCTCCACTTAAGGACCAAGGAAGCCCGCTAGCAACCATACGCCCGCCACCTACGCCTCCTTCCGGACCAAGGTCCAGGATCCAGTCCGCCTCACACATCACGTCGAGGTTGTGCTCGATCACGATGACCGAGTTTCCAGCGTCGACCAGCCGGTGGAGCACAACCACGAGTTTCTCGACATCAGCCATGTGCAATCCGACCGTCGGTTCGTCGAGCACGTATAGAGTGCGTCGAGCCGCACCAGCTCGCCCCGGACGTGCGCCTGGCTCATCGATATCGATTCGAACCTTTGCCAGTTCTGTGACGAGTTTGACTCGCTGGGCCTCCCCGCCCGACAAGGTGGGACTCTGCTGCCCAAGGGTCAGGTAACCCAGACCCACATCCTGCAGAAGGCGGAGGGCGTGGTGAATGACGCTGTGGGCTTCGAAGAAGACGACCGCGTCATCCACGCTCATCGACAACACATCGCCGATCGATCTACCCCGGTAGTGCACTGCAAGAGTTTCCCTGTTGAAGCGCTTTCCTCCGCATGCGTCGCACAGAACCTTTACGTCTGGCAGGAAGCTCATTTCGATGGTCTTCACGCCTTGTCCATCACACTCACCGCAGCGGCCGTTGCCAGTATTGAAGGAAAACCGGCTCGCATCGTAGCCGCGCATCCGAGCCTCGTTCGTTCCCGCGTAGAGGCGTCGAATGGCGTCCCAGAATCCGACGTAGGTGGCAGGGCACGAGCGCGGGGTCTTGCCGATCGGAGACTGGTCGACCTCCAGAACTCTTCCGATCTCGCCGCCGTCGCTGATGCTGGTGCATCCGATGGCTTCTGGCACGGACTTGCGGGCATTTCGTGCGTTCACGATGGCAGCCATGTTGTCGCGGACGATGTTGCGGATCAGGGTCGACTTTCCTGATCCGGACACGCCGGTCACGACGGTCAATCGTCGCAGAGGAATTCGAACGTCGATGTGCTGGAGGTTGTGAAGCGAAGCGCCATCCACAGCGAGCCAGGTCGTCGAGGCGTTCAGCGGTCGCCGTGCTGTCGTCTGATGGATCGATGGCGAGCGGAGCATCCGTCCCGTCACTGACGTCGCGGAGTTCATCAGCTCGATCGCAGTGCCCTCTGCCACAACGAAGCCGCCACGGGTCCCAGCCCCGGGACCGAGATCCAGGACGTGATCCGCGCGTCGAATCGTATCTTCGTCGTGCTCGACGACGACCAGGGTGTTGCCCTTCGCCTGAAGCTTGGAAAGGGTATCGAGAAGCACGTTGTTGTCGCGCGGGTGAAGACCGATGGTCGGTTCATCAAGGATGTAGCAGACCCCTTGAAGATTCGAACCGAGCTGCGCTGCAAGCCGCATGCGCTGCGACTCGCCACCGGACAGCGTCGGCGCTGACCGGTCGAGCGCCAAGTATCCGAGGCCGACATCCTTGAGAAACGTGAGGCGTGTGCGCAGCTCGGCGAGGATATCCCGCGCGATCTCGAGCTCGCGGCCGCGCAGCTCCATCCGTTCGAACAGTCGCGACACTTCATCGACAGGGAGGGCGGTCAGATCGGCGATGGAGCGGCCATCGAACCTCACGTGGAGCGCCACCTCGTTGAGTCGTCTGCCTTCGCACGCAGGGCAGACACCCAGGTCGGTTCCCTCTTCCACCCAACTACCTTCTTCGCCCGTCTGCTCGGCATCGAAGCCGGCCAGTTCGCGACCAGTACCGAAACAGCTCGGACACCAGCCATGTTTCGAGTTGAACGAGAAGAGGCGGGGATCCAGTTCCGGATAACTCGTTCCGCAGCTGGGGCAGGCGCGAAGCACCGAGAAGACGTGCTCACGGACTGAGGCCGTGCCGTCCATCAGGCCATCCAGCGGCTCGATCAGATGGACAACACCCTTGCCGAAGTTGAGCGCTGCGTCGAGGTGGGTGCGCAATGCAGTCTCGGATTCTGGCGTCACCACGAAGTCGGCGACGGGAAGCTCAATTGTGTGTTCCCGGAATCGGTCGAGGCGTGGCCATGCCGCTGTCGGCAGGAACTCGCCGTTCACTCGCAGGTGCGAGAACCCCTTCCCGAGCGCCCACTTGGCGAGGTCGGTGTAGAGACCCTTTCGCGCGATCACGAGGGGCGCGAGCAGGCCGATGTGCTGGCCACGATGCTCGCGCAGGATGCGGGCGGCGATGCTGTCCGGGCTCTGGGGCTGGATGGGTGTGCCATCTCGCGGGCAGTGCTGCGTCCCCAGCTTCATGTAGAGCAGACGAAGGAAGTGATAGAGCTCGGTCAACGTTGCGACCGTGCTCTTCCTCCCGCCGCGACTCGTGCGCTGTTCGATCGCGACGGTGGGAGGGATGCCGAGGATGGCATCCACCTCCGGGCGGGACGCCGGTTGCACGAACTGTCGCGCATAGGCGTTCAACGACTCCAGATAGCGGCGCTGACCTTCCGCGAAGATGATGTCGAACGCCAGGGTCGATTTGCCCGAACCCGACACGCCCGTGATCACCGTGAACTTCTGATGGGGGATGCTCACGCTCACGCCCTTCAGGTTGTGCTCCCGGGCCCGGTGCACTTCGATCGCTCGGGGGATCCGGCGCGTGGGCAGCGGCGTGTAGGTCGCGATCGGCTGCGCCACCATCGGTGCCTGTTCGCGAAGCGCTACGTCGTAGTCGCACAGCGCCTTGCCGGTGTGAGATGCGGCGCATGCCATGACGTCCTGCACTGTCCCGGTCACCACCAGTTCGCCACCGGCCTCGCCCCCTTCAGGGCCGAGGTCGATGACCCAGTCCGATGCGCGGATCACGTCGAGGTTGTGCTCGATCACGATCAGAGAATGGCCGGACTCCACGAGCCGTCGGAAGGCGCGCAGCAGCTTCGCGGTGTCGTCGAAATGCAGCCCCGTCGTTGGTTCATCGAAGAGGAAGAGCGTGGGCTCGGACGTGCCGCTCGCCGCCTCCCCCAGATGCCCGGCCAGTTTCAAGCGCTGGGCTTCTCCACCCGACAGAGTCGGAACCGGTTGTCCGAGTCGCAAGTACTCGAGGCCCACATCGACCAGTGGTTGCAGCCGGACGATCACGTCCCGATGCTTTGCGAAGACACCGATCGCCTCCGCCACCGTGAGTTCCAGCACCGCGGCCATGTCCCGCCCGTCCAGCTGGACCTCCAGGATCTCCGGGCGGTAGCGCTTCCCGTCGCAGTCCGCGCATCGGAGATACACATCCGAGAGGAACTGCATCTCGACATGCTCGAAGCCGTTGCCACCACAGGTAGGGCAGCGCCCGTCGCCCGCATTGAAGCTGAACGTGCCCGCCGTGTAACCACGTTGCCGGGCTGTCGGAACCTCCGCAAACAGCTTTCGGATCGCATCGAACGCCCCGACGTAGCTGGCTGGATTCGAACGCGTCGTCTTGCCGATGGGTGTCTGGTCGACGAACACCACAGCGCGGACCTGCTCGTGACCCAGCAGTGCCCGATGCGCGCCGGGGGTCTCGGTCGCCTTGCCCTTGGCCTTGAGCAGCGCGGGATGTAGCACATCCTGGACGAGCGTCGATTTGCCGGATCCGGAGACACCCGTCACGCAGGTGAGCCGGTTCAGCGGGAACCGGACGTCGATACCCTTCAGATTGTGTTCGGTCGCTCCCAGGATCGCTACCGAAGGCTGATCGGCCCGGGTCGGCAGCGGCGCAAGTCCGGCGTCGGCGCGCTTGCGGCCCGAGAGGTAGTCCGCCGTCAGGGAATCGGTGCTGTGGCGGAGTTCGTCCGGCGTCCCGAAGAAGACGATCTGGCCTCCGCGCTCTCCGGGGCCGGGCCCGATGTCGAGGATGCGGTCCGCGGCCAGCATGATCTGCGGATCGTGCTCCACGACGACCAAGGAGTTGCCCGCATCGCGTAGCCTCTGCATGACGCCGATGACGCGCGCCATGTCGCGAGGGTGCAGGCCGATCGAGGGCTCATCCAGTACGAAGAGCGTATTCACCAGCGACGTCCCTAGCGCGGTCGTCAGATTGATCCGCTGGACTTCGCCGCCCGACAGCGTGCGGGACTGCCGATCGAGCGTGAGATACCCGAGACCGACTTCGGCCAGATACTTGAGGCGCGCGTCGATCTCCGTGAGCACCAACTGGACGGCCTCGTCCTCGGCACTCACACCGGAGCGGTGTGCGCCATGAAGGGCGTCGAAGAACGCACGCACGCGGTCCACGGGCATCAGCATCAGGTCGTGCACGCAAAGCCCTGGCAGATCGGCCAGCGTCATGCGACTCCAGTACGTGCCCTTGGGAAGGTGCCTCGCGTCGGGCGACAGGTTTGCGTCTGCCATGGCCCGGTCACCGACCCGCCACAGAAGCGCCGACGGCTTGAGGCGCGCCCCGCCGCACGTTTCGCAACTCGTGTACGCGCGGTACTTCGAAAGCAGCACGCGGATGTGCATCTTGTAGCTCTTCGTCTCGAGCCACGCGAAGAAATGGCGAACGCCGTACCAGGTTCCTGGCCACGAGGCGTCCCAGCTCTTCCAGCCTGGCTCACCCTCCAGCACCCAGTGCCGATGCTCGGGTGGAAGGTCTCGCCACGGGATGTCCATGGCGACGCCGCGCTTCAGCGCGAACTTCCGGAGATCATCCTGGCATTCCTTGAAGCTCTGGGTCTGCCAGGGCTTGATGGCTCCCTGCGCGAGGGTCTTCGACTCATCCGGTACGACGAGTCCGAAGTCGATGCCGATGATCCGCCCGAAACCGCGGCATGCTTCACACGCACCCACGGGCGAGTTGAACGAGAACAGGCTGGGCGTCGGCGTGTCGTAGCGGATATCGCAGGTCGCGCAATGGAGATCCGTCGAGTAGCGCCACGGTGCCGGTTTCGGTTCGCCGTCCTCGACCCATGGATGCACGTCCACCCGGCCGGAACCTACACGGAGGGCTGCTTCCAGCGCTTCGGCCACGCGGGCAGGCTCCGCGTTCGAGAGACGGAAACGATCCTGGACGACATCGACGCGGCCGGGGCCGCGATCGTGGATGCGCGTGTACCCCTGGGCTTCGAGGAGCTTCAGAACTTCCGCTTCTTCGAAGTTCTCGGGTATGGCCACCGGGAAGGTGATGACCAACCGTGGATCGCCGGCGGCAGTCGCCCGTTTCGCCATGTCGTCGGCGATGCTCGTCGGCTCGTCACGTCGCACGATCTGGCCGCACTGCCGGCAGTGGAGATGGGCTGCGCGCGCGAATAGCAGTTTCAGGTGGTCGTTCAGTTCCGTCATCGTGCCGACGGTGGAGCGCGAGGTGCGCACCGGATTCGTCTGGTCGATCGCGATGGCTGGCGGGATGCCCTCGATGGCATCGACCTGCGGCTTGTCCATCCTGTCGAGGAACTGCCTTGCATAGGGCGAGAAGGTTTCCACGTAGCGCCGTTGTCCCTCGGCGTAGAGCGTATCGAACACGAGCGAGGACTTGCCGGAGCCGGACACGCCGGTCACGACAATGAGTTCGTTGGTGGGGATGGAAAGCGTCAGATTGCGCAGATTGTTCTGGCGCGCGCCGCGAATGACGATCGCGTCGACGTTGGGGCGTTCGGGCATGGAGGGCTCGGAGTGCTCGGAGGGCGCCGGGTGGCGCGGGTTGGGCGTGCGGGGCCCGGGGCAGACACGGGACCCGGGCGATCGGTTCGCCCGGAATCGGTCCGATGTTATTTCGGGTGATCGGAACGCTCAATCCTGCCCAAGCGTTCCGTACGATCCGGTACGCGGGTATCTATATGGAGTCGAGGAAGAAGAGCAGAGCGTCCCGATCGGCCTTCGGCAACCGGCGGAAGAACTCGCGCGACGCCCGGGCCTCCCCGCCGTGCCACAGGATTGCCTCCGTCGCGTTCCGCGCCCGGCCGTCATGGAGCATTGCGGTACTGCCCGACACCGTCTGCGAGAGCCCGAGCGCCCAGAGTGGTGGCGTTCTCCAGTCGCGCGGGCCCGCCTGGAAATCGGGGCGGCCGTCGGCGAGCGCATCACCCATGTCGTGCAGCAGTAGATCGGTGAACGCGCGGACCTTCTGATTCGCCGCGATCGGAAGATGGGGAACCTCCCGCGCCGTGACGAGTTCCGGAACGTGGCACACGGCGCACTGCGCCTCCGCGAACAACCGCTCGCCGCGATCGAACCGTGGGTCAGTGACGTTGCGCCTTGCCGGGACCGCCAGCGCCTGCTCCCAAAAAGTGATCTCCTGCCAGTCGCTGTCGATCAGTTCGGGCTGGTTGCCCGGGGGCTGAGCTGCGCAATCCACCTGCACCGGCGGGCAGTTCATTTCTGGGTACAACGTCGACGTGACGCCAAGATCGCTGGCGTAGGCCGCAGCGATCTGCTGCGCGAGGCTCGGCTGGTTCGCCTTCCAGCCGAAGCGGCCGAGAGCCTCCCGTTTCGCGATGTCGTCCCGAACGCGATTGACGCGTCCGTTGAATCCGATCGTTCTCTGATGCGCGGCGATTGCGGCGATGTCGGCATCCGGAACCGCTTCGAGGAGCCCGAGACCGTGGATCGGCTGTGCCACCCGCAGGGATGTCATCGTCGTGTCGCCCACGGGCCCGAACCATAGTCGACCCCATCGTAATCGGGGTTCGCGGAGTTCGACCTGCTCGCCATCCTCGAAGGCCACCGTGGTCGTCTGCCAGTCGATGAACACCTCCGCTTCCGGCGGAACGCGATCCCCGAGGAAGGTGTCGTCGCGATCCTGACCCATCAGTCCGGCGTTCTGGACCTGGTCTCCATAGTGCGGATGCGGAAGCGGTGCTTCGTGCGGGCCGGCGCCGGGCACGCTCAGGCGGACGAGGAGCGACAGAGGCTGCTCGTTCGCGGAAACGGGTGGCCTGCCCCGACCAGCGCCGACGTGGCAGTTCACGCACTTGTTCGTGATGAACGTGGGGCCCAGGCCCCAGTCCCCACCGAGCGACGGGAACTGTACCCAGCGATGGTTGAAGTGATGCCGGCCGCGCAGAAAGCGTTCGCGCTGCGCGTAGGAGAGGGCTGGTGCTGGTTCCGAAAGCGCGCTGGCGTCGATGCGCGCCACCGTGAACGATCCGGCGGAGAGCGCCTTCTCGGGGATCGCCTCGTCACCGGTCGCCAGGACTCCGGCGACCCCGGTCAGACTCATCAGCAGGAGAACAGCCCCCAGCTTCCTCGATCTCATGGTGCCCGTGCTCCCCGACTTACCGCCCCGACGTTAGCGGATGCCATCCGCCGTCGCAACCGCGTTGTCCCGAGGCAGCACCTGCCCTCCGCTACTGAGCAACCCAGCCACCGTCGATCGAGAGGGTCGCTCCGGTGATGCCTGCAGCGGCGTCGCCACAGAGGAATACCGCCAGTTCGGCGACGTCGTCGATCTTCACGAACTCCTTCGAAGGCTGACGTTCGAGGATCACCTTCTCGATGACTGCCTCCCGCGGGATTCCGTGCACCTTCGCCTGATCGTCGATCTGTCGTTCCACCAACGGTGTGAGGACGTAGCCCGGGCAGATCGCGTTGCAGGTGATCGGCAGGCGTGCCGTCTCGAGCGCCACTGACTTGGTCAGGCCGACGATCGCGTGCTTCGCCGCGACGTAGGCGGACTTGAACGGCGATGCAACGAGGCCGTGCGCCGATGCGATGTTCACGATGCGCCCCCAACCACGGGCTTTCATCGAGGGGAGCGCCATCCGCGTCGTGTGGAAAGCGGATGACAGATTGATCGCGAGGATGCTGTCCCACTTTTCGACCGGGAACTCGTCGACGGGGGCTACGTGCTGAATACCGGCGTTGTTCACCAGGATGTCGACGCCGCCGAACCGGGCGATGGCATCCGTGATCATGGCCTCGGTCTCGTCCGGGTGCGCCATGTTTGCTGCGGAGTACACGACGCGGACCCCATGCTCTACCGACATCGACTCGCAGAGAGACTGGATCTCGGAGGCATCGCCGAAGCCGTTCAGCACGATGTCGGCCCCCTGCCGCGCGAGTGCCCGCGCGATCCCCAGGCCGATGCCGCTGGTGGAACCGGTGACGATGGCGCACTTGTTTTTCATGGAATCTTCCTCGTTCTGCTGCGGTGCAAAAAGTCTAGCAGACGGTGGAGGATCGTCGTGCGCGATACGTAACCGATCCGTAAGGCCCAGCGTGCGACTCTGAATTCCGGGACTTCATCTCCTCCCTCCGGGCCGCGCTTTCGTCACCAGGGTGCTTCCGGTTCGGGCGGCGCAGTTGCATCCAGCATCGATCGCGCCGCCCTTTTTCCCCCTTTCTCCTTGTCAGGTCCGCGATCGCTATCGAGAATCTGTCGTCCATCTCGAAGTGGTCGTTCGCCATGCCTTCGTCAGCCGTGCCACCTGCCTTCCCATCGCGCCCGACGCGGCGCGTTCCCGATCTTCGCTTGCGCCCTGGAGGTGCGTCGTGACGGTGGACGTGTTGGGTCTCGGGGAACCGATGGTCGAGTTCAGCCAGATTCCCGGAGAGCCCGGACGCTATCTGCACGGTTTCGGTGGCGACACGATGAATGCCGTGATCGCGGCCGCCAGGCAGGGCGCCCGGACGGGTTACGTCACGAGGCTCGGGGCCGACGAGTTCGGGCAGCAACTGCTCGACCTCTGGCGCCGGGAAGCGGTGGATGCCACCGGCGTGGCGATCGACGCCGAAGCGCCGACGGCCGTTTATTTCATCACTCACAGCCCCTCGGGGCACGTCTTCACCTATCGGCGGGCAGGTTCAGCGGCGAGTCGGCTCACTCCTGAGGGCCTTCCTCTCGATGTGATCGCCAGTGCGCGCTTCCTGCACGTTTCCGGCATCAGCCAGGCCATCAGCGCGAGCGCGTGTGACGCCGTCTTCGCGGCGATCGACCATGGGCGATCGAATGGCGTACGGATCTCGTACGACTCGAACTTGCGGTTGAAGCTGTGGCCGTTGGCCCGGGCGCGGGCCATCGTCCTTGCGACGATCCCCCTTGTCGACTGCTTCCTGCCCAGCCTGGACGATGTCCAAAGCCTCTCGGGATTGTCGGCGCCGGATGCCATATTCGACTGGGCGCTCTCGCACGGTGCCCGATCCGTCGCACTGAAACTCGGTCCTGCAGGGGTACTGGTCGGCGACGCCTCGTTCCGCGAGCACATTCCAGCCTGCCGGGTGGACGTCGTCGATGCCAGCGGAGCGGGCGACTGCTTCGCGGGTGCGTTGCTCGCGCGGCTTGCGGCGGGAGATCCGTTAACCCAGGCCGCCCGCTATGCCAATGCGGCTGCGGCGCTCAACTGCACGGGGTACGGCGCGGTCGCGCCGCTTCCGCGCCCCGAGGCGGTGCTCGCGTTGCTTTCTCGATCAGGCGCGGCCTGAGCCGCTTCCACCCTGGGTAATGGTGCCGAGAATCTCCGCCAGTTCGCTCGTGCGACTCAGCCTGGAATGCTGGGCCACCACCGACCGGGCCGGGGTTGTGATGCTGCCGTCCCGCAGTGCCTCCAGAAAATCCAGGAGTGTCGCTGCGATCTGATCCGGAGCATCGAGGGGGGCAATGTGGCGCACGCCCGCGCGCGTCATCAGATCGGCCGTGTCACCCTTCGGATCCGTGAGCCCGAGGAGTGGGCGCTGCGACCGCAGATATTCGTAGACCTTTGCCGGAATCTGCTCGTTGCAGTTTGCCGCCTGCATCACCAGCAGCCCGTCCGCCCGCATCATCTCGCCCAAGGCGTCGCGGTAGGGGATCGGAGGGAGGCACTCCACGAAAGGTGACACACCAAGGCGCTCGGCTATGCCCAGGATGAGCTTGTCGTGGGCCGGCGCGCGAAATCGGATGCGCAGGGTGTCGGGGGTGATCCGACTGGATTTCCAGAGCGTCGCGAGCGTTTCGAAGAACTGGGTCGGATCGCGTTCCACCGGATAGATAAGGCCGCTGTGCAGCAGCGTCGTCTTTCCCGGGATCAGCGCTTCTCCGCCGACGATGCCGCTGAAGCTCTCCTCATCGAAGCCGTTCTCGATGACGCGGATCCGCTCCGCATTCTCGGGGTAGCGCGATCGGTACATGCCGGCGGCCCCCCTGGTCGTGAAGATCGAGCACGCAGCCTTCGCGACGGCGGAACGCTCGATTCGCTCGAATGCCGCCCAGGTCCTCGGATCCTCGGGATAGCCCTCCTGCGCCATGGGATCCCGAAAATCGGCGACCCATGGCAGACCGGAAAGGCTGTGCAGTTGGTCAGCAACGCGATGCGCTGTCGCAATCGGGTACGTGCTCCAGATGACCGCTGGCCGGTGTTGCCGGATGAGGCGCAGGCCCGCGGGGATGGCCCCCAGCGACCATGACTTCCATCGGTCCGGCCTCGCCAGCGCTCCGGGGTAGCGACCGCCGATCGACAGGTGGCGCGCGGTGTCCAGCGCAAACGCCCGCTCGACGACGACGCCCGAGGGAATGTCCTTCAGCAGGTCCTGGCTCGTTTTCTCGTAGGCGCGAGGGTGCGCGGTCAGCACGATCGGTTGCCAGCCGTACCTGGGCAACTGCTGGACGAAGCGCAGGGTCCGCTGGACGCCGCTACTTCCTGCGAACGGCGGGAAATGAAATGCGATCATCAGGATCGAAGGCACGGGACCAGGATTTCCGAAGGGTGCGCGCCCTAATCGGCGCAGGGCAGGGTCGACGAACCGTCGACCGCATCTGGCTTCACTGTGCGCTGAACCCAGGCGACCGTCTCTGCGGCGACCCGGTCGCGCAGTTCGCGGGTCGAGAACGTATGGTCTGCCTCCGGGATGTCCACGCGGGTGAGGTTGCTGGCAGAAAGCCGTTCTCGCCAGGACTCCCGTGCAGCCGAATACTCGGCGAACTCGCGGGCGGTGAGGTCCCGCCCACTCATCACCAGCAACGAGGGCCCTGCGAACTGGCGCCAGCCGGCGAGCATGCGGTCCTGGAAACTGCGGTGGTCGAGCGGCGCCGATCGCCGACCATCGAGGACAGCGCGCGACGTCTGGAGCAGGCTCCCGGCCGAAGCACGCCATTGCACACCACCCCGGAGCAGCTTGCGCCAGAACGCCCGGTCCATCAGGCGCTTCAGGTAGTAGTGCTTCATCTGGGTGACCGCCTGGGTCTGCGCGTCCCGGACCCAAGGGTTCAGCAATACCAGGCCCTTCACGCGGTGATCCGAAGGCGCGTACATCAGGGCTGCCGAAGCTGCATCGCACAGCCCCCAGATCACGACCCCTTGGAGTCGGGGTTCCGCGGCCATGAAGGCCGAAACGGCGGCCCGGAGATCGTCGTCCACGGCGTCGAATGTCCGGCGATCGCCACCCGCGTCGCCCATGCCTCGGTAGTCGAAGCGGAATGCCGGAATACCCTGGCCTGCGAGGTGGCGGGCGAGCAGCGTGAATTGCCTGTGACTTCCAGCGCGGTACTGCGGTCCGCCCACGACGATCACCACGCCGATACGTCCCGGCACCTCCGCGTGGCTCAGGATGCCGACCAGCGGATCATCGTTGCAGTGGAAGACCAGAGCTTCCTCGCGTGGCGTCATGCCGGAACGCCCTCGAGGGCGGTCACCGACGCCTCCGCGATCGCGACGTTCTCGGCGATTTCCTGGGTGAGCCAGAACTGCTCGCCGACGACATGCATGAGGGCCACTGAGGCGCCATGCGTCGACCATGCCTCCGCGACCCGTTGACTGGCGGGAGACGGTGCCCCGGCCGGGTCCAGGCCGGTCTCGATCCAGGTCGCTGCTCGCGGTGGAGCGCTCCAACTCTGCAGATTGATTGCGGCCATTGGCAGGACAAGGCCGGGGTTCAACTCGTAGCCGGCGATCTCGAGGGTCTGGCCGGAGGCGAGCTGGGAGCGCAGTTGTTTGGTTGTGGTGCCCTCGACCCCCGCGAAGGTATCCGCGGCGACCTTGAGTCGCAGAAGCTGTGTCAGATAGGCGTCTCCCGAGGTCACCGGTTGCCAGAGAAGGAGATCGTCGAAGACGGGATCAAGCGCCGGAAGCAGCAAGGCGCCTGACCGGATGGCCCACAGCGTGAGCGGCGCCGAGTATTTCTCGGCAACGCTCGCGATTGCGAAGTTCGCGTCCGACGTCCAGTGCGCCCAGGTGGCGTCGCCGAACTCGCCTTCGCTATCCCCCGTGCCGGCAGGATCGAACGCGCGCACCGCGAAGCCCTGGCTTGCGAGGAGCCGCGCAGCGATGGCGATCGTACGTCGGGACTTGTTCATCTCCTCGCCGAACGGCGGGAGAAGAACCACGGTGCGACGGGGAGCCATGCCGACCGGCGTCCATTCGTTCGTGAAGCGCTGCCCGTCCGGGAAGGCCTCGAACCCAGCGCTGTAGCGTACGCCGCAGGCCATGGCTCAGGCTTGCAACTTGCTCTCCACGAACGCCACGAGCGAACCGAACGTCGCGAAGGTCTGGGCGTCGATTTCGTCGTCTTCCACGGCGAATCCGAAGCGGTCTTCCAGGGCCGTCAGCACATTGATGACGGCCATCGAATCGAGTTCGGGGATTGACCCGAGCAGCTTCGAAGTGGGCGTCAGCTGTGCGGCTCGCGGCCCGAGGGATAGTGTCTGATCGAGGATGCTGCGCAGGGCGTCGAGTGTGCTTTGTGAGGCGGTCATGGATTTGTGTGGAAGGTGGTGAAACCGAGTGCCGGCTGCTCGCAAGTATCTTACCAACCCCCTCGATCGCCCCACTTTGCGTCGCACTGTGGGCGTCGGCGTTGCCGAAGATCGCCAACCTGCTCCAGTTTTCCCCGATTGCCTCAACCCGTCCTGGTCTGGTCACTCAACTTCCTCGTCCATGCTCGCGAAGCTCCGAGTTCTGCTCTCCGATTTCGGTGTCGCCGACACCTGCGTGTTTCTTGGCAACCGTGCGCTACAAGTCATTTCGAGAGGACGCTGTCGGCTCCTGAAGTACTACATCGTCGCGCAGCCGGTGCCAGCGCCCAGAGATATCGCGCCCCGGCGGCCCGGTGGACTGGAGGTTCGCGTCTTGAGCCGGGATGAGATCCTCGCTCAAGCCTGGCCTCGCCCGCAGCACGTGATCGCCCGTCGTCTTGCGGATGGCGCGCAGTGTGTGGCCGCGTTCTCCAAGGGCCAGATGATCGGCTTCCAGTGGACGCTCGTCGGTCCCTATGAAGAGGACGAGGTGCGTACGCAATTCATCCCGGAACCCGCTGGTGAGGCTGCCTGGGACTTCGACATCTTCGTCGCGCCAGAGCACCGGATCGGACGAGCCTTCATGCGGATCTGGGACGAAACGAACGCGAGACTGCACGAACGCGGTGTTCGCTGGACCATGAGCCGGATCTCGGCGTTCGCGTTGGATTCCCGTCGGAGTCATGCCCGCATGCAGGCGCAGGACGTCGGAGCCTGCATCTACCTGTGCCTCGGGCCTCTGCAGTTCAGTCTGTTCGACCGGCAACCGTTAGTGCATGTTGGTGTCTCCGAACGGAGCAGGCCCGTTTTTCGCGCAGAGGCTCCCCACCGCTAGCGTTCCTCCGGGTTATCAGGAAGCCGGATGCCGATCAATTGACGGACAAGCGAACAACATGACAGCTATCGTTAGAACTCTGGTCAGCGATCTCGTCCGACCGGACGGCAGGGAATCGCGAATCGCGCTTCGGTACGACGGTGCCGACGTCACCTACGGCGCACTGCAAACCACCTGCGCGGCGTTTGCCCGGACGCTTCTCGGGCTGGGTCTTGGTCGGGGAGAGCGCGTCGCCGTTTACCTGGACAAGCGCGTCGAGACAGTCGTTGGGATGTTCGGCGCTTCCCTCGCAGGCCTGGTGTTCGTGCCCGTGAACCCGCTCCTGAAGGGCGAGCAGGTCGGCCATATCCTTCGCGACTGCAACGTCCGGGTGCTGCTGACTTCCCCTGATCGATACGAGCTGACGCGCCCGGTGCTCGAGGCGTGCGAGGACCTCCGCCATGTCGTCCTGGTGGATGCCGAGTCCGGCGGGCCAGCCAAGGGCCACGATGTCCTCGGATGGAGTGATGCCGCGGCCCCTTCGGCTCAGGCCCTTCGCCCCCACCGGAACATCGACGTCGATCTCGCTGCCATCTTCTACACGAGCGGGAGCACCGGCAAACCGAAAGGCGTGATGCTGTCGCACCGGAACATCGTGACGGGCGCCACGAGCGTGTCCAGCTACCTCGAGAATCACGAGGAAGACCGTTTGCTGGCGGCCCTGCCCCTGTCGTTCGACGCAGGCTTCAGCCAACTCACCACGAGTTTCCATGTGGGAGCGTGCGCGGTCCTCCACAACTACTTTCTGGCACGCGACACCGTCAAGGCGCTCACCCGCGAGCGCATCACGGGGCTCACTGCGGTTCCGCCCCTCTGGTTCCAGCTGATCCAGCAGACGTGGCCCGAGACCATCACGGACCACCTCCGATACATCGCGAACACAGGTGGGCGCATGCCCCGGACGACGCTCGAAGCGCTGCGCAGTCGGCTGCCGCGAACCAAGGCATTCCTGATGTACGGACTCACTGAGGCTTTCCGCTCCACCTACCTTCCCCCCGAGGAGGTCGACCGCCGGCCCGACTCCATCGGCAAGGCCATCCCGAACGCTGAGATCCTGGTGCTGCGCGACGATGGCACGCGCTGCGAGCCTCGCGAACACGGTGAACTGGTCCATCGCGGCGCGCTCGTGGGGATGGGTTACTGGAACGATGTCGCCAAGACCGCCGAGCGGTACAAGCCGTTGCCCGGCCGCGAGGCGGGTTTCGTGATCCCCGAAATGGCAGTGTTCTCCGGCGACACCGTCTACGCCGATGAGGAGGGCTTCCTCTATTTCGTCGGTCGTCGTGACGAGATGATCAAGACCTCGGGATACCGGGTCAGTCCGACCGAGATCGAGGAGGTCATCTACCGGACCGGCCTGGTGGCGGAAGTCGCGGCCCTGGGTGTCCAGCATGATCAGTACGGGCAGGCTGTGGTCCTCGTCGCCGTGCCAGCGGAGGGTAGCGGGACGGACGAGGTGTCGCTCCGGGCGGCATGCCAGCAGTCCTTGCCAGCCTATATGGTGCCCAAGCACATTGATCTGCGTACCGGTTCCCTCCCTCGCAACCCGAACGGCAAGATCGACCGGAAGCTCCTGGCCGATGAGTTTCGCGATCTGTTCGCAGAGACCGCAGCACCATGAATGCTCCTTTGAACACCGGGCTTTCCGCACAGGTTTGCGTGAATCCCTTTCCTGTCGAGAACGGTGAACTCGTCATCGGTGGCATGCCTGTCAGCCGCCTCGCGGCGCGGGTGGGTCGTACCCCGTTCTACGCCTACGACCGAGGCCTGCTCACCGCGCACGCACGTGCACTCCGCGCGCTTCTTCCTCCGGCCGTCCATCTGCACTATGCGATGAAGGCGAACCCGATGCCGGCACTGGTGCAGACCATGGTCGGCTTGATGGACGGGCTCGACCTGGCGTCTGCAGGCGAGATGAAGGTGGCGCTCGACGCGGGTTGCGATCCGCGCGTGATGAGCTTTGCAGGTCCGGGGAAGCGACCCGAAGAACTCTGGCAGGCTGTGGCGGCCGGGTGCACGATCAACGTCGAGTCGAACGCGGAACTCCCCCACATTCGAGCGGCAGCAGCGGGCTTGGGCGTCCGGCCCCGTGTCGCGGTGCGGGTGAACCCCGATTTCGAGCTGAAATCCTCCGGGATGAAGATGGCAGGCGGTCCGAAGCAGTTCGGCATCGACGCCGAGCAGGTGCCGCAGACACTTGAGGCGATCGGTCGGGAAGGTTTCGAGTTCGTCGGCTTCCATCTTTACAGCGGTTCACAGAATTTGCGGGCGGAAGCCCTTTGCGACGCGCAGCGCAAGACGCTCGACCTCGCCGTCCGGCTGGCGCAGGACGCCCCGGGGCCGGTGCAAGTCCTCAACATGGGTGGTGGATTCGGTGTCCCGTACTTCCCCGGCGATGTGCCACTCGACGTAGCTCCGGTCGCCGAGAATCTTCGAGTGCTCGCCGAGGAGGCGAAGACCACCCTCCCGGGGGCCACGCTGGTCATCGAACTCGGGCGCTATCTCGTGGCACATTCGGGTATCTACGTCGCGAAGGTGCTCGATCGCAAGGTGTCGCGCGGACAGGTCTTCCTCGTGACCGACGGCGGGCTGCACCACCATCTCGCCGCTTCGGGCAACTTCGGGCAGGTGATCCGTAAGAACTATCCCGTTGTTGTCGGCACGCGGATGGACGCGACCGACACGGAGTCGTCCTCCATCGTTGGCCCGCTCTGCACGCCGCTCGATCTGTTGGGCGACCGGATGGACTTGCCGCGCGCTGAGCCCGGAGACCTGGTTTGCGTGCTGATGTCCGGCGCCTATGGCTACACGTCGAGCCCGCACCTGTTTCTCAGTCACCCGGCGCCGGTCGAGGTGCTCGTATGACCACCATCGACCGAAATCCGGCGATCCGGGAGTGCCTGTGGCGGCGCGTCTGAGTCCGTACCGACTGCTATCGCCCGGCGGTGCAACGGCCAAGCTCGATATCTTCATCTTTCATCGGGTGTATCCGCGCATCGACCCGTTGGCTCCGGGAGAACCCGATGTGGCGCGCTTCGAACGCTTGATCCGCTTTCTTTCCGTGGCGTTCACTTTGCTGCCGCTCGCCGAGGCTGCGGAGCGTCTTGCTGCGGGGACTCTGCCCGCTGCAGCCGCCTGCATCACGTTCGACGATGGCTATGTGGACAACCTGACGCTGGCTGCGCCCATCCTCGCGCGGTTCAATGCGCCCGCCACCATCTTCATTGCCACGGGGTACCTCGACGGCGGCCGGATGTGGAACGACACGGTGATCGAATCGATCCGCCGCACTTCGGTCGAGACGCTGGACCTCGGCGATCTAGGGCTCCCGACGGTGCCGCTGGCGACCATGGATCAGAAGCGTGAAGCGATCGGCGCGCTCCTGCCGCTCATCAAGTACCGACCCGTGGATGAGCGCATCTCCCTGTCCGACGCGATCGCGCGCCGGGCGCGCGTGACCCCTCCCTCCGACCTGATGCTGACCACTCCCCAACTGCGTGAACTTGCGGCCGCCCCGAACATCACGATCGGAGCGCACACGCGACGCCATCCGATCCTCGCTTGTACGGCCGCTGGCGAGGCCGAGGCAGAAATTGCGGGCTCCCGCGCAGATCTCGAGGGGATGCTCCAGAAGCGTGTGGACCTCTTCGCCTACCCCAATGGGCGCCCCGACAAGGACTATCGTGCCGAGCATGTCGAGATGGTGCGAAGGGCTGGGTTCCGCCACGCCGTAAGCACGGCCCAAGGGGTGGCATCCGCGCCTGCGGACCCGCTGCAGTTGCCCCGGTTCACGCCCTGGGGCGAATCGATGCCGAAGTTCGGCCTGCAGTTGGCCCGAGCTCTCTGGCGCGCACCGGAATCCCGGACGCTTCAGGTGGCGGCATGAGCCGAGTCCGTCTGATCGGCATTGCGACCAGCGATCCTGCGCTGTCGACGATGCTCCGGGAGGTCGCGGGTACTGCGGACGCTCCCGCCGCGGGGGCAGCGCACAGGATGCGCGCGCCGACCGCCTGGATGGACGCCTCGCCCGCGCCCCAGATCCAGTCCCATCAGGACGACGCTGGATTCTGCGTGGCGATCGGCGTTCCGCGCCTCCGTGGTGCGGCCCCGGGTATGCGCCTCACAGCTTCTGAATTGTTGTCTTCCTATCGGAGCACCGGCAATGCGATGTTGCAGCGGATGGCGGGTGGGTTTGCGTTTGTCGCCCACGACGCAACGACCGGTCGCACGATCGCAGCCGTGGATCGCTTCGGCATCTATCCGCTCGCCTATCGCTTGCTCGATCACGCTGTCGTGATCGGTCGTTTTGCCGACGAAGTGGCCGGTCTGCTACCGAACGGCAGCGCACTGGATCTGCAATCGCTCTTCGACTATCTGTACTTCCACGTGATTCCGGCGCCAGCCACCGTTTACAAGGCGGTCCGCAGACTCGAGGCGGCCCAGTACGGCGAGTTTGCTGACGGGCGGTTCGAGGTCAAACGTTACTGGCAACCCGACTACAGCGAGCGACGCGGGGAATCCCGGGAAAAGCTCATCGCCGAGTTCCGAGATCTGATGCGCGAAAGCGTGGCCCGTGACGCCGACGCCGAAGGCACCGCGAGCTATCTGAGCGGAGGGACGGATAGTTCCACCGTGACCGGCTGGCTGGGGAAGACGAGCGGAAAGCCGGCGCAGTGCTACTCCATCGGATTCGATGCCGAGGGCTACGACGAGATGGCCTATGCCCGCCTCGCCGCGAAGCACTTCGGTGCCGATCACCACGAGTACTACGTCACGCCGGCGGACATCGTCCGCGGCGTGCCGCTCGTAGCGCAGCGCTACGATCAACCGTTCGGAAACTCTTCGGCATTGCCAGGATTCTCCTGCGCCGGCATGGCGGCGCAGGATGGCGTTCGAATCCTCCTGGCCGGAGACGGTGGGGACGAGATCTTCGGCGGAAACACGCGATACGCGAAACAGAAGGTCTTCGAATGGTATGAGCGCGTGCCGTCGTCACTGCGCCGAGCATTGCTCGAGCCCATCCTGCTCGGGCCGATGCGCAACCTGCCGCTGCTGCGCAAGGCAGCGAGTTACGTTGAACAGGCGAAGCTCGGACTGCCCGCGCGCCTGGAAACCTACAATCTCGTGCACCGGCTCGGTGTCGAGAACATGCTGACACCCATGTTCGCAGGCGCGATTCTTCAATTGGCGCCAGCGTTGCAGCAAAAGGAGGTGTACGACCGCTGCCGTGATCCGGCCATCGTGAACCAGCTGCTTGCCTACGACCTCAAGTACACGCTCGCCGACACAGACCTTCCGAAGGTGGTTCACACCGCGGAACTCGCGGGTTGCGAAGTCCGGTTTCCGATGTTGGCGGACGAACTCGTCGACTTCGCCAATGCGCTGCCGCCTGACTACAAGGTGAAAGGGGTCGAACTGAGGCACTTCTTCAAGGAGGCCTCCGCTGGCTTCCTGCCCAACGAGATTCTGACGAAGGCCAAGCACGGGTTCGGTCTGCCCTTTGGTGCCTGGGTCCTCAAGGACCCTGAACTCCAGCGGTTCTCGCGGGCCAGCCTCTTGTCGTTGGTCGAACGAAAAATCATTCGCGCCGAGTTCGCGTCCGATGTTTTCGCAACCAAGCTGCCAGCGCATCCGGGGTTCTATGGGGAGGTCATCTGGATCCTCATGCTCCTCGAGCAATGGCTCCGATCCCATGCGGCGGATTTCACTGTGGAAGCACTGTGAGCTTCCACCCTAGACTGCCATGAGAGGGCGGGGGTAAGGTCCGAGGGCCCAGCTGAATCGGTCTGCAGGCTTCCAGATCTGTCGACTCCATTTACATCGATTCGTCGGATTGCAAATCGCTCTCGTCAGAACGTCAAGTTATCAACGCGTTAGATATTCTCGGGGCGTTGGTATCCGAATTGCTCGCAGTCAGCGGTATCCTAGTGCTGTTGATGTTTGTCCCGGGGCCCAAGTACATGAGTGATGAAAAGAAATCCCGACGCAGGTTCCTGAGTGGCAGTGCAGCTGCGCCATTCATCATGACAGTTCATCCTGGTTCCGTACTTGCCGCTTCGAGCACCTCCTGCTTCGTGAATGCTGGCAAGCAGGGGACTCCGGAGATTCTTCCGGACCCAGTGACAAGTGGCGCGTATGCGCCCGATCCCGATATTTGGCTACGGCGACAAGTGGAATTGTTGCAGCTGAAGGATACGTCCACCAACGCAGTGCTCGACGGCTTCTTCCTCGAACCGTTCCCAGGGCATGCAAGTGTCTATTTGAAATTTGTCTCTAACACGAGCGCTCCGACGCCGACTTTTTACTCGGTGGGCGCCGCGAACTTGACCGTTACGAGAACCGGCCATTTCAAGCAAGCACTCGTTCTCGTCGACAACTCCGGCAACATTGTGGGCTTCCAATGGGAGACCGGAATTCCCGGTGGAAAGATCACGAAGTCCTGCTACACGTCTTTCAAGCCCTGATCCAATGTCCTGAGATGCAGGACGCCAGCTGCGCCATTGGCGTTTCCTGAGTGGTTTCGGTCATTCCGGTGAAGAGCTTCTGGGAGCGTGAGGACCCGGGTGGTCAACGGATCGCCAGATTCGGCGATCACTGCATGATTTTCAATTCGGTCTCGTGGGAGACGCACTTTGCTTCTGCCCACGCGGCTGATGTCCTTGAATTGATCGGACAACGCAGAGTGTCTTTACTTGAACTCGAACGCGCTCTGATTGGTGCCGATACCACCTCTGAAGAGCTTCGTGAGTTGTCGAAGCTTCTGGTCGGTCTTGAAGAGCTTGGCTTGATCAGAGCAAGTTGAAGCATGCCAACCCTGGCCGAAACTTCCCCGTCTGATATCGCCAGAGTCCTCGGAGAGGAGGGGTTGGTCCTTCGTCTAGGGGCGGCAAGGTTCAGAGTGCGGTCCGACGTCAACGAGATCGTTGCGCCGCTTGCAGCTGTCTACGGGCGCTTTCCAACGGAGCCCTCCACGGGCTTCTGCGACGTGACCGCCAGCGTGCTCAGGGTGCGGGGCCTGAGGCGCCACCTCAGGCCGCAGGTGGAGTTCGTGGTGGATGGTGCCTCGCCATTCGCACCCTTTCCGGCCGCTGTTCATTTGCCTCTTCTGGAATGGGGCTTGAACTTCGCCTTCACCGAGCGCTGCACCCACTATCTTCTGTTGCATTCCGGGACCGTCGAGCGGGATGGCGTGGGTATCGTCATGCCGGCAGTTCCCGGTTCCGGAAAAAGCACGTTGACTGCTGGAATGGTGGGCAGCGGCCGCTTCCGTCTGCTATCCGACGAGTTTGGGGTCCTATCCCTCGAGTCGGGGTTGCTGCACCCTCTGCCCAGACCGATTGCGCTCAAGAACGCTTCGATCGACGTGATTCGCGCCCGCTTTCCGGGTGTGGCGTTGGGTCCGGTGTTCCGTGGGACCCGGAAAGGGGATGTCGCCCATATGGGGGCCGACGCGGCGAGCGTCGCAGCCATCGGCGTTCCGGCTCGGCCAGGTGTCGTGCTTTTCCCAAAGTTCCAGGCGGGAGCTGCGCTCGCCGTCGAGGCAATCGATCCCGCGCAAGCGTTCAGCAAGTTGACCGTGAACTCCTTCAACTACGAACTTCTTGGGGCGGCTGCGTTTGACTCGATCAATGCACTCGTCCGCAGTAGTGTGTGCAGGCGCCTGGTCTTCGGCGACCTTGATCAGGCCATTCGAGCCATCGAGACGCTGGTCGACGATATCCGTGCGGGTCGCGTGTCGCCTGGCGAATGACGAGTGGTGTACGGTCTTTGTTGGCCGCGCCGATAGAATGGGGCATGACAATCGTTGCCCCGCCGCCTCCCTACCTTCAGACGCTCATTCAGCTCATAGTCGAGCCTGACTCAGCCAAGAGTCTGAGCAGCGACGACTGGGATCTCGTCGTGCGAGTCGCCGGCGTTGCGGAGCTGCTCGGCACGGTACACGGGCGCCTCGCGCACGCTGGCGTCCTCGGAGCGGTCCCTGAGGCGCCCCGGAGGCACCTGGCGGGAGCGCATGCCTTCTACTTGCACCGCGCCCAGATGGCGCGGTACCTCCTGCGCGGCCTGGCTCGTGCCCTCGATGCCATGCCGGAAAAGCTCGTGCTTCTCAAAGGCGCCGCGTACGTAGCCCAGGGCATCCCGTCTTCTGTCGGACGGATGTTCGACGACGTCGACCTGATGGTGAGCCGTGGTGTCCTCGACGATGTGGAATCCCGGCTCCACCGGGCGGGTTGGCTGAGCGAGAAGCCTGACGCGTACGATCAGCATTACTACCGTGCGTGGGCTCACGAGCTCCCGCCGATGCGGCATCCGCGATTTCTCCTTCAGCTGGATGTGCATCACACGATTCTTCCCGTGACCGGGCGCCTCAAGCCCGATGCGGCCAAGCTCCTCGAAGCAGCCGTTCCGATTCCGGGTGGACCATGGCACGCACTGTCACCCGCAGATCAGGTGCTTCACGTCGCAGTTCATCTGTTTCAGGACTCGGACTGCGTCGATCGTCTCAGGGAGTTGGTGGACGTCGACGCACTGCTTCGAGTCCATGCAGGTGAGGCTCTCGATGACGCGCTCCCGAAGCATGCCGCGATACATGGCCTCGGCCGGCCACTCTGGTACGCACTTCGGTATGCGCAGGCTTGGTTGGGTACGCCCGTGTCGCCAGCGTTGTCCCGTGCCATTGATGAGTTTGCACCCGGTACGATCGTCCAGCGTGCAATGGACACTCTCGTTCATCGCGCGCTGTTTCCACCTCACCCCGATGGCCGTCCCGCACGGCGCCCGCCCCTTTCCCATCGCATTCTTGCGGCACGCGCGGTCTGGCTGCGAATGCCCCCCTGGCTGTTGATCTACCACGCGGCCATGAAGGGGCTGCGGAGCGCGCGACGCCGTCCGGAAGCCACGGATCCCCTCAGACGGGAATGATGCAGTCGGTCGCTTCTGGGGGCGTTGCGGACGCGCCCAATTCCGTCCTCAAGTGCCCAACTCAGGAAGTCCTCGCCACGGTCTCGGTCGTCGCGCGGCGTGGAGCGAATGGGATCGGGATGGCGTGAGCGCCAACCGCTAGCCGGATTCTCTTTGGCCTGATGATCGAGGAATTCTCCTGGAATCCGGTGACTTCCGAGGGTTTGTCGCGCGGGGGTGGCGCCAATCCTCTGTCCAGGTTCGTGAGCCTGTCGACCGGCCTCGTTCTGTCATCGCTTCATCTGGCTTCGCATCCGCTGGCGGGCACTGTGCTCGCTTATGGGCCCACGGAGACATTCCAGCGGGCAGTCACTCGCTGGAGCTGAGCGAGGTGTGACGGCATGGTTCTGCTTTTCAATCAGAGGGTTCCCCTGGTGGCCGTATTGGAGTTGGCGCTTGCCTGCCTGGTCTTCTGTGCGTCCTTCATGAGCGCGGTGGCCGGACATTCCACTTTTTCTCAACAGGATGCGTTCGTTGTTGCTGCGGCCGTCGGTATCTTCGCTCTCGGTCAGATCCTTTGCCTTGGCGCCTTCAGGCTTCATCGAATGGACCGCAGCGTCTCTGCGACCGCGTTCGCCCTGAGAATTCTGGGAAGTCTGGCGGCCGGTAGCCTGCTGGTGTACGGCGTTTTCGCGATGTTTCCAGATGGTGCCGAATACCGTGCGGCGCTTCCCGAGGCCCTCCTGCTTTCAGCGGCAGGTCTTCTCTTGGTCAGGCTCGTCCTGGTTTTCGGCGTAGAGATGGACTGGCTTACGCACAGGATGCTGGTGCTCGGCACAGGCCCCGAGGCGCTCGCCGTCGAGAGGGCTCTTCAGGGGGCTTCCAAGTCGGGCGTCAATCTGATCGGGTTCTTCCCCATCAGTGCCAGCAGCGTCTGCGCCGTATCCCCCGATCGGGTGATTCGGTCGGCCGCATCCCTCGAGGACACCATCCGGAAGCTGGAAGTCAACGAGGTTGTGGTGGCGCTGCAGGAGCAGCGGGGTGGCCTGCTCCCGGTGAGCCAACTCCTGACCTGTCGGCTGAGGGGCGTCAGAATCACCGACCTGTCCGGCTTCTTCGAGCGCGTCACGGGGGAGGTCCCGGTGGATTCGCTCAAGGCAAGTTGGCTGATCTACGGCGACGGCTTCCGGCAGAACTGGTCACGTCGGTTCGTCAAGCGCGCGCTCGATGTGGTGGCAGCGGCGATCCTCCTCGTGTTCGCTGCTCCCATCATGCTGGTCGCCGCACTGGTGATCTTTCTGGAAAGCGGGCGTCCGATCATCTTCCGCCAGGAGCGCGTGGGTCTGGGTGGACGATCTTTCATGTTGCTCAAGTTTCGGAGCATGCGTGCCGACGCCGAGAAGGATGGGGTTCCCCGCTGGGCGAGCACAGCGGATCCCCGGGTGACCCAGTTCGGGCGATTCATGCGACGTACGCGGATCGATGAGCTTCCCCAGATCTTCAACGTCCTGAAGGGGGAGATGAGCTTCGTCGGTCCCCGACCCGAGCGGCCCTTCTTCGTTTCTCAGCTCACGGAGCAGGTTCCTTTCTATGGGGCTCGGCATACGGTGAAGCCCGGGCTCACCGGCTGGGCTCAGGTCAAGTACAGCTACGGGGCGTCAGTGGAAGATGCTGTTCGCAAGTTGCAGTACGACCTCTATTACGTGAAGAATCACACCATCCTGCTGGACATCGTGATTCTGTTGGGCACCGTGAGAGTCGTGCTGTCGGGCGACGGCGCCCGCTAGGCAAACGCGTCGCTGGAGCCCTCCTGAAGTCCCGGGCTTCGCCGAGCACGATTCTTGGTTGTGCAGTGAGGTCCTCGGTCTGCCCAAAGCCATGGATGTCCGGGATTCACCGCTTGTGGTGATCGCTCATCGCGCCTGCTCGGTGCGGAGGGATCCCGCGAAACAACTCAGGGCCCACAGGAACTCTCGCCTCCAATGACGGCCTCCACCGCCGCAATCGCCGTTGCCAGCTACGGATTCGGAGCCGCGGCCTACGCCGTGCTCGCCATCCAGATCGGTATCCGGCGCGGCTGGGCAGGCCGTTCCGGCGTACTGCTGTTCGCGGCACTGTCTTCGTTCCTGTGGCAGGTGTCCGGCGTCGTCGTGGCACTCACGCCGAGCGATGCATCCTGGCTGTTTCACCTGTTGGCCGACGGACTGCGATTCGGCGCGTGGTTCGGCTTCGTCCTCGCGCTGCTGCAGTCCCTCCAGGTTCCTGGCTTGACCCTCGCCCTGTCTACCCGCAGCCGGTTCGTCCTGGCATCTTCCCTCGTCCTGGGGCATTGGTTTGCGACTGTCGCCGGCGGTGTCGGTCTGTTTGCGAGTGTCGCCGGGCCCTTGCAGCGTCTCGTGCCGAGCTTTGGTGTTTCGGCGATCGCAGCCGTGATCGGCCTCAGCCTCTGTGAGCAGCTGTATCGAGGGACCAAGGAAGCGGCTCGATGGGGTATCAAGCCATTGGTGCTCGGGCTCGGAGCGATGCTCGGCTACGACCTCTTCATGTTCTCCGATGCGCTTCTGTTGCGCGGCGTCGACGAGCAGGTCTGGACCGTCCGCGGGGCGGTGCACGCCCTCGCGATTCCCCTGATCCTCGTCGCCACAGCGCGGAATCGGAACTGGACCATCGATGTCGCCGTTTCGCGAAACATCGTGTTCGGCTCCACGGCCCTGCTGCTATCCGGGCTCTACATGCTGGCTGTTGCTGGTGCCGGCTACTACGTCCGGATCTTCGGTGGTGACTGGGGCCGAGCCATCCAGGCAGTCTTTCTCTTCATCGCGCTTTTGGTCCTGGCGCTCTTGTTCTTTTCCGGATCCGTACGGGCGCGCCTACGCGTCTTCATCAACAAGAACTTCTTCTCGTATCGGTACGACTATCGGGAGGAGTGGCTCCGATTCACGAAGATGCTCGCAACGACCTCCAACGCGGAGAGCATCGTGGAAAGGTCCATCCAGGCGCTTGCCGATCTCGTCGAGAGTCCAGCAGGCCTGCAATGGTGGCGTGATGGCGATGGCGTCTATCGACCGGCGGGGCATTGGAACACGCCGGCTCTGGCCAGCACGATTACGGCCGAGGCATCGCTCGTGCGTTTCCTCGCGTCGACCTGGTGGGTGATCGATCTCGAGGAGTTCCGCGAGAGGCCGGACAAGTATCCGGACCTGGAACTGCCGCTCTGGCTGCAGGAGCGGTCGGACGCATGGCTTGTCATCCCGATGCCGGAGGGTGATGGGCTGGGCGGATTCGTGGTCTTGCAGCTGCCGAGGGCAAAGGTCGAGGTCGACTGGGAAGTGCTGGATCTCCTCAAGACGGCTGCTCGGCAGGCCGCTACTGTCATCGGGCAGGTAAGGGCAACCGAGGCCTTGGTCGAAGCGCAGCAATTCAGTGCCTTCAACCGCATGTCGGCATTCGTCGTGCATGACCTCAAGAATCTCGTGGCACAGTTGTCCCTGATGCTGAAGAACGCCGAGCGCCACAGCGCGAATCCCGAGTTTCAGAAGGACATGCGATCCACCATCGAGCACGTGGTGGATCGCATGAATCGGTTGCTTCTGCAGCTGCGTTCCGGAGCGGCTCCCATCGGCAGTCCCACACCCGTGGACATCGGCGCGGTGATGGCTCGGATCAGGACTTCCTACGCTCGCCAGGGGAGGGAAGTCGTGTTGGAGGCGTCGAGCAGCGTCTGGGCGATGGCGCACGAGGAGAGAATCGAGCGCGTGCTCGGCCATCTCGTACAGAACGCGTTCGATGCGATGGAGGGGCGAGGTTCAGTGATCGTCCGAATTGCGACGGAAGGGTTGCACGCCGTGGCCGAGGTGGAAGACAAAGGAAAGGGCATGTCGAGCGAGTTCATCCGTGAGCAGCTGTTCAAGCCATTTCGGTCGACCAAGTCGACGGGCATGGGGATAGGCGCCTACGAGAGCCAACAGTACGTGAGCGAACTCGGAGGCCGCATTGCCGTGGAAAGCACGGTTGGGGTGGGCACTCGGATGAAGGTCATCCTGCCCGCACGTTCCAGGGACATAGCATCGGACGAGAGCCGCGCGGAAGCCGCATGACAGAAAAGCGCAAGCCATTGCTGGTAGTCGAAGACGATCCCGCGCTGCAGAAGCAGATGCAGTGGGCGCTCGACCAATACGAGGTCCTCGTCGCCGATGATCGCGATTCGGCCATCGCACAGTTGCGAAGATTCGAGCCTGCCGTGATCACCATGGACCTCGGGCTGCCGCCGCACCCGGATGACACGACGACAGGGTTCAAGCTGCTCCAGGAGATGATGTCCCTGTCGCCGGATTCCAAGGTGATCGTCATCACGGGACAGCACGATCGCGACAATGCCGTACGTTCCATTGCGCTGGGCGCCTACGACTTTTGCGAGAAGCCGTTCCAGCCAGAAGTCCTCTCTCTGATCATCGAGCGCGCGTTCCGGTTGTATGAACTGCAAGCGGAGAACCGGCGTCTGCAGAACGCCCAGTCGGCGCCGGGTGTCTCGGGGATCATCTCCCGGGATCCCGAGATGCAGCGGCTCTGCAGGACGATCGAGAAAGTGGCGAGCACCAATGCCACCATTCTCTTGCTCGGAGAGTCAGGTACTGGGAAGGAAGTTCTGGCGCGCGCACTTCATTCGCATTCGCCACGCAAGGCCAATCGATTCGTGGCCATCAATTGCGCTGCCATTCCAGAGAATCTTCTCGAGAGCGAGCTGTTCGGCTACGAAAAGGGGGCGTTCACTGGCGCCGCGAAACAAACGCCGGGCAAGATCGAAGTTGCCAACGGCGGCACCCTTTTCCTCGACGAGACGGGCGACCTGCCGCTCTCGCTGCAGGCGAAGTTGTTGCGCTTCCTGCAAGAGCGGGTGATCGAGCGGATCGGTGGGCGCGAAGAGATTCCGGTGGACGTCAGGATCGTCTGCGCGACGCACCAGGACCTGAAGAATCTGATCGCCAACGGAAAGTTTCGCGAGGATCTCTTCTACCGTCTCGCTGAAATCGTTCTGGAGATTCCCCCGCTCCGACGGCGGAAGGGCGACGCAAGCCTGCTGGCGCACGCATTCGTTCGCAAGTTCGCGGATGAGCAGAAGGCCGGTACGCTCACGATGATGCCGGATGCTGTCGATGCGATCGAAGCCTACGAGTGGCCTGGCAATGTCCGTGAGCTGGAGAACCGCACGAAACGCGCCGTGATCATGGCGGAGGGCTCAACCCTGAGAGTCGAGGACTTCGGACTTCAGGCGGTGGCGCCAGAGCCCGAAATGTTCAACCTCCGACGTGCGCGCGACGAGGCTGAGCGCGAGGCGATCGTGCGTGTTCTCGGCAGGGTGAACGGCAACATCAGCAAGGCTGCGGAGCTCCTTGGGGTCAGTCGTCCGACGCTGTACGACCTCATGTCGAAGTATGGCTTGCGGTCCTAGGCAGGCCTGCTGCATATCACTGTCGGATTCGAAGACGCGACCCATGACCAAGCGCCCGTACCCGGAAAGCACCGAGACGTTCATGGCGACGATCGCACAATTGATTCGGCGCTTCCGCGTGCGCAGTCTGCTCGTCGTTGCAGTCCTCGCGGGCTGCGGTGGTGGTGGATCGTCCGACGACTTCGTGGCCTCCGGCAGAAAGTTGCTCGACGCGGGTGACACAGCAGGGGCGATCATCCAGTTCAAGAATGCCCTGCAGGAGCAGCCCGACAACGGAGAAGTGCGGTATCTCCTCGGCTCGGCCCTCCAGCGTTCCGGCAGTGCCCAGCAGGCTGTCGTGGAGTACCGGAAGGCGATTGCGCAAGGCTACGATTCCGCCAAACTGCGTCCGGAACTGCTGGCGGCAGTCCTCACGAGCGGTGACTTCAAGACCGTCGTGACGGATGCCGTGACGGAAGGAATCACCGATCCCTCAGCGAAGTCGCAGGTGCTGGCACTGGCCGGAGATGCTCTCATCGCACTCGGGCGTCGCGACGAGGCCATCGAGCGCTACTCCGAGGCCGCCGAACTCGACCCAAACAGTGAGGGCGCCGGCATCGGGCAAGTCACGATCGCGCTCACTTCCGGGGATGCGCTCAAAGCGAAGGCGTTGCTCGAGGACCTCGTCGCCAAACATCCAGGATCGGTTCGCGGTCAGCTACTGCTCGGCGGCGTGCTGGTGCAGATCGGTGATGTTCCCGGAGCTACCAAGGCTTTCGATGAAGTGATTGCCCGGAGCCCGGCGGATGCGCGTGCCTATCTGGGCGTGATCCCGGCACTCATCGGGAGTCATGACCTCGCTGGGGCGAAGACCCGGATCGCCAAGCTGGAAGCGTTGGCTCCGGGTGGCATCGCGACGACGTATCTCAAAGCCCTGATCGCCTATGCCGCTGGCGACAAGGCGGTTGCACGGGACCTCGTTCGACTCGTCGTGAAGGCCATGCCCGACGATTTGCGTGGGTTGCTGCTTGCTGGCTCTGTCGAGTTCGATCTCGGGAACTTTGCTCTGGCGGAGCAGCACCTCGCCAAGCTCGTGTCGCAGAACTCGAACGACGCCTACGCGCGGCGGCTTCTCGCTGCGACCCGCGTGCAGTTGGGGAACCCTGACAAGGCCTGGGAGGCGATCGCCCCCGTGGTCAATTCCGGCAAGGCGGATGCCCCCGCACTTCTGATTGCAGGTCAGATTGCCATGGCGCGCTCCGATCAAAAGGGTGCGATCGAGTACGTCAAGCGCGCGGTGGATCTCGAACCGCAAAGCGTCGCCTACAGGACGGCTCTTGGTCAGATGCAATTGGTGAACGGTGACCGCGAGGCAGGTGTTGCGTCGCTCAAGACGGCCATCGCCACCGACCCGAAGCAGTCTTCCGCCGATGTCGCCCTGGTCACCTATCTGCTGCAGGCCCAAAGGAGGCGCGAGGCGCTCGCGGCGGCAGAGGCACTCGTGATGCGCTTGCCGGACAGCGCGACGGCCCACAGCACCATGGGGACGGCACTGCTCGCCGATGGCGCGGAAGCAAAGGCACGGGTGGCGTTCGAGAAGGCACTGGCGATCGACCCCGCGTTCGAGGAGGCGGCGGGAAGCCTCGCCATTCTGACTGCCCGGGAAGGAAATCCGGAAGCCGCGAAGAAGTATCTCGAAGGGGTCCTTGCGAAGCGCCCTGCGTCGGAGTCTTCCGCACTTCAGCTCGCCATCATCCAAGCCCGTGCGGGCGCTGGGTCCGCGGCGGTGCTGGCGACCCTGGACAAGCTCATTGTTGCTGCGCCCACCTCGGAGCGGGCCCGGATCGGGAAGCTCCAGTACCTTCTTCAGGAGCAGCGGGTCCGGGAGGCGTTCGAGCTGGCGCAGAGGTCGGTGGCAGACCTGCCGGAGAGCACGGCCTTGCTTCAGTGGCTGGCGCGCATCCAGCTGATGGCCAACGAGACCGCGCAGGCCGTCACGACTTACGGGAAGCTGAGTCAGCGCATGCCGAACTCGCCGGTCCCACTGCTTGGTCTGGTGGCAGCCCATACGATGGACAAGAACTGGACCGCAGCGCTGGAGGCGGCCCGCAAGGCTGTGACCATCGCTCCCGATGTCCTCGAAGTGCGGTTGGCCCTCGTATCGGTGAACATCGATGCCAAAGAGTTGGTTGCCGCGCGGGATGCGGCGAAGGAAATCCAACGGAAATGGCCGAAGCGCCCCGATGGGTATGCGGCCGAGGCCCGCTTGCTCATGCTCGAGAAGAACTTCGACGCAGCCGAGCGGGTGCTTCGTTCAGGGATCGAAGCCACGGGTGATGACTCGTTGGTCGATGCCGTTTACGAGGTGGTCGCGCAGGCAGGAAGAATCCAGGATGCAGAGAAGTTCGGAGAGGCGTGGCTCGCATCGCATCCCAAGGCGGCAAGGGTGGCGCTTCGAATTGCGGATGGTCGACTCCGGTCGGGCGACCATGCGCGCGCGGCGACCTGGTACGGGCGGGCTTCCGCGATCGAACCGGAGAACGTGGTCGTCCTGAACAACTGGGCATGGGTGCTTGGAAAGTTGAACGACGATCGCGCCCTCGATGTGGGCCGGCGGGCACTAGAGAAGGCGCCCAGAAACGCGGCGGTGCTGGATACGGTCGGCATGCTCTATGCGCAGAAGGGAGATCCCGTGAAGGGGCTCGACTATCTGCAACAAGCGGTGAAGTTCGGGGGGCATTCGCACGGACTGCGCCTGAACATGGCACGCGTTCTGGCATTGGTTGGCAAGAAGGACGAGGCCCGCGCGGAGCTCGACGCAGCATTGAAGGACGCGAGGACGGATCCCCAGAGGCAGGAGATCGCGGAGTTGCGCCGAACTCTCTAGGAACAACGACGCCCTTTTTGTCCGTAGGAACGGAAGGAGGAATTGGAGTTGCCCGGGCACCGCACACGTTCGATCACGGCAGGGGCCCGAGGAGTCACGTGGTTTGTTTGACGACAGGTTGGATGTGGCCGGGCGTATGCAACGGACTGTCGCCCCACGCCGCATTGCGCCCATTTGGATAACGCCGTTCCCTGGACCCCAAGGCGATTGATGAAGAACATCGTGAACGTCCGCCTGTCCTTGCTGCTCTGCCTCGTTGCGCTTTTCTCAGGGTGTGGCAAGGATGCAACCAACGACTTCCTAGCCAACGGCAAGTCCTTCCTCGACAAGGGACAGGTCTCGTCTGCGGTGATCGAACTGAAGAATGCTGCCGAAGCGGAGCCGGCGCGAGCTGACGTTCGCTACATGCTTGGCCTTGCACTCCAGCGCAACGGCGATTTCGCTGCGGCAGAGACCGAATTGCGCAGGGCCAGCACGCTCGGCTACGACGCCAACTTGGTAAAGCCAGCGCTCATGACGCTCCTGGTCGAATCCGGCCGGCCGCTGGATGCCTTGAAGGAAGGGTCTCTCGACGGCATCACACAACCCGATGCAAAAGCGGAGATCATCGCAAAGCGCGGCGACGTCGAGTTCGCGATGGGTCGTGGGGATGGGGCGGACAAGCTCTATGCCGAGGCGGCCTCGATACAGCCTGCCAACGAGACTGCTGCAATCGGGAAGGCGCGAATCGCCTTGCTGCGCGGTGAGACGTCCGGTGGCAAGAAGATGCTTGAGCAGGTGATTGCCGACAATCCGAACTCACTGCCAGCGCTGCTCATTCTCGGCGAGATTCTCGGTGCGGAAGGCCGGACGGCCGATGCGGTCGGCTTGTACGACCGCGCGTTCGAACTTCGGCCAACCGATGTGCGCGCGTTCAGTGCCGCCATTCCGTTGCTCATCAACAGCAAGGATATCGCGGGTGCAAAGGCTCGGCTCGAACGGATGCGCAAGGTGCTTCCAAGGGCGGTAGCAACGCTGTACTTCGATGCGCTCATCGCCTACGCCGAGAATCGGAAAGAGTTCGCCAGGGAGAAAGCACAGCAGGTGGTGCGTCTGCTGCCCGAGGATTCCAGGGGCTTGCTCCTCGCGGGCAATCTCGAGTTCGAACTCGGCAACTATCGCCTGGCGGAGCAGTATCTGTCGAAGGTTGTCGATGCGAGACCGAAAGATGTCCAACCCCGAAAGCTCCTCGCGACCACCTATGTGCGGTCGGGCAACATTCCGTTTGCGCGGAAGGCCATCGATCCTCTACTGAAGGGGGTGATTGTCGACCCGGGCATCCATGAGATCGCCGGAGAGATTGCATTGGTTTCCGGTGACTTGAAGGGAGCCATCGAGCACTTCAGGAAGGCCGTGGTCATGGAGCCGAAGAGTGCCCGCTTCCGGACGTTGCTCGGTCGGGCGCATCTTCTGGACGGAGACGTGGCCACCGGGGTGCGGGAACTCGACGAAGCCTCAGCGGCCGACCCTTCACAACCAGGAGCCGCGCTGGCGCTCATTGGCCATTACATACAGCGAGGTCAGTCGAAGGAAGCGCTCGCGATCTCCAGAAGGTTGGTCGAACGCCTGCCGGAGAGTGCGCCAGCCCACTACGCGCTCGGGATGACCTTGCTGACGGTTAAGGATCGCGCGAGTGCGCGCGAGGCCTACGAGAAGGCATTCGCACTCGACCCCTTCTACATGGCCCCGGTCGAGGGGTTGGTGGTGATGGACCTTCAGGACAACAAACCTGACTCCGCACGCCGACGATTCGCTGCTGCGATCGCCAAGAACCCCAAGGCTGTCGACGCATCAGTGGCACTAGCGCAGTTGATGTTCCAGGCCGATCTGCCCGATGCCGAGGTTCTTCAGGTTCTCGATGCGGCCATCGCGGCTTCTCCAGCGTCGATGAAGCCGCGTGTCGGCAAGATCGCGTTCCTGAGCCAGCGGGGCAAGATCCGCGAGGCCATGGAGGTGGCCAAAGAGGCGCAGTCCGTCATTCCGGATTCTCCCGAGGTTCTGCTGGCGCTCGGGCGACTGCAGCTGAAGATTGGCGACGGATCCATGGCGCTTACCACCTACGGGAAGCTCGTGTCATTGATGCCAGGTTCCGCAGCGCCGTATGTCGGACAGTCTGAGGTCCACATTGCTGCCCGCGACTGGAAACTCGCAAGGGAGGCGCTGACACGCGCGGCAGAAATGGAGCCGGAGTCGAAGGCCGTGCAGACCGCGCGTTTCGGCGTCGAGATGCGCGCTGGATTCACGCGTGAGGCCCTGGAGAAGGCGAGATTCATCCAGAAGAAGTGGCCACGGGACGTCGATGGATACGAAGCGGAAGCCCAGCTGCTCCTCAAACAGAACGACCGCGATGGAGCCGAGCGAGTGCTTCGCACCGGCGTTGCGGAAACCGGACAGGTGGTGCTGGCGGAGAAGCTCGTGGCGGCGCTGGTTGCCAGCGGCAAGATCGCGCAAGCGGAGGACGTGGCCAACAAGTGGTACGCGGACCATCCGAAGGATGCATCGATCATCGGATCGACAGGCACAATCTTTCTCGGGAAGGGGGATTTCCGTGAGGCGGAACGCTGGCTGCGGCGTGCGGTAGAGCTTCGTCCTGACAGCCCTGTTCTACTCAACAACTTCGCGTGGGTTCTCGGGAAGCTTCAGCATCCGGAGGCGATTCCGATCGCCGACCGAGCACTTCAGAAGGCGCCCGAAAGTGCCGAAGTGCTGGACACGGTTGGTTGGGTCTATGTCCAGGCCGGCCAGATCGAGAAGGGCATCGAACATCTCAAGAAGGCCCTGGCGAAGGTGCCCGAGTCGCCGACGGTGCACCTGCGCATGGCGCGTGCACTCGCACGGGCGGGCCGCAAGGACGAGGCAAGGCAGCACGTGGATGCTGCCGCCAAGACGGCGACCGGCGAGTCGCTCAAGAAGGAAATCGAAGAGGTCAGAAGCTCGCTGTGACGAAGCGTCCGACCACTGGAAAAATTCAGAAACGTGAGGCTCGAGAGTTCATGCATTCAATCGCTGTGGTGGGACTGGGATACGTGGGGTTGCCCCTCGCTGTGGAGTTCGGCAAGAAGGTTCCGACCGTGGGATTCGACTTGTCCGAGGAGAAGGTGCGCGCGTACCGGGCGTATGTGGATCCGACTGGCGAGGTGAGCACCTCGGATCTCGCGGCGGCCAAGCATTTCACCGCAACCACGGATCCCAAGGCGCTGGGGGAGGCCGACTTCATCATCGTCGCTGTGCCCACTCCCGTGGACGACGCGCACAACCCCGACTTCAGTCCGCTCATTGGCGCCAGCCAATCGGTCGGCAAGCACATGAAGCGAGGCGCGACCGTGGTGTTCGAATCCACGGTGTATCCCGGCGCGACCGAGGAAGTCTGCGTGCCGATCATGGAGCGCGTCTCGGGCATGAAGTGGAAGACCGACTTCTTCGTTGGGTACTCCCCCGAGCGGATCAACCCCGGTGACAAGGAGCGCACGGTCACCAAGATCATCAAGGTGGTGTCGGGCGACACGCCGGAAACGCTGGAGCGCGTCGCCAAGGTCTACGAGAGCGTGATCACTGCCGGGGTGCATCGGGCCTCGAGCATCAAGGTGGCCGAGGCCGCGAAGGTCATCGAGAACACGCAGCGCGACTTGAACATCGCGCTCATGAACGAGCTGGCGCTCATCTTCCACCGTCTGGGCATCGACACGCTGGAAGTGCTGAAGGCGGCGGGCACGAAGTGGAACTTCCTGCCTTTCCGACCCGGCCTGGTGGGCGGTCACTGCATCGGTGTGGATCCGTACTACCTCACGCACAAGGCGGAGAAGGTGGGCTATCACCCGCAGGTGATTCTCGCCGGGCGACGCATCAACGACGGGATGGGAAAGTACGTCGCCGAGCAGACGGTGAAGGAGATGATCCGCGCGGGGTTCAGCATCCGCGGAGACGACGTTGTCGTCCTGGGACTGACGTTCAAGGAGAACTGCCCGGATACCCGCAATACCCGCGTGATCGATGTCATCCAGGAGCTGAAGTCGTACGGCGCCAACGTGCACGTGCATGACCCGGTCGCGAATGCCGAGGAAGCGATGCACGAGTACGGCGTCACCCTGACTGCGTGGGACGATCTTCCGAAGGCGGCGGCGGTGGTCTACGCGGTGGCGCACTCGGAGTTCGTGAATCGTCCGATCCCCGAGTTCGTGGCGAAGATGCGACCCGGCGCCGTGTTGACGGACGTGAAGTGTCAGGCGGACGCCGCCGCCTTCGAGAAGCACGGCGTGACGGTCTGGCGGCTTTGACCGATCTCGCGAAGGCACCGACGGCAGCGAGGCTGCCTCCGGCGCTGCTTCGGACACGCGCCCGCTGGTTGGTGACGGGAGGTGCGGGATTCATTGGGTCCCATCTCATCGAGACCCTGTTGGGCGCCGGTCAGGAGGTGGTGACGCTCGACAATTTCGCCACTGGTCGACGTCGCAACCTCGATCTGGTGCGTGCGTCGGTGGGTGAGGCTTCCTGGGCAAGGCACCGGCTGATCGAGGCCGACATACGCGACCTCGATGTATGCGTGGCGGCGTGCGAGGGTGTGCAGTACGTACTGCATCAGGCTGCGCTGGGGTCGGTGCCGCGGTCCATCGCCGATCCGTTGCTTTCGCACGCGGCCAACGTGAATGGCACCCTCAACATGTTGGTGGCAGCTCGCGATGCCAAGGTGCATCGCTTCGTCTTTGCATCATCCAGTTCGGTGTACGGAGATCACCCGGCCCTTCCCAAGGTCGAGGACGTCATCGGGCAGCAGCTCTCTCCGTACGCCGTGACGAAGTACGTCACGGAACTCTATGCATCGGTGTTCGCCAGAAGCTATGGTCTTCAATCGGTCGGCCTGCGGTACTTCAACGTCTTCGGTGCCAGGCAGGATCCTGCAGGACCTTATGCGGCGGTTATTCCACGATGGGTGAAGGCGATGCTCGCGGGGGAGTCCGTGAAGATCTTCGGCGATGGCGAGACCTCCCGGGACTTCTGCTACGTCAAGAACGTCGTCCAGATGAACCTGCTGGCGGCGCTGACCGAATCGCCGGATGCGGTCAACCGCATCTACAATGTTGCGGTACACCACAGGACGTCCTTGAACATGCTGTTCGGCATGCTTCGCGACCTGATGGGCATCGAGGCCGTTCCTGAGTACCACGACTTTCGTCCGGGTGACGTGCGCCACTCCTTGGCCGATGTCGGCCTTGCCCAGAGTCTTCTCGGGTATGAGCCGACGCACGATCTCGAGAATGGTCTGCGGGAGGCGTTGCCATGGTACTTGTCCGAATACGGAGAACCGGGGCGCGGCGAGTGAAGTCCGTGACGGCGCTCGTCCGCGTTTTCCGGATGGGACTCCCGTGGCTTCTGCTGACCTTGGCAGTGGGCGAGGCGCGCTCCGATCCGATGGACACCATCGAGCGTGTGAAGGCGTCGGTGGTGGCAGTTGGCACCTATGAGCGCACTCGAAATCCTGCCTTCGCCTTTCGCGGGACTGGATTCGCCATCGGTGACGGCGCGTGGATCGTCACCAATGCGCATGTCCTTCCGCCAACCCTGGACAGTGAGCGCCGGGAATCCCTGGTGGCTGTGCTGCCCGGGATCAACATCTCAACGGGGCAGGCCCGCATGGCTCGAGTCCTCGCCGTGGATCGCACCAATGATCTGGCGATTCTTGCCATCGAAGGGGCCAAGCTTCCGCCGCTTCGGATCTTGGAGACGTTCCGCGTTCGCGAAGGCCAGACGCTCTACTTCACTGGTTTTCCCATCGGCGCGGTGCTGGGGCTCATACCGGTGACCCATCGGGCGATGGTGGCGGCGCTCACACCGATATCGATACCTACGAGCGATGCGGCACAGCTCGATGCTCAGGCGATTCGACGTCTGTCGAGCGGGGCTGCTGCGGTGATGCAACTCGATGCCACCGCGTACCCGGGTAACAGTGGGAGTCCCCTCTACGACCCCGAGTCGGGTGGGGTGGTCGGAATCCTGAACAGCGTATTCGTTAAGGCGTCGAGAGAGACGCTCCTGTCGCAGCCCAGCGGCATCGCGTACGCGCTTCCGGTTCAGTGGCTGCTGGATCTGATGAAGACCATCAAGTAGGCGTCAGTCCGGCAGATTGCCCGGGCCGCTTGCTCGTCATGGAAGCAGCGGCGCGCTGTCGGGATCACCGGCGCGCATGTCGAACGGAAACACCTCCCGGACCGTCATCAATTCAACGAGCACTTCCTCGGCCCTTTCGAACGCGCGATTTCGCCCTGTTCCGAGGAGCCCTTCCAGACAGGGTCGAAGTGCTGCGAGTTCTTCGGGCAGGCGCAGCGATGCTGTCAGATCTCCGTCGGGCTGGCCCCCGCTTCGAGCTGGCGTGTCCCCTCGAAGCAGTGCGCTCAGGATGAGTCCGAGCGCGCGGAAATCCGCCCGTCGGCCGTTCTGGAGATACGCTTCACGCTCGGAAGCTGAAACATTTTCGCGGCGCGCTGTGCGCAATGCTCGTTCGGTGGTGTTGAAGTCAGCCAACACCACGACCCGTTCCTTTCGGAACAGAAAATGTTCCGCGCCGAGCGATCCGTGAAAGAGGTCCAGCCCGTGCAGGGCGTCGAGTGCGAAGCTCATCTGCGCAAGATAGTTGAGTGACAGACCGATCGGGACGCGTTTGCGGATCGCGGCCTCGAGGCTCCCTCCCGGCAGGAACTCCGTTGCCACGAATGCGATGTCGTCGGTACGCCCGATCTCGAAGACCGAGAGAACGTTGCGCTGGTCGAGGTCAGCAATCCGGCGATAGTCGTCGAGGTATTGCTCGATGAAGCCGTCCGGGACCTCACGGACGGGGATCACCTTGAGAAACTCGTCCCTCGCAGTGTGTTCGTGTACTGCTTGATACGCAGTGACGCTCGAGCCCTGCCCGACACGCTTCACTATCTTCCGATGCGGGACACCGACGTCGTGCTCCTCCGGCGGGCGCAACGACCCGCCCACCACGATCGTTCGATCGGCTTCGTCGGGCTCGGCGTCGCCAGGCAGGCGGGCCAGGATGCCATTCGACAGGATTGCCTCGCTGGCCTCGGTCATCATGATCAGTTCGCCGGGGCGGGCCGTCCCTGGGTTGAACCCGCTCACTTCGACGATCGGGATGGTGCCGTGGTCGGAGTCCGTGACGGTCGCTCGGCGGCCCAGTTGAAAGCGGTTGCCGGCAAGCAGTGCGCTCGCTTCAGACACCGCGATGCTCCAACCCAGCCCCTTGGAGCGGCCATCCAGCCGGCTCGCCACATCGACGGCCGGGCCGGCGACGCTGGGTACCACGGTGCCCCCGATTGCCAGACGCGCCACGATCACCTCTCCCGAGTCGATCCCGCAGCCGATCGAAATCTGGGGTATGAACGCGTCCGAGAGCGTGGCGTGAGCCCACGTCTTGACCCGCCTGGCGGTGAGCATGGCCGCCATCGCCGCCTCGAAGGCGCGGGTCGAATGCGTTCGGTCCGTGTTCGGGCCATCCTCGAAGAGCGCCAGCAGTCCAGTGGCGTCAGCGCGAACGACCCAGCCGCCCTGGCTGAGAATGGCGTCGCGCGAGTCGGTCACGAACTTCTGCAGCAGCGACTCGAGTGTTCTGCCGCGCAGAGACCTTGCGAGTGTCACGAGGTTTCGCAACGAAACGAAGAGCACGCTCGCACTACGGGACTCGACGAGCATCCCCGGTGACGCAAGCGGGCTCGTACCCCACGCGGAGAGTGCCGGCATGTCCGTGCCGGCCCCGCCATTCATCTCGGAGCCCAGTCGAGCGCGAACCGCTTCCCGCAGTACGGGCCATCCGAAGGGCTTGCTTAGAACGCCGCCCGGGGCAATGGTCAGCGCTCGGGAATACGTCTCCGGCTCATCTCCCGGAACGAGGAAAAGCAGAGGAATCATGGCGGTGCGTGCATCGGAGCGCAGCGTGGCGGCAAGCACGAATGCGTTGCTGCCGGGCAGGTCGGTCGAGATGATCGCCAGGTCAGATCGTTCGCTCCGTGCTGCATCGAGCATCTGGCCGAGGTGATCCCCCGCGGTCACCTGGTAACCATTTGCGTTGAGATGAAGCCGGCACCATTCCCTGAGGGTGGCGTTGCTCTCTACGAGAAGTATGCGTTCCATGCTGGGTGGGGGCTCGCTGGCGGTTCCGGGTACTGCGCCTGGCTTGTAGGGGTAAGGGACCGGGGAGCCGGGCTCCGTCGTAGCCAGGATCTGGCTTGGCGATCGGATCTCAGGGAGCGGTTGCCCGCGCAATTCGCGACGGGCCGCTCGTATCTGTGACTGGTTTCCTAAATGGTGTTGACGGCGGTCGATTCGTTTGCAGTCTGGGTGTCGTGCGCTCTTGGCCCGATGTCCGATGGCTTCCGACGAGGCGAGCCCATCACCTGTCGCTCGTGTCGGTGGCGTGCTTATCCGACACTCCGGCGAAAGGGCGCGATTGCGCCTGTGTCCGCCGTGGGGCTCCGTGGACAGACAACAAACTCCTTCCCCCGTCGATGTTATCGCGAGTCCGCGCGGGAGTGCATGATTCTCTAGGTGCTCGCCTGGCTCGCCATCGCTGCATCGATCGTCTATAATTTTCGTTCGGTTGCGGACGGGTTGGCTTACGTAATGCCTGCTGCCTTATGGCGAAGAAAAGCCATGCGGCGAGGGAAACCAGCCAGCTGAGTGTCTCAACCGGAACGTTTCGACGCCTCGCACTGAATCAACAGTTCCCTCTAATCGTTCGGGGGAGCGTCTGGGCGGGATGTCGACTGTGTGACGACGGCCAAGTAGCTCAGTCGGTAGAGCAGAGGATTGAAAATCCTTGTGTCGGTGGTTCGATTCCGCCCTTGGCCACCAACCCCACTGTCTTCCGGAGCGATTCCTTCGTTCCGAGGGGTCCTAGCATGGAGACCGCCGCCCAGCGGCAGACCGTGGTGTGCGATTCCGGAGGCAGCATCAAACTTCGCGAATTTCCGCTATGCCGCGTCCGGACCGATAGCCGATGGAACTGGTCGCGCTAGGCGTCAACCACCAGACGGCGCCACTTGCGTTGCGCGAACAGGTGGCCTTCGCCGCAGAAGGCCTTCGGCCCGCGCTCGTCGATCTTGTCAAGAATCAGCGCGTCGACGAAGCCGCGATCATCTCGACCTGCAACCGCACGGAAGTGTTTTGCGCCACAGCCGAGCCCTCGCGGATCATCGATTGGCTCGCGAAGTACCACGGGCTCGGCGCTGACAAGCTCGCCCCCTACCTCTACGAATTCCCCCGCGAACAGGCGGTTGCGCATGCTTTCCGGGTCGCCAGCGGCCTCGAGTCCATGGTCATCGGCGAAGCGCAGATCCTGGGGCAGATGAAGCAGGCCGTACGTTTCGCGGAAGAGGCCGGGACTCTTGGTACCGTCCTTCACAAGCTTTTTCAGCGAACGTTCTCTGTTGCGAAGGAGGTCAGGACCCGGACCGATATCGGCGCAAGCTCGGTGTCGCTGGCCGCGGCGGGTGTCCGGGTCGCCGAGCGGATCTTTCCTTCCATCGCGGAGCAAGCCGTTCTTTTCATCGGCGCAGGCGAGATGATCGATCTCTGCGCAGCCCATTTCTGTGCTCGGAAGCCGCGGCGTGCTGTTTTCACGAACCGAACGATGGAGCGGGCGGAAGGAATGGCGGTCAAGTATTCCGGCCAGGCCATCCCTCTGTCGGCGCTTCCAGATGCGGTGGCGCAGTTCGATATCGTCGTGACGTGTACTGCCAGCCCGCTGCCGATCCTTGGCAAGGGCCTTATCGAGCGGGCGCTGAAGGCGAGGCGGCATCGGCCGATGCTGCTGGTGGACCTCGCGGTGCCTCGAGATATCGAGCCGGAGGTTGCCAAGCTCGGGGACGTCTTCCTCTACACGGTTGACGATCTCGGGACGATCGTCCGTGAGGGGCTCGACCACCGTCATGCCGCTGTTGCCGAGGCGGAGTCGATCATCGCCACGGGTGTGTCCGATTTCATGCGGTGGTTGCGGTCCCGCGAGTTGGTGCCGGCGATCCGGGAGATCCGCGGGCGTGCAGAGGCCGTCAGACAGCATGAGGTCGATCGCGCGCTGAGAGCCATTGCGCGTGGTGATGATCCGAAAGTGGTGCTCGAGGCGCTCTCACACGGGCTGACGAACAAGTTCCTCCATGGTCCGACGCAGGCACTCCAAGGTGCCGAGGGCGACGATCGAGACCGGATCCTCGGTGTGCTGTCGGGCCTCTTCGGGGGCGACAGGCGGGCATGAAGGCATCGCTTTCGTCGCGACTGATGCGACTTTCTGCACGCATCGAAGAGATCGATCACCTGTTGGCCCAGGAAGAGGTCACGCGTGACCTCGATACCTATCGAAAGCTGGTGCGGGAACATGCAGGCATCCGACCGGTTGTCGACCTCTATCGCGCCTACCGTGAAGGAGAGCATGACCTGGCGGCCGCCCAACAGATGGCGGCCGAGCCGGGCATGCGTGAGTTCGCTGAAGAAGAGACTCGGGCCACTCGCCGGCGCCTGGAGGAACTCGAGTCCGAACTTCAGCGGGAGCTTCTGCCTCGCGACCCCAACGACGACCGCGACATCTTTCTCGAGATTCGAGCGGGTGCCGGGGGAGACGAATCCGCGTTGTTTGCGGGTGACTTGTTCCGCATGTATTCGCGGTTCGCCGAGCGCAATGGCTGGAGGGTCGAGCTCGTTGCCCAGAGTCCGAGCGAGTTGGGTGGCTTCAAGGAAATCATCGCCAAGATCGCCGGTCAGGGGGCCTACTCGAAGCTCAAGTTCGAATCAGGTGGTCATCGGGTCCAGCGAGTACCAGCGACGGAAGCGCAGGGGCGGATCCATACGTCGGCATGCACAGTGGCCATCCTGCCGGAGGTTGACGACGTCACGGATGTCATTCTGAATCCGGCCGATCTGCGAGTTGACACCTTTCGCGCCTCCGGCGCCGGGGGGCAGCACATCAACAAGACCGATTCCGCCGTGCGCGTCACCCACTTGCCCACGGGGATCGTGGTGGAGTGTCAGGACGACCGATCCCAACACAAGAACAAGGCGCAGGCGATGTCGATTCTCGCCGCGCGGATTCGTGACAAGCAGGTGAGAGAACAGGCCGCGAAGACGGCTGCTGATCGCAAGTCCATGATTGGTAGTGGGGATCGTTCCGAGCGTATCCGAACTTACAACTTTCCCCAGGGGCGAGTGACGGATCACCGCATCAACATCACGCTCCACAAGATTGCCCAGATCATGGATGGCGACATCGAGGAACTTTGTGCTGCGCTCATGGCTGAGCATCAGGCGGAGCAACTGGCTTCACTAGCGGAGGAGCAATGAGTCTGTTTACTTTGGGTGCGCGTCTGGCAGCAGATGCCCGGCGCTTGGCCGCGACGGTCAAGATATCCCGGGGCGACGCCATGCGCGAGATTCGACGGCTCGCAACGCATGCACTGCAACTGACGCCGGCTCAGTTGATCGTTCGGGAACGGGAATCTCCCGGCCGCTTCGATCTTTCTGCCTACGGGATAGTCTTCGATCGACGCCTTCGAGGTGAGCCACTTCCTTACGTGCTCGGGGAATGGCCCTTCAGAGACCACCTGTTCAAAGTGACGCAGGACGTTCTGATTCCTCGTCCAGACACCGAAGTGCTCGTTGAGGCGGCACTCGGTGCCTGCCCGGAAGGGCGCGCTGCGCGCGTCCTTGATCTCGGGACCGGTAGCGGTTGTATTGCCATCTCGATCGCGCTTGCCAGGCCTGCGGCGCTCGTCACAGGTGTGGATGCGAGCGAAGAGGCGCTTGCGGTTGCGCGCGAGAACGCCGAGCGTCTCGGCGCGAGCAACGCGCGTCTGCTGCAGTCCGATTGGTATCGCGCGCTGGCAGGGGAGACTTTCGAGGTGATCGTATCGAATCCACCCTACGTCGCAGAAGGTGATCCGCACTTGGATGCACTGAAGTTCGAACCCGCGCGCGCCTTGGTTGGGGGATCCGACGGTCTCGATGCATTGCGCGTGGTTGTTTCGACTGCGCCTAGCCACCTCGATGCGGGCGGCACACTCGTCGTCGAGCACGGGTACGACCAGCGAGACGAAGTCTGCCAAATGTTCACTGCGGCGGGTTTCCAGTCCGTGGAAACCGCGAACGACCTGAGTGGAGTTCCCCGTATCGTTGTTGGTCGGATGGCGCGAAAGGCGCCAGACAAGGCGCGTCGCAAGAGCACCGCAGTGAGCGCTTGACGATCCGTCCGGCGCCTCGGTTGTTGCGTCGGCATGGAGCCGTTACCATCAGTTTCTATAGGAGGTGTCCGTCTTTGGATGCCTCGAAATGAACGGAGCAGCATGCCCATGGACAAGAAGGAAGCGATTCGCAAGCAGGTGTCTGAGAACCCCGTTGTCCTCTACATGAAAGGCACCCCGGACGCGCCGATGTGTGGGTTCTCGGCGGCGGCGATTCAGATTCTAGAAGCGTGTGGTGTCGAGGAAGTGGCTACAGTCAATGTGTTGGACGATCCGGACATTCGACAGGGGATCAAGGAGTTCTCGAGCTGGCCGACGATTCCACAGCTGTACGTTCGAGGCGATTTCGTAGGGGGCGCGGACATCATGCGCGAGATGTATCAGAGCGGCGAACTGCAGAAGCTCATCGGGCCAGGTTCCGCGCAGTCCTGATCGCTGGACCGGCTTGAGCGGTTTGGAAACCCAAACCTGCCGGAGTGTCAAGTCTTGAGAGTCCTTCGTCCCCGCAACGAAGGCTCTTAACCTGTTTGTCCATGTCGAGTGCGTCGGGTGGTTTCGTTTGGAAACCCTCTTCGTTTCCCCTAGGCGACAGTTCTTGCATTCGCTATGCCGGCTCGCCGTGAGCCGATCTCGTCCGCAGGCAAGAAAGCTGCTCGCGTCCAATCAGCGCATTGCTGGAGTTTCCATGTTGCTGAGGGATCTTTGCCCGGTTTGTTGGGGACTGCAACATCGGCCATGATGGGGCGTCGCGACGTCGGCCCATGTGGGAGAACGGGGAGACATACGAAATGACAACGAGAGAGGCTTCGAAAACGCCGATCGGGTTCACAACTGCCGGGGACGAATTGAGCGATGTCTTCTCCTCGCTTTCGTTTGATCACAGTGCCGATTCGGACATAGCGACAATCTTCAGCACGGACGCTCGCACGTTCGGGATTCGTCCTGCCGACTCCGAAGGAAAGCGGTTCGGGGCCACGCTGCTACTTAACAAGATGTACTCATGGCGTGGCTATGGTGCTGGGCAACAGGTGGTTGGGCGACCGGACCAAATCACCCTTGTGGCGGCTGACTATCACGACGGAAGCGCTCTCGGAACGCTGACTGTGGGGTTGGACCGCGGGATCCCTTTGCTCGTGGATGTGCTGTACCGCGATGAGGCGGACGCCCTGCGCGCGAATGGCGGGCAACTTTGCGAAATGATCAAGTTCGCCGTCGACCGCGGCGTCAATTCGAAGCACCTCCTCGCTGCCTTGTTTCACGTGGCATTCATTTACGCCTACCACCTCAATCACTGCACTGATCTCTTGATCGAGGTCACTCCGAAGCACGCACTCTTCTACAAACATCTCCTCGGATTCGAGCGCTGTGGGGAAGTACGCTTGAACCCCAGGGTCAACACAATGGGCGTTCTTTTGCGACTGGACCTTGAGTACGCTGCCGAGCAGATACGAATTCACGGCGGTGGGGGCAAGAATTCGAAGAACATGACGCTCTACCCGTACGCATTCTCCGAAAAGGAGGAACGCGGTGTTGTTGAGCGTTTGAAGCGAATCGAACAGCTTCCGGAGGGTTCGCGCCTAGAAGAAGGGAGGTAGCGGGTACAAGATGAGTCTTGACCGCGACTGCATTAGTCTCATGCGGCCGACAAATCGGTATGGTCGATCCGTGCTGAGTTCCATACCGCACTGATAGTTGGTGTTTATTTCGCCGGGCTTGGCAATTGCTAGTGATTTCAATCCCACGCTGGGCAGTCAGTTCCGGTGTTGTGTGCAGCCCCTTCCAGGGCGCGCAGCAGCATCGGCACTGAGATGGTCCGCGGGGTCCTGTTGAAGGACAGGGTTCGATGCTGAAGACGGGGAAGCAACGGAAAACAATATCCCCGAACCCGGAGACCTGCTGTGACTCAAGTTCATTCGAGGACATGTACTCTTGGTTCGTCAGTCGCAGGCGACACTGGCAGCCATGGTCAGATTCAAGACTTGCCGGCAATCAAACCCGTTGTGGCTATCGCGGCTACGGGGTTCGGATTCGCACTGATCGATGTGGGTGTCGCTGAAACGATATCGGATGTCGTTGCCGCCAACGCGCTTCTCCTGAATCGTTACGTTCCCAAGGGATACGCAGTCGATCGCGGCGCTGAGAACATCGTTTCCGGCGACGCACCTGTGCTCATCGCAAAGAATCGGCTGGATGGTGCGACCCTGGCCACATTGACTCTCCGGATGGACGGGGCGCGCGGCCTGATCGCGGAGCACCTGTACCCGAACGAGGTTGCTCGACTTCGGGATCAAGGCTGTCGTCTTTGCGAGGCAGTGCGTTTTGCATCGACGCCATCGTTCAGATCTCTCGATCTCCTGCGAAAGCTGTTCGATAGCGCGTTTTCCGTCGGTCGACAGTTGGACCGTACGGATGTCCTGATAGAGGTCACGCCGCGGCATGCTGCTTTCTACAAGCGGATTCTTGGCTTTCGGGCGCTCGGCAGTCCTCGTCACAATCCGCGTGTCAACACCACTGGGACGCTTCTGCATGCCAACGCAGAAGAACTGTCCGATCGCGTTGGTCAAGCGTCTTTCCAGGGCCTGGCACTGTTTCCCAGTCCCGAGGTGGTCGTTGATCAGGGAGTGGATGGGTGCCCGCCAGAGCGCCATCGCGCGGCGCCGCTCCTGTGACCCATCGGTTCTGCAGTTCCCCGTTTCCGTCCGGTGTAGCAAGGCCATAAGATTGGGGTTGTGCATGTCCCCAGAGATTGCCGATGTTCTCTTATGACGAAGCTTTTTCAAGAAATCTGGGCTGGGTTACCGCTGAGGAGCAGGCGGCACTCCGGCGCAAGCGTGTTGCAATTGCCGGTCTCGGCGGGACTGGTGGTGTCCACCTACTGACGCTCGCCCGACTCGGGATCGGCGCATTCAACATCGCCGATTTCGACACCTTCGGACTCGCGAATTTCAACCGCCAGGCCGGAGCAATGGTATCCACTCTCGGCCGCCCCAAGATCGATGTGCTGGATGAGATGGCGCGAGACATCAATCCCCAGTTGGCCATTCAGACGTTCCCGAATGGCGTCACAGAAGACAACGTCGATCGGTTTCTCGAAGGGGTCGACATCTATGTCGATGCGTTGGACTACTTCGCGTTCGATGCCCGGGACCTTGTCTACCGCAAGCTTGCAGAGAAGCGGATTCCCGCAGTCATCGCGGCTCCGCTAGGGATGGGGACGGCCATCGTCAACTTCCTCCCGGGCGGGATGACATTCGAGGAATACTTCCAGCTGCGAGGGCTTCCTCCGAAGGAAAAGGCTCTCCATTTCCTGATCGGATTGTCACCCGCGCTGTTGCAGCGCACGTACCTCGTCGATCCGGACCGGGTGAAATTCGGCGAGCGCGCGGGGCCTTCGACAGGAATGGCCTGCCAGATGTGTGCCGGGGCTGCGGGCGTCGAAGTACTGAAGATTCTGCTCGGCCGCGGGCGGGTTCTGTCGGCACCCCACGGATTCCAGTTCGACGCCTACCGGAACAAGTTTGTCCGTACCTGGCGCCCTGGTGGCATGAGCAACCCATTGATGAGATTGATGCTCGTGCTCGCCAAGTTGAAACTCAAAATGGATGTCCGCGGCGAGAGCTGACGCTGACGACTACGCATGTCAGGCCTCCGCTATCTGGGCTTCCGTGCCCTGACGTTGTAGGTGTTGCCAGTGATGTCGTCCCACTCGATCTCGAACCCCGCGGCGCAGATTCTCCGCTTGATGTCATCGAGTTCGTAAGGCGTGTACAGGATGCCCTTCTTCATGCCCCACTGGTCGATGCGCTCGGCTATCCACCGAAGCGGGGCAGCGCCGCGCGGGTATAGAAGCACGTTCATCGCGAGTGTGCCCCCGGGCTTCAGAACTCGGAACAGTTCCCGGAATCCGGCATCGACATCGGGAAAGCAGTGCACAGCGTTTGCAACATTGGCCGTGTCGAACGTCGAGGACGGAAGGTCCAGGCTTCCCACATCCGCTTTCAGCAGGCGAATCCTGGTGTCGCCGCGAAAGCGTCGGATCGCGCCCGCAAGCATCGCCTCGGCGTAGTCGAAGCCCACGACGCTGCCGATGGATTTCCGCGTAAAACGCTTCCACCACAAGATGATGCCGAACAAGGTGCCACTACCGATGGCGCCCTCCAGATGCACCGGGCCGATGTTGTTGCCGAAGAGTCGAACCTGCTCCCAGAGAGTGCTCCGGTACGCAAAGGTCAGAATGAAGAAGCCCCGCACGTCGTACCACCATGGGGGCGAGTCATAGGCGCGCTCGATCTTCGCAAGTGAAACATCTTCGTCGCTTGAGGGGGGTATCACGGACGTGTTCTCCTGGATGAACTGGGTCGAAGCAGGCGGATGGCTCAGTGCGAATCACCCATGCGGAAGCACATCGCTAGTGTAGTCGGACAAATACGGATATCCATGCCAAGGCCTGTGCCGCCTCCTGTTCGAATGCTCAACGCGTCGTGGTATCCGATGGCGTTGTTCCCTGCCCTCCGTACATGGTTTCGCTGCTGCTTGGCAGTGTGAGGCCATCTCGCACTCGACTAGAGGGTAAGTCCAATGTCGGGCGCCCTTACATCTCTCTTCGGTGTGATTCCGGGGAAACAAATAAAATTATCAAAAACAATGACTTGCTATCCTGGTACGGCTGCTGCTTATAGAGGGTCGTGGTCACCAGACTGCCCACACAGTCCAACCAAATTTCTACAGCTTGTCGGAGTCTTAAAATGAACCAATTCATGAAGAAAGTGCTGAGTGTCGCAGTCCTGGGCATTGCGAGCGCGGGCGTTAACGCTGCAGAACTCCTCGATTTCACCATCGACCAGTCCTCTGTTCCGGGTTCGGAAACCCTCTCCAATCCCGTGATCACGGTCGACAAGATCATCGGTAACTACAACGAGATTTTCACGGGTCTGCTGAACGGTACGTTTTCGACTTCGGCGTACTGGGATGCCGCTAGCTATGCCAAGGACGATGGTGCAACCGCTGTCGGCAGCGGCCTGACGACGAATCCTTCGTTCTCCACGCTCCAGTACGGCATGTACGCCACGTTCACCGCGACCGGCAACTTCGTGCCGAATGCGGGTGGCGGCTTCACTTTCATCGCCAACGGTGGCTCGTTCGAACTGTTCATCGACCCGAACAACGACACGACGAAGGCGCTTGGCGCGACGGGCTTCGATGCCGTGACCATCGGTGGCGGAACAGCCGACGACTACCAAGTGGCGTCCGCTTCCCTGTTGTTCGGTTCCGGTAACAGCGCTGCCGGCGGTGTGGGTTCTGCCAACGGTAACTTCGACCTGGTGTTCTCGCCGTTCACGCTGACGGCGCCCGGCGGCACCGCATTCTTTGTTGCTCCGGACCCCTTCCACATCGTTCTGGACGTGAAGGGTCAGTTCAACTTCTTCGAGCCCGTGGGTAACCAGACCATCAACGGTTCCGCTGATGCCTTCTTCATCAAGATCCCTGAGCCGGGTAGCCTGGCCCTGATCGGCGCTGCGGTTGCTGGTATCGGCTTCACGGCGCGTCGCCGCAAGGTCTGATAGATCAGTTTTCCGACGGTTGTAGTTGGGGGCCTGCTCGCAAGAGCAGGCCCCCAGTCATTTTTGAGTCGACACTCTGTGTCCAGCGGCAGAGACCGATTTGCCGCGTAGAAGAAGGATTGGGACCAGAAAAGCCGCGAGGCGGCTCGAGCCAGCGTCCCAGGAGTATGAGTAACCCTTCTTGCGAGCCTTCGCCTCGCATGCCTGCATTCGCCGTCAGTTGATCGTCTGGGTATGCCGACTCGCGCGGTACGGGCGAGGATCAGGCCGGAACTTGGTCCACTCGTTCCGAGGAACTAGTAGCCGTCTCCAAGCTCGACGGCCCACACTCTCAGCGGCTCAGATGGCCTTTCGCAACGCGGACGCGATATCCATCCGTGCCATCTTCACCGCCGGAAAGATCGACGCGAGGAAGGTCGCAGCGAATCCGATTGCGGATGCTGTGATGACAGCGTTCCAGCTGACGCGAACAAGCGCCACGTAGGGCAGATCCGAGTTTGGGGGGGGCGGCATCGGAATGCCCACGTATGAGATCGCTTTGGCCAGACCCACGCCGATGCCGACGCCCGCTGCGACGCCCAGCAAACCGAGCAGCGAGTTCTCGATCAGGATGATCTCGAGGATGTTGCGTCGGCGATTGCCGAGCGCGCGCGCCGTTCCGAACTCGGCAGTCCGCTCGAACACGCCAGTGTTCACGGCGTTCACCACGCTGAGGAGCACCATAAGCAGGATCACCATCCTGAGACCCCCGAACTGCTTTCCGTAGAGCGCGACAGTCTTCGGATAGAAGTCGTTGATCTGGTCCCACATCTTCACTTCCTGATCCCGCCAGACGTTCCGTTCCGTCAGGGTGTTGGCCACTTTCCGGGTGTCGGCCGTCTGCTTCAGCGACACCACCAGCGTGTTCGCCGTCTTCGTGTTCATCAGTTCCTGGGCCGCCGTGAGGGGCAGCTTCACGGCACGGTTGTCGTACTCCTTCGAGAAACTCTGGAAGGTGCCGACGACCTCGACATCGAGGGTGTTGGTGGCGCCGTCCTTGGTGCTGACCATCAGCACTGCGCGGTCCCCCGTCTTCAGACGGAGGGACTTCGCGACGCCATCGCCGAGCAGCGCGTGGAAATGGTCCTCGGCTTTCAGTCGGCGACCCGACGAGATCTTCACGAACGAGCCCAGCTTTTCCTCCTTGGCGGGCTCGATCCCCTCGCCGAGGATGGGCAGATCCGCACGGCCATTGCTGAGCAATCCCGGGAAACCGAGTCGCGCCATGACATCTTCGACTTCCGGCATCGTCGCGATACGTGCCTTGTCTCCCTCCGGATCCGCAACCAGGTAGCCATCGGGTTTGTGCGCGCCATGGACGAAGTACCCTTCGTGCGCCAGCTGTATGTGACCGGTCTGCGAATGAATGATGGCCTCGCCCAACTGCACGAAGATGTCCTCGACGAATCCCTGGCTGAGGATGAGTGTCGCGACGCCGAACGCCACTGCGCCGAGTGTCGTGAATGCGCGTCCGCGATGCCTCAACACATTTCTCACCGCGAGCGTGAACTTGGCCCGGAAGGCCAGCCGGGTCGGGCGGCGTCGCTTAGCGGGCGTGTCTGAGAGCATCGACGATGTTGAGTCTGGAGGCTTTCCAGGCCGGGTAGAGGCCGGCAAGGACGGCAGTGGTGACCGAGAGGAAGATCGCTTCGAAGACGAGACCCGGGGTGACCATGATGCCGGCAACGAAGCTGTTCGCCATCCCCGGTGGAGGCGGCATCGGAATCCCGACCCAACTGATGAGCCGGGCGGCGCCCACGCCCAGGATGCTCCCCAGGACACCGCCGGCGAAACCCAGGACGGCTCCTTCCGCAAGGAAGCGGCGCAGCACCTTGGCCCGGGTGTCCCCGAGGGCCATGAGCGTTCCGATCTCGCCGAAGCGCTCACGAACGTTGGTCATCATCGTGTTCGAAATGCTTAGCACGATGATGAAAGCGATCATCAGTTTCACGACGAGCACTTGCTTCGAGAAGAGCGAGACCGTCTTGTTGTAGAAGTCTGCCGCGGCGGTCTCGTACCACGGAACGATGCTGAGGCCCGGGGTCTGTAGCAAGGGCCTCAGCTTGGCCAGAAAGTTGTCGGTCTGGCCCGTGCGTTCCAGCAGGACCAACCACGTGTGCACCCCCGTCACCCGTAGCAGCCGCTGGCTCGTCTTCAACGGGATGCGCAGGGCGAAATCATCGTAGGCCTTGGTGATGGTGGCGAAGATGCCCACCACCTTCACCTCGATGGCGTTGATGCCGCCACTGCCGGTGTTGGCGAGCAGCACCACCGTCTGCCCGACTTGGAGCTTGAGGTTGTCGGCGAGCCCCTGCCCCACCGTGATTTCGTTGGCGTCGATACCGGAAAGGTCTTGGCCCGACAGGATGGTGAGAGCGCCACTCGCCTTCTTCTCGCGTTCGGGATCGACTCCTTCACCCGCGAACGACGTGGTGGAATCCCCGATGCTGATGAGCCCCGTGAACGACAGCCGGGGCGCCAGGGTGTCCACCTGGGGGAATGCCTCGATGAGTTTGCGGTCCTCGGAGGTCTCCGCCATCAGGTAGCGGAGCGGATCGGCAGTGCCGCCTTCCGCGAAACCGTCACGCGTGATCTGCACATGGCCGATACGGGCGCGGATCGCGCCTTCGCGCATCGTGTCGTAGTTCCACTCGAAGAATCCGGAAGCGAGCAGCATGGCCGCAACGCCGCCGATGATCGCGATGAGACTCACGCTCGTGCGACGTCGCTGGCGGAAGACGTTCCGGCTGGCGAGCATCAGATCCTGGCGCGCGATGAACCAGGCATGTTCCAGTTGTTCCCGGCGATGTGCGGGGATCAGCCGTTCCAGAAAGCTCAACACAACGGGCGCCTGCGCGCGTCGAAGTCGCTGGCGTATCGCTCAGAAGTCATAGCGGGTTTCGACGTAGATCCGATCGCGGTTCGCGTAGCGGCCGAGCACGCCTGTGACCGGACCATTGAACACGTCCAGGCCGAACGCGACCCTCAGGTTCTGCTCGACCCGCCAGATGACGCGAGGCCGGATGAGGTTCTCCCAGCGATTCAGACTCTGTATCCAGAGGAACTCGCCTTCGACCTTCGGCCGCAGCTTGCGGTTGTAGAGGAAGGTGACGCCGGTTTCGTAGCGCTCCTGGAACATGTCCGGGTCGTGGCCGAAGTACACGCGTTGGAATGCCTGGACGTTCATCCGCGCCTCTTCGGGCAGCGTGTAGTCGAGACCCACGGCGTAGTCGATGGTGTCCTTCTGGACCACGCCATTCGCCTGGGTGATCCGGCTCACATTGAAGCTCCTGCCCGAGGTGTACACCAGTTCGCCCTTCAGGATCCCGGCCTCGCCGAGGTCCTTGGAGAACGTGCCTCCCGTCTGGGAAATGCGATCGTGCCGGGGCGTGAAGATGATCGTCCCCGATGCCGGGCCGGTCGGCACGATATCGCGGTAGAACGTCGCGGCGCTGTCCATGCTGCTGTAGAAGAACGCCGAAAGATCCCAGCCCTTCGCCAACGTCGACACCCTGGCACCGTAGTTCGAGTTGGAAAGACTGCGTGACGGCAGCAAGTCATCGCGAAAGGTATTGGTGAAGCCGTCGGGTGCCGGCGCCTGGATGGGATAGAACTCCGACCCGGCCCTGCCGATCCGGTCGAAGGTCGTGTACGGGATCCAGAGAAGTTCGATGTGCGAGTCCCCCAGAAAGTACTCGCCTCGCGCAGCCCACTGGGGAATCCGGATGACGTCGAACGAAGGCAGGATGAAGTGCCGCAGGTCCTTCGCGGTGACGACGTCGGCGAAGAACAGGCCGACCATCTCGCCCCAGACCACGTTCTGCCGACCGAGGCGGAGATCCCAGCCCTTGTACGACGTATCGATGTAGGTCTCACCGATGATCCCGTAGAAGCGCTGGTCGTTTCTGACGTTGTCGGGGTAGAAGTTGGACCAGGCATAGACCGGATCGAACTCGCCGATGAGCGATGCCTTCCACTTCAGGTTGCTCGACCACTGACCCGATGATCCGACGCGTGCACGGATCACCGCGGTGGAGAAGTGCGCGGGGGAGGCGTAGGTGTAAGCCGTCTCCTGCTGAAGGAACCCGCGGAGTTTCGGAGCTTCGGATTCCTTGGGGCTGAGGGAGCGCAGTCCGTCCTCCCCGCTGAGTGATGGCAGCGCGTCGTCATCCGACGGCACCAGCGACGGCAGTCCATCGGACAGTGAGGGAGGTGAGTCATCGTCGTCGGCGGGGATGAGATCCTTCAGGTCATTCGCGGCCAGCATGCGGGCCGGGGGCCGGAGGCAGGCGGCGTCCCCTGATCGGCACGCCCCATCGGGTGCGGCCTGGCTGTCCAACTGCATGTACGCAACTGCAGCCACGATGGCCTGCGCAATGTGGCGCTTGGGCGGGAACAGCAGAGGGAGGCTTGCCATGGCTTTCCGGTATCAGCGTTTCAGGGCTGCTGCTTCGGTGTCGGTCGTGGAGGCTGCCCGGCGGGCCACATTCGTGATCGCCCACTGGCCTTCCTTGCGGACGCCGAGGATTCGTACTGTGCCGTCCTCGATGCCGACGAGGCGGTCGGCAGCGTCGATGACCTTCTTGTCGTGCGTAGAGAAGATGAATGTCGTCTTGTAGCGGCGGTTGATGTCCCGCATGAGCGCAAGAATGCCTTCACCGGTCTTGTGATCGAGGTTCGCCGTCGGTTCGTCCGCGAGGACCAGTTCCGGTCGGGTCACGAGCGCCCGCGCGATGGCGACGCGCTGACGCTGACCGCCGCTCAACTGCGAGGGCCGATGCTTCGCGAACTTCCCGAGCTGAACCAGCTCGAGCATTTCCTTCACGCGCTCCCGACGGTCTTGCTTGTCGAGCTCCTCCATCTGCAGCAGTGGGTACTCCACATTCTCTTCGGCCGTGAGCACGGGAAACAGATTGAAGGTCTGGAACACGAAGCCGATAGTCCTGGCGCGCAGGCTCGCCAGTTGATCTGGCGTCTGGCCGCTGATGTCGTGGCCGGCAATGACGACTCGGCCGCTCGAGGGCATATCGATGCAGCCGATCACGTTCAACAGAGTGGATTTCCCGCTGCCAGAGGGGCCGGCGATCGCGAGGAAGACGCCGCTTTCGAAGGACAGCGTCACGTCGTCGAGCGCCCGGACCATGTGATCCCCAAGCCGGTACTCTTTGCTCACGTGCTCCAACACTACGATCGACATGTGTGCGAAACCCAGCCCGGTTCGGTTCGAGCGCGGGCATATGATAAGGTCGTACGAGATTCAAGACGAGGGCTCATGCGCTATATCCAATCTCCATTCCAAGGTCGCCGTCGCATGTTCTTGTTCGCGGTGGCGGCAGTCCTTGCAACGTCATCGCCAGCTGTGCGTGCAGACGATGACGACGATGCCCAGGCGAAGGCGATACTCCAAAAGGCCGACGAGATTCGTTTCCCCGTTCGGGGGTTCGAGGTCGCCGTCAGGATCCGATCGGTCGAAGGTGGTGGTTCACCCGAAGAGCGCGAGTTCCGCGTGTATTCCAAGGGGAACGAGAACACCATCGTCCAGACCACCAAGCCCGCTGCAGAACGTGGCCAGATCCTGCTGATGAAAGGTCGCGACCTGTGGCTGTTCGTGCCCAACGTTTCGCAGCCGGTACGACTGTCGCTGGCGCAGCGCCTGACGGGGGTGGTTTCCAATGGCGACATCGCGCGGGCGAACTTCAGTGGCGATTACACGGCGAAGATCGTCGGCAGCGAGAAGATCGGTGAGGAGGCGTACCACGTGTTGGAGCTGACGGCCGTCGATCGCAGCGTCACGTATCAGAAGGTGAAGTACTGGGTCCGCCAATCCGGCAGCGCCCCGTACAAGGCGGAGTTCTACTCCATTTCCGATCGCCTGCTGAAGACGTGCAGCTACGAGAACTACCGGCAGCTGGGCGGCAAGATAAGACCGACTCGTCTGGTCATGATCGATGGCGTCAAGACGGACACGAAGTCGGTGATGGACTACGACGACATGCGGCTGGTGGATCTCCCCGAGAAGATGTTCACGAAGGAGTACCTCAAGAAGGTCCAGTAGAACCCGCATATGGTCCTGCGTTCGTTGCGTATGCCCCCGACGGACGCCGGGCCTGCTGTCATCGTTAGGGTGACTGTGCTCGACCGGTTATTCGGTTCGGGGCCCTGACGGAAAGAGAGCATCCAATGTCGCACAGCAGAACCGTGGCCAGCTTGGTGATCGCCACGATGTTTGTCCTGTCTGCCGAGGCGTCCGCCGCCGGCGATGATCGGACCACCCGCTTCTACGAAGATGCGCGCACGCGGCTCTCAAAGGGTGATACAGCAGGCGCGATCATCCAGCTCAAGAACGCTTTGCAGCAGGACGCCAATCTGCTCGCGGCGCATGCTCTCCTGGGCGAGGCATTCCTCAGGAACCAGCAACCCGACCAGGCGCAGGAAGCCCTGGAGCGCGCACTTCGGCTTGGCATCGACAAGTCAGAGATCGCACTTTTGCTGGCCGAGGTGTTTCTGGCGCAGGGCAAGGCCCGTGATCTGCTGGACCGCCTGCCGCCCGATGTTCTCCAGGGGCCTGCGAAGGCAAGACTGCTCGTCTTCCGCGGTCACGCCTACAAGGCATTGGGCGAACTGAGTTCCGCCGAGCGGAACTTCGAAGACGCGCGCGTCATCGACCCCCGTTCGGTCACAGCCCTGCTGTCGTTGGCGGAGCTGACGGCGCAGAAGGGGTTGCACGCCGAGGCGTTGGCATTGGTGGGGCGAGCCGCTGCCGAGGCGCCTGCGGATCCGACCGTCTGGTACATGAAGGGCGTGATCGCTCAGCAGAGCGGCGATCGGAAGGGCGCTATCGACGCTTACTCGCGAGCCCTCGAACTCCAGCCGGGCTACTCGGATGCGCGCGTTGCACGCCTCTCGCTCGCGATCGGCAATCGAGACGACGCCGGCGCCGCGACGGATGTCGAGTATTTCGCGCGTGAGCAGTCCGCGGAGCCGCGCGGCAACTATCTGAGGGCGGTGTATCTGGGCCAGAAGGGCGACAGCGAAGGTGCCCGTGCCGCGCTCTCGGCGGCCGCGCGCGTGCTTTCCCCGGTGCCGCCCGAAGTGCTGAAACGCCGTGCGCCCGAACTGCTGATGCTCACCGCCCTGGTGTTCCACGGGCTCGACGAGCACGAGCGTGCGCGCGCGTACCTCGAAGCTGTCCTGACGGTGACCCCGGGCGATCTGGCGGCGCACAAGCTTCTCGGATCCATTTTTCTTGGAAAGCGCGATTTCGTCTCCGCGATCAAGATTCTCGAACCCGCGCAGCGGAAAGCGCCGAACGATCCGCAGATCCTCCTCCTGCTGGGCGAGGCCTACATGGGTAAGGGCCGGAACCTTGCCGGGGCGGAGCTGCTGGAGCGCGCTTTCCAGCTTCGTGGGGACAACCTCGAGATACAGACCGCGTACGGCGTCAGTCTGCTCCGCGGTGGTCGGCGGGACGCCGGTATCCAGCAACTACGGATCGCCTTCGAGAAGGACCCCGGAAAGCCGAGGGTCGGGTTGGCGCTTTCGTCTGCGTACCTTGCCTCCGGTGATTCGAAGCGAGCCGTGGCGGTCATGGAGCGGGTGGTCCAGAAAGTACCCGGGAATCCTGGCTACCTGAACACGCTCGGCGTCGTGCGCCTGTCCTCGGGAGATATCAATGGGGCCCGGGCGGCGTTCGAACAGGCATTGGTGGCGTCGCCGGGGTTTGCGCCAGCTCAGCTCAATCTCGGAAAGTTGGATCTCCGGGAGGGTCGATTCGAGCAGGCGGTCGCCAAGTACGCCGCCGTCCTCAAGGCAGACTCGAAATCCGTTCAGGCCATGCACGAGCTGGCGAAGCTCGAGCAGCGGCGCGGCGCCACCGCCGCGTCCGTGGAGTGGCTGGAGAAAGCGCGCGCCGCCGACCCTGCGTTTCTGCCCGTGGCGTTTGACCTCATCGACGCTTACATCGCCGCGAAGGAGCCCACGAAAGCTGTCGATCTCGCGCGGGATCTCGAGAGTCGCGCTGCCGACAACCACGACGTGATGGCGCGGGGCGTGCGAGCCCGGCTCGCGGCGGGGGATAACCTCGGTGCGCAGTCCGTACTACAGCGGATGACGCGAGTGGCCCAGTTCGACGCAACCCGCCAATTCGAGATCGCTCAGTTGTATCTCGCCGCAGGAAACTCCGCGGCCGCTGCATACAGTCTGGACAAGGCGCTGTCCGAGCGTCCCGAGCATGTGCCTTCCCGGGCGCTCCTGGCCGAAATCGAGATGGCGAAGGGGCAGGTCGAAGCGGCGGAGCGACGCGCGCGCGCGCTGATCGCAGATGTCCCCTCGGTACCGGACGGTTATCGCGTTCTCGGGGACTTGCACCTGCAAGCCGGACGATTCCCCGATGCCGTTTCCCAGTATCGCCTCGCCTTTGCCAGGGCGGCAGACACCGACCACGCGCTGCGCGTCTTTGCTGCCCACATTCGCTCGGGCGCACCGGCGCAAGCGGTGGCGTTTCTCGAACCCTGGGTGGCGAAGCACCCCGGGGATGTCGTCTCCGCACGCGCGCTGGCGGAAGGCTACCTCAAGGTCCGCAACTACCCGGCTGCGGTCAGCCGCCTCGAGGCACTGCTGAAATCCCGTCCGAAGGATCCGATCGTGTTGAACAATCTGGCCAATGCGCTGGCGCTGCAGGGCAACTCGGCCAAGGCGATCACGTACGCCGAGCAGGCCGTCCAGGTTGCCCCCGAGGATGCTGCTGCGCGGGATACGCTGGGTTGGCTGTTGTTCAAGACGGGGGCGATCGAAAGTGGACTGCGCCATCTGCGGGAGGCGCGACTGCGCGATTCCAGGAACCCGGAGATCCGGTTTCATCTCGCTGCTGTCCTGGCTGGTGCGGGCCAGACTGCGGAAGCGCGCGCAGAACTGAAGGAAGTCTTGAGCAAACCGCTGACGTTCCCCGAGGCAGCCGAGGTCGACGCGCTGGCACGCAAGCTCGGCCTCCGGTGACTTGTGTCGAGTCCCTTGACGTTCCGAGAGGGATATTCCAGGCGATCGCCCGCAAGTTGCTGATTAAAAACTAGTCGTCGCACATGGTCTGACTGTTGCTGATCAGCGACGCCACTGGCTTCGACAGCCAAGGCAGACTGGACATCAGGGGATACGAATTGAATAAGCAAATTCTTTGGCTCGCGTTGGCGGCAATTGGTAGTGGGGCAGGGTTCTCCGCGCAGGCGGCCACTACCTGGACCTTCGATGTGCCGCCGCCGGCCAACGCGCCGTGCACGAGTTCGGGGACCAGTGCTGGTAATTTCGTCCAGTGCACGCCGAATGGCGGTGGCGCACCGAAAGTGGTGGCTACCGCTTGGGCAAATACGGCTGGGTTGACGACCAGTACCACGAATACCTCCGGGGCCGGGCTGCAGACGGGCACCGTGATGGTGTACTCCAACTCTGACGGAAGCACTGTCGGGCTCGGAGTTCGGAACCAGTCTGCTGCGGACTCCGGCGAGGGCACCGCGCCCGAACACGCGATGGACAACAACTTCCGGAACTCGTCGAGCACCAACAACACCATTGCGTCCACGGCAGCCGTGTACGACTCCATCTTGCTTTCGTTCGACACAGCCGTGGCGCTGACGGGGGTCACCATCGGCTGGGTCAGATACGATGCCGACATCACCGTTTCTGCCTACCTGGGTACTGGCGCTCCGACGCTGGCCGGCCTGAACTACGGCCAACTTACTGCTGCCGGTTGGTCTTACGTCGAGCACGAGGCCAACCTGACTGCGGGGACGCAGCGGCTGATCAACGGCGCCACCGGTTCGGCGGACGGCGTGAGTGCCGCCACCGTGACTTCCAAGTACTGGATGATCAGTGCCTACAACCCGACGCGCGGTGGTGACACCAGCATCTCGGGGCTGAACGTCGGCAACGACTACTTCAAGCTCATGTCCGTGGCTGCAGCCAGCCCGAGTTCTCCGCCCGGTGGTGGTCGCGTGCCCGAACCTGCCGCGCTGTCCCTGATTGGTGCGGCGGTTCTTGGCGCTACAGGAGCCTCCCGTCGCCGCAAGGCCTCCGTCGCCTGAGAGTAGTCAGTAGTCGCTGTGTAGTTGCTCGCGCGCGAGTTCGACCGGTACGCAGAGTTGTCGGCGAGAAAGGCCCCGTTCGATCGAATGGGGCTTTTTCTTTTTGAGGATGTCGACGACCAGCGTGCGGTACCTGCAGACCCGAAGAGGTGGCGCACTGAGCCAACGCGTTCACCTCAGGCGCCTCGCCGATCCGAGTTCCGCAGTCCCACGAGCGATGTGGCGTGGGATGCAGTGGTCAAGTGGGGCGTCTACAGCTGCGCAATGGTCTTTTCACAGCAGACGGATACGGCAGGACAGCCACGAGGGTCGTGATCGTCTGTAAGTCCACGACATCGCCACCCGAGGGGGCCTGGGGCCTATCGTCGAAGGCCCGGAATGAAAAGACCCCGCGAAACGTCACGGGGTCTTCACTCCAGAGGTTCAGGGGGAGTGATGCGCGTTCGCGGCAGCCCGCCCCCGGTGCGTCAGGAATCTCAGTGCGCGGTTGCGCCCTCTGCGTTGATCCCCGTGTTCTGCCGCACGTACAACTCGTCCCACATGTCGTCCGCACGCTTGTCGCGGTAGAGCAGCGAACCGATGATGACCGCGAGGAAACCGAGCGGAATCGAGATGAGCCCGGGATTCTTCAGCTCGAACAGTGGCTTCTCCAGACCGACCAGGCTGGTCGTGTCGTCTCCCAGCTTGGCGATGGTGTCCAGTGCGACCTTACGTGTCTTCTCCTGGGCCGCCAGTGCCGTCTCGATCTTCGTCCGTTCCTCGGGGGCTGCCGATGAGAGATCACTGTTCAGCGAGGCGATCTTCTCGTCGGCAATCTGGATGATCTTCTCCTGCGCCGGGCGCACTATCGACGGATAGGTCATGTTGGGCGAGACGAGCACGAGACCGATCGCCGTGAGCGATCCGATAATCATCCCGGCGACGATGCCTCCTGTGTTGCACTTGCGCCAATAGAGCGTCATCAGAACGCAGGGCAAGTTCCCAGAGGCCGCGACCGCGAACGCGAGTGCCACGAGGTGTGCGACGTTCTGACCTTTGGCCAGGATGCCGATCGCGATCGCGAGGATGCCGACCAGGATCGACGAGATCCGCGCCGCACGCACCTCTTCGTCCTGCGTTGCTTTCTCGCCCCGGACCACGCCCACCCAGATGTCGTGGGACATCGCGGAGGCCGATGCGAGGACCAGACCTGCCACCACCGCGACGATCGTGGCGAACGCGACTGCGGCGACAAAGGCGAGGAACAGATTACCGAGCATGCTCTCCGGACCACCGCCGAGGAACTGGGCGAGCAGAGGGCCGGCCATGTTGCCGCCCTTGTCGATCCGGGTGATCTCGGCCTGACCCACGTTGATCGCAGATCCGAGACCGAGGAAAAGGGTCAGCACGTAGAAGCCGCCGATGATGCCCATGGCCCAGATCACGGAGACCCGCGCGTCCTTGGCCGTCGGCACCGTGAAGAACCGCATGAGGATGTGCGGCATGCCGGCGGTGCCGAGCACGAGCGCCATGCCCAGGGAAATCTGATCGATGGGGTTCTTCAGGAAGAGGCCGGGCTCGAGGAACCGTTGTCCGAGTTCCTGCGGCGTCATGTTCTTGGCGGCATCTCCGACCAGCTTCGTGACCTGCCCCTGGATGTTCACGGAATCCACGGCGGCCTGCAGAAAGCCCGGAAGCGAGAATCCGTAAGGCGCCCATGTGAACACGACGAGCAGGATCGACGCCGTCACCAGCAGCACGGCCTTGATGATCTGCACCCACGTCGTCGCGACCATCCCGCCGAACAACACGTAGGCCAGCATCAGCACACCGACGACCATCACCGAGATCTCGTAGTCGATGCCGACGAGCGTCTTCACGAGCACGCCGCCACCGACCATCTGGGCCGTGAGGTAGAAGATCGAGACGGTGATGGTGGAAATCGCGGCCACAGTCTTGGCCGACTTCGGGTTGTTCCGGAAGGCGAGGATGTCACCGAGGGTGTACTTGCCGATGTTGCGGCACGGCTCGGCGATGACCAGTAGCACCGTGATGTACGCTACCAGCCAGCCGACGGAGTACATGAAACCGTCGTAACCGTAGAGGGAGATCAGGCCGGCAATCCCCAGGAAAGACGCAGCCGACAGATAGTCGCCGGCGATCGCCCATCCGTTCTGGATGCCGGTGACCGAACGCCCGGCAGCGTAGAACTGGCTCGCGCTCTTGACCCGGCGGGCGGCGAGGTACGTCACATACATCGTCAAGCCGATGATCACGCCGAAGACGACGAAGGTGAGCCAGCGGAATTTGTCGGAGACGGCGCTCGTGTCGGCAGCGAACGCCGATGTGCCGGCGACCGCCAGCGGAACAGCAATTGACGGGGAGAGCCAGCGCACGACGTTCACTTGGAGCCTCCGAGGGTGTGGGCGACGCGGTTCAGTTCCGTTGCCATGGCGTCGAACTCTGAATTGGCGCGCCGGGCGTAGATCCAGGCGATGCCCCACGCGACCACGAATTCGGAGAGCGCGAACAGGATGCCGACGTTGATGGGTCCCCAGACCTTGATCTTGAACACGTCGGTGAAGTAGGCAGCGCCGATCGGCAGTGCGAAGTAGTAGATGATCGAGAAGATCATGAGGCCCCACAGGAAGCGGGACTTCTTCGCATGCAATGCCTGGAATCTCGGGTCCTGGTCGATTGCGATCCAGTCCATTGGCTTGGCAGCCATCGGCATCCTCCTCAGTCTGATCTTGTAGGTTGAGCGGCTCTTCGTGGCCGGCAGGCACCGCGACAAGGACGCCATCGCAATGCCGTGATCCGGCCGTGGCAGACGTACCCGAAAACCGCTCTGCAAAACACTCCCGGATGGCTCGCAAACCGCTGCGTCAGCACCACCCAAGGCCCCTCCCGAAGGGCTCGGCGAGGATATTAGGGGGCAGTGTAAAAGTCAAAGAACACTCTGAAAATCAGGCGCCTGTGCCTCCACTCGCGTGGTTCGCGAGCTTGCTCAGCAGATCCTGCTGAAGTCTGCGCAAACCACGAACATCGTGAATGCCGCGCACCTGCGCCCGATGGAGGACCAGGAGCAGGAGTTGGGCGGTGGCGTAGGCATCTGCCGCTGCGCCATGTCGCCCAGTCGCCGCGATCTCGAAGCGCTGAAGCCAGTAGTCGAGTGGACGCACTTCCGCACGTGACGCCGGGTCCGCAGTGAGAGCGGGCAGCAGAAGCGCGATGTCCAGCCAATCGAGTGGCAGGCGCACATCGAGCGATTCCCTCGCGGCGCGCGCGATGACGGTTGCGTCGAAGAGTGCGTGATAGCCCACCAGCACGCCGGGGGTGGCTGCGATCAGCCAGCTTCCCAGCGCTTCGGCCTGCGCATCGCCAGCGGCCTGCTGCGCGTGTCCGATGCCGTGCACGAGCACATTTTCATGGCCGCTGGGTGCCCGAGGTCGGACGGCGATCTCCAGACTGTCGGTCAGCACGATGGCGCCGCGCTCGACCGGGCAGGTGCCGATCGAGAGCAGCTCGGCCTGATAGGGGTCCAGGCCCGTGGTCTCGGTATCCACCACCGAGAAGCGAAGCGCGCTGAACGGGGCGCGTTCCTCCGGCTTGGCGATGTGCCGCCAGTGATCGCGTGCGGCCCGGACCACCGCCGAATCCGAGTCCGTCTTCCGCGACCACCAGCGACCGAAGCTCACAGGCGGAAGTCGAGCCGCAAGCGTTCCTGGAGCTTGCGCGCCTGGCGCAGGGCTTCCTTGAGGATGCGGCGATCGAGTGCATTGAGGGCGTCGGGTGACACGTAATTGTCTGCCGGGCGACCTTCGGAGATGCAGCGCATCTGGTGATCCAGGCGTACGTGCTGCACGAAATGGAAGGCGTCCAGCCAGCCTTCGATCTCGGCTGTGGCCGCCGGGCGCCGCCGCGCGACGCCGCGTAGCCGATCGGCTGTGCCCGCGGCGGCTTCGCCGCTTGCCAGGCTCAATACCCGGGCGGCGTCGACGAAGAGCGTCGCGCCGTTCAACTTGATATCGAGCGTGTCGGCATGGCCGTCGTGATCCCCGACCACGAAATCGCGGATCACGCCGAGCGGTGGCTCGTTGCGCAGCGCGGTTTCCGCCAGAAGACGCAGGAAGACGGGCTCCCCCGCCGCGACCGCGAACAGCCAGTGGGCGAGTTCGGCCCCGAGTGCGGTGTTGCCGCATAGCGGCCGCAGATCGAAAAAGATCGATGCGTTCAGCAGCGCCGGGCCATCAGGTTTGTGCATCCAGGCGCCGAAGGCAGCCTGCCATTCCGGGAACGAGAGGCACCATCGCGGGTTGCTCGCCATCACCTGTCCCTTGCACAGCGGGAAACCGCATGCGGCGAGCGCGTCGTTGACCTGCCGGGCGAACGCGAGCAATGCGGCGCGATGCGCTTCGCGTTCCGTGGGATCCACGTCCCGGAACAGCAGGCCATTGTCCTGGTCGGTCAAGAACGTCTGCTCGTGGCGTCCCTCGGACCCGAACGCGAGCCAGCAGAAGTCGTCGAGGTCCACGCCGCAATCGGCTGCCACCAGCGCGACGACCCGCCGGGTCAGGGCGTCATTCAGGGTGGCGACCAGGCGGGTGAGATGCTCCGCCGGCATGGCCTGGAGAGCCAGTTCCCGGGCGAGTTCGCCGATGCGTCCGCTGGCGCGCACGAGGTCTGTCAGATCGCGCGCCGAGCGTAGTTCGGCAGCGACGGCCGGGACTCCGATCCGTTGCATCGCGAAGAGGTCGCTCTCCGAAAGGCACCCGGCCGCGCGCCCGTTGTCCGTCACCACGACGTGACGAAAGCCGCGCTCCGCCATGGTGAGGGCGGCCTCGAATCCCATCGTGTCGGCGGGCAGGCCGACCGGGTCCGGCGTCATCACGTCGCGGATCGCGGATGCGACATCCTTGCCGGCCAGTGCGACGCGATCGCGAAGGTCTCGGAGCGTGAAGATGCCGCTAGCCCGTCCGGTGTCGTCGACGACCACTGCCGAGTCGCTGCGACCCGACCGCATGCGTTCGAGGACGAGGCGCACGCTTTCGTCCGGGGTTGCGTAGACGGTGGTTTCTGGAAGCATCTCGCGGAGGGAGCGTTCCAGCGGCTGCCGACTTCCCGTGGCCGTCTCCGCCAACTGCGCGCGCCGCGATTCGATCAGCAAGGCAGCAAGGCGCTGGGTGGCGAAGTCGCGGAAGGCCGCGCTGCGGGAAAGCAGGGTGTGGAAGTCCTCCGCCGGCAGGCGGTAGCAGAAGACGTCGCCCGCCGCCTGGTAGCGACTGGTGACAGGGCGCTTCGCGATCAGTGCCCCAAGGGGAAAACACTCTCCCACGGACAGGTGCCAGCGCGGACTGCCCTGTGCGAGGTCTTCGGGCGAGAACCCGGGAACGGCGCCCTGCTTCACGACGTACAGCCACTGGACGATACCGTCATCGGGAGACATCACGACAGCGTCCGGCGCGAAGTAGACGACCGAGAGCCGCACCACCAGCCAGTCGAGATCGTCCCGGTCCATGCGATCGAACGGCGCGTGCCTTCGCAGATCCTCGACGGTGGCGGGGGCAAGGGCGGCGGCGATGGGTCGGCTGGGCTGGTCCATCAGGCTGGGCGATCGGAAGGTGTCGGCAGTGTAGCAACGGGAACGCCGGCCGCGCCTCCGGCCGCTTTCGCGTCGGCGGAAACGACAACGCCCCGCACGAGGCGGGGCGTTGGCTACTTCGGTACTGCGTCTGGCGTGAAGCCGGATTACATGTCCATGCCGCCCATGCCACCCATGCCACCACCACCGCCGCCACCAGCCGAGTCATCCTTCGGCAGTTCGGCGACCATCGCATCGGTCGTCAGGATCAGGCCGGCCACGGAGGCGGCGTTCTGCAGGGCGCAGCGCGTCACCTTCGTCGGGTCCAGCACGCCCTGCTCGACCATATCGCCGTACGTGTCGTTGGCCGCGTTGTAACCGTAGTTGCCCTTGCCTTCGAGCACCTTGTTGATCACGACGGAGGGTTCGGCGCCCGCGTTGTAGGCGATGGCGCGCATCGGCTCTTCCAGGGCACGCATCACGATCTTGATACCGGCATCCTGATCGTGGTTGTCACCCTTGACCTTGACGGTCGAGCGGGCACGCAGCAGGGCCACGCCACCACCGGAGACGATGCCTTCTTCCACGGCCGCACGGGTCGCGTGCAGTGCGTCTTCGACGCGGGCCTTCTTTTCCTTCATCTCGACTTCCGTCGCCGCACCGACCTTGATCAGCGCCACGCCGCCGGCGAGCTTCGCCACGCGTTCCTGGAGCTTTTCACGGTCATAGTCGGACGTCGCTTCGTCGATCTGCTTGCGGATCGTCTTCACGCGGCCTTCGATCGCGGAGGCATCGCCGGCGCCGTCGATGATCGTCGTTTCTTCCTTGCCGATCTCGATGCGCTTCGCCTGACCCAGGTCGGCCAGCGTGGCCTTCTCGAGGGACAGACCCACTTCCTCGGCGATCACCGTGCCGCCGGTGAGGATCGCGATGTCTTCCAGCATCGCCTTGCGACGGTCACCGAAGCCCGGGGCCTTGACGGCGCAGGTCTTCAGGATGCCGCGGATGTTGTTCACCACCAGCGTGGCGAGCGCCTCGCCTTCCACTTCCTCGGCGATGATCAGCAGAGGACGACCGGCCTTGGCGACCTGTTCCAGCACGGGCAGCAGATCGCGGATGTTCGAGATCTTCTTGTCGTGCAGCAGGACGTAGGGGTTGTCGAGGAGAGCGATCTGACGATCGGGGTTGTTGATGAAGTAGGGCGAGAGGTAGCCGCGATCGAACTGCATGCCTTCGACCACTTCCAGTTCGTCTTCCAGGCCCGAGCCGTCCTCGACGGTGATCACGCCTTCCTTGCCGACCTTCTCCATCGCCTCGGCGATCTTCTGGCCGATGACGGCGTCGGAGTTCGCGGAGATGGAGCCGACCTGGGCGATTTCCTTGCTGGTCGTGCAGGGCTTGGAGAGCTTCTTCAGCTCTTCCACGACGGCCGTCACGGCCTTGTCGATGCCGCGCTTCAGGTCCATCGGGTTCATGCCGGCGGCCACGTACTTCATGCCTTCCTGCACGATGGCCTGGGCCAGCACAGTGGCGGTCGTCGTGCCGTCACCGGCGATGTCGGAGGTCTTGGAAGCCACTTCCTTGACCATCTGCGCGCCCATGTTCTCGAACTTGTCCTTCAGCTCGATTTCCTTGGCGACAGACACACCGTCCTTCGTGATGGTCGGGGCGCCGAACGAGCGCTCCAGAACCACGTTGCGACCCTTCGGGCCGAGGGTGACCTTCACGGCATCGGCGAGGATGTTCACGCCGGCGACGATGCGATGACGGGCTGAATCGTGAAACTTGACTTCTTTGGCTGCCATGTTCGTATTTCTCCTGAATGGGTAAGGGGGAGGAAGGCGGGCGGGGCGCTCAGGCCTCGATCACGCCCATGATGTCTTCCTCGCGCATCACCAGCAGTTCCTCGCCGTCGACCTTCACGGTCTGACCGGAGTACTTGCCGAACAGCACGCGGTCGCCCTTCTTGAGCTCCAGCGGCCGGACCTTGCCGTCGTCCTGAACCTTGCCACCGCCCACGGCGATGATCTCGCCCTGGTCGGGCTTCTCGGCTGCCGTATCGGGGATCACGATGCCGGAAGCGGTCTTGCGCTCTTCCTCCAGCCGCTTGACGATCACTCGGTCGTGCAGGGGACGAATCTTCATGGTTGACTCTCCTAGAGGGAAACAAGTTGTTCGGGATGGTGCGGGCGGCGCTGTTAGCACTCACCCGACTAGGCTGCTAATTATGGGTATGAGGCGATCCGGTTGCAAGACCGAGATTTGTGCGCACTGGAAAAAAATGAGGGCAGCCGCGGAGGATCGAGTGGCTGCCCTCGAGACCCCGATTCGGGACCGGGGGGGAGGAGACGGTGTCCCTGGCGAGGCGGAGGGCGCTCGACTTCAGCGCAGCGGGCCGGCGGGGATACCCCACTCAAAGCATCAGGAATGCCAGTCGCATGATCGGGTGGGCCGAAGCTGAATCCGGTCTGCGGTATCCGGCGACACCAGAGTGTGATCGCCACCACGTCGTGTTTTCCGAGGTACACCGGGGTCGCCTTGCGCATGGTCGCCGCGCGTCGAGGAATGCCCACTTTTCGACGTCGAGCGCCCCGTTTCGGCACGGACCCTCGGTTATACTCGCCGCCTCCATTGATGCACGGCACCGTCGGTTCGTGGTGCCTCCAACCATCTGACTCCCATGAAACTCCACGAGTATCAGTCGAAGGAAATCCTGCGGAAATACGGCGTTGCAACGCCCCGCGGAACCCCCTGTTTCACGGTCGACGAGGCCGTGGATGCTGCCCGCAACCTCGGCGGCAAGGTGTGGGTCGTGAAAGCCCAGATCCATGCCGGTGGTCGGGGCAAGGGCGGCGGCGTCAAGGTGGCGAAGTCGCTGGACGAAGTCCGCGACTGGGCGTCGAAGATCCTCGGGATGCAACTCGTCACGCACCAGACCGGCCCGGCCGGCCAGAAAGTGCGGCGGATCTTCATCGAGGAAGGCGCCGACATCCGCAACGAGCTGTATCTGGGCATGGTCGTGGATCGCGTCACCCAGAGGGTGTGTGTGATGGCCTCCAGCGAAGGCGGGATGGACATCGAGGAAGTCGCCGAGCACACCCCGGAGAAGATCCACAAGGTGTACGTCGATCCAGCCCTCGGGCTGTCCGACGCCGATGCGGATGACCTCTCCCGCAAGATCGGCATCCCCGATGCCTCCCTTCCTGCAGCGCGCGTCATCCTGAAGGCTCTCTATCAGGCCTTCTGGGACACCGACGCTTCCCTCGCCGAGATCAACCCGCTCATCCTCACAGGCGACGGCAAGGTGCTCGCGCTCGACGCGAAGATGACCTTCGACTCGAACGCACTCTTCCGCCATCCCGAGATCGTCGCGATGCGCGACCTCGACGAGGAAGACCCGGCCGAGGTGGAAGCCTCGCGGTTCGACCTGTCGTACATCTCCCTCGACGGGGACATCGGTTGCCTCGTGAACGGTGCAGGCCTAGCGATGGCGACGATGGACACCATCAAGCTCTACGGCGGCAACCCGGCGAACTTCCTCGACGTGGGCGGTGGCGCCAACAAGGAAAAGGTCACCGAGGCCTTCAAGATCATGCTGCGGAACCCCGGGCTGAAGGCGATCCTGGTGAACATCTTCGGCGGCATCATGAAGTGCGACACGATCGCCGAGGGCGTGGTCGCGGCGGCCCGAGAGGTCAAGCTGGCTGTCCCGCTGGTCGTGCGCATGAAGGGGACCAACGAGGATCTCGGCAAGAAGATCCTCGCCGAATCCGGCCTCCCGATCATCTCCGCCAACAACATGGCCGAAGCAGCCGAGCGCGTCGTCGCTGCGGCCCGCGGCGGTCACTGATCTCCACGCGCCGGGACGCCGCCTCCGGGCGCCCGTCCTGCGCCTCGCGCTGAAACAGGGGTTCTCATGTCGATCCTGATCAACAAGGACACCCGGGTCGTGACCCAGGGCATCACCGGGAAGACCGGGCAGTTCCATACACGCATGTGCCGCGACTACGCCAACGGGGCTGCGTGCTTCGTGGCCGGCGTGCATCCCTCCAAGGCCGGCCAGGACTTCGAAGGCACACCGATCTACGGGTCGGTGAAGGAGGCCAAGGAACGCGCGGGCGTGAACGCCTCCGTGATCTATGTGCCGCCGGCGGGTGCGGCGGCCGCGATCTGGGAGGCCGTCGAAGCGGGTCTGGACCTCGTGATCTGCATCACCGAGGGCATCCCGGTGCGCGACATGATCGAAGTACGCGATCGCATGCGCAAGGCAGGCAGCCGGACGATCCTCGTGGGGCCGAACTGCCCCGGCGTCATCACGCCCGACGAGATCAAGATCGGCATCATGCCCGGCCACATCCATCGCAAGGGTCGCATCGGTGTCGTGTCCCGCTCGGGAACGCTCACTTACGAAGCCGTCGGTCAGCTCACGGAACTGGGCCTTGGTCAGTCGTCCGCCGTGGGCATCGGTGGGGACCCTGTCAACGGCCTGAAGCACATCGATGTGCTGCGTCTCTTCAACGATGATCCGGAAACCGAGGCGGTCGTGATGATCGGCGAGATCGGCGGGTCCGACGAGGAAGAGGCCGCGCGCTGGGCGAAGGACCACATGAAGAAGCCGATCGTCGGGTTCATCGCCGGCGTCACGGCCCCCCCCGGCAAGCGCATGGGTCACGCGGGCGCGATCATCTCCGGTGGGAAGGGCACGGCCGACGAGAAGCTGGAAGTGATGGCCGCCAGCGGCATCACGGTCACCCGCAATCCGGCGGAGATGGGACGCCTGCTCAAGGCAGCCCTCTAGCAGGACCCTGGGCTACGGCAGTCCCGCCCGGTCGCCTCAGGCGGCTTGGGCGCCTGCCTGCAGGATCAGGCGGTGGTCCCGCGCTTCGAGCCGGCTCACCAGCACCCGGATGAATGCGCGGTTCAACTGCATCTGGAGTGCGTCGGACGACTGGCGGAGGTGCGCCGCCTGAAGTTCCAGCAGCGTACACGGCAGCGTCGACGTGATCGTCGTGCTCCGCTGGCCTGCTACCGTCTCGAAGTACTGGATCTCCCCGAAGCACTGCCCCGCCACGAGGCTGTCGAGCCTCACGCCGCGCCGCGTGACGCTCGCCTCGCCCTCGACCAGCACGTAGAGCATGTCGCTCTGGTCCCCCTCCCGCAGGAGCGTCGTCTCCACGGGCACCCGCCGCCATCCGGCGATGCGCAGCAGTTCCCAAAGCTCGACATCGCGGAAGTCCCTGAACATGGGGATCGCGCGGAGCGAGGAGAACTTCTCCGTGTCGGAAGTCGATTCGTCGGGCAGCGACAGATGTCGGAACGCGAGGGCCAGGTCCCGGCTGAACTCCGCCCAGGTCCCGTAGCGGTCCGACGTGCTCTTCGCGAGGGCTCGGAGGACGATGCGGTCCAGCGCGGTCGTCAGTCCCCGACGCAGGTTCGATGGCGGTGTCGGGTCGATGTTGACGATCTGGTACAGCAGGCTGCCGCGGCTCGATCCGGAGAACGGCAATCGTCCGGTCAGCAACTGGTACATCACCACGCCCAGCGAGTAGATGTCGGTCTGGTGGGTCACCTGCCGATCCTGGATCTGCTCCGGTGACATGTACGCCGGTGACCCCACCCCCGTCAGGAACGTGTGCTCCGCCGCTCCCACATAGGCTGCCCCGAAGTCCGAGATCTTGATGTCGGTGTCCCCGTGGATGAGGATGTTCGCCGGCTTGATGTCGCAATGGATCACGCCGTGGCGGTGGGCGTAGTCCAGCGCGACGCTCGCCTTGAACACGATCTCCACGAGCCGCGTGAGCGGCAGCAGCGCATCAGGGGTGACGTACTGCTCGAGGGTGCCGCCTTCGACACGCTCCATCACGATGTACGTCTGTTCGCCGTCGTCGGCCGCGTCGTAGATCGCGACGATGTGCGGGTGCGACAGACGCCCCGCCAACGACGATTCGTTGATGAACACCCGCTTGTAGCGACGCTGAAGTTCCGAGTCGGTGGCCGGTCCGGCTTTCACGACCTTGATCGCCACCTCCCGCCGGTGGAAGGCATCCTCGGCGAGGTAGACCGTGCTGGTGGCGCCGCGCCCCAGTTCGCTCAGGACGCGGTACTTGCCGATGTAGGCGGGCGGGATGTCGGGCATGGATCGAGAGGCGTCGGGAGCCTCCACCCGGGATGGGTGGCGGCACGATGCTGAACGACCCGCCCCCCCGCAACTTGAGCGGGCTGTCCGTCCCTCAGTTGAGGAAGGGGACCTTCATGCCGCGGACCACCGCTGGACGTGCGCCGATCGCATCGAACCAGCGCTTCACGTTCGGGAAGTCCGCGAGATCCACCTTGTGCCATTCGTGCCGTGCGACCCAGGGGTACGTCGCGATGTCCGCGATGGAGTACTCGCCCGCCAGGAATTCCCGCTCGCCCAGCTGCTTGTCGAGGACGCCGTAGAGGCGCTTCGTCTCCTTGGAGTAGCGCTCGATCGCGTAGGGGACCGGTTCGGGTGCCGCGCGCACGAAGTGGTGCACCTGCCCGAACATCGGTCCGACCCCGGCCATCTGGAACATGAGCCATTGCAGCGCCTCGAAGCGCCCGCGGTCGTCGGCCGGCAGGAACCGGCCGGACTTGCCCGCGAGATACACGAGGATCGCACCGGACTCGAAGAGCGCCATCGGCTTGCCGTCGGGACCATCCGGATCGAGGATCGCGGGGATCTTTCCGTTCGGACACACCGCGAGGAACTCGGCCGAGAACTGCTCGCCCTTGCCGATATCGATCGCGTGCGCCTGGTAAGGCAGGCTGCACTCCTCGAGCATGATGGAGACCTTGCGGCCATTCGGTGTTCCCCACGTGTACAGGTCGATCACGGCATTTCTCCGGTGCAGGTGTCGGTGCAGATGCTGGTGTCTGGGACGGCCGGACGTAGGAGGCGCTGCGTTCATCGGATCCCTTTCAGTCCCCGCCATCCATGGCGGACTGCACGGCGGCGATGCGTGCTGCCCGGATACGTTCAGGGATCGGCCGCGGATCGTCGCTGGCGGCCGCCAGAGAGGCCATGTCCACGGCAAGCGTCGCGTCGAAGGCCATCGAGAGTGCCGCCGCCGGTGGATAGTCGTCGCGTGCCACGTCGTCGTCCAGTGCCGTGGCCCAGATCAGTTCATCGAGCCGCGCCCGACGCCGCCAGGCGTCCGCCACCTGGAGCAGATCGACGCGTTCCACGGCATCCATCGTGTCAGCGATCCGGATCTGCGACATCGCGCGAACGCAGAGAAGGGCGAGATCGCGGCAATCGGTGGGCGTGCGCAGCCGCGTGCAGAGCGACCCGGCCGCGCCTCCGGCACGCATCCCGCCCAGCGCGAAGCGCACCGTGAGCGGTGCCGAATGCGCCGCCGCACGGTCGATCACCGCCAGCGCCCGGGCGCCGGCATCGCGACGCGGATCGAGTGCATGCTCCCACTCCGGTGCGACCCGGGCCAGGGCGCCGCATTCCGCGAGCACCTCGAACATCGCGGACGGGCGGTCTTCCATGAGCCCGCGCGCGATCTCCTGCCACACGCGCTCGGGCACCAGGTGATCCGCCTCGCCCACCTCCACCATGCGACGCATCAACGCCATGGTGTCCTCCGCGACCGAGAACCCGAAGCGGGCTGCGAATCGGGCGACGCGCAGGATGCGAACGGGGTCCTCTTCGAAGGCCGGGCTCACGTGTCGGAGCACGCCGAGACGCAGGTCCGACGCGCCGCCGAACGGGTCGATGAGGGTGCCCGAAGCATCGCGCGCCATCGCATTTATGGTGAGGTCGCGGCGCGCGAGGTCCTCCTCCAGCGACACCGTCGGCGCCGCCTGCACCGTGAAACCCTTGTATCCCCGGCCGCTCTTGCGTTCTGTCCGCGCGAGGGCGTACTCCTCGTGGGTCCGTGGATGCAGGAACACGGGGAAGTCGCGGCCCACCGGTTGATAACCCAGCTCGACCATCTGTTCCGGCGTCGCACCCACGACGACATAGTCGCGGTCCTGGACGGGACGCCCGAGCATTCCGTCGCGCACGGCGCCGCCGACCTCGTAGACCTTCAAGGGCGTGGCCTCAGCGGCGCGCGAAGAAGCGGAACCGGTCGTATCGCGCCCGCGACGTCCGGTCGGCGAGGTATAGCGGCGCGACGGCTTCGAGCGGCGTCGGCGCGAAGCCGAAGACCTCGGGGAAGGAACAGCCGCAGACGTTGTCGACCTGCATCGAGCGCACGTTGTCACGGGTCATCAACCGGCCGGGCAGGTGCTCGAGGACGAACGCCTGCAACATGCCGAGGGATCCGGGAAGCGGCACCACGGTCCGCTGCAGGCCCAGCGTATGCGCGACGTTGCGGACGAGGTCGCCCAACGTGTAGACGGTCGGGCCGCACAGCTCGTAGGTCTGGCCGTGGGTGGCCTTGGCGCCAAGGGCCATCGAGATCGCCCGGGCGACGTCCTCGACGAACACCGGCTGGAACCGCGCGTGGGCGCAGGCGAGCGGCAGTACGGGGAACCACCGGACCATCGCGGCGAACAACGAGAGGAAGCTGTCCCCCGGGCCGAAGACCACCGAAGGGCGGAAGACGGTCGTCGCGATGCCGTGCGATGCCCCTGCCTTGATCTCCGCCTCACCCTGCGCCTTCGATTGCAGATAGCGGCTGGGCGCGCTGGATGACGCCCCCACGGCGCTGACGTGCACAAGGCGTTCGACACCGGCATCGCGGCAGACCGACACGATCCTCTTCGGCAGGTCGACGTGGTTCCGCTGGAACCCGTTCCCGCGGCCGTCGTGCAGGACGCCCACGAGATTCACCACCGCATCCACGCCCGTCACCATCCGGCGCAGGAAGGCGGTGTCGTGCACGTCACCTCGCACCACCTCCGCGGTGGGAAGCAGGATGAGGGTGTCCTTCGCGCGCTCCCGATCGCGGGTGGGGATCCGCACTTCGATGCCGCGGGCGGCGAGCTGGCGGGCGACGTGGCTGCCGAGGAATCCGGAGCCACCGATGAGACAGACGGTGTCGAGTTTCATGACGAGAATCCGGTGCGGTGACGATCGGGCACCGCGGAAGTGATGAAGGAATGGCTGGAGAAGACATCCGGTGCCGGGCGGCGACCCTTCGACCCCGCGAAGTATGCGGTGGATCCCCGTCCGGCAGGCACTCCTGCCGCGAGTCTCACTGCTCGACCGGCCCCGCGCCTGCGCGGGCGGGGACCGTGCCGATGCGGGTCCGGAGGGAGTCCTGCGGGCGGCCGAGCAGGCGCGCGTACTGGGTTGCGTTGGCCATCACCTTCCGGACGTAGTCGCGCGTCTCGGAGAACGGGATGGTGTCGATGTAGATCGCACCCTCCATCGGCGAGGTTGCCCGCCATCCCTGGGCGCGACCGGGGCCCGCGTTGTACGCGGCCGAGGCGAGCACCGGACTCCCATCGAGGCGATTCAGGACGTGCCTGAGGTAGAAGGTGCCGAAGCTGATGTTCGCATCCGCGCCGTCGCTGACCGCATGGCGCCACTCGGCGAGGCCGAGCTTGCCCGCGATCCATCGGGCGGTGGCCGGCATCACCTGCATCAAGCCCGAGGCCCCCACGGTCGACTTGGCACTGGCGGTGAAGCGGCTCTCCTGGCGGATCAGTCCGTAGACCCACGCATCGTCGAGGTCGAACTCGCGGGCCGATGCCCGAAGCAGATCCTGATAGGGCGTCGGGTACCGCAGCTCCATGTTGGTCAGCTTCTTGGTGCGATCCGCGGTCGCGATGGCGCGCTCGTACCAGCCTTCGCGCCGCGCCAGCTCGGCGGCGGACAACAACTGCACGTCGTCGAGACTGCGCACGGTCCACATCCACTCGAGGTTGCCCTCGTAGCGCAGCCCCATGCGATAGAACGAGAGCGCCCGCTGGAATCCGGGGATCTGCGCAGCGGCGCGGACCTCGTCCTCCTTGGGCTTGTAGTTCTCGGGCGGGGCGCCCACCGCCGGGCCGAGATCCTCCCGCGCGAGCAGGCCGTGGAATCCGTGGTCGTTCGCGAGCACGGCGAAGATGGCGCCCGCCTCCATCTCGCGACCCTGCTCGCGCAGCCCCCGTGCCCGCCAGTAGCGCCACACCGGCGTGTCACGGACCTCGCTGCGCATGGCCTCGATGGCCGAGGCGAGTTCCGGCCAGTCCTTGGCGCGCAGCGCTGCGCGCGCGCGCCACTCGCTCTGCCCGTCATCCAGGGCCACGCCGGGTCCGGCCTCGCGGAACCAGGTCTGGGCCTCGGGAAGATGCTTGCGGGCGGCAGCCGTCGCGAGGAGGCTCCACCCGAACGCGCGATCCTCCTTCGGCAGGCGGGGCTCGATGCGCCGCCAGGTCTGCGCCGCACCCTGCGGGACGCCCCCGGCCAGCCGTCCGAGCGCGTAGAGCACCACCTCCCGATCCCCGCGATGACGCAGCAGCGGCGCCTTCGCGTCGAGGTACTTCTGCGGGTTCCGGGTGGCGGCGTCCACCAGCTTCGCGTCCGGGCGGCGTACTGCGGGGACCCGCAGCGAGACCGCGCGGGCGAGCGTGGCGTTCCCGGATGCGAACGCGAGGCGCACCCTCGCCCAGGCGTCGTCCTCGTCGAGAACGCCCGCCGCGAAGGCTGCATCGAACACGGGCGTGCAGGCATCCGGCAATTCGCGACCAGTCAGCCACAGCGCCCGGCCGTCGCGGAGCGCCTCACGGTCGTTGCGCTGGAGGCGGCTCTGGAAGTGCAGGCAGCGTATGTCGGTATCCGGGTCCACCAGCTGCGGCATCGCGGCCTCGAATGCCTCCCAGTCCCGCTGGCGGGCGAGGGCCCTCAGCCAGTCGGCGCGCAGGCGGTTCGCCACGAGCTGCCCCGCGTTGCGGTCGAGGAAACGCCGGACGTCATCCCTGGGGAGTTCCGCGAGTCGGCTGCGCAGCTGCCACCACTCCACGTACGGCATGAGCGGGTGGGTATGCAGGGCGGGGGCCAGTTCCGCGACGCGGTCATGGGCGCCGCGCTGGAAAGCTTCGCGTGCGGTGAGGAACTCGGTGTCGCCCGGTGCCGCCGCGGCGGTGTTCACGAAGATCAGGACGAACAGGGGCCAGAGGTGACGCATCAGAGGAAGAGCCGGTAGGCCGGGTTCGCGGTCTCGTCGACGTGGGGATAGTCGAGCACCCGCAGGAAGCGCCGGAAGGCGGCCCGCGCCGACGGCGGGACCTGGATCCCCGCGAGCACGCGCCCGTAGGCCGCGCCGTGGTTGCGATAGTGGAAAAGGCTGATGTTCCAGTCGTGGCTCATGGCATCCAGGAAGCGCATCAGCGCGCCGGGGCGTTCGGGAAACTCGAATCGGTAGAGAACTTCGTGCTCGGCCTGCGGCGCCCGGCCGCCGACCATGTGGCGCACGTGGAGCTTGGCCATCTCGTTGTCGCTGAAGTCGCGTGCGCGGAGCCCTGCCTCGTTGAGGGATCGCACCAACTGGCGGATCTCGGTGCGGCCCTCGACCTGGACACCCACGAACACATGGGCTTCATCGGCATCCGCCATCCGATAGTTGAATTCCGTCACGTTGCGGGCGCCGAGCAGGGTGCAGAAGCGCTTGAAGCTGCCGGTCTGCTCGGGGATCGTCACCGCCAGGACGGCCTCCCGGCGCTCGCCGACCTCCGCCTGCTCTGCGACGAAGCGCAGGCGGTTGAAGTTCATGTTCGCGCCGCAGGCGATGGTCGCGAGCGTGCGCCCGCGCACGCGGTGTCGTTCCGCCCATGCCTTGGCACCGGCGATGGCCAGTGCCCCCGCAGGCTCCAGCACCGTGCGGGTGTCCTCGAAGACATCCTTGATGGCCGCGCAGATGGCGTCCGTGTCCACGAGCACCATCTCGTCGACGACCTGCCGGGCGATCCGGAAGGTCTCCGTTCCGACCTGCTTCACGGCCACGCCATCGGCGAACAAGCCCACGTTGTCGAGCCGGACGCGCCGCCCCGCCTGCAGCGATTGCGTCATCGCGTCCGAGTCGACGGGCTGGACACCGATCACCCGGACGCCGGGTCGGACACGCTTCACGTAGCTCCCGACGCCGGCGATCAGCCCGCCGCCGCCCACGGCCGCGAAGATGGCGTCGAGCGGACCACCGTGCCGCTGGAGGATCTCCATGCCGATCGTGCCCTGGCCGGCGATCACGTCGGGGTCGTCGTACGGATGCACGAAGGTGAGCTGGTCCTGCTTCGCAAGCGCGCGTGCGGTGGCGTAGGCATCGCTGTAGGAGTCGCCCGCCAGGATGACCTTGGCGCCGCGTGCGGCCACGGCGTCGACCTTGATCCGCGGTGTCGTCACGGGCATCACGATGACGGCCGTACAGCCCAGGTGCCGGGCCGAGAGGGCGACCCCCTGCGCGTGGTTGCCGGCAGAGGCCGTGATGACCCCGCGTTCCAGGGCTGCGCGGGGAAGGCGGGCCATCTTGTTGTAGGCCCCCCGGATCTTGAACGAGAAGACCGGCTGCAGATCCTCGCGCTTCAGCAGCACGGTGTTGCCGATGCGGGCCGACAGCAGCGGGGCGGGTTCGAGCGGGGTCTCGACGGCCACGTCGTAGACGCGGGCGTTGAGGATGCTGGCGAGGTAATCCGTGGGCATGGGACGCGGGAAGGACCGACAAGGGCAGAGGGTAGCAGCGCCCCGCGTCGGGGCAAAGCATGCTGCGCCCCGGTCTTCGTTGAGCCGCCACCTGGGAGCGGCTATCCTTGCGACACGAATGGCACAGGCCTCGCTTTCCGCGGGCACTCATGGATCAGAACCAGTTGAAGAAGGCCGTCGCGGAAGCCGCGGTCGCGTATTTGGTCGAACACGTCCCCGCTGGCGCCGTGATCGGTGTCGGCACGGGCTCCACGGCGAACCTTTTCATCGACGCCCTCGGGGCCGACCCCGGCAGGATCTCCGGCGCTGTCGCGAGTTCCGAAGCCTCGGCGAAGCGCCTCGCGTCGTTCGGCATCCCGCTGGTCGATCTCAACAGCGTCACGGAACTGCCGGTGTACGTCGATGGCGCCGATGAGGTCACGCCCGGCCTCGCCATGATCAAGGGCGGCGGCGGAGCGCTCACCCGCGAGAAGATAGTCGCGGCGGTCTCGCGGGTCTTCGTGTGCATCGCCGACGGGTCCAAGCTGGTGGACCGCCTTGGACGTTTCCCTCTGCCGGTCGAGGTGATTCCGATGGCCCGGGCGCACGTGGCGAGGCAACTCGGGCTTCTCGGTGGCGAGCCGAGGTTGCGGGAAGGGTTCACCACCGACAACGGCAACATCATCCTCGACGTGCATGGGCTCGACATCCCCGATCCCGCCGCTCTGGAGTCGACCATCGACGGCATCACCGGTGTCGTCACGGTCGGTCTGTTCGCGCGGCGCCCGGCGGACGTCCTCCTGCTCGGTGGCGCGCACGGCGTCGAGACCCGGCGTCGTCCGGGTGCGGTGTCACTGCCATGAAACGGTCACAGGCATCCTCTACGCTATTCCCCCCTCGAAACGCCGAACGCAGCTTCCTGCGGAGTCCGCCCCGATGAGCATCAACGAACACACCTCCAAGCAGTTCGATGCCGAACTCGAAGCCCTCCGTGCCCGCGTGCTGCAGATGGGCGGTCTCGTGGAGGAGCAGATCAAGCTCGCGGTGGAGGCGCTGGTGACGGGCGACTTCGACCTCTGCTCTTCGGTCGAGGCGAACGACCATCGGGTCAACGGCATGGAGGTCTCTCTCGACGAGGACTGCAGCACGATCATCGCGCGCCGCCAGCCGGCCGCCGGCGACCTGCGGATGATCATGACCGTCGTGAAGACCATCACCGACCTGGAGCGCATCGGTGACGAGGCCGCCAAGATCGCCCGGATGGCCAAGCTGATCGGAGCCTCGGACCGTCTGATGCAGCCGCGCTTCACCGAGATCCGGCGCATGTCCGGGATCGCCACCGAGATGCTGCGCAAGTCCCTCGACGCCTTCGCCCGTCTCGACCTGTCGGCGTCTGCCGAGGTCGTGCGCCAGGATCAGCACGTGGACGACGAGTTCCGCGGGATCGTCCGGCAGCTCATCACCTTCATGATGGAAGACCCGCGCACGATCAGCGCCTCCATCGAGATCCTGTTCATCGCCAAGGCCATCGAGCGTATCGGCGACCACTCCAAGAACATCTCCGAGTACGTCATCTACATGGTCAAGGGCAAGGATGTCCGCCATGTGAGCGTCGAGGAGATCGAACGCGAGATCAGCAACTGATGGCAGGCAGCCAGCCCGCGGACGCCGACGGCGCTCCGCAGTGTCTCCCCCGCCTCGGAGCCCCGCTTGGCGGACGGCGCGGTCGCTAGGGCCCGCCCCCACGGCGACGTCCCTGCGACCCACGACGTCGTGGCCGCGGTGGACCTCGGGTCCAACAGCTTCCGGCTTCAGGTGGGTCGGGTCGTCGATGACCAGATCTATCCCCTCGATTCCCTGCGCGAAGTCGTGCGCCTCGCCGCCGGGCTCACTGTCGACAAGCGCATCGACGATGCTGCCCAGCAGCGGGCGCTGCTCGCGCTCAAGCGCTTCGGCGAGCGTCTGCGCGGCTTCCCGCCAGGGGCAGTGCGGGCAGTCGGCACCAACTCGCTGCGCGTCGCGAAGAACGCGCGCGACTTCCTGATCCGCGCCGAGCACGCGCTCGGGTTCCCGATCGAGGTCGTCGCGGGCAAGGAGGAGGCGCGGCTCATCTACCTCGGCGTCTCCCACAGTCTCCCGCCCACGTCCGACAAGCGCATGGTGGTCGACATAGGTGGCGGTTCCACCGAGTTCATCATCGGCTCCGGCTACCGTCCGCAGAAGCTCGAGAGCCTGTACATGGGCTGCGTCAGCTACACGATGCGCTACTTCGGTGACGGGCGGATCACTAAGGGCGCGATGCGTCAGGCCGAGCTGGCCGCGCGCATCGAGATCCAGACCATCGAGAACGAGTTCTCCAGCGGGCACTGGCATCAGGCCGTGGGTTCCTCGGGCACGGCACGCGCGATCGCCGATCTGATCGCAGCTCATGGCTGGGGCGATGGCGCCATCACGGCCGATGGTCTCGAGAAGCTCCGGGCACAGCTGCTCAAGGTGGGCGAGGTCGATCGCGTCTCGACCCTGGGTCTCAAGGCCGATCGCGCGCAGGTGCTGCCCGGCGGGTTCGCCATCATGGCGGGCCTATTCGCCGAGCTGAACGTCGAGGAGATGATCCTGGCGAACGGCGCGATGCGGCAGGGCATCCTGTACGACATGCTGGGTCGGCTGCACCACAAGGACATGCGGGACACCACGGTGCGCCAGTTCGCCAAGCGCTACCACGTCGATCTCCAGCAGGCGCGGCGCGTGGACGTCCTCGCGCAGGATCTCTTCGAGGCGCTCGACGGCCGGCGGGCGACCGACGAGACGCTCCGACAGTTGCTGTCGTGGGCGGCGCATCTGCACGAGCTCGGTCTCATGGTCGCGCACACCGGCTATCACAAGCACTCCGCCTACATCCTCGGCAACGCCGACATGCCCGGCTTCTCGCGGATGGAGCAGGCGCACGTCGCACTGCTCGTCCTCGCGCATCGCGGCACCCTCGAGAAGGTCCGGGCGCTCGTCACCAGCAGCGCCGACTGGCCGCTCGTGATGGCGCTGCGCCTCGCCTGCCTCTTCTATCGCAGCCGCAGCCCGGTCGACGTCCCCGTCCTCCAGGCGGCCCATCGGGACCGGCGCTTCGAGATCCGACTCCCGGCCGACTGGCTGAAGCGGTATCCGCTCACGGCGGCCGCGTTGAAGAGCGAGATCAAGGAGTGGCGTGGCATCGGGTTCGATCTGTCGATCCCCGCCCTGGACGACATGGACATCGGGGCCGACCCGAACATCGAATGACCGGGGCGATCGCACCGGCCCGCGCGAGCCGATCCGAGACGCGAGGGAACGCCCGGTGAACGCCGTCGCGGTGTCGCCGCTGGACACTCTCCTGGTCGCGCTCGCCGTGCTCTTCGTCGGGCGTGAGCTGGCACGCCGCATCCCCGCGCTCGATCGCAGCAATGTTCCGCATGCCGTCCTGGGTGGCGTGCTCTGCGCGCTGCTCATCCTGGGACTCCGGGAACTGGGCGCCATCGAGATCCGTTTCGCGTCCGACCTGCGGGACGTCCTGCTGCTCGCCTTCTTCGCGACGATCGGCCTGACCGGCCGGCTGCGACTGCTCCTCCAAGGGGGGCGGCCGCTCCTGATCGTGTGTGGTTTCACCGTCGGGCTGCTGGTCGTGCAGAACGCTGCTGGAATCGCCCTGGCCGTGGGTTTCGACCTCCACCCCTTCCTTGGGCTGCAGGCGGGAAGTGTCTCCTTCGTCGGAGGGCCGGGGACGGCGGCCGCCTGGGGAAAGATCGGGGCCGACATGGGGGTCGCCGGCGCCATGGAAGTGGGGCTCGCGTGCGCGACCCTCGCGCTCATCGCGGGCGGGATCGTCGCGGCGCCGGTGACAGGATGGCTCATCGAGCGTCACCGGCTGCGCTCGGCCGCCGCGCCCGACCGACCCCATCCGCTGTGGAACGTCCCGGCCGAGCCCCAGGAGCGCCGGCATGTCCGTGTCGACGAGATCCTCGGCACCATGCTCCTTCTGGCGCTCTGCGTGGCCGTGGGCACCCACGTGAACGACTGGCTTCGGCCCCACGTGGCGGGCGTGCCCGGGTTCCTCACCGCGATGCTGGTGGCGATGGTCGTCACCAACGTGGCGGATGTGCTCCGCGTGAGAATCTCCGAACCGGCGGTCGAACATCTGGGCGAGCTTTCCCTGGAGCTGTTCCTCGCGATGAGCCTGATGAGCATCCAGCTCTGGACGGTGGCCCGGCTCGCCGGTCCGATCGCGATCATCTCCATCGTCCAGATCATGCTCACGTGCGCGTTCTGCGTCTTCGTGCTCTTCCGTTGGCTGGGGCGCACCTACGACGCGGCCGTGACCGTCGGCGGCGTCATCGGCTTCGGCATCGCCTCGATGCCCGTGGCGATGGCGACGATGGACAACATCTCCGCACGCTACGGGCCGTCGCCGCGGGCGCTGCTCACCATCTCGCTGGCCGGCGCGTTCTTCGTGGATTTCGCCAACGCCTTCGTCATCCAGAGCCTGCTGACACTCCCGCTCTTCCGATGATCAGGCAACGCGTATCGGCAGCGATCGGATGCGTTTGCCCGTCGCGGCGAAGATCGCATTGCACACCGCGGGCGCCACGGGCGGGGTGCCCGGCTCGCCGACGCCGCCCAGGTGTTCGACCCCCGAGTTGACGATCAGCACTTCGATGTCCGGGGTGTCCGCGAGCCGCAGCAACGGATAGTCGCCGAAGTTGCCCTGCTGCACGCGGCCGTCCTTGGTGGTGATCTCGCCATGCAGCGCCGCCGTCAGCCCGAAGACGATGGCGCTCTCCATCTGCGCGACGACGGTGTCCGGGTGCAGCGCGAAACCGCAATCGATCGCGCACACCACGCGCCGCACGACGGGGAGGCCGTCGACGATCTCCACCTCCGCCACTTGCGCGACGATGCTGTGGAAGCTCTCCGCGAGCGCCACACCGCGTCCGGTGCCCGCCGGCAGTGGAGAACCCCAGCCCGCCCTTGCTGCCGCCACCTCGAGCACCTGACGATGGCGGGGCGCATCGGCCAGCAGCGCGCGGCGGAACTCGACCGGGTCCCGCTTCGCGGCCGCCGCACATTCGTCGACGAAGCTTTCGGCGAAGAATGCGTTGTGGCTGTGTCCCACGCTGCGCCAGTAGCCGACCGGGACCGGCTCGTGGGTCAGGACGTGCGACGTGCGCCGGTTCGGCAACCGGTAGGGGAGGTCGAAGAGGCCTTCGGTGGTGGTCTTGTCCTTCATGGCGTCGGACGCCGCGGCCGGCAGCAGCCGCGCGGAGAACTCGCCGGTGCACGACTGACTCACCACCCGGGCCGCCCATCCGATCACGCGGCCGCTCGAGTCGAGGGCGGCCTGCATGCGCGCCGCGGCCATCGGGCGGTAGACGTCGTGCTGCATGTCGTCCTCGCGCGACCACAGGAGCTGGACCGGGGTGTCCGGCAGCGATCGGGCGAGCGTGACCGCCTGCAGGACGACATCCATCTCGATGCGCCGGCCGAAGCCGCCACCGAGATACGGCGTGTGGACGGTGACGCGATCCGTGTCGACGCCGGCCGCCTGCGCTGCGAACCACTTCACGAGCGTCGGGGCCTGGTTGCCCACCCAGACCTCGCAGGTGCCGTCGCGGCGCACGATCGCGGTGGCGTTCACCGGTTCCATCGTGGCGTGGGCGAGATACGGTGCGAAGTACTCGCTGTCGACGAGGATGGGCGGTGCGGCGAGCGCGTTCTCGATCTCGCCAGCCTCGTCGTACACGCGCGCATCCCCGTCGCGCAGCAGGGCGCGGTACCGCTCGCGCTGGATCGTCGTGTCGTGCCCGGCGGCCGGGCCTTCGTCCCAGGTGACGGTCACGGCGGCGAGTGCCTTGCGCGCCTGCCAGTGGTGGTCGGCCACGACAGCCACTGCAGCGGCTGAGGTCGCCGTCCTCGCCAAGGGGAGGACGGCACGCACGCCGGGCATCTTCTGCGCCGCCGATGCGTCGAACGACTTCAGCGTCCCACCGAACACTGGGCACTGCACGAGCACCGCGTGGCGCATGCCGGGCAGGCGTACATCCGATCCGAAGATGGCGCTGCCGTCCGTCTTGGATGGAATGTCGATGCGAGGTGGTGAGGTGCCCAGGATGCGAAATTGCGCCGGCGTCTTCAGCGCCACGTCGCGTGGAATCGGCCGCTGGCCCGCACTCGCTGCAAGGGCGCCGAACGAGGCGGTCTTGCCGGATGCAGGATGACTCACCGCGCCTTTCTCGACGACACATTCCGAGGCCGGCACGCCGAAGCGTTCCGCGGCCGCCGAGACGAGCATCGCCCGCGCCGTGGCGCCTGCCCGACGCATCGGCAGCCATCCGTCCCGCACGCTGGTGCTCCCGCCGGTGCCCTGGACACCCAGCAGCGCGCCGAAACGCGTCTGCGTCGTCCGGGCGGTGCGGGCGAGCCAGCCATCGTCGTCGTGCCGGAACGGCACGCCGTCGCCGACCATCGTCGCATTCGCGAACACAGGGTCCACAGGCGCCTGCACGAATCGCATCTGCGCAGGATCAGCATCCATCTCTTCGGCCACCAGCATCGGCAGCGTCGTCGTGATGCCCTGTCCCATCTCCTGCCGCGGGACGTGCACCGTGATCAATTCGTCCGTACCGACCTGGATCCAGGCGGTCAGCAGCGCGTTCCCTTCCCCCGCTTTCAGGCCGGGTGGCGGGGTCAGGCGGTCGCCCTCGCGGTAGAAGCGCCAGAGTCCCACCGCGAGGCCGCTGGCGGCCAGCGTGCCGACGACCAGGAACCTGCGACGCCATGGACTGCGCACTGCGGAATCTTCGATCTGGTTCATGTTGGTCGTCTCAGGAGTTCGTGTGTCCGTCGGCCACCGCGCGGATCGCGCGACGCACGCGCGGGTAGGTGCCACAGCGGCAGAGGTTCGTGATCGCGACCTCGATGTCTTCATCCGAAGGCACCGGCTTCTCCGCGAGGAGGGCGGCGGCGGCCATGATCATTCCCGACTGGCAGTAGCCGCACTGCGGCACCTGGTGCGCGATCCAGGCCGTCTGCAGGGGGTGCGGTCGCCCGTCGGTGGCGAGGCCTTCTATGGTCGTGACGGCGCGGCCGGCACAGGCCTCCAGGGGCAGCACACAGGCGCGGACCGGCGCCCCGTCCACGTGGACCACGCAGGCGCCACACAGCCCGACGCCGCATCCGAATTTCGAGCCGGTGAGGCCGAGCTGGTCGCGCAGCACCCAGAGGAGCGGCGTGTCGTCGTCGGCGTCCACCTCGCGGGGCGTACCGTTCACGGTGAGAGTTTTCATGGAGTCTCCAGGGGGGGCGGCCCGTGGTGCAGCCGGTCAGGATTCGACGGTCACCGGCCGTGTGCACCAGCCGGTGAGGATCACTTCGAGTAGGGCGGTCAGTTCGGTCGCGAAATCCACTTCGAACCGCTGTGCCAGTGCCGGATCGGCAGCAAGCGCCCGATCGACGTTCGGGGTGCGGCTCGAGAGGCTGCCCACGCCGATCACGAGGGCGTGGAGGGTGAGCACGACCCGCGGTCCGGCGCCGCGAGGCAGTGCCGGGAGGGCCGCCTCGACGAGTGCGCCGCCGCGGTCGACGATGGTCGCGAGGAAGCGTTTGAACGCGAGGATTCCTTCGTCGGGCACATTCGATTCGAGGGTGGAATGCAGGCGTCCCAGGAGTGCGCGCAGCCCGGTCTCCGGCGCGAGGGATGCACCCAGACGCCGTGCGAACGCGCGGGGCGTCCTGGCGCGCCGCCCGAGATCGGCCTCGAGCGACGTCAGCCAGCGTTCGAGGCTGCGTTCGAGGAGCGCGAGGAACAGCGACTCCTTGGAGGGGAAGTAGGTGTAGGCCGAGGCCTTCGACAGGCCGGCGGCCTCGGCGACCTCGGCGGTGGTCAGGCTTTCGTAGGGTCGCTCCGCAAGCATGGCTTCGGCGGCGTCCAGCAGATGGCGTCGGCGTGTCCCCTTGTCCGAGGCGCTGCGCGCGCGCTGACCGGCGACGGTCGCGAGCGGCGTCTCGCGGGTGCGGTGCGGGCGGGCGGGCATGCAGGGGCTCCTCTGGATAACAAACCAAGGGTCGGATATTAATCGACCGCCGGTCGATTGTTCAAGCGGCGGGAGTCTTGCCCGCATAATCGCGTCACGATCGCGGTCCCGGTGTTTCCAGCGCGGCCGCGGCGCCACGCAATCAGCGATCAGCACTCAGGAGATGGCAGACACATGGATTGGTTCGGGTGGTTGGCAGAGCCACAGGCGTGGGTGGCCCTCGCCACGCTGGCGGGCATCGAGATCATTCTCGGGATCGACAACATCATCTTCATCTCGATCCTCGTGGCGCGCCTTCCCGAGGAACGGCGCAACCTCGCACGCACCCTCGGCCTGATGGCGGCGATGGTCACGCGGCTGGGTCTGCTCTTCTCGCTCGCGTGGATCATGAAGCTGACCGACCCGCTCGTGACCGTGGCCGACCGAGGCATTTCGGGACGCGACATGATCCTGCTCGCGGGCGGACTGTTCCTGCTCTGGAAGAGCGTCCACGAGATCCACAATTCCCTCGAAGGCACCGAGCAGGAGACCGCGACCGTGGCCGCTGCAGGCGCCTCGTTCGTCGGCGTGCTCGCGCAGATTGCCGTCATCGACATCATCTTCTCGCTCGATTCGGTCATCACCGCGGTGGGCATGGTCGACGACATCGCGGTGATGGTCGCGGCGATCGTTATCACCGTCGGCGTCATGCTGTTCGCCGCACGCCCGATCGGCGAGTTCGTGGACGGCCATCCGACCATCAAGATCCTGGCACTCGCCTTCCTGATCGTCGTCGGTGTCGCCCTCGTGGCGGACGGCCTCGGGTTCCACATTCCCAAGGGCTACATCTATTTCGCGATGGCTTTTTCGATGGGGGTCGAAGTGCTGAACCTCCGCATGCGTGCCAGGAACGCCGCGGCGGTGAAGCTGCGCAAGCCCTCCGAGCCTCCGGTCTGACGCCTGGCCGGGTGACGCGACGGCTCGTGCACTGGATCGTCGCGGCACCCTTGCAAGGCTGCATCGTTGTGGAAAAGGACTTTCTCGCCAAAGCCTATTCCCACCCCTAGAATCCGACGTCATCGGTTGACCTCGGAGGCTCCCGTCGAACGGGGGCTGTGGCGTGTCCATGGACGAGTTCAGGGCCGCGGCGGACGAATTCAGGGCCATGTCCATGGCGCCGGTGCCGCGTGCGGCCTCGGGCCTCCCGGATCGCCCGGACCCGGGACGGGGCTGCCTTTACCCGGGTCGGGGCTGCTTGTACCCGGGACGGAGCTTTATGTCCCGCCCCGGGCTCTTCGCGCAGATCGACATCCACCGCGCCGCAGGCACCGCCATCTGGATCGCGGCCCGCGCCGGAGCGGGCAAGACGGCACTGGTCCATGCCTATGCGATCGCCCGGGGTGTGCGGCTCGTTCCCTGTGAACCGGGGCTGCCGGGTGCCGATCCCGACAGCGTCCTGGGCGCATTTGCGCGGGCTTGTTCCGGGGCCAATCCCGAAGGCGCGATCACCGTTCCATCTGGACACCCGCTCGACGTGCGTCGGCAGCTCGGAGCGTTCCTGGCGCGCCTCCCCGCGCCCTCGATCCTGTTCTTCGACGACATTCACGAATTCCCTCCCGATGCCTTTGCCGTGACGGTGATCCAGGAGGCCATCGATGCGGCGCCGGCCGGGGTCACCGTCATCGTGGGCAGTCGCCGGCCGCCGCCGCCCGGGTTCTCGCGGCTCCGCGTGGGTGACCGGCTGATCGTCATCGACGATGCGGCGCTGCGTCTGGACGTCACGGATGCGCAGGCATTGCTGGATCGCGAGGGGGTGCGGTCGTCCGACGAGGTGTCCCGCATTTTGGGCCTCGCGGACGGCTGGGCTGCCGGCCTGCTCCTACTCGCGCGGGCCTCGCGGCCGGGCGAGATGGTGCCCGAGCTTGCAATCGACTATGTGACCACCGAGGTGCTCGACAAGCTTCCGCCCGAGTGTCGATCGCTCCTTGCGCGCACGGCACTGCTGCCGATCGTCACGGACTCCGCTGCGGTGGCGTTGACCGGGGACCCCGGTGCTGCGCGGCGGCTCCAAGCGCTTTCGCGTGACAGTGGCTTCGTCTATGCGTCAGGGGCGCGGCCCGGGGCCTACGAGGTGCACCCTCTCGTCCGAGCCGCGCTGGTGGCGGAATCGGCGCAAGGCGTCGGGTCTTCCACCGCGGTCCATGCCGGGCACGCCTCCGCCGCGCGCCTGCTGGCCGATTCCGGCCAGGTCGATGTCGCCGCTGCGCTGCTCATCGCAACGGCGCACTGGGATGGCCTGATCGAACTGGTGCATCGGCATGCGGACGGACTCCTCGCCGACGGCAGGGGCGAGGTGCTCGCCGGGTGGCTGCGCGCACTGCCACCGGCCCGCGTGGAGGAGGATCCGTGGCTCACGTTCCGGCTGGGTCTCTGCGTCCGGGAGGTTGATCCTCGCGAGGCGTCGATGGCGTTCGAGCGGGCGTGGCAAGGCTTCGATCGCGCCGGCGTTTCCGACGGCGCACTCTTCGCCTGCTGCGGGGTCCTCGACGCACTCGATACCCGTCACGCGGGGTTCGACGCTCTCGATGTCTGGCTCGACCGGCTGGCGTGCCACCTCTCGATGGTCACGACGACGGCGCTTCCACCCGCGATCGAGCTTCTCCTGCACGGCGCTCTGACCGTCCTGTCCACGTACCGCCCGGACCACGCGCATCTGCCGCCTCTGGCCGAGCGCGCGTGGCGGTTGCTCGACGCGCCGGGGCCCGTGCTGGCGCGGCTCGCTGCGGGTTGCTTCGTCTGGCGTCGGTGCATGGTGCAGGGGGACGTGCGTGCACAGGCCCGGGTGCGTCTCCTCTCCGAGGGGCTGGCTTCCGCGCCTGGGGTCCCGCCACGCCTTCGGGTGGTGTGGGTCGCGCTGGAGGTGCTTCACCTATGCGCCGTCGTTGACTTCGCTGGCGCGAGGCTCGCGGTCGAGCGGCTCCGGTCCATGGTGGCGGAGGCTGGCCCGGGACCCTGGGTGGCCGATCTGGGCTGGTGTACTGCGTGTCTGGCGGCCGGCGCCGGCGATGCGCTCCTCGCGGAACGCGCGGTCGCGTCGATGGCAGAGAGTCGCTGCGGTGCCGATGCCTCGCACCGTCACCGGGAAGCCAGTGTCCGTGTGGTCGCGGCGCTCCTCCGGGGCGATGCCGAGGCGGCACGAAACCGCGTCGAGACCGAGATCGATGTCCTCGACCGCGGGCATGCCACGGCGTCCCGGGTCACCTTCCTGCAGCTCGCCGCCATCACTTTCGCCAAGTGCGCAACGCACGACGCGGCTGCGGCCTGCCTCGCGGAGGCCGACGGGATCGCCGCCACCCTTGGCCTCGGCGCGCTGACGCAGACCGGGGCCTTCGTCCGGGCGTTCGTCGCCCTGCTCGCAGGGGATGTCGCCACGGCCGATGGCGCGCTGCGCAGCGGCATCCAGCGCGCGCGGGCGCACGGTTGCCCGAACTGGGGTCTGCTTCTGACGCCCGCCGTCACAGCGCGGCTCGCCGGCGCGGCGCTCGCATCGGGCATCGAGCCCGCCTGGGTGCGAGACATCATCCGGACGCGCGCGCTCCTGCCCGACGGTCCGCTGTCCGAAGCCTGGCCCTGGCCCATCCGGATCCATGCACTCGGCCGGTTCACCGTCCTCTGCCGGGATGTGGAGGTGCGCTTCTCCGGGCGTTCCCAGCGCAAGCCCATGGAGTTGCTGGAGACCCTCCTTGCCCTCGGTGGCCGGGATGTGGGCGCCGCCCGGGTCGCCAGCGCTCTCTGGCCGCAGAGCGACGGTGATTCCGCGGCCAATGCGCTCGGGACCACGTTGCACCGGCTCAGGAAGTTGCTCGGGGAGGACGCCTGCATCACGCTCGTCGATGGTCGTCTCACGCTCGATCCCCGGCTGGTCTGGGTCGACACCTGGGCGTTCGAGCGGGCGGCCTCCGAATGCGAATCGCTGGTCGCGGCAGGGGCATCTCCCGAGGTGATCGTGAAGTCCTTCGAGCCGGTCATCAGCCGGTACCGAGGCCACTTCCTCCCCGCCAACGAGGGCGGGCCCGGCGTGCTCGCTCGCCGGGAGCGCCTCCACGGGCGTTTCCGGCGCGTGTCGGAAGTGGTGGCGGACATCGCAGTCGCGCGATCCGATGCAGGGCGGGGCGACGCGCTCTGCCATCGCATCCTCGACATCGACCCGCTCGCCGAACCCATCCATCGCGCCCTGATGCGCTCTCTCGCCGCCCAGGGGCGGCACGGGGAGGCTCTGGAAACCTGTGCGCGCGTCGAGCGCCTCCTGTTGGCCGAGCTGGACCGGGGCCTCTCGCCTGCCACGCGGGCACTCCGCCGCGCCATCACCGACGCCGCGGGCAACGCCGACCTCTGAGGGCTCGCCAACCGGCGTTTCCCGGGCCCCAGGCAGGGTGCCGGAAAGCTGCCGTCGGGGGTGCCGGGGTCATCGAATCCAAAGATCGCTGGAAACCTGCAACGAACTCCGGCTAGAATCCCGGGTTTTTCGCCATCATGGCGAATCTATTCCCTCAAGAGGCGACATCATGGCCAGGCAGAAGGCGCTCGAGCTATACCGCAACATCGGCATCATCGCGCACATCGACGCGGGCAAGACCACCACGACCGAGCGGGTGCTCTACTACACTGGCCGCAAGCATCAGATCATCGACGTCCACGACACGAAGGACGGCAAGAGCAGCACCACCACCGACTACCTCGAGCAGGAACGCAAGCGCGGGATCACCATCCAGAGCGCGGCCGTTTCCACCGAGTGGAAGGGTCACCAGATCAACGTGATCGACACCCCGGGGCACGTGGACTTCACCATCGAGGTGAACCGCAGCCTGCGCGTGCTCGACGGCGCCGTGGTCGTGTTCGACGGCGTGGCCGGCGTGGAACCCCAGACCGAAACCAACTGGCGTCTGGCCAACCAGTACAACGTGCCCCGCATGTGCTACATCAACAAGATGGACCGCATGGGCGCCAATTTCGAGAAGGCCGTCAACGGGATCCGCGAGCGCCTCGGCGCGAACGCCCTCCTGCTGCAGGTGCCGATCGGCAGCCACGACGAGTTCGTCGGGATGTACGACCTGGTGACGAACCTCGGCTACGTCTGGAAGGAAGAAGACAAGGACTCCCCGTGGGAGAGCTTGCCCTTCGAGGAAGTGCGGGCCCGCTTCAAGTTTGCGGCCAGCTACGACAACGACTGGATCGACCGCATTCCGAAGCTCCGCGAGGAGTTGATCGAAGGCGCGCTCGCCATGGACGACGATGCGTTCATGCACTACGTCGAAACCGGCGAGTGGGACATGGACACCCTGAAGAAGTGCATCCGTCACGGTACGGTGACGGGCAAGATCGTCCCGGTGCTGTGCGGTTCCTCCTTCAAGAACAAGGGTGTGCAGCAGCTGCTCGACGCCGTCGTCGACTACATGCCCTTCCCCGGCGAGAACGGCGGGATCTCCCTCGTGGACCCGGACGGCAAGCCGATCGCCAACCAGGACGTGAAGGACGACGCCCCGGCCCGCGCGCTCGCCTTCAAGGTGATCAACGACCAGTTCGGCACGCTCACTTTCGTGCGCGTCTACTCGGGCGTGATCAAGAAGGGCGACACGCTGATGAACGTGACGCGTGGCAAGAAGGAACGCATCGGCCGCATCGTGGAAGTGCAGGCGAACGTCACGAAGGACATCGAGGAAGCCCGCGCCGGTGACATCTGCGCTTTCGTCTCGATGAAGGAAACCGAGACCGGCGACTCGCTGTGCGATCTCGACAATCCGGTGCTGCTGGAGCGCATGCGCTTCCCCGACCCCGTCATCAGCGTCGCGGTCGAGCCGAAGTCCCGTGCCGACATCGACAAGCTGTCCACCGCCCTCTACAAGATGGCGCGCGCCGATCCGTCGCTGCGCCTCCACGTCGACCAGGACACCGGCCAGACGGTGCTCCGCGGCATGGGCGAGCTGCACCTCGAAGTCACGATCGACCGCATGCGTACCGAGCTGGGCGTCGAAGCCAACATGGGCAAGCCCAAGGTCAGTTTCCGCGAAGCCTTCGGCAACGTGGTCGAGCACACCTACACGCACAAGAAGCAGTCCGGCGGTTCCGGCCAGTTCGCCGAAGTGAAGATGGTGTTCGAGCCCCTTGAGGCCGGCAGCGGCATCCAGTTCGCCGACGAAGTCGTGGGTGGTCGCGTACCGCGTGAATTCATCCCCGCGGTGGAACACGCGATCCGCACGGAAGCCATGCGCGGTCAGGTGGCCGGCTACGAAGTGCTCGATTTCAAGGCGCGCCTGATCGACGGCAAGTTCCACGACGTCGACTCGTCCGCGCTCGCGTTCGAAATCGCCGGTCGTGGCTGCTTCCGCGAATCGCACAAGATGAGCCGCCCGAAGCTGCTAGAGCCGGTGATGCGGATCGAGGTCGTGACCGAAGCCGACTACCTGGGCGACATCATCGGCGACGTGAACCGTCGTCGTGGCCAAGTGACGGACCAGGGCCAGAAGGGAACGCAGGCCTTCGTGCAGGGCTTCGTGCCGCTGGCGGAGATGTTCGGCTACATCAACTTCCTGCGTTCTGCCACGAGCGGTCGCGGCACGTTCACGATGGAGTTCGATCACTACTCCGAAGTGCCGGCCAGCCTGGTCGAGAAGCTGATGGAAAAGGAAACCAAGTAACCGGTTTCCTGCGTGTGACGGCGCTGCGTCGGGCAATCTGCCCGACGCAGCGCCCTGCCGACGGGCGCGTTCCACGCGCCCGTTTTCATTTGTACCGACGTCCTGCGGAGGCTCGCATGAACCAGCCCTTTCCTTCGACGATCCTGCCGGCCGGTGTGCGGTCGCGCTTCGTGCGCGGCGTGAACGGCCTCGATGTCCACATGCTCGAAGCGGGACACGAGACGCCCGGGCGACCCTGCGTGCTGTTGCTGCACGGATTTCCGGAGCTCGCGTACAGCTGGCGCAAGGTCATGCGTCCCCTCGCGGACGCGGGCTACCACGTGGTCGCGCCCGACCAGCGCGGTTACGGACGCACGACCGGGTGGAGCGCCGAGTACGACGGGGACGTCGATTCCTTCCGCATCCTGCAGATGGTGCGCGATGCGATGGCGCTGATCTCGGCCCTTGGCTATCGCCACGTCGCCGCTGTGATCGGTCACGATTTCGGCTCCCCCGTGGCGGCGTGGTCGGCGCTCGTGCGGCCCGACATCTTCCGTTCCGTGGTGCTCATGAGCGCACCGTTCGGTGGTCCGCCGTCGCTGCCCTTCGACACCGATCGGCAGGGGAGTCCAGCCACCGTCCCCGACGTGCACGCCGCGCTCGCCGCGCTCGACCGGCCGCGCAAGCACTACCAGTGGTACTACTCCGAGCGCCGGGCCGACGCCGACATGCGTCAGTGCCCGCAGGGGTTGCATGCCTTCCTTCGCGCCTATTACCACATGAAGAGTGCGGACTGGCCAGAGAACCAGCCGTACCGACTCGGCGGCTGGATGGCCTCGGAACTCGCGAAGCTGCCCACCTACTACGTGATGGATCTCGATCAGGACATGGCTGCGACCGTTGCGCCGCACATGCCGACCGCCGCGCAGATCGCTGCATGTGCGTGGTTGCCCGATGATGAATTGCGCGTCTACAGCGAGGAGTACGGCCGGGTCGGTTTCCAGGGCGGTCTGCAGTGGTATCGATGCGGGACCAGCGCCCGCCAGGGGGCCGAACTCCAGCTATTCGCGGGCCGCACGATCGACGTGCCGTCGGCCTTCATCGCAGGCGCCAGCGACTGGGGCGTCTACCAGAAGCCCGGTGACTTCGAGCGCATGCAGGGTCAGGTGTGCACGCAGATGGTCGACTGCCAGCTGCTACCCGGCGCGGGCCACTGGGTACAGCAGGAACAACCCGAGGCGGTGAGCCGTCTGCTCGTCGATTTCGTGCAGCGGCACGGCGCCCGCTAGCGGCAGCGCGGTTTACCGGTGGCGCGGGTTGCACCACACTTCCCCGCCCCGATTCCCACTTTTCCGGACGAGATCACCATGACGTTCCAGGTCTTCGTTGACGGTCAGGAAGGCACGACCGGTCTGCGCATCCACGAGTACCTCACGCGGCGCAGCGACGTCGCGCTGATCAAGATCGATCCCGCGCGGCGCAAGGACGTCGTCGCGCGACGCGAGTTGATCAATGCCTCGGACGTGACCTTCCTCTGCCTGCCAGATCCGGCGGCCGTGGAGTCCGTCGCGCTCGTCGACAATCCGCGCACCTGCATCATCGATGCGTCCACGGCGCACCGCATCGCGCCCGGTTGGGAGTTCGGCCTGCCGGAACTCGCCCCCGATCAGCGGGCCCGCCTGCGCGCCACGAAGCGGATCGCCAATCCCGGCTGCCACGCGTCCGCGTTCATCGTCGCGGTGAAGCCGCTCGTGGCGCTGGGCATCCTCGCGCCCGATCATCCGCTTGCCGCCCATTCCATCACCGGTTACTCCGGCGGGGGCAAGAAGATGATCGAGCAGTACGGCACCGCAGCCGGCGCCCTGAACGCGCCCCGGCCCTACGCGCTGAAGCTTGCGCACAAGCATCTCCCCGAGATGCGCGTCCACTGCGGGCTGGCGAACGCGCCGATCTTCACCCCGATCGTCGGGCCGTTCTACAAGGGCCTTGCGGTCACGGTGTTTCTCGACCCGAAGCGGCTCGCGAAACCGATGGGCCCGGCGGCGCTTCGCGATGCCCTCGCCGGGTACTACGCCGGCGAGCCCTTCATCCGGGTCGCCGACTTCGACAACGACGCGAACTGCGTGAACGGCTTCTTCGACGTGGAGGGTTCCAACGACACCAATCGTGTGGACCTCTTCGTGTTCGGAAACGACGAGCAGGTGATCGTCATCGCGCGTCTCGACAATCTCGGCAAGGGAGCGTCGGGGGCGGCGGTCCAGTCGATGAACGTGCACCTCGGCGTCGAGGAGACGCTCGGTCTGGTGTGATGACAGGAAGGGGCCGCATGGGCCCTGCCTCTCGGCCCTGGCGGCCCGCGGCTGGGTGCCCGCATGACTGCTCGTTTCGTTTGAGGCGTTTCCTTGCACCCGCTGCTTTCGGGGCCATGGGCCCCTCCTACAGGGGGGGCGAGGCGCCACCTGCTTCGGGAATGGCCGTGCTGTTGTAGGAGCGGCCCATGGCCGCGAAAGCGCCGGTTCCGGTTGGCGCGTCTCCCTGCGCGACGGCTCTCCGTCCTACCCGCGACGTCCTATCCACGCGTGCCGAACAGCCGGCTCGGTGGCGCGCCGAGCGTGCGGGTCACCATGGCCGTGAAGGCGCTGGCGCTTGCATAGCCCAGTTCTGCGGCAATGTGCCCGATGGGCTTCCGATGGGCTGCCATCGCGAGTGCCCGCGCCAGCAGCACCTGCTGACGCCACTGCAGGAACGTGGTGCCCAGTTCCTGCCGGAAGAGCCGAGCGACCGTCCGCGGGCTCGCCCCCGAGGCCGCGGCCCAGCCTTCCAGCGTTGCGTGACGGGTGGGCTCGGTCAGCACGGCCTCGCAGAGTGACCGCAGCCGCTTGTCGCGAGGGAGGTCCACGCCGAGCGGTACCGGATTCGCCGCGCGTACTTCGCTCATCACGAGCGCTCCCAGATGCCGCTCCCGGTCGAGATCCTCGTCGGTCATCGGGGCCGGCTCGCCTGCATCGCGAGCGTCGGCCCGGGTATCGAGCGCTGCCACGAGGGCGCGCAACAGCGGCGAGACCTCCAATACTCGGCAGTGACGCCAGGCTGCCTCGGCGTCGCGCGGGACATCGGGTCCGCAGCGGCCGCCGGGCTGATGGAAGTAGAGCGTACGCAGGTCGCTGTCTTCCACCACCGTCACGGCATGCTCGACACCCGGCGGGATCCAGACTGCCCGCGACGGCGGCACGATGAACGTCCCGTGCTCGACCGTCACGCGGACGACGCCCGTGGTGGACGTCGCGAGCTGTGCCCAGGCGTGCGCGTGGGGTAGGACCTCGGTGTCGGCCCGCAGATGGCTTTCCTTGGCGCGGACGGGGCGGTCCGGCCCCGGGCGGAAGAGGTGCGGCGTGACGGCTTCGAGGCGGACGGGCGATCGGGCGGACGGGCGCATGGCGGTGGTGCGAGGTGTTCGGGTCGACGGGATCCGGATGGCCGGAACTCGATAGAACTTGTCGAAGCATCGTAACACTGCCCTTCGCCACGGGCCTACAGTGCGGCGATGAAGACCATGCCCCCCGATTCCCCCGCGCGCGCGACGCCCGCACCGGCCCTGCGCGCAGACGCCCAGACCATTGCCCTCGTGGGACTCGCCCACGGCACCTCCCATTTCTTCCACCTTCTGCTCGCGCCGCTGTTCCCGTGGTTCATCAGCGACTTCGGGTTCAGCTACTCGGAACTCGGCCTGCTGATCACGGTGTTCTTCGTGGTGTCGGGCGTGGGCCAGGCGAGCGCCGGCTTCCTCGTGGACCGCGTCGGTGCGCGCCCCGTGCTGTTCTTCGCGATGGGCTGCTTCGTGGCGGCGGGGCTCGCGGGATCCCTGGCGCAGGGTTACGGCGGACTCATGCTTGCGGCGGCCCTGGCAGGGCTCGGCAACGCGCCGTTCCATCCGGCCGACTTCACGATCCTGAACAAGCGGGTCTCCGCGCCGCGGCTGGGTCACGCGTTCTCGATCCACGGGATCTCCGGCAATCTCGGCTGGGCCGTGGCACCGCTGTTCCTGGCCGGTCTGACCTCCCTCACGGGCTCGTGGCGAGTCGCCCTCCTCGGTGCGTCGCTCGTCGCGCTCGCCGTGCTGGTCATCCTCATCGCGCGTCGCGATGCCATCGACGACCGCCAGGGGGCCTGGGCCCACGAGACCAGGGCTGCAGCCGGGCATCCGACCCGTCCCGAGCACACGCTCGCGTTCCTCCGCCTGCCGTCCGTCTGGCTCTGCTTCTCCTTCTTCTTCTGGTCCACGGCGGCCATGAGTGCCATCCAGAGCTTCGCCAGCCCGGCGCTTCACCAGATCTACGGGCTGCCGCTCGGCGTGACGGCGCTGGTGGTGACGGGCTTCATGCTCTGCAGTGCGGGCGGGATGATCGCCGGGGGCTTTCTCGTCGGGCGGGCCGAGCGCCTGGAGCGGCTCATCGCCGTGTGCCTCCTGGCGGCGGCCGGGATGCTCGCGCTCGTGGGGTCAGGTGTGTTGCCGGGCTATGTGGCCATCGCCGTGGCCGCCCTCGCGGGTGCGGGCACCGGCCTCGCCGGCCCGTCGCGCGACATGCTCATCAAGCGGGCATCACCGCCCGGTGCAACGGGGCGCGTCTACGGGACGGTGTACTCGGGGCTGGATCTCGGCTTCGCGGTGTCGTCGCCGCTGTTCGGTGCCCTGATGGACCACGGGCATCCCGGCGGTGTCTTCATGGGTGCCGCGCTCGCGCTGCTGATGGGGGTCGGGTCCGCGGCGATGGTGGGCCGCGAGGTGGCCGTCCGGGCCCGCGTGCGGATGGCCTGAGGCCGACTCAGCTGCCGGCTTTCTTCGCAGGCGCCTGCGGCACCACCTTCACCTCGACGCCGTTCGCCAGCGAGTCCGACGGGTTCAGGATGACGTCCTCCGAGCCGTCGAGGCCGGACACCACCTCCACTTCCGTGCCGAAGTCCCGCCCCAGCTGGACGGGCACGAGTGCGGTGCGATGGTCGGCTTTCGCGACACCCACCACCACACCCTCGGGACGGAACAGGAGCGCGTTCACGGGCAGCATCAGCGCCCGCTGACCGGCGTCCAGCTTCAGGCGCACTTCCGCATAGCCTCCGGGGAGCAGCTCGCCCGACGCGTTGTCGACCTCCACCTCGGCGAGCAGCGTGCGCGAACCCGCGTCGATCGACCGGGTGTTGCGCGTGAGCTTTCCCGGGAAGGTCCGCCCCGGGAATTCCGCCAGCAGCAGTTCGGCGGCCAAGCCGGGACGGGCTTCCGCGGCGTACATCTGCGGCACGTTCACGAACACGCGCAGCTTGTGCGTGGCGGCGAGATGGAACAGCTCGCGACCTGCGGTCCCGCTGCCTGCCTCGATCAAGGCGCCGACGTCGGTGTTGCGGGCTGTGATCACGCCATCGAACGGCGCGATCACGCGCTTGAACCCCTGCAGCTTTCGCAGGCGGGCCACCTGGAAGCGTCCGGCCTCCAGAGCCGCCCGGCGTTCCGCTGCTGCGCCGGTGCGTTCTTCCACGGCCTGACGGGTGACCGCACCGCTCTTCAGCAGTGTCTCCCAGCGCGCCGCCGTGGCCGCTGCGAGCTGGTAGTCCGCCTCCATCCGGGCGAGGTCCGCCTGGGACTGCCGCAACTGGTCGTCGATCTCGGGCGTGTCGATCTCCGCCAGCAGGGCGCCGGCCTTCACCTGCTGTCCGATGTCGGCATGCCAGCGGGCGAGGTATCCGGAAGTGCGCGCGTGGATCGGCGTGGAGACGAAGGGCTGCATGTTCCCTGGCAGCACCACGTCGCGCGTGGCGTCCCCAGGCTTCGCGCGGATGACGGAGACGGCCATCGCGCTGCGGTTCGCGGTCTCTCGCTCGAGCGCGGCGCGGGCCTCGATGCGCGGCTGGATGCCGAACACGGCGGTGAGTGCCACGCCGATGCCCAGCAGTCCGATCAGCAGCCAGCGGCGCGGGAATCGTCGCTGGCGCGCCTGGATCGGTGCGCCTGGACGGGCAGTGTTCTCGGGACGGGATTCGGTGGGTTGCATGGTTCTTTCCTCGAATCGGTCAGACGGGGCTCGCGGCCGGAAGATCGGCCACCGGCGCCGGGCGGGAGCGCCCGAGATGGCCGTGAATCAGCGCGAACACCACGGGCACGAAGAGCAGCGTCGCAACGGTGGCGAAGAGAAGACCGCCGATCACGGCCCGGCCCAGCGGGGCGTTCTGCTCACCGCCTTCGCCGAGGCCCAGGGCCATGGGGACCATGCCGATGATCATCGCGAGCGCGGTCATGAGCACCGGACGGAAGCGGCCGAAGCCTGCCTCGATCGCCGCCTGCGTCGCGTCGGCACCCGCCTGCAGTTGCTCCCGGGCGAAACTGACCACGAGAATGCTGTTCGCCGTCGCGATCCCCATCGCCATGATCGCGCCCGTCAGTGCCGGCACGCTGACGGTGGTGCCGGTCGCGAAGAGGGTCCACACGATGCCGGCGAGTGCGGCGGGCAGGGCGGTGATGATGATGAAGGGGTCGAGCCACGACTGGAAGTTCACCACCATGAGCAGGTAGACGAGCACCACCGCGAACACGAGTCCCAGCATCAGGCCGCGGAAGGAGGACGTCATCGTCTCGATCTGCCCGCGGACCGTGAGTTTCGACCCCTTGGGAAGGTCCTTCTCGCTGTCCTTCACGATGCGGTCGATGGCGTCCGCCACGCCGCCGAGATCGCGCCCCTGCACCGCACCGAAGATGTCGAGCACGGGCTGCACGTTCCAGTGGCTGATCACCGCACGCTCGGACTCGCGCGTCATCGTCGAGAAGTCACCCAGCAGGTTCTGGCGGTCCGAGCCGTGACCCGACACCGGGATGGACGCGATCGACTGCAGCGAATCGATGCTGTGCTGCGGCACCTGCGTGATGATGTTGTAGCTCACGCCGTTCTTCGGGTTCAGCCAGAACGTCGGGCTCGTCTGCAAGCTGCCGGACAGCGTGATCAGCACGTTCCGCGCGATGTCGATCTGATTGAGTCCGGCCTGCTGCGCCTTCGTGCGGTCCACGGTGACCTGCAGCTTCGGCTGGTCGGCTGGTTGCTGGATGCGGAGATCGGCAATCCCGGGGATGCGCGCGAGCTTGCCCATCATCTCGATGGCGAACGCGCGATTGCCCTCGATGTTGCGGCCCGCGATCTGGATGTCGATGGGCGCCGGCAGGCCGAAGTTCAGGATCTGGCTCACGATGTCCGAGGGCAGCACGTAGAACATGAGCCCGGGGAACTTCTCCGGCAGCTCGGCGCGCAGTCGCCGCACGTACTCCGCCGTGGGCGCGTGACCGCGCTTGAGCGCCACCTGGATGTCGGCATCCGCCACGCCCAGGGTGCCCGACATGTTGTACGACATGTTCGTGCCCGACAGCGGCAGGCCGATGTTGTCGAGGATCGTCGCGACCTCGTCCGGCGGGATGATCCGGCGGATCTCCTGTTCCACGAGGTCGCAGATCCGCGCCATCTCCTCGATGCGCGTCCCGGTCTTCGCGCGTACGTGCAGCTTGAACTGGCCGGCATCGACCGCAGGGAAGAAGTCGCGGCCCACCCACGGCAGCAACGCGACCGACACTGCGCAGCCGGCGACGAAGGTCACGATGAAGAGCTTGCGATGCCGGAGGCAGCCTTCGAGCGTCGCGCGATAGCTCTCCCGCACACCGGCGAAGCCACGTTCGAACGCGCGGTGGAAGCGCACGAACGGGTTGCGGCTCGGTCGGGGATGTCCGTGATCCAGCACGCCGGCGCGCAGCAGGTACTTCGCAAGCGTCGGCACCAGTGTGCGCGAGAAGAGGTACGAGGCCAGCATCGCGAACACCACCGCTTCGGCGAGCGGGACGAACAGATATCTCGCGACACCGGTCAGCATGAACATCGGCACGAACACGATGCAGATGGCGAGCGTGGACACGAGGGTCGGGATCGCGATCTGGCTGGCACCTTCCAGGATCGCCTTGTCGAGCGGTTCCCCGGCCTCGAGGTGCTGGCTGATGTTCTCGATGGCGACCGTGGCATCGTCCACCAGGATCCCGACCGCCAGCGCGAGGCCACCCAGCGTCATGATGTTGATCGTCTCGCCCAGCGCCGAGAGTGCGATGAGCGATGTCAGGATCGACAGCGGGATCGTCACCGCGATGATGAGCGTGCCGCGCCAGCTGCCCAGGAAGAGCAGGATCATGAGAGCGGTGAGGCAGCCGGCCAGGATCGCCTCGTGCACGACGCCGTCGACCGCGGCGCGCACGAAGACGGACTGGTCCACGGCCGTGCTGATCTCGAGATCGGGCGGCAGGCCGTCCTTCATCCGCGGCAGTTCCTCCTTCACGCGCTTCACGATGTCGAGCGTCGACGCCGTGCCGTACTTCAGGATGTTCACGAGCACGGCCCGCTGCCCGTCGTGGCGGACGATGTTCGTCTGCGGCTGGAAACCGTCGTGGACCTGCGCGACGTCGCGGACGTAGATGGTCCCGGCGCTGGTCGTGCGGATCGGGAGATCGTTCAGCTCCGCGATGGTCTTCGGACTGCCGTTCAGTCCGACGTTGTATTCGAACTCGCCGATCTTCGCGGAGCCCGTGGGCAGGATGAGGTTCTGCGCATTGATGGCGTTGACGACATCGAGCGGTGTCAGGCGCTTCGCCTGCAGTGCACGCGAATCGATGTCGACCATCACCGATCGGAACTTGCCGCCGTAGGGGTACGGCATGACCGCGCCCTGGACCGTTGCGAGCTGCGTGCGCATGAAGCTGTTCGCGAGGTCGAAGATCTCGTGTTCGCCGAGCGAGCGGCTCGACAGCGCAAGCTGCAGGATCGGGACGGTCGAGGCGTTGTACGTGAGGATCAGCGGCGCCGTCGTGCCCTGCGGATAGCCGCCCATCACCGTCTGCGCGATGGCGGTGATCTGCGCGAGCGACGCCGGGATGTTCGCGCCGCCATGGAAGAACACCTTCACGACCCCCACGCCGTTGTAGGTCTGCGACTCGATGCGCTCGATGTCGTTGACCGTCGCCGACATCGCCCGCTCGAAGTTCGAGATGATCCGGCCTTCCATCTCCTGGGTGGACAGGCCGGTGTAGCGCCAGATGACGCTGACCACGGGGATGTTGATGTTCGGGAAGATGTCGGTCGGCATCCGCAGGATGCTGAGCGGGCCGACGATGAGCACGAGCAGCGCGAGCACGATGAACGTGTACGGGCGGCGCAGTGCGAGCTGGACGATCCACATGGTGAGCGGCGTGAGGCGATGTCACGGCACGCGGCCAGCGCGCTCGTGAAGTGGGGCCGGTGCGGGCCGGACCTCCGGTGAGACTTCTGTCGTCCGGAGGCGCTTCGTTGGTGCTCGGCCCGCCCCCGGAAATGCGAACCGCAGCGACGGATCGCTGCGGCGCATCGATACTAGCAGAGGAGGTCGGACACGCCGAAGGGGTTTGCATCCCCCATCGGGCAGTTGTCGTCGGTGGTGACGGTCAGTCCGGCTTCAGCGCCAGCAGCCGCACCAGCTTTCCGTAGCGTTCCGATTCGCGGGCGAGGAACTTCGCGAAGTCGGCCGGCGAACCGGGCGTGAACTCCGCGCCGGTGGCTGCCATGTGCTCCTTCACCATCGGGGTCGCCATCGCCGCCGTGATCTCGCGGTGCAGCCGTTCGATCACTGCCGGTGGCGTGCCTGCAGGCGCGAAGAAACCCGTCCAGGCGTCGAGCACGTAGTTCGGGTAGCCCGACTCCGCGACGGTCGGCACGTCCGGAAAGGCAGATGTCCGTTGCGCACCCGTGACCGCCAGTGCGCGGAGCTTGCCGGCATTCACTTGCGGGATCGCCACGGGGAGGCCGCTCATCATCACGGGCACCCGGCCCGCGAGGACGTCCGTGAGCGCCACGCTGTCGCCGCGATACGAGACGTGCGTCAGGTCGACGACCGCCTCTTTCAGGAACAGCTCCATCGCGATGTGCAGCACGCCGCCGGTGCCGCTCGACGCGTAGACGGCTCCGGTGCCCTGAGTCTTCGCCATCGCGACGAAGTCCTTCAGCGAGTTGAGCTTCGCGCCCGGATGGGCGAGCAGGACGAGCGGACTCGTCATTGTTCCCGCAACGACCGCGAAGTCCTTCACGGGGTCGTAGCCCACTTCCTTGTAGATGTGCGGTGCGATCACCTGGCTGTTGTTGTTGAACAGCAGCGTCGCGCCGTCGGGCTTCGCGCGAGCGACGACCTGTGCCCCGAGCGTGCCCCCGGCGCCGGGTCGGTTCTCGACGATCACGCGCCGCTTCAGCTGCCTTCCCAGGGCCTCGGCGATGACGCGGGCCCGGCCATCGAGGCTGCTCCCGGCGGCGAGCGGGACGACGAAGCGGATCTGGGCGGGCAGGTCGGCGGCGGTGGCGCCTGCCGTGCCGGTGAGCCTGAGCAGCAGGGCGAGGCCGGCGCGCCAGGCGAGCGCGACGCCGCGCCGGAATGCGGTGAACTGCATGGATGGTTCCTCCGTGTCGGGCCGATTCTGTCCGGATGGTGCCCGTCGCCGGAGGGTACTACGGGACATCGAAGACGGATCGAGCGCCGATCCCGGGCGAAGGCGAAGCAGAGCGTCCCTAAAGCAGATCTGCCGCCATCACCGCGCGAACCACGACCTGCGCGTCCTCGCCTCGCACCCGGTGCGAGAGCCACCACAGACCGCCCTTGCGGATGCTCCACGGCATCGCGCTGCCCGAGAGCAGCAGCGCGGCCACCGCACCGAGCGTGGGTTGATGGCCCACCACGACGACCGTGCCGCGGGTCCCCGGCCATTCGGCAGCCGCCAGCACCGACTCCGGCTGGGCGCCCGGCGCGATGGTCGGGTCGGTCTCGAAATCTTTTGTGAGGGCGCGGGCGGTCTCCTGCGCCCGGGCGGCAGGGCTCACGATGATGCGCGCGTCGCGTGGCAGTTGCTCCGACAGCCACCGCGCCACCGCGGCTGCCTGCTTGTGTCCCTTCGGCGTGAGTCGGCGGTCGAGGTCCGGCGTGGTGTCGAAGGCCTCGGCGTGGCGCCAGAGGATGAGGTGCATGGTCATGGGGTCAGCGGGCTCGGCGGGATTTCGCGAATCGCGCCCACGCGGCGTCGAAGTGTTCGAGCGCGAGGCAGGCGCGGGCCTGGGTCCAACCCAGCACGATGCCGGTGCCGTGTGACAGGTTCGCGTCGTCCTGCCTGAGTGCTGCGAGAAGATCCCCCGTGACCGCAGCATCGTTCACACGGCCGAGGATCTCCTGGAGGTCCGCTGCGCTCGCGATGCCTGCTTTCACCGCCTTCCGCGGTAGCAGGGCCTGGAAGAACTCGGTCGCGTAGCGAAGCTTCTTCGCTTCGATGCGAAGTGCGTGGAGGGCAGGAAGATCGGTGACCGCGAGTGCCTTGCCCGCCCGCCGCACGCGCTTCTCGCGCTTCGCGATGGCGTCGCGGGCGAACTTCGGCAGGGCCTCCTCCTTCGCATCGGACACGGGCTCTGCCGGTCGCGCCAGCGCGACCAGCATGGCCACGAGATCGAGCAGGAGCGCCGTGTAGGAGGTCGAGGCTATGGCTTCCTGGGCGATGCGTCGCGCGTGCAGGCGGCGTTCGTCGGCTGCTTTGCGAACGCTGGCGAGCACAGCAGACCCAGGCATCGCCGCCTCGACGGGCGGCAGGGTCTCCGTGGAGAAGACGTCCCAGTCCCGGGCGCCGCCCAGCCCGTTGCCGAGGGTCCGCAGGCGTTCCACCAGCACCGCTGATCGTTCCCGCGGGATTGCGTCGCGGAAGATCCCGAACGCCGAACGAAGACGGCGCAGCGCCACCCGTGCCTGGTGGATGTATTCGGGGTCGTCGCTCTCGAGCACGCCGCGCTCGTTGGCCTGCAACTGATGCACGCAACCGAGAGCCACCGTGGCGAAGGCCTGGGGCACGCGCATGTCGGCCTGCAGCACCACCGACGATGCACGCACCGGCGCCGCCTCGACGGGCGCCAGCAGGCGGTATCCGCGCTCGGCCTTCGTCACGTTCTCCAGCCGCAGCGGCACCTCGACGAGGAGGCGCTGGGCGAAGTCGAAGAGGCGCGCCGGATCGCCTTCCAGAAGCTCGATCTCCACCTCGCTGATGGGCGTCGAAGCCGTGCCTGCCGTCACCTGCCCCTGGTCGAGCGCCACCTCGGCCGTCTCGCCTGGCGCCAGTGCGACGATCCATGTGGTGCGGCGGAAGCGGGTCACGAAGGCGGGCCCGAGCTGCGCGAGAAACGCGGCGTCGGCGAAGAGCGCGGCGGCGGGCGTCGCGGCGAGCGCAGTGAGGTCGAGCACCGGTGAACGCACCACGGTCTCGAACTCGCTGCGGAGGTGAAGACCACCGTCGCTGCCGCCACCGCACTTGAAGGTCTGGATCCACTGACGGCCCGCCTTCCTGAGCCGGAGCGCCATGCCGCGCTGGGCGAGATCGCGCTCTGCGGTGTCGAAGTAGATGTTGTGCAGCGTGCGGGTGACCGGCTTGCCTCCCGCTGCCGTCTTCAGGGACTCGCTGCGTCGCAGCCGCGGCACGTCGTCCGGTGCGATGGCGAGTTTCAGTTCGATCTCGGTGGCCATGGCGCAGGTGCCGGTGGGGGCGCCGGGGCGCTCAGAGCGACACGTCGGGGCGCGTGGCGAGCTCGGCGAGGAGTTCCATCTGCGCACAGCGCGAGCGGCCCTTGCCGGGTTGCCGGCGGTGGTAATGGCCATCGCTGTCCATCTCCCACGCCTGCGAGTTGTCGTCGAGGTAGATCTTCAGGCCTTCCAGCAGCACGCGCCGCTTCAGCTTCGGGTCGAGCACGGGGAACGACACCTCGATGCGACGGAAGAAGTTCCGATCCATCCAGTCGGCGCTGGAGAGGTGGACGGAGTCCGACGACTTGAAGTGGAAGATGCGGTTGTGTTCGAGGAACCGGCCGATCACCGAACGCACGCGGATGTTCTCCGACAGCCCACGGATCCCGGGCCGCAACGCGCAGACGCCACGCACGATGAGGTCGATCTTCACGCCCGCCTGCGAGGCCGCATAGAGGTGCTCGATGATCTCCGGTTCGAGCAGCGCATTCATCTTCGCCGTGATGCCCGCCGGCCGTCCGGCGCGGGCTTCCTCGGCTTCGTGCGCAATGGCTTCGAGCAGCTTCTGGTGCAGCGTGAACGGCGCCTGCCACAGATGCGTGTGCGCGCTCGCCTTGCCGAGGCCGGTGAGCTGCAGGAACGTGTTGTTCACGTCCGCGGTGATCTCGGCATTGCATGTGAAGAGACCGAAGTCGGTGTAGAGCGTCGCGGTGCGCGAGTGGTAGTTGCCGGTGCCGAGGTGGACGTAGCGTTCGAGCCGGCCCTGCTCGCGCCGCACGACCATCGCCATCTTCGCGTGCGTCTTGTGACCCACCACGCCGTACACCACGTGGGCACCGACCTCTTCGAGCTTCGAGGCCCAGTTGATGTTGGCTTCCTCGTCGAAGCGGGCGAGCAGCTCGACGATCACTGTCACGGCCTTGCCGTTGCGCGCCGCCGTGATCAGGTGCTGCATCAGTTCGGAGTTGGCGCCGGTCCGGTAGACAGTCTGTTTGATCGCCACGACGTTCGGATCGCTCGCGGCCTGCTCGATGAACGAGACGACGGGCTTGAACGACTGGTAGGGATGGTGCAGGAGGATGTCGCTCTTGCGGATCGCCGCGAAGATGTCGGAGCGCTTCGCCAGCTGGCTCGGGATGCCGGCGATGAACGGCTTGAACACGAGGTCGGGACGGCGGACGTGGTCGGGCACCTGCATGAGACGCACCAGGTTCACCGGCCCGGAGACGCGGTATAGATCATCCTGGGTGAGGCCGAACTGTTGCAGAAGGAAGTCCGACATGTGCTGCGGGCAGAGATCCGCCACCTCCAGCCGGACGGCGTCGCCGAAGTGCCGCTGGGGCAGTTCGCCCTGCAGCGCGGTGCGGAGGTTCTTGATCTCCTCCTCGTCGACGAAGAGATCGCTGTTCCGCGTGACCCGGAACTGGAAGCAGCCCTTCACCTCCATGCCCGAGAACAACTCGTCGACGTGCGCGTGCAGGATCGACGACAGGAACACGAAGCCGTACTCGCAGCCGGAGATCTCCGGCGGCAGCAGGATGAATCGCGGCAGGGCCCGGGGCGCCTGCACGATCGCGATGCCCGACTTCCGGCCGAAGGCGTCCTTGCCGGACAGCTCGACCACGAAGTTCAGGCTCTTGTTGAGGAGCCGTGGGAAGGGATGCGCGGGGTCCAGGCCGAGCGGGGTCAGGACCGGCATCACCTCGTCGACGAAATGCGTGTGGATCCAGGCCTTCTGCGCATCGGTCCATTCGTGGCGCCGCAGGAACTTCACGCCCTGTGCGTCGAGGGCCGGGAGGATCTCGTCGTTGAAGATCTCGTACTGCTGGCGGATCAGCGCGTGGACCTGGAGTGAGACCTCCGCGAGAACTTCGCGCGGGCGCATGCCGTCAGGCCCGGGGTTGTCGGCCCCCAGCGCGATCTGCGCCTTGAGACCAGCCACGCGGATCTCGAAGAACTCGTCGAGGTTGCTGCCGACGATGCACAGGAAGCGCAGGCGCTCGAGGAGCGGCATGCGCTCGTCGCGGGCCTGGGCGAGCACCCGCCGGTTGAACTCGAGCTGGCCCAGCTCGCGATTGAGGAAAAGCCGCCGCCCGGTGTCGGCCGACGCGCTGCCGGCCGACGCCAGACCATGGACTTCGGAGGAGCCATCGGCGGCCATCGCGGCAGGGTCCGTCAACGGGTACCTGGCGGGACGTACCCCTGGGCGGCCTCCGCCCCGTCACCGAAGAAGTGGCGCTCCATCTGCTCGACGAGGTACTTCCGCGCCTTCGGATCCGAAAGCGTCAGCCGGTTCTCGTTCACGAGCATCTTCTGGTGCTCCAGCCACGCCTTCCAGGCTTCCTTCGAGACGGATTCGAAGATCCGTTGGCCGATCGGGCCGGGATAGGGGGGGAAATCGAGTGCTTCGGCTTCGCGCTTCAGCTTGATGCAATTGACCATACGGGCCATGGGATGATCCTTTCGGACTACGGCGCGCGAACGGCGCCGGGTAGGTCAGTCGATTATCCGGAAAGGGTCGTGCAGCGTAAACCGGCGTGTCCCGCATGGCGTCGATCGCTCAAGGAAGAGCCGGCTGAACCTGCCGCTGTCATTTGTTCGTTGCCGAATCCATTCGAGGACCGGCCTCGGCACCGGGCAGGAACACTTCTGCCGACGAGGAGACTTCGCCGCGCCGCTCCAGGAACCGCACTATCGAATCGACCGTCGTGGTGTCGATCTGCCCTGCCATCCTTCGGCCGAAGGGATGGTCGTCGAAGGCGATGTTCGCCCGGAACAAGCGACCGCCCAGGCGTTTCCATGCGGGCACCTCGACGGTGATGGGCGCGAACCCTCTGGTCTTCAGCCAGCGCTGGGCGGTGTTCCGGTCGAGGTCGCCGTCGCCCTGTGCCGCGGCAGCGTAGACCTCGAGCAGCCATTGGTTGGAATTCTGGTACCGCGTGGAGAAGACGTAAGCCAGCATGCTGTAGCGAGGTTCGTGCAGGCGGTTGGCGTCGCCCGAGGAGAGCAGACCAGCGAGGCGGCGTCCCACGGCTGCGGGCGGCACGACGATGCTAGCCTCGTGACGGACGACGTCGGTGAAGAAGTTGGCCATCCCCTCGACATACAGGGCGGATCGATCGGTTCCGCACTCGTTCAGCAGGTGCACCACCTGCCAGCGGCCGGCCGGATGATCCCGCCAAGCGAAGCCAGCGTGCGAGTAGCGTAGGCCCCAGGGGGAGAGATCCTGTCCGACCCGAGCCACCACAGCCACCTCCGCGTCCAGCGAGTCCAGGGTTTCCCGGACGGCATGCCCGAGTTGCACGGCGGCACGGAGCTCTTCGGGTTCAGGCGCGCGCTGATGACATCCCGTTCCGGCTGGTGCCGGTGCCGAGGTGAGCGCAAGACAGATTCCGAACGAGATTCCGAGCCAGTGTGCGAATCTTCTCGAGAACCCACTCGCCATCCGCGGCGCCATCGGTGGCGCAATGCCTGTCCTCGGCCTGTTGCGCATTCTCATCTCGGGGCATGCGGTCATTTCGGGGAATACGGCTCGCGATGGATCAGATCGCGGCTCGCCTCCCCGGGTACGTACGCGAGCATGACGCCGTTCGCCGAGATCGTGTGGCCGGGCGGGTCTGCCGTCACCTGTACAGGATCTCCCGGCTTCAGTGCGGCCCGCTCGGCACGCTCCTTCGGCACTTCAAGCACCCCCACCACCGCCCCGACACTGTCGACCACAACAACACGTACCGAGTCGCCCACTGCGACGACTGCCGAGACCGCGAAGAGTGGCAATGCGACCGCGGAGATGGGACCGAAGACGAGGCCGCTCAGCACCATCCCCTCGGAGAATTCGTGCACGGACCTGCTCGGGTTGCGCCAACGATGGGGCTCTTTCCCCTTCGGATCCGCGCCGACGTCGCCGACGAAAAGCAGGGAAAGGACCAAGGCGGTGAGAAGGGTATGACGCATGGTGCGAACCTCCATCGACGTGATGGAGCGACCATAGGCCGCGCGCGACGGCGTGACTTGCGGCGGCGAGATCGGCCAGTGCGCCACGACTGGGCGGCGCGCGGTGCGCTACCTCACCCGTCGTCGACCGAAGGCGTCCGCCGGGGACGGGTGCTTCAAAGCGCCTTCACCAGCACCTTCGAGCGCCTCTGGAAGTTGTAGGCCTGCTTGCGGGCCTCGGGCAGTTCCGTGATCGGCACCTCCCGGAAACCCTGCTCCACGAACCAGTGCGCGGTGCGGGTCGTCAGCACGAACAGACGCTCGAAGCGGCGCTTGCGCGCCGCAGCCTCCACCGACCGCAGCAGGCGTTCGCCGGCGCCGCCGTTCCGGTGGTCTGGATGGATGGCGAGACATGCCAGCTCCGCCGCACCCTCCTTCGTGAACGGATAGAGCGCGGCGCAGCCCACGATCAGTTCGTCGTGCTGCAGCACGTAGAACCGGTCGATCTCGATCTCGAGCAACTCGCGGGAGCGCTTGACCAGCGTGCCGTCCGCCTCCAGCGGTTCGATGAGCCGGACGATGCCGCCGACGTCCTCGACCGTGGCCTGCCGCAGCTGTTCGAGGGGATCCTCCGTGACCATCGTCCCCACGCCGGAGTGGGTGAAGAGTTCCAGCAGGAGCGCGCCGTCCACGTGGCGCGAGACGAGGTGCACGCGCTTCACACCGCCGCGGCAGGCGCGGGTCGCGAAGGGCAGATAGATCCCGCTGTCCCCCTTGAGCGCCCGCTTGCCGGCGATCAGGGCGTCGGCCTCGGACACCGTCAACTCGTGGCGCATGCGGCGTCCGGTCGCGACACCCGGCTCGTCCATGAGGAAGAGCAGCTTGTCCGCCTTCAGGGCGATGGCGGTCTGCGCGGCGACATCCTCGAGCGTGAGGTTGAAGATCTCGCCGGTGGGGGAGTAGCCTAGGGGCGAGAGCAACACGAGGTCGCCGTCGTCCAGGCAGCGGCGGATGGCGTCGGCGTTCACCTTGCGGACCTCGCCGGTGAACTGCATGTCGATGCCGTCGATGACGCCCACCGGCCGGGCGACGACGAAATTGCCGCTCGAGACCCGGATATCGGCGTTCGCCATCGGCGTGTTCGGCAGGCCGACCGACAACAGCGCCTCGATCTCCGTACGCAGGCGGCCGCTGGCCTCCTTCACGTCGGCGAGCGTGGCTTCGTCGGTGACCCGCATGTCGTGCACGTACCGGATGTCCGCCTGGCGCCGCTCGAGCCGCTCGTCGATCTGCGGCCGGGCGCCGTGCACGAGGACGAGCCGGACGCCCAGCGCGGCGAGCAGGTTGAAGTCGTGGGTGAGGTCCACGAATTTGCCATCGGCCACGACCTCGCCGCCGAAGGCGATCACGAAGGTGCGCCCGCGGAACGCGTGGATGTAGGGCGCCGCCGCACGGAACCACGGAACGAAGTGCTCGAGTGTCTTCGCGTCCATCGGATCGTCCTTCCGCGGGTGGGTCACGGGGCCTACTTCGGTGCCATCCGGATGGCGCCGTCGAGGCGGATCGTCTCGCCGTTCAGCATCTCGTTCTCGACGATGTGCTTGACGAGCGCGGCGAACTCGCCGGGCTTGCCCAGCCGGGAGGGGAACGGCACCTGGGCCGCCAGCGACTGCTGCGCCTCGGGCGGCAGGCCCGCCATCATTGGCGTCTCGAAGAGGCCGGGTGCGATGGTGACGACGCGGATGCCCGTCCGGGCGAACTCGCGGGCGATCGGCAGCGTCATTCCGACGACGCCGGCCTTGGATGCCGCGTAGGCGGGCTGGCCGATCTGACCGTCGAAGGCTGCGACCGAGGCCGTGTTCACGATGACGCCACGCTCGCCGGCTGCGTTGGGCGCTCCGGCCGCCATCGCCTCGGCGGCGAGGCGGATCATGTTGAAGGTGCCGATCAGATTGATCGCGACGATGCGGGAGAACTTGTCGAGCGGCAGGGGGCCGTCCCGGCCCAGCACCTTGCCGGGCACGCCCACGCCGGCGCAGTTCACGAGACCGTGCACGCCGCCGAACGCTTCAACGGCTGTGGCGACCGCGCGCTTGCCGTGTTCCTCGGAGGTCACGTCGCATTCGACGAAGCGGACCGCGCCGCCCAGTTGCGCAGCGAGCGCTTCTCCGGTGGTCCGGTTCACGTCGGCGATGACGGCCTTGCCGCCGCCGGCGACGATCAGCTCGACCGTGGCCTGTCCCAGGCCGGAGCCACCGCCGGTGACGATGAATACGCTGTTCTTTATGTCCATGCGAGTCCTCGATTGCAGATTTTCGGAGGTGAAGGTGTGCGCTGCGTGACCGCGGAGTGTAAGTGACGGAAGGTCAACGGTGACGTCGGGCTGATGCGACGCGGAGGCTCACTGCAGATCGCCCCAGAGCGTCTGCATGGCCGCCATGGCGACCACGGCCGCGGTCTCGGTGCGGAGGATCCGCGGACCCATGCGCACCGGTGTGAATCCGCGGGTGACGGCGAGGGCCGTTTCCTCGGGGCTGAGGCCACCCTCCGGCCCGACCAGCAGCAGCACGTCCCCGTCGGGCTTCGGGAGGCCTGCAAGGGACGCCTCGCCGCCGACGGCGAGGGCGATCCGCGTCTGCGTCCCCGGGTCCTTCGGGAGCGCTGCGAGCCAGGTCCGGAAGTCGGCGGGCTCGGCCACCGGGGGCACCGTGTTCCGGCCGCACTGCTCGCACGCCGCGACCGCCAGGGCCTGCCAGTGCTGGCGGCGCCGGTCGGCCCGCTCGTCGCGGAGCTTCACGACGCTGCGCTCGGTGGCCACCGGGACGATGGCGCCGACACCCAGTTCCACGGCTTTCCGGAGCGTGATGTCCATGCGATCGCCTGAAGAGATGCCCTGCACCAGGGTGATGCCGAGCGGGGATTCGCGGTCGACGTCGCGGAATCCGGTGACCCGGACGGCGACCTCGTTGCGATGGATCCGCGTGATCACGGCGTCGTGTTCCCCGCCGTTTCCGTCGAAGAGCACAACGGGGTCGCCGATACCGAGCCGGAGCACCCGCGTCGCGTGATGGCCGGCGGCGTCCGGGAGGTCCCGTTCGGCACCGGGACCAAGCGTTTCGGGGACGTGAAAACGGGCGCCGTTCTTGGCGTTGGGAGGCGGCTTCATGGCGGGCGCATGCTACCATTCGACGGCTTTTCGGGACCTTCTCAGCGCCCCGCAGACGCACCCTTGGTCATTCGTTTCCGGCTTTCTCCAGCCCCTTTCTGCCGACGGCCTTCCGTGATGCCTTCCGGTACTTCCGGCAATCCTCCCGACACCACCGCCCGCGATCGCGACATCGCCCGCGCCCTCTGCGACGCCGTGCGCATCGTCGCAGCCGACGAGGTCATGCCGCGCTATCGCAAGGTTGCCCACAGCCGCAAGGCCGACGGCAGCATCCTCACGGAAGCCGATGTCGCCGCCCAGGAGGCGCTGGTCCGGCGACTCCGCGCCATCGAACCCCTTCCGGTCGTCGGGGAGGAGATGACCGCGGAGGAACAGGCGATCCAGTGGCAGGCCGGACAGGCGGGCCTGTGGTGCGTGGACCCCATCGACGGGACGTCCAACTTCGTCCACGGTGTCCCCTACTTCGCGGTGTCCGTCGCCCTCATCCGCGAGGGGAGCAGCGTCCTCGGCGCCATCTACGCGCCCGTGGCGGACGAGATGTTCTGGGCGGTGCGCGGACAAGGAGCTTTTCTCGGCGACGAGCCGCTTCCCATCCGCACCGAAGTCCCGTCGATGAAGGGTGCGTTCGCCAACGTGGACTTCAAGCGCCTGCCGCGCACCCTCGGCGCCGCCCTGGTCGCCGATCCCCCGTACTACTCCCAGCGCAATCTCGGCGCGTCCACATTGGAGTGGTGCTATCTGGCCGCAGGTCGGCTCGATCTCTACCTCCACGGCGGCCAGAAACCCTGGGACTACGCCGCAGGCAGCCTCATCCTCGCCGAGGCCGGCGGGAGCGTCGGCACGCTGGACGGCGAGGACTTCTGGGGCGGACCAGGGGAGAGCCGGTCCGTCGTGGCGGCGCGCGACCCCGATCTCTACAGGGTCTGGCGCGACTGGGTGCGGCGCCACCGCTGAGGGTTCTGCCCCGTGGCGGGGCGGGTTTGGCAGGCGCCGCCCTTCAATTGACCCGTCTTGCACTTTGCCGGTATCTTCCGCAGTTCCCTTCGAAGGTTTCAAACGACCGAAAGGTCGCTGATCGAGAACGACATGGAACTGACCGGCGCCGAAATCACGGTGCGATGCCTCGCGGACGAGGGAGTCGAGTATCTCTTCGGCTATCCCGGCGGCGCAGTGCTTCACATCTACGACGAACTGTTCAAGCAGGACCGGGTGAAGCACATTCTGGTACGGCACGAACAGGCCGCCGTACACGCCGCTGATGGTTACGCCCGCGCCTGCCAGAAGCCCGGCGTAGTCCTCGTCACCTCCGGCCCCGGCGCCACGAACGCGGTCACCGGCATCGCGACGGCGTACATGGACTCCATCCCCATGGTGATCCTCACCGGCCAGGTGCCGACGCACGCGATCGGGCAGGACGCCTTCCAGGAAGTCGACTCGATCGGGATCACGCGGCCCTGCGTGAAGCACAACTTCCTCGTGAAGGACGTGCACGACCTGGCGGCGACCATCAAGAAAGCCTTCTACATCGCCACGACCGGCCGCCCGGGCCCCGTCGTGGTCGACATCCCGAAGGACATCACGATGGCGCGGTGCGAGTACGTGTACCCGACGTCCGTCTCGCTTCGCTCGTACAACCCGGTGGTGAAGGGCCACAGCGGTCAGATCCGCAAGGCCCTGAATCTGCTGCTCGAAGCCAAGCGCCCCATGATCTACGCGGGCGGCGGCGTGGTCCTCGGCGAGGCCGCCGCAGAGTTGACGCAGCTCGTCCGCTCGCTCGGATTCCCCTGTACGAACACGCTGATGGGCCTCGGTGGTTTCCCGGCGTCCGACCCCCAGTACATGGGGATGCTCGGGATGCACGGGACGTACGAAGCCAACATGGCGATGCAGCACTGCGACGTGCTGCTCGCGGTGGGCGCCCGCTTCGACGACCGCGTGATCGGCAACCCGAAGCACTTCTTCCAGGAAGACCGCCGGATCATCCACATCGACGTGGACCCGTCCTCGATCTCCAAGCGCGTGAAGGTCGACGTCCCGATCGTGGGTGACGTGAAGGATGTGCTCGCCGAGATGAGCCGCCAGATCGCTGCCGGCACGCAGAAGCCCGACGCGCCCGCCCTGAAGTCGTGGTGGACGCAGATCGAGCTGTGGCGCGCCCGCGACTGCCTGAAGTACGACCGCACCAGCGAGATCATCAAGCCGCAGATGGTGATCGAGAAGCTCTGGGAGGTGACCGGCGGCGACGCGATCGTGACCTCCGACGTCGGCCAGCACCAGATGTGGGCCGCGCAGTTCTACCGCTTCGACAAGCCGCGCCGCTGGTTGAATTCCGGTGGCCTCGGCACGATGGGTGTCGGTCTGCCCTACGCGATGGGTGCACTGCTCGCCCACCCCGACACCCCGGTCGCCTGTGTGACCGGCGAGGCGTCGATCCAGATGTGCATCCAGGAACTCTCGACCTGCAAGCAGTACCGCATGCCCGTCAAGATCCTGAACCTGAACAATCGCTACATGGGCATGGTGCGTCAGTGGCAGGAGTTCTTCCACGGCAACCGCTATGCAGAGTCCTACATGGATGCCCTGCCCGACTTCGTGAAGCTCGCCGAAAGCTACGGCCACGTGGGCATACGGATCGAGAAGCCGGCGGACATCGAACCGGCGATCCGCGAGGCTTTCGCGCGCAAGAACGAACTCGTGTTCATGGACTTCATCACCGACCAGACCGAGAACGTGTTCCCCATGGTACCGGGAGGCAAGGGCCTCTCCGAGATGATCCTCGTCTGACGGACCCGTCGTTCACCACGGCCCGCCTGCAGTCATCCCTTTCCCGGAATCCGCCATGAGACACATCATTTCCCTGCTGCTCGAGAACGAGTCGGGCGCCCTGTCCCGCGTCGCCGGCCTGTTCTCCGCCCGCGGCTACAACATCGAATCCCTCACCGTCGCGCCCACCGAGGACGAGACGCTGTCCCGCATGACGATCGTCACGTCGGGCTCCGACGATGTGATCGAACAGATCACCAAGCAGCTCAACAAGCTCGTGGACGTGGTCAAGGTGGTGGACCTCTCGGAAGGCGAGCACATCGAGCGCGAACTCATGCTCGTGAAGGTGCGCGCCTCCGGCAAGGATCGTGAAGAGATGAAGCGCATGGCGGACATCTTCCGCGGCCGCATCATCGACGTCACGGACAAGAGCTACACCATCGAGCTCACCGGCACCGGCCAGAAGCTGGATGCCTTCCTCGACGCGCTCGAAGAGGGTGCGGTTCTCGAGGCGGTGCGCACCGGAGCCTCCGGCATCGGCCGGGGAGATCGCATTCTCAGGGTGTAGCCGTCGCACTGACGTCGGGCAGTGGCATCGCCGGAGCGCGGCGATGCCTTGGCCGGCACCGGACGGGCTGCACGACCACGGATCATCGAATCAGGGAGAACTCACATGAAGGTCTACTACGACAAGGACGCCGACCTGTCCCTCATCAAGGGCAAGAAGGTCACGATCGTCGGCTACGGCTCCCAGGGCCACGCCCACTCGCTCAACCTGCATGAATCCGGTGTGAAGGTCACCGTCGGTCTGCGCAAGGGCGGCGCATCTTGGGACAAGGCCGCCAATGCCGGTCTCGACGTGAAGGAAGTGGCCGACGCCGTGCGCGAAGCCGACTTCGTCATGATGCTGCTTCCCGACGAGAACATTGCCAAGGTGTACCGCGAGGACATCGAGCCGAACATGAAGAAGGGCGGCGTCCTCGGTTTCGCCCACGGCTTCAACATCCACTTCGGCCAGGTCACGCCCCGCAAGGACATCGACGTGGTCATGATCGCGCCGAAGGCGCCGGGTCACACGGTGCGTGCGACCTACTCCCAGGGCGGCGGAACGCCGTGCCTCATCGCCATCGCCCAGGACGCCAGCGGCAAGGCCCGCGACCTCGCTCTCTCGTACGCATCCGCGATCGGCGGCGGCAAGGCCGGCGTGATCGAGACGTCGTTCCGCGAAGAGACCGAGACCGACCTCTTCGGCGAGCAGGTGGTGCTGTGCGGCGGCGCGACGGCGCTGATCCAGGCCGGGTTCGAAGTGCTCGTGGAAGCCGGTTACGCCCCCGAGATGGCGTACTTCGAGTGCCTGCACGAACTGAAGCTCATCGTCGACCTGATCTACGAGGGCGGCATCGCGAACATGCGCTACTCGATTTCGAACAACGCCGAGTACGGTGACTTCACGCGCGGCCCGCGAATCATCACCGAAGAAACCAAGAACGAGATGCGTCGCATCCTGAAGGAGATCCAGACGGGCCAGTACGCCCAGGAGTTCCTGCTGGAGAACCAGACCGGCGCCACGAAGCTGGGTGCCATGCGCCGCATCGGCCGTGAGCACGAGATCGAACGCGTCGGCGGCAAGCTGCGCGAGATGATGCCCTGGATCAAGAAGAACCGCCTGGTCGACACCACGCGCAACTGATCCCGGGTCCGCCCTGTCGGAAGCTGCGGTGCCCGTGAGCGGGCACCGGAGTTCCGGCAGGGATTCTCCGGCGCGACGCATCGTCCGCCCGCTGTACCATCCCTCTAGTATTTCCGCGGGCCGCTTCGCCGCAGCCCCCCGCATGACCTGCCGCCCACCCGTTGGGCCCACGGTTTACGCCGCGCTCACCGTTCTGGCAGAGTCGGGCTGATCGATTTCCGGGAGATTCTCCATGGACAAGGAGCACGTGCGCGGCCGCTGGATGGCCCGTCGCAGGTTCCGGCCGGGCATCTACTGGCTGCCCAACGCCATCACGACGGCCGCGCTCTTCGCCGGCTTCTACGCGATCGTGCAGGCGATGAACAATCGGTTCGCCGTGGCCGCGGCCGCGATCTTCGTGGCCATGGTCCTCGACGGTCTCGACGGCCGCGTCGCGCGCCTCACGCGCACGCAGAGCGATTTCGGCGCGGAGTTCGATTCGCTGTCCGACATGGTCTCGTTCGGCGCCGCCCCGGCGCTCGTCATCTACGAATGGGCGTTGCGCGGGATGGGCAAGTACGGCTGGGCGGCAGCCTTCGCCTACTGCGCCTGCGCGGCTTTGCGGCTCGCGCGCTTCAACACCAACATCGGGATCGTCGACAAGCGCTACTTCCAGGGGCTGCCGAGTCCGGCCGCTGCGGCGCTCGTCGCAGGCTTCGTCTGGGCCGCCGAAACCTTCCGCTACCGCGGGCCGGAGCTCGACTGGATCGCCGTTGCTGTCACCGCCTTCGCGGCGTTCACGATGGTGAGCAACATCCGCTTCTACAGCGGCAAGGACATCAACATCCGCAAGAGCATCCCGTTCTGGGGGATCGTCCTGATCGCCATCGGGGTGGTGGCGCTCTTCGTGATGGCCGACAACCTGCCGGAGGTCCTCTTCATCATCGCGGCGACCTACGCGGCGTCCGGCTACGTGATGCTGCTCGCCTCGTTGGGGCGGCCCAAGGATCCTCCGCCCCCCGCGACGGACGCCTGACCCTCGGCGCCCGGGCATCCAAGAAAGGGGTTGCCGCGCCTCGCGGATGCCCCTTATATTCGCGCAATGCACTCCGCAGCCAGCCCATATTTCGTCCCCTCCCTCGTCGGCCTCCTGCCGTCCGGGCTGCTGCTGCTGCGCGGCCGCGCGCACTGACACCCACCCCCTACTGCTGAAGCAACCCCCGCCCGGACTTGACCGGTCCGGCGATCATTCGTAGCGTTGCGTGCTCACCGCGACGGCGTCAGCCCCGGTACGCGCGATCACGTCCAGGAGAGGACCATGACCGACAAGCTCATCATTTTCGACACCACGTTGCGCGACGGCGAACAAAGCCCCGGCGCTTCCATGACCCGCGACGAGAAGATCCGCATCGCGCGCCAGCTGGAGAAGCTCCGCGTCGACGTGATCGAGGCCGGTTTTCCTGCGGCGTCCAACGGGGACTTCGAGGCCGTACGGGCCGTGGCGGGGACCATCCGCGACTCCATCGTCTGTGGCCTTGCGCGGGCGAACGACAACGACATCCGGCGCGCCGGCGAAGCCCTGAAGGACGCCAACGCAGGCCGCATCCACACCTTCATCGCGACGTCGCCCATCCACATGGAGAAGAAGCTCCGGATGGCGCCGGACCAGGTGGTGGAACAGGCGGTGAAGGCGGTGAAGCTCGCCCGCGGCTTCCGCGACGACGTGGAGTTCTCCCCCGAGGACGCCGGCCGGTCCGAGATCGATTTCCTCTGCCGCATCCTCGAAGCCGTGATCGACGCCGGCGCCACGACCATCAACGTCCCCGACACCGTCGGCTACACGATGCCCGAACAGTTCGGCGGTCTCATCCGGACGCTCCGGGAGCGCATTCCCAACTCGGACAAGGCCGTCTGGTCGGTCCACTGCCACAACGACCTCGGGCTCGCCGTTGCGAACTCCCTCGCGGCCGTGATGAACGGGGCGCGGCAGGTCGAATGCACGATCAACGGCCTCGGCGAGCGCGCCGGCAATGCGTCGTTGGAGGAGATCGTGATGGCCGTGCGCACGCGCCGCGACTTCTTCCCGTGCGAGACGCGCATCGACGCCACACAGATCGTCCCCGCCTCGAAGCTCGTGTCCGGCATCACCGGGTTCCCGGTGCAGCCGAACAAGGCGATCGTCGGCGCCAACGCCTTCGCCCACGAGTCCGGCATCCACCAGGACGGCGTGCTCAAGAATCGCGAGACCTACGAGATCATGCGTGCCGAGGATGTCGGCTGGTCGCAGAACAAGCTCGTGCTCGGCAAGCTGTCCGGCCGCAATGCGTTCCGCGCACGTCTGAAGGAGATCGGGATCGAACTCGGCAGCGAGGAGGCCGTGAACGCCGCCTTCGCGCGCTTCAAGGATCTCGCCGACCGCAAGTCCGAGATCTTCGACGAGGACCTCCAGATGCTCGTGTCCGAGGAGGCCGGCAGCCATGAAGGGGAGCACTACAAGCTCGTCTCCATGAAGACGCACTCCGAGACGGGCGAGACGCCCACCGCGACGGTCGTGATGGGGGAGGGCACGCACGAGCGGCACGCGGAGTCCCTGGGAAGCGGCCCCGTGGACGCCGTGTTCCGCGCCATCGAATCGATCGCCGGGAGCGGCGCCGAACTGCAGCTCTTCTCGGTGAACGCCATCACCGGCGGCACCGACGCGCAGGGCGAGGTCACCGTGCGGCTGAAGAAGGAAGGCCGCATCGTGAACGGCGCCGGCGCCGATACGGACATCGTCGTGGCCTCGGCGAAGGCCTACATCAACGCCCTCAACAAGCTGTACTCGAAACTGGAGCGCGCGCACCCGCAGGTCTGACGACGCACGTTGCAGCAACCTCTTCGCCGGTCGCGCGCCCTTCGCGTGCGACCGGCGAAGTGCATTCCGGCAGGTGGACCTCCGAGCGCGGCGTCGCGATGGCGCGGGCTACTCGACGATCGCCTGGTACACGAGGTTCTTCACCAGCCGCCGGTAGTGCTGGCGCATCGCGCCCGGCGCCTGGCTCATGTAGACGCCGACGAGATCCTCCTGCGGATCCACCCAGAAGTACGTTCCCGCGTAGCCGCCCCACATGAACTCCCCCGGCGAACCGTGCACCCCCGCGACACCCTGGCCCTGGCGCACCGCGAAGCCGAGGCCGAAGGTGTAGCCCGGGGTCCCGAGCAGCAGCTCCCCCGGCGTGACCGGCACCGCGATGCGGGTGCCGAGATGGTCCGACGCCATCAGTGCGACGGTCGTACGCGACAGCACCCGCGTGTCGCCCAGCTTGCCGCCTTCCAGCAGCATCTGTCCGAAGCGCAGATAGTCAGCGGCCGTCGACACGGCGCCCGCACCGCCGGAATCCGCGGCCGGCAGCGACGAGACGTCCGCAAGGCGCACCGGTTGTCCGGTGCCGGGGTCCTTGGCGAAGGGCTGGGCGAGACGCGGGAGCGATGTCTCCGGGACCGCGAACCCGGTGTCCGCCATGCCGAGGGGACGGAACAGGCGGTCCGCCAGGAAGTCCCCGAGCCGCTGGCCCGACGCCTTCTCGACAACGCGTCCCAGGACGTCCGACGCAAGGCTGTACTCCCACACGGTGCCCGGCTGATGCGCGAGCGGCACCTTGGCGAGCCGAGCGGTCTGCTCGTCCGGTGCGAGATCCCGCGCATCGAACTCGGAGGTCGGCTTGAAGACGCCGGCCTCCTCGAGCGCCTTCTTCACGGGCGCGTTCTGGGTGATCTCGCCATACGCGAGCCCTGCCGTGTGGCGCAGCAGATCGTGCACGGTCATCGGCCGCGTCGCCGTGGTCCGGCTGTAGGTGATCCGGGCGAACTCGGCGTCGGCGTGGGCCACGCTCACCTGCGGCGCCTCGAACGCCGGGAGGAACTTCGACACCGGGTCCGTGAGCTGCAACTTGCCGTCCTCCACGAGCAGCATCGCGGCGACGGACACCAGCGGCTTCGTCATGGAGTAGATGCGGAAGATGCTGTCGGTGGTCATCGTCGATCCGTCCTCCGGGTCGCGACGCCCGAAGGCCTGCGCGTAGGCGAGGCGTCCACGGCGCGCCACCATCACCACGGCGCCGGGCAGTCGTCCTGCGCGCACCTCCTCCCGCATCGAGTGGCTGAGCTTGTCGAGCCGCTCGGCCGACAGACCGACATCCTCCGGCGACGTTGTGGGCAATCCCTGCGCGAATGCCGCCGTGCTGAGGCACAGGAGCGCCATGCCCGCGAGGTGGCGGAACGTCTGCGTGCAGCGGCGCGTGGCAGCGCGGGAGAAAGATCGTGTCATGGGGAAGTCGTCCTGATCGAAGGTGGCGCCACGCGACGGCGTCTCCGGTCGAGTATGTCACGCCAGTTCGGAGGCCCGGCGGTCAGCCCGATGGGTCCTCGAACGGGAACGCCATCTGCGCCTCCGTCGCAGGCTTCGCGCGGGTTCGCCGCGGCGTACCCTCGCGGCCGGGATGCCGGCTGCCGTGCTTCTCGTACACCGCCTGCGCTGTCTCGCGCACCTCGCGCCGCGCCTTCAACGTCCACACCCGCTCGCGCGCCGCGCGCATCGCCTCGGCGTTGTCCACGATCGGCGCCGGATAGTCGCGGCCGACGACGCAGTGCGCCTCGCGCTGCACCGAGGCCGGCATCGTCCACGGCTCGAAGATGTGCGCTTCCGGCACGCGCGCGAGGGCGGGGATCCAATGCCGCACGAAACGTCCGCCGGGGTCCTGGTCGCGCGCCTGCTTGATCGGGTTGTACATGCGGATCGTGTTGATGCCCGTGGTGCCCGACTGCATCTGGATCTGCGGATAGTGGATGCCCGGCTCGTAGTCGGTGAAGAGTCGCGCGAGGTGCAGCGCCGGCTCGCGCCAGTGCAGCCACAGCTGGTACGACGCGAAGCTCGTGAGCATCGCGCGCATGCGGAAGTTGATCCAACCGGTCGCGGCCAGCATCCGCATGCAGGCGTCGACCATGGGCAGGCCGGTCTCGCCGCGGCACCAGGCGGTGAACCGCGCCGGATCGAAGGCCGACTCGCGCAGGCCGTCGAACCCGCGGTGCATGTTGGTGAACTCGATCGCGGGTTCGGACTCCAGCTTCTGCATGAAGTGGCAGTGCCAGTGGAGCCGCGACTCGAAGGACTTCAGCGCCGTCAGCATTCCGCGCGGCCGCACCTCGGCCGGCATCGCCTGCAATTCCGTGCGGCGACGCCATACGGCCTGTGCCGTCTCGCGGATCGAGACGCTGCCGTACGCGAAGTGGGTCGAGAGCCGCGAGCAGCCGTCGGCCGCGCTGAGCGGGCTCGACATCGCAGTGCGATACCCGAGGCCGCGGCCGTCGAGAAACGACGCGAGCAGCGCTTCGCCGGCGAGGCGTCCGCCGCGCTGCCGCTGCGGGGCATCGTCGTCAGGCTGTCCGAGGGCGCCCGGCGTCATGAGTCCGACGCTGTCCACGCGCACCGATGGTGCCGCCAAGCGTCCTGGCAGTGCAGGAATCGGCTCCGACATCCGGGCGTCCCAGCGCACCGCCCAGTGGTCGCGGTCGCGGAGCCCGCGAACCACGCCGTGCTGCGGCAGCTCGAGCCAGGTCGTCCCGGTCTCGCGGCACCACGCGGCCACCGCACGATCGCGGGCGAAGGTGACGGCGTTGCCGGTCTCCTCGTGGCTCCACAGCACGAACGGGCCGACTTCCGTACGCAGGTCTGCGAGCACCATCGGCATGTCGCCATGCCGAAGGATCAACGGTGAGCCGAGTGCCGCGAGTCCATCGCCGAGTTCCCGCAGGCAATCGTTCGCGAAGGCGGTGTGGCGAGCCGCGCAGTCGGGTGCGAGGAGCACTGCCGGCTCGTACGCGTACAGCGGCAGCACCGGCCCGGCCTTCGCCGCCTGCGCGAGGGGGGCGTGGTCCTGCAACCGGAGGTCCCGCTTGAACCACACCACCTGGATCACCGGATCCTCCTTCCTTGCCCGAGAGGACGGACGGACCGCGCATGCCCGTGGTGGTTCCTGCCGCGAGGCGCGCCATTCCGGTGCCTGTGCCCTCGGGGGAGAGGCCTTCTTGTACCATCCGAGGCATCCGCTCCACGGTCTCCATCGAGGATGTCCCGACCATGAATTCCCTGATGTCGCTCCTGCGAGGCGCCCTCGGCGCCCTCACCACTCTTGCCGTCCTCGCATCGGCGAGTCACGCACAGCAACCGACCCCTGGCGGAACGCTCACGATGGTCGTGCAACCCGAGCCGCCGACGCTGGTGTCCGCCTTCAACTCCGCGGGTCCCATCGGCGTCGTCTCGACGAAGATGCTCGAAGGGCTGCTCACCTACGATTTCGACATGGTGCCGAAGCCCGTCCTCGCGGAATCGTGGAAGGTGAGCCCGGACGGCAAGACGATCACCTTCAACCTGCGCAAGGGCGTGAAGTGGCACGACGGACGGGACTTCACCTCCGCCGATGTCCAGTTCTCGGCGATGAAGGTCTGGAAGGAACTGCATCCCCGCGGCCGATCCACGTTCGCGAAGCTGACCGCCGTCGAGACGCCGGGGCCGCTCGTCGCGATCTTCAAGCTGTCGGAGGCCTCGCCCTACATGATGTCCGCCCTGAGCGGCTACGAGTCCCAGGTGCTGCCGAAGCACGTCTACGACGGCACGGACATGGCGCAGAATCCGGCGAACGGCAAGCCCGTGGGCACCGGCCCCTTCATCCTGAAGGAGTGGCAGAAGGGCAACTTCATCCTGCTCGAGAAGAATCCGAACTACTGGGACAAGGGCCGCCCGTACCTCGACAAGATCGTGATGCGGATCATCCCCGACGCCGCTGCGCGCTCCGCGGCGTTCGAAACCGGCGAGGTGCTGCTGGGCGGGTTCAGCCCGGTGCCGCTCAGCGACGTGAAGCGACTGGAGGCCAGCGGCAAGTTCGACGTCGAGACGCGGGGCTATGAGTACCTCGCCCCCATCTTCCTGCTCGAGTTCAACCTGAAGAACAAGTACCTGCAGGACAAGCGGGTGCGCCACGCCATCGCCCACGCCATCGACCAGAACCTCGTCGTGAAGACCGTCTGGTACGGCTTCGGCAAGCCGGCCACGGGGCCGGTGCCGTCGGTGCTCACGCAGTTCTACAACGGCAATGTCCCGAAGTACGCATTCGATCCGAAGCGCGCCGAGGCGCTGCTCGACGAGGCAGGCTTCCCGCGCGCGGGCGGCGGCAAGCGCTTCAAGCTGATCCACGATTACCTCCCCTACGGCGCCGACTACCAGCGCACAGCCGAATACCTCAAGCAGGCGCTGGGCAAGGTCGGCATCGACGTCGAGATCCGCAGCCAGGACACCGCGGCCTTCCTGAAGCGCGTGTACACCGACAACGACTTCGACATGTCGAGCAACTTCTTCTACGCGCTGCCCGACCCCACCATCGGCGTCCAGCGTATCTACTGGTCGAAGAACATCAAGAAGGGTGTGCCGTTCTCCAACGCGTCGGGCTACTCGAACCCCGAGATGGACCGTGTGATCGAGGCCACGCAGGTCGAGCACGACCGGAAGGCGCGCCGCGCGCTGATCGACAGCATGCAGGTGATGGCGCAGGACGACCTCCCGGTGCTCGATCTCTTCGAGGTGCGCTTCTTCACGCTCGCCAGCAAGAAGGTGCAGGACCACACGTTGTCCGGCGAAGGCGTGTACTCGTCGTTCTCCAAGGTGTGGTTGAAGAAGTAGGGCGACTCCGATCGATTCGCGATCGTGCGAATCGATCGGAGGTTCCCTGGGTCGCGGCTGGCTGGAGCGGTCGCGTCGGGGATGATGCTGTAGCATCCCGACGTCGCGCGGTCCCGGGGGTGCCGGCGGAACAGGAATACCGATACCGATGGACCTGACGGAACCGCTGCTGCACATACAACCGAACTCGCCGGGTGCCGACGAGGCGCGTGATCTGCGCGCGCTCTTCCTCCGCAATTTCGTGACCCGTGCCCATATCGGCGTCTACGACCGCGAGCGTGTCGGCGACCAGCGCCTGCGCTTCAACCTCTGTGTCCATCTGCAGCCGCCCTTCGACTGGCACGATCAGCTCGCGGATGTGCTCGACTACGACCGCCTGCGCCAGGGCATTCTCGACATCCTGGCCGAGGGGCACGTGAATCTGCTCGAGACCCTGGCGGAGCGCATCGTCGACTTCTGTCTTCGCTATCCGCAGGTGCAGTCCGTCCACCTGCAGATCACCAAACTCGAGGCGCACGACGACTGCGAGGTCGGGTACGAGACACGCCGGCGCCGTTGACTCCGGTGCCGCCTCCGCCCCGTTCGTTGGGTACACTCCGGGCCTTCCCGACATCCCGTCGGGGGCAATGGTGAAACCATCGAATGAAGCATTCCCTCATCGCCGTCGCGCTCGGTCTCGCATTGACCAACGGGGCATCCGCACAGGACTTCCTCCAGCAGTGGCGTGACAGCGCGACGCGACAGATGAATGCGTTCCGCTCGAGCCACGCACCAGCCATCGTCGCGGCCGGCTGGCGATTCGTAGCCGGCTCGGTGTCCGCCGAGAGCGTGCCCATCGCGGACGTGTTCGTTGCCCGTGTCTCGGCGCGGACCGGAACGATCCGCTCCGCCGATGTCCTGACCAGCTACTACGCGGAACGGCCCGAGTCCGTCGTTCCGGCGCACCAGTCGGCGCGTTCGGTCGAGTGGTTCGACTGCGCCGCCGGCACGTGGGAGCAGCGCTCGCTGAAGCTTTACGCCAGCCATGACGGCAGCGGCGAACCGAACCATGCCGAACCGGCGAAGCCCGACACCGATCCGGCCACGCTCGGTCCCATCGACCACGGCGTCGTCACCCACGCTGTCCTCGCGGCGGTCTGCGGCGAGGCGTTGTAGTCGGCGTCATCTCCCACGCGGGCGTGCGGGCGGTCCACCGAAATGGCGCGCCATGCCCTCTGTCAGTGCGATCCGTCGCTCGCACGATGAGCCTTGTTACACTCGCGCCGTGCTCCGCATCGCCCGTCTCCTCGTCCGTCGGTTCCTGCGCGCGATTCCCATCGTGCTGGGCATCGCCGTATTCAACTTCCTGCTGTTGCAGCTGGCGCCCGGTGACGCCGTCGACGTGCTCGTCGGCGAAGCCGGCGGGGCGACGCCGGAGTACGTCGCCGAGCTGCGGACGCGTTTCGGTCTCGACCAGCCCGTTCCGGTGCAGCTGGGTCGTTACCTGGCGAACGTGGCCACGCTCGACCTCGGCTACTCGTTCCGCCACAACATGCCCGTGGCCAGCCTCATTCTTTCGCGGCTGCCCGCCACGCTGCTGCTGATGGCGGGGGCCATCGGCATTGCGTTCACGGCGGGCGTGCTGCTGGGTGTCACCGCAGCGCGTAACGTGCGGCGGCCGCTCGATGCCATCGTTTCGGTGGTCGCGTTGCTCGCCTACGCGACGCCGGTCTTCTGGATCGGCCTCATGCTGATCCTGCTCTTCTCGGTCCACCTCCAGTGGCTGCCGTCGGGCGGGATGCTCACGGTCGGCGCGGACCTCGCGGGCTGGGATCTCATGGTCGACGTGCTGCGCCACATGGTGCTGCCCACCGTGACGCTCGCGCTCTTCTACCTCGCGCTGTACACGCGGCTCATGCGTGCATCGATGCTCGAGGTGTACGGCCAGGACTACGTCACCACGGCGCGCGCCAAGGGCGCCGGTGAATCGCGCGTGGCGTTCCACCACGTGCTCCGCAATGCGCTGCTGCCCATGGTCACGATGCTCGGCCTGCAGGTGGGTTCGCTGCTCGGCGGCTCGGTGCTCGTCGAGACGGTGTTCGGCTGGCCCGGTCTCGGCCGGCTGGCCTTCGAGGCGGTCTTCCAGCGCGACCACAACCTGCTGCTCGGCATCCTGCTGCTGTCGTCGGTGCTGGTGGTCGTCGCGAACATCGTCGTCGACCTGCTGTACGCGCGGCTCGATCCGCGCATCGAGCTGACATGAGCGCGGCGCGGCGATGAAGAGTTTCTTCCGCCTCTTCGTCCGGAATCGCGCAGCCGTCGCGGGCGCGATGATCCTGCTCGGCGTACTCGCCATGGCGATCCTTGCGCCGATCCTCTACCCCGATGATCCGTGGGACATGGTGGCCGAGCCCTATCTCGCGCCCGGCGCGAACCCGGACTACGCGCTCGGCACCGACATGATGGGCCGCGATCTCGCCGCAGGTATCTTCCACGGCGCGCGCGTGAGCCTGCTGATCGGGCTCGTCGCAACCAGCGTGGCACTGCTGCTGGGCGTCACCATCGGCGCCCTGTCCGGCTACTACGGCGGCCATGTCGACCGCGCGCTCATGCGTTTGACGGAACTCTTCCAGACCATTCCCGCGTTCCTCTTCGCCATCGTGCTCGTCGCGATCTTCGAGCCTTCGGTCACCACCATCGTCCTCGCCATCGGTGTCGTCTCGTGGCCGCCGGTGGCGCGTCTCACGCGGGGTGAGTTTCTCGGTCTCCGCAGCCGCGAGTTCGTGCTGGCCTGCGAGGCCATGGGCATGAGCGACGTCCGGATCATCCTCCGCCACTGTCTGCCGAACGCTGCGGCGCCGATCATCGTGACCGGGTCGCTGATGGTCGCCACCGCCATCCTCACCGAGGCCGGCCTCGCGTTCCTCGGGCTCGGCGATCCGAACGTGATGAGCTGGGGAACGATCATCGGTGCGGGCCGCGAGGTGCTGCGGTCGGCGTGGTACGTGTGCACGCTGCCGGGCATCGCGATCCTGCTCACGGTGCTCGCGATCAACCTGGTGGGCGAGGGCCTGAACGACGCATTGAACCCGAGGCTTCGGAACCGATGAGTGCCGCGCCCGACGCATCGGCCCCGCTGCTGGAGGTGCGTGATCTGCAGACGCACTTCCATGGCCGCGCCGGCGTCGCGAAGGCCGTCGACGGCGTGTCGTTCTCGATCCGGGCGGGCGAGACCCTCGCGTTGGTCGGCGAGTCCGGCTGCGGCAAGTCGGTGACGGCGTTCTCGATCCTGCGGCTCGTGGCCGATCCGCCTGGCCGCATCGTCGGCGGCGAGATCCGGTTCGAGGGCCGTGACCTCCTGAAGCTCGACGCCGCCGCGATGCGCGCCCTCCGCGGTGATCGCATCGCGATGATCTTCCAGGAACCGATGACGTCGCTGAACCCGGTGTTCACCATCGGGGAGCAGATCGTCGAAGCGGTACGACTGCACCGGCCGGTCTCGAGGCACGCCGCGCGCGAGCGCGCCATCGAACTGCTGAACCTCGTCGGGATCCCCGAGGCCGCACGCCGCGTGGACGAGTATCCGCACCGGCTCTCGGGCGGGATGCGTCAGCGTGCGGTGATCGCGATGGCGCTCGCCTGCGAGCCGGCATTGCTGATCGCCGACGAACCCACGACGGCCCTCGACGTCACCATCCAGGCGCAGATCCTCGATCTCATCGACGATCTCAAGGCGCGGCTCGGCATGGCGGTGCTGCTCATCACGCATGACCTCGGCGTCGTTGCGCAGCACAGTCAGCGTGTCGCCGTGATGTACGCGGGTCGCATCGTCGAGCAGGCCACCACGGCGCAACTGTTCGCGCAGCCGCAGCATCCTTACACGCGTGGCCTGCTCGCCTCGATTCCACGTCCGGGCGCTGGCGGCGAGGCGCGGCTGAACGAGATCCCCGGTCTCGTGCCCGCACTCACCGACATGCCTGCGGGCTGCGCCTTCCGCCCGCGGTGCCCACAGGCCACCGGGCGCTGCGAGTCGGTACGACCCGACCTGATCGCCGGTCGCGACGGACGCCAGGTCGCCTGCATCGAGGTCGCCGTCGATGGCTGATCCGATCCTGTCCCTCGTCGACCTGCGCGTGCACTTCCCCACGCGCGGGGGCGTGGTGCGCGCGGTCGATGGCGTGTCGCTCGACGTGATGCCCGGCGAGACCGTGGGCCTCGTCGGTGAGTCGGGATGCGGCAAGAGCACCCTCGGCAAGGCGGCGCTGCGGCTCGCGCCGGCGACGTCGGGATCGATCCGCCTCGACGGGCAGGACATCGGATCGCTCTCGCGCAGCGCACTGCGGCCGCTGCGGCCGAAGATGCAGATGATCTTCCAGGACCCGTTCGCATCGCTGAACCCGCGCCTGACCGTGGGCAGCATCCTGGAGGAGCCGCTCGTCGTGCACGGCCGCGGCACGGCCAGCGAACGGCGCGAGCGCGTGGCGTGGCTCATGGAGAAAGTGGGGCTTCGACCGGAGGCCGCGGCGCGACATCCGCACGAATTCTCCGGCGGACAGCGGCAGCGCATCGGGATCGCGCGGGCGCTCGCGCTGTCGCCGCAAATCGTCGTCTGCGACGAGCCCGTGTCGGCGCTCGATGTGTCCGTCCGCGCACAGGTCATCAATCTGCTCACCGATCTGCGCAGCGAACTGGGTCTCGCCTATCTCTTCATCTCGCACGATCTGTCGGTCGTCGAGCACGTGTCGGACCGCATCGCGGTGATGTATCTCGGCAAGATGGTCGAGATCGCCGACCGGCGGACGCTCTGGACGCGCCCCAGGCATCCGTACACCCAGGCGCTCGTGTCGGCTGTGCCGCGGCCCGATCCGTCCGACGGCGCCTCGCGCCAGCGCATCCGCCTGGAGGGCGATCTCCCGAGCCCCATCGACCCGCCATCGGGCTGTCGCTTCCGCACGCGCTGCCCGATCGCCACGGCCGCCTGCGCCGAGAGCGAACCGGTGCTGCGCGACTTCGGTCCGGGGCATCGGGCGGCGTGTCATCGGGCGGATGGGTAGCAGGGGCGATTTCAGAGAGAGGGGGCTGGGATTTCGGGGATCAGGTCAGAACACCGTCAGGTGTTTCGCATCCCCGCTCATAAGCACCGGTGGCGCCTCCACCGCCCTTGTAGGAGGGGGCCATGCCCCCGAAAGCGGTGGATGCTGTGGAAGCGCTTCGACCGGAGCCATCGTTTTCGCGGCCATGGGCCGCTCCTACAATAGCTCGCCTGTTCCCGAGATTCGTGGCGCCTCCACCGCCCTTGTAGGAGGGGGCCATGCCCCCATGGCACTACCTTAAGGGAAAAGTCGTCGCGGCCTCCCTACGAAGAGAGGTCTGGCGGCCTCGCGCTTTCGA
>LNFM01000286.1_pt1 | contig 130366 bp, 124 predicted proteins | sample 596031 | NCBI WGS metagenome assembly LNFM01 (sample SAMN04254537, study PRJNA301005) | activated carbon metagenome | isolation source: dual media filters at the Ann Arbor, Michigan drinking water treatment plant | place: USA: Ann Arbor | reverse complement strand
TGAAGAATCCTTGCTCTCTGTCCCCATCGTAAAAACAAATTCTCTGAAGTCGCGATTTCTTGAAACAAGCTCCGACATCGTTCCTTGATCGACAATAAGTCCGTCTTTAAGAAAAAGAACTCGGTCCACCCGATCCAAAACGGAGAGGCGATGGGTCACCATCAACCGCGTTGTCGATTTCCACACTCCAAAAAGAAGCGACTCAAAGAGAAGACGTTCGGTTTCCACGTCCACCGCACTTAAGGCATCATCCAGAAGTATCACAGGACGCTTCAGGTAAGCCGCTCGCGCCAGACCAATGCGCTGCCTTTGACCGCCAGAAAGGTTCACACCACGTTCACCGATTTCAGCCGAAAGACCGTCGGCGACACCCTCCGTGAATGGATCAAATTGAGCGGCTCTTAGCGCTTCCAAAACCCCCGCGTCGATTTCGGGGCCAACGTCATAGCGAAACACTATGTTTTCACGAAGCGACGCACTCATGACGAAACCGTCTTGAGGAACAAAACCGAAAAAGGCACGCCGTTCCTCTCGAGATTTTTTTTCGAGGTGAGCTTCGCCCACCAAAAGCTGGTCCGCTTCAGCGCCGGTCTCACCCAAGAGACTCATCAGCAAAAGCGACTTTCCGCTTCCCACTTCACCGACGATCGCCGCGAATTCACCAGCTTTTAAAGAAAAAGAAATCCCATTCAAGATCGGACTTCCGTCGATGGAAAGTTTCAAGTCGCGAACCGCTAGACCGTGAGGCGTGCTTGGAGCCACACGTTTTGATATGGCGCCCGCTTCGATCTTTCGGCGGCGAGCTCCAGCGTTGGCAAACGTCGTTCGTATTTCCTCAGAAGAATCGACATGACGCTTGAGGAAATTTTCAATGCGGCGAAGCGACGTCCATCCGTCAAAAGTAAAAGTGAAAATCCAAGGAACCTGACGAAACGGGCGCGAAAGAAAAACTCCGAAAATCCACAAGAGCGCAAAATAGTCGCCAGGTGTCGCGCTGGCACCTTTGATACGAATCAAAGTTGCAACGCCCGCCAGATTCATGAAAAAATTGATCGACGATCCGAACGATCCCATCATCTGTCCGTTGGTGACCATCTTGACGCGGTTGACGGTTTCTTCTTTTCGTTTCTGAAATATCTTTTTCTCGTAGCTCTCTGTCCAACCAAGAATCCTTAGAAGTCGAATATTCTGAACCCACTCATTCACCAAGCCGGTGCGGTCCGCAGCGAGTTTTTTGAAAAGTTGGAAAAATCGCGACTGGCGAATTGAAAGTAAAATGCTCACGCCGAGGACCGCAACCATCACAAGCACGGTCACACCAACGGGAATTCCGCAGATCAGCTGGACTGCGATGGGCGCACAAATAAACGGAAAAATAACGCCGGCTCCTAAAGGAATCGTTTGATCGACGATCGCGGTCGAACCCGGAACATCGGTCGCATAAATAGAAACGACTTCGCCCACGGTCTGTCCGGCCGTTTGATCAAGACGAAGGGCCATCGTTTTTTGGTAGATAACTTCGGAGAGAAGCTCTTGGCGTTTGATGGCCTCGCGCACACCCAGCCAGTTCGTAAATGTCGTGATCCACTGCGCGAGCAGCATGGAAGCAAAAGCCGCGGTCAAAAGTGCAAGGGCATCGTAGCTAAAAAGGATCGTCTCAATCTGCGCAAAAAGTCCCGACCCATAAGCGGCTTCCGGATCCACTCCTGTCAGACGATCGACAAAAACTTTTTGAAAAAACGGTGCCGCAAGTCCGACCACAGCGCCAACCAGCGAAATGGCCACCATCGCAACCAGCCAGGGCCACCGGTGAAAAAGCATAAAGCGCGCTGTCGGCCCCATAGACTTCACGGAGCACTCCGAAATTTCAAACTCGCCGAGTTGATGCAGTAGCGAAGCCGCGATGGCGCCGGTCCGTCATCAAAAACATGACCGAGGTGGGCTTTACAGTTTCGACAAACGACTTCAACCCGAGTCATTCCGTGCGAGGTATCGAGACGATCTTCAACCTTTGAATTTTCCTGAGACGCTCGCCGCCCCAAAGCCATTGCACTTGAAATCTGATCGGCAGGCTCCGTGAAACTGGGCCAACCGCAGTGCGAGTCAAATTTGGCGCTCGAAGAAAAAAGAACTTCTTCACAGCAGACACAAAGGTACTCGCCGGTTTCAAAGTGGTCCCAGTACTCGCCGGAAAAGGCGCGTTCCGTACCCGCCTCACGGGTCACACGATATTGTTCGGGAGTAAGCTTCTTTTTCCAGTCCGTAGCCATGGGAAGCAGAATGCCGCTTTTTGGCGCCTATGAAAAGCCCGTGGACACGAGTCAAGATGCGTTAAACACCCAAGTGTACAGATTTATGCGGTTTTTGTTCGCACCGAGTTTGCAATCAACCCTCTGAGACCTTTCATGGGAGACGATTGTGAACCTTAGCCAGCGAATCACCCTAGTCCCATTTTTCGCGGTGGCTCTGTCCTTCACGATGGCCTGCTCGCGTGAAAACAAAGTTTATTCTGATCCAGAAATTTCAGGCGCGCTGGCGCCAGTGGCGACAACTCCCACCAATCTTCCCGAAGATTTTTACAACCAATCGGTGAACCGCGCATCCGTCGACGTGCAGCCCGAGTCTGTCTCAAGCAGCGCTCGCGCCCTTCGCTTTCAAACGGAGACTGGTTCCAATCCCGCGGGCGCATTCAACGGACCCGGCACAGGGAGCACAGCAATTCTCGGCCTTGGCGCCTGGTCAAGCCGTCCCGTGATCCAAGCAGAACCGATCACTTTCGACGCGAAAAACTACGTTGGCTCGATGAAAATTAGTTTGAGTCTTCAGCTCGATCTCGCGTGCGATGGAACCGACATTCGTGTTGTGCACGCCCGAGGCACCGATATCGAAGATCAGTCTGCGACCACTCTAGACGACGGCTACCAAAGATTTTCTGCTTCGGTCAGCGCACCGATTTGGCTTTCAAGATCTGACGCAATTCTTGATCCGGCAACAAGCGAAACACTCTTAGCTGACAGCGGAGCGCCCACGTCGCTTCAATCCGTCCTCGCGAAGTTTCCCGCGGCGTGTTTGAAGACGGCATCGACGGCAGTTCCCGAACTTCCCTTGGGAATTCCAACGGCGCCCCTACTCTGGAGCCTCGGCGATGATTCGACTGATACCGCCAATGTCGTATTTGTTCGCCGCCTCACTGTTGGCAGTGAAATTTACGAGACCCTCCGATGAAAACAACCCGACGGTCGACATCCCCAGCGGTCACGTCGACATTTCTAATTTTTTTTCTTTTTCTTGCGGCGACACCGATCGTGCACGCTCAAACAAAAACGAAGACTTCAAAAGTCGTTTCTAAAAAGCTCCCTTTAAAAGCGGCCAAAAAACGCACATTTTTAGACTTCACGACAAGTTCTCCTGGCGACGCCGTCGTCTTCAAAAGTCTTTCGCCACTCAATAAAGCCTTGGTACAGTCCGATCGCGATCTCGAGTCCTCGGGACGTGTTACAGAGGTGCGATCGCGCGCCGTTCTGGTGGCACCCCTCGGAGACGTCTCGGAGCCGTTGTCCGCCCTCCAAAATGAACCACCAGTTAGGCCTTCTGCTAAGCCCCCGGTTCAAACTGCAGTTCGAGTTAGGCCGAACCCTGTCGTTCCATCGGCGCCGAAGCCGCCGACGCCCTCGCCGCTGACGGAAACCGCAAAGATCGCTGAACCCACGCCCACTCCAGTCGAAGTTACTGAGGCTTTGCCTCCGGTTGAGTTTACTGAGGCTTTGCCTCCGGTTGAGTTTACTGAGGCTTTGCCTCAAGAACCTTCTCCGACAGCGGCTTCGCCTAGCAAAATGCCTGAAACGACGGCTGAAACTAAATCAGCGTTGCCGCTAACCACGGCCAACAGCGACGCAAGTCCGACCAGTTTCTTTCTTCGGACTGGCTACCTCAGCGCTGACTACGGAAAATACGATGATCGAATGTCCAACGGGGCAACAATGCTCGGATTCGCGTCCTCGCGCGCTTTCGAAACAAGCTTAGGTCACTTCGAGGGGCGAGCTGCCATCGATATCTTTCACGCGACCGACCAGAGCGTTTCCGTCGCCAATGTTAGAATGTTGTCGCTCCGTGCGGACGTTACTCGCTGGCTGACATCGTCGAAGGTGAAACCGGGGCTTTCGCTGGGAGCCGGCTGGGCCGAATCTTCAATTCGTAGCTACCGATCTTCGCAAACGAGCTCTTCGCCGGACGACGTCACCGTGAGAACTCACGCCGAAGGGCAATCTTTTAGTATTATCCCGTCAGCCACTCTTCGCGTTGAACTTTCAAAGCAATTCAAAGTCGACCTTCAGGCCGAGTACATCGCTCTTTTTGGCGGAGAAGCCGCGGAAGCGTCTCGCGGTGCAGCCGTCACGATTTCATTCGGTTGGACAAACTTTTAAGAAAAACGCGCGACCTAGCACACCTACAAGAGCGACATCTCAAACCCAATGTCGTGAATGGGCTGATTTCTAAGATCAGGTGCGCGCGACTCCGAATCGGGTCGAACTTCAAACAGCTCGACGGGCGTTGAAAAATGAAATCGCCCGCCCAGCTCGCGAAGCGAAAGCCCCACGGTGTCGGGAACAATCAAAACACGTCGACGAGACGCCTCCGAACCAGAGGCTTCGCGCGAAACAAAGTTCGTAACTAAACGATCGTCCTCTAGGCAGGCTTCGATCAATTCAATCAAAACATGTCGACGCTCGACCGGCGTCAATTCACTGTCGAACGAAACCCATGAAAGGTAGTTTGTGCTAAGGCTCGCACCCACCTTCAGCTCCGGCCCGCCAGTTGCGCGCAGAGCCTGAAGAACTGCGCGAGTCGAAAAGTTCATATTTTGAATTCGAAGGCGCTTCATTGAATCGGGCGAAACAAGTCGCGCGACCGCACGGATTTCACCACGCTGATTTTTAAGCACGATGGCGGTCCCCACGTTTGGAATCTGCGTCCAGCCATGCCGAAGTGTGGTTGCACGTCGCACGTAAAATTCTTGAAATTCGGGTTCCGCGACGGCGCCAACGGCAACTCGACGAGAATCAAACCGAATCTGAGATTTACCAAGAAAGCTCCACCGCCCAAAAATTCCAAGAAGGCGCAGTCGGCCCAAGGGTTCGTACAAAAAATCGGATCGGCGTCGAGTCACCAAACTTCTCAACGCCGCAGTGTTGTCGCCGACAATCGCCGTCAAAAAACTTTCAACACCAAGCTCGCTGGAAACATCTTTAAGAAGTTGATTGTAGAGCTGTCGCCAGACGCGTGCGGTGCTTCGACTTAAAAGCACTCGGAGGTCTCCCAGCTGAGCCACACGGACCGCCGTTTGATTGTAGAAACCTTCACGAACACTGATCGAACCCAATCCAAGAAGATCTCTAGAGGACCCGTAGGGCTCCGTGAGACGAGCCGTGATCGCAGCACTTGCCGAGCCGCGCGCCTTAAGAAGCGCGAAAAAATCTGGAGAGCGATCGTAGACGACATCGAGTCCCGATAAAGAAATCGGTAACTTCTCAAAAAGGGACTCAATGGCCCGCTGATCCGCTTCGGACGCCCGCCCAAGCCGCAAACTTCGCCGATCCTGGAGCCAGCTTCGCCCTTCATGAGCACCAGAAACTTTTTGCTCAACGACTTTCGCAATAGCTCCATCAACGACGCGATCGAGTTCGGTCTGAAGATTGGAATCTGTTGGAAGTCCCCACGGGGTCGAAGCATTCATGCTCCGTAAAGCTACAGTGCTCCACAACGTCCCGTCAAAAAAACTTGAGCTGGAATGGAATTCGAGTTTGTTTAGGTCATGGCTCAGAACGACGTCGGCGTCCCTTCCCCCATCGCCGCAGCCCAATGGCTGAACTACCACCACCTTTACTACTTCTGGGTTATCGCCTCTGAGGGAAGTATTGCGCGCGCCTCAAGTCGATTGAGGCTGGGACAACCGACGCTTTCAACCCAGCTTAAGATTCTTGAGGATTCTGTCGGACGAAGTCTTTTCGACCGACGAAATCGCCGGCTGATTTTGACGGAAGCTGGAAAAGTCGCATTTCAGTACGCGTCTGAAATTTTTCGAATGGGCTCCGAAATGGTGGAAGCTCTTAACGATCGTGCTCCGGGAGGTGAAAAGACTCACCTTCAGATAGGTGCTCTTGATAGCGTTTCAAAACACATCACTTTAAGACTCACCGAGGCCGCGTACGCGACCGGGCCTTGTACGGTTTCAATTCTTGAGGGCAAAGGCGACGAACTCTTGCGCGAACTGCGTGCCCACCGCATCGACGTTCTTCTCTCGAACTTCCCGCCGTCTCTTGATGAGTCCGGACGCCTCACCGTTCGCTCGATCGGTCGCATTCCCATCTCTGTGTACGGTGCGCCGAAATTCAAAGGGCTCATCAAAAAGTTTCCAGAAAGTCTTGCTGGCCAAAGCTTTGTTCTTCCGACGTATCACTCAAAACTGCGACACGACTTGGATCACTATTTTCGAACTTCACGAATCCCCATCGTGCGCGTCGCTGAAACACAAGATTCAAGCCTCCAAAAGCTGCTTGGAGCTTCCGGCGTGGGCCTGATACCGATCGCTGAAACTTCGGCCGCCGAACTCGTCCGCGACAAGTCATTGATTCGTATCGGTCGCCTCGAAAACGTGAGCGAAGATTTTTGGTTGATCACGTCGGCTCGCAAAGTCGAAAACACCATCGCCGCAAGCCTTGCAAAGTCCTTCCGCTTGGCCGAGGACCGCTAGCATAAAGCCCGAATAGTTCACTTTAAGCGAATGTAAATCTAAGATATATCTATTTTGAGAAATCATTGAATAACGGTATTGTAGTGATATTGACTCCAAATGGTTTTGGAGATCTTTAGTTAGACTGCGATCAAAAGTCGCTGCGGAGGCTTTATGCAGATGTTCAAACGATTCGGACTGTTTATAGGTATCAACTTGCTTGTGATGATGACGTTGATGTTCATCGTGAACATCTTTGGTCTTCAGCCGACGCTGACGGCGTCCGGGTATGATCTTGGAAAACTCGCGGCCTTCTGTTTGGTCTGGGGTATGGGCGGTGCTTTCATAAGCCTCATGCTCTCCAAGGTCATGGCGAAATGGTCGATGGGCGTAAAGATCATCAATCCTCAGTCGACCGATTCGCGAGAGCGCGAAATGCTCGACATGGTTTACCGTTACGCAAGATCCGCGGGACTTTCGAAAATGCCGGAAGTCGGAATTTACGAATCTCCTGAAGTGAACGCGTTTGCGACGGGACCGTCGAAGTCGAATTCGCTTGTCGCGGTCTCCAGCGGATTACTTCAGACAATGGATAAGCGCTCGGTCGAAGGCGTTATCGCACACGAAGTTGCTCACATCGCCAATGGCGACATGGTGACGATGGCGCTTTTGCAAGGTGTGATGAACGCTTTCGTGATGGCACTCGCAAGACTGATCGCCTTCGCAATTTCAAACTTCCTAAAAGGAAACGACGATCGTGAAGGAGCAGGCCTGGGTCCCATCGCATACATGTTCACAGTGATGGCGCTCGAAATGGTGTTCATGGTCCTTGGATCCATCGTGATCATGTGGTTCTCGCGGCAACGTGAATTCCGCGCCGACCAGGGCGGAGCAAAGTACGCGGGCCGCGACGCAATGGTCTCTGCTTTGAAATCGCTCCAACAGATGTCGGAACGAAACTTCCAAGTGGCGGCTCAGACAGAACCAAAACCAGCTTTCGCCTCGATGAAAATCTCGTCGACGAAGAAAGCGGGACTTTCAGGACTGTTCCGTACGCACCCAACTCTCGAAGAGCGAATCATGCGCCTCGAGCGAGGGCTTTAGTTTTAAACAGATCTGCTTGGCTGTGATCGCGGCGCCTCCCTCTTTCCACGATCTCAGCCGGGCCACTTCGGGCCGTTTAAAACTTACCTCAGAGCCTTTACTCTATTTCTCATAGGTGTCTCGCGTGGTATTTGGAAGCTCTAGAGTTGAAAATAGAGCTTTGTATTCTCTATGTTGGAATAGAGCTTGTTCTCCAGGGTGATGTTCGTTATCGATCGGGCCTTCTGGAGGTCTTTTTGATGAACACCGCTACTCTTCCTACTGGCTTGCGCACGGCTCCTCCTCGAAAAAAAGCGGGGAACCGCGAGCGTATTTTGATGTCGAGCATCGATTTGTTTAATCAGTCGGGCGGCGTTGCTGTTACGACCAATCACATTGCTCAGTACTTGGCGATTTCGCCGGGAAACTTGTATTTTCACTTCCGAAACAAAGAAGAAATCATCTTCGAACTTTTTGAGATGATGTGCACAGAGACTTACGCGGTTTGGAAACCTGCGCGAGGACTTCCCTCTTCTCCTGCGGAACTTATCGAGCGCTCCTATGAAGTTTTTTGGAAGTATCGATTCTTCCACCGTGAAATGTACCATTTGCGACGAAAAGATCCGAACCTAGCGAAACGGTGGAAGACCCACATCGCGAAAACAATGCGGCTGCTTCAGGCCATGTACGGCCAGTGGATGAAAGACGGAGTTATGCGCCGAATTTCAGACCCACGCGAAATGCAGATGATCAGCGATACGGTTTTGATCACGTCATCGTCGTTTCTTCAGTTTTTCGAAAGCCCTGAAAAACCTGCGACTCGTCGAAGCTTGCGTACGGGCCTTGAGCACCTTCTAATTTTCCTCCTCCCCTACCACACCGAAACTCATCAAAGCGCGATCCGTGCTCGCCTGGGTGAGTTCCGGCCGGTCACTCAGTAGGGCCTCGCACCAGGCCTTCGGTCGCCCGCGGGAAAGTACATTGAAAATGAAATCCATTCTCATGTATTGACTCCGCGGCGCCGGGAACTCTAAGATCGCCGAACTATGGACAAGTCATCCCCCTTGCAGCTTCCAACATCGAATTCTGGCACCACGGGGCGCACGCGCAAAGCCTCGGTTCCCGGTAAAAAAATTATTCGAGACCTCGGGCTCAAAGTCACAACACAGCGACTCGATATTCTTGAAGTTGTTCGAAGCGGACCGAACCACTTTACGGCCCAGGACGTTTTTGAAACCGTCGTAAAAAGAAGTCCCGATATTGGATTCGCCACCGTCTATCGATTTCTAAGAACTTTGACCGACGCCTCGTTCGTCACCGAAATTCGAATGGGCGGGATGCCGGCTCGCTATGAGTGGGCCGCAAAAGACCATCACGATCATTTAACCTGCAACTCGTGCGGCAAAATTGTTGAATTTGAAAATGAAGAAATTGAGCGCCTCCAAGAGAAAGTCGCTCTTCGATTCGGCTTCCTTCTTACGTCGCACGTGCTCGAGCTCTACGGCGTGTGTCCCGAGTGCCGACAAAAAAAAGTGAGCCAGGCCGATGCTGAGAATTCTCGATAAGCCTGCGGGACTTACGACCCACACTTCTCTTTCCAGTGATGAACGCGGCCAACTGACGACCGATCCCGTCGATAGTTTCCTTGGGCATCTTTCGTATCGGAGCGGCATTGAACTCTGGCCGGTTCATCGACTTGACCGCGGAACGACCGGAGTGATGATTGCGGCGGACACTCCCGACGATGCGGCTCTTCTTTCGCAAACCTTTGAGTCTCGTGAAGTTGAAAAGACTTATTTTTTTCTGACCGATGGAACTCCGTCAGAAAACTCACCGTCCCAGCTTCGCGTCGAAAGTTTCATCGACAGACAACCTTCTGGCGGACGCGCCTCGAACTTTTTTTCGGTCGCCGCGACCGAAGACGCGCCGACGAACGCCATCACTGACTTTGAGTTCGTGGAAAAACACGAGCACATTTCCATGTGGAAAGCGAAACCCACGACGGGACGCCCGCACCAGATTCGCTTGCACGCCGAATCGCTTGGAATTCCTATCCTTGGCGACAATGAACACGGAGGATCAAGTTTTCCAGCGATCTGCCTTCATGCTGCCGAAATCCGAATCCCATGGAAGAGCGAACTCGTGCACGGCATCTCAGAACTTCCTCGCTGGTTCAAAGATCTTTCTTTAGCGTCAGACATTTCAAAGTCTTCACAGCTTGGCTGGCTCATTGCGATCGAACGACGCGAACGCCTGGGTCGCTCGCTGAAAGCTATGGGCCTTGCGCCCAGCCCAACACAGCGCTGGCTGCACAAAGAAGGCAACGAGCTCTCGGTCGATCAGCTGGGCGATGTCGTTCAGTTTCATTGGTACGGTGAAAATTTTGAATCCTACGATCACAAAGCCATCAATGAATTGTCCGAGATCATGGGGTGGAAAAATTGGTTTCTTCAGCGACGTGACAACCGTGGGAAAAATCCCAACGTCGCCGAATTTGTCCTCTCTGACGATTCAGTTCCGCAGAGGTGGACGGCCGAAGAAGACGGCGCAAAATACACTTTCCGTCGCGACTCAGGGCTCTCTTCGGGGCTCTTTCTGGATCAACGTGCGAATCGACGTTGGCTGAAATCGATCGCAAACGGAAAGTCTGTTCTGAATCTATTTTCTTACACCGGTGGCTTTTCGGTGGCCGCAGCTCTTGGCGGCGCAAAGCGCGTCGTGACTGTAGATCTCAGCAAAAACTTTATCGCGTGGTCGAAAGAAAATTTTGAAGCCAATGGTCTTACGACGGAAACGACGCTCGACCAAGAACTCGAATTCAGAGCCTTTGATGCGCGAGAGTACCTGAAATGGGCGAGGAAAAAAGGCTTTACGTTCGACATTGTCGTTTGCGATCCGCCGTCTTTTTCTCGCTCGGACAACGGTGTCTTTCGTATTGAAAAAGATTTTGAGAATCTTCTCTTGGGCTGCCTCGACGTTCTTGGACTCGGCGGCACTCTGCTGTTTTCAACAAACTACGAACTTTTAAAAGAAGAAGATTTTTTCGTACGCGCTGATACTTTCGTACGCGGACAGAACTTTGCCAGTTCGAAAGACTATCGCCTCGAGCTCTCGCGCGCCGTCAGTCCTGACCTCGATTTCGAGTTCCCAAGGGAAGAAATTGCGATGAAGTCGCTCCGAATTTCGAAAATTCGTAAAGAGATGTGACAGGCCAAATGTCTTGATTTGCAGGCAATCTTACCTGCTTTACTGAAATTTCAGGTCAAAGTTGAACCAGACTGTCGAACAGTCCAACACGACCAGAGTCTGGTAATCATACCCGATTCATCATCATCGCATAATTTCCAATACTTACGTTGCCTCACTCCGAGCCGAGTTCCATTTTCCCTAGGCGTTGGGCTGGCTTCTGGCGTTGGCGATACGATTTTAGTCTTGCGACAGAGGTCCGATAAACAAGACATGCGTCGTGAAACGCACGCATGTTTTCCGCTCAAAGCTTTGTAGCTCTCTTGAAACAGGAGTCGCGAGATGAAGGACCAGAAGAACACTGTTACGAATCCTCAGAGTCGATCGAAGAATCAGTCCGGCTCGACCCTCAAGCGCTCCGCGCTGGGTGTTCATCTTCTTCTTCCATTGATTGCCATCTCTGGTCTCTCCATGGGGAACAAAGGCTGTGAGGAAACTTCCAAAACTCGCGCCCTCAAAATGGATGTTGAGATTGGAACTCTGAAAGGGCGAGTTATTCGCCTTCCGAACGGAGAGACGATCGACTTCCCCTATGTGGCCAATGCGCTTTTTTACCGCGAAGTGATCAAACACGATCACTTCCTCATCGCGAATCCTCTTCCGACATCACTCTCCATGGTGGCAGGCGGTGGCGCGTTCAAAATGTCGAGCGGGAAAAACAGCGATTCTAGCGAAAATTCCGAGGACGAAATCGGACTCGTTTCACGAAAAGATGTTTCCGTTCTCGATCAATATCGATTCCTCGATAAAGTGCGAGCCCAAGGACAGGCGATTTTCGAAGGTCGCGTTTCGATGAATGACGCTGTTGAAGGAAAATTCTCAGCCTCTGGGGCAGCGTCACTTCCGGCGTGTCTCTATGAAATGCCACAAGCTCTTCTTGGCGGCGAAGTGCTTTCTTTCGAAGCGACGTGGGGCGTGGGTCTTGGCATCGGCTACAATCCCAATGGCGAGCTTCCCGGCAGCGCCGGCGGCAAAGTGAACTTCAGCCAGAGCAAGTTTGAAATCGGTCTTCGTACTGAAAACCCACTCTCTCGCCAAGTCATCGCAATTGGCGACGGCGTTTCCCGTCAATCGAAGGTCAATGTGGGTCTCGACTTCGCATCAGGTCTTCCGATTGGTCTGAACTTCTTCTTCAACACGCCAATCACTGATGTCATTCGAAATGGTATGAAAGATGGCCTTGATCAGATCGTCGATACCTACATCGAGCGTCGTTCGCCAAACAAAGACTGGAACGAAGTTTGGGAATCGCGAGTTGTTTATGATCCAGAGCTCGTCAACGGCGACACCCATGTTGCATTCCGTGCCGGCGAACTGGCTGGTATCAAAGTCGGCGATACTTTCAAAATTTCGAACATGCGCTACGAATGGGAAGGTGCTCCTTGCACAACGCGCCTGAAGTACAGCATCGTGCGAACCACAACTCCGATTGCGACCGCTGAAGTCGTTTCGGTCGGCGACAATGTCTCGGTGGCAAAAGTGACGTACCTTACCGACACAACCAACGCCGATCTTCGCATCCAACCGGGCGCACAAGTGAAAGTATTCAAGCTCGCAGAGCCGGTCGTAAAAAAGCAGTAGGCAATTCTGATCGGGGGCTTAGCCCCCGACTTCAAACCGGATGCTCAAGTTTGGCCATCAAGGCCTGTCGTTCGAGTTCGAACTTCCTACGGTTGTGCACGCCACATTTCAGTTCAAGATTTTCAATGGCGTCGGTGCCTCCATCCCATAGCCCTTTGATGTGATCGATTTGCAGCTGGTACGTCGATCCGCAAACGTGGCCCGACGGCCCGACCCACCGGCACGACTTATCGCGCTGATGAAGGGCACGTACAACGTGCACGCTCATGTAGCTTCGGGAATTCGCCTTTGGCGTGATGGGAGCGCCATTCGGCATGAACGTGCTGACTTTCGGCTTCCCTACGTTCAGGTTCGAACCCGAACTGGATTTGAGGTTCGAACCCGAACCAATTCCTAGTTTCGGCGAATCGGCATTCGCGTTCGAGTCCAAACAATCTTCCGATTTCTCAGCTGACTTCACGGCCGAGTTCGAATCCGAACTCGGTTTCGAGAGTTCGATCTTCGTTTTGAGTTTCCGAGGATCTTTTTTCTCTAGAAAGAACTTCGCCGCTTCGGCCACGGTCTCGCCGAGCTTTGCATTGTGGTTTATATGCGAGTTCAAGTCTCGAACCCGCTTCAAGTTTTCAAATTCTTCTTTTGAAAGATGAACTTCAATCGTCACCGATCCGTCTTGATGCACCCGTACCCTTTCAACAGGATTGATTTTGATATCCAGTTCTTGAGCGACGACCTGGGCCGCCGCGTACTCGGACTTTGCAGCGCCAGAACTTACGATCCTTTCGACAAGGTGCCGCTTTTGATCCGGTGAAACTTTCGAACCTGGGTTTTCCTTTTCGGCTTGCCGAATACCCATCGAGATCAAAGTAACTTGCCCAAGATTAATTTTTCCGCAGGCAAGCTCATCTTTAATTTCAGGAACAGCATCAAGCAGTCGAGCCGCATCAATTCGGTTTTGAGCCGTGGCACGAGGATAACCCAAGTGATCCGTAAGATAGCCGAAAATGCTTGTCGAGCCATGATCGAGGTAAAGTCGCCGAATCATAAACTCATGAATGTGCGAGACGATTTCTGCCGTCAGTCGCAAATCGCGCTTTGAAAGATCGCGAAGGTTTTCAGTCAAAGTTTCGTTTGAGAGAGTTTTGAGGTTCATAGCGGTGGATCCTTTCGGAATCGATGATTGATTCTCGCTTCGTGAAAACACCCTAACATCAGTTTTTAAATCGAATTTTTTTGCGCGAGGAATCTTGCCGTCACTTAAAAAACTCTCGCTAGAGAACCTCCGCGAACTTGTTCTGGAGCACACTACCACACGCCGATATATGCTTTTGATGCCGTCCCGAACGATCGTCTGTTCGACGATGAACATTTTCGATTCTCGCTCAAAACCGCGGTCAAATTTTATTTTGAGAAATGTCGCGGCGCCAAAGCAATGTGTTAAGCATACCTGCACCAAAGCTCGTCTCCGGGACGATAGGTTAATACCTACAGATTACCGGCCCTAACCGGCTCAAGGTGTGAAGTACTAAAAAGCATGGCCCGCATTTCCTTCTCGCCAAGATAGAGGAACCCGTTTCGACATTTAATTTTCGGCAGGAATCGTTTTGCGCTCTCACAACTCTTGCCCCACGAATTTTTGACGATGTATTCGCAGCTCCGCGTTTTCGCATCGTACTCGCGACCAACAAGAGTGAGAGCATGCCCAGCAAATTTTTTCTCACGAACTTCATTGAGCGAGCACAGTCCTCTTTCCGACTTTCGCCAAACTTCTTCGTTCAATTCTAGAAAGGGAAAAAGGTTTACACTGAGGCCGACGACATTCGATCTATCGAGTTGAGTGTTGAGACTTTCCCACAGCGCACTTTCGCCGACCTCGGACTTTTCCGTCGTCTTTAGATCGTAGGGAACTTTCAAGTCACACTTCGCTTGCATAACTTGCTGTAGCGCCTCCTCCGGAAGAACGACAAGCGACGGCGACGCCAAGACCTCCAAGATGTCTTTAAGACTGGAGGTCGGAACTAGGTTTGAAAGACGATTCTCTTCGAACATGGCCCTGAGATCGCTGCCGTGACGTTTGACAGCTTGTTCCACATCGATACCAAAACGATCCGAGCATGTCGCCGCTAGATCAGCCCGGATTTCAATGAGTCTATCTTGAATAAGTTTTAGCTGCCGAATGGCACTTCGCTTGTGAAGAAGTTTTTGGTCAAAAGTTTTCACATCGGATTCACGACAGAATCCACGAATGTTGGAAACGCTGAACGCATCACTGAAGCTTCCGCCGTCACTCAATGACTCGCCACACGCAGTCTCTTTTTTCTCTATCGAATTATGGGTGTTGAGAGCGATCGGGTACGGTGCGATCGTAGCGCCCGTCACAGAAGTCACGAGATCTGCGGTGCTGAATGCAAAACACCATGGAGTGTCCAGCTGGTCTCGAATTGGACCTGTCTTATTTTTGAGATCAACGGACTTACATGTATCTGCCTGCGCGGAGCCCAGCGGCCCCAAAATAATAAGCATCAGAATTAGCGTTTTCACCATGCACTGACAGAATATCGAATTGTACCTAAGGCGCAAACTGGACTCGCCGAGACCGATCGCCGCCCAGCACTCCACGACGTCAGGATTGGACAGGTCTAGGTTTCCGCTAAAACTTACTGAAATCGAAGTGAATTCTTTGAGGTCGCAAATCGCGACCTCAAAACTTACTGATCATCCCCAGAAACGATTCTTTCGATGCGCTTCACCAGCGCGTCGATTTCTTTTGGAGACTTCGGACAAACGAAGACTGTGTCATCGCCGGCAATCGTTCCCAAAACACCATTCGAAGATCGAAGCTGATCGATTTGCCGTGCAACCAACGACGCCGAGCCCGGTGATGTGTGAACGACAACCATGAGGCCATTATGAGAGATATCGGTGACCAGTCCGCCAAGACCTGACGGCGCACGCACCGGCGCCATTTCTTCCGCCAAACGATAAACCGTGCGGCCCGAGGCATCGATCATCTTGATCGCGCCAAGCTTTCGAAGGTCTCGGGAGATCGTCGACTGATTCACTTCGTATTTAAGCTTCTCAAGCTCGTCGCGAAGCTCGTCTTGCGTACTGGCGTCTTCTTTGAAGAGAAGTTTTCTTAAAGCCTGAAGGCGGCCTTGAGTATCGATCCGCTCAGCCATTTTTACCAAGCAGTCCGACAAGCAGAGCTTTCTGCGCGTGCATGCGGTTTTCAGCTTGCTGAAACAAGACCGAGTTTTCGTGTTCAACAAGGCTTGCCGTGATCTCTTTGTCTTTGATCATCGGCATACAGTGCATGATCGCAGCGCGCGGATCCGCCTTCGAATAAAGCTCCTCGTTCAGTTGGAACGGTTGGAAGACTTTATCGCGGTCCGTTTCTTCCTGCTCAAAACCCATGCTGGTCCAGACATCCGTGTAAACGGCATTGGCCGACCGAACAGCTTCAGCAGGATCCGTGTGCGCAACAACACTACCGCCGGAATCTTTAGCGCGCTTTTTTGCTTGGCGAACGACCAGCGAACTGGGCTCGTAGCCACGCGGACATGCATAGTGCACGTCGACACCCAAGATTGGCGCCAAGAGCAATAAACTGTGAAGCATATTGTTGCCGTCACCCACGTACGAAAGCTTCAGACCTTGAAGGTCTTTGTACCGCTGCTGCAGCGTCTGAAGATCCGCCAAGACCTGGCAAGGGTGATGTGTGTCGCTGAGGCCATTGATCACAGGGATCGTCGACTTTGAAACCATGCGGTCAAGAATCGAATGTGCATGCGTTCGAACCATCACCGCGTGGCAGTAACCAGCAAGAACTCGAATGGTATCTTCGGGATCTTCTTTTTTCCGTCCCATCGAATCAAGTTCAAGAACCGACCCGCCAAGCTCTTGGATAGCGACCGTGAAACTCACGCGCGTGCGAAGCGACGGCTTTTCAAAAAGAAGAACAACGTTTTTGTTTCGAAGGTCATCCCGACGAAAACCCGCCAAGCGCTGCTCGCGGCAGGATTCGGCTAAAAACAGCAACTCTGATAGCTCTGTTTTAGAGAGCTCGGTACCCGTTAAAAAATGCTTCGATTTAAATTTAGGAGTCGTCGCCATCGTCGTCTCCTCTAAGCTTTCACAGCCGAGCCACGAGACCTCAGGCGGCAAACCGTACCGACGCCACCATCCGTGAAAAGCTCTTCCACGATCGCGTGCGCGCGCCGAGCATTCATAATATGAACGTCCGTCACTTTGTTTTCAATGGCGTGTAAGATGGTCCGCGCTTTTGCGAGCATTCCACCCTTCACTGTTCCATCTTCAATCAGCTGAACAAGTTCGCCCGCATCAAGTTCGGGGATCAGCTTCATATCGCTCCCAAGAATTCCGTCTTGGTCGGTGAGGAAAAGCATTTTCGTGACACCCAGCGCACTGGCCACGCGGCTTGCGGCCCAGTCGGCGTTGATATTGTAGGCTTGGCCATCGCGACCCGCACCGATCGGAGCTATCACAGGAATCCCGCGGAATCCCAACTCGTCTTCCATCCCAAGAACAAGATCGATCATCTGCGTATTCACGCGCTCGATTTCACCAACTAGACCAAGACGCTTGTCGGCTTGTTTACAGATCAACGTCCCCGCATCCATACCTGAAAAACCAACGGCGCGAAGACCTGTTTGATTCAAAGCACGAACAATGCGGCGATTTACGTTTCCGCAAAGAACCGTTTCAATCACCGACATCATCTCGGGCGAAGTCACGCGAAGGCCTTCTACAAATTCCCACTTGATATCGCGACGAACCAGCTCTTCGTTGATCGCGGGTCCTCCGCCGTGAACAAGGACGACTTTCACGCCGACCGCGCGAACAAGAGATACATCCTCACAAATCTGTTTCAAAAGTTCGTCGTCTTGCAAGATCGAACCGCCGAGTTTTAACACGACGGTGCTCCCCGAAAACTGCTTCACATAAGTGAGTGCTGCAAGAACGTCTTTCGATACAGGTGTCATCACGTCGTGTACTCCGTGTTGATGTCGACATACTTCTTGGAAAGATCACAACCCCACGCCGTCGCATCGTCGCTTCCCGACCGAAGATCGATCTCGACCAGAATTTTCGACTTCTTTAAAAGCTGCTTCACATCCGCCTTTTCAAAAGGCTGTGGACGTCCGTCGCTAAAAAGAACCGTTCCTTGCATCGTGAGCGTCAAGCGCGACAACGCCACTTCAGGCACCTGTTCGGCACCCAGACGCGCGATGATTCGGCCCCAGTTTGGATCTTCACCATTCATCGCCGTTTTCACCAAAGGAGAAACCGTCACACCACGAGCCGCTCGACGAGCGGTCGCAAGATCTGGTGCGCCTTTTACGCGGATTTCAACAAGCTTCGTCGCACCTTCGCCGTCGATCGCAATTGATTGCGCCAAGAGAACCGAAATCTCGCGAAGGGCCGCCTGAAATTTCATCTCATCGTCGTTCGTCGCAAGACCCACGCCTGTCGCTCCGTTGGCGAGAAAAAATACGGCATCGTTGGTCGAACAGTCACCATCGACAGAGATCATATTGAAACTCACGTCGGTCGCGTCTTTCAAAAGGGCCTGCGCTTTTGCAACGGGAATAACCGCGTCGGTCAAAAGATAGCCAAGCATCGTCGCCATATTGGGATGAATCATCCCCGAACCTTTGCAGATACCAGTGATTCGAACCGATCCGCCCGAAAGCTGAAGTTCGGTCGTCACTGTTTTCGGAACAAGGTCGGTTGTCAAAATCGCGAGCGAAAAATTCTCGGCCGTGTCGGTCGTGCGCTCGACAAGTTCTGGAATGCTCGCGACGATCTTCGACATCTCAAGCTGAGGCCCGATGACTCCCGTCGACGCCACCAAGACTTCACGCGGAAAACACTCAAGTTCTTTAGCGACTTCGAAGGCGAAGTTCTTGTTGTTCTCAACGCCCTCAGGACCTGTCGCCGCATTGGCTTGGCCCGAGTTCGTGACGATCGCGCGAATGGACGCCGATGGCAAAATCGAACGGCAATAGTGCACAGGAGCCGCGGCGAAACGGTTTTCTGTGAAGACTCCCGCGCCGACCGCAGGGCGATCAGACAAAATGAGACCCAAATCCGGACGGTAGCGACGAACGCCACAGTTCACGCCGGAAGCTGAAAATCCAAGGGGGAGCGGAGTGCGTGCGATACCGGGTCCAGGTGTCATCATAATACACCCTCTCTTTCAGTGAGTGCGGTCTCAACATTGAGACCTAAGTAACGATTCAAATTTTCAACAGCTTGCGACGCTGCACCTTTAAGTAAATTGTCGATCAACGAAAACACGACCAGCTGATCGCCGCGAACATGCCACGCCAATGCAGTTCTGGCCGAACCGACGATGCGTTTTAAGATCAGTTCGTTTTCGGAACCCTTTATGTGTAGTGATGCCAGACGCGCCAGCGGGTACGAGCCGTAGGACTCTTCAAAAGATTTCGCCACTTGAGATTCGGTCACTCCCGGTTTCAAACGTGCGTGCACAGACACGATGATACCCCGACGAACCGGCAAAAGGTGCGGCACAAACGAAAAACTAACATCACTCTTATATTTCATCGCACCCATGCCAAACATCGCGACGGCTTCAGCGATCTCGGGTTCGTGCTGGTGACGACCGATGCGATAAGGAAGGCAGCCGCCGTCGACTTCTGCATGAAGTAAGCGCTCCTCTGCTTTCTTTCCAGCACCCGTCGTTCCTGACTTGGCATCAATCGACACCGTGTCGGCCCGAATGAGATCGGCTTTGTAGAGTGGAATCATCGCAAGTGCTGTGGCGGTCGCATAACAACCAGGGTTAGCAACGAGGGCCGACTTCGGTACACCCTGAGCCCAAGGTACCAATCCGTAGTCAGCCTCTTGCACAAGACCGATTTCGGTGTGGTTGAAACCATACCACTTTTCATAGAGGGACTTCGAGTCTGCAGCGCTTGAACCTTTCAAGCGAAACGCACCCGAGACGTCGATCACACGAAGACCTTTTTTAAGAACCTTGGGTGCCCACTCGAGCGACACTTCGGCCGGCGTTGCCATCATCACGGTTTGAAAGGAAGGCCTCGCCGAATCAAGGTCGTCGGCAAACTCGGTCATGGTTTTGCCAGGAAGCGAGAGGGCCGCATCTTTTGTGAGCTCAGGCAAAAGGTCGCCCGACGAGAAGCTCTGTGTCGCAAAAAGCCCCGAAAGAGAAGCCTGTGGATGTCGTAAAACCAACCGCGCGAGCTCAGCGCCGGAATAGCCGCGAGCACCCAGAATCGCCACCGATTCTGATTTCACACTTTTTGACTTCTCCGCCACAACATCTGACAACTCTCTCGTCCTTTCTCAAAGTTCGCTCAGCCAACAGCTTTGCGCTCGATCTTTAGGCATTTTTATGCGCTCTTGTGCATTATTATCCTTGATTGGACGCATAAGTCAACTTATAAACGTGTTTTAGTGCATAATTAGGCATTATTCGGCTTTTTAACGGGAGAATTGAAAAATGAGCGGCAAAGTCGTTCTCGTCTATTCAGGTGGCCTCGATACCTCGATTTGCATTCCAATGATGAAGGAAGAGTACGGCTACACCGAAGTGATCACCGTCACTGTGGACGTCGGTCAGCCTCAAGCCGACATCGATCAAGCCGAAGAAAAAGCGAAGATCATGAAGACGACCCACTTCACGGTGGATGCCAAAGAAGAATTCACGCGCGACTTCTGCTTCGCATCGCTGAAAGCCAACGGCGAATACCAGGGCTACCCAATGAGCACATCGATCGCACGTCCGATCATCGCGAAGAAAGCTGTGGAGATTGCAAAGAAAGTTGGAGCGACGGCCTTCGCTCACGGCTGCACCGGAAAAGGCAACGATCAGTACCGTATCGAGTACACGATTCGCGCGATGATGCCAGATGCGGTGATTCACGCGCCGATTCGCGAGAAAAACCTCACCCGCACGTGGGAGATCGAGTACGCGCAAAAGCATGGCGTTCCAATTCAGCAGTCGCTCAATAAAATTTGGTCGATCGACGAAAACCTTTGGGGTCGGTCGATTGAAGGTGGACGCCTGGAGGAACCGAACTTCGCTCCTCCGGAAGAGATCTTCATGTGGACGAAGTCGCAAGAAAACGCATCGAACACGCGCCAGGCTCTCACGGTTTCTTTTGAAAAAGGTGTTCCCGTGGCTTTGAACGGCGAAAAGATGGGCCCGTCAAAACTCGTGATTGCTCTCAATAAAATCGCTGGCGACAACGGCATCGGCCGTATCGACGTGATGGAAGATCGAATGCTTGGTCTTAAAGTTCGCGAGAATTACGAGTGCCCTGCTTCCACAGTTCTTCTGAAAGCTCACGGAGCCATCGAAGCTTTAGTTCTGACTCGCGACGAACTTCGTTTCAAAAAGACGATCGATCAAGAGTGGTCGAAGCTCGCTTACGAAGGCTTGTGGTGGGACCCCTTCAAGGACGACCTTGAAGCATTCATCAATAAGACTCAAGAGCGCGTGACCGGCGACGTTCGACTTTCACTGTACAAAGGTGCTGTGACTGTCACGGGCCGTGAAAGCAAATGGGCGCTCTATTCAGAAGATCTTGCCTCGTTCGACACGACGACGTTTGACCAACGCGAAAGCACGGGCTCGGTGAAAATGTTCGGTCTTCAAGCGCGTATGTTCTTGAGTCTTCAAGAGAAGCTCGCGACAGAAAAGACCTCGAAGTGAGCGCGTCGGGGTATGACAAAAAACTTTGGGGCGGCCGTTTTGAAAGCGGTCCTTCGAGTGACGTCATAGCCTTTACGACGTCGATCGGAATCGATTGGCGCCTGTGGGACGCCGACATTGACGGATCAATCGCGCACGCAGAAATGCTGGGCGCACAGAAAATTATTTCTGCTGCCGATGCCGCAGAGATCGTCAAAGGTCTAAAACTTGTCCGAACGGATATCGAAAAATCTTTGATTGCTGGGGAAAATCCTTTTCCAACAGATGTCGAAGACGTTCACAGCTTTATTGAGATCAAGCTTAAAGAAAAAATCGGCGCTACCGCTGGACGACTTCACACAGCAAGAAGTCGCAACGATCAAGTTGCGACCGCGTTTCGACTGACTCTGGCTCGTGAAGGCGAAGCTCTTTCAATTGAGCTTATTGAACTTCAAAAGACCCTTCTCGAGAAAGCTCGACCAGAAACAGAAACGCTTCTTCCTGGCCTGACGCACTTTCAGCATGCGCAGCCCGTAAGTCTTGCGCATCACCTTCTCGCTTATTTTTGGATGTTCGACAGAGACCGAGATCGTGTCGCCGACTGGCGAAAGCGGTGCCTCGTCATGCCGCTCGGCTCGGCGGCTTTGGCCGGGACATCTTTCCCGTTGGACCGTGAACGCGTCGCCAAAGATCTTGGCTTTGTTCGCCCTTGCGAGAACTCGCTCGACGGTGTCTCAGACCGCGACTTTGCCTTCGAACTTTTGTCGACTCTAAGTCTTGTCGCGATTCACTTGTCGCGCATCTCGGAAGAACTCGTCGTCTGGTCTGCGCCTGAGCATGGATTTGTGGAACTGAGCGATGAAGTTACAACCGGGTCATCGATCATGCCGCAAAAAAAGAATCCCGACGTCGCCGAACTCATTCGCGGCCGAACGGGACGCACTTTGGGCGCTCTTGTTCAAATCGCAACGACGCTGAAAGCTCTGCCGCTGGCTTACAACCGCGATCTGCAAGAGGATAAAGAGCCCGTGTTCTACGCGCTCGATTCCGTCAGAGGGTCACTGCGACTTATGAAGCAGATGCTATCGGGCGCCGACTTCCGCCGCGAGCGAATGGAAGCGGCGCTAAAAGGTGATTTTTCAAACGCCACGGATCTGGCCGACGATCTTGCTAGAAAGGGCGTTCCCTTTCGCGAAGCGCACGAAATAGTAGGCGTCGTGGTCCGCCGCTGTCTTGAGTCAAAAACAAAACTTGAAGACATGACGGTGGAGGCTTTGAAAAAGATCGACCCGCGGTTCGATGAAGTTTCACGCCAAACTCTCGATCATCGAAACGTCATGAAGGCCCGCACGTCGCAAGGCGGAGCGAGCCCGACGTCTGTCCTAAAACAAATTGCGCAAGCCGAACATGCGGTCAGCTAGTGGCCGCGCGTAGGTGCGGCGCGCGGTAGTGATTCAAAATACCATACCTAGCTGAATTTTTAATACAGTCAGGCGAGGCGAGAACGCGATAACTTTGAGCGCCGTATCGACATCGTCTCGGTCCTGTTGGTTCGTCGCGTAATCAAGGAACGCAGACTTTTTCGAGAGGCCAAAGACCGGTTGAGACCACTGGATCCAGTCGACTCCGATTGTGAATTTATTCTGAAACGACCATCGATTTCCAATGCCAAAGTTAAATCCCAGCGAAGTAAGTTCGACGAGATCCAAGTAGGGATAGGATCCACCACTCACCCGTCCCAAAAGCGCGTCTCCAAGGTTTAGTTTGAAATCAAAGTAGCTGAGGCCATAGCTGACATTAAAGCTGTTCGAACCCATATACGTCCGCGCAACAAACGACATTCGACGATCCGTCATTTTTCCAAGATCTTTAACGATGAACGGAACAGACAAGCTTCCCTGAAGAAACTCAAACTCCCACGTTTTGTCGACCGTCCGAACGATTCCAATCGTACCGCCCATTTTGCTGGGCACCAGAAGATCGATGGGCGAATAATTAAACAACGCGAAGTACTCGGATTGAGATCGAACTTCCTTCGTTCGCGCCAGCGCGTCTTTCGCAGTACCGACGGCGTCAGTGACGGCGGCATCGACCTTTTCAATAGCTTTCTCTGTTTCCGACGGTGGCGCCGGGTACACATTCAGTGACTCCGCTTGAGCAAATCCGGCTTCGCATGCCAACACTGTCAAAAGACCTGCAACGCAATTAAATACGACTCGTCCAACCATTCACTGCCCCCGCACAAAATAGAATGTGACGAGTCCTACCAAGCGAAATTTAATAATGGCAACCTCTTAAAAGTACCGGCGGAGTGTGACCTCGGCACTCGGGCGACTGGCCCTGGTGTTGTCATGAAGCGAAAGTGCAGCGATAAGAGCGAAATCTTTGAAATTCAAGGTCTGCGAAAGTGTAAGCTCAGACAGTGAACGCGACCACGCATCCGCATTTCTGAGCGCTTCATCCTGAGCCCCGAATCCAAAAAAGATCTTTCGCCACGAAACGATTGTCTTCATTCGCCAAATCTCGCGTACCACGACGCCAACCTCCGGACCGGCGTAGGCGTAGGCTTGCATCGGCACACGTGTCCCAACGGAAGCAAGAGCGTAAAGATCGACATCGCCGGTCAACCGAATCGTCTTTCCCAAAGCAGTATCAATGAATGGGCTTGGAGTTCGCGAAAGATCAATCTCTCTAAACACTTCGTAACCCATTCGAAAACGACCCGAGAGTGCTGAAATCAATCGATCCGAAGGTTGAAGCGAAACGGCCGAGTAAAGAACCGCCTTCGAAACCCTGAATCGACTTTCATTGGCCAGATATTCAGCCTCAAGCTCTCCGATCTTTAGCTCTGATTCGCTGGTGTACTGAAGTGTTTCGTCTTCGAGCGCGTGCGAAGCTGGCAGGAATCGAAGTCGAACGCTTTTTTCGACACGATCATAAAATGAAGCTAGAGACACTTGCGAATCTCGTCGAGTCAGACTTGGCCGCTTGAAGGATGAAAGATCGATGAATCCATCGCTCACCAATGACTTACGCCGATTCATAAGATCCAGACTAAGAGCCCTCCAACGAGATTCAGAAATTTTCCGGTTCTCAAGAAGATTTCCTGCGTAGGCTTCAGCAAGTTCAAGGTGTAGGTAGCGAGACGATCCGTCGGGGCCATCTCGTTCGATTTCATTGTCGAATACAGAGACAGCGCGATCGGCCGGAACACTTTCGTCTTGGAATTCTTGCAGTCGAGATATGGCGGCCCACGACGGGCCCAATGATTCATTCAGCACTTTTACTTTCCAGCGACTTGCCGGAGCGACCTTCGTAGAAAAAATAAATTCAGGCTTGTCGGATGAGCGCACCACATCCAGTGGTGTCACCCAAAATCCTCGAGTCTCATTTACTTTGGGATGAGCGACCGCGATCACGTTTTGAATGAGCGTCGCACAATTAAAACCTATGAAAAAGTAGCGAAACGAAACCGTCTTGAGTTCAAAAAGATGAAGATGAAGGCGCTGCCTTTGGGAATCGTTCAAGAGGAACTCGTACTCCCAAATGTTTCGCTCTTCCGAAAAAAGGTACCCATTCTTCACTTCTTCAAATGGCGAAAGGGCATAAAACCCGGTCTTACCGGTCAGTAGACTCTCAAAGACGAGCTTTGGAAAATTGCCGTCATTGAGATCCGTGAAAAAAGAAATCGCATGATCCACCGGCTGACCTTTGTGGTTCGCTCCTGAGATTTTCAAAAAAACGTGGCCCATCATTGTGGAAGGGTGCGAGACTTTTTCCGCCGCAAAAACTAATGCCGCCGACGTCAGAGGCGCGCGACGTCGAAATTCGGCGAGGTCCGTACATTCTGAGAATGTGGGCGGCGGTGCTCCTACTTTTTCACTCAGCCACTGAAACCGCGCCGGAAAACGACACTGAAATGAACTCTCAGGCTCGAGTGCAGCGCTGGGCTTAAACATAGCTGTGAGAGAGTCTTCTAGCTCAGCAGTGGCCGAACTGAAGTGGCGGTGAATGTAGAATGCTGTATCGTCAATCTGAGGAAGACCGTAAGACAAATGTGGTAGCGACTGCCAAACAGGATCGTCAGCCCAACGCAGATCTCGCGCTTTGATCAAATTGGCGGCAAGAAATCCTGATTGAGACTGATCAGAGGCCGAAGCCCGGTTCGGCAGACAGAAAAATAGAGCCGCAAGACCGACGGCCACTCTAAAAAAAAAGAGAACTCCGAACGAAGTTCTCTTTTTAAATATCTTTCGAAATCTCTTTCGAAATGCCTGATGTCGAATGGACATCGCAGATCTCAAAAGCTTCAGTCTCAAGTTCCGCAAGGAATGATGACCGACTCTTGGTACTTCCACATTTTTTCTGTTCCGTAATCCGTCGACGAACCGAAAGTTCCGCCCGAAAGAATATTGATGAAGAACTTTGTGTCGACTTCGCTTGCGAGAACCATCTGTTTGGTGCACGCGGGCGTTTCTACCATGATGATTTTGTCGGCTTTTGTGCGCTTAACAGCAATGATTCCAGGACCGGTAAATGGAAAACCGTCGATAGTTCCTTTGAATTCTTTGGCATTCGAAGAACTAATATTAATCTTCTGAGTGTCATCGTTTAAAATAGTGGCGCAGCCAGAGGACAAAAATGTAAACAACAACGCTACGGCGTACTTCATGGCATCTCCTGAGAATCACCCGATTCTCGATCACGAACATAGATTTATGTGGAGCTGTGAATAGACGATACGGAAAGTAAAAGTTCAACACTGAAACTTTAAAAAAGTCGCGAATTGCGCCATCAAAAATGGTTTTGGCAAGCCTACTTCAAAAAGTCAGCGACTCTACTTGAGAGTCCAAACCCGCCGGTAGAAACTTTGCTGATCGTAGCCGACGGCCCAAGAAAGACGACCGTTGGAGTACCCGAGACCTTTAGCCTTCGGGCCAACTGCCCTTCGGGATCGACTCCGACACGAAAGGGAATCGAGTACCTTTCAAGGTAAGCGCGAACGTCGCTGATGGGTTCAGCCATACTGACGGCTACGATGCGGTCGCCATTGATTTTTCCTGCAACGACTTCGTCTTTAAGATCCATCAAAAGGGAGTGGCATGGCCCACACCATGTCGCCCATAAAACGAGAACGGTGTTTTCCCTTTCGCTAAACGCTTCGAGGTCGATATTCGCCGCCGATGTATCTGGCGACGTAACGACTGATGTGATGACGGCCGGCCCCAACGGCTGACCTTCGAAAGACTTATTGCTTCGGTAAGCCACCACCAAAAGTGAAACGAGGTAAACAAAGTAGAGAGCCGCAATCGCGAAACCGATATTCGCCAGGCGTCTTAGCCAAACCGGCCCCCGACCCTTCGGGGCGCGCGCTTCGCTCACTTCAGCTTCGCCTTTTTAATGTGCTCAGCAGTTACGACGGTGTGGATATTTCCCCGAACAGTGAAGTCACCGACGACTGTGATTTCATGCGGATCCAAAAGATCGATGAGATCTTGAATGATCACGTTCGTCACATCTTCGTGAAACACTTTTTTATTGCGGAACGAGTTGATGTAAAGTTTTAGCGCTTTGAGTTCAACGCAGTACTGGTCAGGCACGTACCGAATGCGAATCGTCGCAAAATCCGGAAAACCCGAACGCGGGCACAAGCACGTGAATTCCGGGCACGTGAATTCAATCGTGTACCGACGAACGGTCGTACGATTGGGAAATCGCTCAAGCGCAGCTTCTTCAATCGCGACTTCGCCGTAAAGCTTTTGAGACGTATCGGGAAGAAACGTCTCTTTCGATTTTCGACCTGCCGACTGTGCACTCATTTTTGGAGTCGCTGATTTTCGATCTTTGCGCGGTTTCATTTTGTCCATCTCACGATTCCTTTATAAATTTATGAAGGTATTGGCTGGAGAGATGCGAAAACATCAATTGCGCATCCTCGACCGAGCCATAGTTGTAGGATTTAAAGTAAATGGGATGATTCGAAAGCTCTTTAAGCTTTCCGCCCGAAAAACCAACCAGAGCAATCACGTCACCACCGTTGGCTCGCGCATACTCGGCCGCTTTCACAACGTTCGGCGAATTTCCGCTGCACGAAATCGCGATCAGAATATCGCCCGGGTTCCAAAGACTCTTCAGCTGCTCAATAAAGATCGACTCATAGCCGTTGTCATTGGCGTAGGCCGTTAGCAGACTCATATTGTCAGCAAGACCAATCACACGAAGCCGCTTTTTTCCATCCACGACCGAGCCCTTGGCCAAATCGTTCACCATGTGACCCGCCGTACCTGCCGACCCGCCGTTACCGCAAATGAAAACCGTCGAACCATTCGCGTAGGCTTTTACCATCGAGTCCATGGCCGACTGAAACTCAAGCCCTGCGTACTCCTGAAAAAGCGGAAGAGTTTCTGCCAAATATTTGCGAGCAAACTCGGACGCGCCTGGTGCCGATACTGATGAAGAACTCACTTTAAACCCCTTTACCGTCCGCCGCCATCGGCGCTAGCCAACAAAAACAATGCGGCTTCCGAAACTATCAAACTTCATTGTGACCGATCGCAATTCAGCAAGTTCACTGCGAACTTTCGCCTGTTTGTCTGGCGGGCACAGTACCATGAGGAATCCTCCACCGCCAGCTCCGAGGATTTTTCCCCCGTAGGCCCCTGCCTTGAGGGCTCGCTCGTACCAAGCATCGATGGGTCCCGCAGTAATACCGCTGGCGAGGGTCTTCTTTAGCTGCCATCCCTCGTGTAAAAGCTCGCCCGAGGTACGAACCGGTTCATTTTTCTCTAAAGAAGTCTTCATGCGGATAGCAAGATCACGCATTTCACGAAGCGTTTCGCGCTTAAGGCCAGTGTTCGATTTTTGTTCAGCCAGTACGCCCGAAGCCGAACGCGTGACGCCTGTGTAAAAAACCAATAGATGGCTCTCGAGCGCTCGCTTTGTATCGTCGGAACAAATCACCGGTTCTGCAGAAACCTCACCGGAGGGAAGAAAGCGTATAAACCTTAGGCCACCGAAAGCTGCGGCGTACTGGTCTTGTTTGCCAATCGGCTCTTTTAAATCTTCGATTTCAATTTCACTCGCCTCACGCGCCAAATCCTCGGCACTTTGAAACAGGCCCAGATGCCCCTTCAAAGCATGCAAGAGACTTACGGTGAAGCTGGAAGAACTTCCCAGTCCTGATCCCGCCGGGATATCAGCCATGGACAGAATTTCAAGACCGTGACCGTCGTTTTTCGACGACGCCAGCGCCCCATACTTTTCAAGGACACGTCGAATGATCTTGTGCTCGATCTTCGAAATATCATCGACGATCTCAGTTTTTGAGTAGCCAAGACGCCAGCTCTGATCGAAGCGATTGTTCACAGTAATGTGCATGTACTTGTCGATTGCGGTCGAGAGAACTGCACCCTCTTCTTCTTGCCAAAAATCTGGAAGATCGGTGCCTCCGCCCAAAAAACTCACACGAAACGGTGTTCTTGCGATAATCATGGCACTCCCTCGGGCTCACTGCCCGTCCACCGTCCCGCGGCGAGCTCGCTTTGAACGAAAGATTCAAATTCCGCCAAACGCTCGACGGTTCCGATATCATAGAATCGAGAATTCACCGCAAAAGCACCACAGCGCTTTTCTGCGATCAATCGGCGCAGAACGTCTTCCAACTGAAAAGGTGTTTTCAAATCGCCTTTTAAATTACCAAAGAAGAGTTCTTTTTTTACAAAATAAATTCCTGAATCCACACGGTCAAACCCACGCTCTAGACCTGCGGCTTTTTCGTACTCAATGACGATCTGATTCTTCACTTTCAGATTGTTCGGAACGGGCGTCGCCGGAAGTCCTGACTTCAGACCGTTGTCGAACGTCGTTACCACCGCATCAAAAACACCCTCTTCAAAAAAACCAGCGACGTCATCCAATGGAGCGCGCAAAAAACTGTCGCCGTTCATCACAATAAAATCATCGTCAAGCTCGTCACCCAAAGTTTTGATGGCAAGTGCGATCGCGCCACCAGTGCCCAGTGGTTCGGTTTCAAACGAATAATCGATCCGCACGCCAAAGCGAGATCCATCGCCAAAATGTTTCTGAACTTGCTCACCAAGATAGGAAACCAGAAGAACGATATCGGTGTAGCCTTGCTCCTTCAGATCCAAGATCTGCCAATGAAGAAAGGGCTCACCGTGAACTAGCACCATGGGCTTCGGGCATTTCTCGGTGAGTGGTCGAAGCCTCAGGCCAAGACCTCCTGCCAAAATCAGAACTTGTTTTCTCACGCGAGCTTTTCCGAAATAATTTCGCGGACCGCTCTCTCAACAGCAGCGCCGCTTTCGAGGCGAGCCTTCCATCCGTGCTTTTCGAAACGAGATCCATCAAGCCACGTGTAAGCAACGTCACCTACCCAGCCGCGCGAGCTTTCGCCGAATTCGAGCACTGGCACCGGAATGCCGCGCGCTTTTGAAAATTCACGAGCGACCGTCTCAGCAAGAAATTTAACGTTCGAAACACCAAGACTCGCCAAATTGAAACATTCGTAGAAATCAGGGCCCGCCGCAGGAAGTAGCACCCGATCCAAAGCGTGAAGCATACCTTCAATGCAATCCTCTACATGAAGGTAGGATTTGGCCTGTGTTCCATTTCCAAGAACTTTAAGAACTTTCGGATCTTTCAGTAGTCGCTCTGTGAAATCGTGAATCGCACCGTGAGTGGATCGTGGCCCTACGATATTTGCAAAACGAAACGTGACGGCGCGAAGGCCGCAGTTATGTGCAAAGGCCGAAACAAGTCCCTCGCAGCCAAGTTTGCTCGCGCCGTAAAATGAAATTGGAATCAGGGGACCATAATTTTCGGGCGTCGGCTTCACCGAAGCTTCGCCGTAAATAGCTGAGGTCGAAGCGAACAAGATGTCGCGAACGCCTGACTTTCTCATCGCTTCCAAAGTGTTGAAAGTCGCGATGGTACCATTCTTCAAGTCGACATCGGACTTCTCAACCCCTTGCGAGATATCGCTGTTGGCCGCCAAGTGAACGACCAAGTCGTGCCCCTTCATAGCCGCAATAACCCGGTCAAGGTTCAGTAGGTCTTCCTGAATGAACTGAAACGTCGCCCCTGTGGCCACCAGCGAACCGCAGTTTTTCAGAAATTCTTTTTTCCCAAGAATCAAATTGTCGAAACACGTCACCGAATCGCCGCGCTTCAAAAACTTCTCGGCCATTTGGCTTCCGATAAAACCTGCGCCGCCTGTGATAAAAACTTTCATAACTTCCCCGTGATTGCGACGCGAAGGCGATTGAGCACTGTAGGTTTATAAAGAAGCTCAACACTCGAAGAAGCGAAATCATAGCGGGGCTCATGATCAAGGTCGCCGTCTCTCATTATTTTCAGCATAAGGGACAAGTAGTCGTCCGCCATACGCTCATCACTAAAGAATTCCTCCACCGATTTTCGACACGCGCGGGGCGAGATGTCGGACACTCTTGCCGCCGCTGAAAGAAGCTCGTCGTAGTCACGGCACACAACACCTGTGTCGGGTCTCACGAGTTCCGGCATACAGCCATTGACTGAAGAAATAACAGGCGTCCCACAGGCAAGAGCTTCCAGTGGTGCTCCCGCGCACGGCTCATCCCAGTTGGTCGGATAAATTAAGGCTCGCGCTCCCGCCAGAAGTTTTACTTTCTCAGCTTCGTCGACCAAACCATTGTAGCGAATAAGTCCGCGAGACACGCCGTGGCCGCCCATAATTTCTAACCGCACACCCAGATCGTTGGCCCAGGTGATCGCCGTTTTCACGTTCTTCACACGCCATGTGGTGCGAGCGAGAAAAACAAAGTAACCGTCGGCGCCTTTTTCTTTTTCCGGTTGAAACGTGTAGCGAGCCGGATCGACGCCGTTGTATACAAAATATTTCGCAGAATGATTTTTAGCGTGGCTCTCGCTCAAAAACGCGGTGTTGGCCCAATACTTCTCGTCGGCGTGACCATTGCCATGAATCGAGACGAGAAATGGAACTGACGGACGAAACCCATCGGCAACTTTAAGCGGCTGATGCGAATGAAGAAAATCGATATCTTTTGGAAGCCACGAATCTGGCGGTTCGTTTCGGTAGTTCGGCGGTAGCTCGAAAACTCGCAGGCGGCCGCTTTCTGCATCATCTCGGCTTTCAGCAATTTTTCCGGCATCGCCAGCTTTGCAAATGACGGTGACTTCGTGACCACGACGCAAATATGCGCGCGAAAGTGCCACCATGATTCGTTCGATTCCTCCGTAAGTTCGCGGAGGTAGGCTTGATTCGTGGAAGAGTCCAATTCGCATCGGCCCAAACTGCCTTTCCGCCTATGAATTGGCAAACCTGGAACGGGCGCGACGGCGTCGCGACGCATTGCTTCATTAAGGGGGTAACGAATACTTACTCACCTCCGGCTTTCGTGGTGACGGGCCATCGGCGCTAGGAGACAAGACGGCCATGCGAAGCCCACTGACATTTCTGGTGATTTTCATAGTCACAGCAAGCCTCCTGGCTTGCGAGAGTCTCACGGGCGTTCGCACACCAAAACTTGGACCCCTAAATTCACCTTCGGTCACCGGAGACCCTTGCCGAAATGCGGATTGGTTTGAAGTCGGCCGAGTCGATGGCTTGAGCGGCGTTCCTTTGGGCACCAGCCTCTACGCCGAGCGCTGCCGTTCCCAAGGAGTCTTCGTCAACGATGAGCTCTACACGGCCGGATGGCAGCGCGGGCTGACATTCTATTGCACACCCGACCGCGGCTACGATGCGGGTCGTGCCGGAGAAAGCTACGCGGGCATTTGCCCTCAGAATGTCGAGCCTGAATTCTTGGAACGATTCCGATTCGGCTCACGAATCGCGAAACTTGAAAAAGAAAATTTGGCTCTTGAACAAGATATTGAACGTCGCCGAGCGGAACTTCAGGATCTAGAAGTCACATCACCCTCGTCAGAAAAAGCTTACAGCAACGAGACGCTCGCGCGCCGCTTGCAGAGCGAACTGCTTTCGCTTCGGGACGCACTGGCGAAAAGCGGCTTTGAGATCCGAGAGCTCGAAAAATCAAATCAATCGCAAGAGAATGTCTCCCGCTGAATCCAGCGTTCGTAAACAGTAGTGAGCCGCCAAGGTGCGCTGCTCAGTTTCGTTTAAAAGTCCGGGCTCCTTTTCACTTGAAGCCCCACTGACCGACCTCGCCTGATGAATCGTCTGAAACGCGATCGCTGCCGCGACCGAAATATTGTAGCTTTGAACAAATCCACGCATCGGAAGAATCACGGTCGCATCGCACAGCTCGATCATCTCCTGTGAAATTCCGTCCTTCTCGTTTCCGAAAACAATAGCCGTTGGAACTTTGAGATTCATCGAGGCTAAAGGTCGGGCGTTCGAATCTAAGTGCGTCGCTAAAATCTGATACCCTTTTTCTCGAAGACTCGAAACGGCGGGGACTGTGTGCTTGAAACGAACAACATCAAGCCACTTGTCAGCACCGGCCGTCACACGATTGGATTCTTTAAATTTTTCTCCGGGTTCAATCACATGAGCGACTTGAAACCCCATTGCCTCGGCCGAGCGAAAAACGGCCGACGTGTTGCCGCGATCGTAAATGTTTTCAAGAACCGGAGTTACGTCACAGGTGCGATTTCGAACAACCGCCTGAATGCGAGCCCACCGCTCGGGCGTCAGCCGTGGCGCCAAATGCTTTAAGATATCCTCGGCCGTAAACTGATGTCCCGGATGACCGTAATCCTTCATGTCGATCGGATCGGAATGTAAAAATCGCGGCGACGTCACGCATTCCCCCACTCGAGCAGCGCAAATTCAATGGCCCACTTGCGACCTCGGTCGGATCTCAGCGACTGGGCAAGCTTTGGAAGATTCACCGTAGAGACCTCGTCGGGCATTTCAATCTCCAACGTCAATTCGTCCTTCCCAACAGAGAGTCCATACTCTCGAACCTGTATCGATGTTTCGGCTGGAGATGCTGGTGTGGCAGGAGCTAGCGAGACCGTGACGAGAACGGAGCGATCGATCGCCTCGGTCAATTCGGATCGATTCAGTTGGGCAGCGCGCTCGTGGAGGCGCTGTAGGATTGCGCCGCGAGTGATTGAATCAAAGATCCGGATCTTGATTCCTTTTCTGTCATCGACCAAAATTTTCTCTAAAAATAAATCCGCTGCATCTTCATCGTTTCGATTCACGACATAGTCTTTAAATTCTCGACAAATTTCTTCCGAAAGCTGCTCGACCCAGTTTTCTTGCGTCGCCAAGGCCCAAATTTTTACTTCCACGTAAGGTGCATGAGCGCGGTATCCCAACTCAGGCCGCCCGAGGCTCGGCAAACCCTCCGCGGCTCGCTTTACCATCGCGCGGTCAATGAGGGCTTCCACACCGTGGGCCAGCGCCCCTTCACCAAGTCCCATCGTGCGAACAATTGTCAGTCGTCGGGCCGGCCTGAAGTTTCCTTGGGCGGTTGTCTCAAAAACGTATTTTTCAATTTCAGCCTGAAGACCATCTCGCCAAATGGCTTCAATCTCAAGCGGTGGCCCGGGCAGACTTACAATTCGCGCTCCACTTTTAGAAACTCCAATGAAGCCGTGAGCTGTTCCTCGAGTGTTCTTCAAAATATGACTTTTCTTCGGAAAGAAGCATTGTTGCTTTTGATTTTCGGTCGCCACAGCGCCTCGCGCAGTCAGTCGATCGGTGATGTCCTTCCACGAGGGCTCGTGCCACTCAAGCGTCGCTTCAAGCACTTCGGCCACACATTCCCGCGTGAAGTCGTCGCTTGTTGGTCCAAGCCCGCCCGTCACAAAGACCCAAGCCGCGCGACCAGAAAACTCACTCAAAGCGGTTATGATTTTTTCGCGATCATCGGGAACCGCGCGATGCTGATCAATCTCAAATCCCATCCCCACAAGACGGGATGAGAGCCACTGAGAATTTCGGTCCGAAATTTGTCCGTCGGTGATTTCAGTTCCCACAGCAAGAACTGCGGCTTTGGAAGCTCGATCATTCATGCGCCCAACACACCACCGAAAGATCGAAAAGTCAGCTCTTGGATTCTTTTAAAGGCGCAAGAATATGGCGAAGGGCCTGATCGATCTTTTCGTATTCGAATTTAAATCCAGATTCCAGAGTACCTGTCGCGACGACTCGCTGACTTTCAAGTATGACAGACGCCATTTCCCCGTACAAAAGTTTCAGTGCAAATTCAGGCACAGGCACATTCTGAAAAACGCCAAGCTCCTTACAAAAAACGTCGGTAAATTCGCGATTGGTCATTGGGTACGGTGAAGCTCCTTCAAGAATTCCCACAGCGCGGTCGCTGTCGACAGCATGAATGAAGAGGCGCGCAATATCATTGATATGAATCCACGACATCCATTGGGCCCCAGAAAATCCAAGGCGACCCGCGAGGCCTCGTCGAAACAATGGAAGCATTTTAGCCAAAGCACCGCCATGGGCCGCCAAGACAACGGAGGTTCGAACAATCGCTAACCGAACAGGCTTGGGCGACGACGCATCGACGACGCGCCTGGCTTCAATTTCCCATGCGTCGACGACGTCCGGTAAAAAGCCCGTACCTTTTTCGCTCGATCGATCCAAAATCGAGTCACCGCGGTCGCCGTAAATTCCAATCGCGGATCCATGAACAAAAACCTTCAGCCGATCGTCGCTGGACCGCGCTTTTAAGACAGCATCAACCAAACGCCGTGTCCCTAGCACCCGTGAATCGATGATCTTTTTCTTCTTCGCGTCCGTCCATCGGCCGTCAGCGAGAGGCTCACCGGCCAAATGGATGATCGCGTCGACTCCCTCCAGGGCGGAGGCCGGCACCTCATTTTCGTGCGACCAGGCAACAAAATGTGCCGGAACCGGAAGGGCGCGCCGCGCTGACGCCTCATTTCGGACCAGGAGGACAAGTTCATCGCCTCGCGCCACAAGTCTTTTACACACCTCAAGACCAATGAGCCCGGTTCCGCCAGTGATTAAAATTCGTTTCACGTTGTTCTCCTCGATTTAAACACTACCCGGAGGCGTTCGAACTCACCACTGCTATCTTCGCACCTATCTGTTAACATAATCATAAACAAAAAGTGAGACATGTGCGATATAGCACTAAAATAACTGGGTTTTTGCGCTATACTCAAAATTCACGACACCGTGAACTCAAACGAGGCCCAACACGACTCAACGTTAAGGAAGGTCGGTATGAAACACGAAGGTACGCTCCCCGAAATGCAGGATTTAGCAGAACAGATTGGTGAGTTCATTCATTACTGGGGCTTTAAACGAGTGCACGGCCGCATCTGGACGCATCTTTATGTTGCGCAAAAACCGCTCGATGCCGCGGATCTTGTTCGTCAGTTAAAAATTTCTAAAGCGCTCGTGAGCATCTCACTTCGTGAACTGCTTGAATACGAAGTCATCGAAGAGGTCGGAAAGAGTTCGCGCGGAACTCACCTTTATCGGACCAATCCCGACGTGCTGAAAGTTATCTTGTCGGTTCTTCGTCAGCGCGAAAAAAGAATTCTTTCTCGAATCCAGGCCGCTCAAGAAACTTTGGAAAAAACCTCCAGTGAGGACCGAACATCCCACGGGATGAGCGAGAGAAATATCGCTCAACTTGGTGAGCTCGTTCAGAAAGCAACAATCGGCCTCGAAAGCTTCATCGCCTTCCGCTCTGTCGATTTCGGCGAGTGGCGCCAGGCGTTCATTACGACCGATCTTGAAGAGGAAGCCGCGCTGCGATCGCGCTCGGTGGTGGCTCCAAGCTCGCGTCGAAAAGACGGAGCCGACGAAGCGGAAAGTACGGCATCGAAGTCCGAAGAGACCGAGGTTATTGAAAAAGCCGACGCGGGCGAACCGGTGCTTTCATCAGGGCAAGGAATTGGTTTTCGAATCTACTGATAAAGTGAAGCTAAAGAACCAAAATCAAAGCGCCTACTGCTTGATGGCAGCATAGGCGCGAAGCACTCGAGCTCGTGCCTCGGCGTGAACCACCATCGGCTCTTGAGCTTTAGAAGTTCCGAACTCCGGAACCCATTTTTTTATATACTCATTTTTTGGATCAAACTTCTTGGCCTGCAACTCAGGATTGAAAACACGGAAGTATGGGGCCGCGTCGCATCCTGAGCCTGCCACCCACTGCCAATTGCCGTTATTGGCAGACAAATCAAAATCCAAAAGTTTCCGTGCAAAGTACGCTTCGCCCCAACGCCAATCGACCAGAAGGTGTTTCACCAGAAAGCTTGCGGCAATCATCCGAACCCGGTTGTGCATAAATCCTGTTTCATTGAGCTCTCGCATGCCCGCATCGACGATGGGGTAGCCCGTTTCTCCGCGGCACCATTTCTCGAACTCCATCTCGTCATTGCGCCAGGTGATTCGATCGTACTCAGGCCGAAAGGCCCCTTCCACAACGTGTGGAAAGTGCCACAAGATCTGCATAAAAAACTCTCGCCAGATCAGCTCACTGAGCCAAGTCTCCGCGTTCAGCTCCATCGCTCGCTGAACAAGTCGTCGTGGGCTCACAGTTCCAAACCTCAAGTGCAGTCCCAAACGTGACGTCCCACGAATCGACGGCGTATTGCGGAGTTCGGCGTACTTCGTCAAGATAGACGTTTCGACGCGAAGTCCGGGGAAGTCGAAACCAGCCTTCTCAGTAAAACCCATGCTCTCAAGCGTGGGAATTTCACTCTGGAACTCGAGCAGTTTTGAGAAACCGGGACCGCACTTCTTCGGCGCCAATGGATTTTGTTCGCGCGATACGGTTTCGAGGCGTGCGCGCCACTTCCTCGAATAAGGTGTAAAAACGGTGTAGGGCTTCCCGTCATCTTTCGTGACTTCCTGTTTTTCGAAAATCACCTGATCTTTGAATTTGTGAAATCTTACTCCGGCCGACTCCAAGACTTTTTGAACGGCCGCATCCCGGCGGATGGCTGAAGGCTCGTAGTCATCACCGACAGTAACATCGACGATCTTAATTTTCCCAGAAAGGTGCCCCAAGACTTCAGAGTCATTCGCCAAAATCTTTCGCCAAATCTCGACGGGGTTCCCGTAAAGGCAAAGAACGTCGGACTTGAACTCAGCTAGCTTGGCCTTCATCTCGCACAGCGTTTGATGGATGAAGCTGACTCTAGGATCGTCTTTGTCTTCCAATCGACCGAGGATTGAAGCGTCAAAAATGAACAGCGGGAGAACCTTGAAGTCCTGCGAGCAAAGATCAAGTCCTTTTAGAGCCTCCGAGAATCCAGTTTGATCTTCGAGCCTCAAATCTCGCCGAAACCAGTGCACGATGACAGGGGTTCCGGACGACGTTGCAGAGACGTTTTTGCTAGCCAGTTTAGACATAGGCCGAAGCTATCCGGAACACAGATTAAATTGAACTTAAAAAGTAGCCTCGTTGGGTGGCGCCCATCGCAAGTGAGATTTCTATAAACTCGGGCGAGATGACTGCGCACAAATCGCACGCTTTCTGATAAGCTCAAGACCAAATCGAGGCGTGGAAAAGCATGGCGAAGTCTGAGAAAATAGCAAAAGCAGAAGAATCCGCCGTCTCTCAACAGAGCATTACGACAGGAATTTTCGTGCGCTCTTTAGCGCTCGCGCGTCTTGCCTTAAACACCAGCGGCGAGCTTTGGGGATTCAAAGGCCTCGACGCGGCAACAGCTAGAAAAAATCTAAGTCCTGAAAAACAACAAGAGCTTCAAGATCGCCTGGAAGATCAGGCTCGCGAAATCGCCCGAGAACTTGGTGCCCTCAAGGGTTCCGTTATGAAGGTCGGACAAATACTTGCGATGTACGGGGAACACTTTCTACCGCAGCAAGTGAATCAAATTCTCAAAGTTCTCCAAGCTAGTTCTCCGCCTCTAGACTGGAAGACGATTGGACCCTTTGTTGCCGGTGAATTGAAAGGCCGAGAGACAGAGTTGGAAATTGATCAGATTGCGATGGCCGCTGCATCGATCGGCCAAGTCCACTCGGCGAAAATAAAAGCGACAGGTACCGTGATCGCATTAAAAATTCAGTATCCCGGCGTCGACAAAGCGATTTCCTCGGACCTAAAAGCTTTGAAAACAATAGCTATGTTTGCACCTGGTGTCCCTCGGGGGCCCCGAACAACAGAGATGATTTCCGAAATCGAGGACATGCTTTGGCGTGAGGTCGACTACGGAAAAGAGGCTGATTCGGCAGAAAAGTTCGCTGCCTTCCTCAGCGATGACTCGCGCTTTCTTGTCCCCAAGGTCCACCGCGAATGGTGTACGTCGAAACTTTTGGCGACTCAGATGATCTGCGGCCATCGTATCGACTCCGAAGTCTTACAGAAAATTTCTCTCGATCGTCGAAACGCGTTGGCCGACTCGCTTCTTGATCTCTATTTGAATGAGCTCTTTAAATTTGGAAGTGTTCAGACAGATGCTCACATGGGGAACTACCGCGTAAGGCTGAAAGGCGATATCGACTGCGACGGCAACATCATTGACCGCGATCACATTGTACTTCTCGACTTCGGGGCCGTCCGAGATTTTGATCCCAGCTTTATTGCCCGTTACCGACGACTTATTCACTCGAGTCTTGAAAAAGATTTTGATGGCGTAAAGCAGGCCGCTCTCGATTTGGGATTTTTGAAACCTTGTGATTCCCACAATGTGCTGACCGCGTTCTATGATTTTTGTCGGCTCGTGATCGAGCCCTTCGAGAGCGACGAAGTTTATGATTGGCGCAATAACACTCTGCCTCAACGCCTCGCCAACCAGCTGTCGGAAATTATTCGGGCGCGAGAGCTTCGAGCCCCGCCACGAGAAGCTATTTTCTTAGATCGAAAATCCAGCGGACTCTACATCCTGCTCGGCGCGCTGGGAGCACAAACGAATTCAGGGTCGAAGCTAAGAAACGCTTTGGCCCAGAGCGAAGCAATTACGGATTAGTTTTTCGAACATTCCATGGCCTTACCAGGCCGCTGAAAATCGCAACCCATGCGAAGCAAAAAAGTCCCGACAAGAAAACGACGTCGAGGCCATTTTCAAAGCCCACGACCAACGCGCCATAAATACCGGCGGCTGTGCCGGCAATGTACAAAGCCCAAAGCAATGACAGCACCTTCGGCGCCAATTTTTCGCTGGCCTCTTCCATCGCATTCGGAAAAAAAGCACCGCCCAAAAGACCAAAAGGAATCAGAACCGACATTCCAACGAATGCCGAAACCCACTCTGAACCCGTGGAAACCAGTGGTTCGAAAAGAGCTGCTCCAAGGTAGGTCAAAAGAACTGCAAAAACAAAATTGACCAGTGGCTGAATGCGAACGCCGTACCGACGCCGCGGATGCCCGGCCAAAAGCGTCGCACCCGCCGCGCGCGCCACAAACAGTGCTGATAAGACCAACGCCGCCGCGACGATGGGCATTCCCCACCCGCGCATTGCTTTGAGAACAAAGTAGGTTTGAAAAAATGCGAACGACACTCCAAGGCCTGCGAAGTACGTCGCCACGCTTGCAGTTTGCCAGCGAGATGCGAGACCTTTTCTGCGCTCCTGCATGGCTACCCAGACAATCAATGCCAAGACGAGAACTATCAATGCCCAAAATAAGGTTCGCGATGAAACCTGAAGCGACTGCATTTGAAAGACTGGCTCAACAAAGGGCCGATCGTCCGAGAGAACCACGCCCGATGCATCTGAAACCAAAAGCCAGCGGTTTTCGGCAGAGCCTCCAACTTTCAGGATTTCACCAAGTTTATCGCGCTCCTCGCGACTGAAAGACTTCATTCGAAGAATCACAGATCGCACAGTTTTCCCAGTCGCTTCGGTGACAGCAACGGCGTGAATATCGATATCGGGGCGCGCAGACTTCTTCCATGCTTCGGCCAAAGTGGCCAGTGTCGACTGCCCTTTAATTCCATCCAGAGCTCCCACGATCTGAAGAATTCCGTCATCCTTCAGTCGATCGAAATAAAGGCGAAAAGCCTCCACAGTGAGTGAGGTTTCCGATGTGGCTTCCCACACGGGCTGCTTACGCTCGACGTCCGCCGATGGAACCAAAACTTGGATAAGATCAAAGCGCCTCGACTCGCCAGCCAGTCGGCGACGGGCGCTCCCACCATGAATCGTGAGTTCAACTCCCGAAGGAAGAGAGACCGCAGCCTTCTCATCAGGATGCGAGCTTGTGACCGTCAGAGACTTTAGACTCGCCTCAAGAGTTTCGGCAGGAAGGCTTGCAAACGGCTCGGTCGAACGTCGACCAACGACGAAAACATCGAATTTTTTTTCTTTTCGAAATTGAAAAATGGAATCGAACGCGAACGTCGGGGCCGAGTCACTAGCTTTCGGGTCACCGGCAGGCACCCACGCTGAAGGCGCAAAAAATGACAGACACAACGTCGCAATCACCAAGGGAACAAGTGCCCAGCGGCGAGGCGACCACGGCCGCAGGGACGAAGGTGAAAAGAAATGTGAACTTTCCAAAAACGGCGCCAGCAGTGCCGCCGCCGAAGCGACAAGAAAAAGCGACCCAATGCCGCAAAGACTCCAGATCACCGCACTCAGTGCGGCGCCGACGGCTGAACCGATCAGCGCTTTACCGAAAGCATCGCGAAGAGATTCAGCATTCTCCGCATGCAACGTTATCAGAGCCGGAACTAAGGCGCCCAAAGCGAAGAATGCGACGAACAATAGATTAAGGCCCTGGGTGACGGGACCAACCCACGGCCATGCAGCGGCTGAAACCGCGAACAAAAAAGTAAACGCCCACCGGGCTTTCACCGCCTGGGAGGACGTCGATCGAATCTCAGGGCGACCATAGCAAACAACCGAGCCCATGGCCCATGCAACTCCGCTGATCACAAGACCGACGACCGCACTTTCTAACGACTCTCGACCGTGTTCGGTCGAAAGAAATGCCAGGAAAGCACCGAAAGAAAATAGAATAGTTGCCACACTGTATAATGAGACTGCGATGTTTGATGTCATCGACGTCAGCGTAAACGCGCGACGCCCATGGCGTCACGAAAATGGAAACTCAGAAGAGAGCGCGCGACGTTTGTCGGGCTAGTCTCGTGTAAGATCTCGGGTGATATTTTTCTGGTGGGCTTCAAGCGTCCCGCCGCCGATTTCTAGAAGCTTTGCATCTCGCCAAAGACGCTCGACCACATACTCACCCACATACCCGTAGCCGCCCAAAACCTGAATCGCACGATCTGCGATATTTTTTGCCAGCGTGGTCGTAATGAGCTTCACGCCATCCGAGTCGACCCGGTTTCCGCGATCACTCCACAAGTCCATTCGGCGAGCTGTATCGTAAACATATGTCGAGCACGCACGATACTCAGCGTAACTCTCGGCAATGTGCCGCTGAATCTGACCGAACGAGTGAAGCGGTTTTCCGAAGGCTTTTCTTTCCTTCGAATATTTAACCATCGCTTCCAGTGAGCGACGTGCGATGCCAAGACTCATCGCCGCCAAAGCGACGCGTTCAATTTCGAGGTTTCGCATCATGTGATGAACAGACTCACCCTCTTCACCGATCAACGAAGTTTTTGGAACCCGACAATTTGTGAATACAAGTTCAGCCGTGTTGGAGGCACGCATGCCGCTTTTATCGCGAATTTTTTGGCCCACCTCGTATCCATCCTGTCCGCGTTCGACAAGAAAAGTAGAGATCATCGGACGGCCATTTTTTTCGCCTGTTTTCGCATAAATCAGAACATCGTCCGCGGGCGTTCCAGCATCATCGATGCAGCCATTGGTGATCCACATCTTTTGACCGTCGATGACGTAGTGATCGCCATCTCGCCGAGCGGTGGTCTCCATTCCCATGACGTCAGTTCCATAATTGGGCTCCGACATCGCCATCGCACCCACTCGAGTTCCGGCACAGGCTGCGGGAAGAATTTTTTTCTTCTGCTCCTCGGACCCATTCACCGCGAGGTTGTTAACAAAAAGCATCGAGTGCGCCAGGTAAGCTAAGCAAAAACCCGGATCACTGGCTGAAATTTCCTCGTGAACAATGACGGCAGCTGTCGCATCAAGCCCCGAACCGCCATAGGCCTCGGGAACTGTGATCCCAAGTAACCCCAGGTCTCCGAGTTTGCGAAAGAGCGGAAGATTAAATTTTTCCTGTCGATCGTGATCTAAGGCCTGAGGCTCGACTTCGGCCGTCACAAAAGAGCGAACAGAATCCCGCAGCATCTTGTGCTCGTCCGTCGGATTCAGAAGGTCGATATCTCTCCAGCCAGCTTCCATGAAAACCCCTTGTTACCCTTTGAAAGAGAAGACTCTCGCGGCACCAAGCCGCACGCGTCAAGGCCGTCTTCTTCTTTGACTCATATCCTCGTCGTCCCTTTACAATTTGATGATGAATCGCAATCAAAAAGCCCGGAAAAACCACTCTTCGATGGAACGAACTTTAACGGATCAGTTTGGCATGAACGCTGACATCATCGTGGTCGGAGGGGGGCTTGCTGGCGGACTCATTGCGTTGCGTCTGAATGCTGTTCATCCACAGAAAAAGGTCCTGCTTCTGGAACAAGGCCAGCGCCTCGGCGGAAATCACACATGGAACTTTTTTGGTCCCGAAAAAGAGACACTTTGGTTTGAAGAACTCATCACCAAAACGTGGGACGCACTCGATGTGCGGTTTCCGTCGTCCGAAAGAACCATCGAATGCAGAATTCACAGTCTGCGGCCAGAGAGCTTTCACGAAACGTTAATGAAGCGTCTTGGGCGAAACGTTCGACTGGAGTGCGCTGTCGTGGAAATTAGCGATTGCCACGTAAAAACTTCGACGGGTGAAGTTCTTCGAGCCCCCCTCGTGATTGATGCGTCAGGAATTTCACCGGAGCACACGACTCATAAAACTTTCGCCGGAGCGCCCTGCGGATGGATGAAGTTTATCGGCTTTGATCTAAAGCTGAAAAAACCGCACGGTCTTCAGCGACCTATCTGGGTGGACGCAACTGTTCCGCAAATGGATGGCCATCGGTACTTCACTTGTCAGCCATGGGATGAATCGCGAGTTTTCGTTCAAGAACAATTTCTCAGTTCGACTCCAGATTTGAATCACGCCAGAATCTCGCGAAGCATTTTGGCGTATGCAGAACGTGCGGGATGGGAGGTTGAATCCATCGAGCGTGAAGAGACCGGTTGTCGCCCAATGCCCATGCACTCTTTAAGTTTCGACAAAACTCCAAAAGTCCTCGAAGTCTCTGGCGAAGACTTTGAAGACGAATCTCCGATCGCAATTTCGTCTCGCTTTGGATGGTTTCATTCCTCGACAACTCAGTCGCTTCCGGACGCTGTTCGTCTCGCCGAGTTCATCAGCTCGCTTGAGCAACTGCGAACAGGACCTGCACGAGCGGATCTTCGAGATTACCGAAAGAATTGGATTGAGCAGCAGACATTTTACCGCCGACTCAACAGACTAATTTATCGCGCGGTTGAGCCTTCGCTTCGCTATCAGATTATGGAACGATTCTATGGCCTCCGGGACGATGTTATCTCGCGCTACTTTGCTGGAATGTCAGACCGTGCGGACAGACCAAAAATCATGGGAGCAAAACCCTTCGTCCGACCAGGCCGTGCAACAAAAAATTGGGCGGATGATTCCGCGACGACACCTTCCGCTGAAACGGCAAAATTGCCGGCGGAGATATAAGATGCGACTGGAGGCCTCAGTTCTTCGAACTCACCTTCGAAGACAAAACTTCACAGTCTACGCGCTCACCCGCCTCATGGCGCCCGAGCAACGTGAGGGGATCGAGGCTCTACTTCTCTTTATTGAAATTTTAAGGCACTCGGTCGATGCGGCAGGAACTCGGGATGAAGCCCTTCGCTCCGTGGGAGATTTAGAAATTCTCTTCGGCCAAGGCGAGACTCATACGGCTCTTGTCGACCAGCCAAAATTCTACGGGATTGTCGATTCCAATCCTAACTTCGGACTCGCTTGGGAAGCATGGTGTTCTCTTGAAGAAGCCTTCGGTCTTCCGCGAGCAACGGCTCTCGACTTTATTGAAGGACTTCGTTTTGATTCGGAAAACCGTCGGATTGAGAGCCTCGAGGCTCTTTTAAACTATGCCTTTCTTACCGGCGGAATTTTCGGAGGCGCCATCAGTCGCATTCTCGATCTGGATGCATCCTTTACCCAGGCGGCCGTTGATGGCGCCAGCAGTGCTCGACTTACATCGCTAACGCGCAACTATCGCCACGATATCGAACTCGGCCGAAGTCGCATGCCTGTGGAAGTGATCTCAAATTCGGCCGACGTTCTGTTTCGATCTTTCAAAGACTCTCTACCGAAAGTTTCACTGAAGTATCGGCTGGTTTTTACGATCGCGCTTATTCTCCACCGCGAAAAGGCCAGCGCCATGCTCTCAACTATTGACCGAACCGCCGACGCTTTAATTCTTGTGTGTGCTCGAAGGATTTCCGAAGTTTTTCGTCGGTCTAAAAACCAAGCGAACGGGCCACTCGCGGCTTCGCCACTTGCAGCCTCAATTGATCGTTCGCTAGCTTTAAAGAATCAAAGTTTGCGCCTTAAGAGCAAGCCAACGAATGACCACACGCCGGACACACCCAACACGTCCCGCTGACCACCGTCGGGTACGAGCACACGGAGCAAAGTCCGAAGGACCTCACTCGATTTAAATCTTTAGGACCACCCTTAGAAACAGATCCAGCGCCAGAACGCATCAGTGGCTGTGCGCTTTTGGATTGATCGCGGTAAACAGCGACTGCCTTCAAACCTAATTCCCAGCCTCGAAGAAAAACGGCTTCGATATCTTCTACAGTGGCGGACGCTGAAAGGTTCACTGTTTTTGAAATAGCACCACTCAAAAACGGCTGAACCGCCGCCATCATTTGCAAATGGCCTTCCGGAGAAATCTCTCCAGCACACTTAAACACATCGACGTGCTCGGTCCTGACTCCGGAATTTTCGACAGCAACACCGCTTTCGATTTTTTTCCGGATGGATTCGACCTCGACTTTCGAATATCGAAAAGTTTCAAGCGCGCGAGACACAGATTGATTCACAATCTCAAGACGTCCCCCGCCAGACAATGTTTTCGTTTTCACCAAGGCGAAATCGGGTTCAATTCCCGTGGTGTCACAATCCATCATAAAAGCGATGGTCCCCGTCGGAGCAAGCACTGTGACTTGCGAATTTCGAAAGCCATGTTTTAAGCCGCGCTCGTAGGCCGTGGACCACGAGATCTTCGAAGCCTCCAAAATATCCGACGCCAGAATATCCAAAGAAAGTGGTATAGCGCTCAACGCGCTTCGATGCTGATCGATAACTTTCATCATGCTTTGGCGATTTTCGGAAAACCCCTCAAAGGCTCCCTGAGACTCGGCCAACCCAGCACTCGCCAAGTAGGCTTCGCCCGTCATTAACGATGTTACGGCGGCGGCCCAGGATCGGCTCTTCTCGCTATCATAGGCCAGGCCTTGAGCCATCAGCGCAGCACCAAGATTCGCAAAGCCTAATCCCAAGGGACGATAGCGATGTGAATTTTCCGCGACCAGCTCGCTGGGATAGCTTGCGAAATCCACCAACAGATCTTGCGCGACGATCAGAGTCCGCACGGCTTGCTTAAACTCCTCGATCGCAAAAGAGCCGTCGCGATTCAAGAACTTCAGCAGATTGAGCGAAGCCAAATTGCAGGCCGTATCATCCAAGAACATGAACTCGGAACAAGGATTCGACGCACGTATTGGCGCTGTCGTCTGACATGTGTGCCAACGTTGAATTGAATTTTCATATTGAATTCCTGGATCTGCGCAAAGCCACGCCGATTCCGCTATAGAACGAAGAACTTCTCTCGCGGAAAAAGTCTCTACGACGTGTCCCGTTGTTCGCGCACGAGTCGACCACGGAGCACCACTTTTTACGGCTTCAAAAAAATTATCCGTCGCTCGCACGGAGTTGTTCGAATTCTGGCCCGAGACTGTGCGGTACGCTTCACCGTCCATTCCCCCAGAAAAACCAGCCGCAATTAGCGCCTGCGCTTTCGCTTCCTCTTTTGCTTTCCAGCGAATGAAATCTAAAATTTCAGGATGATCCAAATCTAAACACACCATCTTCGCCGCTCGGCGGGTCGTCCCGCCCGACTTCGTCGCACCCGCCGCACGATCAAAGACCTCAAGAAAACTCATTAGCCCCGAACTTGCTCCGCCACCCGACAGGGTCTCTTGCCGTCCGCGAATTTTTGAAAAATTCGTTCCCGAACCGCTACCGTATTTAAAGAGACGCGCTTCTTTTTTGACGAGATCAAAAATCGAGTTCAAATCATCATCGATGCTTTGAATAAAACACGCCGAACTTTGCGGGCGCTCAAAACCATTTTGCATCGGAACGGCGCGGTCTTCATCAAAGTCCCAGGCCCAGTTGCCCGGGTTACCCACGACTTTGTAGCTCTGCCAAAGCCCACAATTAAACCAGACCGGTGAATTGAAGGAGGCTCGTTGGTCGATGATGAGACTGGTCAGATGATCTGCAAAATTTTGCGCGTCTTGCTTCGTTTCAAAAACCTCACGCGCCAAACCAAAACTGCAAATCGCATCGACCACACGAAAAATCAGCGCTCGAACGCTTGTTTCGGCCGTTCCGTCGGGTAAAGATTTTCTGAAATATTGGCGAGCGACGATATTAACGGCCTGGTCACTCCAACTCAGAGGGGCTTCGACAGAGGCAATATTGTGCAGTACCTCTCCGTTCAGGCCCAAAATACGGCTGGCGCGAGAGCCCCATTGGGTCGATCGAAGCGTATCTTGAACCTTCGGATCAACGTCAAATTTGAGTTTCACCCGCAAACCTCCCCCATGCCATTCTGGATCACGGTTTCAGTCGAGACAAGGGCTCGCGGAGATGGCCCAGGCAAAGGCTCACCCACGATCGCCAGCTTCGTTTTAGTGAATTCTGGCATTTTATGACTGAAATCTCGGGCCGATTTTGGTAAGCTATGTTCTATGGTCCAGGTTAGCGAATCAGCAGCAAAACAGATCCAGCGCCTTAAACAAGAATCCACCTCGCCGGTCGACGGTTTTTTGCGCGTTAAAATTATCCCGGGCGGTTGCTCGGGAATGTCCTATAAACTCGACTTCGATAGTCAGGTGGGGCAGGACGACAAAGTTTTTGAGAACTTCGGCACTCAAGTCGTCATCGATAAAAAAAGCTTCCTGTACGTTGCCGGCATGACTCTCGATTTCGAAGGCGGCCTCAACGGAAAAGGCTTCGTCTTCTCAAATCCCAACGCCTCAAAAACCTGCGGCTGCGGCTCCTCGTTCGGCGTCTAAAACTCCAAGCCAATAACGAAACCGGTGCCAGGCCCTTCCAATGAGAGTGGCGCCTTCCCCATTTTCGCGACCTCCCCATCGGGAAGCCCGCGCAAGCGCGGGCCGAGGGCCCGGAAGGCCCGAGCGGATGGGGCGAGGGCAAGGACGGCCGTGTCGCGGAAATGGGGAAGGCGCCGCGTTTACTCTAGGATTCGCAGCCGATCTTCCAACTCATTTCGATCTTCAGCTTGCAGTGGAAAATGCACTTCTAAAACTTTGGCCATTGTACCGACCGCATCGACGTATCCCTGACCCATTTGCCCGTTTCGAATGGCTCCCAGAAGTCTCGTCAAAGTTTCAGTCCAAAGTTTCGGATCGACTTTATCGATCACAGCTTGATCGGCCAAAATCACAGCTCGGTGCTCAAGCATCGAAACAAACAATAAAACCCCACTTCGCGATTTTGTAGAACGAAGGTCCGAGGCAAAAAACTCAAGCTCAGCACGATGCTCGCTCTCAAGAGTTTGATCGGAAACCGGAAATACAAATCGATGAGCTGCATCGAAACCCGAAAGCCATGTCGAGAGCAACCACGCTGCCAGAAATGCAACGCCACCGACCGCAATTTCCACGAAAATCGCAAGAACAGTGTGAAGCTCGGTCGATGGCCAAAGCCCTACCGCCGTAAGAATCCGATCAAGAATCAACTCGTCAAGTCCGCCGATCAACGAAAGCCCCATGGCACCGGTGATCCCAAAAAGACCAAAGCAAATCCAAAAAAGAATTCGGTCCCCCGTCGCCTTCAATGTTGAACGATGAACAATCATCGGGACAATCTCTGCCGATGTTCTTTTTTCTGCCGCTTTCACGGCCGCTTCGATGCGACCAACTTCTTCAAGCGAGAGTGAGTCTTCAAGCCAAACTGGAAGTTCCGCGATCATTACCAACCTCCCGATGCGCCGCCGCCCGAAAATCCGCCGCCGCCGCCAGACCAACCACCGCCACCGCCACCCGAAAATCCACCGCCCCGCCCCGAAGAGAGCGCGGCTCCCGCCAATGCTCCCAGCAGTCCGGATCGCCGACCCCGACGCGTTGAAAAAATAAAAAATACGATGGCTAGAATTAAAATTGGAAGCGGAAGGCCACCCTCGCGCTTGGATTTCGTTCTCTGAACTCTTGAAGGTATTTCGCCCAATGAAGCCACGGACTCCGGAGCAATTTTCGAGAGTATGGCACCAACACCCAACAAAATTCCGTCGCTTGGCTTTCCTGCACGGAAGTACGGAGTCACGAGATCGTCGATAATGCGTTTACTTTCGACATCGGTCAAAACACCCTCAAGGCCCTGGCCGACTTCAACCCGCAATCGTCGGTCACTCATCGCAATCAGAAACAAAAGACCGTCGTCGCGCTTTTGATCGCCAATCTTCCAAGCATCGGCAATTTGAATCGCAGCCGCTTCAATCGGTGTTCCGTTCAGAGTGTCGACGGTAACGACGTTGACTTGCGGTCCACCGCGCTCTCTTAACGCTCGAAGTGTCGCCTCAATTCTCATCCGATGATCTGGATTTAAAATTTCGGCGCCATCCACAACGGGCCCCGTCAGCGGCGGGACTTGAAACTGAGCCCACGCTACTGAAAATGACAACGAAGCTACCAGCAGTCCGCCGATGAGACCAACCACGCCCTGGAAGACCGCCGAAGGGGCGCGCGAACCGCCGCGAAACATTAGAACTTCACCGCAGGAGCTTTTTTCTCTTCCTCGGTCATGTCCGCTCCAAACTGCGGCATCGGCTGGTGTTTAAACATCAGCGTGTTCGTGAGGCTCGTCGGAAACACCGTGACCAGATTATTGAAACCTTTGATCGATTCAATGTAGCGCTGACGAGCAATTGTGATCCGGTTCTCGGTGCCTTCAAGTTGGGCTTGAAGATCGCGAAAGTTCGCATTGGATTTTAGGTCAGGATAATTTTCGGTAACCATCATGAGACGCCCCAATGCCTGCGACAGCTGCCCTTGAGCTTGAGAGAATTTCGCAAGGTCTTCAGGACTCACCTTCGACGGATCAATATTGACCGATGTCGCTTTCGCACGAGCTTCCGTGACGGCGACAAGCGTCGAGTTTTCCTGCTTGGCGTAACCCTTCACGGTTTCAACAAGGTTTGGAACTAGATCCGAACGCCTTTTGTACTGGTTCATAACTTCAGCCATCGTCGCATCGACATCATTCTTCGCCATCGGAATCGACTGAAGCCCGCATCCCGTCAGACCAGCGGCGACAAAAACAGCAACGAGACCACTTAAAACCTTCGAATAAAGACTCATTCTAAAACCCATGTCTAAAGTTCCTTTCGTACGACCAAAAAGCAGGTGTACGTTTCTTGTTTTCTTACTATCACACCAGAACACATCTGCACACACCGGGAGAACATGTGGTCAAAATCGAAGCTGTCTACCAGGGCGAGAAACATTCTCAGGTGACTCACGAACCATCACGCGCCGTTCTAGAAACAGATGCTCCAAAAGACAACAACGGTCGGGGCGAGTCATTTTCGCCGACAGACTTGGTCGCCGCAGCCCTAGGCTCATGCCTGCTCACCGTGATGGCCATCAGTGCCGAGCGAGAAGACATCGACATGAAGGGAGCGAAATCGGAAGTGATCAAGGAGATGGCAGCAAATCCACGCCGAATTTCTTCGCTCACTGTGAAAGTCGAAATGCCGTCGACGGTTCCTTTTTCGGCTCGAGAAAAACTAGAAACCATCGCGCGCACGTGTCCCGTTGCCAAAAGTCTTTCGGAAGGCCTCGAAGTCAATATGCAGTTCACTTGGCTTTAACAGCGGGGCCATCATGCTAACGCCAGAGCTTCAAGCTTTTCTTCATCAGCAAATTCCTTTGAGCCAAGCGCTTGGCGCTGGAGTCCAAAAATCCGACGACGAGAGCGCCGAAGTATCTGCCCCTCTCGCACCAAACAGCAATCACCTTGGGACCGCTTTTGGCGGAAGTCTCAGCGCGCTTTTAATTTTGTCAGGTTACACATGGCTTTTTCACGCGATGTCGGCGCGAGGACACAAGTGCCACGTCGTTTTGAAACGCAGCGAAGTCGACTACGTAAAGCCGGTCACGTCGGCGATCCTCGCGACCGCGAAAGCTCCGGCTCAAAAAGATTTCGAGATGTTCTTAAAAACCTACGAGAAAAAAGGTATCGCCCGAATCAGCATCTTGGCCACGATCTCGGACTCAGAATCCTCGATCGCTGCTCGCTTCCTGGGAGAATTTGTCGCAACTGCGGCGACAGAATCTCATCTGGGCTGAGGAGACTCACACCCAACCATGACGAACTGGCCATTGATGTAGGCTTTGAGATCAATCCGCCCCATAAGATCTTTTCCCTCAAAATCAACTGCCATAGTCCCATGAGGAAAGCTCCGCGAAAACTGCATCGACAGAAATCGACTCGTACGCTTTCAGCTCGCGTTCAAAAATCGACTCCACATTCTTTGGCTCAACACCGAGGACGTAATGGTCCTTCGGCCCCAACGGTCCCCAGATCTCGGGCTTCGCTCGGCCCATCAAGGTCAAAGTTTTAGTTCCAACACTGGCCGCGATGAACTGCACCGAACTCGTATTGGTCACCAGAAATTCGGCGCCTGAAATAACATTATAGAGGTCCGCAAGCGACGCCGGCTGGTGCATTTGAAACTCACCTTCCGCCACTTCGCGCAGCCACTGAGTTTCATTCGGAGCCCCCACTATCAGCGGCGTCATCGAACCGAAAACCGGATGGCCCCGAAGACGCCGCAAAAGATGTCTGAAATTTTTTGTCGGCCACGCTTTTTCACGGCGTGACGACGTGGGATTCACAACAAAGTACCGGCCGACGCTCAAGGATTCGCGAACCGCATTTCGATCAAATCGCCTTGGCGCAGGCAGCCCCACCTCGCGCCATTTCTGAATTCTCGGGCTTAGCGAAATTCGCTCTTTCAACGAGTGCCCGCGAAACATCGAATCACCTTTGAAGCTCGCCTCCGCCTCATCCATCAAAAGCAACGGGACATCACGCTCGTGAATCAAAGGATCTTTTCCATCATGCGGCGCTCGCCGATTGTAGATCAACCGCGCAAGGCCCTCCGCCGATCCCCAGCGTTCGGGAACTTGCGCCCAAAAAGCCGCAAAGCCCTGGCGCGGAGAATCCACGCGAGAATTGAAAACCACATCACACGACTTCAGTTCCTGGCGGAGTTTGCGAGTCGCGACCTTCTCCCACACCAACGGACTTGGCGCGACCCCAAGTTCATGGATCTCAGCCACCGTCCCGCGCTTTTCGACAACCACGATGCGGTCGATCTGCGGCCAAAAACCCGGCTCGATCAGTTGAAGCCAAAGCCTCGAGCCAACCACAGAGACCTTTGCGTCGGGCCAGGCCTCCAGTGTTTCACGTAGCGATGCAAGGCCGACCAAAAGGTCACCCAAAGCCCCGATACGTATCCACCCCACGCGCCGCACAAATCCTCCCCGAACGCTTTCCTAACCACTAAACCAAAGAAGTACTGAATTTGAAATCTCAAAAGAGGCGCGCGTGACGACACCAATCCCCTTTCATGCACCGACGCTCTCGGATCTCGAAAAGTCCTACGTACTGGAAGCGCTCACGTCCGGAAAACTGGCCGGGGATGGTCCTTTCACAAAACGTTGCCACGAGTGGCTGAACGCCAATTTAAAATCTTCACACACGCTTCTGACTCACTCCTGCACGGCGGCCTTAGAAATGGCGGCGCTACTTTGTGATCTGAAGCCCGGTGATGAAGTGATCATGCCGTCTTATACGTTCGTCTCAACAGCCAACGCCGTCGCGCTTCGCGGAGCCACCCCGGTTTTTGTCGATATCCGACCCGACACTCTCAATATCGATGAGAAAAAGATTGAGGCAGCGATCACGTCCAAAACGCGAGCGCTTTTCATTGTTCACTATGCCGGTGTCGCGGCCGAGATGGATACGATCCTAGCTCTCGCAAAAGAGCGACGCCTCAAAGTCGTCGAGGATGCGGCCCAGGGCCTCATGGCCTCCTACAAAGGACGACCGCTCGGAACGATGGGTGACTTCGGAGCTTTGAGCTTTCACGAAACGAAAAATATCGTCTCCGGCGAAGGAGGCGCATTGATCACTCGCGATGAGGCCCCCGCAGCCCGTGCGGAAATCATTCGTGAAAAAGGAACCAATCGCAGTCAGTTTTTCCGCGGACAAGTTGATAAGTACACTTGGGTTGATCTGGGATCTTCGTTTCTTCCCAGTGATCTTCTGGCCGCTCTTCTTTTGGCGCAGCTCGAGCGAGCGAAAGAAATCACGAAAGTGCGTTTCACGCTTTGGAGCACCTACCACCAAGAACTGAAACCTCTCGAATCTCAAGGGATCGGTTTACCGACGATTCCCAAAGAGTGTGAACACAACGCCCACATCTTTTCTCTGATCACAAAATCCCTCGATGAGCGAACGAAACTGATTTCCTTTTTGAAGGAGCTCGGGATCGCAGCGCCGTTTCACTACGTTCCTCTTCACACAAGCCCGGGCGGCAAGAAATTTGGGCGAGCCCACGGCGACCTCTCACAAACGGTGGACCTCTCAGAACGCCTCGTCCGACTTCCCCTGTTTTCAACTCTCACAAACCAAAACCAAGTCGTGGAAGCCGTCTTAAAATTCTACGGCCGCCGCGGATGAAGCTTCTTCACGTCTATCAAAGCCCCAGTTTTTCCGGAGCCGAAGCGTACGCCGTGGAAGTGGCCGAACATCACGCGACGGCAAAGGACGAGGCAGGCCGTGCCTTGAACGACGTGACTTTCCTCGTAAAAAAAGAAGCACCACTTTACCAAAGAATCAAATCTCTCAATACAACCATTCGATTTGGCATTTCTATTGGCACTTCTTTCGGTGAGATCGATCCACTGAACTTCGATGCGATCATTCTTCATTCGACGCAAGAGCTGAAACGTCACTGGCCTGCGCTCGCGCTTTCAAAAATAAAAGCAAAGCTCACGGGGCGCAAAACTCCGAAGGTCGTTCTGTACACGCACATCTGGATCAGCCATTCTAAAGTGGACCCTCTTCACGCGCTTTCTTACTCTGTCCTCGACCGCGTCTGGTGCTCGTCGCAAGCTTCAAAAGAAACGCTCGAACGAAATCTCCCGATCGCCTCGAAGAGAATCGATGTCGTTCGTTACGGTCGCCGCACGGATCTATTTTTAGAAAATCTCCAAACGAAATCAGACGCACGAGCGAAGCTTTCAATTCCCGAGGACGCTCTCGTCATCGGCACAATGTCTCGGGTGGATGAAGGCAAAGGAAGTCGCGAGCTCTTTGAAGCCGTCACGGACCTCATGCAGTCGCGGTCAGACATTCACTTTCTGATGATTGGTCCACCGACCGACGGAGACCCCAAGGCCTCAGACCTCGACCGCGAGCTCACCGAGGCCGTCAGCCGAATGAGTCTTGTGATACGGTCTCGGATTCACAAGATCGGGCGCCTTGAGGCCGGAAGTACTTATCTATCGGCCTTCGATCTTTTTGTTTTAGCCACCTACAAAGAAAATTTCGCGCTCACACTTCTTGAATCACTTCTCGCAAAAGTCCCATGCCTTGCGACAGACAGCGGTGGATCTCCGGATGTGATTCGTCCACACACAACGGGTTGGCTATTTTTGCCGGGATCCACCGACTCGCTTCGGTCGACACTTCTCACGGCCATCGACCAAAAAGAAAAGTGGGCGGAATTCGGAAATAACGGTCACCACCTTGTCCTAGAAAATTTCAATTTTGAAACCGTGATGCGCGATCTCGACCAAAAGCTTCGAGCGCCGTAGAATTTTTCCTTCTAAAGCTTTAGAAAATACTCTGACCGAATTGCGGTGCGGCCGACTCGCCTCGCTGTGCTCATCGAAGCTTGATTTCCCGAATCAATCGTTCCCCAAATGAGCTCGACTTCGCGAGCCAACGTCTCCTTTGAATCGCGAGCCAACGTCCCCTCTGAATCGCGAGCCAACGTCCCCTCTGAATCGCGAGCCAACGTCTCGACAAACTTTCGCTGCAGCGCCGCTGCCAATCCTTGACCTCTAAACGGCGGAACTAATAGCAGCTCGGTCATATAGGCACCGGTGCGCCCCAATAGCGCCCGGCTCTCGGCCGCAATTAAACCTGCAACTTTTTCGTCGATTCTTACCTGAAAAATCCATCCATCGTTCGCACAGGCCCGAAGATCAGACCGATCAGTGATGGGAACCCATTTTCTCAAGCTCGGACGTTCAAGGTGAAAATCTCGATACGCTGACTCGTACCAAGAGTATCTCGACTCAATATCAAATGGCTCAAAGGAGATCCGTTCAAATCCGACAGGCCTTGGACGATTTAGAATTTCAGACAGCTTACCTACGACAACACGTCTCGCTAGCCTGAGGTCGCCCACGATGTCCTCCGGCACGACCGACGGTTTCAGCGCGAGACTCAAACCCTTTGGGCGGAACATCGAAAATCTCGCTCGCGCTAAATCTGCGAGAATCGAAAGGTCTTGAATGGTTGGTGCGAAAGAACTCATTACATGAACGAACGGCTCATCACGATGGCCCGACAGGTGACGAATACCGGCCAGAATTAGCTTTCCATTCGCGAGCCAATAAAACTTCTCCAAATAATCCGAAGAAACTGTTCCGGGTATGGCGAAGTGCTCATGCCTTTGCTCCAACGTCGCTGGATCATTCAATGATAGAAGGTCGTCAATCTCCAAAGAAGCGATCGACGCTGCCTCTTCCGGAGAAAACGCAGGAGGCACTGCCCCGAGCCCACCGAGGTCATACAGAACATCGAACAACTCGCGCGCAAAAAGTTGCTTTTCGTCGAGCTGAAGAGAGGTTACCCCAAAACTTCCTTTACAGCTTTAATCACACGCTCAATGTCCGCATCGGGCATGTCTGCGTAAAGCGGAAGACTTATGCAAGACTTCGAAGCTTTTTCCGTTTCTGGAAGATTGTATCGATCCCTAAGCTCTCGATACACCGGCTGATGATGAAGCGGCGACGGATAATGGACGGACGTTGGAACGCCTTTTTCTTTCAAGGCTTTCGCAAAAGCGTCTCGGTCTTGAACCAAAACCGTATACTGCGCCCACACTGATTGCCGATCACTCATCACTTTCGGCGTTACAAGCTTGGCACCCATTCCGGCGAAGGCCTCGCTATACATCCCAGCCACTCGCTGACGCCGTTCGATCTCCCATCCATAGCGTTTCAACTTCTCGATCAAGATCGTGCACTGAAGAGTGTCGAGACGACCGTTGATTCCGATCGCGACGTGATGATACCGGGACTCCTGGCCATGGACGCGAATGATCGCCATTTTTTTATAGAGCGCTTCGTCGTTCGTAAAAACAGCCCCACCGTCGCCGTAACATCCGAGCGGCTTGGCTGGGAAGAACGACGTTGCACCGATCACTCCAAGCGCTCCGCTGCGGCAGCCCGAGCACTTCGAGCCCTCAGCGGCGTTGCAACCCGCGCAACGTAATCCCGCGGGGTAATTGTAGACGGCACCAAAACTTTGAGCGGCGTCTTCAACCACAGGAATTCCGTGCGTCTTCGAAATTTTCTCAAAAGCCGCAAAATCCGCCGGCTGACCGTAAAGCGAAACAGGCATGATCGCCTTTGTCTTTTTCGTGATCATCGCTTCCGCTTTTAGGGGATCCAAGTTGTAGGTGACTGGATCGATATCAGCAAAGACCGGCGTTGCTCCGACGAGCGAAATCACTTCAGCCGTCGCGAAAAAAGAAAACGAAGTCGTGATCACTTCATCACCAGGACCAATGCCGAGCGCCATCAGCGCCATCACAAGAGCATCCGTTCCGCTCGCTGCCGTCAGGCAATACTTCGTGCCCGCAAAAGCCGCGAGCGCTTTTTCACACTCTTCAACCTCAGGTCCTAAAATAAACTGTCCGTGCTCAAGAACCGTCTTAATTCTCGCATTGATCGCGGTTTCCATGGATCGGTATTGAGGCTTTAAATCTAAGTATGGAACGGCCTGTCCGGACATCGCAAAGCTCCCTGCCCCCTCGATTCCTGAGTCGGGCTCAAATGATGACGTGGATATTGACCTAAGCCGGACTTGCCGTCAATGCGTCGCGCCGACCCATCAGACATGGACGCGGCGTTGCGGCCGGGCGCTGCGAGCCAAACGTTGCGAACGGGAGATTGCCATAGAGCGCCCCCCGTGGCTAACCTTGGGCGCATGACATTTTTATTGAAGCAAATATTCAGTTTCTTGAAACTTCTGAACTCCGATACCGGCAGCAATCAAATCGCCAGCGGCATTGCCTGTGGTCTGATTCTCGGGTTCGCTCCCGCTCTTTCTATTCAAACGTTTTTTGTGATTGCGGTGATTTTTCTCTTCCGAATTCAAATTGGCGCCGCGATGATTTTCGCTTTTTTCTTTTCGTTTGTCGCCTGGGTGGTCGACCCGATTTCTCACGAACTAGGGATGACCGTTCTCGAGATGGAGTCCCTTCGTCCCCTGTTCACTGAAATGTACAATATGCCGATAATTCCATTCACGAAGTTCTACAACTCAATCGCAATGGGTTCGGCCATCGTGAGCCTTGCACTTGCTCCCTTCGTGTTTGTCGGTTCAAAAATCCTTATTCAGAAATATCGAGACACTGTCGTTGCTCGCTTCAAGGAAACAAAGCTTTGGAAGGCCGTGAAAGCGACAAGCTTCTACAGCTTCTACGCTAAATACGACGAGCTCTACGGCGCCTAAATCTCGGCTCGCAAATTTCTCAAGGATTAAAAAATGACAAACGTAACAGCAAAGAACGACAAGACCTCCTCCGCAAAGACTCCTAAGAAAAAGGGCCCCATCCGATGGGAAGCCATCGTGCCTCTCACCGTGATCGTTGCGCTGATTTGGGCCTACTTCTTTTTCTTCTTCGATTCGCACGCACGGCGCGCGATCGAGTACGTCGGCACCCAAGCCAACGGAGCCGAAGTTAACATTGCGGACCTCAAAACAAGCTTCTGGAGTGCCTCGCTCGATGTTCGAGGGATCCAGATCACGAACGCTGAAGCCCCAGAAAAAAACGTCGTTGAATTCGGATCCATGCGTTGGGAAATGCTTTGGGATGCCCTCCTGCGAGGCAAAGTCGCCATCGAAGACGCCAGCATCCTCGACATCCGGATCGGCACTGTTCGAAAAAAGCCGGGCCGAGTTCTTCCGCCCGATCCTCCTGGGGAATCAACGTTTCAAAATCTCAAAGAGGACGCTCTGGAGAATGCCAAAAAGGAATTTAGCCAAAACGTCCTCGGCGACGCAGCGGCCCTTCTTCAAGGCGCCGACCCGGCGGCACAATTAACGTCGATCGGAACAGAACTTAAAAGCTCGCAGCGAATTAAAGATCTCGAGAGCGAATTTCAAAAAAAGCAGGCCGAGTGGAAGGAGCGCATCGCAAAGCTTCCAAAAAACGAGGATTTCCAAGCCATTGAAAAACGCGCAAAAGCCATCAAACTCGACGGCTTTTCAAACCCACTCGAAGTTCAAAAGTCGCTTCAGGAAATCGACCAGCTCGTAAAAGAAGTTGATAGCAAAGCGAAAGAAGTCAAAACGACAGGGCAAGCCGTCGGCAGCGAAATGAACATCATGAAATCAAGCGTCGACCAGCTTAAGAGCTTCGTCGATCAAGATATCAAAGATCTTCAGATGCGATTAAAAATTCCGTCGCTCGACGCAGCTTCTATCGCAAAATCGATCTTTGGGCCCATGATCTTATCTCGTGTTGTTCAGGCAGAAAAATACATGACCAAAGCACGTCAGTTCATGCCGCCAAAAAAATCAGCCGAAGAAAAAGCCGAGTTCGAAAAGCCACGCCCCAGAGAACGCGTCGACGGGAAGAACTACAAATTCGGACGGCCCAAGGCGTATCCAATGTTTTGGCTCAAAAAAGCGACGCTTTCGTCGAAAGAAACTCCCGACGGACCTTCCGGAGATCTGAAAGGGGAAATTCGCAATCTCACAGATGACCAACCAATGCTGGGTCTCGCAACGACGCTGTCTTTCGAAGGCCGTTTCCCTTCGTCTCGAATCGAAGATGTTAAAGGTCTTGTCACCATCGATCATCGCACCGAAGATCCGGTTGAGAGCCTCGACCTGAGTGTCGGTCGATTTCCGATCACCGAGCAGAAGCTGATTCAAAGCGAAGACGTTCAGCTGGGATTCAAAGAGGCCACCGGTTCAAGCCGCATCCGAGCCGAGCTTCGCGGCCAAGCCATCGCAATGACGATTCAGTCCTCGTTTGAAAAAATAAATTATGAGGCGTCGGCCAAAGCACCAATGGTCGACGAAATTATCAAAGCCATCGTGGGCGACGTACCGAAGGTCACTCTGAATGCCGGAGTGAAAGGAACTTGGACTTCACTCGATTTCGACTTTGATTCCAACCTTGGCGGCGAACTTCAAAAAGGATTCGAGAAGCAGCTGCAGCTTAAAATCAATCAAGCCAAAGCGAAAATTCAGAGCATGATCGACGACGTCATCGGGAAAGAAAAAGACAAACTTCTCGGGTCCTTCTCGTCCAGTTCCGGCGACATTACCAAAGTGCTTCAGGGTAAAGAAAACGCCGTGAACGAGCTTAAAAACAAGCTCGAACAAGAAAAGAACAAAGCCATCGGCGCTCAAAAATCGAAGCTCCAAAACGAAGCCGGCAAGGCCGTCGAAGACCTAAAAAAGAAGTTCGGGTTCTAAATGTATCGCTGCGCCGGGGCCCAGCCCGGCTGCGCTGCGGTTCGCACGCCGGCTCACCGATTTATTGCGGTTTTTCTTCGGCGAGGGACTTGAAGTAGTCGATAGCGTTTGGCGTTGCCCAATCTTCGATACCTAAAACTTTTCGAATGAGCTTTCGGTCGCGGCCGACGATGTAGCTCTCTGGAAGCTTTCCGACCGCGTAGGTGTTCATCACCTTCTTGTCCTTATCCCAAAGGACCTCAAATCCCGGCTGAGGAACCTTGAAGAGCTTTGCAAACGCCCTAAGGTCCTTCTCGTCCTCATCCATTGAAACCGCGACGATCGTAAGCTTTCCGTTCAGCGCTGAAACAAGCTTCAGCATCGACGGAAACTCCTCCACACACGGCGCACACCAAGACGCCCAGAAATTTACGATGACAACCGGTGTGTCGATGGTCGCAAGATCGAAGGGTCGCCCAGCGAGGTCGACCGCCTCGATCGCGGGAATTCCTTCCTTTTCAAACTGCTCCACGTACTCGTAAGACTTTGGAAGCTTGTTAGCGTCAAACTTCGTCTTTAACGCCCACCAGACCCCCGCCAACGCCACGACAAAGACGACAAATGCCAAACCCCAAGTCGCAGCCGAACTCTTCTTCTTCACAGCCATTTTGCTCACTTTGGTCTCCTCGTCGAATCAGCCCCAGGAAAAAAAAAGGCCGGGTCACCCCAGCCTTTCCTACATCGACTTTGCTAAAAATCGAATTGGAATCAAACCTGCCTGGTTTCGAATTCCAATCTGACTTTCGTCAGAGCGACTTTTACTTCTTCTTTTTCTTAGCAGCCAAAACTGCGCGCGCTTTCCCCTGAAGCTTGCGAACACGTTTCTTCTTCGCATCAGCCGCTTTCGAGGCTGTACGTTTTTTCGCTGCAACAGCTTTTTCGTCAACCTTCGCAAGAGCTTCTGCCTTCTCGGCCGCGTTGAAGTCTACGAACTGGATGTAAGCCATTTCTGCGCTGTCGCCCGGTCGCATGCCCAACTTCAGAATGCGAGTGTAACCACCCTCACGATCCTGAAAGCGAGGAGCGATGTCCGACATGATTGTCGCCACGACTCCCTCGTTGGGATAACGCGCGAGAAGCAAGCGGCGAGCATGAAGCGTTTGCTTCTTACCCACAGTGATTGCTTTCTCAACGTGACGGCGCAGCTCTTTCGCTTTTGCCAAAGTTGTTTTGATACGACCGTGCTCGACAAGCGAGTTCACAAGTCCGCGCCAGAGTGCCTTGCGCGGCCCTGTTTTACGGCCAAAATGTTTTACACGTGCATTGTGTCTCATCGTTATGCGTCCTTACGCGGAATCGCTGTGTTCGGATCCCAACCCTGAGGAGGCCACCCGTCGATTTTCATACCGAGGTGAAGGCCCATCTCCGTCAAGATCTCTTTGATCTCGTTGAGCGATTTGCGTCCAAAGTTTTTTGTTTTCAACATCTCAGCTTCACTGCGAGAAACGAGTTCTCCGATAAATCGGATATTCGCGTTCTTTAAACAGTTCGCCGAACGAACAGAAAGCTCAAGATCATCCACCGAACGGAACAAATTCTCGTTCAGAACTGGTGATGACTTCACTTCTTGTTCTTCTGTCGGCTCCATGGCCTCATCGAACGTCAAGAAAATCTGAAGCTGTTCCTTCATGATTTTCGACGCCAAAGCGACCGCTTCTTCTGGCTTTAACGAACCATCTGTCCAAGCTTCGAATGTCAGAGCATCGTAATCCGTGCGCTGAGCAACTCGTGCGTTAGAAACATGATAGTTCACTTTGCGAATCGGGCTGTAGAGAGCGTCCACACCAATGAAGCCAACCGGCAATTGGTGAGAATTCTCGTCAGCAGAGACGTAGCCGCGACCGAACGTTACGAAAAGCTCGGCGCTGAACGTCGCGTTCGGGCCAAGAGTCGCAATGTGCTGGTCAGGATTCAAGATCTCGACTTTGTCGTTCACTTGAATATCTCGAGCGGTCACAACACCGGGGCCAGTCTTCGTGATACGAAGAGTTTGAGCCTCCGGGCTGTGCTGCTTGAAACGAAGCTGCTTCAGATTCAAAATAATATCTGTAACGTCCTCGCGAACATCCGGCATCGTCGAGAATTCATGAAGAATTCCCTCGAACTTCACTGCCGATACCGCTGAGCCCATCATTGAGCTGAGCAAAATACGGCGAAGCGAATTTCCAAGAGTCACTCCGTAGCCGCGTTCAAGCGGACGGATGATGAACTTACCGTACTCATCCGACAGCGTCTCTCGCTCTACTTCATAGCCCTTGGGCTTGATAAGGTCGCGCCAGAATTTGTAGTAATGCTCTTGCATGCTTCCGTGTGGAACGCCCAGCTGGGCCCCATGGTTATGACCTTGCACTCTTTGTCTCCTAGCCTCATCGATTCATTATTAAATTGAGCTTTGCTGAACCCATCGCCGAAAATCGAAACCGATCCCGACGACTGAAAGCGATTAACGGCAACTGCCATCAACCGCTTCACCGACTCGCGATTAACGCGAGTAGTATTCAACGATCATATTCTCTTCGACAGCCAACGTGATGTTCTCACGGCTTGGGACATCCTTCACAGTGCCTTTGAAAGCACCGTGATCGGCCTGCAACCAATCCGGAATTTCACGCTTCTGCGCGCTCTCGATTCCCGCAAGAACCTTGTTCACGCCACGGCTTCCCTCGCGAACCTCGATCACATCACCCTTTTCAACATTGAAGCTCGGGATGTTGTTTTTCGATCCGTTAACAAGGAAGTGGTCGTGCTTAACAAGCTGACGCGCTTCGCGACGGCTCGATGCAAAACCAAGTGTGTAAACCACGTTGTCGAGACGTGTTTCGAGAAGACGAAGGAGCTCGGTTCCGGTCACACCACGACGACGATCCGCCTCGTGGAAATACTTTCGGAACTGCTTTTCGTAAACGCCGTAGTAACGCTTCGTCTTCTGCTTCTCACGAAGCTGAAGCGCGAATTCCGAGAACTTCAAACGGCTTTGGCCGTGCTGTCCCGGAGGATACGGTCGACGCTCGAACGAGCACTTATCTGTAAAACAACGGTCGCCCTTCAAGAAGAGCTTCACGTTTTCGCGACGGCACAATTTGCAGACGCTTTCGTTAATGCAACTCACAGTTAACTCCCTATATCCAAGTTAGATACGGCGCCGTTTTGGAGGACGGCACCCGTTATGTGGGATGGGAGTTACGTCACGCATAGTAGCGACGCGAATTCCCGCCAACGACAAAGAACGTACAGCGGGTTCACGGCCTGCGCCGGGACCCTTCAAGAAAAGATCGACCGAACGAAGACCTTGTTCCATCGCTTTTTTCGCTGCGTCTTCCGCTGCAACCTGCGCTGCAAACGGAGTTCCTTTTCGAGATCCCTTGAAACCCAAATGTCCCGCGCTCGACCATGCAATCACTTCTCCGACGGGATCCGTGAGCGTCACGATCGTATTGCCGAAACCAGCTTGTACAAAGCACTTGCCGTGGGCGACCGATTTTCTAACTTTTTTCTTACCAGTTTTCTTAGCAGCCATCGGTTATACCGCCTTCTTCTTGTTCGCGACCGTCTTACGTGGACCCTTACGAGTGCGCGCGTTTTGACGAGTGCTCTGTCCACGAACGGGAAGACCTTTGCGATGACGAAGGCCACGGTAGCAACCGAGGTCCATCAAACGCTTGATAGCGAGACCGATATCGCGGCGGAGGTCACCCTCAACCTTGATAGTAGCTTCGAGAAATTCACGAATTTTTGCGATTTGCGCGTCGGTCAAATCATCAGAACGAAGTTCTTTCGGAAGACTTGCGAATTCCATGATTTGTTTCGAACGAGCGATACCCACTCCGTAGATGTACTGAAGTGCAACTTCAACTCTCTTGTTGCGCGGCAAATCAACACCAGCAATACGAGCCATCGATTACCCCTGCCGTTGTTTGTGTTTAGGGTTTTCACAGATCACTCGAATAACCCCTTTTCGTTTGAGAACCTTGCACTTGTTGCAGATCCGTTTGACGGAAGCTCGCACTTTCATATTTTGGCTTTCATTGCGAATGTTTCCTAACTTCTCGAGAATCAGTTGCACTCTCGATCAATTAAAATTCTTGTTTAACTTCAAAAAATCGCCTCTCAACGACTCTTTTACTTTTCGAATTTCCCTACGAGAAAAATCATTTCTGACGTCGCTCTTTCTCTTCGCCTTAAATCCTTAGGTTTTTTGCGACCGTACTTAGTCGATCAAAAAACAGCCGCTAAAGAACAAAACGAAAAGTGAAAAATCCGAAAAATTTAGATCTAAAATCACCGCTCCAGATCGCATTCTAAATCAGTCAAAAACGACCAAAAAAGAATGCGAAACGAAGCCCAGAAAATCTAAACCCAGCGTGCGGTGTTAACAGTCCGATCAGCGGTTGTCCAGCACCGTGCGAGGTCCTTAGCACAATTTTTGCCTGTCCCCCGGTTGCCTGAAAATAAAGCAACTTGGGCGCAAATATATCAAGTCCGGGCCAACAATCTGCGCGCGTAAAAACTTTGAAAGGGCAGGAATCAGATATGAGCGATGAGCCGTTTGTAAATATCTTCCGTCTCGCCCACTCCTGAGACAGTTACAAAACGCCCCTTTTTCGTGAAATAGGCTTTCAATGGCGCTGTTGAGGTTTCGTAGGCCTCGAGCCGGGTCAAAACCACATCTTCTTTGTCGTCCTTGCGCTGCTCGACATTGGCGCCACAGAGGTCACAGATCCCTGCCATCGCGGGCTTCTTAACCAAAGTGTGGTAGGTCGCACCGCAACCGGTACAGACGCGCCGTCCGGCCAATCGCGCAATCAGAACATCCCGTGGGACTTCAAGAAACAATGCTTTGTCGATTTTCAAAGAATTACTCTGAAGCATAACTTCCAAAGACTCGGCCTGAGGGACAGTGCGAGGGAAGCCATCCAAAATAAAGCTCTGCCCGCCGAGATCCTTCAGAACGTCTTCGACCATCCCCACAACGATTTCATCGGGAACAAGGTTGCCTGCATCCATAAAGGATTTTGCCTCAACACCAAGTCGAGTTTCCTGGCGGATATGCTCGCGAAAAATGTCGCCGGTACTAATCTGCTTCATACCCTTGCGCTCAACTAAAAGCGCAGACTGGGTTCCCTTGCCAGCACCTGGGGCGCCGAAAAGAATGATGTTCAAAACTGAACCCTCCGCGTGCGCTGCTTAGCTCCGCGAATGATGCTCTCATAGCGTTGGTTCATCATGTAGGACTGAAGCTGCTGCGTCGTATTCAGCGCAACACCGACGAGGATCAAAATACTGGTTCCGCCGAAATAAAATGGCACTTTCAACTTGTCGATAAGAAGCGTCGGAAGAACAACGACAGCACTTAGGTACATAGCGCCGCCCACATTGATTCGATCCATCACGCGCTGAATGTAATCGGACGTGCTTTTACCGGCGCGGATACCGGGAATGAACTTGCCGCCCTTTTTGAGATTTTCAGCGATTTCAACCGGGTTCAAAACAATTTCTGTGTAGAAGAAGCAGAAAAAGACGATCAAGGCGACTTCAAGAACCAAGTAAAGCCCACTTGTCGGCGTGAGCGAGTCACGGAGAGCTGTCACCCACGGCGCTTGAACAAACTGTGCTAAGGTCGCCGGAAATAACAAGAGCGAGCTTGCGAAGATCGGCGGGATAACGCCCGACAAATTGATCTTCAAAGGAAGATGACTTGCCTGAGATCCCAAAACGGCTTTGCCGCCACGCTGTGAAAAGTGGATTGGAATTCGACGCTGACCCCACTCCAAGAAAACGATGAAGCCAATCACGATCGCCATCATCGCGATCAAAACGAGAGCCACCAAACCGTTCATTTCTTTGTTGGCTACCATCTCATAAAGATTGATCGCACCTTGAGGAATACCGGCCGCGATACCTGAGAAAATGATGAGCGAAGTACCATCACCAAAACCACGTTCCGTGATTTGCTCTCCGAGCCACATGATAAAGCATGTTCCCGCAGTCAGCGTGATCACCGTCATCACTTTGAAAGACAAGAATCCAACCGTTGCCGAAAGCACCAGTGGTTTTCCTTCGAAATTTGAACCTTCCAGCCAAGAGCTGATCGCAAGACCTTGTACGATCGCCAAAACGACAGTCCCGTAGCGAGTGTACTGAGTTATTTTTCGCCGACCTGGTTCGCCCTCTTTTTTAATTTGCTCAAGAGCTGGCACGACCGCCGTCAAAAGCTGAAAAATGATCGAGCTCGAGATGTAGGGCATAATTCCCAACGCGAAAATCGAGAACTGGTTGAGAGCGCCACCCGTGAAAGTGTTAAAGAGCCCAAGGATTCCGCCCTGTCCCTGGAAGAACTGAAAAACAGTTCTTCCATCAATTCCCGGCGTCGGCACGTGAACACCAAGGCGATAAATCGCAAGCATGGCGAGTGTGAATAGAATTCGTTTTTTAAGGTCCGAGTTACCGGCGATATTATCTGCTGCTGACACGTTCCACCTCGGAATTGACGAAGCCCCCGAATGACCTACTAAAGATCGGCCGGAGGCTCATACATAGATTCGCTCTATTTCGCTATGAAGAGGCCTGCTTAGCAACTGGTTCGCGATTTCCAGTGCGCCGCACTAGGGCCGGAACTCCGACCCTAAACTTCTATTTCTTTGCGAGCTTTTTGAGCTTCGATGGGCTGAGCTTCTTTTTCAGCGGAGATTCATCGAAAGCACGAACTTTAATAACTTCCGTTTTGCCGCCCGCTTTTTTGATCGAGGCCTCTGCGGTCGCGCTGAATTTGTGCGCTTTGACCGTGAGGCTCTTCGAAAGCTTGCCGGTGCCCAGGACTTTTACAAGTCCGCGGCCGACCACGCCTGCCTCTTTCAAAGACAAAGGAGTGACTTCGCCAGAGAGCTTCTCGAGATCCGAAAGATTGACGATGTCGTACTCAGTACGGAAGTTCTTGTTGTTAAAGCCCGATTTCGGCGTTCGACGCATGAGAGGCGTTTGACCGCCCTCAAAACCCCAACGAACTCGGCCGCCCGTACGCGCCTTTTGTCCTTTGTGACCTTTTCCTGCAGTACCGCCCTGACCAGTTGCGTGGCCACGGCCTTTGCGTTTTGTAACGCCTGTCGAGCCCCGTTTGGGCATGAGTTGAGAGAGAATACTCATAACTACCTTCCTAAAATCTTTGTTCGAAAGTCTACTTTTCGACCTGAACGTCCACCATGTGCTGAACCTTCATGATCTGACCACGCATCGCTGGGTTATCAGCGATAACTACAGTTTGATGGCGATGTCTTAGGCCCAAGCAACGAACCGTGTTGCGCTGGGTCTCAGTGCAACCGATCAAGCTTCGCTTCAATGTCACTTTAAACTTCTTAGCCATTTTCTACCTCTATTCAGCCGACACAGCTTCAAGACGAAGTTGTGCAAGACCATCGAGCGTCGCTCGAACAGCGTTGTTCGCATTACGAGTACCAACGCACTTCGTAAGGATATCTTTTACTCCCACCGACTCGAGCACCGCTCGGACCGCTCCACCGGCAATAACGCCGGTACCTGGAGCCGCGGGTCGCATCACGACTTTTGCGGCGCCAAAGCGACCGACAACTTCGTGAGCAATCGTGCGTCCATCGATCAACGGAACTTTACGGAAGCTCTTCTTTGCGCCACGGCTCGCTTTGCCAATGGCCTCAGGAACCTCTCCTGCTTTGCCGGTACCGAAACCAACATCGCCAGATTGGTTGCCAACCACCACAAGTGCAGCGAAAGAAAAGCGCTTACCGCCCTTTACAACTTTCGCAACACGTCGGATCGCGACCACTCGCTCTTCGAATTCCGAACTCGACTCTCTTCTATCGTTAGATTCCACTCAGTGCTCCTAAAAATACAGCCAACCCTAGGTTGAACATTAGAATTCGAGTCCGCCCTCACGAGCGGCTTCAGCGAGGGCTTTCACTCGACCATGGTACAAGTAACCATTTCGATCGAAGACAACCTGTTTAATATTTTTACCAACAGCACGCTTCGCAACTTCTTTACCGATCGCTGCACATGCATCTTTGTTTGCGCCCGAAACACCGTCTGTGTCCAAAGTCGACGCCGACGCGAGAGTAACTCCCGACGCATCATCGATCACTTGAGCATAAACATGTTTAGAGCTGCGAAAGATGCAGAGACGAGGACGCTCGGCAGAACCGATCACGCGCTTGCGAATCTTCAGCTTCTTCTTCTCGCGGGCAACTGCTCGAGTCGCCGTATGCTTTGTTGTACGAATTCTCACAAACCACCAACCTTAATGACCTTAATAACTATAACCCAACTAACTCTAGCGAGCCGCCGCACTACTTGCCGGCAGACTTTCCTTCTTTGCGACGAAGCTTCTCGTCCGAGTACTTAACACCTTTACCCAAGTATGGCTCTGGCGGACGGAAACCACGAATTTTCGCAGCGACCTGACCGACCAGTTCACGGCTTGCGCCGATCACCGAAATTTGAGTCTGCTTTTCAACCTTCACTTCGATCCCATCAGGAATCGGAAAGTGAATGGGGTGGCTGTAGCCTAGCGAAAGCTCAAGCTTCTTGCCACTCACAGCCGCGCGGTAACCGACGCCAACGAGATCGAGTGATTTCGTGAAACCAGTGGTTACGCCCGTCATCGCATTTTGAATCAGTGCACGATAAAGCCCATGAAGAGCTCGTGACTGCGCCAACTCATCTCTGCGCGAGAGAACGATTTCATTGTTTTCAACTTTCGCCGAAATCTCGGGCCGCATAGCGACTTTCATTGTCGCTTTCGCACCTTTTACGACCACTTCGTTGGCCGGAGAAATCGTTACTTGTACCCCGTTTGAAATAACAACAGGAGATCGACCTACCCTAGACATGATCTACCACCCTACCAAAGCGTGCAGACAAGCTCGCCACCGAGTCGTTGTTCTGTCGCCATTTTATCGCTCATAATACCCTTGCTCGTGCTCAGGACAGCAATCCCGAAACCCGAACGCACCTTTGGAATCGCATCGCAGGCGACATACAGTCGACGACCTGGACGACTTGCGCGGTCCACTGTCGTGATCGCATGACGACCGTCTTCGAGGTAGCGCAGGTAGATTCGCATCATTCCCTGTTTGCCATCTTTCACGACTTTAAAGTCGCGAATGTAGCCACCCTGTTTCAAAACTCCAGCAATCCCGACTCGCACTTTAGAACTCGGCACATCTACTTTTTCGTGACGTGCAAGGCCCGCATTGCGAACTCGAGTCAAAAATTCACCGATCGTATCCATTCCTACTCCAAATCAAGCTTAGCTTTATTCAGCAATCCAAAACCGCACTACTTGCGGAACGGCATCCCCAACGCTTCTAACAAGGCCCGACCACCCGAATCATCATCAGAAGATGTGCAAATCGTGATGTTCATGCCTCGCACCTTGTCGACGCGATCATAGTTAATCTCAGGAAAAACAATCTGTTCCTTAAGGCCCAGGTTGTAGTTTCCGCGTCCATCGAAACCTTTTGGCGGAAGCCCACGGAAGTCTCGAACTCGCGGAAGCGCGAGGCTCACGAGACGATCCATGAAAGCCCACATGCGGTCACCGCGAAGTGTAACCCGCGCGCCGATTGGCATGTTCTCTCGAAGTTTAAAGTTCGAGATCGCCTTTTTCGCCTTCGTGATGACAGCGCGCTGTCCAGAAAGCGTCGTCAACTCTTCCGCAGCTTGAGTTACAAGCTTCGGGTTTTGAGTCGCATCACCCAAGCAGACGTTGATGACGATTTTTTCCAGTCGCGGAACCTGCATTGGGCTTGATACACCCAATTGCTTTTTCAACGAAGGAACGATGTCCGCATGGTACTTCTTCTGTACGCGATTCTGCTCTTTCGCGTGTTGGTTTGCAGCTTGTGTTTTTGCCATAAGCCGATCTCCTAAAGAACTTCCGGAGCAAGCGATACGATTTTCACGAATTGCTTGGCACGGAGTTCACGAGCGACGGGTCCGAAAATACGGGTTCCAATCGGCTCTTTCTGGTTGTTAATCAAAACGGCGGAATTATCGTCGAAACGAATGAAAGTGCCATCAGCGCGGCGAACTTTGCGCTTTGTGCGAACGACGACGGCTTTCGCTACGTCACCCTTCTTTACTTTCGATTGCGGCATCGACTCTTTGATCGCGACAACAATAATGTCGCCGACCGAAGCGTAACGGCGGTGCGAACCACCGATAACCTTGATACACATAACTTCTTTTGCGCCCGAGTTGTCAGCAACTCGAAGACGCGTCTGCATTTGGATCATGCGTTCACCTCTTGAGTGCGACGGCCTTGCTGAACGATCTCTTTCAGCGCCCAACGCTTTGTTTTGCTCAAAGGACGAGTGTGTACGATGCGCACTACATCACCCATCTTCGCTTCGTTCTTTTCATCGTGAGCCTTGAAAACCGAGCTACGACGCATGAACTTTCCGTATTTTTTGTGACGGATCAGGCGATAAATTTGAACAGTGATCGTCTTCTGCATTTTATCGCTGACGACTTCACCGACAACTTCAATCTGCCGACCGCGGCCTTCAGTGTGTCCAGGTTTTTTCATATCTAATTAACCTTTCTTTCCGCGAGCTGCCGTTTTCGCAGCAGGTTTCTTGCCTGCCTTGGGAGCCGACTTTTTAGCCGGCGCTTTTGGCGCAGCAGCACCAGCGGACTTCTTAACTAACAAAGTCATCGCTGTGTTGAGACGAGCAATGTCTTTGCGAGCGGCACGAATCACCATCGGATTCGTCAACTGCCCCATGCTATTTTTCATACGAGCATCAAACATTTCTGCCTGGAGCTCTTTTTTCTTCTTCACAATCTCTTTGGCCGAAAGGCCCGAAATTTCCGCGTAAAACATGACTACTACTCCCGAGCCAAGAATTTGGTTTTAAGCGGCAACTTGTGTGCAGCTAGGCGAAACGCCTCAAGAGCTTGCTCACGTGTGACACCGTTGATTTCAAAAATAATCTGACCTGGCTTTACGACCGCGACCCAAAATTCGGGGTTTCCTTTTCCGGAACCCATTCGAACTTCAGCCGGCTTTCGGCTCACTGGCTTGTGCGGGAAAGCACGTACCCAAACTTTTCCTCCGCGCTTCACAGAGCGACTGATAGCGATACGACTCGCTTCGATCTGACGCGAAGTCAGAGCGCAGTCTTCTGCGGCCTGAAGACCGAAGTCTCCGAAGGCGACGAAGTTGGACTGAGTCGCAAAACCTTTGCGACGACCTTTGTGACTCTTACGATATTTTGTTCGTTTAGGACTTAACACGGTTCGCCTCGTCAGCTTCTCGCTGAGTCATGATGTCGCCTTTGTAAATCCAAGCTTTTACGCCAATGATTCCGTAGGCTGTTGTCGCGCGAGCAACACCGTAATCGATGTCAGCGCGCAATGTGTGAAGTGGAACGCTCTTCTCGGTGTACCACTCTGTTCGAGCGATTTCCGCACCGTCGAGACGACCCGCAACTTGAACTTTAATACCTCGCACACCACCACGAATGGCTGCTGCGATGGATTTTTTTAGAGCTCGGCGCCAAGAAATTCGTTTCTCGAGCTGCTGGGCGATGTTTTCGGCCACCAACTGAGCATCGATATCAGGCTTGCGAACTTCCTGAATATTGACGAACACTTCGTTCGTCGTGAGTTTCTGAACTTCAGCCTTCAACTGATCAATACCAGCGCCTTTTTTTCCGATGACAACACCGGGGCGAGCTGTGTGAATGATCACTTTTACTTTTTTCGCTGCGCGCTCAGTTTCGATTTTCGAAACACCTGCGTGACGAAGTTTGTCTTGGAGGTACTTTCGAAGCTTGAAGTCTTCGTGAAGGTTCTCGATGTACGTTGGGCCCTTCGCGTACCAACGCGAATCCCAAGTTCGAATCACACCAACGCGAAGACTGATAGGATTAACCTTTTGTCCCATTACCGATTACCTCTCGTCCAGAACTAGGTTGAAATGACTGCTCTTGCGCTTGATCGGTGTTGCACGACCTTGAGCGCGCGGACGGAAACGGCTCAATGATGGCGCCATGTCGACCGACACGTGCTTCACATAGAGGTTGTCGATATCGACAACTTTTTTAGCTTCCGCATTCGCAACCGCCGACTCGATCAACTTCTTCAGCATGCCCGCAGGTTTCTGAGGCATGAACGCTAAGAGCTTGATCGCTTCGTTCACATCTTTGCCGCGAACGAGGTCAGCAAGGATTCTTGCCTTCTGACTTCCGACGCTTGCATTTCTTAAGTAAGCTTTAATTTCCATTGCTCATTGCCTCGTTACTTCTTTGGAGCCGCGGACGCTGTCTTTTTCTCAGCGTGCCCGTGGAAAGTTCGTGTCGGAGCGAATTCACCAAATTTGTGACCGATCATCTGCTCATTCACGTAAACAGGAACAAACTTTTTCCCGTTGTGAACCGCAAACGAAAGACCCGCAGCCTCAGGCAGAATCGTCGAGCGACGCGACCAAGTCTTGATAATCTTCTTGTCGCCCTTTTCTGTCGCCACTTGGATCTTCTTCATCAGGTGGTGATCAACGAAAGGACCTTTTTTAATCGAACGTGCCATAGTCGACTCCTATTACTTGCGTCGCTTGACGATCATGTTATCGGTCCGCTTGTTCTTACGAGTCTTAAAGCCTTTGCAAGGCTGACCCCAAGGCGTAACCGGATGGTGACCTTTACCCACGCCTTCACCACCACCGAGTGGGTGATCAACGGGGTTCATGTGCATACCGCGAACACTGGGACGAACCCCGCGCCAACGATTGCGACCGGCCTTACCCATGCTAATATTTTCGTTATCTGTGTTCCCAACCTGACCCACCGAAGCGATGCACGTTGAAAGCACGTTTCGAACTTCGCCACTTGGAAGTCGAACCTGGCAATACTGGCCAAGCTTCGCGACCAACGTAGCACCGACACCCGCACCGCGAGCCATCTGTGCACCTTTGCCCGGACGCATCTCAACGTTGTGAATAATCGTGCCGGTCGGAATAGAAGAAAGTGGCAAAGCGTTCCCCGGCTTAATATCGGCCGACGCGCTCGTTACAATCACATCACCAACATTCAAACCGATGGGAGCGACGATGTAAGTCTTCTCCCCGTCTTTGTAATGCAAAAGAGCGATACGTGCCGTTCGGTTTGGATCGTACTCGATCGCCGCGACCGTGGCAGGAACATCCTGCTTCGTGCGCTTGAAATCGATAACGCGGTAACGACGCTTGTGTCCGCCACCTTGGTGCCGAATCGTAATCTGGCCCGTGTTGTTACGAGCTCCTTTACGACGAAGCGGAGCCGTCAGCGACTTTTCAGGAGTCGACTTCGTAATTTCCGAAAAGTCGAAACCAGTCTTCTGACGCAAGCTCGGCGTACGGGGACGGTAAGTTTTAATACCCATGATTAGGCCCCCTCAAAGATCGAAATTTTCTCGCCAGCCTGAAGCTTAACGAGAGCTTTCTTCCAAAGCTTCGGCTTTCCCAATTTGATCTGCTTGCGGAAATACTTCCCACGGCAAACCAATGTGCGAACGCTGTCGACTTTCACATTGAATGATTTCTCGATCGCTTTTTGAATTTCCGGCTTTGTCGCTTCCATCGCCACTTCAAACGCGTAGGTGTTCGAATCTTCGGCGTGAGCGGCGTTCTTCTCGGAAATCAAAGGCGCTTTAATAATTTGGCTCATCGTAATAGTTGCCATATTAAGCCTCCACTCCACATCGCTCGATGATCTTCGCGAGTGCACCCTTCGATACAATCGCGTTGTCGAACTTCAGAAGGTCATAAACGTTCAGGCCCTCGGCGCCATAGTAACGGAACTTTGGAAGGTTGCGAGTCGCACGCGACATCATCGCATCAGCCGCTCCGTCCAAAAGAACTGCTTTCTGAAGACCAAAAGCCTGGAGCTTTTTAGAAAGTGCATTCGCTTTTCCATCCGACTTCATATCTTCGACAATATGAAGACGACCCTCTTTCGCCAAAAGCGAAAGTGCGCTGCGAAGACCCGCCTGACGAACTTTTTTAGGAAGTGCGTAAGCGTAGCTTCGAGTCTGAGGACCGAAAGCGGTACCGCCACCAGGCATCAATGGAGATCGACTTGAACCCTGACGAGCTCCGCCGGTCCCTTTTTGTTTGAATGGCTTCTTACCGCCACCCGAAACGAGGCCTTTGGTTTTTGTTGCAGCGTTACCCTGACGGCGGCAAGCCAACTGCCAGCGAACGACTGTGTGCAAAATATCTTTTCGAACCGGCTGACCGAAGACTGCCTCTGGCAGCTCCATGTCGCCGACTTTTTTCTTATCCCAGTTGTAAACCGCGACTTTTGACATGGCTTACTCCTTCACAAGCTTCACAAGTGAATTGCGAGCTCCTGGAACCGGACCCTTAACGAGGATCACATTTTCGTCGTGGAGAACATCAACCACTTTTACGTTGTTCACTGTCACTGTGTCCGCACCGAGATGACCTGGGAACTTCTTCCCTGGCATCACTCGTCCTGGCCAAGTACGGTTTCCGCTTGAACCTGGCTGACGGTGGAACTTCGAACCGTGCGATGCAGGACCACCAGCAAAGTGGTAGCGCTTGATCGAACCGGCAAAACCTTTACCTTTTGATGTCGACGTGATTTTCACGACATCACCTTTTCCAAGGCTGTCGATCGAAATACGGCTTCCGACTTTCAAATCAGCAGAAAGATCTTTCGCTTCGTCGTAACGAATTTCGCGAATGAACTGCGCGCCGTTCTCAAAACCGGCCTTCGCAAGGTGACCGCGCTCGGCGTTCGACGTGCGAACAGCCTTCTTCGGACCGCTTGCGATTTGAACAGCCGTGTAGCCGTCCTTCGCATCTGTTTTCAACTGGCTGACGACCCAAGAGTCCATCTTCAGCACAGTCACTGGAATCATCTCGCCTGCATCACCAAAGATCGACGTCATGCCGACCTTTTTTAGAAACAGCCCACGCAACTTGATGCCAGTCGACGCTTCAGATTTCTCTGGAGTCGCTGCATCAGCGGTTACTTGCTGTTCACCGGAATCTGTCATTTCCATCACTCCTAAAAACAGTTTTCGAAAAAACCGTGCATTAAAAAACTAAATCCTAGCTCTGAGACAACTTGATTTCGACATCGACGCCCGCGGAGAGATCGAGCTTCATCAGCTGATCCACGGTCTGTTGTGTCGGCTCAAGAATATCCAGCATTCGCTTATGTGTACGAATCTCGAACTGCTCGCGCGATTTTTTGTCGACGTGAGGAGAACGAAGAACTGTGTAACGATTGATTCGCGTCGGAAGCGGAATCGGACCGGCAACACGAGCACCTGTTCGGCGCGCGGTTTCAACGATCTCTCTCGTCGATTGATCGAGAAGTCTGTGATCGAACGCTTTCAGACGGATGCGAATCTTCTGACTCTGCATGATCTAAATCCCTTTCCAAGTGGTGCGACCATTCTCTTCTTCGGGTCGCCACCCTACCAAACCCCTACGGCCGGCAATACTTCAGTCGAACATTAATCCAAACCATACGACTTCGCGGTTGATGCAGGAGAAAAGGTTCCCGCCCCTGGGGAGTTTCAGTGCGTTCCCTGCATCGACGATGTTTCGTCTATCAGGCCGTCACTTACGTCTTCCCAAGATTTCGACTCTTGTTGGCTATTTCGTGCTTCCGGCTTCGGCCATCATGGAGAGGGTTCTTTAAGAACCTGCCACTGGCATCAATCGAAAATCCGCTATCCCTTCAGAATCGCGCAGTTTTTTCGAGCGCGAGACGACTTTTAAGTCGTCTCAAAGATCGATAAAACCGCGTTCGCCCGCGTTGAGGGCTGGTCAAGGCGCAGAGTATGCGTTTGCCAGCCATCCCTTGTCAAAATAATTCCCAAATTAATTTCAGCGATGAGCCGGAACTATTGAAAGAATAAGCGAGCACGTCTGCGAGCGACGGTGCCGGTGGAACCGGCACCATTAAAACCGAGCGAGCACGTCTGCGAGCGACGGTGCCGGTGGAACCGGCAACGTTTAAACCGAGCGAGCACGCAGGCGGAGCCGGAGCAATTGTCTAAACGCGGCCTAGCTTTTGGAGGATCTCATGGGCGACCTTTGGTGGCGTCAGCGAGAACTGCTTAAACTCCATGGAAAAAGTTCCTCTTCCCTGGGTCATCGAGCGCAAATCCGTCGCATAACCAAACATCGCTGCAAGCGGAGCTTCTGCGTCGACGACCTGACGGCCCACTTTTGCCGTCATCGACAGGACTTTTCCTCTTCGTGCATTGAGGTCGCCAATCACTCCACCCATGAACTCATCAGGGGTGGTCACTTCGACTTTAAAGACGGGCTCAAGAAGCTGAGGCTCCGCTTTTCGAGCCGCTTCCCGAAAAGCATTCGCTCCGGCCACCTTGTAAGCCATCTCGGACCCAGTTTCTTGATTGTACTCAGCACCGACAAGCTTCACTTCAAGATCGGTCGTTAGGAAACCGGCAAGAACTCCGTTCTCAAGAGACTCGCGGATTCCCTGTTCGATCGGATCGCTCATTGTTTTTGGAAGAGCCGCAGGAGCCAAAAGATTTGTGAACTTAAATCCTGAACCGGTAGCACCTGGTTTCACTTCGATCACGGCATGGCCAAATTGGCTCTCACCTGCGATCACTCGCTCGACACGTGCGTCGGCCCGCGCAGACTTAGAAATCGTCTCACGATAACTGACCTGAGGCTGCCCGACGTTCGCTTGAATTTTATATTCGCGGAGAAGACGGTCGATCAAAATCTCAAGGTGAAGCTCGCCCATTCCCGCGAGAAGCGTTTGCCCCGTGTCGGCATCAACGCGCAGTCGGCATGAGGGGTCTTCTCTTTCAAGACGCTGAAGACCGGCCATCATCTTATCTTGGTCCGCAGACGATTTCGCTTCGATCGCGACGGCAATCACTGGCTCAGGTAACTGAATCGACTCAAGCACCACCGCGTGCGAGACATGGCAAAGCGTGTCTCCGGTCGCCGCGAATTTGAGACCAACGACGGCGCCGATATCACCGGCTTTTAGTTCCTGGATTTCTTCGCGCGAATTGGCATGCATACGAACCAAGCGCTGAATTCGCTCTTTCTTCTGCTCGCGAGGATTGAAGACTTGATCGCCCACTTTCAAAATGCCCGAATAAATTCTCACGTAAGTAAGAGCGCCCGCGAACGGATCGCTCGCAATTTTAAATGAGAGGGCCGCAAGGTTCGCTTCCCAATCGGTGGGACACTCGATCTCGCGGTCTTCTTTCAACGGATCTTTTCCAAACATCGGGGGAACGTCGAGTGGGCTTGGCAAATAGCGGAGAACCGCATCGAGCAAAGGTTGAACACCTTTTTTCTTAAAAGCTGCGCCGCAAAGAACCGGGAAGAACTTCATCCCGACAGTTCCTTTGCGAAGGGCCGCAACAATTTCAGCTTCCGAGATCTCTTCACCCATCAAATATTTATCGGCCAACGCATCGTCGACTTCGGTGACTTTATCGAGAAGCTTTTCACGGTACGACTTTGCTTCTGCTAAAAGCTCCGATGGAATATCGGTGATTTCCATTTTGTCGCCCGCCCCAGAGTCTGGCCACAAAATTGCTTTCATTGAAATGAGATCGACCACGCCCTGAAAGCGGTCTTCTGCACCGATGGGAATCTGGATACAAACCGGATTCGCCTCAAGGCGCTCGATCAGAGTATCGACGCTTCCGTGAAAGTTGGCGCCAACGCGATCCATTTTATTGATGAAACAGATGCGAGGAACTTTATAACGGTCAGCTTGTCGCCACACGGTTTCCGATTGCGGCTCGACACCATTCACACCATCAAAAACGGCGACAGCACCATCGAGGACGCGAAGCGATCGCTCAACTTCAATCGTGAAATCTACGTGCCCCGGAGTATCGATGATATTGATTCGGTAGTTTTTCCAGGCGCAGCTTGTGGCGGCGGATGTGATTGTGATTCCGCGTTCTTGCTCCTGCTCCATCCAGTCCATGACGGTGTCGCCGTCATGAACTTCGCCCATGCGGTGGGATTTCCCGGTGTAGAACAAGATTCGCTCGGTTGTTGTCGTTTTGCCGGCATCGATGTGAGCCATGATGCCGATATTTCGCATGAGATGAAGCGACTGAAGGCCTTGATATGCCGTCGGATTGACGTTGAGAGGATCCGAGGGGGCGGTACTATCGCTTTTGTCGCTCACGGTGAATATCTCCTGGAACCTCAGATCTCTTAAAAGACAAGAGCTTCGGCCCGTTCCGATTTCGACGATACCTAAGTTTCCAGAACCTGGAAACCCCAATAAACGCGGAGCCGAAGCATTTAATGGAATAAGCGAGCATGCTTGCGAGCGACCGCGCAGGCGGAGCCGAAGCAATTAAACAGAATAAGCGAGCAAACTTGCGAGCGACCGCGAAGGCGGAGCCGAAGCAATTAAACAATCGGGCGCCCTGTTTCCAGGTGGCGCCCGTCATCGGACCAAAGGTCCGCAGCGAAAATGACCCGAGGTCCACTGTTACCAGTTGGACCAGAGGTTTTAGATCACCAGTCGGACCGAAGGTCCGCCATCACCAGTTGTAGTGCGAGAAAGCCTTGTTCGCTTCTGCCATACGGTGAACGTCTTCTTTTTTCTTAATCGCGTTACCACGGTTGTTGTAGGCATCGATAAGCTCGCCAGCAAGGCGCTTACCCATGTCTTTTTCACCGCGCTCGCGCGAGTAGTCGATCAGCCACTTCATGGCCAGAGCCACTCGGCGCGACGGACGAACATCGACGGGAACCTGGTAAGTCGCTCCACCAACGCGGCGAGATCGCACTTCGATCTGCGGCTTGGTGTTCTCGAGGGCCTTGCGGAAAACCATCAACGGTTCTTCTTCAGTGATTTTAGTTTTGAGCTCGTCCAAAGCTCCGTAAAAAATGGCTTGTGCGGTCGATTTTTTTCCACCGTACATCATTTTGTTTACGAACTTCGTAATGACGATATCGCTATAGATTGGATCCGGGAGGATCTCTCGTTTGTGTACTCGACGACGACGTGACATGAGTCCTCCTTATTTCTTTGGTCTTTTCGTTCCGTATTTAGAACGAGAGACGAGACGTCCGTTAACACCTTGAGTATCAAGAGTTCCGCGAACGATGTGGTAGCGAACACCTGGTAAATCCTTAACTCGACCACCACGGATCAAGACCACACTGTGCTCTTGAAGGTTGTGGCCAACGCCTGGGATGTACGAAGTAACTTCGTAACCGTTAGAGAGACGCACGCGAGCAACTTTTCGAAGAGCCGAGTTCGGCTTCTTTGGAGTCGTCGTGTACACACGAGTACAAACGCCACGGCGCTGCGGGCAGCTCTCAAGAGCTGGCGAGGCCGTTTTGTTTTTCTGAACTTCCCGCGCTTTGCGGATAAGTTGGTTAATCGTCGGCATTCTTCAACCTTTCTCTGTCACATTCCAGACGAACGGAATGGCAGGGTTTACTGCATTTCAAGACCACAACGGCCAAGAACTGCGCCCGATCTGTAGAAAATGAACGACTCCTACGAGCCGATATTTAACAGAGGAGCGAACGTTTTACGGGGCTCAAGACGTCCCCGTCAAGGTTTAGGTTTTAAATTCCCGTTTCGACGGGCGGCTGCAGGAGGCGAGGCCTCAGGCTTCATCTAGGCCTGAGCTTACTTATCGATAGTCGTTGGTGAATTAAATCGAGGACGCTCAACAAACAACTGCCAAAGCTTGGTCGTCTGCCTTTCTAGGGCTTCAAAATTTGCCTTTGGATCCAATCCAGCAGCAGCGCCCGAAAACTTGCGGAAGTGACGAAGCCGCGCCCTGCCCTCGGATTCGACCTTTGCGTAGAGCCTCAGACGGACCTCATCGACAGTCCCCGATTTCAATGCGAGTTCAGAGACTGGCATCCGCGTATAGAAGGCGCCACCTTCTGTCGGGAGGACAGTCTCAATCACGTATCCCGAATTCTCGCCGTTCAGGACATTCGCCGGCAGCTCTTCGCCCTGTGAACGAATCTGGGCCGCGACCCAAATATTTCGACCGGACGTTTCAAGGATATCAAGGGCGATACTTCTTACTTCGTCGACATAAAAGTCGATTTTGTCGCGTGTGCGCTCTCGCAGCGCGGCCCGCAAGGACCTCAGTTTAATTCGAAGCGAAATTTCATACGAGAGCGGTTCGTCGAAGGACTGGAACTCGCTATAAACACTCTTTCGCCTTCGTCCTACTGAGGGAATCGGTGGACCATCTGTCGAAACCATTCCGATTCGGTTTTGAAGCTTCAGATGAGAGAGCTCATGCAGAAGGACATCCAGGCTGAGGTCCGGACGCATCAAAATAATAGGCGAAGCGATGACAAACTTGTTTTTGTATATGCCCGCCGAAAGACCATCCAACATCAGAAGTGGGTTGTAGATAACCTCGTGACTTGGATATCGGTGCTTGAACTGTTGCACCATCCTCCCAACCAAAGAGTTCTGGTCCGCCTCCAAGAGAAACACCCGACGGAGCGTTTGTGACGGAGGAACCGTTCGTAAAACCTCGGTGTAACGAATTTCATTTTTGTCGAAATAACTTCGGCTCAGGCTCATCACATAGGGAACTAGTGCTTTTTCGCCGGCGTCACTGACGCTTCGACCCTGGGCTGTTCGAAGCACTTCGTAAAGAACTAGGAGCGGTCCTTCGACATCTTCGCTGGGTACTATCGATTCGACAAAAAGCGACTCACACGCCGGGCCCGTCGCAGCGCCGCCATCTTGCGACGGCAATAGGCCGGCGAACAAAACTGAAACGAAAAATAGAACGGCGCTTGTTTTCACCCCAACCCCTCGGAATGCCCAGACGACCGAGGATTACTCCAAACGTCAGCTCTCGAACCCAAGAAAACCTGGATTGAAAAAGGGATGTTTGGATTAGAGAATCTACACGCGATTCTTTACTGCGAAAGACTTCACCTTCGAAGTTCGAAAAGTCCGCCGATCACGATGGAGCCTTCGATTTTCCTCCGCAAACTTTCAACGGCTTGCCGCCCTTGGCTTCGAAGGTCGAGACCCCCTCTAGAAGCGGGAGATGCGCCGCCAAAAACAAAAAGGCTCCCCACGTATGGAGGAGCCTTCTCTCTTTGCCCGTCCGGCGGTCTTTGGCCGCCGGATAAACTCAGTTTATTATGTTTGAGCCGACATGGTGTTCGAGCGCATTCCCATTCCTGGGAGCATCGAAGCTGACTCGGTCGTCGTTTCGTCGACAGCGATTTTCCAACGCTTGTAAGCCGCAAGACCAGTACCAGCAGGGATCAAACGACCCATGATGATATTTTCCTTCAGGCCACGGAGGTAATCCGTCTTCGAATTGATCGCTGCTTCCGTAAGAACTTTCGTTGTCTCTTGGAACGAAGCCGCCGAGATCCACGAGTCTGTCGAGAGAGAGACCTTCGTGATACCAAGCAGAAGAGGTTCAACGATCGCAACACGTCCGCCTTCAGCGGCAATACGAGCGTTTTCTTCTTCGACTTCGATCTTCTCGGCTTGCTCACCCGTGAGGAACTTCGTATCGCAGCTATCGACGATTCGAACCTTGCGGAGCATCTGACGAACGATAACTTCGATGTGCTTGTCGTTAAGACCCACACCTTGCAGACGGTAAACTTCCTGAATCTCGTTCACGAGGTACGCCGAAAGCTCGGTTGGTCCTTTGACCGCAAGAATATCGTGAGGGTTCGTTGGACCATCCATCAATGGCTCGCCCTTTTTTACGAATTCGCCTTCACGAACCGCAACGTGCTTACCTTTTGGAATCAAGTACTCGCGAGCCTCGTCACCCGTTTCCGGAGTCACGATCACACGCTGTTTACCTTTTACGTCCTTACCGAAAGTCACATAACCATCGACCTCAGAGATAATCGCAGCCTCTTTTGGCTTACGAGCTTCGAAGAGTTCCGCAACGCGTGGCAGACCGCCCGTGATATCGCGAGTTTTTGATGTCTCTCTGTGGATCTTCGCAATCATTTCGCCGGCCGTGATTTCCTGTCCATCGTTCACCAAGAGCTGTGCGCCCACGGGAATGATGTTTCGCGCCGGAATCTCGCGACCCGGGAGCATGACTGGCTTTTCAGCCGCATCAACAACAGTGACCGCAGGACGAAGTTCAGCCGACTTCGATTCGATAATAACTTTTGTAGCGAAGCCGGTCACAGGGTCGACCTGTTCCGTCATCGTAACACCTTCATCGATATCGTTGAACTTCACGGTACCCGCGACTTCCGAAATGATCGGATTCGAGTACGGATCCCATTCGCCAAGTGTTTGACCTTTTTTAACGGTCGCATTGTCGAGGATCGAGAGAGTCGTTCCGTAAACCAGCTTGAAGGTATCGCGTTTTACGCCGTTTGAATCAAAGAGCGACATTTCACCCTGTCGATTCATAACAACCGCTTTACCGATCTTGTTGATGACGAACGAAACGTCTTTGAACTTAACAACACCGTCATGACGAGCGGTGTGAACCGACTGTTCAACCGATCGAGACGCCGCACCACCCAAGTGGAATGTACGCATCGTGAGCTGAGTTCCAGGTTCACCGATCGACTGCGCTGCGATTGTTCCAACCGCTTCGCCAAGATTTACGATCGCACCACGCGAGAGATCTCGGCCGTAGCACTTCACGCAAATTCCGCGTCGTGTTTTGCAAGTTAGCACCGAACGAATCAAGAGAGACTCGATACCAGCTTTTTCAACCGCCATCGCCTGATCTTCGTTGATCTCTGCGCCGAATGGCACGATCACGGATCCGTTGACCGGATGAGTGATCGCTTCAACACCAACACGTCCAAGAATGCGGTCACTCAGAGGCTGAGTGACTTCGCCACCTTCAACGAGCGGCTGAATGATGATTCCATCCGATGTTCCGCAGTCGTGCTCGACGATGATCGCATCCTGAGCAACGTCATGCAGACGACGCGTGAGATACCCTGAGTTCGCTGTTTTAAGAGCGGTATCGGCCAGACCTTTACGAGCTCCGTGAGTCGAAATGAAGTACTGAATGACTGTCAGACCTTCACGGAAGTTCGCTTTGATCGGCGTCTCGATGATTTCACCAGAAGGTTTCGCAAGAAGACCGCGCATGCCGGCCAACTGACGAATCTGAGCTTGCGAACCCCGCGCACCCGAGTCTGCCATGATAAAGATCGGGTTGAACGAAGGCGCCGTCACTTTGCCGTCTTTGGTGTCGAACTCTTCTTTGTCGAGTTCGGCCATCATTTCTTTGGCGACCTTGTCGGCCGTCTGAGCCCAGATATCCACGACCTTGTTGTATCGCTCACCGTCGGTGATCAAACCTTCGTCGTACTGATGCTGGATCTCTGCGACCTGTGCATCTGCGTCTCCAAGAAGAGTCGCTTTCGATTTAGGAATAACCATGTCGTCGATCGAGATCGAGATTCCGGCGAGAGTCGAATACTTGAAACCGTACTCCATAACCTTATCAGCCAGAATGCACGTCGCCTTACCACCCGCCAGACGGAAGGTCGTATCGATCAACGCTGCAAGCTGCTTCTTCGTCATGACCTGGTTCACAACCGAGAATGGAACTTCGTCAGGAACGATATCACTCAAGATCGAACGTCCGACAGAAGTGTCTTCAAGTTTTCCAGCGATGCGAACTTTGCACGCTGCCTGAAGCTCGATGTGGCCTGTCTCAAAAGCATAAACCGCTTCGTTCACCGACGCGAACACACGGCCTGTGCCCTTTGCGCCCGGACGAACTCGAGTCATGTAGTACATGCCGAGAACGATATCCTGCGATGGGTTGATGATTGGTTTTCCGTTCGCGGGGCTCAAGATGTTGTTGGTCGACATCATCAAGACGCGAGCTTCAACCTGAGCTTCAACCGAAAGCGGAACGTGAACAGCCATCTGGTCGCCGTCGAAATCGGCGTTGAACGCAGTACAAACGAGGGGGTGGAGCTGGATCGCTTTTCCTTCGTGAAGAACTGGTTCGAAGGCCTGGATACCAAGTCTGTGAAGCGTCGGAGCGCGGTTCAGCATGACCGGGTGCTCTTTCACGACGTCAGAAAGAATGTCCCAAACTTCGACTGTTTCTTGCTCAACCATCTTCTTTGCTTGCTTGATGGTCGCAGTGAGACCGCGCTCTTCAAGTTTGTTGTAAACGAAGGGTTTGAAGAGCTCGAGCGCCATCTTCTTTGGAAGACCGCACTGATGAAGCTTCAAATGAGGACCGACGACGATAACCGAACGACCCGAGTAGTCGACTCGTTTACCGAGAAGGTTCTGACGGAAACGACCCTGCTTCCCTTTCAACATATCCGAAAGAGAGCGCAGAGGACGCTTGTTAGGACCTGTGAAGGTCTTTCCACGTCGACCGTTGTCGAGAAGTGCATCGACCGCTTCTTGAAGCATTCGCTTCTCGTTACGAATGATGATGTCCGGAGCGTTGAGCTCCTGGAGCTTCTTCAAACGGTTGTTACGGTTGATAACACGACGGTAAAGGTCGTTCAGATCCGACGTCGCGAAACGACCGCCATCAAGCGGAACGAGCGGACGAAGATCCGGCGGGATCACCGGAAGAGCTTCGAGCATCATCCACTCGGGACGGTTCACCGAAGATTTAAAGGCTTCAACAACCTTCAGACGTTTTGTGATTTTCTTGATCGCCGCTTCTGACTTCGCATCTTGAAGCTCAAGGCGAAGTTTTCGCGAGAGGTATTCGGGATCGATCTTGCGAAGAAGGTCACGAACAGCTTCGCCGCCCATGCCTGCTTTGAAGTTCGGGCCGTGCTCGTCGAGAGCTTTCTGATACTGATCTTCGCTCAAGACCGAAGCTTCTTCGAGCGTCGTCTCCATCGGATCGATCACGACATACGCTTCGCAATAAAGAACCTTCTCAACGTCTTTCAAAGAAAGATTGAGAATGTTCCCGATACGCGAAGGAAGAGATCGCAAGAACCAGATGTGGGCCACCGGTGTCGCGAGCTCGATGTGTCCAAGGCGTTCACGACGAACTTTCGATTGTGTGACTTCAACGCCACACTTTTCGCAAATAACGCCGCGGAACTTCATGCGCTTGTACTTACCGCACAAGCACTCGTAGTCCTTCACGGGTCCAAAGATCTTCGCGCAGAAAAGTCCATCGCGCTCGGGCTTGAACGTTCTGTAGTTGATGGTCTCTGGCTTTTTAACTTCGCCAAACGACCAGCTGCGAATCATCTCAGGAGAAGCGAGCGACACGCGAACTGCGTCGAAGCTCAAGGGATCTCGTGGTTTATCGAAAAAATTTAATAAGTCTTTCACGTTCTTACCCCGCTCTACTGTTCGACTTCAGGTTGCTTGTCAGTCAGGATATCCGACTCGATCAACTCGACGTTCAGGGCCAGCGACTGGAGCTCCTTCACGAGAACGTTGAACGACTCAGGTAAACCTGGCTCAAGGACGTTTTCGCCCTTCACGATGCTCTCATACATGCGCGTTCGACCTGCGACGTCATCCGACTTCACAGTGAGGAACTCTTGCAGAGTATAAGCGGCGCCGTACGCTTCGATCGCCCAGACTTCCATCTCTCCAAGACGCTGACCACCGAACTGAGCTTTTCCACCCAGCGGCTGCTGCGAAACGAGAGAATAAGGCCCGATAGACCGTGCGTGAATCTTCTCTTCCACCAAGTGATGAAGCTTCAGCATGTACATCACGCCGACTGTCACCTGGTTCTGGAACGGCTCGCCCGTTCGTCCGTCGAACAGAGTCATCTGACCCGACGTCGGAACATTGGCACGTTTCAGAAGCTCTTTCACGTCTGACTCGCGAGCGCCGTCGAACACGGGTGTGCCCAAATGAACGCCGTTTTGCATTGTGACCAGAATCTTCTTCACGGACTCGTCGTCCGCTTTGTCGATCGCCGACGAGATATCTTCATCTTGGAAAGTATCTTTGATCGCCTTGCGAGCGGCTTCGGCTTGGAACTGGACGATGTGCGGCTTCAGCTGTTCGCCGAGGTTTCGCGCGGCCCAACCTAAGTGGACTTCCAAAATCTGACCGATGTTCATACGAGACGGAACGCCGAGTGGGTTCAAGACCATGTCGACCGCTGTACCGTCTGCGAGGTACGGCATATCTTCAACAGCCATGATTTTCGAAACGACACCCTTGTTACCGTGGCGACCGGCGAATTTATCACCGACCTGGAGCTTACGTTTGATAGCGACGTAAACTTTAACCATCTTGATGACACCAGCGGGAAGTTCGTCACCTTTTCGGAGACGATCCATCTTTTCGCTGAAGACCATCTTAACGGCGTCAAGCTGGTTACGTGCACCGTCGATAACGCGGCTCACTTGATATTCAAGATCTTGCTCAAGCGGGATGTACGTCAAAAGCTCGAAAGGAATCGTCTCAAGATCGGCGTCCGTGACGGACTGACCTTTCGAGAGAAGCTTCTGAGATCCATCTTCGTTCAAGAGTACGCCTGTTGTGATCTTGTCCTTGAGAAGAGTCTTCAAGCGCGAAAGTGCGTTGTTCTTGATGACGTTCTGCTCGACAGCCAAATCTTTTTCGAGTTTGCGTTTTTTCTCTTCGATGATCGAGAGAAGACGTTCGTCGCGCTCGGCGCCTTCACGTCCGTAAACTTGAGCGTCGATGACCGTACCCGAAACTCCGGCTGGAACACGAAGCGATGTATCGCGTACATCGCCCGCTTTTTCGCCGAAGATCGCTCGCAGAAGTTTTTCTTCCGGAGAAAGTTGCGATTCACCTTTTGGAGTGACTTTACCAACGAGAATATCGCCAGGCTTCACTTCCGCACCGATGCGGATGATGCCCGAAGTGTCGAGATCCTTTAAGGCCTCTTCACCGACGTTCGCGATATCGCGTGTGATTTCTTCTTTTCCAAGTTTCGTATCGCGCGCCAAACACTCAAACTCTTCGATGTGAATCGAAGTGTATGTGTCTTCTTTAATGAGACGCTCCGAGATCAGGATAGAATCCTCGAAGTTGTAGCCCATCCAAGGAGTGAACGCGACCAGGATGTTCTGGCCAAGAGCCAACTCACCGAGCTCGGTCGAAGGACCGTCAGCGATGATGTCGCCCTTTCGAACAGTGTCACCAACAAGAACGATCGGCTTTTGGTTAAAGCACGTGTTCTGGTTCGTACGCTGGTACTTTGTAAGGTTGTAGATATCGACGTTCGCGCCAAGCTCTCCGCCTTTTGCGAAACGACGAACAACAACGCGAGAAGCATCAACTTCTTCAACGATACCGTCGTTCTGAGTAACGACCGAAGTACCAGAATCTTTTGCGACCAGGCGCTCAACACCCGTTCCGACAAGCGGAGCTTTCGAACGGAGAAGCGGAACAGCCTGACGTTGCATGTTCGAACCCATGAGAGCTCGGTTGGCGTCATCGTGCTCGAGGAACGGAATCAACGAAGCTGCGATCGACACAAGCTGCGACGGACTTACGTCCATCAGCGTGACTTTGTCTTTATCGACGTTCACGTATTCACCGTTCACGCGGATCGTAACTGCGTCCGCTTTGATCTCAGTGATCACATCACGCGAAGCTTCCGCGATGAAATGATCAGCTTCTTCAAGAGCCGACATGTATTCGATTTCTTTTGCGACTTTCGCGTTCGTAACACGACGGTACGGAGTCTCGATGAAACCGTAGTTGTTAATGCGAGCATACGTCGCGAGCGACGCGATAAGACCGATGTTTGGACCTTCCGGCGTTTCGATTGGGCAGATACGACCGTAGTGCGTCGGGTGAACGTCGCGAACTTCGAAGCCCGCGCGGTCACGAGTCAGACCACCAGGTCCAAGCGCCGAAAGACGGCGTTTGTGCGTGATTTCAGAAAGTGGGTTCGTTTGATCCATAAACTGCGAGAGCTGAGACGCATTGAAGAATTCCTTCAAGACAGCGTTCACAGGTTTCGCGTTCACGAGATCGTGCGGCATCATCGTGTCGACGTCTTGCAAAGACATACGCTCACGGATCGCTCGCTCCATACGAACGAGACCGATGCGGTACTGGTTCTCAAGCAATTCACCGACCGAACGAACTCGACGGTTTCCGAGGTGATCGATGTCGTCGATCTGACCGCGGCCGTTTTTGAGATCGATCAATGTCTTTACAGCCGAAAGGATATCCTTCGACGTCAGTGTGCGGTGAGTGATTGGGCACTCGGCCGCTGGAATGCTGAAACGGTGGTTGATCTTGATACGACCGACCTCAGAGAGGTCGTAGGTTTCAGGATCAAAGAACAAGCGATTGAAGTACTGATCCGCACCTTCTGGGGTTGGCGGCTCACCAGGACGAAGACGCTTGTAGATCTCAAGCAGCGCTTCTTCTTTCGTCGAGATTTTATCTACGAGCAAAGTGTTGCGGAGGTAAGGACCTACCGACAAACCGTCGAAGAAGATCAAACGGAACTCTTCGATGCCCGAAGCAATCGAGCGCTCGAGAGTCGCTTTGGTCATTTCTTGGTTGGCGTCGGCGATGATCTCACCGGTCGACTCGTCGATGATCGGACGGGCGATAACTTTGCCCTCGAGATCATCGATCGAAATTTCGATCTCTTTCAAATCCAAATCGCGAACGCGTTTAACAACGGCGCGAGTGATACGACGACCTTGTTTTACAAGGACTTCACCTGTTTTGGGCTCGACGATGTCGACCAAAGCCCGCTGTCCGGCCATGCGCTCGATGTCGATTTCGCGGAAAAGTTTTCCTTTTTTCGCGACGACTTTGTCGAGGTCGTAGAAGTACTCAAGAAGCTGTTCGATGCTGTAGCCAAGAGCTTTCAGCAAGATCGTCACTGGGAACTTACGACGACGATCGATACGAACGTAGATCAAATCTTTTTGGTCGAACTCAAGATCAAGCCACGATCCACGGTACGGAATAACCCGCGCCGAGTAGATAAGCTTTCCGCTGGCGTTGTTCTTACCACCGTCGTGATCGAAGAACACACCCGGAGAACGGTGAAGCTGAGATACGACAACGCGCTCGGTTCCAGAGATAATGAACGAACCGTTCGCCGTCATGAGCGGAATATCGCCCAAGTAGACTTCCTGTTCCTTCATATCGCGGATCGAGCGAGTTTCAGACTGTTCATCAACGTCGAAAACGACGAGACGAAGAGTCACTTTCATACCCGCGGCGAACGTCATTCCGCGCTGACGGCACTCATCGACGTCGTACTTAGGCGGCTCGAGTGTGTAGCTAACGAACTCGAGGCTCGCGGTGTTGTTGAAATCCGAAATCGGGAAAACCGATTTGAAGACGCCGTTCAGTCCAGCTTCGCCACGGCGATCTGGATCGACATCCTTCTGAAGGAAGCTCTCGTAAGAACTCTTTTGGAGTTCGATGAGATTCGGAATCTCGATGACTTGTTTGTTTTTGGCGAAGCTCTTTCGAACTCGTAAGTTCGATGCCGTGACTGGCGTTCCCGAGCTTGGACCTGTTGTTGTGGTCGGCATGTGCCTCCGTAAAACCGAAAATAGGTTACCGTTTAAGACCCAAATAAAATTCTGGAGTTTTTTAACGCCGAAACCCGCACAACCTCATCTTCAAGAAATTACCCGATCGTGGGTTTATCTTGAAACTGAAGTGAGCGGGTCTTGATCGAGTCCTTTAAACCAGTTATTCCGAATATTTAGGCGAAACCCAAACCCGAAATCACGGCCACCCTTCATCGGTGAAACTCGTATTTAAAAAATTCCCAGGACGGTCGTTGTCATCCGGAGCCCGGAATAAGTCAAACGCTTTCAAGAGTTTACAGGGCCGAGCTCGCGATAGGCGCGAGCCACATCAGCCATCGCCGACTAACGATGCCTCGCGCCACCGCTGCGGTGTCGCCCCGCGCCTGCGAGATAATGGATCTCGGGCATTCGGTCTGAGGCCTTAAGTATTACTTCAATTCTCTTGGTCTGATCCACGGGCCACACCTCGTCGTCGTGACCGGACGTGATCAAAAAAGGACGTTTGTACTTTTCTATTTCAATGCGTGTTCCGTTAGGATCGGCTTAAAGAAGCTCAATGCAGTCTGAGAAAGTAAATCTTCGAACGACAGTGCCGCCCAATTCAGCACTGGAAAAGAATTCGCCTGTCATCGAAGTCAGATCAAGACGAAGGTGTCCTCGACTGACGCCACCTTTGGACCATGCATAAGAAATTTCCAGCTCGGACGAAGCCTCAGTGATATCGCAGACGGCCCAATCTTGGCGCAGCGGTTTCAAAATGGCTTTGGAATCCGCCATATCCTCGGAAGAAACTGACCAGCTGCCGTCATCTTCCTTCAACAAGGTATCAAAACGGACCGACATCGGCTGAAAGCTGAGATGAGCTTCGTAGCGGACGACATCGGGATTAATACTTGGGGAACTACATTTGTACGTCTTGGCCCAGGCCATCGACGAAACCGATGAGCTCAAAAAAATCAAAACGGTGAACAAGTTCTTTGTCATTGCTCTCTCCCCTGATGACAGCTTCGTGAACGTAGGGACGATAGCGACAGACTTCAAGACCCGGTGCGACCAATGTTTTAGGACAAAAAAAGACCGCCCTTTTGGGGCGGCCCTTAGACGACGGCCGGTGTAAGCCGACCGAGCGCGATTTGTAACTGAAAACTACTTTACAGAAACTTTCGCGCCGGCTTTTTCGAGCTGCTCTTTCAATTTCGCAGCTTCTTCTTTCGTTACGCCTTCTTTAACTGTCTTCGGCGCGCCTTCAACGAGGTCCTTCGCTTCTTTCAGGCCGAGTCCTGTAACCGCGCGAACTTCTTTGATGACGTTGATTTTGTTAGCGCCTGCATCTGTGAGAACAACGTCAAACGCTGTTTTCTCTTCAGCGGGTGCTGCTGCTGCTGCGCCTGCTGCTGCAACCGGAGCTGCTGCAGAAACGCCCCATTTATCTTCCAGAGTCTTGATGAACTCGGCGAGTTCAATAACCGGCATTGCCGAGAGGAAGTTTACTACTTCGTCTTTTGTGAGAGCCATTTTTATATTCCTTCGTTTTTATTCAAAACGTATTACTTAATTTTTATCTAACTCAACCGACCATCGGCCAAATTAGTCTGTCCGCAAGACCCGAAGGCCCAAACGAACTACGTAGCTGGTTCGGCCGCCGGAGCGGGTGCTGCGCCCGAATCTTTTTCGAGCTTCTCTTGGTAAGCGGCGAGAGTTCGTACGAACTTCGATGCTGCACCTTGAAGTGTTCCAAGCAACATTGCACGCAAGACATCTTTCGATGGCAAGTTCGCAAGGGCTTTAACACTGACCGCGCTGAGGGCATTGCCTTCCATCTCACCGATCTTCAATTGAAGGCTTTCGACTTCTTTTGAAAAATCATTGAGAGCTTTGGCCGTAGCACCTGCATCGCCGTAGGCGAAAACAACAGCGTTGTTTCCCAAAAACCCTTCTTTCAAAGCGGCTTCTGTTTTTGGCAGGCCCGCGAGAGCGCGGATAGCGAGAGTGTTGCGAACAACGCTCATCTCTGCATCGAGAGGGTGAAGGCGTTTGCGCAAGACTGTCACTTGATCAACCGTCATACCTTTGAAGTCGACGAGGAACGAAGCTTTCGCACGACCAAAATTAGCCGCGAGAGTTGCTACTTCTTTCGCTTTATCTTCCTTAGTAATTAACATGTATCTCCTTTCACACCGGGGCCGATCGAGACCGACCTGATGTAGATTCTAAATTCCTAACGCTCCTTCACTCAAAAAGAGATTCAAGAGCGGAAAATCACGCGAGGAAAAAAGATGAGGTGGAGCAGCCATCGGCAGAGTCGCAAAAGCCCGGCTGAAGCCAAAGCGTGCGGTCTCTGATGAAACCCGACAAGGAACCTTCCAAAAGGAAGCTTTCCTGGAGGGATGCTGAACTTACCGTTCTCTCGGCGGGCTTGGTTTGAAATTCCGTTGCCAGAAGTTCACCAGATTAAGAGCTTGCGCTCACCAGCTGTCTTTGATCGCGATCGTCCAAAACTAAATCAGGCCCAAAAGACCCGATTCTAAAACCAAAATCAAGCAAACAAACTAAGCACGAAATAAAATGGATGAGATTCGAGGCGGCTGATCTTTTTCGCGGAGGCGTACCGTAAGGTACGTCGCACAAGAAAAAGATCAGCCAACGAAGAAGATCGCCATTTTAGTTCGCGCGGCTACTACGTCGAAGTGTCCGCGCCTTGAGCGGCCATCGAGTCAAGCTTCACGCTTGGTCCCATGGTCGAAGAGACGGTGATGCCTTGAACGTAAACGCCTTTTGAGCTTGCTGGCTTCGCTTTCAAAATCGCGCCGATGAGGGCTCCGAAATTGTCGCGAAGTTTTGCTGCGCCCATCGACTTCTTGCCGATTCCAGCGTGAATGATTCCAGCTTTATCGACGCGGAAATCAAGTTTACCGCGCTTTTCAGCCTTCACCGTTTCACCGACGTTCATAGTTACAGTTCCGACTTTTGGGTTCGGCATCAGACCACGAGGCCCAAGAACCTTTGCCACTTTAGAAACTGTCGCCATCATGTCAGGAGTCGCAATCGCTTTGTCGAATCCGAGCCAACCGCCGTTGATTCTCTCAACGAGGTCGTCGGCACCGACGAAGTCAGCACCCGCTGCTTTCGCTTCAGCCTCTTTCGGGCCTTTTGCGAAAACGAGAACGCGAACTTCTTTGCCAAGACCGTGAGGCAGTGCGATCGCACCACGAACCTGCTGGTCAGACTGTTTAGGGTCAATTCCAAGTCGAATCGATACGTCGATCGACTCGTCAAACTTTGCTGTCGCAGTATCAACCGCGAGCTGCAAACCTTGTTCAACCGGGAACTTCTGCAATGGATCTACTTTTGTCTTTGCGCCAGTAAAGCGCTTTCCACGTTTTGCCATTGATTACCCCTATTCCTGAATTTCCAGGCCCATGCTTTTGGCTGTGCCAGCAACTTGGGTCATCGCCGACTCTACAGTCGAGCAGTTGAGATCAGGAAGTTTCAGAGTCGCGATTTCGCGAATCTGCTTCATGTTGACCTTACCGACCTTATCTTTCTGCGGCATCTTCGAGCCCGATGTGAGCTTGATCGCCTGCTTTAGCAGAATCGACACGGGTGGCGTCTTGGTGATGAAGGTAAACGACCGGTCCTGGTAAACAGTAATGATGACAGGAATAATCGTGTCACCTTTGCCCTGAGTTCGGGCGTTAAACTGTTTGCAGAACTCCATGATGTTTACCCCATGCTGGCCGAGCGCCGGTCCCACGGGAGGCGCTGGATTCGCCTTCCCTGCCGGAATCTGCAATTTGATCATTGCAGTGACTTTTTTTGCCATAATTCCCACTCTTTCTATTGGGGTGTGGAGACTTTCGTCCCCTAAGTTCTAACTTTTAAATCTCAGGAGCAGAGGCGATTAAACCTTTTGAACCTGAACGAAATCGAGCTCGACAGGTGTCGCGCGTCCGAAGATGCTGACCGACACTTTTACTTTGCCCTTTTCCTCGTTGATATCTTCAACTGTGCCATTGAAGTTTGTGAAAGGACCGTCGACGACGGTGACATTCTCTCCAACAGAAAACTTGAATTTAGGACGCGGCTTCTCAGCACCTGTCTCCATTTGCTGAGTGACTCGCAGAACCTGATCGGGCGGAACTGCGGTCGGCTTTTGACCACCAACGAAGCCCGTGACTTTCGACGATCCCTTGACCAGATGCCAAGTTTTTTCGCTTAAAAGCATCTCAACGAACATGTAACCAGGAAAAAACTTCCGAGAACGGGTCTGTTTCTGACCTTTTACGAGCTCAACGACACTTTCGGCCGGAATCAAAATCTGACCGAACTGCTCTTCCATCTTCTGCTGCCCAATGCGTTTTTCGATCGAAGCTTTCGCCGTCGCTTCGCTGCCACTGGACACGTTTACGATGTACCACTTCTTTTCCACTTCGGACTCCTATCGGCCCATAGGCCGAAGATACTTTCGTGACTCGGCAAGAGCCACTCCCAGAAAGTTAAGCGAGGAAACCAAATAGGTTTCGATTCAACAACCACTCGATAAACTTGCCGGAAACAACATCGAGAAGCCCCAGTGCGGCTCCCGAAATAAGCAACATGATACACGTCACGATGGTCATACGAACCGTGTCCTCACGACTTGGCCAAACGACTTTTCGAAGCTCACTAACAACTTCGTCGCCCCAGGCGCGCGCACCTGCGTTCGCCTGAAGATAGATGAAAACTGCAAATCCAAGAATGACCGGGGCTCCATGGCGAACCAGGTCACCAGAGAGCGCGCGACCAACAGAGCCCGTAGCGACAGCCACAGCGGCATCGAGAAGAACTTTGATCGTGATCGCCGTCAAAATTCCAGAAGCCATAAAGGCGACGGTGGCAATCTTGCGGTTTGTATTGACGGCGTTATCCATAATTTCGTCTTTCCTTCACGGAGCTTCAGCAACGTGCTTCAGCCAAAACTTCAAACTATAAATCGAAAACTAAGAACTTAAAATGGCAGGGCGGGAGGGACTCGAACCCCCAACCGACGGATTTGGAGTCCGTAACTCTACCAATTGAGCTACCACCCTATTGCGTCGCTCCGCCGGGGCCCGCCCCGGCTTTGCTGCTTTCGGCAAGCGAGTCGCCGAAAGATTTTGAATATTTGGGCACTGGTCTTAATCTTTTCGCGCCCGGTGCGAAAAGCAGCTCAAGCCAGAGGCTCGAGCGACACAGACAGACCTACTACTCAGTTACGTCGACAACAACGCCGGCGCCGACGGTGCGGCCACCTTCGCGGATCGCGAAACGGAGCTCTTTTTCCATCGCGATCGGAGCGATCAGCTCAACGAGCATCTCGACGCGGTCGCCAGGCATAACCATCTCAGTTCCCTCTTTCAACGTTACAACACCAGTTACGTCCGTTGTGCGGAAGTAGAACTGAGGGCGGTAGCCGTTGAAGAATGGAGTGTGACGTCCGCCTTCTTCTTTTGTGAGGATGTAAGCTTCAGCTTTGAATTTCTTGTGAGGCTTGATCGATCCTGGTTTTGCCAGAACCTGTCCGCGCTCAACTTCTTCTTTCTTCGTACCACGGAGAAGGCAACCACAGTTGTCTCCAGCGCGACCTTCATCAAGAAGTTTACGGAACATTTCGATACCAGTAACGACCGTCTTCTGTGTTGGTGCGAGACCAACGATTTCGATCTCGTCGTTTACTTTTACGATACCGCGCTCAACACGACCGGTAACAACAGTTCCACGACCAGAGATCGAGAAAACGTCTTCCACGGGCATGAGGAACGGCTTATCGATCGCACGTGCCGGCTGCGGAATGTAACGGTCGACTTCAGCCATGAGCTTCAAGATCGAGTCGCGGCCGATTTCTGGTTTCTTGTTTTCAAGAGCGCAGAGAGCGGAGCCTTGAACGATTGGAATCTCGTCGCCAGGGAATTCGTACTTCGACAAGAGTTCGCGAATTTCAACTTCGACGAGCTCGAGAAGATCTTTATCGTCAACCATGTCGACTTTGTTCATGAAAACAACCATCGATGGAACACCAACCTGGCGAGCCAAGAGGATGTGCTCACGAGTCTGTGGCATCGGACCGTCAGCGGCCGAAACAACGAGAATCGCTCCGTCCATCTGAGCCGCACCCGTGATCATGTTTTTCACATAGTCAGCGTGGCCGGGGCAGTCGACGTGCGCGTAGTGGCGGTTTGCAGTCTGATACTCAACGTGCGACGTCGAGATCGTGATACCGCGAGCTTTTTCTTCTGGCGCTTTATCGATCTGATCGTAAGCGAGGAACGTTGCTCCGCCTGTTTCTGCGAGAACTTTCGTGATCGCAGCTGTGAGCGATGTTTTGCCGTGATCGACGTGACCGATTGTGCCGATGTTGACGTGCGGTTTGCTACGGTCAAACTTCTCCTTAGACATTTACTTCCTCCTGGGTCTTTTCGCCCAATCTAACTTCATTGCGTTTACTCGCGCTGTTGATGATGACCGCTTGTCGGCGAATCTCTTTACGCTCGTACTTTTTCGTTTTTTAAAACTAAAAATCTATTTTTAAATCTAAACTTAAAACTCACAAATCTCGACAAACCACTGGACCGAACTTTCGAGAGTCTCAAAAACAGCGCTTTTACAGAGCTTTTTGAGGACGTACGAAAGCCGAACGAATTTTTCGTCGGGAGACGTGAAGAGTTCCCACACCCGCCCTGAAAACGCAAACCTTCTCGTAGGGAAACCTAAGTCAAAGCTGTTTTTCGCGAAGCGTTGCACAGGGAGTGGGCAGCGAAACAGAAACCTAATTTGCAACTGGAGCCCGTGGAGGGAATCGAACTCTCGATCTCGCCCTTACCAAGGGCGTGCTCTACCACTGAGCCACACGGGCCAAGACGACACAAACCAAATCTTTTAGTGCCCGGCACTAAAAGCAGCAAGAGCCAGAGGCTCTTGCGACACAGACCAAATCTTTCGGTGCCTGGCACCGAAAGCAGCAAGAGCCAGAGGCTCTTGCGACACAGATCAATCTTTCGGTGCCTGGCACCGAAAGCAGCAAGAGCCAGAGGCTCTTGCGACACAGACAGTCCGACGAGGAAAATTGGAGCGGGAGACGGGTCTCGAACCCGCAACCCTCAGCTTGGAAGGCTGATACTCTAGCCAATTGAGCTACTCCCGCCCGTTCCAAATCCTCGTCAAAAAAACCGAACCCAAACCCGCAGCGATACTTTGTCTTCAGCGCGCCCAAAAGTGGTGGAGAGGGCAGGATTCGAACCTGCGAAGGCAGAGCCAGAAGATTTACAGTCTTCCCCCGTTGGCCACTTGGGTACCTCTCCGCTCAAGCCTACGCTTAAAAACAAAAAATCGAGCCGCGGTTCGTCTCGACTTTCGCTCTTCCGGATCGGCCCTTCGATCAGGGAAACCATTTTCTCATACGCAATGATAAGAAAAAATGGAGCTGGTTATGGGACTCGAACCCGCAACCTGCTGATTACAAATCAGCTGCTCTACCAATTGAGCTAAACCAGCACGAACCAGAGAAAGAACGAACTGACCATTTAGAGGAGCTTGAAGAACCGAGTCAAAGACTTTGTTTTTGCGAGCTATGATGACCGAACTGGTGCCCTGTCCTTGAGCACCGCGTGGAGAGCACCGTTTGAAAGCGGAGAACGCCAAAGCCTTCTATCGTGCGCGGCAGGCAGGGCAATCGTTCGGCTTTGGTATCAGCTGAACTTTGGGATCAACTCCGGCCAGAAAGCCCGTGACGCCGACGGCAGAGTACTTTCCCCCTTGATAGACAGCGTAATTGGTGACGCTGGTCCCAATTTGAATGACGTAAATTGGAGATTCACCGCGCTGGAATCCGGCGCGAGCGAGAAGATGAAGTTTGCGGTCGCGCAATCGCAAATTTTTGTCAAAAGTGGAAAGCGAAAACGTTCGACTGAAAGTTTCAAACGTTTTGTCGATGGCGGGCTCTTTTAGAAAGTCAGGAACTTCGGCCTCAGCCATTGTATAGGCGACAAGTCCCATCACGTAAGTGATAAACTTCGCGTGATTGAAAGCGCGCTGATATCCTCCGCCCGCATAGCGCTGGCGTTCGCGCAGAGAACCAAGGATTGCTCGTTCGGGGTCTCCCTCGACATCCGCCTTTCTCGTATCGGTCATCGCTTGAAAGCCTTCTTGCTCTCGAAGCGCAGTCATTAGCGCGTCTCGATTTCGAAAAATTTCGAACAAAGTTCCTGCGTGACCGCGAAGCGCCCAGGCGACGCGCGCCGAAGAGCTGAACGACTCAACAAACTGCCCCATGGCGACTTTGAAACCGCTAAAGCCTGTCTCCACAAGTCCATGGATGCGAAGCTCATTTGATGCGACACCAGCCGCATCGGTGGCGAAGAACTGTTTTTCAAGTTTTCGCGCACGGATGAAAGCGTCAAATACCGACCGCGCGTAGCTGAGATATTTAGCTCGTCCGGCGATACGGTAGTAGTTGGCCAAATAGCGAGGTGTCAGAACCTCGGAGGAAGAGGCCTCGGGGGCACCTTCGACATCCACCCAATGTTCGTCGTGTACGAGGTAGCCACGATAGAGTGACAAAATCGAAATTTGGCCGGTGCTCTTATTGAAGGACAAAAGCATATTGCCGTCAGCATGAGACGCAAGATTCGCGACGACTTCTCCGTTCGGGCGTTTGTAGCGTGGGTTTTTTTTGTCGGCGACGACGCCATCTTGGCCGATGACCAGGATATTTATGATTTCATCTGTCCAAGCGTTTGTGGAAAGACCCAATGTCGAGATGAACGCGGCGTCTTTAACGGGATCAAGTTTTGCGGGTTCTGCCGGCCGGGCCAAAGCCACGGAGCCCACAAAAATAGTAGTTAGGACGCTTGCTACGAAAACTTGCAGTGACGACAGCCGATAGTTTGAAAATAAGTTTGCCATAGGGTCGCCTACAGCACTTCGAAGCGAGAACAAACTGAAACGCAACGGATGGTCACAATCTCCGCGGAAAAACTTTCGTGATTGTGAACTTTTACAAAAAAACCAAGTGCGCCTGTAACCGCTACGTGGTCACAGGAGGGACGGTGGAATTTCAGCGTCGTCTTTAAGGCCATGCTGACGTGCCGATTCATAAAGCGCCATCGACGCCGAAACAGCCGCATTGAAGCTTGATCCACCGGGAACTTGAGGAAGTCTAACCAACTCATCGCAAACTCGCTCGACAGTAACCCTCAGACCCGACGACTCGGACCCGATAACCCAAACGATTTTTTCAGGAAGTTTGAAGTCCCATGGAAGTCCGGTTCCTTTTTCGGCAAGTCCGAAAACCCAAAAACCCATCTCGCGCAAAATGTCGAGCTGACGAGGAAGGTTCGAACAAATTTCTACCGGCACATGCTCGGCGCCACCGCTGGCGACTTTTGCAGCCGACGTTGTCAGCGAAACACTTCGGTCTTGCGGAAGAAGCACGGCGCTGGCTCCTAAAAGCCATGATGACCTAAGTATCGAACCCAAATTCATAGGGTCTTCAATGCCGTCGCACGCGACCAAGACGCAGCGTTTGAGATCGCGAACGGCTTCAATATCAAAAACGGGCGTCTCAGTGACAATGGCGACGGCACCTTGGTGTCCGGATCCCAAGGCGTCGAGATCTTTTCCTGAGAGGGCTTTGACCGGGACTTTGAATTCGTCAGCCAAGAGAGCGAGCTCTTTCAATTGCGGTGCGCGCTCGAAATCTTCGCGTAGGCCCAGGATTTTTACGGCCCGTCCCCGCACTTTTAAGGCCTCACGCACAGAGTGAATACCCAGCGAGAGCCGCTCTTTTCCTGAAATATTAAATCCGGCCGCCGACGACGGCCTTCCCCCCTCTATGGGACGAGACGGAGGCGCGCCTCGAAGCGGCCGATTTGTCAGAGGCCGATGATTTTTTACGGGCGCAGAGCGCCCTGTCGCAGACTTTGAACCTGAACGCGTGGGGCCTGAACTTGGACGTTTTGATTTTTTCATGATTTCACTTTCACTCAAGCCTGAGGGCGGTGGCGTTCAAATTCTTCGACGATTTTTAGAGCCATCTCGCGCGGGTTCGCAGCTTCTAAAATCGGCCGCCCCACCACCAAAGCGGAAGCGCCGGTCTGCGCCGCTGCCATTGGCGTCTCTATTCGTACCTGATCGCCCTGCGACGATCCGAGCGGACGAACTCCTGGCGTCACTAAAAATGCGTGCGGAAGAATTCGGCGCAAACGTGCCGCTTCGTGAGGAGAACAAACGAACGACGACAAGCTGCCCGAATCTTCTGCGAGGCCCTCGACCAGATCTCCGATATTTCGTCCGCGAAGACCATACGGCAGCGTTTCACTTGAAAAACTTGTGAGCACAGTGACGGTAAGAATGCGGAAGTGTCGCTCTGTCTGAAGCTCGCTTTGCAACCGTGACATTTGCAAAAGCGCTTCGGGCCCGGACATTGCGTGAATCGTCGAGTACTGCGCACCCGCATCGTATCCGGCACGCACGGCCGCCTCCATCGTCGAGGGAATATCAAAGTGCTTGCAGTCGATGAAAACTGGGCCGCTGCGGGCGATCTGGGCGACAAGCTTTGCACCTTCACGGAGCATAAGCCTTGGGCCAATTTTAAAGCCTAGGCTAAGTCCGCTGAGACTGTCGGCTAACCGCTCGGCCTCTTTGGCGCTATCGACATCGAGCGCGACGAAGAGACTGGGATCCAAAGACCGATCGATCACGCTTTCCCACCGAGGCGAATACCTTTAAGAAGCGCCGCGATTTTTTCGGTCGCTTCTTCGGCCTTCACTTTTTCAAGGGCCCGCGTCTTTCGCACCAAAACTTCTACGATACCGTCCTTAAGACCGCGTGCTCCTATGTTCACTCGAAGTGGCATTCCTAAAAGATCGGCATCCTTAAATTTTACGCCGGCTCGCTCGTCTCGGTCATCGAGCAAGACATCAAGCCCGTGAGCTTGAAGATCGCGGTATAAAATTTCGGCAGATTGGCGCACTTCTTCTTGGTCGGGATCAAGGACAGCGATGTGCACATCAAACGGTGCGATCCCGTGGGGCCACACGACGCCATCTTTATCGTGAGATTGCTCGATGGCGGCCTGAATGGTTCGAGAAACTCCAATTCCGTAGCAGCCCATTTCGATCGGCGTTGGAGTTCCGTCGGCCGTTAAGTAGGTTGCACCCATCGACTTCGAATATTTGGTGCCTAGGTAAAACACATGACCGACTTCGATACCTCGAAATGACTGGTAATGACCTTCGCGATTTTCCTTCGCACATTTTGGACACGCATGGCCCGGTTTGGCCATTCGAAGGTCTGCGAACTTCGCCACTTTAAAGTCGCGGTCGATGTTTACATTCTTTAAATGTTCCGCATCGCGATTCGCACCCACGACGAAATTGGTGAAGTCCTGGATGGCTCCATCGAAATAAACAGGAAACGAAAGACCCACCGGTCCGCAACTGCCTGGCCAAGCGCCGGTCGCTTGCTTGACTTCTTGATCCGTCAAAAGGCGCGGTGGATTGGAAAGCCCCAATACGTTTTTAAGTTTGATCGGATTCACTTCGTCGTCGCCCGCAAGACAAACAGCTATGGGTTTTACAGAAACATCGCTGGCATCGGTTCCCATGTTCAACGAAAAGAACATCGTCTTCACAAGCGTCTGCTCTGGAACTCCCAGCGATTTTGCAAGGGTACCGATGGACTTGAGGCCCGGGGTGGCAAAGGCCTCCATCGCCAGCAGCGCGGGCTTCTGCGATTTCACTTTTTCGTTCGCATTTTGCCCAAGGGCCGGCGCAACTTCGACATTCGCCGCAAAGTCACACGTGTCACAGACCATCAAATGATCTTCGCCAGCATCGGCCAGAACTTGGAACTCGTTCGTCTTACTTCCGCCGATACTTCCGGCGTCAGCTTCGACGATTCGATAATTGAGCCCAAGGCGATCGAAAATCGCTTTGTAGGCAGAGTACATGAGGTCGTAATTTTTCAAGGCTCCCGCCTCATCGGCGTCGAAAGAGTAAGCGTCTTTCATGATAAATTCACGTCCCCGCATCAACCCAAAACGCGGGCGAATCTCGTCGCGGTACTTCGTTTGAATTTGGTAGAGGTTGGCCGGTAGATCTCGGTACGATTTGATATCATGGCGAATGTAATCGGTGATCACCTCTTCGTGGGTTGCACCCAAGCAGAAATCATGGCCGTTGCGATTTTTGAACTTCAACAGCCCATCGCCCATTTCTTTCCAACGATTCGTTTCCTGCCAAAGTTCGGCCGGCTGAACCATCGGCATCAAAACTTCTTGGGCTCCCCGACTGTCGAGCTCTTCACGAATGATTTTCTCGAACTTTCGAATCGCACGCAGAGCCAAGTTTCCGTACGTATAAATGCCAGGCGCTACTTTCTTTATCATCCCCGCACGAGCCATCAGTTTGTGGCTTGGAATTTCGGCGTCGTTGGGTGCGTCCTTCAGTGTGAAAAGATGAGCTTTCGACCAACGCATTAGAGAATCTCCTCAACATCAATTCCGTAGCCTTTGATTTTTCTGTGCAAATAACTTCGCTCGAGCCCTATCGCTTCCGCTGTCTTCGAAATATTGCCTTTGTTTTCGGAAATCTTTCGAAGCAGATAATCTTTTTCGAACTTCGCGCGAGCTTCGCGGAAGTTGTCGATCTCATCGACACTTCCAGAGTCAGCGCCAGAATCGCTTCCGATCTCGCCACGAGAAAGGCTCGCAAGTCCTGCGAAACGAAGATCGTGGACGTCGACAAACTCACTCGGAGTTAAAATATAAACGCGTTCGATGAAATTTCGAAGTTCACGAACATTGCCGGGCCAGAGGTGAGCCACAAGCTTGGCAATGGCAGCTTCTGAAAATGATTTGAGGCGAAATCCTCCTTCGCGAGCGAAGAGTTCGCTGAAGTGCTGAACCAGCGCTGGAATATCGGCCACGCGATCTCGAAGCGATGGGACGTGGCAAGGAATCACGTTGAGGCGATAGTAGAGGTCTTCGCGAAATCGACCCTCTTTAATTTCAAGCTCAAGATTTTTATTTGTCGCCGCAACGACCCGAACGTCGACTTCAATTGCGTCTTCGCTGCCCACGCGCGTGAAACGCTTTTCTTGGAGAATTCTCAAAATCTTCGCCTGAGTTTTCAGACTCATATCGCCGATTTCATCCAAGAAGATCGTGCCTCCATTGGCGTGATCGAACTTCCCTTTGCGAGCACGCTCGGCACCGGTGAAGGCACCCTTCTCGTGACCAAAAAGTTCACTTTCGATGAGGTCTTCAGGGATCGCCGCGCAATTGACGTCGACAAAGGGTCGAGAGGCCCTTGAGCTCAGGTAATGAATGTTTTGAGCGACAAGCTCTTTTCCCGTTCCATTCTCACCCGTGATCAGAACCCACGAGTTCGACGCTGCGACACGAGCAATCAGCTGCTTTAAGTTCATCATGGCCGCGGCTTCGCCGACGATCGCGATATTTTTTCTAAGTTTGTTGAGAAGGGCGTTTTTTTCGCCGCGCTCGCTTTGGACCTGCAAAATATTTTTTGCGAGAATTAAAATGCGGTCGATCGACAGCGGTTTTTCGACAAAGTCCCAAGCGCCAAGTTTGACGGCTTTTACAGCCGTCTCAATGGTTCCGTGACCCGACATCATCACAAACTCGCAGAAGTTCGACTTCGGCCGAGCTTCTTTCAAAACATCAAGGCCATCCATCGAACCAGGCATCCAAATATCTAGGTAGACGATCGCAGGACGAAATTCTTCAAGAACACGAAGCCCTTCATCCCCCGATCGCGCCGTTCGAACTTCGTAGCCTTCATCAACGAGGCTCGCCGACAAGACTTCTCGAATCGCTGATTCATCATCGATCACAAGAATTTTCGCACCGGCCGGTGCGCTGAGGGCCGAAGAAGAGCTCACTAGATTGTCCTTTCGAGACCGGAAGTCAGAGGCTGGAGGTCCTTAGAATCCTAGCATCGGACTCTTCGGACTTCAAGATTGCCCGTTGGCTTGGCGAAGCGCAGAGCGTTCCAAAGACGCCGCAGCATCGAGATCTGTCACCGGAAGCTCGACAAGAATGCGAGTTCCATGGGGTTCGTTTGGCAGCGCCCGGATGAAACCGTTGTGATCTTCCACAATGCGCCGGACGATCGCCAGGCCCAATCCGGTTCCGCTCTCTTTGGTGGAAAAATAAGGCTCAAAGACGCGATCACGATCCTGGACCGGAATTCCTGCGCCGTTATCATTGATGGATATTCGAACCAATTTGAGCGTGCTGTCGAACTGCGTTCGAACTGAAATGCGTGGATCAGGAATTTCGGCGACAGCCGCGACGGCGTTGTCGAGCAAATTGATCAGAACTCGTTTAATTTGATCTGGATCGAACCGAAACTCTGGAAGAGTGGAATCTTGATCGACCGTAAAATGCATTCGGTGGGCTTCGCTAAACATAACAACGGCTTCGTCGACGACTTTCGAAAGCGACGCCGTCACAGTGCGGGTTTGCGGAAGCCTTGCAAAATTAGAAAACTCGTTCACGAGTCGCTTGAGATCATCGGTCTGGCGAATGATCATGCCGATGCAGGATGAAAATGCCGGATCTTGAATCTGTGCACCGAATTTTTTCTCAAGACGCTGAGCCGAAAGCTTGATCGGCGTCAGCGGATTTTTGATCTCGTGAGCAATTCGACGTGCGACTTCGGTCCATGCCGCAGCCCGCTGAGCATTTTGGAGCATCGTCAGATCATCAAAGACCAAAACTTTTCCCAGATCCTGGCCGCGGTCATCTTGAAGCAGCGCAAGATTCATTTGAAGCGGAATCGATCGCCCTTCGAGTTCAATGCGAAGTTCACGCTGAAAATTCACGAAGCCGTGCGTTCGCATTTGCGCCAAAAGCTCTTGAAACAAAATGTAGTACTCGGGCGTTAGAACATCCTTTACGGCGAGTCCAACATAGCGATCGGCGTCGATTTGCAGAAGCTGAGCCGCGTGCTGATTGATTGTTGTAATTCGCTCTTCTTGATCGACAGAAACGACGCCGGTCGTGACATGTGAAAGCACGACCTGAACATAGCGGCTGTGTTCGTCAAGCTGCTCCAGCGTGCTAGTGAGGTTACGGTTGGCCTCAAGAACTTCGCGCTTGGACCGATCTAAGTGCCCAACCATCTGATTGAAGCTTGCAACTAAATGGTTCACTTCTTTTGAGCCCGAGCGAATCCCGACCGGCTGGTAGTCCCCTTTGGCAATTCGCTTTGTCGCCGATCCCAAAAGCTCGAGCGGAATGGAAAGTTCCCGCGCCAAGTGGAATCCGAACCACGTCGCGCACAGTAAAATAACAAGGGTCATCAACGAGAGAATCACGAGATAGATCGATTTGATCGGGTACTCGAGCGGATTCACGTTTCGAAATTCCTCGTGCGCCGCCGAAATGTCATCGATCTTAGATATCAGTGATATCGGAATAAAGGTTGATACGACCAGAGCCCCGCGCTCGGAGCGCCGATCCACTGGAACAATGACCCGCACCAGATTTCCTTCACCAAAGTGGTGGATGGTGCTTGATTCCGCGCGCGCTGAAATCCCATTTCTCAAAAATTCAAGTGAGACCGGCGGAATCATCGGAATCGTTTCATCACTTGAAAGCGAGACGACTCGTGCGGCAAAAACACCTGGATAGTATTCAACCGCGTCCAGGCTGAATCTTGTGCGTGCAGCGTCCACGATGCGGGACGCGGGCTTTGAAGAGTCTTTTTTAAGATCTTGAGCAATGAGCTTTGCGAAGTGGAAATTCTTTTTCTTGCTCGAAAAAACGTACTCTTGATTCACCTCAAGTGAATTCTTAAGAACCGACGCCATTCGCACCGAGAACCACTTATCAAAACTCGAATTGATGTAGAAAACAGAAACCAGAAACATAAGCGCCGTAGGTACGGACGCGAAGGCAACAAAAGCCGCGATCAACTTCCCTTTGAGCGAACTCCCGACAATCTTCCCGCTGCTCTCGACGAAAACCTTTACGACGTTTCGAAAAATGAGAAAAAACAGAAGCAAAAGAAGAATGATATTAAAGTTTACGAGGCCAAAGAAAAAAATCGAGTGAACAAATGGAAGCTGCTGACTAATGCCGACCAGCTTAAATTCAACCAGCGTCAGCACAACGAAAAGAATTGAAAGACCGACGATCAGTGCGATCTCTCTCTTTCGTTTTTTAAATTCCTTCGGCGCAAGCTGGTTGAGCAACGCACTCCCTATTTTCTAAAGGTTTTATCTTTCAGGAGATTCGCCATCTCGACAGCGACTTCGGCAGCGTCTTCGCCCTTGTGACCGTGTCGGCCACCGATGCGATCAAGCGCCTGCTCTTTATTTTCCGTCGTAATAACACCGAACACAACAGGTCGGCCTGTTTCCAGTTGAAGGTGGGTGCAACCGCGATCCACCACCCCCACCACCGATTCGTAGTGAGTGGTCTCGCCCCGAATCACGCAGCCAAGAGCAATCACGGCGTCGGACCCCGACTTAAGAAGGGCTTGCGCGGCGACCGTTATCTCGACGGCACCTGGAACGCTAACACAGCGGATGTTTTTGGAGCGAACGCCCAGCTTCACAAGCGTCCGAAGTGCGCCGCTTTCGAGCTCCGAAGTGATGTCACTATTAAATCTGGCCGTTACGATGCCGATTCGAAGTTTCGCGCCGTCAAGGGACCCACGAATCGATGGCGGCGCTTTTGAGGCTTTGCCCTTAGCCGGTTTCGCAGCTTTGGTGATGGCGGAGTCTTTTTGTTTTTGCTTTGCCGTTCGCCGCATCGATCAATCCTCGACCGAATCGTAAACGTGACCCATCTTGTCTTTTTTCACTTTCATGTACTCGGCGTTGTTGGCGTGAGTTTCGACGACAAGCGGAACGCGCCCCACGACTTCGATTCCGTACCCTTTCAACCCAACTCGCTTGGCCGGATTGTTTGTCAAAAGTCTGATTTTTCTAAGGCCAATCGCTCGCAAAATCTGTGCGCCAATTCCGTAGTCTCGGGCATCCGGCGGAAATCCCAGGTGAGCATTCGCTTCGACTGTGTCGAGTCCACCGTCTTGAAGTGCATAAGCGCGAAGCTTGTTCACAAGACCAATGCCCCGACCCTCCTGACGAAGATAAAGAATGGCTCCGCGCCCTTCGTTGGAGATCATCTCCATCGCTTTGTGAAGCTGAGGTCCGCAGTCACAGCGCGTGCTTCCGAACACATCGCCGGTCATACACTCGGAGTGAACGCGGACCATCGATGGTTCACCTTTTGATAAGTCACCAAGCTGCAGCACCAGATGTTCAGTTCCATCGAGGAGACTTCGAAACGCACGGACTTTAAAATCTTCACCAAACCGATTGGGAAGTTTCGCGGTCGCGACTTCCTCGACCAACGATTCGTTTTCGAGTCGGTAGCGGATGAGGTCAACGATCGTACCAATTTTCAAATCGTGCTTTTTTGCAAACTCTCGAAGGTCTCCGACACGGGCCATCGTTCCATCGTCGTTCATGACCTCGCAAATGACAGCCGCAGGGCTAAGTCCCGCGAGCTTGCAAAGGTCGATGCTTCCTTCGGTGTGGCCCGCGCGCTTTAAGACTCCGCCATCTTTTGCGCGGATCGGAAAAATATGGCCCGGCGTGATCACATCGCTTGGCTTTGCATCGAGCCGACTCGCCACACGGATCGTGTGCGCACGGTCCGCCGCACTAATTCCCGTACTGATTCCTTTCGAAGCTTCGATACTGACGGTGAAGGCCGTTTTGTTGGGACTTAAGTTTGAATCCTCTCGAACCATCTGCGGAAGCTCAAGTCGCTCAATCTGGTCTTGCGTCAGTGAAAGACACACCAATCCACGCGCCTCTTTCACCATGAAGTTAATGGTTTCAGGGGTCACGAAATCCGCAGCGAGCACAAGATCGCCTTCGTTCTCGCGATCCTCATCGTCGATGAGGACAACCATGCGCCCAGATCTAATCTCGGCCACTAACTCTTCGATGGAGTTCATTTTTGCAGAGTTCATTGGATCTTCTTTCCTAACTTTTCTTGCAGGCCTAACTTTTCTTGCAGGTAAGTATCGACAGAATGTGCGACCGAACGCGCGAAGGGGTCCACTTCAACATTCACCAGATCGCCTTCTTTTAAAGAGCCAAGATTCGTGCGGAGAAGTGTTTCGGGAATGAGTCCATGCGATGCGATTCCGGCCTCCACGGAATTCACCGTGAGGCTGACGCCATTCAATGCCCAGCTTCCTTTTTTCCAAACCATGGAACGAAGGGCCTCTGGGATTTCAACGTCAAGTGTGCGTGTCTCTCCAAAATTCTCAACCCGAACAACGCGAGCCGCAGCATCCACGTGTCCTGAGACAAGGTGCCCGTGAATGCGGTCGCCAAAACGAAGACTGCGTTCAAGATTCACGACGTGACCCACCAAACTCTCAGGCCCCTCGGAAACAGCTTTTTTCCAATTCGTTACAGCGAGCGTTTCGGCCGCAACTGCAAATTGAATCGTATCGTCAGCGACAGCCTCGACAGTTAAGCAGACGCCATCGTTGGCCACGGAGTCGCCCAGCGCAAGGTCGTTGAACGACTTGGGCTTGGACACCCAAACACGCACGAGGCGGCCCGGTATCAATTCGACGACGCGAACGATGCTCGATTTTTCTTCGACAATGCCTGAGAACATAGGACGCACTATGGTGGGGGCACCCTTTTCGAGTCAATCCCCAGGGCGTATTTGGCTCTAGAATTTGAAAGTCAGGTAAACCGTGACCGGTCTTTGTCCATTCCGATTCAAGCGGTTGGGACCTGTGGACGAGAACGCGGGTGGAAAGCCCTTACGGTGCTTTTGCTGGAGGTCTTCCACGACGATGGATAAGGCACCGCCCGAGAGGCCGGATGAGGCCGGAGCAACATCAAACACAAAGTGACTGAGCGCTGCCCCCAGTCCTGCTAAAAGTGCATCTTTACCGACAGAAGTTATCGATTTCGATGGGGCGGCTGCTTTTGATTGAGCCTCTGCCTCGCTCGCTGTGGTTCCGGTTGAGAGCACAGCGCCCGAGATAGCGACTGCTACTTTTCCAGCAGGGGTCCCAAGGACGGAGGCCGAAGAGCCCGCGAACGCTTTGTCAAAGTCCGCCGCCGTTGCGTCCGCAATATCTGCCGCCGCGATTTGAATGTCGGCCAAACGAGGCGCTTCACCAATCAAAGGATCAACGGAAGGGTCGCTCGAGCGCGAGGATAAAGCGCCGGAGACTTCAAAAGTAAAAACAAACAGTCGCTCTTTTATCCTTGGGTAGTCACTGTCGAGCACACAAGAAAAGGTGATTTTTGTAATCCGCCGTTGCTTGTTTTCAGTGTTGGAGTTTTTCGTCTGCCACGAAACGACATCGCTGTGATCAGTGTCCATGCAGAATTTTTCGAACTCGAGTCGGGTCGCAAGCGGTGTTGTCTCGCCTTCTCCGAATACAAAAAACGAATCCTTGTTTTCTTGGAGCGAGAGCAGGGCGCGCCGGCTGATGCGTCGATAAACGGAGGTGCTTTTCTGGGACATTCCGACGTCACCGGATATGCCTGGAAGCTCGGATTGAGCGAGGGCCGACGTCGGGGCGAGGAAGCTCAGTCCAAAGACGGACAGAGCGAGAGCCCCCAAGAAGAATCTGAAATCCGTTCGATTTTTCATACGGACGAGCTGTGCTCATCTCGTGCCGAGAGATCTATGGTTCCGGTCGGAAGAGCGGGTCTTTGGCGCGGCCTGATTGTCATTATTTCCAGACTGGAGGACGTTTTCGAGCCTAATGAATCGCTTCTGTTTCGAAGGCCAGAGCCTCGTCCTTACCTTTTAGCTTCGAGACGACAGTGACCTTTTCGCCGCCCTTGATTCGCCCGGCGATAAGCTCTTTTGCTAGCGGATTCAAAACTGCGCTTTGGATCACGCGCTTGAGCGGCCGCGCGCCGTAGGCCGGATCAAAACCTCGATTCGCCAAAAACTTTCGCGCCTCGCTTGAAAACACCAGTTCGACTTTTTTCTCGGCCAGTCGTTTTACGACTAGCTCGAGCTGGATTCCGACGATGCCTTCAATCTGATCGGGCTTGAGCTGATTGAAAATCACAGTTTCATCGACCCGATTTAAAAACTCAGGTCTAAAGTGAGCGCGAAGCGCCTCGTTGATCAATGTCTCTCGATTTTCGGGCGTGAGATCAGGATCAGAAATCGCGTGTGATCCCAAGTTTGAAGTCATAACCAGAACTGCATTCTTAAAATCGACCGTGCGCCCTTGACCATCCGTGAGTCGACCGTCGTCGAGAACCTGCAAAAGTATGTTGAAAACATCGGGATGTGCTTTCTCGACCTCGTCGAGAAGAATCACCGAGTAAGGTTTTCGGCGAACCTGCTCTGTGAGCTGACCGCCCTCTTCGTAACCGACATACCCCGGAGGCGCTCCGACAAGGCGCGCGACCGAATGTTTTTCCATGTATTCACTCATGTCGATGCGAATCACAGCTTGCTCGGTGTCGAATAAAAATTCGGCAACGGCTTTTACTGTTTCAGTTTTCCCGACTCCGGTCGGTCCTAAAAACAAAAATGATCCGACGGGGCGATTTGGATCCGAGATTTCGGCGCGAGCTCGACGAATCGCATCGGCCACGACGGTCAGCGCATGATCTTGCCCGACGACACGTTTTCTTAGACTGTCTTCCATTTTTAAAAGTCGTTCTTGCTCTGCCAAAAGCATTCGCGTGACAGGAATGCCTGTCCACTTCGCAACAACTTCAGCGATTTCCTCTGGGCCCACTTCCTCGCGGAGCATACGGTTGTCTGTGGGACGCTTCGTGTCCGCTTCATCGTTTAAAGCTTTAAGCTTACGCTCAAGTTCGGGAAGCTTTCCGTACTTCAGTTCAGCCGCTTTTTCGAGCTGCCCCGTCCGCTCAGCGCGTTCGATATCGACCCGCAGAGTATCGATGACTTCTTTCGTATTTTTAAGCTCATTAATTCCAAATTTTTCGGATTCCCACTGCTTTCGAAGTGTCGCGATTTTAGAGTCCAGCGTCTCAAGCTCTTCTTCGATAAGTTCGAGGCGTTCAGCACTCGCTTCATCTTTTTCTCGGCGCATGGCCTCGCGCTCGACTTGAAGCTGCATGCGTTCGCGCTCGAGAGTGTCGACTTCTGCCGGAACACTTCCAATTTCAATCGAAAGACGGCTGGCCGCTTCGTCCATCAAGTCGATGGCCTTATCAGGAAGAAATCGCGCCGTGATGTAGCGATGCGAAAGTTTCACTGCAGCAATAAGAGCCGAATCGCGAATACGAACTCCGTGATGAACTTCGTACTTTTCTTTCAGTCCGCGCAAAATCGTGATCGCATCCTCAATCGAGGGTTCATTGACCATGACTTGTTGGAAGCGGCGTTCAAGAGCCGCATCTTTTTCGATGTACTTCTGGTACTCGTCGAGCGTCGTTGCACCGATACAGCGCAGCTCGCCACGAGCCAGCGCAGGTTTCAAGAGCTGCCCAGCGTCCATGGAACCTTCGGATTTACCCGCACCCACCAGCGTGTGAAGCTCGTCGATAAACAAAACGATCTGACCATGAGCTTCAGTGACTTCTTTAATGACGGCTTTTAATCGGTCCTCGAATTCACCGCGATACTTAGCTCCTGCGATCAGCGCTCCCATATCGAGCGACATCAATTTTTTTCCCTTGAGCGCTTCCGGCACATCGCCTTTGACGATGCGAAGTGCAAGACCTTCCGCGATCGCCGTTTTACCGACACCGGGTTCTCCAATCAGCACCGGATTGTTCTTCGTTCGTCGCGAGAGAACTTGGATAACACGCCGAATTTCTTCATCTCGACCAATCACGGGGTCAAGTTTCCCGTCGCTAGCGGCCTGAGTCAGATCGCGCCCGTATTTTTTGAGCGCTTCCATTGTATTCTCGGGAGAATCGTCTGTGATTTTTTTTCCGCCGCGCATTTTCGCTACCGCCGCTTCCACTTTGTTTCGAGTGAGACCGTTGGACTTTAAAAGTTTGGCAATTTCTGGTGGGGCTGAATCGTGCAAAAGACCCAGCAGAAAATGTTCTGTCGATATGAAACTGTCGCCGAGGGCTCTCATCTCGACATCGGCCCGATTGAAAAGAGCCACCAGTCGCTGACTTGCAACAACTCGCTTCGACGCGCCGCTGACTTCGGGCCGCGCTGAAAGACCCTGCTCGACATCACGCTTTAAGGCACCAACGGAAGCCCCTGCTGAAGCCACAAGGCTTGGAACGAAACCGTCCGGTTGCGACAAGAGCACCGAGAGTAAATGTTCCGGCTCAACCGCCGAATGTGAACTATCCTCGGCCAGTTTCGCCGCAGCCTGCATGGCTTCTTGAGCTTTCACTGTCATTTTTTCGATTTCGCTCATTGAGAAGCCCCTTTTTGGCGAATTCTTGAGTCTTTAACGGAACAACTCTAACATGAGGTCGTTTTAGCACCCGTCAATTCGTCGGACCAAAAATAGGATAAGCATGAGCGCCACCGATTCAACGCCGAAAGCCCCAAGTCCTTATCAAAATAAGCGCGTCAAACGCGGGCTTCGAATGGACCGCGTTCGCGCCGAGGATTTGAAGAAGTACAATCCGGCTTTCTTCTGCGATGATTGTGGTCACTACGACCGAAAACGCCACCACTGCACGATGGGCTACTCTCCCCTGCACACCCGCGCAGAACAAGCGGCCGAGTTCGATCTCACGGGAACCATGGCTTTTTGCCGCTTCTGTGAGATTGATTAGAACGAATGCCAAAAGATTCCGTCGTGCAAATGATTCTTCTGCTCGCCATCGCGGGGCTTGTCGTTTTTTTTGCGCTAGTTCGTTTCCGAACGTGGCGCGACCTTCGTCAGGCCGCTCTTGATGCTCAGATGGCTCGCGACTCTGATGAGCTCGACCTGGACCGACGCTTAGGACCGAAACAAAAAATCGAAATCGAATCGACCAGTGGGGAACCCGTGGGCGTCGCTTATCGACAGAGTGGCCACGGACCCGACGTCATTTGCCTTCACGGAATTGGCGCATCGATGATGATTTATCGTCGAGTTGTCCCTTGGCTCTCCAACGATCACACTGTGACCTGCATCGACTTTCCTGGATTTGGGTCCAGCGACAAGCCGAAGTTCCTTAGCTACGCACTGGACGAACAGGCACGGCACCTCGAGAAAATTGTCAGTGCTTTAAAGCTCGATCGTCCCATGGTTCTAGCAAGCTCCATGGGGGGAGCCATTGCGCTGAAAGCCGCAATGGACGAGGACTCTTTGTTTACCGGTATCCTTGCGATGGCACCGGCCGTCGATCCCAAGCGCGTTCCAATGGTCCTTCTTCCTCTTGCAAAATACGGCGAGAAGTTTCACCGGATCAATTCTTTAACCACCGTCGGAGCCGCCGTCGGACAAGTCATCGCTCGGCGAGAATTGATCACACCGGGGCTTATTTCGCTCTACCAAGAACCATTTCGCGACAATGGTGCGTCGAGTTCGGCCTTTATGAAGGCGTTCCATCTTCTCGCCGATCCTCGCATGCCCGCGCTGTTTCGCGACCTCACAACACCGCTCCTGATTGTTCGCGGCCTTCGCGATCGCCTTGTCAAACAGGCCGGTTGCGAGGACTTGCGGCGCTTGGTGCCTCACTCGACACTCGTCACGCACCCGACGGCCGGTCACCACATCATGGAAGATGAGCCTGAATTCATAGCGCGAGAGCTCCGGCGATTTGAAGTCGCGATCCAAGCCAACTCGGACGAGGCCACTTCGAAAAATTCCTCGTCGGAAGCACTTTCCTAGCTAAAATCTTCGCACAAGCCTTTCCTCGAGCGTCTCGAAATCCAACAGGATCTGAGTCGAGAGCCATCACTACACCCAACGATTTCCCCCGACGTGCGCCCAGCAAAACCTAGTCCCACGGCCTGAAAGACGGCGTTTCTCCTACGAGACTCGACGCGACCAAAGCACAAATCTCCGTCAACTCTTCGCCACTAAGCTCGGAACGCGACTCACGTCCTGTCAAGAAACCATCCCCAGCGACGATGAGTGTGCTGTCGGGAATGTATTGTTTCTGACATTTCCTAGGGGCGCAGGAGTGCCAGAGAACTTGGTCAAAGTTTTCTAGCAACAGACAGAAGAGAAGTTCGAAAGGGGGCTTTCAAGGAAGAGGAACGTAGTTGTACATGGATTTTTGTCGGCGATCGAAGATCGATCGCCTAGCAAAGTACAAATCTGATCAGGCTTGGATGCCGGTTTTCTAAAGATGAGTTGTTCAAAAGAGCTCGCTCACTTCAGAAATCAGAAACAGGGAGGAACAAATGAACGATTTTTTTAAGTAAATTTTTAACGGAGGATTTCTAAAATGGGTTTTCGTATTTCTACAAACGTAGCGTCAGTAAATGCTCAGCGTAACTTAGGTGATTCGCAGATGAAAATCGGTGAATCGATGGCAAAACTTGCTTCGGGAAGCCGAATCAACAAAGCGTCCGACGACGCCGCCGGTCTCGCAATCAGTGAAAACATGAAGGCGCAGATTCGATCGACTCGTCAGGCATCTCGCAACGCTCAAGACGGCGTTTCGATGGTTCAGACGGCAGAGGGCGGATTGAACGAACTTTCGTCGATCACAACTCGTCTTCGTGAACTCGGCATGCAGGCCGCTTCGGACACCATCGGCGACACCGAGCGTGGATTCCTTAACAAGGAAGTTCAGCAGCTGAAGAGCGAGATGCAGCGTATTGCGCAGGTCACAAAGTGGGGCTCGACAGGTCTTCTCGACGGTCAAACACCAAGCTTCGATTTCCAAGTCGGTATCAACAACGACGATTTCGCGGATCGCATTTCGTACAACGGAAACGAGAATACAGCGACGATCGATGCTCTTGGTCTTGCGGGTCTCGACTTTACATCAAAAGAAGGCGCCCAAACGGCTCTCGGTCTTTTGGACACAGCACAAACAAACGTGAACGGAATGCGCGCCAACCTCGGTGCTCTTCAGAACCGTTTGACATCAACCATCACGAACTTGGGCGTCACAGAAGAGAACCTCTCTGCTGCTAACTCTCGAATTCGCGACACGGATGTAGCGAGTGCGACAGCTGAAATGACTCGAAACTCGATCTTGCTTCAGTCGGCGACTTCGACGCTCGCTCAGGCGAACTCGAAAGACCAGTTGGCTCTTAAGCTAATCGGTTGATCCTTGAATTAAGGATCGGTTGATCCTGAACTTCACTCTGGGCTGACTTTTCGTCGGCCCGTTTAAGATGAAGCAAAACCGCAGCTCCTTTATGGGGCTGCGGTTTTTTTGTGACCGTGGGTCAAGTGGCTTAGTGACCGTGGGTCATTGTTTGTTGGCGTGACCGTGGGTCAGCTGTTCGAGGGCTGGGTGAGGATTTCGTCACAAACTTGTGACGAGTGTGACGGTGTGACTATCCGCTGAGCACTGCGACCTGATTTCCGAGGCCTCACTGACGGACGTGCCCCAGGCTTGCGAAGTTGAGAAAAGTGTCTAACTTATTCCCAGTGATTTCAAAGATTTAGACTCAAGGCCTGTCTTCAGGGCACCGATCTGTTCGGTGTTGGATGAATTTAAAATTGGAGCACAGAATGAAACTTGGAAAACAATGCTTACTCTCTCTCCGTGTCGCGACCTTCCTGTGCGCCGCCGCAGTTTCGTCGGCCTGCTCTTCGGGCTTTGAAGCTGGAAAAGCTCTCTCATCGTGCACCGTTGGTAACTGCGCTTCGGATGTTCCCCCTGGTGGAAGTGGCGACGGCACCGGCACGTCTCCTGGGTGGGAAGCTGTACAGATGGACGGCACAATCAATGGCGGCCGCTTCGATCAATCGAAAGTCGTCGAAATCGACCGCGCCACTAAAACACTTGTCGTCAAAGTCCCCTTCATTGCGGGACTCCAAATCGGAGCCGAAATTCCGGTTTCCATTCGCGAAATTCCAGGAGCGACGGTTGGAATTGAAATGAACCCGGATGGCACCTCTTCCCTTGTCTTGCGCCTTCCCTTGGCTAGCGTGCTGAAAGGTGTGGATTCCCTTCCCACCAGCCGTCTCCCCAATGGAGACCGGCTGCCGGCCATTCCCGAGGGTGAGCTTCCGTCGATCGGAATGTCCTTTAGCCGGTCCGGCAACCTTCGAGGTGCTCTCTACTTAAGCCCCACGGTGGTTGGAGTCTTTGTCGCTACGAAGTTTGACCCCTACCTTCGATTGACGCTGCCGATCCGCGACGAAGCTCGGACTCGAACGTTCGGATACTTCACGTCAATTCCGGCCAAAACTGGCTTTGATGGCGGATTCTTTCTTTCGATAGCGCTACCTGACGACCTGTCGCGGGCGATCGACGACCTTCTTTAAGACTGACCGCCCCAAGCAACCTCTATGGTTTCACCTGTGAGTTATCGGACGGCGCGAAAATTTCGCGCTTGTCTTACGGTCGTTGTTGCCTTCCGCCCCAAGATGCATTCAAACTTAGCAGCATTGACTCGGGGGAAAACGAACATGGCCAAAAAGAAACCAGCAAAAAAATCTACGAAAAAAGCGACTAAGAAATCGGCTAAAAAAGCCGCGAAAAAAACCACTAAAAAAGCGACGAAGAAAACAGCGAAAGCTGCCAAAAAGTCGACCGCAAAAAAAGCGACGAAAAAAGCCGCAAAAAAGACGACCAAAAAAGTAACTAAGAAAGCGGCCAAGGCTTCCACTAAAAAAGCTGCGCCAAAAGCGACCGCGAAAAAAGCAGCGAAGCCCGCTGTTAAAAAAGTAGTTCCTTACGTTCCGCCAACGAAGTCGTACAACGATGCAGACGACGACATGGACGAGACAACTCTTGAAATCGAAGACGCAGGTGTCGGCGAAGACGAACTCGACGAAAATGCAGTCAAAGAGCCTACCGATGAGGAAGCTGATGATTTCGATGACGAAGAAGACGCAGGCGCCGTTGTCATCGATGAAGAAGAAGACGATGACGAAGGTTACGTCTAGAGCTTTTCAGAGAAACTAATTTAGTTTTTTGCTCAAAATAAAAAAGCCGAGGATCACTCCTCGGCTTTTTTATTTTAGGGACGTTTCCGTTGAACGAAAAATGTCGAGCTACAGTCGAGATAACCCTGCGAGGCCTTTTTTTACGAAGCGTTCATCAAGCAGCGCCATCAAATCAAGGGGCCACCAAATGCGGTTCCAACGCCGATTATCCACATCATACATGTACTGCTGAGCTTCGCCCTGCATGAACCACTGAAGAGTCCGTGCTTTCGCGTAAGCCGCATTGTTGACGTCGTATTCAGGAAAGCCCGCCATGAAAGCGTCAATGGCCACCGTGACACAATTCACTTCGACAGCGTGAAAGTTTTTGTAGTTCGAATTGTAAGCTGTCATTTGCGCGTTGTCGTAAGTCTTGCGAGCGCCGTTGGTCATGCGGCCGAAGTAACCAAGAATTCGAGAATTGCGTTCAGCGTTTGAAGCGAAGCGGTACCGAAGAGTGGTGCCCCCATCTTTCAGATGATAGTTGCGATAGTTCGTAAATTGCCCGGGCTTCCAAACTCGCAAGATGGGCTCGCCTTCGGCCGAATCTTTTCTCCCCCACATCTTTCCGTAGCGACCAAAATCGAAGATCTGATCGACGCCACCACCCACGACACGAAGTGAAACGTGACCCCACATGCGCGTTTTCTCAGTCCGGTCACCGATTAAAAATTCAACGTAGTTCTCGCCACTCGCGGACGGCGCCGGGCCTGAGGCCGTTTGTGCGGCTGCCGACAGAACTCCGCCTAAGCAAAGAGCGAAAAGAGATCCGACAAAAAAATTCAGAAATAGACGACGCTTCACTGTGCTCCTTTCGCGACCGCGGGTCGCGCTTCAGACAAAGCACCGCTTAACTCTATTTTACGCCCAAACGCATGCTGAGATGGCGGCGCGGGCAAAAACGGACGATTTCAGGAGCAAAAAGCAGTTTGGATCCGGCAAGAGTTTCCAAGCCCGGTAACTTTTTTTCTCGTGAGGCCTTGGGAGGTTGGCCGAAGGGGTCGCTATTTGGAGACCTTGCGAAGGGGTCCGCCGGACATAACGTCGTAATCGGGAAACGAATTATCGTCCTTATTTTGTGGGTAAATGATTTCTTGAACGACTAAGACAAAACCACCGGCATTCGAAGTCAGTCGAATCGTGCGCTCGGTCGTTTTAGCCCTCTTGCCATTTTTGAGTTCGCAAAGAGCTCTGTACACAACGGTTGGTGCGACAGGAGCAATCATCGCTCTTGCTCCGGTGCGACCTAAATCTTTGGATGGGATGTACTGCTTTGTTGTTTGTTCGGTAACCGTCAGACCTGAGCAGTACCACTGCTGATCGTAAGATTCAGTTCTGCTTGTCGTGGAAACATTTGGGAACAAATCTTTGTTGGCCAGAACCCGCAGCACCATTTCACCCCGCACGAGGTCGACGACCACACCGATTTGGGCCGGGATTTCTTTTTCCGAAAAAGCGGGACCGCTGGGAGAAATTTCCATCATGGTGACGTCGTCACCATCCATCGAAGTTGAAATGAAGCCCTCTCCGTGGAACGTAGTGGCAGTCTTACTCTCGAGCAGATTTGCGTGAGCCGTCGCACCTGACGAAAGAACTAAAGCTGCAGCGGCGCTGACAATCCAAACCTGTTGAAGCTTCATTTTCTCTCCAAGGAATCTAAACCGTTAAAAAGGAAAAAGCCGACCTGGTCGGCCAGCTTTTTCCGCTGACCATCGGTCAGACGCGCGGGTTTTGCGTTCGGCGGTATGCCGACCTTTGGTCAGACGCACCGCTTCTGCGTTCGGCGGTACGCCGACCTTCGGTCGGACGAACCGAGTAACTTCTAAACTTTAGGTTTCGAATGGACGGCGTATTTTTCGAATTCGCCGTACTCGTGCAGCTTGTTATAAAGCGTCTTGATTGTGATTCCGAGCGCGTTCGCGGCTTGTGTTTTATTGCCGTCGAAGTAGTTCAGAGCTTTCAAGATATAACGCTTCTCGAGTTCATAGAGAGTGACCGTTGCATCGTAGTCATCTGTTGTGACTTTTTGCTCGGGGTTCAAAATGTTCTCTGGCAAATCACCTGGCATGATCGTGTGACCATCGGCCAAGATCTGCAGTCGCTCGCAAACGTTCTGAAGTTCACGAATGTTTCCCGGCCAGTCGTAACGAGTCACGATCTTCATCGCGTCTTCGCTCATCGCGCGACCACGGTTCAAAATTCGGTTTTGACCGCGAGCCAAGAAATACTCCACAAGAAGTGGGATATCTTCTTTACGACGACGCAAAGGTGGCGAGTTCACTGTGATTGTGTTGATACGATAGTAAAGATCTTCACGGAAATTACCGCGAGAAACTTCCGCATCAAGCTCTCGGTTTGTCGCCGAGATCAAACGAATATCAACTTTGATCGGATCTTTTCCACCGACGCGGAAGATTTCGCCTTCTTGAACGAAGCGAAGAAGCTTCGCCTGGATTCCTGGAGAAAGCTCGCCGATTTCGTCGAGGAACAAAGTTCCACCGTTCGCGGCTTCCGCAAGACCGATCTTTCGAGTGTAAGCGCCCGTGAAGGAGCCTTTCTCGTGACCGAAAAGCTCTGACTCAAGAAGAGTTTCGCGAAGTGCTCCGCAGTTGATCGCGACGAAAGGCTTGTTACGGCGATTCGAACGCTCATGAATTGCGCGAGCGATCAGCTCTTTACCAGTTCCCGATTCACCAAGAACGAGTACAGTAGCTGTAGATGGAGACACGCGGTCGATCATTTTCATGAGCTGACGCATGACCTCGGACTTGTAGACGATAGTTTTATCGCCTGACGAGTGCGAACCAATCGCCGTGTCCTGCAAAGTCTTTTGGTGCTGAGCACCCGAAAGAGGACCAGGATTAGTTGAGTTGCCACCAACTGGAAGAGCAGCACCGGGGAGAATCGGAGTGTTTTCAAACTGCGACATACGTTCAGCCTCTTTCGTTATTCTTTGTCGCGCCGTCTCATTTTGGGACAGCGTGTCGAGAGAGGTTGTAACGCGTTGCGGAAATAAATGCAAGGAACTTTTTGCTATCGAATGAAAGAATCGCGGGAAAAACTACAGTCTAAGACCCCTTTAAAGTCGTCGCCACCTCAAAAAGAGGCCTGGCCGAGGGGTCTTGAATTCATACGTAACTACTTGTATTCACTTGAATTTATAGATTCGGCGTCGGACCACACGTTAAGAGCGTATAAAGTCGACCTCGAGCAGGTATTTTATTTTTCACGGGTCACTTTAAACGGGTCTGCGGACCGCCCCAAGGCCCCACTTTCTGAGTCCGAACTGACCCAAATGAACGTGCTTATTAAGCAGGCACAGGCCCGTTGGGGCCCCTTAAGTCCAGCAAGCCGCAATCGTAAGACCGCCACCATGAAGAGCTTCCTCGGCTGGCTCCACAGGGAAGGGTTCACCGAAAGAGACATCTCGGCGACTCTTCACTCGCCCAAAGTCCCGCTTCGACTTCCAAAGCATTTGAGTGTCGATGAGGCCATCTCGTTGATTCGCTCGACTCAAGCTCAAGTGAATAAAGCTCGCGAATTGGGCGACACCGTCGAACTTCATGTGGCCACTCAAACGCTGGCTTTGATCGCACTTCTTTACGGCGGCGGACTTCGCGTCTCGGAAGCGTGCGAGATTGAAAATAAAAATATCGATGAGACGAGGGGTACGTGTCGCGTGATTGGAAAGGGGGCGAAAGAAAGAATCGTCGCTCTTCCGAAGCTCACTCTTTTGGCCGTTCATGAACTGCGGTCTTTCCTTCGAACAACATCTGGCGACGCAGCCGCGGAGAAATATCTTTTCGGCGAAAGACCTCTTTCAACTCGAATGGCTTACGATCTCGTCCGTCGGGCCGGGGCCGGTGCGGGGCTTCTTAAGCCTCTTCATCCGCATGCCCTTCGGCACAGTTATGCCACTCACCTATTAAGATCAGGAGCGAACTTGCGTGTTCTGCAAGCACTGCTGGGGCACGCGACTTTGCAGGCGACCAGCCGTTACACCCACGTCGGTATCGATGACCTTGCGAGAACGCTCGAAGCCCATCATCCCTTAAAAACTCCATCGAAATAAGTGCGGCTAAAAACAGAGGTCTGCGGCCAAGGTTTCTTGACCGGATCGGCGACTTAGCGCTACTCCCAGACCTAGATGAAAAAGACAGTTTTTCTCGATCGCGACGGCACGCTCATCATCGACAAAGTTTATCTCAATGACCCCGATCAAATCGAATATCTGCCCGATGTTTTCGAAGCTCTGGTCCTATTAAAGAACGCGGGCTTTCAGTTTATTATTGTGACCAATCAGAGCGGCGTGCCGCGGGGTTTGGTGACGATTGAAAATCTTGACGAAACACACCGCCGGATTCGCAAAGAGTTCGAACGGCACGGCGTTGAGTTCGTCGGTGTTTATTATGCGGCTTACTCTGTTGAGAGCGAGCACCCGATGCGAAAGCCTAAACCCGGGATGCTTCTTCAGGGGGCTAAAGATCACGGCGTCGATCTTTCAAAGAGTTGGATGATTGGCGACCGCGTGAGCGATGTGATCGCTGGCGCTCGCGCCGGTTGCAAGACAGTTCTTCTGATCGGGACCGAAGCCGTTCCAAAAGATGCACCCGAAGAAGCTCGTCCGACGATCTATGCCGACGGTCTCCTTGTTGCCGCAAAAGAAATTCTAAATAATTAGCACCGCCAAATAGAGCTCAAGATAGCGCTACCGGCGGCGTCTCAAAAATAGTCGCGCGCGTACCGAAGTGAGACGAACGCTTCAGGTTAATCAAGTTTGAACCTTCAAATTCCGATGAGAATCCAGTCGAATACGACCAAATTTGTACCGGGCCCAATGGGGCTGGGAGCATTGAAATGTCGAATCCATTCTCGTCTAAAGTACTTTCATTGGGTCTTCTTCGCAGCCTTGCGATGGCCGGCACTCTGCTGATCGCACCTGAAATACTGTGGGCGGCGTGTGGTGAAATTCTTGTTTCCAAAGGCGACGTGAAAATCGAAAGCGCCGTGGGCGGAAAAGTTTCGACCGCAGCGGCTGGCGCCAAAGTCTGCCAAGGCGACACAATTATCGCGGGCCTTCAGTCGCGCGCAAAAGTAAAAATGGAAGATGGAAACGAACTCAACATCTCGCCAGAGTCGCGAATTAAGCTTGAAGTGTACGAGTACAAACCAGCGGACAATAAAAAGAAAGTTATGCTGAACGTACTTTACGGAAAAGTCCGCTCGGCCACGCGCGAAGAGAACATGTACAACGACAAAGCCAAAGACGGTCAGGCCAACACTTTCCAAGTTAAAACTAAGAGTGCTGTCGCCGGTGTCCGAGGAACTGACTTCTTAACCAGCTTCGATCGCAAAACGAGCAAGACGGAAGTCGTGACGTTTAAAGGAAGCGTTGATGTTGGACGCGCAGGTCCTGGCGGAACAATTCTTGGCGCAGTCTCGATTGGTGCTGGTCAAAAGACTGAAGCTTTGCCTGGCGCGCCGCCGGCTCCACCAAAACCCGTTCCATCAAAAGAGATGGAAAAAATGAACGTCGAGTCTTCTGGTGATATTGCCGGCATCAAGAAAGACGCGCCGGCACAAGAGAGCGCACCCGCGGTGACCGAGCCAAAGCGCGATGACGGAAAGAAAGAAGCCAGAGGAAACTCGGATGGCCCAAAAAGAGAGACATCTGAAAATCCGCCGGGTGGAAGTTCGACTACTGCCGGAGGCTCGAACGGCACTTCGAACGGAAGCACCGACGGTGGCAACAAACGTGGCGAATCCGGGGGAGCTTCAGCTGCGAGCGGTTCTGCTTCAGGTTCGGCATCAGGATCAGGTTCGGCGCCCACCGGTGGCGGTTCAGGCCTCGCGACAAGACCAAAATCAGAGACAGCCGTGTCGCCCGTTCGCCCCGGCGGTAGCATGGTAACAAGCGGAGACCTCGGCAAAGCACCGGATCGCTTTCCGGCGAATATCGGTGGTGGACCGAATCTAGTCATGCCGCCACCTCCTCCGCCGACACCGCCGCCAATTCCAGCGTCAGAACTTGTTCGTCAGCAGCTGGAAACTGGACCTGGAAAAGTAAATATCAAAATTATCCTTCCCCAGTAAGGCCTCGCGAACAGTCGAGGCGTTCACCTATTCGTGAGCAATCGTTTCTCTTCTTTTCATTGCACCGTTAGAATCGTTACGAGCCTAGAGTTCTCAGCGAGAGGATCGGTTGCATGCCTTCGATATTGTCAAAGTTTGGCCCCCCGTTTGTTAAATCCCTGATCGCGGTGAGCGCAATCTTTCTATCGAGCCATGTCGGCGAGGCACAAACTCCGCCCAAAAAATTTCCTCAGCGAAAAGCTGGAACGAAACAAGTGCGACCCACTGACGCTCTGAAATCAGACGCCGCGAAAGTAGCGGCGACGGACGAGAGCGTTCCCCCTGGCGCGGACGATGAAATCGAAAAAATTCCTCGTAAGAGCGGAATTAATATCGATAGCAAAAGTGCGATCCGTTTGAATTACGGCCGCCGCGATTGGAATTCGGACGCGACCAAAATTGACGAAGCGATTATTTTCTTACGAGAAGGCACGACGGGTCGAATCGTTCAGATTCAGGCCGAAGAGTCAGCACCTGATTCGGCCTCGTTCTCGGGTACGTACTCTATCAACTGGAGGAATATCGAGAGCCTTCGACTTGAGTTCTACGCACCCCCACAGAAACTTCTCGCCGACGTTGCTGGTCGCAGAAAAATTTCGCAAATGATCGATTCAAAAGAATTGCGAAGGCTTCCCTTTGTTTTGCGAAAAGATCCAGTCTCAGGACTCCAGAACATCGAACTCTTCGATAATGTCGAGCAGGCGCGAACTGCGTACCGAGCCTTTCAATCGGAACAACAGTTACTTCAGGCGCTTCAAGGGAAAACCGCGCAAAGAGGTCAGCCGGTCAATCCAGGCGCCTTGAGTGAACGCGACCAAACCGTCGATACAGCGGCCCTTGCGGACCGTGCTGAATTCGAAAAACTGAGCCGCGATCTGGCCGAACGCGTCCGCTTAGGACAAATCGAGTCGCAAAGGCTTTCGCAACTGATTCAAAGCTTCTCGGCGCTGACTCCCGCCCAGCGAGCCGCGAGAAAAACGCAAGCTCAGGCCGCTGCCGATCAGGCAATGATCGATTACCGAGCGGAAAGATACACAGAGGCGAAATCTTCTTTCGACAAAGCTGTCGAACTCGACCCCACCAACCGAAGTTACTATTTTCAGTACGGTGTTACTCTTTATAAGCTCGATGAATACAATCGCTCGCTTGTTTATCTAGATCTCGCCGATGGAAAAGGCGTTAACGTAGTTGAAAAAGATTTTTATCGCGGCCTCAACTACTATCGCTTGAAAAACTCTGAGAACGCGATTGCTGCTTTCGGAAAAGTCGTCGACGCAAAAGATGTCGAAATTTCCCCGTCGGCCAACTTTTACCGTGGACTTGTTTTCTTTGAAAAGAAGAGCTGGCCCGAAGCGAGAACTGAATTTCAAGCGGTCCTTGATCAATCCAAAGATCCCGCCTTGGACGAACGCGCTGAGGCTTATCTTGAAAACATTCTTCGCCAACAACAGTTCGACGCGGAACGAGCGAAGCGCTGGACTCTCAGCGGAACTTTAGGAGCTCTCTACGACGACAACGTCCTGCTTTCGTCCGACTCGGACCGCGACCGCGGTACCGTCACCAACCTTGAAGCGTTCCGCACGCTTTTAGTGGGCTCGGCTCGCTATCGCCCACTTTACGAAGAGAACCGCGAGTTCGCAGCCCAGCTTGATGTCATGACAATGTACTCGGTCGGAACCGACTTTCAATCAACGCAGTCATTAGCGAACGCGGACCCTACGATTGTTGGCCTCACGCTTCCGTGGACCTACAAGGGCGTCTTTCGCGGGAAAGGTTACAAGTTCGATTTTGTGCCTGGCTACGAGATGACCTACATGAGCATCGAAAATAACGAAATGAAAGCGATCTACAACTCGGCCCTTATCGGGTTTCAAAATCTTTTCGTGATGAACGAGCGCTGGTACATGAATGTGAATGTCGATCTTCGGCAAGATACGTCAGCCCTCACATCATCAACGGGCGACAACAATTCGAGCGCGCTCAAAACTAAGCTCACGTGGTCAAACATCAATTTCTTGGAAGATAAGAAGCAGCTGATATTGAGCGATGTCTCTTACACTTCGAATGCGGCTCTTGGCAAAAACAGCGTCTTTAACCGTATAGACCTGGGTGCAGGCTATGTCTTCCCTTGGAAATGGGACACGACAGTCCTTTCAAAGCTCAGTTACTACTTACTAACGTACCCAGAAAATTCCAATGGCCGTGTCGACAACAGTGCCACTGTCACACTTGGACTCAGTCGACCGTGGACCGAGAAGCTGATGTTGGGCCTAACAGGAACGTACACGATGAACACCTCCAACGTGGAAGCCAATCAGTACAAAAAATTTAATCTGATGGCGACGCTTTCAGCCACCGAAGTTTTTTAAAAAAAGAAATCCGGATTAAACGGCGCCGGACTCGACATAAGAGCGCAGCTGCTGTGTGGCCATCGCGCCGACGCTTCGCCAATCAATTGACGAGAGTTCATCCACGGCGTGACTTCCAATCGAGAGAGCCGCCAATTGCGCGGCCTCACCTTCGATCTCAAGAACTCCCTGAGAGGCCAAAAGGCGAATGTCGAAATGGACTCGTAGTCTTGTAAGCTCGGACGATATTTGAATCGCGCGAAGAGCATTTCCTAAAAGATTAAAAAGCTCGGGCGAGCCCGAGTCCCCTTGCCGCACGATGGAATGAACTGATTGAAGAAGCGAGAGTGCAAGTTCAAGTTTCGCGTAATCACTTCTCAATCCCTCAAAAGATTCGACGATACTTGCTTCACGTAAAGAGTGCAGATCCGACTCCCCGCCCAGCCGAGACCTGCGATCTTCGTAAGACACTTGAATATAGCGCGTCGGCTCAAGCACTCCGCCGCCGAATCTTTTTTTACTCTTTAATGCTGATCGTGCGAACAACTGAAGACGCAGACCCTCGGCCGTCAAAATCGAGACGATAAGATCCGCCTCGCCATAACGAGTGGTCTTAAGAACAATGCCTTTAGTTTGCGCTAGCATGTTTCAATACTTTTCGCCCGCGGCGCAGATAGAAAATGGCGCCGACGATGCCAAAGAGGAATTGAAAAAGCTGAAGCAGCGTAATGCCGACAGTTCCCACTTGAGTCGGCGCCTCGAGAGCCGCTTGAAACAAAAAGAAAAACACAGCTTGGCCAACACCGACTCCGGCGGGCGAAATCGGCACAGCCATCGCAACAAGGCCAATGGGTATACAGAACCAAAACGTCGCAAAAGGAATTGATCCTTCGCCAAGAAGCTGAGCCGCAAGATAGAAAAAAGCGATGAGAAGGCCTTGGTTAAGTCCCGAGAATATCAGCGCAATGGTCAACTCACGCGTGCGATAGCGATACGAGTGCATGGCTCGGTAAATGTCTTGAACCAAAGCGTGGCCCGGAAGTTTTTCAAAGTGCTTCGAAAAATAACGGATCGGTGCTTGAAGCCGGCGCGATAACGAGAACGCAAGGATCACAATAAACGCTAAAGTTACTAACAGTGTCCCCGTTCCAATGGCTATCAAGCGAGGATCGTGATCCAGACGATCTCGAAACGCGAGAATTGCAATGGAACCGGACAGAACCATCACGAAAAAACCAATCAGGCGATCCATAAAAACACTGACGCCGGCGGCGAGCTTTTGCTCCGGGAAATCTTGCGCAAGATAGAAGCCTTTGACGATGTCTCCGCCAACACTTCCCGGCATCGCATAGTTGAAAAAAAGTCCCATCAAAGTCAGCGGAAATGTCTGCTTCGTCGTCGTGGAAAAACCCTGTCCCTTTAAAAGCGCCAACCAGCGCGCATTCGCAACAAGAAGCTGCAAGAAAACAAGGCCGCCAAGACTTAGAAATGCCACGGGTTCGAAGGCGACCTTCAGTGCCTTGGGATCAAGGCCGCCGCGCTTTACGATCCATGCGACCAGAGCCACGGCGACCGCGATTTTAACTGCCGTAATAAGAATAGTTTTAACGACCGGCTTCATGTCGATATATCTACGCATGTTGACCTTCTAACGGGAAGAGGCGAAACCCAGTATTCTTATTTGTGCGCGGAGGTTTTATGAAAGTCGCTATCGTTGGAACCGGCTACGTCGGCCTTGTTGCGGGAGTTTGCTTTGCTGACGCGGGGCACAACGTATGGTGTGTCGATCGCGAAGCTTCAAAAATCGCCTCGCTTAAAAAAGGCGAAATTCCAATCTATGAGCCGGGCCTAAAAGACGTCTTTGACCGCGCCGAAAGCCGCCTCGTATTCACCATGGATTTAGCTCTGGCTGTCGAAGCGTGCGACGTGATTTTTATTGCCGTCGGAACTCCAGAAACGGCCGATGGCAGCGCGGACATGGGACCTACGATGGCCGTTGTTGATGCGGTCGCAAAAGCCGCGACGGCGCCAAAAACTTTGGTTTTGAAAAGTACAGTTCCTGTCGGCACGGCCGCAAAAGTGCGCGCACGCCTTGCGGAAGTTTCGAAAGTCGAAATCGATGTCGTCAGCAATCCTGAATTTTTAAAAGAAGGCGCCGCGGTTGATGATTTTTTGAAACCAGATCGCGTCGTTATCGGGTGCCAAAGTGCAAAAGCCGAAGCTGCGATGCGCGAGCTGTACGAACCTTTTGTTAAAAACGGTCACCCGATTTTGTTCATGGACAATGTTTCGGCAGAAATGACGAAGTACGCGGCCAACGCATTTTTGTCGGTGAAAATTTCGTTCATCAATGAGCTCGCACTTCTCGCCGATAAACTTGGCGCCGACATCAATGATGTCCGCCGCGGCTTTACTTCGGATCGCCGAATCAATCCGGCCTTCTTCTATCCTGGCGTTGGATTCGGCGGCAGCTGCTTCCCAAAAGATGTGAAAGCGCTGGTTCACAGCGGTCGCGCGGCCGGTGTACCGATGGCCGTTGTCGAAGCGGCGGACAAAGTGAATGACCGTCAGAAGCTTGTTCTTTTTGACCGGGTACAAAGTTACTTCCGTGAAAAAGGCGAAAGCTTGAGCGGAAAAACGATCGCCATTTGGGGACTCGCCTTTAAGCCCCACACCGACGATGTTCGCGAAGCTCCGGCGATGTACATTATCGAAGAGCTTATCGATGCCGGCGCGAAAGTGATTGGCTTTGATCCGGTCGCCATGGAAACAGCGAAAGCGTCTTTCACACGCCCCTTTATCGAAGCAAAGTCCGCGATGGAAGCCGCTCGAGGCGCCGATGCTCTTTTGATTGTGACCGAGTGGAACGAATTCCGAGCTCCTGATCTTCGTGAACTCAAATCCGCCATGAAAAATCCGGCTCTTTTCGACGGACGAAACGTTTTAGATCCTGCGAAAGTTTCAGCCGCTGGCTTTGATTACTTCTGTATTGGTCGTCAGTCGCGAAGCACAACACAGCTCGCAAGCGCTCACGCCGTGGGCGCAGGCGAAAAAACCTCGTCGTCGAAAGTCGGCCGGGTCCTGGTCGCTGGTGCGGCCGGGTTTGTTCCAAGTCACGTGGTCGACGCTCTTTTGGAGCAAGGCCTTGAGGTGATCGGCGTCGATTCGCTCATCACCGGCCGCGAAGAAAACTTGAAACGTGCTAGGGAAAATCCCAAATTTCGCTTCGTGAAACACGATATCTGCGAACCGATCGAGCCTGTTCTTGAACGCTTAGGCTTAAGTGCGTCACCTGGTACGTTCACAGAAATCTACAATCTCGCAAGCCCCGCTTCTCCCGTGGACTTTGCGAAAATCCCTCTTTCGATTCTTGAGACCGCGTCGGTTGGACATCGCCGCATGCTGGATCTCGCAAAAGCGACCGGTGCGGTGTGCTTGTTCGCAAGCTCCAGCGAAGTTTACGGCGACGCGGAAGTTCACCCGCAACTGGAAAGCTATTTCGGCAATGTGAACACGGTCGGACATCGGTCTTGTTATGACGAAGCCAAACGTTACGGCGAAGCTCTGTCGGTGGCTCACGCGAAAGAGCACGGCACCAAAGTTCGCATGGCCCGCATCTTTAACACCTACGGTCCCCGCATGCGCCCGAACGACGGCCGCATCATCCCGAACTTCTTCATGCAGGCGCTGCAAGGAAAGCCTTTGACCGTTTACGGCGACGGCTCGCAAACACGAAGCTTCTGCTTCGTCTCGGATCTCGTGAGCGGTCTCATCGCGCTTTGCCGAAGCAGCGAATCACGTCCAACGAATTTGGGTAACCCGATCGAACGATCAGTTCTTGAAATCGCGACGACGGTCAACAAACTGACTTCAAGTTCAGTCGCTCTTTCGACTTTGCCGCTTCCAGAGAACGATCCGAAAATGCGACGGCCCGACATCGCGCGCGCCAAAGCTTTCGGCTGGGAGCCTCGCGTGTCGCTGGAGGATGGCTTGAAAACGTCGATGGCGTACTTCAAAGATCAGCTCTCTCAGGCCGGCGGCAAAGTCGCGACACCGACAGTGGAAGCGTCGCTCTAGAGCGCTCTTTGATGACTCTCAGTCTTTGGTTTCTAAAACGTAAACATGGAGCAAGTGTGAAAAGAGCAATTTCAATTTTACTCATATTCTTCTGTCCGACCGTTTTTTCGGAAACCATAAAATTGAGCGACGTTCGTAGATATAGCGATGGAGAAATTGCCAGAACGTCATTAGGCGATGCGGGTGATTACTGCCGGAGTGAATATGGAACCCGTTTGCCAACAATTAGAGAGATCGCGACGTTTGCACAATCTCGTGGTGCTCGTGGATTTCTTCCCATGGATCAATGTGATACTCGGTGGGGGTGGATCAATCACAAGGAATACTGGGGATATGGAAAATCTCCTGCTATCTTTATTAACGCTAGAAATAATTTTGACGGTGGTTTTGATGAATTCTGTTTTGACATGACAGGATTCCAGCCCGAAGAAGGGGATGAGTGGTTAGGTTCTGCATCTAAGACGAGTGGGTCGCCGAACACTTATCAACTCCGAGAATATCAGGGTGTATTTTCAATCTCTTTTTCCGGAGAGTTTTTCGGCTACTCTGCTCGTTGCGTAGTTGAAACACTATCGACTCCTTAATTGTTTCCGTTCGATCTCGAACTTCCGCCTATTGTGGATCGCACATTTTAGTTCAAGATTTTGGGCGGCATCCGCTCCGCCCTTGGTAATCCCGCCAAGGCGAACGGCGACCTTCAAGGATTCGCCAAGTGACCGCTGTTTAAAAGTTGGATTATACTTTCTGGATGTCGCAAATAATTTTTCGCCCCGCCACGATTTACGATGTACCACGGCTTGTGAGTCTTCGAGTTGGTATGCAGAGCGAGCTCAATCCCGGGAAGACGGCACCTGACCCTCTCGAATTTGAGACGGCGGCTGCAGAATACTTTAAGAAATCACTTACCGATAAAAGCTACTTCAGTGCTGTCGCAGAGCTGGATCAAAAACTAATTTCGGCGAACGGATTGGTCATCTACCGAAAGCCTCCAGCCTTCGTGGGACAAAGCGGCCTTGTGGGATATGTCACGAACGTCTACACGATCCCCGATTTTCGCGGACGAGGCGTAGCCAAACAACTGATGGATATTCTAGTTCAGTTCGCGAGGAGTGCGCAGATCTCCAAGCTGCACTTGGGCACGACTGATTCCGGTAAAAAACTTTACGAAGCCGTCGGCTTCGTTCCGGTAAAGTTCGAAGCTTTGGAGTTGAGGTTGTAGGCGACCAATGCCATTTCTTTGTTGAACACACTTATAAGATTTGAAATAGCTTAGTAATGATTGAACACATTCAGCAGCATTATGATTTAGGCAATGAGACAAGTCGCCTTACAGGCATGTCTCTTGAGCGACTTAGAACTGAATCAATTCTTGATCGATACCTCACAAACAGTCCGGCCGTCATATTGGACATTGGTGGCGGAGACGGTGTTTATGCCTTTCCGCTGGCGGCAAAAGGTTATGAGGTTCATCTCGTTGATCCCATCAAGCTTCACATTGACCAAGCTTTAGAAAAAAATAGCACTGCTTCAAAGCCATTAAAAACTGTTCAAGTGGGAGATGCTCGCAAGCTAACTTTCGAAGACGATTCAGCTGATGCAGTTCTCTATTTTGGGCCACTTTATCATCTTCAAGAAAAGGTGGATCGCGTGAAAGCTTTGTCAGAGGCCTTTCGTGTCTTAAAGAAAGGCGGCCTCTTGATTTCCGCCCATATTTCTCAATTCACATCACTCATCGATGGGATTCAATGGAACCACTTTGCTGATCCGAATTTTATTGAAATTGTATGGACTGCGCCCCGGAACTTGGACAGTTAATTTGTAGAGTTTAGGTGGTTTTTTGATCCTCCGAATTTTCCCTGGGCAATATGATAGACTGCCA
>LNFM01003259.1_pt1 | contig 130374 bp, 130 predicted proteins | sample 596031 | NCBI WGS metagenome assembly LNFM01 (sample SAMN04254537, study PRJNA301005) | activated carbon metagenome | isolation source: dual media filters at the Ann Arbor, Michigan drinking water treatment plant | place: USA: Ann Arbor | reverse complement strand
ATTTAATCAAAAAACGCACCACTGGTTTGATGAATCCCAAAGATGCAGAGAAAATCGAGAAACGCACCCGTAAAGAATTCCCAGAAGGCATTGCTGCTTACGGAACCGATGCCTTGCGCTTTACTTTCGCCGCCCTAGCCAGCCCTGGCCGTGATATTAAGTTTGATTTGCAACGTTGCGATGGCTACCGAAACTTCTGTAACAAGCTGTGGAACGCTACCCGCTTTGTGCTGATGAACGTGCAAAATGAAGACGGCAGTTTGAAAGATTGCGGCTTAGAAGACTGTAAAACCAAGCCAGAAGGCCATTTATTCTTCTCCCCTGCCGACCGCTGGATTGTGAGCCAATTACAACGTACCGAAGCCGAAGTTGAACGCGCCTTTACCGACTATCGATTCGATTTAGCCGCTAAAGCTATGTACGAATTTGTGTGGGATGAGTATTGCGATTGGTATTTAGAATTAGCAAAAGTACAGATTCAAACAGGCAATGAATCATCGCAGCGCGGCACACGCCGCACATTGATTCGCGTGCTGGAAACCATTTTGCGTTTAGTGCACCCGATTATGCCATTTATTACAGAAGAGATTTGGGCAACCATCGGCCCAATAAGCGGCCGCACTGGGCCTAGCATTATGCTAGAAGCTTACCCACAATCGCAGCCAAATAAATTAGATGCTGTATCAGAAGCATGGGTAGCGCAGCTGAAACAAGCGGTAGATGCCTGCCGTAGCTTACGCGGCGAAATGGGCATTTCACCCGCTAGCAGAGTGCCACTCTTTGCATCTGGCAATGCAGAGCAATTATCAAGCTACGCGCCCTACTTAAAAGCCTTAGCCAAATTAGAAGAGGTATCGATTGTGGCCGAGTTGCCAGAAGCCGATGCGCCTGTGATGTTGGTGAACGACTTTAAATTAATGCTTAAAGTCGAAATTGACGTTGCCGCTGAAAAAGAGCGTTTGGGTAAAGAAATCGGGCGCTTGCAGGGTGAAATTAGCAAAGCCAATGGCAAGTTGAATAATGAAAGTTTTGTAGCGCGTGCACCTGCTGCTGTGGTTGAACAAGAAAAAGCGCGTGTTGCTGAATTTAGCGCTAACTTAGATAAATTACAAGTTCAGCTATCTAAACTAAATTAGTGGGGAACGTGCAATGGAACAAAATAAATCTGGCTTAAAAATGCCAATCAATCTAATTGTGTTAGATTTTATCGGCACCATTTTAATCGCGCTAGGTCTAGTTAAAATGTTTGCTGGCATTGAGATAATCCCCTCTCAATACTTGCTAGACGACAATGGTTGGACTTTAATTTTAGTGGGCGCGTGCTTAATGTTGCCGTTTATTTTATTTATGGTGCAATGGATAAAGCAACGTGCAGAGCAGCGCTTAGTTAAATAAGTACTGCTCAATTTAATTTAGGCTTTATGACAAACGAAACAGATGCCATTAATGAAATCATGTGTTCATGCAGCGGCACCACACGCGGCAGAATTTACGATTTGTATATGCAGGGTTTAGATATTGATAGCATTTCACAGCGCACAGGCATTAAAACGGGCTGTGGCGGTTGCGAGTGGGATATTGAAGCGTTTGTTACCGCGCTTAAAGAGGTAGATTCTGCAAGCTAGCTTTGCAATTAAATAAACAAATTTACGTCTGATTCGCCTGCAAACTCAAAAAACGTCGCCGCACCACCAAATTCAATTTCGTCAATAAAATCGGTTTTTTTAAAATCAAACAAATCGACTGTCATTTGGCAGGCAATCAGCTTAACGCCCGCCTCAATGCAAGCGCTGCGTAACTCTTCAATACTGGCCACACCTTTGTTGGCGATTTTTTGTTTCATCATCATGGTGGCCATGCTTTCCATACCCGGCAACATTTGCGCTAAGTTTGGCATGGGTACTGGCATTGGCATTGCGGGGTTACCCAATGGCGAAACTTTTAAATCGCTTAAATCTTTTTTAAGTAGTGTTAAACCATAAAATGTAAAAAAGATGCTTACTTCGTAATCAAGTGCAGCGGCAGTTGAAGCTAGAATAAAAGGCGGGTAAGCCCAATCTAATGAACCTTTTGAAGCGATTAAAGCGAGTTTTTTAGCCATTTAAGTGAAGTGAATGGATTAAATTAATTAGCGCGTTTTTTTATATAAAACGTAAATACGCCGTCTGCTTCATCTTGCGCTAGTAGCTCATGCCCTGTTTGCTTGCAAAACGCTTGAAAGTCTTTGACTGAGCCTGGATCGGTAGCCGTGACCTTTAAAGTTTGCAAGGCATTAATTTCACTCAACCCTTTTTTGCAGCGCAAAATAGGCAAAGGACAATTCAAATTACGCGCATCTAGTTCTTTATCAAATTCCATTTTTATTCCTGTTTATTTGCCTGTTTAAATGTCATTATTTTTTTGCACTAAAGGTAAAACCCGCTTTACCCCAAGCCAGCACGCCGCCCACCAAATTAAATACATTTTTTAAACCCTTGCTGGTAGCAAAATCGGCAGCATGTGCAGAGCGCACACCGCTATGGCAATAAAAAACCACTGTGTTAGCGCTTGCTAGCTTTTCGTACTCTACTGGCAGCATAGAAAGTTGAATATGAATAGCGCCAGGAATAATGCCACGTGCAACTTCATCATCGTTTCTTACATCGACCAACACCACTTTGGGTTGTGTTACTAACTTTGCCAAATCTGCTGCTTCTATATCTGAATAATTTTTCATGTGAAATACCTAAATAATTTTTGTATTGTACACATGAAAACTATGCATTTAAACGCATAAAACAGGTTTTAAGCTTGGCATAAGCTTAAGCCAATTTTGAAGTGCTACATTTTTATACATTAGTATATATAAAGCATTAGTAATATAATGCGCAAAAAATTCCAAAAAGAATAAAAATGACAAAAAATTCAATAAGCCTATTGGCTTTATTATTTTGTGCAGCTGTAACAATAAATGCCATTGCGGCTGACATTAATCAAATTGAAACCAATACACAAGAGCAAATTCGGCAGCAAGAGCGGCAACGTTTGCTACGCCAGCAACAAGAGCTTAAGGCAGATGTGCGCGATGCTGCTGAACAATTACAAAAGCAAGAACCCGTTGCTAGTGATGTCATCCCAGATAATGAAACACCTTGTTTTAACATCTCTAAAATTGAGCTAACGGGTGACTCTTCACAGCAATTTACGTTTGCGTTAGATCAAGTATTAATCGATAAGCCTATTTTAGGGCGCTGCTTGGGTGCTGTTGGCATTAATGCGGTGTTGGCGCGCGTACAAAACGCCATTATTACTAAAGGCTTTATCACCACGCGCGTACTAGCCGCACCGCAAGACCTAAAAAATGGTACTTTACAATTAACTATTGTTGCTGGCCGTGTTCATTCAATTCGCTTTACGCCAGATTCTAGTAGTCGCGCTAATTATTGGAACGCGTTGCCAGTAAGCGCTGGTGATGTGTTGAATTTACGAAATCTAGAACAAGGTTTAGAAAACTTTAAGCGCATTCCTACAGCCGATACAGATATTCAAATTAAGCCTGCTGATACAGAGTCTAATGCGCCAGGTTTTAGTGATGTAGAGATTCGTTATCAGCAACGCTTTCCTGTGAGGGTTTCACTTAGTTTAGATGACAGTGGTTTGGATAGCACTGGTAAATACCAAAGCGCGCTCACCTTGTCGGCTGACAACTTTTTAGCACTGAACGATTTATTTTATATCAATTACAACCATGATTTAGGTGGCGGCGAGCAAGGCAGGCGCGGCAATGATGGTTTCACCGCACACTACTCAGTTCCTTACGATAATTGGCTATTTAGTGCCACTACTTCTAGCTATGACTTTTATCAAACAGTAGCGGGTATCAATCAAACCTATATATTTAGTGGCCAATCACAAAATGCCGAGGTGAAACTGAGCCGCTTACTTTATCGCAACAATATCAATAAAACGTTTGCATCGCTTAAGGGATTTTTGCGTAAATCAAACAACTACATTGACGACACAGAAATTGAAGTGCAGCGTCGGCGCACGGCAGGCTGGGAACTTGGATTCAACCAAAGCTGGTATATGGGTCAAGCCATACTGGATTACAACCTTGCCTACAGACGCGGCACTGGCGCAAAAGATTCACTGGCAGCACCTGAACAAAATTTTGGCGAAGGTACATCGCGCATGAAGCTACTGTATGGCGATTTGAACTTAACTGTGCCGTTTCAAATAAACGCGCCTTGGGGCGTGCAGCCAATGCAATACAGCGCTTCGTTACGCGGCCAAACCAATTACACGCCTTTAACGCCGCAAGATCGTTTTGGCATTGGAAACCGTTTTACAGTGCGTGGGTTTGATGGCCAACAAACATTGGTGGCAGATAATGGCTGGTTGATTCGCAACGAATTGATGTTGCCTTTAGCACAATCTGGGCAGGCCATGTACTGGGGTTTGGATTACGGCGAAGTAGGCGGACAATCTTCTGACGATTTGATTGGGAAATACTTGGCTGGAAGCGCTATTGGCCTGCGCGGCAATGCTGCTTTTACTGGTTTTAAAGCACTAAATGGTTTGAATTACGATATTTTTATTGCTAAGCCAATCAACAAACCCAAAGGCTTTGACACCCCATCAACTACTGCTGGTTTTAGTGTGAATTATGCTTATTAGCAACTTTATATTTATACGTAGGTATAAAAATTGCTTTTAATAAAACTTGTGTGCAAATAATCATCGATTAATTTCACATAAAAATAAAATAATACAAGTAATCAATTAGTTAAAAATTTTGCAATCGTAATTAATAGATGACACTTCGTCTTGTCTGTTAAAACTTTGCCAAATAAAGTCGTTTTGAATGACAATTTTTGACTAGTTTAATAAAACTAACAACAAGATTGACAATAAAAATGAATAAAAACCAATTCCGCATTATTTTTAACAGTGCGCGCGGCATCATGATGGCTGTTGCAGAGAATGTCACCTCACATGCATCTAGTACAAATGCCTCGTCAACTTGCAAAGCGACTAAAACGAGTACAGGCGACCAAACAGCCATTATTCGTCCCCTCGCCTTCTCTATTTTGCTAGCCCTTGGCATGGTGGGGGTTTTGCCCAATACATTCAGCGTAAACACTGCCCATGCTGACATTATTGCCGATACGGCAGCTGCCTCGAATCAGCGCCCAATGGTGATTAACGCAGCCAATGGCGTACCTTTGGTGAACATTCAAACACCCAGCGCAGCAGGTGTTTCGCGCAATACCTATAGCCAGTTTGATGTAAGCCAGCAAGGTGTTATTTTAAATAACAGCCGCACCAATGTACAAACCCAACTGGGTGGCTTTGTACAAGGTAACCCATATTTGGCAGCGGGTACGGCACGTATTATTTTGAATGAAGTGAATTCATCCAACCCCAGCTTGTTAAATGGCTATGTAGAAGTCGCTGGCAGTCGCGCGCAAGTGATTATTGCTAACCCAGCGGGTATTAGCTGTAGCGGATGTGGCTTTATTAATGCCAGTGTGGCCACGCTAACAACCGGTACGCCCATGATTCATAATGGGGATTTAACTGGTTATCGCGTGGGTGGTGGTGTTATTGCCTTTTTAGGCGCAGGTTTAGATGCCAGCCAAACCGACTACACCAATGTGTTAGCACGTGCGGTGAGTGTAAACGCAGGTATTTGGGCAAACAACTTAAATATCACCACAGGTAGCAACCAAGTGAACGTGGCCAGCAATGGCACGGTCACTGGCATTGGTGCGATTACGCCAGATGCAGGCGACGCCACCCCCGCTTTTGCAGTAGACGTAGCCGCTTTGGGCGGTATGTATGCAGGTAAAATACATTTAATTGGTACTGAGGCTGGTTTAGGCGTGCGTAACGCGGGCGACATGGCTGCCAGTGCAGGTGAAGTCACGATTGATGTAAACGGTAATCTCACCAACAGTAAACGTATTGCAGCCAGCAGCCACACCACCATTCAAGCTAATCGCATCACCAACACAGGCGCTACAATAAGTGCTGGCCAACAGCTTGCAATAAACGCGGCCAGCCTGACTGGCGATGGTAGCGTGCTGGCAGGTGCTGATGCCAATATCACATTAACCAGCGATTACACACACACCAGCGCCGCCGCGCTACAAGCAGGCGGTAACTTAACGCTCACCACCACTGGCAATATTGATAACCAAGCTAAATTGCTGGCAGGCAATACGCTTACCTTAAACGCTGCGAATATCAACAATAGCGCCAAAGCTGAAATAGCAGGCGCAGACACGCATATCAACACCACGCAAGGTGATGTTGGTCGCTTGGGCACTGGCACACTCACTAATCGTGGCCTAATCGATGGTAGCGATACCTTTATTGCGGCCAATACCATCAACAATATTGGCACAGGTAGCATCTTTGGTGACCATATTGCCATTGCTGCTAATACCTTAAACAACCGCAATGAAACACTGCTTGTGAATGGGCTAAGCAATACAACAGCGGCTATTATTGCCGCAAGAACCCGCCTAGATATTGGTGCAGGCAATATCAGCAATGTAAATGGCAGTTTGCTATTTAGTGCAGGCGATATGGCCATTGGTGGTAGTGTAGATGCAAACCACCAAGCCACTGTGAGCGCTAGCCAAATACCCGTGCAAGGCAATGCCCAAGCCGCCACCTTGATTAACCAGGGCGCAACCATAGAAGCACTAGGCAATTTAAGCGCCAACGTGGCTGATTTACAGAATTTGAACGCAGGTATTACTACCCAAACCACATTGATTGGTAGCACTGTTTACGACCAATTTACCCCACGCGGCACCAGTGTGATTTTAGACGCTGCCGATTATCCGGGAGCGCAAATTGGCAATGTGCGTGTCTCCACCCGTAGCGCAGGGCCTTACAGCTTTAGAGAATACTATCGCTATTTATACACAGGCAATACCTCAGAAACCCAAGTGTTAACATCTGCTCCAGCGCAACTGTTATCAGGTGGCAATATGACGCTGTTAGGCAATATTGATAACAGCGATAGTAAAATCATTGCAGGCGGGGCATTAGATGTAACAGGTGCTAGGATTAACAACTTAAATAGCCAAGGCCAAACCACCACCAGCTACAATGGCACGCTGTATTACTATGATTACGATGGCAGTGGTAAAGGCTTTCGTTACAAAATATCCGCCTCTACCTACAACCCTGCAGACAACGTCACCAGCTTTAATTTAGCCACAACCCAATATCAAGCCAACACATCCCCCGCCAGTGTGGGAGCGGCCAGTAACACCACCGTTGCTACGCTAAATAACAACACGCTGCCCGCTAATAGCCTATTTACGCCAACCGCCAACGCAGCAGCTGGCTATTTAATAGAAACCAACCCGCGCTTTGCCAACTATAAAACATGGTTAAGTAGTGATTACATGCTAGCCCAACTCAGCTATGACCCTGCTACCCAAACTAAACGTCTAGGCGATGGCTTTTATGAGCAGCGCTTAATTCGCGAGCAAGTGAACCAACTCACAGGCCAACGCTTCTTGGCAGGCTACAGCAGTGACGAAGCGCAATACCAAGCTTTAATGGTCAATGGTGTTACTTTTGCAAAAGCGTTTAATTTAACGCCTGGTATTGCCTTAAGCGATTTGCAAATGGCACAACTCACCAGTGATATTGTGTGGTTAGTCAGTAAAGAGGTAACGCTGCCAAATGGCACAGTCACCAAAGCCCTAGTGCCACAAGTGTATGCCAAACTGCGTGATGGCGATCTGCAAAATACCGGCGCGCTTTTAGCAGGCAAGAGCGTACAACTTAACCTAACAGGCGATGCTACCAACAGTGGCAGCCTTGTTAATGCAGGCAATTTGTTTAATAGTGGCACCATCGGCAGCCGCACCCTACTCGCGCTCAATGCTAATAACATCCATAACCTCGGTGGACGCATTAGTGCGAATGCGCTTGCTTTAGATGCCATGCAAGATATTAATAATATTGGCGGCACAATCACCGCACAAAATAGCCTACAACTGAAGGCTGGCCGCGATATTAATGTGCAAAGCACCACGCAAAGTAGCGCCAACCAAACTGGCGCAAGCGCATTTACACGCACCAACCTAGACCGTGTCGCTGGCTTATATGTCACTAACCCATCAGGTGCCGGTATCTTGGTGGCCAGTGCGGGTAATAACATCAACCTGAATGCGGCAGACATACGAAACGACAGTCAAAACGACAGTAATAATGCCAATAGCCAAACCGCGCTTAAAGCAGGTAACAACATTAACCTAAGCACGGTGCAGATAGCTGAGCAAAACAACAGCGTGCAAAATGCCAAGAACTATCTCAAGCACGGCAGCACACAAGAGATTGGGTCTAGTATCACAACGCAAGGCGATATGACGCTGCAAGCAGGCAACGATATCAATGCGCGTGCCGCTAACATTGCCAGTGAAAACGGCGCACTGCAAGGCATTGCGGGCAACGCAATCACCATAGAAGCAGGCCAAGCCACCAGCAATATGAGCGCTGCGCGTTATAAAAAGAAAAGCGGTACGTTTAGCAGTAAAAAAACCACCACGCGCGATACCTTTAACGACACCAACAGCATCGGTAGCAATTTAAGCGCAGAGACGATTGACTTGGTGGCAGGTGCGGTGGTGGATGAAGATGGCAAAGTAACGCTGCAACCAAGCCAAGGCACACTCCCCTCCCCCGTCATTCTGAGCGCAGCGAAGAATCCAGTCCTTGGTAATATTGCAATCACTGGCAGCAACGTTGTTGCCACCAATGATGTCAACCTAAACGCCAGCGGTAATGTGAATATTACGGCTAGCCAAGACACCCATGATGAAACCCACTTTAAGCAGGTGAAACAAAGCGGCTTAAGCAGCAGTGGTGCCAGTGTCACTTATGGCAAATCGTCTCTTAAAACCACTAATGATACCCAAACCACCACCAATGTGGCGAGTACGGTGGGGAGTGTGGGGGGAGATGTGAATATCAATGCAGGCCTAGCAGGCAACACAGGTATCTACACCCAAACCGCCAGTGATGTACTCACCCCAGCGGGAAACATTAACATTACCGCACAACAAGTGAACATTGTGGCTGGGCAAGATACTTATGCTAACCAGCAGACCATGAAGTATAAGCAAAGCGGACTTACTTTGGCGGTAAGCAACCCCGTACTCTCTGCGATTCAAACCACCAGCCAAATGGCAAATGCTGCCAAGCAGACCGATGATCCGCGTATGCAGGCGCTTGCCGCAGCAACGTCAGCGTTATCGGTAAATAATGCACTTAATGCACTACCAGACCAATATGGCAATGTAGCAACGGCTGGAAATACCGGACCAGAAGACATGACCAACTTACGTGAAGCCAACGCTGTAGAACAAATCGGTGGTATCAATGTATCCATTAGCATAGGCAGTAGCAAGAGTAAAAGTAGCACTGCTCAAACTAGTATGACTACCGCAAGTAGTCACTTAATAGCAGGTGGTGATGTAAAAGTCACTGCAATTGGAGTTGGCACAGCTAGCAACATTAATGTAATTGGTAGCCAAATCAAAGCTAATGATGATGTTAATTTAAACGCCGATGGTGCCATCAATCTCATGGCTGCGCAAAATGTAGATACTCTTAACAGTAAGAATAGCGGCAGTTCTGCTAGCCTTGGTGTTAGCTTTGGCACCGATGGCTTCTTGGTTACCGCTAGTGCCAGTGCTAGTAAAGGAAAAGCTAGAGGCAATGGTACTACTTGGACAGAAACACAAATTCAAAGCGGTCACCAAGCGGGTGATGTCATCACCCTGCAAAGCGCTACAGACACTAATCTGATTGGTGCACAAGTCATGGGCAACCAAGTTATTGCAGATATTGGCACCAGTGGTACTGGCAATCTCAACATTCAAAGCCTGCAAGATACTAATGATTATAAAAGGAAACAACAAAGCTTGGGCGGTAGTATCTCGGTAGGTGCTGGTACAGGGGGTGGCAGCATCAACATGAGTAGCAGCAAGACCAAGTCTAACTATGCCAGTGTTAATGAACAGTCAGGCATCATGGCAGGCAATGGCGGTTTCCAAGTCAATGTAGCAGGCAATACCAATTTAACAGGTTCTGTTGTTACCTCTAGTGAACAGGCAATTCAATACAATAAGAATAGCCTAACAACTGAAACATTGACGTCATCTGATATTGAAAATAAGGCAAAATATAGTGCAAAAGGTATCAATTTAGGTGTGGGGGTGAATGTTGGGCTTACGGAAAATAATAAGCCTGTTGCTGGCGTAACCAAATCTGTGGGCTGGGGTAGCTTAAGTGATGATGCGAAAAGCGTCACCATCAGTGGCGTTAGTGACGGTAAAATTTTTATTACAGATAATACTGCTAATGTAGCAAATTTGAATCGTGACGTTAAAACCCAACTAGAAACCGATGCTCAGGGCAATATCTCAGCGATAGGCATAGACAGCAAAGGTAATAATCTAGCGCACACAATCAATCCCATATTTAATGCAGAAAAAGTGCAACAGGAACTGGATGCACAAATGCAAATTACACAAGCTTTTGATAAAGCGCAGCAACAATTCCGATTGGAAATTAACAGAAAGGTCGATAAAGCAAAAGCTGAAAAAGAAACTATTGCCGATATGCTTAAAAATCAGGATTTAAACGAAGATCAACGTTTGGCTTTGATCAATCAAGGCCTTAATGCGCAAAAAGAAATAGAACAGTTAGAAAATATGGGGCTTGTTTTTAGTGCTGTTGCAGGTGGTTTGTCTGCCCCAACAAACAGCATAGGCGGCATCATGGCGAATAGCTTGGCGCCAGAGATGGCTAATCAAATTGGGCAGTATTTTAAAGACCACGGAACCGAAGGCAGTGCGCCGCATATTCTAGCGCATGGTGTTTTGGCGGGTGCAGTTGCTGCGTTGGGTGGTAATAACCCTATGGGTGCGGCACTCTCAGCCATGGGTGGCGAAATTGCTGCACCACTGGTGGCAGATTTACTCTATGGCAAGGCATCAGATGAGCTGAATGCAGAACAAAAAGCCACAGTCAGCGCCATTGCCAGTTTAAGCGGTGTTGCCGCAAGCACAAGTGTAAGTGGAAATGTCAATAATATTGCCCAAGCCAACCTAGCAGCGCAAAACGCAGTGGATAATAACTGGGGCGAGGTTGGGCATTATTCTACTATGGCAACAGTACTCTACCTTGCTGGCTTCTCAGTCAAAGATGCAAAAGCAATTGCTCTTGCCGCTTGGGCGCCTGATACTGATGGTAGAAATGCGGTTACTATACCTAACTTCAAAAACGGAAAAGACCCATCACAACCACAGATTGCAAATCATGGGCTTAATGGAGAAAAAGACCCTAAAAAAGTAATTGCAGATCAGCAAGAGTTGGCAAAACAAGTGGGAAAAATTTTAAGTGTGATGAAGCAATTCGAAAAGGACCCAGCAACCAAAGCACTATATTTGTCTCAGCCAGTGGTACAACAAATATTGCACTTATTTGGTGACTCTTTTGCGCATGTGCAAAAAGATGGAACGCGCTATGACCCTAATTTTGGACATATTTTTGATTCAAAAACTGGTAATGACCCAGATAATCCTAACTCTAATTCAAAAGCTTACAAAAATTATGTCAACATTTTGTTTAACCTAGCTTCTCAGACAACTGTCGCTCCTAGAGTTGGCAATAGTGTTATCACAAACTTGGCTGATAAAGTGACACGATCACCTGGGGAGTTTGTGCAACAATTAATTTTATATGATGCAATTGGTAGTGTATCCAAGTCAGAGGCCACGAATTTAGTACGCTCGCCTGTTAAAGAGTGCGGCTTATTAAAAAACTGTCAAGAAATTGGTGTTGGTAGCTATAGTAACCAAGTCATTTGGCAGATTTATAACAATCCAAAATTACCGAAAAAAATTAATTAAATTGCAACTTATAGAAAGATTTTCACTGAATGCTTACAAGAGTTTATTTAATATTATGTGGAATATGTCTTGCTGTAAAATTTCTATGGGTACTGCTACCTTTTTTCGGGGAAACTCATACCTGTCGTTATACAAGTTTGTTGTTGTCAAACTTGTGTCATGATTTTATGACCTATTTAGTAATGTCAATAATATTTTTCTATATAGATCCACTATTGTTATTTGTAAGTTTAATTTGGCTTGTTAGAACTGTAAAAAAAATAGAGATGTATCCAAAAGAAAATATTATTATAGTTTTTTCTTGGCTCATAACAATTGGTTCCTTTATTCAATTAGTACTCGTAGGTTATAGCAGTTGAAGAAAACAAAAATAAATTTCTCAAAACCAATAAGTAAAACACTGTTTGTGATTAAGAGCATGCACTGGGCATGGATTTTTCTTTGTTTTATTCTTTGGTTCTGTTTATTGATGGGTGGTTTAAACTTAAACAGGGATAGATATCGAAGCTTATTTGATCTTTTATTCGATTGGGGAGATTTTTTTGGAACGAGCTTTGCAGGCGTAATGTTTGTTTCACCCCCATGCTTGCTTATTATCTTTATCATTACATCAATTATTAGACGAAGAGTCGAATTATTGGAGTTTTTGGTAATAAGCACTTTATGGGTGATAGTGCTTGTCGCCTTATCTTTTTTTCCTAGAAGCTAAATGAATGATAAATAAATGGGATCAGATGGAGCTAACCCAATGACAACAAACTTTATTGCTTCTAACGACCTAGCATGCCCAGCAATTGATAAAATTTATAGGGTTAAAAGTGAATCCGATATGAAAATAAATTGCTCAAAACCACTAAGTAAAACACTGTTTGTGATTAAGTGCATGCACTGGGCATGGATTTTTCTTTGTTTTGTATTTTGGATTTTACTCTTGCTAGGTAATGTTTTGGTTAATGGCCTAGATTATAACGACGGAAATCTTAGAAAATTGTATGAATTTTTATTTGAATGGGGAGATTATCTTGGAGAGTATTTTCAAGCTCTAATGTTTGTTTCACCTCTAGCCCTCCTAATTATTTTTATCATTCTTTCGATTGTAAGACGAAAAATTCAATTATTGGAGTTTTTGGTAATAAGCACTTTATGGGTGATAGTGCTTGTCGCCTTATCTTTTTTCCCTAGAAGTTAAATGAATGATAAATAAATGGGATCAGATGGAGCAAACCCAATGACAACAAACTTTATAACTCCTAACGACCTAGTATGCCCAGAAATTAACAAAATTTATAGAGTTAAAAAGTGAACCCAAAACATAAATTTTTAATAATTGCATACCGCGCATTCCTTGTAGGGTGCTTCTGTCCATGGTTCGTATTGGCACTACTGCCATTTGCTAGCTCTGACAAGTCAAATTATTCCTATATGGTTGCTGATTTTGTCGGAGATATTTTTTTTGACGGACCATTAACGGCATTAACTGTATTTTTTATGTTTTCTTCTGTTTTTATTGAGCCCATCGTATTTATTAATATGTTATTTAATAGGCGAAAAATAGTAATTTGGGAGTTTGGTTTAGTCATAGCTACGTGGTGCTTAGTATTTTATGTTGCTCCAACTTTGCGTACTTGACAGCGGTGCAATCATAACTAAATCAACATCAACATTAACAAGAGGCTTGGTAAATTCACCAGTTGGTAATTGTGACACATGTCAAAATTGCCAAAAAATCGAAATAGGAAGTCAGGTCAATCCTGTGCAGTAAATAGGGTTAGACACGATTATTTCCTGCTGCACCTTGCAGGCGTGGTGAATGAAAGTAGCCTTACCTCCCAAGCTGCTGGATAAAACAGAATCTCTATGAATAATAGAGCTTACTTAAGATTGGAACAGGATTTGTGAAAAATATTTTTAAGGCTATGATAATTTTAAGTCTGCTATCGATGCCCACTGTTGAAGCGGGCAAGACGCTTAATTTTATTTCTGAGATTGAAAAGGCTGGCGAAAAATATGAAAGTATAGCTAGTGCATCTGAGTCAATTCAGCTGATAAAAGAAGGAAGGAAGAGCGAGGTAAACGCGCGCTTGAGGGCTTTGGTGGCTGACAATAATAAAACTACTTCTGACTATTTCATTCTATCAAATATGTTATATCGGGCAGATATTTCAACTAGTTATTCATATATAAAAATTGCGGATGAGCTATCTCCTGAGAATCCTAATATTCTATTTGAGTATGCGATGCACCTGCATCGTGCAGGGAACTGCAAGGCTGCGCTTCCGATGTATGAAAAATCTAGTGCCTTGTTTAAAGAAAAGCACATCCCTAAAACTTTATGGGGCTATGTGACCCATTGCCGCTTAGTACTTGGCGACTATTCAGGCGCGATGGAGTCATGGCGAAAAGTAGATTTTCACAATCATCACACAGCAATAGAGAAATCCATGTATGAGATTTTTTCGACTAATGATCCAGATTCAGAGAGAGAAAGATTAATGAATTCCATCTCGGCTGGTTCTGCAGATGGCGTTTGTGAATTGATTAAACTGGATAAAAACTGGGAGCGTGATTGGTGGAATGTTGACGAAAACAGTGAATATTTTGCACATGATGTTGCGTTTCTAAAGAACCTGGCTAAGAACAATACAAAAATAGATTCTGCAGTAGATTTATGCATAGACGCAGTTGCGCTGAATGATACAGAATTCCGCAAATATATTATGGCTTCGGGTTACTGGGGTAACAATTACGTTCTTCCAGAAGACCCGACAGCTACTTATACGCTAATTAGCCAGCTTCAAAAGCGAGAAGTTGCTACTCCGACAGAGATTTTGGAGCGCTATGAGAATCAGCTTGTACAACGCCATCTGGAGGACTCACAAAATCAACGGACTTTAGATGTGCTTGCGTTTCTTTATAGCGCAACGGGGCAAAGTGAAAAACTGAAGAAAATAGACTTGCATGGTTGGAAGAGTTTGAAAATTGAAAAATATGCCCAAAGTTATATACAGGGGATTCCCGAGACTGCCCCAGAATATCAGCAAATGGTAGAGCAAGCTGCAAAAGACTTCCCGAATAGCGTGAAAATTCAACGTTTAAATTTGACATTACACAATCAATCAGAAGCTAAAGCAAAGTTTTTGATGAAGTATGTAGCGGCAGAATTTTCAAATGTAAAGAATCACTTACTTGGTCCTTATCGGCTTAACGACTTCATGGCTTCACTAGAGTATGAGATTGATGTGTTTAATAAATCACACAAAGCGATAGGCTCTAATTGGCATTAGGTGAAGATAAAAAATAAATGGAATTAAACCAAATAATACATATAAATTAATGGGACTTTCCCTGATTATTTTCGCTGTTGATTTAACCCTTTTTATTCATATCACCACACTCAACGAAGCCTTATCCAAATTGTAATACTTCTAAGTTGGCTGCACTTAGGTTGGGCTGTAATTTGGTTGAGCTTTACTAGTGATGTCCAGCACTTAATACTGCGCGTCGAATAAAAACAATCACAACGGAGGAATTTTGCACAATCGACAACTACCACATCAAATTTTTTAAATCATCACCACAATAAAAACTGATAATAAAAAGGTAAATTTATGAAATATCTACTTTTAACTTCCATTGCCACGCTTGCATTCACAGGCTGCGCAACTAACTCAAATAACAATAATTATTTTTCTCTTAAAGAGCAAATGGATAATGGTTTGCTTTCTGTTAATCCTATTGATAATCCTGCAAAACTAGCCGAAAGAACCAAAGCACAAGCGTTTGGAAAATTTGTTGTCAATTCAGTTGTAAGCAGCGCGGTTGCAACGGCTAATGCTGGCAGTTATCCCAAAACAATGAATGCGCAAACGATGAATAATAATATGCAGCAATCTATGCAATTTGGTCAAGAGGTGGGTTCTCAAGTCACGAGTATGTTGCCAGATAGTTATAAGGTAGAGGCTGGTAATGGTGCAGATTTGGCTATTGCAAGAAAACTGGCTGAGCATGTATCTGCATCTACAACAAAAGCGACTAATCCCAAATATGTATTACAGGTGGGTGCGCCGTTATGGGAGCTGGCTTTTGTTTCATTTCTTACTAGTCAAGACTATGCACTTAATTACAATTTCACCGCGATTGTTTATGACACGGCAGAGGAAAAACATAAAATAGTTAGTCAGGCTTATTGCAAAGGTGCTGCAAAAGAACGTATGCCACTTGAAGCATGGCATGCAGATAATAACAAGATACTGAATCAGTCTGCCGAAACAATTGTGAATGAATGTTATAACAAGTTGGTGGCTGGCTTAGGTATTAACTAGAGTAAATATTGTGCAAATAGATTAACTCACTATTGATTTGTTAATTCATTAAAATAAGCCTGCAATCCAATATCCACAAGGATTGCAGGCTTATTTTTTTAATCAATAACCTTAGCCTAAACTGATTTTTTTCTAAAGCATAGGTTATGCTTGATAGCGAAAAATGATGAATAGTTAACGACAAAACCGTTTGTTTTTAGCTTTGCATTCTTCAAATAGCCATGCCTCGCCTTTTTCTATGTAATAGGCATCTGCGTTTAGCATGAGGTAGCGATTTTGCTCAATAATCGATGTGCTGATGAGGAGTTCAACAGGGGTTTCACCTGGATTAATGGCTTTGTAGCCATCATAGGCGCCTGCAATTGCTAGGGTACCAAGCCCTGCATTTGAAAATGTAAATGATTTTAAGGCATCTCTAAGCACCCAAACACCAGCAACGCCTGCTGTAGCTATACCAGGTTTGTAGCCAAAAGCCATAGGGTCAAGCGCACCTGCATGACGAATAACTTGTGCTTCATAATCAATTTCAATGGCACCTTCTTTTTTGGCAGAAACTACAAATCCATCATCAATTAGGCCTGCAATCATGTATTTACGAAAGGCTCGGCTAAAATCGGTTTTGCTGTTATCAGCAACATATAAAGCTCTGCTTTTTGCAATTTGCTGTTTGGATAAAGACAGCCTAGTTTGTGCAACTGCGTCACTTGCAATCATGCCCCAATGTTGCACTGCCATCGCTTTTTTTTGCTGGCTAGGTGAAAAATTCTCAGCTTGCGGAATATTGGTTGCGCATCCAGCTAGGCTCAATATTGCTACTACGCTTATCAATTGGGTGAGTTTCATTTGTGTTCCTTTAATCTTTAATCAATGCTGCAAAAAAAGCAGGCTAAAATTCTTGCTGAGATATCTCACTCATGGCATCCAAAGTGACTTCTTCGCCATTTGATGGCGCGGTGACGATGTGCGGAGTTACCAATAAAATCAGTTCACGTTGGGTTTTTTCTTCAACGATACGTTTAAATAAATTACCCAACAGTGGCACAGAACCTAGCAATGGGACACTTTGCACCACATTGCTTGTGCTGTTATCAATCAAGCCACCAATCGCAATAGTCAGATTATCTTTAGCCACCACTGTGCCTTGAATATTAGAGGTCCGCACAGAATCAACTGGCAGATTGACGACAGTTGTGCCAATTGGCACTGGAATAATGCTAGAAGCCCTGAGTAACGTTGATGCATCTTGCTGAATAAGCAAGGTTACCGTGCCATCTGCATTGATTTTTGGCAAAATTTGTAAAGTGTTACCAATATTACGAATTTCAGTGACTGGAATAATGGCAGGCTGCCCTACTGCTAATCCATTAGTTGCGCCTGCAACCGCATCAAAACCAGTGGTAATCACTTGCTCGGTACCCACAAAAACGCGGGCAGGTCTGTTATTGGTTGCCAGCAAAATGGGTGAGCTTAGGGTGTTAATTTTGTTATCTTCTTGCAGCAACTGAATACGTGCGCGAATTCTGTCATTTAAAAACTGATAGACAAAAGTGCCGCCCTCTAAAGCAAAGTTACCCAAACCTAATATATTGCGGATGCCTGTCGATGGCGTGGTTGGGTCATTAAAAGCTGGCGGACCTGTCACTGGCGTGGAATCTGGGGCGTAATCTAAATCAAAAGATTGCCTGTATCGGTCGCCTACTTCTAAAGATAAGATTTTCATCTCAAGCAGCACTTGTGGCGTGGGTCTATCCATCTCTTTTACCAACGCAGATATATCATTAAGCGTTAATACATCACTGGTGCGCACCAACATTAAATTATGCTCACGATTCAGCGTTACATAGATAGGTTGTTGTGTTTGATTGAAACCTTTAAGCGCATCACTTGAAAGTGTGCCGCCAGTGCCTTTTTGCTCAAGATTGGAATCAATTCTGTCTAATTTTTCAGCCGATAGCTTTTCAATAACTTGAACAGTACTTTCGTTTTGATTAAAGCCCCCACCAATACCGCCAATACCACCACCTATTCCGCCACCAATGCCTCCACCTTGTCGGTTATTGTTATTATTTTGCCTGCCACCAAAGCCACCACCAATAGCGCCACCAGCGCCACCACCAGCGCGTGATGTAATTCCAGCAGCTCCCGCTGCACCTCCACCAATGCCTCCGCCGCCTGCACCTGCTCCGGCTATAGTGGTTGGGTCTTCAACACCCAAGCTTAACAACACGCGGTTTGGATATAAATCGCGTATGGCCGTTGCAATAATGATGGGATTAGGATGGAAAATATTAAATACTTTGGTAACATCATCGCGGTAAATCACCAAATCGTTCTGATATTCTTCAGTCGTCATTACCCTGTAAGACTGATTTTTGCTGTCTTGCCGATACCACAAACCACTGGTTTTACTAATCAGTTCTAATGCATCTTTAACCGAAATATTTTGTAAAAAAATAGAAATTTCTTTTTTGGCTGCAGCTTCTGTAGCCACAATATTTAAGTTAGAAACATCAGATAAAGCACGCATCACATCTGAAATTCTGGCCTGCTTAAAATCCAACTTGCCAATGATGATATTTTCACGATTGTTGGCAGGTTTGATTGCTGGCGCAACTGGGTTTAAAGCGATAATTTGCTCATTTGGGGATAGCGTTTCAGTAGCTGGTACTTTTTCGGCTGTGATTGCCGTTAAGGGCATCATTAATGTGATTGCGCATAAAAAATGACTGCTAAAATCTCTTTTGTAAGCCTTGCTTAACTGCCTTATTTGTTTCATTTACTTAACCTCAACATTACCTTTAATTCACACCAAAATAGTTTGTTAACCATCTGCGCTTTAGCGCACAATAATCACCTGATTCACTTGCCCTGTTTGCACACGTACGCCATTTGTATCAACCTTAATTACTTTAATCACGCCATTTTGGCCTATCGATTGCAGGCCAATTTCGTCGCCCTCGCTCACCAAAAATACACCTGCGCCATCTACTTCTAGCAAAGCCACAATTTTTTTAGCACCCCTATTCACAAAGCCTTTTAAGCGCATTCTGGGTACATTCTGTGCACCAAACCCAGCCACAAAGCCTTGCCCGTTATTGGCTAAATTGGCGGATTGATTACCTACCTCGGCATACATGCGTTCGCTAGTGGTGAAGGGGTCGCGCGGCGATGGCGGCTCTGATAAATTTTGCAACGATGCACCATAGTTTGATGTATTAGGGCTACTGATAACCCCACCTGCATGTGCAGAATATGCACACGCCCATAGGCTGATTAAAAATAATTTACGCACTATCGTCACCTTCATTTTTTATACCTTTGCCAATGCAAACAACGCCTGAAAAAACGCGTAATACACAAAACCCACCATACCGCCAATCACCAATATCAATGCTGGCTCCATCATGGCGCTTAAGCGGCGAATGCCTAATTGCAAACGCTCTTCGTAATAATCGCCTAATTGATGCAGTACGTTATCTAGCGTACCCGTGCGCTCACCCACCGCTATCATTTGCGTGACGATGGTGGGGATGCGCGGGTGTTGCAGGCTGCTGGATAAATCTTTGCCTGCTAAAATTTGGTCGGATGCGGAATGGATTTTGTCGGATATGACGCGGTTACGAATCACTTTTGCTGTGATTTTAAGTGAATCCAGCGCCGTTAAGCCGCTGCGCAACATCATTGAAAGCGACCAGGTTAATTGCGCCATGGCGGCCACTGTCATTAATTTACCCAGCACAGGCAAGCGCAAAAGCAGGTTGTGCAATTTATAGCGGCCTTCTTTGGTTTGATACATCAGCACCAAGCTGATAATAAAAACAATCATCACCGCCAGCACATACAAACCGTAATTCACAAAAAATGCGGATAAATCGACCAAAAATTGGGTAGAAGGTGGCAAGCCACGACCCTTGCCTGCAAAGAATTTTGCAAAAGCTGGAATAATCTTAATCACCAAAAAGATAAACACACCAATGGCCGCTAAAATCACAATCGCTGGGTAAATCATGGCATTAATGGTTTGTGTTTTTAAAGCGGCTTTTTTCTCAAGATGGTCAGCCAGCCTATCCATTACCAAATCCAGCTCACCTGTATTTTCACCTGCACTAATCAAACTCACCGCCAGCGGTGGAAACACTTTGGGATGCTTAGCAACGGCTTGCGAAAGTGGAAAGCCATTTTCAATATCGGCAATCATTTGATCAATGACTCGCCCTAGCCTGCCGCTAGAAACCTGTGTGCGGCCTAGTTGCAAAGCCTGCAAAACGGGCAAGCCAGCGCGCAACATAAAGGTTTGCTGTTTAAAAAAGAAAATCAGCTCTTGCGTAGATACAGAGCGCAATTCGCTTAAACTGCTTAAATCTAGCTCTTTACTTAACCCTGCTTTTTTATCTGTATCTTGCTCAATTTCTAGCACAAAGATATTTTGTTGGCGTAAGTTGGCAATAGCAGTGCGGGCATCGGCTGCTTGCGCGCTGCCTTTGGTTTCTTTACCAAAATTGTTCAGCGCTTTGTATTGAAAGGTTGGCATGGGGTGGGTCTACTAATGGCGTTTTACGGCCACGGTTTGTAGCTCAGATAATGATGTTTGGCCTGCCAACACTTTTAAGCTGCCGTCTTGCCACATAGGGTTCAAATTTCCAGCGGTCATGGCGTAGGCTTCCAACTCTTCTTCACCGCTGGCTTTTGATACCAGCCTAGATAAACCTTCGTCAAACCACAATGTTTCATACAAGCCCAAACGTCCTCTGTAGCCTTTGCCTTGGCAGGCGGCACAGCCTACAGGCTCATAAATGGTGATTTTTTTACCTTCTTGCCCCAATTGAGCGGCCTCATCGGCATTGGCAATACGCGGTTTTCGGCAATGTGGGCATAGCTTTCTAACCAAGCGCTGCGCAATCACCGCATTCATGGTAGAGCCGATTAAATAAGGCTCGCAGCCAATATCCACCAAGCGCGATATCGTACCCACGGCGGTATTGGTGTGCAAAGTAGAAAAGACTAAATGGCCTGTCATGGCGGCTTTTAGCGCCACATCAGCGGTTTCTTCATCGCGAATCTCACCCACCATCAGCACATCAGGATCGTGCCGTAATAGCGAACGTAACGCACTTGCAAAAGTGACTTTAGGGCCAGTTTGAATTTGTGAAATACCATCCATCACGTATTCAATCGGGTTTTCTACCGTCATGATATTCAGCTCTGGATTGTTGATTTCCTGCAAAGCGGCAAACAAAGTGGTGGATTTTCCGCTACCGGTTGGCCCTGTTAGCAAAATCATGCCGAACGGTTTACGGATGGCTTTTCTAAAATGCAGCATATCTTGCTCTGCCATACCCAATAGCGGCAGAGTTAAGTTTTGCGCCTCTTGCCCTAGCAAGCGCATCGTCACACGCTCACCCAAACGCGTTGGCGCGGTGGCAACGCGAATATTAAATTCGGTATCAATTGGCGCGACTAAGCGGTAGCTCATGCCGCCGTCTTGCGGCTCACGTTGTTCGGCAATATCTAAATTTGCCAACACTTTCACGCGCGAAATCAAACCGTTAGCCGCAATACCATCAGCATCTGTATGGTATTCCTGCAACTTACCATCCACCCTTAATCGCACGCGCAGGCCAGATTCTTCTTGCGCTAAATGAATATCCGAAGCACGGCGCAAATAGGCTTCTTTTAAAATATTATCCAGCATGGCAATTAAATCGGTTTCTACCACGGCTGCCGCAAGCACGCCAGATTGTGGCGCGCTGTTTAAATGCCGATTCAATGCCACATTTAAGCTAATTGGCTCAGCAACCACGGCTTGCACGGGCTTATTAAATAAGCGCTGCAAAGCATCTAATGTGGCTCTATCATCGGGGTCAGCCGTTGCTACTTGCACCAAATCATCGGTTTCGGTCACGGGCAAAACCAGTTTTCGCCTTGCCAATGCCTGCGGTACACGTTTTAGCAAAGCAGCGGGTGGCGTCAGATTAATCGGGTTCACAAAAGTAAGGCCGCGCAACTCTGCCGCCGCCTGATAAAAAGCCGAAATTGGCAGGCGGTAATGCGCCGCAATCACATCTAAAATATCGCTGCGATTGCGCCTTGCATCTATGCGCAATTGCGTTAGCACCTCACCCTCTATTAGGTGCTGACGAAGCGATGCATCTATCAGCTGCTCTACACTAATGGCCATTGCTACACCTAAAGTGCCAACACCAAAGTGGCCGATAAACGTTGATTTAAGCCAGGTGGCGGCGCCTGTGGAGTTGGCACAATTTGAAACTGCACAATTGTTACCATCATGTCCAAGCGCTTTAGCTCTTCCATAAAACGCATCATGCCCGCATAAGTGCCCTCCATCACAACCCGTTGCATTGGGCGTTCCATTGGGCCATTGATTGCCATTTTTCTAATCAATGGCGTTGCCATTTCTGGGCTTACTTGGTTTACGGTTAATGCTGCACCTGCTAAGCGAGATGCACGCCTTTCGTTACGTGCGCGCCTTTGTGCACCATCGCCCAATCTTTTTTTAGGCTGATTATCTACTTGTGCATTAGCAGATGGCGTTGCACCAGCGGCCACTGGCACCGTCACACGATATTCTTCATTGGTGTTAATACGCACATACGCATTGCGCGCTGCATCTGAAATAGCCAATCGCACTAGGCTGGTGTCGTCAGGTGGCGACAACCGAGCTTCTATCCCCGCCATTAATTCAGTGGCGTCCGATAGCTCAATATCTAATTCCTTTAGCTCTTTATTCAATGTGTTGGTGTCGTCAAAAGGCTCTTCGGGCACCTTGGTGGATTTCATCGCAACATCCATCATTTCGGTATTTTTTTTCGTTTCACCAATCGCTTTATAAGCTGGATAAAAGCGCAAAACGCCATACAAGCCGCCCACAATTATCACCACGGTCACTAAAACCAAAACCTGTTCGCGCAGTGTCATTTTGCTTAAATTAATCATTTCTATGCGGGCTTTCCTGATAACGGGTTTGCGTTAGCTGGCTTATTTTCAGCTATGTCGCTTACGCTAATTAGCCTAAATTGAATGTCATACCCAAATAATCCCAAGCGCCCTGTTTGCTGGCGCACAATCGGGTCTTGTAACTCCATGCCCAGTGGTGCCATGGCATTTTTGTAAGTTTGAATAAACTGTTGTGCCGATTTTTCAGTTAATGCCCATGCTGAGAACCGAATGCCCAGCTTCGCCGTTTCTTCAACCGAGTTAATCACCACTTCGTCAGTAACTGCGATACTTAAGTTATCTAGCAACTTTTTAACAAAATCGGCACGAGATGGCAGCTCTGATGCAAAAAAATCAAAACGCTCATTTAAACTGGTTAATGATGCATTTTTAGTTTTAATTTCTTCTTTCACTTTGTTTACTGCATCTACTTTTGCTTGTGCCTTTGCCACAATCGCATCAAAGTCTTTTTTCTGCGTCGCTATTTTAGTGTGTTCGTTTTGCACCAGTTGGCCGCGCACAAATAGCGCTGTCTCTAGCGCACCAATTAGCAGTAAAAATACCAAACCTGCGGCAATCGCACGTACCTCAACCCTTTTAAACAATGATGGTTTTGGGCCTTGCACCGAAACACTCGCAATAGGTAATTGATTTTTATCAATCAATAAATATTGCGCCACGCCCTGCATACCTGCCGAAATTTGTGGGTTAATTAATGGCACATTAAAAGTTTCGCGCCCAATCATAGCGGCTAGCTGTTGGCTTAGCTCCTGACCAGTTTGCTGGGCTGATTCCTGATTATTATCTTGCGCCGCAACCCATAGCTGCTCAATTTCTGGTGTAACTAAATGGTGATAGCTCTCAAGGCAACTATCTAACGCACTCATAGCTGGGCGTTTTTGTGTGTCTATCGCATTTATTACGCCCGCTTGCAAGCGTATTACCGCTTGCAAGCCGTGAGCGGACTCTAACAATAAAACAGAGTCTTTTGCTGGTACTAATGCGGCAGCGCAACCCACTAGCGGAAACACACGACTTAGCTCAGTTTTATGGCTTAAAAATGCGGCCTCCCACTGGCGTATCAAATTGGTATTAGCACCACTCACCAACCAGCTAGAGTTAGCAGCGTCTGTTTGCGCATGTTCAGGCTTTTGCTGATTACTTTGCCCAGCCCAACCGCATAAAATGTCATCGCCTTCTGCGCTTAACCAAGCTTGTCTGGCAATGCATTCATCTACTTGCGCTTGGCTTATATAACCTAAATCAATTGCAAATTCACCAAACCGCTTAAACGAATAAATGGCGCCATGCCCACTACCCAAGCCTGATTTAGCTTTACCTTTTTGCTGTGCAAGCACATCCTCCACTTGGCTTTCAGTGAGAAACCCTTTACTCAACAATAGCTGCCCAATAGACCAATTAGCGGCATGCTGAATCATTAAAGGCTCAAGCTCCCAGCGAATTAGCTCTTGCATTTGCAGGGCATTACGCGGTTGATGCGGCGCAATGGGCAGCTCTACCACCGCAGATAACACCGCAGGCGTAAGTAAAACCGCCTCGCGCCCCTGCCAGCCTTGCCCTCGCAAGCTTGTCAGCACTTCTTTTATGGCTTGTTGATAATCTAGCGCTTCAGATTTTGCAGAAAAATCGATCTTAATTTGCTTGTTATGTCGACTCACCACCACTGCATTTAAGGCAAAAGCATCGGTTTCGCACACCAATATGGACGACTGATCGCCAAAAAATGGCAACTGCTTTAAAACAGAGTTCAAATTCATTGAATATTCCATGGAATTACAGGTAACTGCGCGCGTGGGATTAAGGTGAAGTAGTAAGGCTGGGTATTGATGTGTGGTGGGGCGCAATCGCCATCGTAAATCACTGAGTTATCGCATATCAACACTGCGGCGTAGCTACCCATGTAATGAGGTAATCCATCTGTGACATTAAAAGTCAACGTTTGCTGACCAACCACTGCAGTCACAGCGGCACTTTCTAAAGCTGGGTCTTCAATCGCACCATCATTAACGCGGTAAAGTCGCAAAACCAAGTCTTCGGGGTTGCCTAAACTATTAACTGGCTCAACAGTAATTGGCTGGTCAAGTTGCACATTGATGTTTGCCAGCGAAACCACGTAATCATTCGGTTCAATTAAATTGCCTGTGGCAGGATAATCTTCTTCAAATACAGCACCAGTTGTTGTTATGCCTGCTTCTCCGTCTGCGCCAAAACTTTGCACCGTTACGCCAGAAACACCAATAATATCTACGCCAAATGACCAGCCATAGTTAACATTTGATAAATCGCCATTCCCCCAGCCATCTCTAAATCTACGTGTCCCATCGCTATCTGGCAAAGTGTCTAAATAAGGGCCACGCCAGCCAGCGTTTAGCGAAATGGTGACCACTGGCGATAAATCAGATGCAGTCACCGCGCTTAAACCCCAAGCACCCTGACCGCCTATTTCAATCAACTCTGTCAAATCAACTGGCAACCTACCCATATCAGCCACATAGCCACGCAACTCTGGCTGACCATTTAAAGTACGGCTGGTATCGCCGATAATGGCTTGGCGAATTTGTTGCAAACGGGTTTTAGTTTCATCAAAACGGCTTTGGTTGCCAATGCCGTCCACTAAAAAAGTAGTGGCTAAGGCCAAACTACTTAACACTAAAATAACCAGCAATAATTCCACCAAGGTAAAAGCTTGTTGTGTTTGCTTGGCTTGGGCGAGCTTGATAGGCTTATGACTGGTCATGTGCGTACTCATTTTAATAAACACAACACAATGTCATCACCGTTTGGTGAACATCTATCTGTAGTGTTTACGCCTTCATATTGCTTGTTAGCGCCATGGCTAATTAATCGCGGCTCTAAATTTTCATAACTTAAACGGTAAGGCGTACCCCAACTATCAGCAATACCTTCGGATAAAACATAAGGGCCATTCCAGCCGCGCGCAGTATCAGTGCTCCAAGGGCTACAACCAGCATCAAAATTATCTGGATTAGTTGCAATATTTTCATCACTACATTGCACTAGCAGCCTTACTCGGCTTTGTTCATCAGCATAAACATTGGGGATAATTTCATCTGGAAAATGCCGCACATCGCGCTTAAATTGGCGCAAGGCATTACGAAGCTCGCTCATTTCAATTTTGGTTATACGAATACTGGAATCATCTTCTACACCATCTAACGAAGTCACAGCAACCACGGCTAATAATCCTAGCAAAGTAATCACTGCCAGCAACTCCAGCAAAGTAAAACCATATGATGGTTTGCGTGATTGTTTAACGGCTAGGTGCATACTAAAACGTGTTTGTGGCGTAAGGCATGTAGAACGCTCAGGCAACATTTTTGCAGTGCTTGGGCGACACAATGCCTTTGCCTTCAAAAAACTTGGCTGAATATTCCAATGCATTAATTACTCCCCAGCAATGATTGATAATTGGTTACACATTTAAACAAAATGCAAATTACGTTTGCTTAATGCGTTCTTTTATATCTCACCAACTTCTGTATCGCTTATTTGCGATTATTATTTGTTATAAACAACAAAAGGGACGAAGCTTTTATCAAGCCCCGCCCCGTTTTTTTAAACCAACATCCAATAATTTAAAGGTATTGAACGGGTTAAGTCACTAATCTTAGTTTTCTCTGAATGCACCAGCAATTGATTCATCAATCGTGCGGCCTTCTGTGTCAACAACAGCGATTAAGCGTGGTGTTGCTAAGATTTCGTTAGGTTGAATAACAGTTGGTGTAGTACCATCTTCATTAGCAGAACCTAAGTGGAACAAAGCAATAAAACGTGCATAGTGAATAGATGGGTTCACAACACTACCGTTGGCATAAGTAGGTGCAGTACTAATTGCAACACGGCTACCTAATGTAGTGCCTGGAACGTCTTTACCAAAGCCTAAAGCAACAACCAAATGGCAACCATCATCACCTAAGTTATCGTTAATGCGATTTAATTTGCTTGACTCTAAAGCATTTTCGTTAACGCCGTTTAAGTTTGAAGCTAAGCTTGCTCCATCTGCTGTACAAGCTGTACCTGTACTTGAAGGCACTACTGAAACGTTGAAAGCAAACTCTAACTCATCAGCTGGTACTGATACGCCTGGTGCACTTTCGTTAAACGCTTCGTTTGGTGAGTTTTGCGCCAAATCAACTGTAGCTGCAGCGGTTAATGTTTGTAACTCATTAACACCAACGCGGTTTAACGAAGCAGCAACTCTTTCCCAAACCGTACCACTTGCTGTAGATGGAACTGCCCATTGGCCAAAGAAACTACGTGTGTTTGGAGCCAACACACTTAATGCGCCTGTTGTTACGGCAGATGTTGCAGGGCCTGTTAGATTTGTTAAGTTATCCCATTGGTTTGGGTAAACGTTTTCAATTGCACGGAAAGTACGAATTGAACTATCAGCCACTTTAATATTGTTTGCTGCAGCTACACTGGTTGCATTTTCGCCAATGCCTTCATAAGCTACCAAAGCACCTACTGAAAGTGAGGCTAGCAATGTAATCACCACTAATAACTCTAGCAAGGTAAAACCTTTTTGATTGTTTTGTAACATAACTTACTCCTTAAAAATCTCGTTATAAATAGTTGCCTTAATTAAACCAGCCTTAAATGCTTAACCTTAAAATGTCGCGCCATTTTAAATTAGCCCATAAAACCAATTAAATAATGCAGAGCAATTGTTGGCTTAAAAATATTGTTGCCTGCCACTTTCATGCTTTTTAACCTTACTTTTGATATGGCTTAAGCTGGTGCGGCTATCTTGCAATTTTTTATTATTAAGCTTTTAGCCAACTTAAAATGTGCTGGCATTACTCTGTAAGCTGTTAGTGCAAAGCTTGTGCCAACTTTGTAACAAAGTGTTAAATTTTGTTAACCAACTGTTTTTATTCATCTATTTAAAATATCTATGTTTTATTAATATTAAAAGGTTGTAAACTTGGTGGTTGTATACAATCAATTTGGTTGTTGTTATTAACCAGCTTTTACTGTTCGGGCGTTATAGGCAAGTGAGTTTTAGTTTGAGCTGGCTTTGCAATTGCCTCTGAAAGTAATCGCAAATATAAATCCCAGTGTTCTACAGGCATTTTTTGCAGCTCTGGCTTAAAATCATGCGGAAACGCTTGCAACGCGCGTTTTAAATACTGCACGGCTTCTGCGTGTTGTTGGTTAAGGGCTAGCAATAACACATGGCGATACGCGCTACCATGCGTTGGCAATGTACGCAACGATATATCGTTCAATGCTAACTTTTGTTTAATATTTTGTTTACTTGGTTTAATTGATAGCGAATAGATGACGTTTGCGTAAGATGAGAGAATAGAGCGATTTGCAACCCAATCAACGTCTTGATAAAATTGTTGTTGATTTTGGTTATTTATCTGCCCTAGCATACCCAACCCAACCCAGTGCTCAAGCTTTTTATTCGCTACAAATATATTTAACATTGTGCCCAGCGCCACTACCAATAATGCGCAAAAAGCTAAACGCCCAAATGTTTGAACCACACGTTTCACATTCCATTGCTGGCGAGTTTCATCACCCGCGCCAAGCAAAAATGCGGTTAGACCCAAAAAGTAGGCGTACCACAACGGGTATTCCAACATGCTGTGAATACCAATAATAGATAGCAAGGCCAGCACATACCAAGTTTCTAAATGAATATTTTTCCACTGAAAACCGCGTAGCCAAGCCACAATGCCTGCCAGCAAAAGCAAGCCACCTGCAATTCCCATCTCCGCTAACACATGCACTACCAAGTTATGCGCATGCTCATAACTGCCTGGCAGCGTCACTAGCCATTGCTTATCCAACGTAAAAAATGACATCCAGCGCGTTTGACCAACACCAATGCCCAGCAATGGCGATTGCATAAAAAGTAGTATGCTTTCATACCAAAAATGAAGGCGTATTTTTAAGCCGCCAACTGCATTGGTATTACCAAACTCAGCTAATAGTCTATCGTTTGGTAGGGCAACACCATTTAATAAGTTTGTAACCAGCCATTGCAAACACGCAAATGCAGGTAAAAGTAGAATCGCCAGCCACAACAATTGCTGGCTTTGCTTGATTTGCAAAGCGCTGGTAGTAGATGATTGCCGTAATGACATGGTGCGCAAAAATGCCGCTAATACAACTAACGCCACTAAATACAACCAACTGCTACGCGAGCCAGAAAATGCTAGCAAGCCTAAAAACGGCAAACCAAGCACAACAAAAATTGCAAGCGTTAAGCGTTTTTTAAATAACAAATATAGTAGCGAGGCAATGCCCAAAGCCATGTAACTACCAAAATGATTCAGCTGACCAATGGCGCCAAAAGCAGGAAAATTTGGCATAAAAAGTAATGCAAAACCTTGTCGTGATAAATATTGCAACGCCACAAAGGCAATATTAAGCACACCACCTGCAACTATTGCCCAAGCAAACATGGTGGTTATCCGCTCCCATCCTAGCTGACGGCGCAAATAACCACCTAATACAACCAGCAAAAATGCCCACGTTAAGTATCCAACAACCAATAAGCCGTATTGTGTAGATTGCAGCATGCCCAACATTAATTGCATGCTAACAATGGCAATAAACCCAGCAAAAATGAGGGCAATTTGCGGAATCTCCAAGGGTTGCCAAAACTCTTTTTTAAGCAATGGCAATAAGGCCAAAATACCTAATAAACCAGCCAACCATTCACTGTAAAACGATGGAATAGGTAATCGATGATAGGCAATAACAAATGGTAAAAATGCCATCAAAGCGATGAGTGCAACGCTAAAACGTGCAGATGAAATGGCGTTGCCGATACGAGCGAACATATATACCCTTTTTGCGCTTTTATACGTATCAGTTAGGGGCGCTATGATGATTTTGAACGCTTTTTTTGATTGCTGCATCACCGCAGATTTAACTGATACAAAAGATGACTAGATTGAATTCAATCTGAGTGAGCAATTTATATTCCAGTTTGATTTAACAATAACAATCATATACTTGCATCTGCAATATCAATTCGCGCCAATGATATTGGCTGATATAAACCAAAAAATATGGCTGACAACAGCCACTGATTGAATATCCGCTTAACGATGTTGCAGCAAATAAATACAGTTTTTTGGGGAATATGGAGACAAAACGCCAGCTTTGCTGGAATTAAAATAGAACACTGATTTTATTAAGATAAAAATCAGCCACAAAAGAAAAAAGCCTTACATTTCTGTAAGGCTTTTTAAATACTGGTGGCCGGAGCGGGAATCGAACCTGCGACACGCGGATTTTCAACACAAGGCAGCCTGGTCTTGATAGCGATGTAAGTCAAAGAATCTTAAAAGTTTTCTCTTCAACCAACCCACAGTTTTCTAAAAACCGAACAATAATGCCGAAACTATAAGGCAATCTGCTGGCATCTAAATTTTCTAAGTTCAACAAAACTAACAAATTTAATGGTGTCGATGTGCCGAAATCGACCGAACAAAACTGAAAAATTAAGTCGGCATAATATTTTTGTTTACTGTAACTCGTAGTAAATTTCACATATAAAGCACTAAAGGCCTTTTGGAGTAGAATCAACAATAAAAATCAATATACTAGGATTACGCATGGACTATCCATTCTTTTCACTTAAGTCACCTATCACAGATTTACAGATTGAAATTGATAGATTTATAAATGCATTCAACTACCAACATTTCCCAACAAACCAATTTATAAGACTATTTGGAGTTCCTCTATCTCAGGTAATTAGTAAGAAAAAGGCAGATATCCCGAGCAACATTCAGAGGAATGGCCTTTTCTACGGAAAAATATCTATATTGATAATAGATAAAAATACATACGCGCCTGTGGCCGCAGTGTTAATTGAAGAGACACAAAGCCGCAAGATAACAGAGGGTATTTTGAGTTTAATGACAGAGTTAAAATTTCCGTGGCTATCAGTAACTAAAAGCAACTTCAAGAATGAGCTAACCAAGAAATTGCCTTCATTTATGTCAAACGATTTAACTCATCAAGCAAACAAACAAATTGGTAATTTTACTGAACAACAAGTTGCAAGATTAATTAAGCAAAGATTATTCGGGTTAAATGACTACCTCAGAATAATGGAACAAATATCGTTATCAGACGTGATAGATACTTTAAATTCAGAAAATCAAGTATTAAAGAGACCGGTCAAACAAATTGTTAAACCGACCACAGAACAAGAGTTTGTAACTTCTGTGAAAGAGTTTGAAAACCTTGATCATCACGAAAAATACTATTTTTTAAACAAGTTTGCATCAGCAAGTAACTTTGATTTAATTGTTATTGAAAAAATAGATGCTGATGAGGGTCCGTGGTGGCCAATCCTAGCAATAGAGCTTGATGGTAAAGACCATGATAAGCCACATCAAAAATTTAAAGATTACAAAAAAAATCTGATTTGCCAAGAGTCCTTGCTTCCTATACTGCGCATCAAGTTAATCGAAGAAAACAAAAAACTAGGTAGACTTGCAAAGGACTACATCGAACAGCTTAATTACTATAACAAAAATTTTGAGATAGATTTGATTTTTTACTTAATCGGTAAATGTATGTCAGAAGGTATGTTTCATCAGCACAAGTTAAACCAAGCAAATCGTAGAAAATGGATTTCTATTTTTAGGAAGACGAAAGTTATTAGTCAGAAAGAATCGATTTCTATAGAGGATGCCTTTTCAAAAATTCCAGAGCTTAGGATGAGCGAAGACGAGTGGCAAAAAAATATTGAAGAAGAAATGTTTGAGCATTATGAGAGAGAATTCGACAGGAATGAATTTTCTAAAGAACTGGCTATGTTTGTAGCGATGTATGGCAAAATCCCTGAATTCAAAATTAATGTTGATAGCAGCGGAGCTTTAACAGGCAGTTTGTTGAGTTTTAAAATTCCAAAAGTAATTGCATTTTGCGATATTGTAGAAGAATCAAATATGAAGTCGTTTTTATACGATTTTGGTACAAGTTGGTTGCTAAACCAAGCTTTACAATCGAAATTAAGCGACTAAACTTTTAATAAGAATTTTAACCACTATAAAGCAACATAATGGAGCGATTTCTTTCAGGGGGTGGGGGTAGTGTAAGCCGCGCCGCAAATGAATGCGTATGGCTTGCCGGGATGCCGTGGCGAGCAAATTTTCCGCTGCCACTGACCGCCCAGTTCACCAATTTTTAAACTTACTACGCTGCTTCCTGAGAGTTATCGACCACAAGCTTTGGACGCATCACCATTGATAATTTGTTCGACACGGAATTAGCAGTTCTCAACATAGTAGTTGTGTTGACGTGGGCGTACCTCAATTCTGTCATGCGACTATCCGCATGCCCGAGATTCCTAGATATCTCTGTAAGTGAGCACCCACTATTTATACAAAAAGTCGCATACATGTGACGTAAATCGTGTAAACGAAGTTTAGGTAAAAAAGCTGCGTTACGTATGCGGTTCCACGGTTTGAACACTGAAACAAAGTGCTTCTGTGTTTTTGGGTTAGTAAACACATAAATATCTTTTTCCTTCCTTTCAATTTTTTTGAGAACCTCTAAAGCACTATCGTTGAGAGGAATATAACGTGGTCGTTTAGACTTAGAAGTTTCCTGTGGGACTGTCCAAATTCTTGTTTGCAAATCTATATGCTTATGCTGCATTTTGAGGGCCTCATTCAGTCTCGCTCCGGTAGATAGAAGCCAAAGAGCTAGTAAACAAATTGGGCGATTGCTATCAGTATTAAGCACCTCAATCAGTTTTTGTAACTGCTCGTCCGTCGGGATATTATTTACTTGGTTAAAATCATGATAAAGCTGAATACCGCGAGCAAAATTAACATCTAAATAACCCCACTTTACGGCTAGGTTACCCATACGTCTCATAAGCTGCCCGTGGTGGTCTGCGCTTGCACCTGACAGACCTTCTTTGCGAATATCCATCATCAATGTTTGAATCTGTCTAACAGTGATTTCACATAGCTTAAGATGTGAGAATCTTGGTGCAATTCTGATCTCAAAAAGCTGACGATCTCTGACCCAAGACCGCTTAGTAGATTTTGCAAAGTCGAGATACTCAGTCCACAAAGCACCCAGTGTCATTTCGCCTTTTTTGAGCACCTGAAGACTTTTTGCATCTGTGCCGTTAGCCATTGCAGCTCTAAATTCGATAACCTTTGCACGCGCATCCGCTAAGCTAATTTCATTGGTTCGGCCTAATTTCTGATGACACGTTTTGTTGGTACTATCTTTCAATCTTAGGTAGAACGTACCTTCACCCTTGCTAGTATTGCGTAGCTCGATGTAAAGGCCCGAGCGCTCGTCAGACACTAATTCTGTACGGCGACCATTTACATATTGTTTTAGATTCGTATCAATTAATTTTTGTGTAAGATTTAATATCATTTATAACTCCTTAAAGTGTTGAGTTGCAGGGCAGTGACAGCGATGCGGACTTACCCTGCTGAATCTGCTATTTGGTTTGGTAATGTTTGGTGCAACTTCTTTTGTATTGCACAAATGTCAAAGTGAATAATCCTGTGCTTACCATGTGGGCGAAACATCTACCTGCTAATGATTTTCGCTTGTTGCTTTTTAAATTAGCCCAATACCCATCCACCACTAACATCTTGGCGGTATAGAGTTCGCCTGGAATCATGGCAGCGACTCCAGCACGAATATTCAGGAAAACCTCGTTATAGAGCTGGGTTGGTGCTTTAAAGCCGTTTAATAATTTGGTCATTGGTTCGTTTGTTGTATTCATCATTTTTATCCTTAAAATTTTGTAATCGATCATTTGTCACTGGGGGATGAGGTGGGTGCAATAGGCTTAACTCTCAAAGCCTCCCCCACCCACCACCCATCAAGTGGCATATAATCAAAAGTGTCGTTTAATAAAGGTCAGCCTCGTTTGCAGGCTTTGCCATTTTTGAAGCAGGTTTCCAATAGTTTTCTTTAAGCGGCACTCGGAAGCACATATTGCCGCTGATCTTTTTGGGTACACCTAAGAGCTCACGTAGTACGGCATGGCATTCTTTGAACTGCGCTTGGCTTGGAGAACGAATATCGATTTTGAGTAAGATTTGACTAGCGGTCATTGCAGGTAAACCGGTCTCACCTGCATGATCTAAATCCAAAATATCCAATATGCGTTCATGAATGGAACTCATGGTGCGGTGGTTTTTGTTTTGCATTTCAAGCATGTCTTCTTGCGATTTAGTCAGCCACCAAGCCTCACCAACCTTAAAGTAAGTCGCCACTTGAGCGAACAACTGTTGCATGTCGATATTGTGCTGGTAGTCGATTGATGTGACTGGAATGGTCCACCAGCGTGTGTTGCCCGTAGCATCCACTAAAAAATTTTCATCATTGACTGTGGCACAGAACACGGTACGGCGTTGATACTCGGCGTTGGTTCTACCGTAAGGACGTCTTAATTTGTCGCTGCCAGAAGTTAAGAAGCCTTTTAGTCGTGCGATATCTTTTTTAAAGCTAGAGTCCAATTCACCAATTTCGACGATCCAGTGCGTGATAGCAGTAATGAGTGAATCTTTATTACCAGCATCTAGGTGATGGTCTAACTTAATTACATTGGCAGCCAGTAGTGCATCATTAATCAATGCGCGAATCCAAGAAGTTTTGCCGATAGATTGCGGCCCTTGTAGTGTTAGCACACCCCTTGCGTGAAAGCCACTTGGCATAAGAGCTGCTGCAACTAAGCTAATCAACCAGCAACGCATCAGAATTTTTTTAAGTTCCTCTGGGAAGTCCTCGCGGTGTACTAATGTGTTGAAAAAATCTTCAAGACGGTCTACACCGTCCCATGGTTGGCTATTAATCCAGTCTGCAACAGGGTTGTAAAGATTACGGTCACCAAGCGCCTCTAATAGTGAAGGGATAGATGAAGTCGACATGTTATTAAGTGCTGCCAAGCTACAAACGTTAGTGATCACAACGTTATCGTAATTATCTGGCGAAGCTGTAAAGCCGGGGATATAAACACTATTCTTTTTACTTATGGTGTTATAGCTGACGCGAATGCCATAAGAGGTGGTTAAATGCTCGAAATTTTGGTATGTGATTGATAGCTTTGAATTGGGGTTAATTACTTGATGTGGGAATGATGCTCGATCAAGGGGCTCAACATTGTCTAGAAAGTTAGAGGCGTTGTTATCATTTAATGGTGTTGGCAACTGTTTGAATTGTGCCGATACCGCATGTTGGATGGAGGGGTTGGGGGTGGGAAGAATTTCTTCAGATTTTTCTGGTAACTCCATTTATGACTCCTAAAATTACCGCTGAAGTAGCGGCTTGGAGTCATTGAATCACCATCAAAACAACAATTTTTTTACCTTGGCTTTAACCTGCTTATCCTTGCCTTATCATGGCTTTTTTAAATTTCTAAGACGTTCTCTAAGAGCTTTCATATTAAGCTCTACTAATTGAAAATTGCCATTTCTCCATTTAATACCATAGCCAATATCGCCAACAACGCAGGTACCTTGGACAACCCCTATTCTTGATTTTAAAGCTGCCATGACCTTGGCGGGACGGGGGTTTTGCATGGTACTAAGAATTTCTATAATTTCCTCACGAAGATCATCGGTTCTTTGTGGTGTCTTGAAAGCAGGGCTTGCTAAAGGCTTGGTAATAGCGGCTTCCTCGCGAATGGAAATGCCGAAATTAGCCTGAGTCCATTTGTCCAGGCTATCCAGCATGATAAACGGCTCATCGTTGTCGCCAGATGTATCGTCAATTTTGAGGGTTGAGTGGTTACCTTTGGCAAGTTCGGTATCAATGGCATTTAGATAATACGATGCTTTATTGATAAGCGATTGCCACATCACAATGTCGCTGTCTTTTTGATTGATTAAATCGTGGAAAGGGTTTCTCTGCGTTTCATCTTGAGTCGCAGCCGCTTCTTCAGCTAAGTCTAAAAGAGTGTTTCTTGCAATTTCGCGTTGCTCGTTCAGAAGATCTAATATCGAACCTTCAATGCTATGCAGATGTTCCAGCTGGTCGGGTTGAATACCTAATGATGTTACTTTGATATATTTCAGTCGAACCGGATTGCGCATCCAGCCTAACATTTTGGCGACCGCTTCATCCTTACTACAACTCAGATTATTGACTATGATGGTTTCATCTTCAGGTTTAATCATAAGACTGTAAAGGTTGTTAGCTTTTCTTAGTTGAAATACGGCTCATTTTGAATGCCGTTTACCTTGATTATATTTCTATCATCTATATTTAACGCCCCTGGCTGATTAGGAAGATAATGTACTTTAATGGCAATGTGAGTTTTTGAGGTATCGAAGACTGCTTTATCAAGTTTATTAACGAAATCGAAAGCAATCTTAAAATCAAGTCGCTCAACCAACTCTAGAAGATTACTAAGATCGATCATCTTGTCCATGTGGCCGGCCAACTTATTTCTGATAGTTCGTAATTGATTGTAGGAGGTTAGAAATACAGAATCTTGCTGCAAACTTATTAGTGCAGCTGTATTTCCTATATTATTTGCTATTAATATCTCATATAGTCCATCGATAGAATTTCTATTGCTAGTATCTTTGAAGATGGAGTCAAACATATTGACGGCGTGAAGTATGTAATCCACTTTGGCGTTAAGAAGTACAAAGCCCATTTCTGTATGAGAAATTAGGTTTGAAATAAAGTAATTTGAAAGAAAGCCAAGCTGTTTAGAACTATTGTACCTATAAAAAACAGAAGCTATAGGTCCAGATGATATTTCTGCTACTTGATCTTTTTGCGCGCAAAGGAAGTTATTGCTCAACCTAAACCCAGAAAAGTAGTCTTCTTCAAACTTATCTAATATTTGTTTCGTCAATTCAAATATATCTTGGCGTAATCTATCGTCGTTTAGTTCAGGAAAATTATTTTCATTCAAATTGGCATTAGCTTCCATAAACGCTAACAGCTGTTCAATTAAATCGTTTTTTATAACGTTAGATGCATCGAAAGCATTGAAAAAATCGTTCTCTTGCTTATGTGCAAGAAAAATATTCCTGATTGGCCGAATAGAGCTAAATTGCCTGTTATTAACCAAGTCTTCAAAAGACATACAATTCAATATAATCTTGAATGCTAGAAATCGCCTTATGCAATCATTTTCCGTAAGTCGTGTAAATTCTCTATACAGTTTCGAGGAATTGATAAGAAAGAGGAGTTTTTCATTCATTGCTATGGTTTCTTCAAGAAGCTAACTAGTTAATATTGGGAGGCAACGTTTCACTTTTATTGTAATGGAAGAACAGTATTTATAGGAAATTTACAATAGTGATAAATGACAGCTTTGGGAGTGAAGCTAAAATTTTACTGCCCCACCCCCCCACCTCAGTTAAATCAATCAATATTGTCAATCCAAAGCGTTTCAGCATCGAGTCCCGCCATCAGTTTTGCTTGGTCGCTTATGGCGAGTGGAATAAGGTCTTCTGCAATATCCCAGCTCAAGACAGTTTCAATGGCATTTAATAAGTAGTTTTGTGTAGTCATGGTGATTCCTCCTAGAAGTAAAAGGCATAGAAAATTAAAAAATTGGTAAGTAAAAAAACGAGCGAAGTCAGCCCAAACAGCCGTCGTTAAAAAGCTGGTTTAGTCAATAAAACAGTGTTAAAAAGCAAATTGGCTCGGTATTGGGCCGGTATTAATGTGGTTTTACGTTGAGGTACAGAGAAGCCCTTACTAGGCTTGGGATTTGAAGTGATTTAATTTAGAGAGACGCGGATTAGTAACACAAAGCAATCCGTGTTTCTTGCATAGTGCGGTTATTGTTTATTGAGTCTTTCGCTATCAAATGGGCGACCCGGTTTAATTTTGTGGTTGGTATTAACTGGCCCTGCTTCCATCAATTCCACACGCTTATGTTTCTTTTTCGGCGTTGGCGCTACTTCGATGTTCACATTAGAAGCTATTAACTGCTTGATTTCTGAGATGAATGGATTTTCGTCTGCTATGGCGTAACAGCGTGGGTTATCAGGATGAATTTGCATCAATCCTTCACTCAGCAATGCCGCTAATAGGAATGCAGGGGTGTTGACTGACTTGCCATTGAAAAGTGAATATAAGGCATACGAGGTGGTGGGGGTGGGGCCAATTTCAATGGCTTTTAGGATGGCAGGGAGTGTTACCCATTCGGTGCTGAAGTAGCCACCACCACTATTCTCATAAATCCGAAAGTGAATGACTTCTTCAGTATCACAACCGATGTGATAAGTGATTTTGTGTTTGCCGGATACATTAGTACAAGTACCGACTTTAACGATACGTAAAACAGGTTTTGGTACGATATTTTCTGCATCAGTTTGAATTACTTGTTTGTCTTTTGCTTTACTCATAGAACTGCTCCTTAGATTAAATTACTGGTTGAAAGTGGCCTTCATATAAGATGGCTAAAATCCCGCACTACGATTTCCATGCGCTATCTGTTGCTGCTATATGTTCTGAAACTCTAGCCATGCTCCATAGATGTTTTGGGACGTAATAGACAGGGCCACCTGCATTATTCCAACAAAGTATAAAGATGACCCATTGCGGTTCACCAGTCGACTCTTGTAAGTAATTGCAGCCATCCCAAGACATGGCCATATCGGTGACATTAGCCCAAACGCCACCATGCGTCTCAGCCCATTCAAAATCACAACCACTGATTTGTAGTAGGTCGGCTTCTGCTTCACAAACAAAAACATTCCCACCCAAGTATTCTGAATAACTAAAAGCTGATTCTTCTTGCTGAAGTAACCAATTGATGTCGTCATCGGTTATGTCTAAAGTATTCGCAACGGCTGGATGTGGGTTGCTACAGGTGCCTAGCATCACTGCTGCTTGGTCTTGCAGTAGGCGATACGGGATAACGCTTGATTGGTACTGCTGATGTGCTTCATTGAAACTGTGAATGGTAATCATAGATCTCCTTTGTATAGACGTAAAAAAGCCCACTGACCTTGCGGTGCAATGGGCTGAAATGTATTGATTTAGTGCTGGTGGTTAGACTACGGTAGGCTTAAATTTCACCTGGCTTTACTGTACCGTCAGGATAGGTATAAAACATATCCTCACTACCGCCTCCTGTACGACAAGCAGTTAAAAATAGATTGCCAGCTGCATCATAGATTTTCACTTGTACGCCTTCGCCTTTCTCCACGAAGCATTTGTATGAATAAATAACGATTGTGTAAGTTTTTCCGCCTTTCACAATTTGTTCTTTTGCAATTACTTGAGCATTCGCTGAAATCGTTGTCATTGATAATAGTAAAAAGGCAATTAACTTATTCTTCATATTTTTCTCCAATTAATAAAAGTGACTGATGATGTAAATGTTAATTATGGGTATCTTATCCCGTGGTATCAAACACGGCAAGACTACAATATTACGTGGTGGCAAAACCTTCACCATCACTTGCAGGACATCCAGCTCTAGTTGCACTAGGAACTGCTATTCGCGCTGAAAGACTAGCGCAGGGGCTATCTCAAGAGGCTTTAGCGGATAAGGCCAATATTGACCGTTCTTATATGGGTGGAATTGAGAGGGGCGAACATAATATCGCCATTGTGAATTTGCTGAAGGTGGCTGATGCGTTAAATATAAAGGCATCTAAATTTTTAGAGAAAAGTGGCAATTAGGGTTGCCATTGCAATGTAACGATTACTTGTCAGTGTAATGTGAAGTTCAGTAAGTTCTCCTAAGAAGTGATGATTTCGTAAAGTATGTAAAAGCCAAGAACCGTAAAAACGGTGATCAATACAATCCGCATTATCAGCATCACCAAAATCAAAACAATGGGTTGAATCACACCCCATATCAAACTAAGAAAATATAACGAATAGTCAACAATCCAACCCCATGCAATTCTGATGTAACCATCCGGTTTGCTAGTTTCAACTAATCGTTCATGCCCTAGATTTTCCCTGTGCATACGCCGATTCCTAAATCTAATCTTTGCAAAGATAAAGTTAATACTTTGCTGTGCCTCCATGATGTTGATGTAGCGATTATTTGTATCGTTAGTTTCTGATTGATGCCTTGCAAGACTGCGAAAGGTTTTATGCGTTGTACTAGATGATATATTTGATAGAGATCGCGATATTTGTTTGGCTGTCGAAATGTGTTTTTGCTTCAATAGGCGCTCCTTGTTTAACCATTAAAAATCCCCTCGAAGGGTTAAATATGATAACTTTGTAAGATATAAAAAAAACTAATAAAAAAATTCATTAAATTTTAATAATGTCTAAAAATTATAGCGGTTTAGCTTCAGTTAGATATTCCTCCGAATATAGAACGGGAAGTAATGACCCAATTGATCAGTTTTACATTCCTAGTCTGCACAACGCTAACTTTTACAAACGTGCAGTGGGTTATTTTCGTTCAAGCATTTATTTAATAACTGGCTTAGCCATAATAGATTTTGCTAAACGCGGTGGGAAAATCCAATTAGTATGTTCCCCAAGTCTATCCGAACAAGACATTAAAGCTATTGATGATGGATACTCAGAGCAAAACACAATCATTAGCAATAATTTAATATCTCAAATTGATGAATTATTAGGTGACCCCTTACTTGTAAGTCCAACCAAAATTTTGGCTACTCTTGTTTCTCTAGGAATATTAGAAATTAAGATTGCTTGGAGACCCAACTCTCAAGGTATTTACCATGAAAAAATCGGAATATTCCTTGATGATTTTGATAATCGAGTAAGTTTTATTGGTTCTGCAAATGAAACTTGGAATGCTTTAGATTCTCGTGGCAATTTCGAATCATTAGAAGTTTTCTGTAATTGGCATCATGAATTAGAAAGAGAACGATCAGATCGTCACGAGGCCAATTTTGATAAACTTTGGGCAGGGGGCGATCCGGAGACTAAAACAATACCATTTCCTGAAGCATCGCGACTTCATCTGTGCGCTCAAAGCCTTCAAGGCTTAGAAGATGCAGAGCGTGAACTAATTGCACTTAGAGAAGCTTTAGCAACAAATCAAAGACGTAGGCCTCTGCCACATCAAATATCAGCCATTGATGGATGGATAGCTCAAGGACGGAGAGGAATTTTTGAGCATGCAACTGGCAGTGGAAAAACATTCACTGCGCTTGAGAGTGCAAAGTCTCATCTTGAATCTGGGATGCCAGTATTAATTTTGGTGCCGAGTCAGCTTCTTTTGAAGCAATGGGAAAAAGAAGTTAAATTAGAGTTGCCGCAAGCCACAATAACCTTGGCTGGTGCAGGGAATATAAACTGGAAAAAACCTGGCAGATTAAGTCGTATTACATCTAACCTTCCAATTGGAGCAAGGGTAATTCTTGCAACTATGCAAACTGCTGCTACCAGTTTGTTTAGACGTGGATTAACTCAAGGTAACCACTTAATGGTAATTGCTGATGAGGTACACCAAATTGGTAGCACCTATAACTCTCAATGTCTTTCGATTGATTCAGGACCACGTCTTGGCCTCTCGGCAACACCCAAACGCTACGGTGATCCTGATGGCACTAAGAGGCTTTTCGATTATTTTGGCGACATTGTTCAACCCCCAATAACTCTGATAGATGCGGTGAAGGCAGGCCGACTGGTCGAGTATGAGTATTTTCCTCATCCAGTTCATCTGAATGCAGAAGAGGCTGAAGAGTGGAAATCACTTACTCGTAAAATAAGTTATGAAATTGCGAAATCAAAAGCGGCTGAAAGTGGTGTGCTAACAGACAAAGCTAAAATGCTTATACTCAGACGATCAAGAATTGCCAAAAAAGCCAAGGGTAAGATTAATTTAGCTATAAAAATTCTTAAAGAAAATTTTGAGAAAGGTCAAAGTTGGTTAGTGTATTGTGAAGACTCAAACCAGCTAGATGAAGTAAGACAATCACTAAACAATCAAAGTATAAAGACAATAGAATATCATACGGGTATGGAGGGCAATCAGGCAGCAAGTCTCCAGTGGTTTAAGGATTTTGGTGGGATATTAGTTTCGATTAAATGTTTAGATGAGGGTGTAGATATTCCTAAGGTTTCGCATGCTCTCATTCTCGCATCTTCACAAAATCCAAGACAGTTCATACAGCGAAGAGGGAGGGTACTTAGAAAGTCTGATGATAAATATCTAGCAGTCATACATGATGCGGTTGTCACTCCATTAAATTTAGATGATGAACCTGAACAAACATCATTATTAAAGTCAGAGTTTTTAAGAGCGATAGAGTTTTCAGATTCAGCACTAAACAAGAGTGCTGGAGCTAGACTACGAGAAATGGCTAGGAAAATGGGATTTGACCCTGATAGTTCAGGAACAGAAGGAATTGAAGAGGAGGAAAATAATAATGAGTGATATGGCTTTAGAAGCTCTTTTGAAAGCTGCGAAGGAAACAGCTCCAGAACTCTTAGACTCTCTTGTGACAAGTATTTATCAAATTGAAAAGACTCATCAATTTGATAAATCCGATCAAAGGGACACGGCAGTAAAACTTATCCAAAAGATCATTGATGACGAACTAGAGTTACGTGGATTGGGAGGACTCTAGTGATGATACTTCAAAGACTAACTTTGAATAATTTTATGCCATACAAAGGTGAAGCTCAGATTAAATTCCCAACAGATGAAACTAGAAACACACTTATTGTTTTTGGTGACAACATGAGGGGTAAAACTAGTCTTTTAAATTCAATTCGATGGGTATTTTATGGGTATGCCTACGGACGTCATTTGCGTCAAATACCTTTACATCTTATGCCTAATCGTGAAGCATCTGCCGCAGGTGATTGGAAAATGGAAGCAAGGATTGAGTTTGAAGCAAATGGAAGTCAATATGATCTTCGTAGAATAGCCGAGAAAAAATCTTTTGTAGCAACTCCAGAAAGACCTGAAGACTTTACAGTTACGGTTCATTTGCAAAAAGATGGTGCAGCAATTCCAGCATATGAAATTGATATTGAAATAAACAAGTTTGCACCGGAGCAAGTTTCTAGATTTTTTCTTTTTGATGGTGAGTTATTACAAGAGTATGAAGAACTGTTGATAGAAGGGAGTGATCAAGGCAAAAAAATTAAGGAGGCCATTGAACAAGCGCTAGGTGTGCCATCACTTACTAATGGAAGAATTGATCTATATACCATACTCAAGCGGGCACAAAAAATTCAAGAGCAAGAAGCTGCAAAAATCAAGGGAATGGAAGGCGTAGCTGAAAGGCAACGCGAATGGTTTGTTAAGCGTGAAAGCTTAGAAAATGATTTAAATGAACTAAAAAATAGCTTTAATAAGATTAGGTCTGGACGATTGGAAATTGAAGATGAACTTGAGAAGTATGAAGCTGTTTTTAGACAAAAAGCAGAGTTGGATCAGAATGTCAAAAGACAGGATGAAATAAATAATGATATTAAATCAAAATTAAACACTAGGCTTGATCTGGCTGGGAAGGCTTGGCGAGATCTTTTGGCACCTAGACTCAAGCTCAAAAGGGACGAGTTAGCGGAAGAACAAAGTAAATTAATATTAGGAATGAACGCCCGTATTAACTTACAAACTAGAATGGATCAATTGTTAGATCTATTAAATAATGCTATTTGCCCAACTTGCAAAGTTCCTATGGAAGCAAAGAAAAAAGAGACGGCTGAAAATGATTTAATTCATCTGAAATCGGAAATGACACAATATCAGGATTCATCTGAAAAACTGGCAACTATATCTGCACAGCTACAAAATATTACAAAATTGGTTGGTGAGGAAACATCTGATCGTATTCAGGATACCGATAGGGATTTAGCTAAACTTGAACATGAGTTGTCTAGAGTTGAAAATAAAATTGAAGAAATAAAGGAAGAAATCCGAAATTTTGACACCGATGACATTATGAAAAAAAGAAAGTACAGAGATGCGTTACAAAAAGATGAGTCCCGACTAGCTATTGATATAGAAAATAGAGAGACAAAAATCGCAGAAGCAGATCGGGAGTTGAAAGCTCTTTCCCAACGTATGTCAGAGCATGAGTCAAAAATGTCTACTCGTGGAACACAAATGGCAACTTTGAGCCAATCGTTGTATGAAACTTTTACAAAAAGTATTGACGAACTACGTAACGCACTCAAGCAAAAAGTCCAGTCAAAAGCCAGTGAAGCCTTTAGACTTATGAGTACTCAGAAAGCTTATCAAGGGTTACAAATTAACGATAACTATGGCCTAACTATCCTTGATAATAATGGTGATGAAGTACCAGTAAGAAGTGCAGGTGCTGAGCAAATTGTAGCACTTTCTCTTATAGACGGTCTTAGTAGATCAGGCCGTGCGGCTGGTCCAGTCGTAATGGATACACCATTTGGTCGATTGGATATGAAACACAGAAAAAACATTTTGTCATATTTACCTAAATCAGCCAGTCAACTTATACTTTTCGTACACGATGGTGAAATTCGTGGTACAGATGATCTCTCAGTTATAGCGCATCGAATCGGTGGGCAATATGAAATTAGAGAAGTTTCTCCTCATTATTCTACTTTGGAAATTAAATAATGAAATCTGATGAGCCAACTAATTTAGGGCTGTCCGAGAAAGCCCATGGGTACTTAAAAAGACTGCATGAAGAAGGACATTTTGCTGAGATGAGGGACGCATACAAATTTGGAATTGCTCTTGCTCTTTCACATGAAATTGTGCCCCCCGATCTACCTTCACCTAGGTCAAACATTTTCGGAGTGGCATCAATAGACCCCGACAAGTCAATTTATTCTGCAATTGTCGCGTTAATGGATACAAATGACGAACCAGTGTATAAATGGGCTGAACGCTTGGCTGAATGGGGGGTTGAGGAACTGTTTAAGCGAAGTCAAAAAGGGCAAATAGACTTCGTTAGAATCATCGAAGAATCAAAAAGTAAATTAGAGAAAAATTAGATTTGCAGCCAATTCGCTTTTACTTACTTATTCTTATATCAAAAACTTGGACTTCTACGGTTCATCGTGATCTTGAGAGCCTTTTAGATTCATGGAAAATTTATAGTGGCAGATCAGATATTACTGCTGTAGTCCATGTAGGGCTAAACAGATCAGAATTTGAATTCTACGAATCTTTTGCTTCAAATTATCCAGGTCGCGTTTTACTCTCTGCTAGTGCTAGATGGGTCCTGCTTGATGTATGTAAATGTGCACCACTACAAGTTGGTCTCGTTGAGGGAACACCCCTGTATTTGGCTATTGAAGGCTGGGGATATAGTATACAGCCCGAAGAACTAGAATTAAGTGAAACATTCCCACCAAGTATCATTAAAGATAAAAATCTTATCTTAACCAGATCAAAACTTTCGTCGCAATGGCTTGAGTTATTAAAAAGTGAACATCCGGGTATACATAATATTGTCAATGCACATGGTGTTGTTGATGAAGAAAGCTATTGGAATATAGAGCATTCCTTACCAAAACAAATAAGGAATAAAATTGGTATTTTTAGATTTTATGTTCTTTCTGAGCATGAATCCTTAGATGACATAACAGCGCTTTTAATGTGCGCTCCTCCTTGGTTGTATGACTTAGATATTGTTCATCTTGGATTATCTGTACGTTCGTATAATGCATTATCAGCAGCGAATGTTATGAATGTAGCTGATCTTTCTAAACTCTCTACAGAGGATTTACTCAGAATTCAGAACTTTGGAAGAGGTTCACTGGTAAATGTTGCTGAATGTTTGTTGAAAGCAATATACCCAACTTTTCAACAAGATGATTTGCCTTATGTATCAAGTAAAACTAACGTGGTAAACACAAGCAATTTAAGAGGATTTACTAGCGAGGTGCAGTCTGTAACTGTAAAGTTTGACGTTACAGCAACAGCTACCTCATTCCAAGAGGCTATAGAATTATGCCTTTTAACTTTAGATTCAAAAATTGCCAAAATAATAAAATATCGCATGGGTTTTGAGTCTGAACCTTTAACTCTTCAAGAAATTGGAGATTTATTTGGTTTTTCACGGGAAAGATCTCGGCAAATTGAAGCTAAGGGTATAAAAAAATTATCATTAAATCCTGTTTGGGAAGAAACCTTTTTCCCGAAATTAGAGCAAATATTAGAGGATCGGGTCGATTCTATTACTTTATCGGGTTTGGGAATAATTGATCCATGGTTTATAGGTGTAGAAAAAACATTGGAGCCATTCAAATATGTGCTTGAACGTATTTCAAACCAAGGCTTTTATCTGATTAATACTAATGGTCAAATTTTTGTGACCCGGATTAGTCAAGAAAAGTGGAATGAGGTTTGTACAGTTGCTATAAATTTACTCGAAATAGGAGTTGAACAAAAGTGGACTTTATCTGAAGCGAAGAAGCAAGTAGGCGATTTATTGCCATTAAAAGGAAATGAACTTAGATCAGAGTTATGGATTGTAACAAGCAGATTCGCACACTTCAGTACAAATGAAAGTGGCGAACAGTTTTTAGTGGGTATTGGGCGCGGCGCTGAGGTTTTGGTTGAAACTGTACTTGCAGAGTCTTCTACCCCATTACATTACAGTGAAATTGCAAAGAGAATAAGAGATAAGTACGGTAAAAGTATTGAAGATAGAAGAGCACACAATGCAGCGCAGACTAAGTCCCTTATATATGGAAGAGGTACCTACGGGCTTGATAAACACTGCCCTTTGAGTCTCGATGAACTAAATTTGGTCAAAAGCAGGTGTGAGGAGCTAATATTTAATGGTGCTGAAAGCCGGCAGTGGTCGTGCGCAGAGCTCTCGGAAACTCTTGAAAATGAAGGACTAGATTTCGAAAGTCGTCTTAATAGATATATTGTTAATATTGCCTTAAGCAGATCACCACTACTCTCTGACTTAAGAAGAATGGTATGGACTAGATCAACTAATGTTTCAGCAAGTGCTGCAAATAGAGTTGATTTATCCCAAGCCGTCGAGTCTTTACTTATGAGTAACGGGCGTCCGATGTCATACGTAGAGATAAGAGATATTCTTCAGAAGGAAAGAGGCTTGGGCGAGACTTTTCAGATACACGCTGCGGGTTCTATAATTCGTGTCGGCCACGGTAAGTGGGGGTTAATAGATAGGGATTTGTCTATCAATCAAACCGAACGTAATACGTTAGTACAAGACATTGAAAGTTTATTAAGGCGCAGTAATAAGGGAATTCATTTGACTGAAATATCTAAGCTAATTTCAGAAGTATCTGTGGTAGCTAGTCGTATAGAAGATCCCACCGTATTTTTCACACTTGCTCAGCGTACTGGAAAAATGCGTATTTCTCAGGGTAATTATTTATTTTTACCTGAGTGGGGAGGGGCTAGAAGACTTTCTCCAAATCAAGCCATTACTACCACTATTTTACAAGCCAAAACTAACGGGCTGCGCGCTAGCGAATTAGCACAAATGGCATCCAATCTATTGGGTAGGGAAATTAAAAAGGAAACGGTTTATTCCCCTCTATATGCTATGGGCGCTCGTTTTGATGAAGAACTTGGGAGATGGTTTCCACCAAAAGATGGTGAAAGTGACGACGATTTTGAGTAACTAACTTAAGAAATAGTTAAACTATTTTTTTGAAACTAATGAAGGGTCATCAAAACGCAGTCTAGACTGCTCTATGTAGTCTCTAGATGCGTCTACAGCAATCCATCGGCGCTTGCTTAAAGCCGAAGTAAACCCGGTAGTGTTACTTCCGCCAAAAGGGTCTAATACTAGATCATTTTCATCTGTTAAAAAGTTTATGAAAAAGTTCGCCAAGCCGGATGGCATTCTTGCTGGATGAGGAGTTATACCTTTTGCTTTGCATGCTCTATGAAAATAGTCGTTCGATGACGTGTTTGCAAAACTGAAGGCATTCGGCAGTCTAACTTCTCTATTGCTATCCATGGGTTCTAACTCAAACATATTATGTGCGATGGCACCACCATGGTCAGTTAAGAAGCTTTTCTCACTAATCTTATGCTCTGAAGGTCGATTGCCCGAATTGTACGTTCCCTTCTTTAGAAGTTGCTTCATTGATTTGCTATACGGTCTTAAAACTTTACTATTATCGGCCTTAGGAAAATCTGATTTTGCTAACCACCATACATGTGTAAAACTATCAGTAGTTCTAATACGATCTACAGTAACCCAGGCAGCAGGTGAGGGTAGGCGCGTCGGGTTATAGCAAACGAATTGTTGAACCAATCTCAAACCAGCGTCTTTATGCTTGGCAAATGCGAGAAGCGCTTCCAAATGCAATAACGATTGAACAGGCCTGTTTTCCTCCCAACTGTTACCTAATTCAATAACAATTGAACCATCATCAGTCAGTAAGTTAGATAGAACGGGAGCTAAATTGGTGAACCACTCTAAATATTGATCACCAGATAAGTTCCCATAACTTTTTTTTGCATTAAGAGGGTAGGGAGGAGATGTTAGTATTAAGTTGACTTTACTGGCCAATGATTTGAATGAATCTGAGGCTATGAGTTCTTCGGATTTTCCAATGTAATAACCTCCACCATGACATGAATAAGCTAAGCTTGCTTCATCATTAGGAAGCCAGCTTTCAGATTCTGCGGTAGGGATTTTTGAACTCAATTTATCGTCCATCTAGAGTCTTAGCTTACCTAATCATTTTGAGAGACTCTTATTTTAACTAAAGTAGCTGTTGTTAAGGTGCTAGTACTTAAAACTAATTTTCAAATCGTTAAAACAAAAAAAGCCTGAATTTTAAATCAGGCTAAATTTCGGTAATGCTTAAAGAATACTGGTGGCCGGAGCGGGAATCGAACCTGCGACACGCGGATTTTCAATCCGCTGCTCTACCGACTGAGCTATCCGGCCAGTCTGCAAATTATTTATAACTATTTGCAAGTCGCGCATTATAGCAAACTTCATATAAATTTACACAGGCATTTAAGATTTAATTCAAACTAAAGTAGTCAGGCGCTAATAGATGCACTATGATGAGCCTTCTTGAAGCGGTAATATACTTCAGGTAAAACGCTGTAAGTATATTGAATTATATCAACAATATTAAAAGGGGATTTCTATGGGAATGTTTTCATTTATTAAAGAAGCAGGGGAAAAATTATTTGGTATTGGTGAGGCGAAAGCAGCCGATGTTGTCGCTAAGAAAGACCCTACTCCGGTTAATGTAGATGCAGCAAATAAAGCGGCGGCCAATGCAATTGCTGGATATGTGGCCAAAATGAATCTAAGCGCGCGTGATTTAGATATTGGTTTTGATGGCGCGTCGGGCACAGTGATTGTGCAAGGCATGGCAGATACGCAAGAAATTAAAGAAAAGATTTTACTTTGTTGCGGTAATGTAGCGGGCGTTGAGCATGTGCAAGATCAGTTAGGCGTGATTGAGGCAGAGGCTGAACCGCAATTTTATACCGTAGTACGCGGCGATACTTTATCTAAAATCGCCAAAGAGTTTTATGGCAATGCTAATGCATATATGGGTATTTTCGAGGCGAACAAACCAATGCTTAGCCATCCTGATAAAATATATCCAGGCCAAATGCTACGCATTCCGCCACAATAATTTCTGAATAGTTTTTACATAACAACTTTAACGTTTAATAAGGGAGCTTTACCATGAATACATTTTTACGCGCATTATTAGCAGGCGTTTTTGCATTAACACTAGTTGCAGGCTGCAGCAAATCGGACGATGCTGTAGACAATATGAAAGAAGAGATGGGCGAAGCGGTTGACGCAACTAAAGAAGCTGCTGGCGCAGTAGCTGAAGAGACAAAAGAAGTTGTAACGGATGCAGCAAGCGATGCAGCAGCAGCGACATCTGAAGCAGCGGCAGAAGCAAAAGAAGAGGCAGTTGACGCAGTACAAGCGGCAAAAGATGCTGCAGCTGAAGCGGCTAAGTAACTAGTTTGCTATATATAGATTGACTGATACTTAAGTTTATTTAGCCAAAACTATATTGAAATTTAACCCGCAAAGCTGAAAAGTTTTGCGGGTTTTTCATTTAAACTTGTCTGCATGAATATTTTTAATATATTGCCTATACACAACAGCTTAAAAGCTGACTTAACACACAAAATCAATCAAAAAACCAAGCCTTTGGGCGCGCTTGGCAAACTAGAAGCGTTAGCACTGCAAATTGGCCAAATTCAACAAACCTTAACGCCACAACTAAAGCGGCCAACTTTATTGGTTTTTGCTGGCGATCATGGCATTACGCAAAGCAACGTCAGCCCATACCCGCAAAGTGTTACTGCACAAATGGTGCTCAATTTTTTTCAAGGCGGCGCGGCGATTAATGTTTTTGCGCGTCAAATGCAGATGGATTTACGTATTATTGATGCGGGAGTGAATCATATTTTTGCACTGCACCCAGATTTAATTGATGCGAAAATTGCCATGGGTACGGCTAATTTTTTGCATCAATCTGCCATGACTTTAACGCAATGTGAGCAAGCGCTTAATTTGGGTGCCACACTAGCAAAAAAAGAAATAGATACTGGTTGCAATATTGTTGGTTTCGGCGAAATGGGCATTGGTAACACCTCATCTGCCAGCTGTTTAATGAGCGTATTGTGCGGTATACCAATTGAGCAATGCGTAGGCCGTGGCACTGGCTTGGATGATGAAGGCTTAGCGCATAAAACAAGCATATTGAAACAGGCAATTGCGCACCATGCACTTAATGGCGCGGATGCGATTGAGGCTTTGGCCACCTTTGGCGGTTTTGAAATCGCCATGATGGCAGGTGCAATGCTGGGCGCAGCTGAACAAAAAGCTATATTGCTAATTGACGGGTTTATAGCTAGCGCAGCACTATTAGTAGCCTATAAAATACAGCCCAATATTTTGGGCTATTGCATCTTCGCCCACCGCTCAAACGAGCAAGCACATCAACAATTATTAAGCTATCTACAAGCCAAGCCGTTGTTAGATTTAGATTTGCGCTTAGGCGAAGGCACTGGCGCGGCGCTTGCTTATCCACTAGTGCAAGCTGCTGTTAATTTTTTAAATGATATGGCTAGCTTTGAAAGCGCAGGCGTTAGCCAAGCACTTGATGATAACGTTGAGGGTACTTCTATAAATTCAAATTTTTAAGTCAGACAAGGCGTGATTAAAAATAATGACGCCGCATATGATATACATGTAAGGAATTATTTTTATGAGCAACGCCGTATGACGACAAAAGTTGGATTTTTAGAAGTGCACTTAATTAACTATGCGTAAAGAATGGCAATATTTTTTACTAGCTGTAGGCTTTTTTACGCGCATACCCGTACCCAGCTTTAACGATTTTCAAGAATCGGATTTAAATCATGCCAGCAAATATTTTCCGCTTATTGGCATTTTGGTTGGCTTAATTGGCGCAATTGCATTTTATTGCACCTACTTGTTTTTGCCTTTGGCGATAGCCGTTTTAACCAGTATGGCGGCTACCATTTATGCTACAGGTGCTTTTCATGAAGATGGCCTAGCTGATAGCGCCGATGGGCTTGGTGGTGGTTGGGATAAAGATAAAATCATCACCATCATGCAGGATTCTAGGTTGGGTACTTATGGCGCTGTGGCATTATTTTTGATGCTTTTTGCCAAATTCCAAACGCTTAACGCTTTAAATTACATCTTAATTCCTATCGCCTTAATGACTGCACATGCGTTAAGTCGCCTAAGTGCGGTGTGGATGATGCAAAGTTTAGACTATGTCAAAATTAGCGGAAAAGCTAAGCCGCTGGCTACGCAAATCAATACACCCAGCTTGCTGATTGCAAACATATTTGGCTTACTACCTTTTTTTACTGTTATTTTCGCGCTAAATGTGAGCGGTCACTCACATTTAATCATTGTAAAGTTTGTGTGTTTTACATTAATACCTGTCTTACTAAGCTGGTTTTGGTGGCGCCACAAAATCAAACGTTGGCTAGGCGGCTACACGGGCGATTGTCTTGGCGCCACGCAACAAATTACAGAACTAGCGTTCTATATAGGTGCATTAGCATGGAGCACTAATTTGGGACAAGGCCTATGAAACTTTTTTTAATTCGGCACACATCATTACAAGTGCCTAGCGGTATTTGTTATGGTCAAAGTGATATTGATGTTGCCAGCACTTTTTTGGATGAAGCGCTACAAACGCAGCAAAAATTAATTAGCGCTACATTTGATGCTGTTTATGTTAGCCCCTTGCAACGCTGTTTAAAGTTAGCCAATGTGCTGGATATTGGCCAACCAATTATTGACAATCGCTTAATGGAACTACATTTTGGCGATTGGGAAATGCTGGCTTGGGATGACATTCCACGTGATATTTTTGATATTTGGGCACACGATTATGCCAATTTAGCCCCGCCCAATGGCGAAACATTTAGCCAATTGCAGCAACGGGGTATACATATCTTAGAAGAAATATTAGCGCATTACCCAAGTGGCAATATTGCTTTTGTTACACATGGTGGCATGATTCGCGCCCTGCTGGCGCATGTGCTAAATATGCCACTTAAAGGCTTATTTAGGTTTACGATTGATTACGGTAGCGTGACACAATTAGAGTTTGGCGCGGCCAATAGCGTGCCTAAAATCAACTTTGTAAATCTTTAGTTGTTCGCCGCTACCAGTGTAATACGATTATCAAAGCAATCTACTACCTGCCCAGCACGAATCTTAGCGGTTTTGCGCAATTCAATTACACCATCCACCATGACAATACCTTCTGCCACAAATGCTTTGCCCTGGCCGCCACTATCGGCAATACCCGTGGTTTTAAGTAGATCGCAAAGCGCAATAAACTCACCCTTTAATTCAAATTGACTATCCATAAATACGCTTTCAGGGCCTAGCCCTTTAATTTAATTGGTAACCCAGCTGCAATAAACACCACTTCGTCAGCTAGCTGCGCCACTGCTTGATTCAGCCGGCCCTGCTCATCTTGAAATTGACGATTAATTGCGCCCAAAGGCACAATACCCATGCCCACTTCATTGCTCACCAAAATTACTTTTCCAGCTAACTTTGGCATTACTTCCAATAAACCCGCTTTTTCAGATTGCCAATCAAGCGTTTCAGGCTGAGCGCAATCGGGGCAAATACACTGCGCCAGCCACAAAGTCAGGCAATCAACAATTACGCACTGCCCTGCTTTGGCATGATTTTGCAAAGTAAATGCCAAGTTGTGCGCCTGCTCAACCGTTTTCCAGTCTGTTGGGCGGCGTGATTGGTGATGCGCCACGCGCTGCCCAAACTCATCGTCAAACACCAAGGCAGTGGCGATATAGGTGACTGGCAAGCCAGATGTTATCGCTAATTGCTCTGCATGGCTGCTTTTGCCAGAGCGCGCGCCACCCAAAACCAAGGTAATACTGGCAGCGCTATTTTGTGTCATCATAATTCCAGCTATTTTCCATTAACATATCACTCAAAGGCTTTTCTGTTTTCCAACCTGTTTCATCCAGCATGGGCTCTTTATAAAAACTGGCAACATGCCCCAAGCACAACACTGCAATTGGTTTTGCATCGGCTGGCATATTCAATAGTTGCGCCAACTCAACTGGATCAAACAAACTCACCCAACCCAAGCCCAAACCCTCGGCGCGTGCGGCAAGCCACATATTTTGAATAGCGCAACTGGCTGACGCAATATCCATTTCTGGCAAAGTACGGCGCCCAAATATAGTACTTTCGCGTTTGTCGCAAAGCGTCACCACCAACAACTCGCCACACTCTAAAATACCTTCTACCTTTAAACGTAAAAACTCTGACATACGCGCCGTCGTTTCATACTCACCTATCGCTTGCGCAGTTTTGGCACGCTCTATATCCACTTGCTTGTGAATAGCTTGGCGAATTTGCAAATCAGTAATACGAATAAATCGCCACGGTTGCATAAGGCCAACACTTGGCGCGTGATGCGCGGCGGCTAATATTTTTTGCAAAATCGTGCTATCAACTGGTTTCGGCAAAAAATGCCGCATATCGCGACGCTCGCGAATGACCTTATAGATAGCGGCTTGCTCTTCTGTCGTGTAGGCGTATGGATTATGCATGAGGCATTATGAATGCTTTTTTTGCGTAAAAAAAGCCGCTTAAAATTAAGCGGCTTAATTCAATAGCAAGGATTATGCTTTTGATGTTTGCAATGGTTTAACGCTGCGCCATAAAGCCACGCTTAACCAAACAAACGCAAAATACATAGCCGCAAAGCCCATCCAATTTGGCAAATACTCCCAGCCATGTTGCATAGATTCGATTAAACCCTCAGCTGGAAAACGGCCAGAAAACAAGTAATAAGTTTGGGTTGAAATTACAAACGCCACAAAGGCAGTACTCAAACCAACTAAAATATAGCTAGATAAAGCCTTTAAATTAGCAGCAAAAACATCTTTTTGCGTACTTAACCATAAACCACCCAGCCACATAGCGCCATAAGCTGGAATCAAGCCCCAGTAGCCATTAGTCAAGCAAAAACCTTGTGCTGGATCAAATGCCGCAGCGCCAAAATCAATCACCGTTGCCAGCACAAAAAAACCAGCAAACCAAGCAGACCGCTTTAACAGTAGCCCACCCAGTAAAAACAAGACTAAGCTAGCATCTGGCAAAGAAACATGCGTCAGCACATGACTACCGCGCGTTAACAGCATAAAAAATGCAATCGCGGCGGCAATAATTAGTTGTTTAGATAAAGTTAAATTGTTTTGCATAGTAAACCCTGTGCTTAAAGCTTTAAAAAGCCACCAATAAATAATACCGAATCATACCATTTTGTGGCTTTTATTTTGAAAATCAATCCTAAAAATCTGCCCGCATACCCACGCGCCAAGTGCGCACAAAATCAACTGGGTAAATTGCATTGTCTTCTACTTGAATCGAATTTTCACGCTCAAATATATTATTAATCGCAGTAAAGAAATTGAAGTTTTTATACTGGTAACTCAATGCTAAATTGGTCGATTCGTAGCTATCTTGCTTTTGGTTAAAGTTATTTCGTAAATCATTAAATGCATACGCTTTTGCGCGCCAAGTATGGTTTAAATTGACACTAGCGCCCTGTAAAAATTGATAATTTAAATTTGCAACCACAGTGTGTTTGGGCACTCCTGGCAAGTCTTTGCCGTTGTAGGCACCGCCAGCTGCGTCTTCACGATCAATTTTAGCCCGCGTATAGTTGTATATTAAGGATGCACCTAACTGATTGTTAAATTTGAAATAATCCTGTACTTCAATGCCATACTTGTGTGATGCATCAATGTTAGTGTTATTAAATGTGGCAAAATCTAAGTAAATTTCATTTTCTAAATCTGCATGAAAAACCGTGAACTTTAAACGGTTGTTAGCAATGATATGGTTTAAGCCAACGTTAAAGGTTTTAGATTTGGCAGGCACTATGTTGGGGTTCAAGCCAAAACCAAAGCCAAAAAAGCGGTCAATATCTGGCGCTTGAAACGCCTGATTATAGTTGGTGAACACACTAAGTTCAGGACTAAACTTATAGTTGGCACCTATGTCGAAGGCCTCTAAATTTCTATCTCTCTTTAATTTAGTGCCGCCTACTGGCGCAAAGTTATATTTCACGCTTTCATGCCTTGCGCCTGCAGATAATGTTAAATCTACAAATTGATATTCTGCTTGAGCAAAAAAACCTACATTGTTTTTGCTAGTTTTGTCAGAAATGCGCTCCATTGTGCCGTCAAAGCTTTGATAACCAACTAAAGCCCTTAAATTGCTATCTGCATACTTTAGCGTTAGCTCATCGTTTTTGTAGTCGTAATCACGCAATTGGGAGAAAAAATTGAACGTATCAAAAAATGATGTTTTATCTTCATTGCCATGGTTGAACGCAACAGCAAAATTCTGGTTGATATCGTAATCAAAACCTAATCGCCACTGATCTGTTTCATAGCGCTGATATGTGTAAGCATTACCAGAGTTTTGACGCGGGTCTTCTTTGAATTCCGCTTCACTCATATTGCCAACAAAATAAGTGCTGATGCGTGCGCTGGTGGCTTCAGCATTCACATGCAGTGCATCAATTGGCTTAAATTTAAGTTTGACGTTTTGCGTTGTGCTATCAAAAGTGTCACGCTGACCCAAAATATCTTTTTTGCTAAAACCATCATGGCTATCATCTGCCGCACTAGCTGACAAATCAAAATGCTCAGTAGAAATACCAGCAGAAACTTGACCAGATTTTTGACCATAATTGCCTAACGAGCCTGTAACCGACACGCCTGTTTTGTTTTTTGTATAAATCTGAATTGCACCTGCAGTTGCTCCATCACCATAAATTACAGAGCCACTACCCTTACTGATTTCAATACGCTCAATATTGCCAATGGGTATGGCACCCAAAAGTTGCGGGGTCAAGTCAATATTATTTAGGCGCTGTCCATCGACAGTAATCGCCACATTTTGATAGCCGTTTTCATTACCATAGCCGCGCAAGTTAATGAGTGGCGCAGCCTTATTACCAAAGCCAGACAATATGTTTAATGAAGTTTGTTGCGCTAAAAAATCATAAAGTGTTGTTGCTCCAGAAGCTTCAATTTGCTTATCGGTATGAATTTCTGATGCATAAGTGGTTTCTGATTCTTTGCGCTCAAAGCGATTCGCTTTTACGGTTACTTCGTCTAAATTTAAATTTTCTGCGGCAAACGCAGACGATTGAATAGCCAAGCCAATTAGGCTAGCTATGATGGTTTTTTGCATGGTAAAAATATCCCTGTTTACACGCGACCCCGCGTGCTTTTTTTATAATGAGGAATACTAGAAGTGTTTGAATAATCTGGAACTAAAATGCGCCAAAAACGATTTTTTAAGGCATAAATGCTTGCGTCTGTAGCCTTAAATACGCATTTTGTTTTGATTACCGTCACCCCGCGGTATTTCCTAACGTTTAACTGCAAGGCCGGTCTCCGGGCTTGTGAGGAATGATTTGCGCCTTCCCAAATAAATTATTCAGTGGCTTGTTGCAAACCTACACTCACTTACCGTTGCGGGGGCAGCATAGGAATTATTTTGTTTTAAAACGAATTAAAACTTAACGCACCTATTTCCCAGTTTCACCTTTATTCATTCAAAATGAATAAAGGCACCTTACAACTACTTGGATTATAACTTTTATTGTTATTGGATTGTGGATTCAATTGACGCTTTATAACTTGATTATTTACGCAACAAGCTTGTTAAAACATATTAATTTACTTTGAATAACTCAGCTTAGCTATTGACTATAATGATTTTTTTCAATTATAGTGGGGCATGGATGCAGATTTAAAAAGATTAGAAGATAAAATTAGCAAGCTTATTTCTTTGTGCACAAGTTTGCGCGAAGAAAATGTTCAATTGCGCGATGATTTAAGCCAAGCGCAACAAAACTCCAAAACCTTAAAAAGTAACATGCTGTTAGCAAGTGAAAAACTAGAAATTTTGCTTGAAACAATCCCCGCCGAGACTGCATCTTTAACCGCAGCAACACCTTTAGGCACAGACCCATTATGAGTAACGCTAAAACCATTGATGTGAATATTATGGGACGAGAGTTTACAGTAGCATGCACGGATGACGAGCGCGCAGGACTGTTAGAAGCGGTTAATTACTTAGATAAAAAAATGCACGATATTCGTGACACGGGAAAGGTAGTCGGCATTGATAGAATTGCCATTATGGCAGCACTCAATTTATCGCACGAGCTGTTGCATACCAAGACTGGCGATGTTGACATCGGTGATTATAAGCGTAGGATTAGCGCCATGCAGAATCAAATTGATGAAGCGATGGCTAGCCAAACTAAATTGTTATAAATAGTAAACTTTTTAAAAATCTAGCCTCTAAAGCTAGACTGTTGTAATCATTTACCTTCATCAGTTCGTCACAAGTTTATTCTAGAATTCAACTTGTTTTCTGTGGTGTTGCTTGAGTCTTAAATTCCTTGAACTAGTTTTCGTTATAGGTTTCAGCTATATACCCTTGGCGAGTGAACCTTAAGCGCTTTAGGTTGTTACCACTTGGACCTTTTTGGTTCAGGATAACGGCTCAGGCAACACCACAGCAAATAGGTTTTGTTTTTAACACGAAATTTCTACGTTGTTTTTCGCTTGTCGTACCACTTGTACTGTCTTCGCTCAAAGGCCTTGAACTTTCGCGCTAAAACCCATAACCACTATTGTTAAAATATCGCTGTTTCACCCATAAAACTCAGCATCATATTCCCGCTAACGTCATTCTGAGCGGAGCGCAGAATCCAGTCCTTACTCACAAAATTCTGGATTCTTCGCTGTGCTCAGAATGAAAGACTAGATACTTTCTAGCGCAATTCGTGATACTTCAAGTCTGCCAAGCTCACAATTTCCAGGCATTTCTCATGGCAAGCCTCAAGCACCACTGGCGGTGCAAAACCTGCCTCACTGGCTTCTAGCCAGCGCGCGGCGCATACGCACCAGCGGTCGCCTGCTACTAGCCCTCCAAAACCGTATTCAGGGCGTGGTGTGCTTAAATCATTACCGCGCGAGATTGAAAATGCCAGAAACTCATCTGTGACTTGCGCGCAAACGGTATGGCTGCCAGTATCTTGTGGGCCTGTTTCGCAGCAGCCATTGCGGGTAAAGCCTGTTATCGGATCTAATCCACAGGTTTGCAGAGTAGTGCCTAATACGTTTCTTGCCATGTTTAATTCCAAATCAGTTAATTTCAATTATCATACCCAAGATTAATGATTTTATATTGAGAAAGATGAGTGTTAATGCGTTATTGGCTAATGAAATCAGAACCTGGTGATGTATCGATTGATGATTTGGCAGGTATGCCGAATCAAACAGTGGATTGGTATGGCGTGCGCAATTATCAAGCGCGTAATTTCATGCGCGACCAAATGCAAATTGGCGACGGTGTATTGTTTTATCACTCAAATTGCGAAATACCTGGCATTGCAGGTATTGCAGAAGTCAGTAGCTTGGCGTATCCAGACCGTTTGCAGTTTATAAAAGGCCACAAATATTTTGATGAAAAAGCCACACCTGAAACGCCACGCTGGTTTAATGTAGATGTTAAATTAGTGCGCAAAACACGTTTGCTGAGTTTAAAAGAAATGCGCGAAACGCCAGAGCTTGAAAGCTTGCGTATTTTGCAGCGCGGCAATCGATTATCGATTACGCCCGTAGATCCAAAAGAATGGTTTTTCATTTTAAAGGTTTTGGATAAACAATGAAAACCAATTATGTATTAGTAGACTTTGAAAATGTTCAGCCTAAAAACATGTCATTGCTTGTTGGTGGGCCATTTCACATCAAAATATTTTTAGGCGTAAGCCAGACTAAGATACCTAGAGAAATAGCCACAACCATGCAAGCATTTGGTGAAAATGCCGAATATATTGAAGCCGTTGGTTCGGGAAAAAACGCACTAGATTTTCATATTGTTTATTATATTGGTAAATTGGCTGCCGAAAATCCAGATGCTTTTTTTCATATCATTTCAAAAGATACAGATTTCGACCCATTAATTAAATATCTTAAAAATCAGAAAATTGCTTGCCTTAGGTCTGCTCAAATTTCAGATATTCCGCTACTGAAAATTGAGAACCCACAAACAGATATTGAAAAAATTGAAGCAATTGTGGGGTTTTTAATAAAACGTGGCAATGCCAGACCAAGAACAAACAAAACTCTAGGAAATACAATTAAATCGCTGTTTGCAAACAAGCTTAGTGAAGCAGAAATATTAAATTTAATAAAACTGTTAGCTCAACAAGGCAAAATTTCCAATGAAAACTCAAAACTAACTTACAAGCTTTAAATAAAAAGCTCGCAGTTGCGGGCTTTTTATTAGATTACCAATTACTTCAAAACTTAGCTAAATTAAGGCTTATCTAGACTACCCATTGCTTTAGGGTATGTTACCAAGCCCCATGGCATGCCTTTTACTTCCACTTGCTTGGTCACTTCGAGTTTTTCAGCATCAATCACTAAAACAGCATCTGATTTGCCACAAGCTAGCAAAATTTGCTTGTCATCTGGCGTAAAACTAAAGTGCCAGCAGCGGTTAGCTGTTGGAATTTCTTTGATTTTCTCATAGGTTTTCGCATCAAATACTTGCAGCAATTTTGCCTTGTTAGCCGCAACAAAAATGCGCTCGCCTTTATTGTCATAAGCAATGCCATAAGGCGTTTCTGCCGTATCTACAGTACGCACAAGGTTATAGTCTTTATCTAGCACCATAAATTTATTGCCGTATTCTAAAGTAGCCAAATATGTTGCACCGTCAGGCGAAACTTTGATACCGCGTGGGCGATCCCCAAGTTCATGCGTTTGAATCGTTTTTACCAATTTTCCCGATTCAATATCATGTACTGTTACGGTGTTGTCGGCTTCATTAGTAATCACCAATTGTTTACCATCTGCTGAAAATTCAATGCCTTCTGTTTCTGGTCCGCCTGTTATTTCACGTACTTTTTCGCCTTTGAGTAAATCTACCACCGCAATTTTTGCTGGGATTTTTTCTTCATCATCATCGTCTTCCTCTTCTTCTGCGCCTGGTTTGGGTGGTGGGCCACCTTTTGAGCTAGGCTCAGATGAAATATAAGCAAAATTACCGCTAATACGCACGAACTCTGGATTTTTGCCTACTGGAATTTGCTGTAACACTTCACCTGTTGCGGTATCGATGACTGAAACGCTCTCGTTTTCACGCGTGGCTACAATTAGCTTTTTACCGTCATCTGTAATACCTAAGCCACGCGGCGCAATCGCCTTAATATCAAGTTGTTTAACTACTTGCATCGTAGCTAAATCAATCACACTCACGCCTGCGTCTTGGCTGGTTACATAAGCAACTCCAGCAGATACAACCGCTTGCTCTTCTACTGGCTGGGCGGCCATTTCCTCTAGTTTAGGCTCTTCTACTTTTTCCTTATTGCATGCGGTTAAGCCAGCAATTAAAGCCAATAAAACTAAACTGATACGGGTTTTATTAAAGGTTAATTTCATTCCAAATCTCCAAAGAATTCGTTTCTAGTATTCAATACTGTTGATATACAAGCAAAAATTATACTCATTAGTATACACAGCTAAAATCAATAGAAACAATTAGTTATTTTTAGTTCAAATCTAACATGGCTGCATATAACCAAAATGGTGGTTGCATTCAGCCATTCTTAGTAGGCTTTCAAACAACGCATTTTTTAACCAAGAAATAATTGGTAAGCAGGATTCTGCGTTTCATCCCAATACGGATAACCCAAATTTTGTAAGAATGCTTCGAATTCGGCATGGGCTTTTGGTGGCACTTGCATGCCTACAAGCACACGGCCAAAATCGGCACCGTGATTGCGGTAGTGAAACAAGCTAATATTCCAATCGTGCCCCATGGTATCTAAAAACTTCATGAGGGCACCCGGTTTTTCGGGGAATTCAAAGCGAAACACCACTTCATGCTCGGCTTGTGGCGCATGTCCGCCAACCAGATGACGTAAGTGTAATTTGGCCACTTCATTATCGGTTAAATCCAGCGCAGGCAAGCCATGCGATTGCAAATCTTGCACCAGTTTTACTGACTCTGATGGATCTGCAATGGCGACACCCACAAAAATATGCGCTTTAACTGGATCAGAGTAGCGATAATTAAATTCAGTAATATTGCGGTCGCCCAGCAAGCGGCAAAACGTTTTAAACGCACCTGCTTTTTCAGGAATCGTTACCGCCAGTACCGCTTCACGTTTTTCGCCAATCTCTGCGCGCTCTGCAATAAAGCGTAAACGGTCAAAATTCATATTGGCGCCAGAAGCAATGCCAATTAATGTTTTGCCTGTTAAATTATTGCGCTTGGCATATTCTTTAATACCAGCTGTAGCCAATGCACCAGCGGGTTCCAAAATACTGCGCGTATCTTCAAATACGTCTTTTATGGCGGCGCAAATCGCGTCGTTATCCACCACAATCATTTCATCTACAAATTGCTGGCATAACTTAAACGTATGCTCACCCACTTGCTTAACGGCAGCGCCATCGGCAAATAAGCCTACTTGCTCCAGCATTACGCGCTCGCCCAGCTTAAGCGATTCAGTCATCGCTTCCGCATCTTTTGCCTCTACGCCTATCACTTTGATTTCTGGCCGCACCGCTTTTACATAAGCGGCAATACCTGCCAGCAAACCGCCACCGCCAACACAACAAAATATAGCCTCAATTGGCTCTGGATAACTTTGCAAAATCTCTAACGCTATCGTGCCTTGGCCAGCAATTACATCTGGGTCATCATAAGGATGCACAAACGTTAAACCTTGTGATTGCTCAAGCACTAGAGCGTGCACATAGGCATCTGAATAACTATCGCCAAATAGTACAACTTCGGCACCGCGCGCTTTAACTGCGTTAATTTTAATGAGTGGCGTGGTAGTCGGCATGACAATCACTGCGCGACAACCTAGTTTTTGCGCACTTAATGCAACACCTTGCGCATGGTTTCCTGCACTCGCTGCAATCACGCCTTTGGCTAATATTTCGGGCGGCAAATTTGCCATTTTGTTGTAAGCACCGCGCAATTTAAACGAAAAAACAGGCTGCATATCTTCACGCTTAAGCAACACGCGGTTGCCTATGCGTGCCGATAAATTCGGTTGAAACTCTAACGGCGTTTTTTTTGCTACGTCATAAACGTGTGAGTTTTCTATTTTGGTTTGATAATCTGTAGTCATGCTTTTATGGGTATTTATTTGAATAGTTATTTTAAGTACAGCAGTTTTTAAGTTCGCTGGCGCAGTGTATAGTGTTGAATTGGTTAGGTAATTACATTATAAAGGATTTAGGCAAAATGGCATTGACGCAAGATGAATTAAAACAACAAGTGGCAAAAGCAGCCGTTGAATATGTAAAAAGTGGCATTATTGGTGTGGGCACAGGCTCTACCGCCAACTTTTTTATTGAAGAATTAGCGAAAGTAAAACACAAAATCGACGGCGCCGTAGCCAGTAGTGAAGCCACCGCTCAACGCTTACGCAGCCACGGTATTGAGGTATTCGATTTAAATAGCGTAGATAGCTTAGATATTTATGTAGATGGCGCAGATGAAATTACGGAACATTTGCATATGCTAAAAGGCGGCGGCGGTGCTTTAACGCGCGAAAAAATCGTGGCGGCTGTAGCCAAGCAATTTATTTGCATTTGTGATGAAACAAAATATGTGCCTGTGTTGGGCAAGTTTCCGTTGCCTGTAGAAGTATTGCCAATGGCAAAAAGTTACGTAGCGCGCGAATTAGTTAAACTGGGCGGCCAACCAAAATTGCGCGATTTCACCACTGATAATGGCAATGTGATTTTAGATGTGCACGGTTTAACGATTAGTGACCCGATTGCATTTGAAGCTAAAGTGAATCAAATTGTGGGTGTGGTGACAAATGGTTTATTTGCCGCACGCCCAGCCAATGTATTATTGTTGGCAACGGCAGATGGTGTAAAAACTTACAAAAAATAATTGTTTACTAAAGTAGGCAGGCGTTAATAGTGCGATTAGCGATAATGTAACCATGAATAATATAACTGTAACAATTCATGGTTACTATTCTAACCATGTAAAATAAAGCCATAGAAAAAGAAGGGTAGCAACCATGCAATTCGAACACACCTCTAAACAATATGATGCTGAGCTAGAATCAGTTCGCGCTAAAGTGCTCGAAATGGGCGGCATGGTAGAGCAACAAATTGTAAATGCATTAGAGGCACTGATTAAAGCCGACATCAAGCTAGCTAAAGAAGTGATGGAAGCGGATGCACGCGTTAACTCACTTGAAGTTCAGATTGACGAAGATTGTAGCCACATAATTGCGCGCCGCCAGCCCGCGGCAGGCGATTTGCGCATGGTGATGATGATGGTTAAAACCATTACCGATTTAGAGCGTATTGGTGACGAAGCCACTAAGATTGCGCGCACTGCGCAGCGTATTTTTGATGAAGATCGCATGTACAAACCACGTTTTACCGAAATTAAAGCCATGGTAAAAATTGTGCGTGAAATGTTGCGCACCTCACTAGATGCATTTGCGCGCCTAGATGTAAGCCAAACCGTTGAGGTAGCTAAGCAGGATGAACTGGTTGATGAGCAATTTCGTGCAGCGATGCGCCAATTAGTGATGTATATGCTAGAAGACCCACGCACTATTTCAATGTCACTAGAAGTATTATTTGTGGCAAAAGCCGTTGAGCGCATTGGCGACCACGCCAAAAACATCGCGGAATATGTGGTGTATATGGTTAAAGGTAAAGATGTTCGCCACAGTAGTTTGCAAGAAATGGAACGCGAAACCTTGCAACCATAGGTTTTGATAGGCAAATAAAAAGCACCTTTTAAGGTGCTTTTTTGTATGTACAAAATTAGTTGGTTGGTGGCACGTAGCCACTTGCTGTATCAGCGCCCTCGCCAAAAAAGTATTTTTCAGTTTGCTCGCTTAAATATTTACGCGCTGCTGGATCTGCTAAGCTTAGGCGGTTTTCATTCACTAGCATTGTTTGCTGTTTTAACCATGCAGCCCATGCTTCTTTAGATACTTGTAGATAGATGCGCTTACCAAGCTCGCCTGGATATGGTGGAAAATCCATGCCATCTAAATCTTTACCTAACTTAATGCAATGTACTGTGCGTGCCATCTCAAAACCTTTATTGAATAAATTACAGACTACAAAACAATATGATAACGCATGTTAAAATAATTCGACTATATTTCATGATTGATAAGCGTAATGACCATTGAATCAAAACAACCACATATTGAAAGCCCTTTTAAAGGCAAAACTGGCTTACGCCGATTGTTTAATGCTTTTGGATATTCAGTAGATGGATTTAAAGCAGCTTACAAACATGAAGACGCTTTTAGGCAAGAAGTTTTATTTGCCATCATCTTAACGCCACTTGCGTTTTACTTGGGCGACAATGCAATTGAAATTGCACTAATGGTAGCCAGCGTGTTGCTGGTATTAATTGTAGAGTTGTTGAATTCTGCCATTGAGGCCGTGGTTGACCGTGTATCGATTGAGCGCCACGAACTGGCCAAACGCGCAAAAGATATTGGCAGCGCCGCGGTGTTTATTGCCTTGCTGGTAGTGGTTGTGGTTTGGTGTTTAATATTGTTTTATTAAACACCAAACTTTAAAACTAAACTTATTTACTTTTTAAGATGCCAGCCATGAATACCATTGGCATCTACTGAGTATTCTAGTAGCGTAATCCAAGCGCCTGCCGCGGCTACAAAAAATACAAATCCTAATACAACAAATTTCGTTGCGCTCATGCTCATTACCCCTTTAAATCAAAAAGGTAATGAGTGAGTTTGCATTTATTTGGTTCAACATTCGTCATTAAAAGCATGTATTAGGTAATTTTCCAAGCTTAGAAATCGCCACGCAAGCCAATTAGTAAAGAGCGCTCACCCGCTGGTGATATGTCTTTTAAGAATGAAGCATGCTCGCGAATTTCATCGTTTAGCAAGTTGTTGGCTTTTGCAAACAACTCTAAATTAAGCTTGGTTGGTAATTTATAAGCGACTAGCGCGCTCACGTTAGTGTAGCCATCGGTTGCCAATTCGTTATCTGCCGTATTGTCTTGTTTAAAAGCACGTAGTACATCTAGTTTTGCGCTAAAGCTGTTTAATTGATACTGTAACCCAGCACCTAAACGTAAAGGCGCAATGCGCGGCAAATACTCATTGGTGCGTTTTTCTTTGGCATGCACATAATCACCTCGCAAGTTTAAAGTTAGCTGGTCAGTCAGCCCTACTTTGCCTTCAAATTCCAGCCCTTTAAATACAGCAGGCACAGCGCGGAACTGTGCTTCTGGTAGCTCCTCACCTGGCGGGCCGATTAAATTACCTGTTTCAAACAAACCAATAAAATTACTAAAACGTGTGTAATATGCGCCTAAACTAAATGCATTTTTTGCATCTTTCCAGCGTATTTGCGCATCAACACCGTTAGATTTTTCCTCTTTAAAATTAGTGTTTCCTACTTCAAACTGACCAGTAGCTACGTGTGCGCCATTTGCATACAATTCAAAATAGCTAGGCGCACGTTCGTTATGCGATAAGTTGCTGGTTAGCGACCAATTCTCATTAATGCTATACAAACCGCCCAAGGCATAGCTGTTTGGGTTAAAGCTATTGTTTTGCCCTGCACCAAAATTGGCATTGTTTTTTGAATCTACCGCAGCATGACCTAAACGGCCACCAAAAGTGATTTTGTGTTGCGCTTTGTCACCAAGCGGTAATTCTTCATAAGCATATAAGGCTTTATTTTGCGTATTTACACCGGGCACAAACGCTTCGTCACCTAACGCTTCAAAATTGGTGTTATTAAACTGAAAGCCAATGACACCGCTTAAAGCAAGGCCGTTACCTAAATTAATTTTGGCATGCCCTGCTTCTAAGCTACCTTCTACGCCGCGATTTAAAAAAGTAGTGCCTACTTCACCGTGTTCTAATTCGCGGTGCTCATAATCGGTATGCGCCATGCGAAATTTAATACGGTTAATCACATTACCTAAGTCAGTAAATTCGGTGGCGACATCCCAGCGGTCGCTCTTCATATCAATGCGCACTGCTTCTTCTGCCACTACGCCGTAGTTATTATTCAAGGTGGAAAACGATGCGCCTACATAGCCATTATCAAAAGTAAGCGCTGCGCCCAAAGCGCCGCCGTCACCCTCTGAGCTACTGTTAACCAGTTTGCCGCGATTTTCGCGTGGCGTTCCATCTGCTGCATTTTTTCGTTTTGAAACCGCAAAACCATCAATATCTAAATCACTGGTTTTACGCGAATAAACATCCGCATGAATCGCAAATTGACCATTGCCCACATCAATAACTGCCGCGCCATTGCGCGTGCTATCTGGGCCACCAAAACGTGCTTCAGCGCGACCTGTTGCGCCCTCTAGCTTTTCTTTGGGAATACGATGGTCAATGGCATTGACAACCCCACCCACCGCACTGCCGCCATACAATAACGCGGCTGGGCCACGCACCACATCAATTTGTTCAATAATTAATGGATCAATGCCAACGGCATGGTCGAAACTTAAACTAGATGCATCTAAAATGCCAATGCCGTTTTGCATAATGCGCACACGTTCACCATCTAAACCACGAATTACTGGCCTAGACGCATTTGGGCCAAATTGAGTTGCGGTAACGCCTGGAATGCCATTAAGCGTTTCACCCAATGTGCCTTCACGGCGCAAACTCAGCTCACGGCCATTCAATACGCTCACTGGCACCACTAGCTCATCAGAACCAACACCTAGAGGATTGCCAGTAACGGCTAAGGCAGGTAAATCAATTTGGGCTGCATCTGCCGCATAAACGTTTGGCGCAAAGAAAGCAGCCAGCACTAAAACAATTGGCTTGGTCTTAAATAAATTAGGCATTTGCGCAGCGCGCGCCAGCGACTGTTGAATCTGAATCATGAAAAATCCTCAAAAGCTAAATACAAAATACGCCAAAAGCGCGTTAGGCCGTTGGCTGTTAAATTTTTAAATTAAGCGGTTTGAGGTGGTGCGCGCGCAGAGTAAGCGCGATTGGGAAGATGAAAAAATGAAAAATAAGTTTCTGTGGCAGGCACTGAAACTGATGGGTTGTTGGCTATAACAAAAGTGCTTATCGGCAAGCCATTTTCAACATCAGCATGACCTAAGCATTGCTCGCACTGGTGATTTGGCGTCTGTTTATCTTGCTTAGAATTTGAGTCTTGCTGAGTTTGCTGAGTTAAATCAGAAAAATGGCTTATTTCATGCGTGGCAATACCCATTTGCGTAAACGCAAACAGAATAACCAGACACAAATGAATAAAAACTTTATGCAACATAGTTGCAATACTAGCAGAAATTAATGACAAATCTATGATTAAATTAAAAAAAGCCGCTAATGCGGCTTTTTTTAAACACTAAAATTTAAAGCTTAAGCAAAATTTGCAGAGGCAAAATCCCAGTTTGCTAACGAAGCTAAAAATGTTTCAACAAACTTAGGACGTGCATTGCGGTAATCGATGTAATACGCGTGTTCCCACACATCAATCGTTAACAAGGCTTTATCGCCCGTAGTTAATGGTGTACCAGCAGCGCCCATATTCACAATATCCACGCTGCCATCGGCTTTTTTAACTAACCATGTCCAGCCAGAGCCAAAATTGCCAACCGCTGATGCTTGAAACGCTTTTTTAAAGTCATCAAAACTGCCCCATTTTGCATTAATCGCATCGGCCAATGCGCCAGTTGGTGCACCACCGCCATTTGGCTTCATGCTGCTCCAAAAAAAGGTGTGATTCCAAATTTGTGCAGAGTTGTTATAGATGCCAGCAGAAGATTTCTTGATGATTTCTTCTAAACTCAAGTTCTCAAACTCGGTGCCTTTAATTAAATTATTTAAATTAGTGACATAAGTTTGGTGATGTTTGCCGTAGTGAAAGTCTAAAGTTTCTTCAGAAATATGTGGGGCTAATGCCGTTTTTGCGTATGGTAGTGCAGGTAAAGTATGTTCCATTTATTTTCCTAACATTGATAAATTTTTAAAGATTATTCTTATATTGGTTAAAACTATTTCATCTAAAACGCTCAAACTTTGAGCTTTAATATTCAAAACTTCTAATATTTAATATGCTACTACTCTAAATAAAAATATTTAAAACTAAATATTTAAAACTAAATATTTAAAACTAAATATTTAAAACTGAATATTTAGAACTTAAGTGCTGCTATAAATATGCAGGCAGAAATCAATAATACAAGTAAGCTTTGCCAATCTTTTGCCGCAAATACTACAGGATCATCGTCCACTTGCCCGCGATGCGCTTTCATCCACATTCTGCTAACCCAATACAATAATAATGGTGGCATTAGCCATAGCCATTTCGTATTAGGATACATCAAGTTCGTTTCGGGATTATTAAGATATAAAGCCAGTATTAACACTGAACCTAATCCAGAACTCACCCCTAATGACATTAATAATGGCAAATCGTTTACTGAATAACCTCTGCCAGCCGCCTCTTGTTTATTGCTCTGCAATGTAATCAGCAATTCTGAGTAGCGTTTAACCAAAGCTAAACTTAGAAAAATAAACATAGAAAATGCCAACAACCAGAATGATGGCGTAATCATAGTGGCGGCAGCGCCAGCAATAATGCGCATGGTGTACAAACCAGCCAGCATCATCACATCAACAATTACTTGTCTTTTTAAGCGAATTGAATAAACCAATGTCATTAAAAAGTAAGCAGCAAGCACTAAAGTAAAGCGGCTTGGCAACAGTAAAGATAACGCAAATGCGGCACCCAGCAGCAAAGGCGTTTTAAGTTCGAGAACGCCTGTCGGAATCCAAATCCAGTAAATCGTTCAACATTTATACTGCTGGCAATACTTTTTGCAAAGACGTCATACAAAAGCAAGCCAGATAAAGGCACTGCCTAGCGCTAAATATGCCCAAACCATCCATAGGTAATTAACCATAATGCGCAAATTATTAATATTTTGAATAGGCAGCTTTTGATATTAATTACATTCCAGCCTGATAGATTCGTTATTCTAAGTTAATTACCTTATCATTAAATAGTGTTTTTTTTCGCTCTTGGATGCGCCGCATCGTACACCTTACTTAAATGCTGAAAATCCAAATGCGTATACACTTGCGTGGTACTAATATTGGCATGGCCCAGCATTTCTTGCACCGCACGCAAATCGCCGCTTGATTGCAACACGTGCGATGCAAAGCTGTGTCGCAACATATGCGGATGCACTGAGGTGTGAATACCTTGCTTAATCGCCCATTCTTTAATGCGATATTGCACATTTCTTGGGCTTAATCGCTTACCCTGTTTGCCTACAAAAACAGCTTTATCTTGCGGATTTCCATTAAAAGATACTTCATCTGGGCGCATGCTTAGCCATTGCCGAATGGCTTTTATAGCAAAGTCGCCAAGCGGCACGATGCGCGTTTTATTGCCTTTACCAGTTACCGTTATCTTGCCTTCTGTGAAATCCAGCGCGCCTATATTTAGATTCACTAGTTCGCTTAAACGCAAACCAGACGAATAAAATAATTCCAAAATAGCATGGTCGCGCACACTTAATAAGTCTTCTTCTTTAATATCCACCAACTTAATGGTTTGCTCTATAGATAGCGCGTGCGGCAAAGTTTGTGGTGATTTAGGTGCACGCAAACCCAATACTGGATTTTGTGTGTAGCTATGTTGCTGTATTAAGTAGTTAAAAAAACCGCGCCAGCAAGATAACAAGCGCGCGATACTTTTTCCACCCAGGCCTTTGCCATGCAGGCTAGCCACAAAGCGCCTTATATGGCTATTTTGCAACTCACTCAAGCTTAGCTTATCGCTTAAAGTGACTAGTTGCGATAAATCTCTAGCGTAACCTTGACAGGTCAATGGGCTTAAACGCCGCTCAAAACTTAAAAAGTCCACATATTTGGCAATTAAGCTTTCGGGCGAATTATTGGCCGTCATATTTTTTTCGATAAGCGGTTTAGGATGATTAAGAAAGCGCTAGATGTCGTGATAAAGCAGCGCTAATAAGCTCACTCATTTTATTTAAAAAGTCAGTGCCCATTTCTTCATAAAATCGGCTGTCACTATCGCTGGCCAGCGCTAAAAAACCAAACAGATTGGGTTGATGCAAGCCAATAATCGCTAATGATGCAGCAGGCTCTATAAACCAATCATCACTTACAATAGCAGGCGGCTTGCCACAGTAAGGCTGCGTGCGCGATGCCACCCAAGTTTTGGCAACTTCTGATATTTCGCTAAACACCAAATTAGCTTGGCTAGATTGTTCTAATGGCTGCACCCAAATACGCAAACAGGTGTCGCTTAAATCAAACATTTCAGGCAAATCGTGGCTAATTAACTGCTCAATCGCATCAAAATTTTTTGCTTGATGTAAACGTAAATTAAAGGTGTGCATTTTATTGGCAGTGCTGTCGTTTTGCTGCGCATTTAAAACCAATTCAGAAAATCGACTTTCAAGCGCGGTAATTTTATCGCGCTGCGCCAATTGCTGACGTTCTGCCAATGAGATTGTGCCGCCCCCATGTGGGCTGGGCAAATGAATATCTGCCAAAAATGCTGCATTTTCTTCAAAAAACTCAGGGTGATTTTTTAAATACGCTTTAATTTCGTCCATTTGCACCGTTTCCGACATTATTTTTCCCTGAATATATTTTAAGTAAATGACAAAAGTTAACTATTAATTTTAATCAAAAGTGATGCATCAAATCGCAATTTGGCCTTCAAACACAAACTCCGCTGGCCCTGTCATCATGACTGGCGCGGCCTCCCCTGCCCATGCAATGCTCAATTTTCCGCCACGTGTATTCACCAAAACTGGCGATTGCAGAAGCCCCAATTGCATACCACTTACTGCCGCGGCGCAAGCACCTGTGCCACAAGAAAGCGTTTCGCCACTGCCGCGTTCGTATACGCGCAGATTAATTTCATGCGCATTCAAAATTTGCATAAAGCCTGCATTTACCCGTTGTGGAAAACTAATATGCGATTCAATTAGCGGCCCAAGCGCTGCTACATTGGCTGTTTCTACATTATCTACCAGCGTTACCGCATGCGGATTTCCCATGGAAACGGCAGAAATCGTCACAGTTTCTGTACCTAAATCAAGGGTATATTGCGCTTGCCGATTGGCCGCAGCAAATGGAATACGTGCAGGCTCAAAAATGGGCGCACCCATATTCACCGTTACTTGCGCATCGTCTTGCAATTGCAACACAATCACGCCACAGGCAGTCTCTACCGTGATATCACGTTTAGCGGTCAAGCCTTTTTCAAATACATAGCGGGCAAAACAACGTGCACCATTGCCACATTGCTCTACCTCACCGCCGTCTGCATTAAAAATACGGTATTTAAAATCTACATTGGCAGACGTGCTTTTTTCAACCATGAGTAATTGATCGCAGCCGATACCAAAATAACGGTTGGCGATCTTTTTGATTTGATTTACATTTAACGCGACATTTTCTGAATACCCGTCAATCACGACGAAATCATTACCCGCGCCCTGCATTTTTGTGAACTTTAGCTGCATTTTTACCTCAATTAGTTACGCGTATTCTACCAAATTTGAGTGTTTACAAGTGCTTAACCGTGTACAATCCGCAATCCAACAGTGATTAATAATATTTGCTTTAGCCTTTAGTCGATATTATTTTCTCTTTTTTAAATTTTAAGTTTTCAAGGCGCAACCAAATGATTCAACCCCAGAACGAATATCTTTTTACCTCAGAATCGGTCTCTGAAGGCCATCCAGACAAGCTAGCAGACCAAGTATCCGACAGCATTTTAGATGCTATTTTAGAGCAAGACCCAACCGCACGCGTAGCCGCCGAAACCTTAGCCAATACTGGCTTAGTTGTACTTGCTGGTGAAATCACAACAACAGCCAATGTGGATTACATCAAAGTCGCACGCGATTGTATTAAACGTATTGGTTACGACAACACAGAATACGGCATCGACTACAAAGGTTGTGCCGTATTAGTGGCTTACGACAAACAATCGCCAGATATTGCACAAGGTGTAGATGGCGCACAAGATGACCCGTTAGACCAAGGCGCGGGAGACCAAGGTTTAATGTTTGGTTATGCCGTGGATGAAACCCCACAATTGATGCCTTTGCCGATTTGGCTAAGCCACCGCTTAATGGAACGCCAAGCGTCTTTACGTAAAGATGGCCGCTTGCCATGGTTGCGTCCAGACGCGAAAAGCCAAGTGACGGTGCAATATGTGGATGGTAAACCATACAAAATCGATACCGTTTTGGTTTCCACTCAACACTCACCCGATATCAGCTTGGAAGACATCCGTGAAGCAACCATTGAAGAAATTATTAAACCAATGTTGCCTAAAGAGTTAATCAAAGGTGAAATTAAGTTTTTAGTGAACCCAACAGGTCGCTTTGTAATCGGTGGTCCACAAGGCGATTGCGGCTTAACAGGCCGTAAAATTATTGTAGATACCTACGGCGGTGCAGCCCCTCATGGTGGTGGTGCGTTGCTATGTGGCGAAAAACATTGTGGCGGCTGGTTTAGCATCACGTTGTTTAGTGCAAGTGAGTTACGCCATTGGCGTGGCGCAACCGACTTCTGTCATGGTTGAAACGTATGGCACAGGTAAAGTTTCAAACGAAGTATTGACGCAATTAGTGCGTGAACATTTTGACCTGCGTCCAAAAGGCATTGTAAAAATGTTGAACTTATTGCGCCCTATTTACACAAAAACAGCAGCTTATGGCCACTTTGGTCGCGATGAGCCTGAGTTTACTTGGGAAGCAACAGACAAAGCAGCTGCACTAAAAGCTGCAGCAGGTTTATAAGTCTTAATATGTAGCAAACATAATGAAATCATGGCTTTACAAAAACCATGGTTTCATTATAATTCGATTTTTTGTAATTTATAGTTTTAGTAATTCATAACCGAGGAACGTTGCGAGGTTACGTTAGTTTTGAAATATCAAAACGATGTAAACCCTAGGCTCGGTTAGCAATATTGGTAAAGTTTTTATCATTATTGTAAACGGCGTTCACCTAACCGTGCCAGACACGGGATGCAGGTGGGCAAAGTTAATGTCTCTCTCAATTCATCCCCTCTGGTCACCAAACTTCATTATTGTTTAAGGAAAAACGATGAATACCGTGACTGATTTAATATTCAAAGATTACATTGTTGCTGATATTAATTTAGCAACTTTTGGCCGTAAGGAAATTGCCATCGCCGAAACTGAAATGCCAGGCTTAATGGCGATTCGCGAAGAGTTTGCACTTGCGCAACCATTAAAAGGTGCGCGCATCACTGGCTCTCTACACATGACCATTCAAACAGCGGTACTGATTGAAACGCTAAAAGATTTAGGCGCAGAAGTACGTTGGGCTTCTTGCAACATTTACTCTACACAAGACCACGCGGCGGCTGCAATTGCGGCAGGCGGCACACCTGTTTTTGCCATTAAAGGCGAAACATTGACTGAATACTGGGATTACACACACCGCATTTTTGAATGGGCAGATGGCGGTTATACCAACATGATTTTAGATGATGGTGGTGATGCAACATTACTTTTACATCTAGGTACGCGCGCAGAAAAAGATTTATCGGTAGTAGCTAACCCGACTTCAGAAGAAGAAGTCTGCTTATTTGACGCGATTAAAGAAAAATTAAAAGTTGACCCGACTTGGTATTCAACACGCTTAAGCAAAATCATTGGCGTAACAGAAGAAACTACTACTGGCGTACATCGTTTGTACCAAATGCACAAAGAAGGCAAATTGGCCTTCCCAGCCATTAACGTAAACGATTCTGTTACTAAATCAAAATTTGATAACTTATATGGCTGCCGTGAAAGTTTAGTTGATGCGATTAAACGCGCAACTGACGTGATGATTGCCGGTAAAGTAGCGGTAGTTGCAGGTTATGGCGATGTGGGTAAAGGTTCTGCTCAAGCTTTACGCGCGCTGTCAGCTCAAGTTTGGGTAACAGAAATTGACCCAATCTGCGCATTACAAGCAGCAATGGAAGGCTACCGTGTAGTCACAATGGATTACGCGGCTGAGCATGCGGATATTTTTGTAACGGCCACTGGTAACTACCACGTCATTACGCATGACCATATGGCTAAAATGAAAGACCAAGCCATTGTATGTAACATTGGCCACTTTGATAATGAGATTGACGTTGCTTCACTTGAAAAATACGAGTGGGATGAAATTAAGCCACAAGTTGACCATGTGATTTTCCCAAATGGTAAAAAAATCATTTTATTGGCAAAAGGTCGTTTAGTGAATTTAGGTTGCGGTACTGGCCACCCAAGCTATGTCATGAGCTCAAGTTTTGCCAATCAAACCATAGCGCAAATTGAGTTGTTTACTCAACAAGCAAAATATCCCGTTGACGTTTATACTTTACCAAAACATCTGGATGAAAAAGTTGCTGTCTTGCAATTGAAGAAATTAAACGCACAACTAACGCGTTTATCTGAAACACAAGCAGCTTATATTGGCGTGTCGCAAGACGGCCCTTTTAAACCAGAAACTTATCGTTATTAATTTTAATTAGGGAGCAGACACATGAAATTGTTAATTGGATGGTTGTTAAGCGCACTGGCTTTATTGGCTGTGGCGTATCTAGTACCTGGCATTCATGTGTCTAGCTTTATGTCTGCTTTAATCGCGGCAGCAGTTATTGGCTTGGCTAATATATTGATTAAACCAATTTTATTAATACTCACGCTACCAGTGACAATTATCACACTGGGTTTATTTATATTTGTGATTAACGGCCTGCTATTTTGGCTAGCTGGTTATGTGCTTCAAGGCTTTGATGTTAAAACAATCACTGCTGGCATTATTGGCGCGATTGTTTACAGCATCATTTCGTGGGTTTTAAGCGCAATAGTGACAGATAAAAAAGATTAAATTAAAAAATGAAGCTAGAAATTCCTATAAGTTTTGAGTTTTTTCCACCAAAAACGGCTGATGGCATCAGCAATTTGCGTGAAACACGCACTCAACTTGCGCAATATAATCCTGAATTCTTTTCAGTGACTTTTGGTGCTGGCGGCTCTACAACTGACCGTACCAAAGAAACCGTATTTGAAATTCAAGCAGAAGGCTACCAAGCCGCACCGCATATTTCTTGCATATCCTCTAGCAAAGAGGAAATTCGGGAGTTGCTAACGGCTTATCAAGCAAAAGGCATTAAGCGTTTAGTCACATTGCGCGGGGACGTGCCATCAGGTGAAGTGAGTGTGGGCGATTTTAAATATGCCAATGAGCTGGTGAGCTTTATTCGTGAATATTCGGGCGATTGGTTTCATTTAGAAGTCGCTGCCTACCCAGAGTTTCATCCAGAGGCCTTATCAGCCGCCAAAGATATGGCTAACTTTAAACGTAAAGTAGAAGCAGGTGCCAATTCGGCCATTACGCAGTATTTTTACAATGCTGATGCTTATTTCAGATTTGTGGATAGCTGCGAATCCGATGGCATTACCATACCAATCGTGCCTGGCATCATGCCTATATACAACTACACTCAATTAGCCCGCTTTTCAGGCGTTTGTGGCGCTGAGATTCCGCGCTGGCTGCGTTTACGGTTAGAGGCGTATGCAGACGATTTGCCATCGTTGCGTGCTTTAGGTGTGGATGTGGTGAGCGAATTGTGTGAAACTTTATTAGCTTGGGGTGTGCCAAGCTTGCATTTTTATACACTCAATCAAGCAGGTACTATTTCAAAAATTATTGATAATTTAAAGACTAAATAATTCGATAATTAAATTACTGCAAGATAATTACTTTTAGACTCAAAATACAAATGGCGCTTAAAATTTAAGCGCCATTTTTTTGTTTAAAAATTTCGTTGCTAAACTAATGAACAGTTAATCCGCGTGGATTAAAAAAAGCGTCTTCAACAAACAAGTAATCTTTTTCTCGGCCTTCGTTCCAAAGCGCAATCATTGAAATCCAGCGCATTTCTTCAACCGTAATTTCTTGCTGTTTTAACGCCATGGCACGATCAATAATTAAATCGCGTTCCATATCGTTAATCACATTAGCTTGTTGTAAAAACATCACAAAACCAATGCTTTCCGTGTTGATTTTTTTTAGCTCAGGCTCAGAAAATACACGCATGCCAGAACGTTGGTGCGAATATTGAATATCTGCTTGTGTTAAACGGCATTTCATTTCGTCATACCAGTCAAACGCACCATCAATATCTGTTTGCTCAAATCCGGCAGCAGTTAATTCCTGCCCCATCACATTAACATCTGGCATTGTGTGATGTGCAAAATAATTTTCAAACATGAAAACCAGTACTTCAAACATAGCATCTCCCTTGGTGCGATTTCTTGGGTACAATTTCTTAGGTACAATTTAATGTGTTTACAGCAGACAGCTCACTAAATAATGCGCTGATACTTGCCCCCGCTTAGGGTCGCAACCTTGCCCTCTAGCTCCATTACCATAAGCATGGCTGAAAGCTTTTCCGTAGTCAATCCAGAAACAATCAATACTGTTTCAAAATCAATAGGGTCAAATCCCATGTAATCCAATACTGTATTGGGTTCTAGGCTGTTATGCCCTACATCACCCAATAGCCCCAATGGGCCAATGTTTGGTACCAAATTTTTTAATTCTTCTAGTATATCTGCCGTATTTTCAACCAGCTTTGCACCCTGCTTAATGAGTGCATGGCAACCTTTGGCAACTGGTGAATGAATTGAGCCTGGTATAGCAAAAACTTCACGCCCCTGTTCAATTGCTAAACGTGCCGTAATTAATGAACCACTATTTAAATTTGCCTCTACTACCAAACAGCCTAAACTTAAACCACTGATAATGCGATTACGCCTAGGGAAATTTTGTGCTTTTGAAGGAGTGCCCAATGGAAATTCAGACAAAATCAAACCAGATTCAGCGATTTTATGTGCTAAATCGCGATGTTTAGCTGGATAAACTATATCTAAGCCTGTGCCCACTACAGCAATAGTGGCGCCATTGGCTTTTATGGCGCCGCGATGCGCCGCAGCATCAATCCCTAAGGCCATGCCACTTACCACGCATAAACCGTGATTGCATAGGCTTTCAGCAAAATCTTGTGCATTTTTTTCGCCTTGCGGTGTACTGCTGCGGCTACCAACCATGGCAATACTGGGATGGTTTAACCATTGAGTATGGCCAATTGCGTACAATAAAACGGGTGGATTACTGATTTCTAATAAGGCTTGTGGATAAGCTTTATCTGCCAGAGTAATTACATGAGTATGATCTTTTTTTAGCCAATCAAGTGTTGGCTGAATTGCTTCGATGTTTACACCGTTTAGAATTTTTTGCGCAGTAAGTTCATCTACAACTTCTCGCAACTGGTGGCTATTTGCGCTGTAAATGGCTTCTGGTGAGCCAAATTGAGCCAGCAACTGGCAAACGCCTGCATTGCCTAGACCAATTGTTTGACTTAGTGAAATCCAAAGCTCAACATCAGAGTCTTCAGTGTTGGCTTTGTTTAGCATCATATTTCTACGATACCTTAAGGTGTGTGTACAGAATCTGCCGTGTAAATCGCATCTGTTGTGTTCATAATTAAGGCGTAAGATACACGGTCAAACGTTCTGAACACCATCATTAAGCCCACGCGCTCATCTGGTAATTTCACATCACCTGGCTTGAGTACCAATTTGGTCTTAGCAGGTTCTTTTTCAAAGTTCACAATTTTTTTACCATCAGCATCTGTTTTTACATCAAAGTTAAGTTCTTTTAATTTTTTTTCTTCAGGGGTTACTTTGTTAGATGCAGAGTCTTTATATTCTGGATCTCTAATCACGCGGCCGTAGCGGCTAATGGCTAAAACATGGCCTTCTTCTAAGCCATCGCTTTTACCACGATTGATTGATACCACTGTATTTGGTCCACCCTCCGCTACACCACCGTAGATACGGATAATGCGACCTGAAATTTGTGTTTCAGGTGCGTGTGGCACAAAACTACTTTTAAATTCATCTGGTGAAACTACTAATCTATCTTTAGTAAAAATCTCTTCTTTGGCGCGCACAATATCGCCTGTAGCAGGTTCGCCATATCGTGCAATGTCAACATCACCTAAGTAAATCGCTTCAGTACCCAATACTTCTGCTGTATCTGGGTCTCTTAAAAGCTCGCCTGGGCGATAGATATTCCAGTGCGTACCTTCGCCTTCTTGAATATTATTGATATAAATACGTGTACCTGGACTGAGCACCACGCGATTCTCTTGGCCCGCAATAATGCGTGGCGCCACATCTAGCTTGCCGTTTTCAATTAATAAAGGTTGGCTTAAAAACGGGCCAATAATATTGGGAGCAATCGTAAAAATGGCTTCTTTTTCTAAAGGCTCAATGCGCGCACCTGGCTCTAAGGTAACAGTTTCATGCAATAGTTTTAGCTGTGGCGAACCGCTGCTGGTATCTAGCACCACAACATCGCCTGGGTAGATTAAATGTGGGTTTTTGATTTGGTCGCGGTTCATGCGCCACACCTTTGGCCATTGCCATGGGTCTTTCAAAAACTTGCCTGAAATACCCCACAAAGTGTCACCTTTTACCACTACATGGCGCTCTGGATGGTTTTTTTGAAGCTGAATTTCATCAGCATTTACATTCAAGCCTAAACAAGCTAGCACAAGCAGCGTTATAATGCGTTTATTCATTGCATGACCTCGGTCAAAAAGCGGCTAAAAATATCCAATTGCATCCGCGAAATTGCATTAAATTTATCACGTAATTCATTCAACAATCAAGCTTTTTTGCAAAAATGAAAGTTTTTACAATGCTAACTGTTGATATATGACAACACTTTTAAGATTTAACGATTATGGCATTACTGAATATACTCAATTACCCAGATCCTCGCTTACATACGGTTGCTAAACCAGTCAAAGAGGTTAATGCTGAAATTCGTCGATTAATCGATGATATGGCAGACACGATGTATGACGCACCAGGCATTGGTTTGGCGGCAACGCAAGTGAATCAGCACATTCAACTGATTGTGATTGATACCAGCAAAGAGCAAAACCAGCTGCAGGTATTTATTAACCCTAAAATTGTTGCTAAAAGCGGCTTACAAGATTACGAAGAAGGCTGCTTATCGGTACCTGGCGTTTATGAAAGCGTGACGCGCGCCGAAAAAATTACAGTTGAAGCACTAGATAAGCAAGGCAAGCCGTTTAAGTTAAATGCTGAAGGCTTATTAAGCGTATGTATTCAACATGAAATGGATCACCTTTTGGGCAAGGTGTTTGTAGAATATTTGTCACCTCTTAAACGCAATCGCATTAAAACCAAAATGGTTAAATTGCAGCGCGATAGATAATCAATTTAAAAGTATTTTAAAAGTCGTTTAAAAACCATGAAAATTATTTTTGCAGGCACGCCTGAATTTGCTGTACCCGCGCTTGCCGCTTTGATTGAGGCTGGGCATGAAATTGTGATGGTGCTTACCCAGCCAGATCGCCCCGCTGGGCGCGGCATGCAACTTAAAGCTAGCCCAGTTAAGCAATTGGCGCTGCAACATGCGCTAAATATTTTCCAGCCAGCATCTTTAAAACCAGCAGACGTTCAAGAACAGATAGCGGCGGTTAATGCCGATGTTATGATAGTTGCTGCCTATGGCTTGATTATTCCTACCACTGTTTTAAATATGCCAAACCATGGTTGTTACAATATTCATGCTTCACTATTACCGCGCTGGCGTGGTGCAGCGCCTATTCATCGCGCTTTGCTGGCAGGTGACACTGAAACGGGTGTGACTATTATGGAAGTAGTACCCGCTTTGGATGCAGGCGCCATGGTGAGCAAAGGTGTTGTGCCGATTACGGACACTGATACAACGCAAACTTTGCATGATGCATTAAGCAATATTGGTGCATCGCTTATGGTACAAGCCATGCAAACGCTGGCTGAAAAAGGCGCTTTACCCGCCACGGCTCAAGATGAAAGCCTAGTGACTTATGCGCACAAATTAGAAAAGGCAGAATCCGCCATCGACTGGGCCAAAAGTGCAATTGAAATATCGCGACAAGTGCGTGGCTTTAACCCTTTTCCTGTGGCAAAAGCGCAATTTAGGGGTGAAACTTGCCGCATTTGGCATGCAACATCCGCAATTGGTAATGCTAAAACAGGCGAAATAATAGGTTTGGATAACGCAATTCATGTTGCTTGTGGCGATGGTATTTTGCAAATTACCGAGCTACAGATGCCTGGCGGCAAACGCCAAACTGCGCAACAATTTGCACAAGGCCAACATATTAAATTAGGTGAATTTTTTAGCTAAATGCATTACTAAAGCTTGAGTTTAAGGCCTACAAGCATCATATTGTATTCATGATGTTGAATTTAAATACATACGTTTTGCGTATGTTTAAACGCTAGGAGATTAATATGTTTGGCAACTGGTTAAAAACCTCTATTTTAATGGCGGCTATTGTTGCCTTATTTGGCACTGTGGGCGCGGCCGTAGGTGGCGGCTCTGGCATGTTAATAGCACTACTATTTGCGGCTGGCATGAATGTTTACGCCTACTGGTTCTCAGATAAAGCTGTACTAAAGATGTATGGTGCACAAGAAATATCACCCGAAAACAACTATGGCGACGGTCAATTTCGCAATTACTACAATATGGTGAAAGAATTGGCGCAAAACGCTGAATTGCCCATGCCAAAAGTGTATGTGATGAATGAAAATCAACCCAACGCATTTGCCACAGGTCGCAACCCTGAGAATGCCGCTGTAGCCGCAACCACTGGCATTATGCAAGTATTGAATGAGCGCGAATTGCGCGGCGTAATGGCACATGAGCTGGCGCATGTTAAGCATCGCGACACACTGATTTCAACCATTTCTGCCACTATGGCTGGTGCCATTGCTTCAATTGCGCAATTTGGTATGTTCTTTGGCGGCGGCAACAGAGATGGTGAACGTGGCAGCCCGATTATCGGCATTTTGATGATGTTTTTAGCGCCAATGGCCGCCAGTTTGATTCAAATGGCCATTTCACGCGGCCGCGAATTTGAAGCCGACAGAATGGGCGCAGAAATTAGCAAAGACCCAAAAGCACTAGCCAGCGCGTTAGAAAAAATTCATAACTATGCGCACAGAATTCCCAATGAAACCGCAGAAGCACATCCTGAAACGGGGCAGATGATGATTATTAACCCACTTTCTGGCGCTGGGTTAAAAGGTTTGTTTAGTACCCATCCGCAGACTGAGGAGCGTGTGCGCAGGCTAATGGCGATGGCGACAAATTTTTAATCACTTAATAACTTAACGAGCCAAGTAGGGTGGGTTCTTGAACCCACGCGGCTGTAGAGATTTTCAATTATTGCAACGCGTGGGTAACGAGTTACCCACCCTACAAATTAAAGCCTAGCGGGAATCAAACGGCGCGAAAATTTGGCCTAAAAAAGTTTTGGGATAATCACGCTCGTTAAGGCCTATTTCTTTAATATGCCGATTTTTGGGTAAATACCAGCTGCCAAAAATCACATCCCAAATAATAATATTGTTACCGTAATTGTGATTCGATTCTTCTGGATTGCGAGCGTGATGCCAGCGATGCAATTCAGCAGTGCCTAAAATATAATTCAGCCAGCCAAAGCGTAAATGAATATTGGAATGCTGAAAAAATCCATTAGTGGCATAGGCAATATAATAAAGCGCCAAAACGCTCTCGCTGACGCCCAGCAATATAAAAGGGATGCTATCGCACAGCATTTGTAATACTTTTTCTAGCGGGTGAAAACGCGATGTATTAAGCCAATACAGTTGCTCAACCGAGTGATGCACGGAATGCAGCCGCCACAAAAAACGATTGTTATGCGCGGCTCTGTGCAGCCAATAGAGTAAAAAATCGACAACAACAATCATTAATATTGCCTGACTCCAAATTGACCAATGATGCGGCCAATAATCATGCATTTTCATTTCTGGTGCGTGCCCTACCAGCCAGTAAGCCACTGTAAAACTAATTAAAGGTGGTAAAGCCAGTTGCACCAAGCCAATAAACATTAAATCAGTTTTCACTTCGTGCAGGCTGGAATACCAGTCGCTTCTGTATGGAAATTTAAACTCTAGCAGCATAATAATAAAAGCCGTGCTGAGTATAGATATATAAGCGTTAGTTCTGGGTGAAATGCCATACAGTTGCAGAATTGCAAATAACACCAATCCAAATGTCATCACAACGGGATAATGCAGCCAAGGCAATATATGTTTAAAGGTTTTCATACGCGCTTTCGTCACAAAATATAAGCTATACAAACAATGCTTACAATTGAGCATGCATATGTAAAATTGATGACAAAGCGAGATTTTTGGCTAACTTATCACAAAGAAATGCCTCAAATGTTGTATTTGTGCAAAGCGCGTTGAGCGCTTATCAAGTAAAATTCACCCATCTCAAATTAAAGGCTTGCCTTGTATATTTCCCAACAAATCGCGGCAATCGCAGTTTCTCAAGTGCTATCTGGCCGCAACCTGACTTTGGCATTGCCAGATGCGCTTAAATCTTATCCGAATGCAACGCCGCAACAACGCGGCGCAGCGGCAGATTTAAGTTATGGCACTTTGCGTTTTTATGGTGAAGTAAACGCTTACTTAGTTAAGCTGCTAGAAAAACCGTTAAGTAATGAACATATCACCGCACTTTTGTTGGTGGCGATTTACCAGCTATTGCATGACAAAGCCGACGATTTTACGGTGGTGAATCAAGCTGTTCAAGCAGCGAGTTATGCCAAGCCACGCTGGGCTAAAGGCTTGGTAAATGGCGTTTTACGTAACTTTTTACGCCAAAAAGAAACCTTAAATAATCGCGTTAAAACAGATGAAGTGGCAGTTTATTCTTACCCGCAATGGTGGATTAATAAGCTTAAAAATCAATATCGTAGCGATTGGCAAAACATTTTAAATACTGGCAATGCGCACCCACCCATGACTTTACGCGTGAATGCGCAAAAAACCAGCGCTAAAGAATATGTGCAGTTGCTAGCGCGCCAAGATATTGCGGCGGAGCAAGTGGGCGAATACGCAGTAATTTTAGAACAGCCGATTTCTGTTGAAAAAATACCTGGCTTTGCCGATGGCGTGGTTTCTGTGCAGGATTATGGCGCGCAATTAGCTGCAGGCTTGCTGGATGTGCAAACGGGCATGACTGTGTTAGACGCGTGCTGCGCACCAGGTGGTAAAACAGGGCACATTTTAGAGCTACACAATGTAAAAATAACGGCGCTGGATAATGATGCAAGCCGTTTAGATCGCGTAGAAAGTAATCTTAAACGCTTGCATTTAAACGCTGATTTGCAATTGGGCGATGCCGCCAAATGGCAAACCAGCCAAGCTTTTGAGCGCATTTTAGCGGATGTGCCTTGCACGGCATCGGGCATTGTGCGGCGGCATGTGGATATTAAATGGTTGCGCCGAGAATCGGATATTGCTTCATTTGCGACACAACAATCGTTAATTTTGGCTAATTTGTGGCATTTATTAGCAAAAGGCGGTAAATTACTCTATGTGACTTGTTCGATTTTTAATGAAGAAAATCAACAACAAATAGATGCTTTTTTACTTAAAAACCGTGATGCGACACAACTGACTTTAAATCTGACGAATGAAAACCATCCAAATATTCAGTGCGCGCATGGCCAGCTTATTCCCAATAGTCTACACGATGGTCTTTTTTACGCCTTATTACAAAAAGCTGCGTAATGGTATGCGCGTGGCGGCGGTTTTTTCGCTGCTTAGCGTATCTGCCACTGCTTTTGCTGCAGGTAGCAGCATTGATATTAAACAAGCCGAGTTGCAGCCATTAGAAGATTTTTATGCACTTTCTGCCGATGTAGAAGTAAGTTTTGATGACGCGATTGAAGCGGCTGTGAATAAAGGTGTGCCACTACATTTTTTAATTGAATTTCAAGTAGTTAGCCCACACAAATACTGGTTTGATGATGAAATTGTAACGGTAACCCGCAGCGTGGTGCTAAGCTATCATGCGCTTAGCCGCCAATATTTGGTGACGCGCGGTTCGCATCAAAAATCGTTTGAAACATTAAATGAAGCAGAGCAAGAGTTGATGGAAATTGACGATTGGAAAGTGTTAGATAAATCGTTAGTTGAGAAAAATGAAACTTACAATGCAGCTTTATTGGTGCGACTAGACCAAACGAAATTACCAAAAGCTATTCAGGTCGATGCTATTTCGCCTGAAAAATGGAATTTAACATCGCAGAAATATGAATGGGCGCTTAAAGACTTGTGGTTTAAAGAGCCTGTTAATAAAGAAACGCTTACCAAAGAGGCTCCAAATAAAGAGACTTTAAGCAAAGAATTTCACAATAAAGAATCTGGCAGCAAAGAACTCAAATGAGTTTATCGCCCAATAGCTGATGAGATATATTGTATTTGTAAGTGTGGCATTAGGTGTAGTACTGCTTTACTTGCTTTCACTGGCTAGCGCCAACACTGCCACCGCAAGCGATTATTACAAGATTCTGCTCTATCTCAACATTGCATTAGCAGGTGTTTTAGTTTTACTCATCGCCATTCAACTGTGGCATTTATACAAAAAAATTAAATCGGGCGTAATGGGCAGCCGTTTAACGCTGCGTTTATTGGGCACTTTTGCCTTGATGGCAATTATTCCAGGTTTAATCGTTTATTTAGTTAGCGTTAATTTTTTAACCCGCTCAATCGAATCTTGGTTTAACGTTAAAGTTGAATCGGCACTGGATGGTGGCTTAAGTTTGGGGCAACGCGCCCTAGATATTATGCTGCAAGATGTAGAAGAAAAAGCCGAAAACATGGCAACCAGCTTGGCATTTTTACCATCACGTAGCCACTACAGCATATTGAATGATTTACGCGAAAAATCGGGTATTCAAGATGCCGTTTTACTTACGCCACAAGGTCGCATTATTTCTGTTTCTAGCAGCGATGCCAGCAGCTTTTTGCCCGAACTGCCCAGTATTCCGCAATTGCGTCAGGCAAAAAACCGTATCTACGGAAAAATTGAGCCCATACCCAATAAAGGTCTGTATTTACGGGTATTAGCACCTGTTAACACACAAGAATTAGCTGGCGAAATACGCATTTTGCAATTGCTACAACCCGTGCCTAAATCACTTTCTAATACCGCAGAGGCGGTGCAAGACGTTTACCGTGATTACCAAGAGCTATCGTATAGCCGTAATTCGCTTAAAGATGTATTTGCGCTTACATTAACTTTGGTTTTAATGCTGGCAATGCTATCAGCGCTGGCAATTGCTTTTATTTTAAGCCGCCGCATTACGCAACCGCTAACAGTGTTGGCAGAAGGTACGCGCGCCATTGCTAGCGGCGATTACAGCTCTATGTTGCCAGAGCACGGCAAAGATGAATTGGGTATTTTGGTTAAATCGTTTAACAGCATGACACGCCAGCTTAACGATGCCACCAAGGCCACTGAAAGAAACCGCGCCAGAGTTGAAGCGGCGCGCAGCTACCTAGAAACAATTTTGGCACATTTGTCATCTGGCGTTCTTGCAATTAATGAAAAGGGCGAGTTGCGTACTTACAATTTAACCGCCAGCACCATTTTAGGTATTAATTTAGCGCAATTCGAGAATCAGCAGTTCACCAAAATTAGTGAAGATCAGGCTTTTTTAACAGAATTTATTACCATTGTAAAAGCGCATTTTGAGCTAACAAAAACTGAAGACTTAGCTAAAACTGAGCTATCTCGCCAAATTGAAATTGTGAATCCGCAAGGCAGGCAGCTGTTATTAGTTAAAGCAACGCGCTTGCCCAACGATAACCGCGCAGGAAGCGGTGATAATGGCTTTGTAGTGGTGTTTGATGACGTAACCACAATGGTGCAAGCGCAGCGCGACGCGGCTTGGGGCGAAGTTGCGCGTAGGCTTGCGCATGAAATCAAAAATCCGCTAACGCCAATTCAACTATCGGCTGAGCGTTTACAACATAAATTAAGTGCAAAATTAAACACTGCTGACGCCAATATGCTTCAGCGCGCCACTGATACAATCGTTAACCAAGTAAGCGCCATGAAAACCATGGTGAACGAATTTAGCGAATATGCTCGTGCACCATCGGCGCATTTAACTCGGCTAAATATGAATCAGCTAATACGCGATGTATCGGCATTATATGAAAATGGTCGTGATGAAGTGACTGATTCAGAACCAAAATCTAATGTGAATCAAGCCAGTGATACGGTGCAAATTGAATATGATTTAATGCCAAATATGCCCGATATTTTGGGTGATGCCACCATGTTGCGGCAAGTACTGCATAATTTGATGCAAAACGCTCAAGATGCGTTAACCCCTGTTGACGGTAGCGAGCCAGTAAAAAAACCTGAAATACTGGTACACACTAGCTTTAATGAATCGACTATTAAATTAATAGTAAAAGACAATGGGCAAGGTTTTCCTGCTGCTATTATTTCGCACGCATACGAGCCTTATGTAACCACCAAAGCGCATGGCACAGGTTTAGGTTTGGCAATTGTAAAAAAAATGGTAGATGAGCATGCAGGCCAAATTAAAATAGAAAATAATCCATCAGGCGGCGCAAGCGTCACCATTATATTGCCGCTTGAAACAGACTACTTAAAACAAAAAAATATGGTGCACAATGCAGAATCAGTCAATATGAGTAGTGCGCAAATTTTGAATGGCAACACCCAACAGAAATCAGTAAGGAAAGTATAAGCATGGCATCACGAAATATTTTAGTAGTGGATGACGAAATTGGCATTCGCGAACTATTAAGAGACATTTTAGAAGATGAGGGCCACCATATTACGCTGGCAGAAAATGCACAAGCGGCTAGAGACGCGCGTTTAAAACAGCGCCCAGACTTAGTTCTGCTGGATATTTGGATGCCTGATTGCGACGGCATTAGCCTGCTAAAAGAATGGGGCAATGCTGGCTTACTGACCATGCCAGTGGTGATGATGTCTGGCCACGGTACGATTGACACTGCGGTGGAAGCGACAAGAATTGGCGCCTTTGATTTTTTAGAAAAACCAATTGCGTTACAAAAGCTGCTAAAAACCGTAACAGCCGCACTAAAACATGCCGAAAATCTGCCAAAAACCGAAATGAACTTGGCAAGCTTTGGCAAAAGTTTGGTTATAAGCGAGCTAAAACAGCGTTTAGAGCAAATATCTCGCACCAAAAATGCCTTGCTACTAATAGGAAAAAAAGGCGGCAGTGTTGAGCTGTGCGCACGTTTTTTACATGTAGCAGGCACACCATGGCTAAGCTTGTCTGAATACGATAAGCTGGCAAATGCACCTTTAGAAATACTAGAGCAAGCGCGCGAAGGCGTTGTATTTATTGAAGAAATTGCGGCCTTGCAAAAAACCGAACAAAAAGGTTTACAGTTGCTATTGGCTAAAGCAGATAAATATCAAGCACGTGTGGTTTGTGCAAGTGCATTTAGTTTGCCGCAGTTAGCCGAAAACACGCAAGTTGATTACAGCTTATTGCAAAGCTTGTCGCAAAGCACCTTAAAAGTACCAGCTCTAAATGATCACAAAGAAGATATTCCTGATTTAGCAACTGCAATGGCAAGCTTGTTGGTAGAAACGTCTGGTGCCGATTATAAAAGTTTTGATGTGGCCGCCTTAAATGCATTGAGAAACGCCGATTGGCCAGGTGACTTAGCTGAATTAGAAGCCGTTGTGCAAAATGCCATGCTTACCAGCTTAAGCGATAAAATTACATTGAATGATGTGAGCAGAGTTTTAGAGCAATTTACTGCCACTGAAAGCCACCAATCTGCTGTTATTCAATCATTACCTGTAGAACTTGTGCAGCCGTTGCGCGAAGCGCGTGATGATTTTGAGCGCTTTTACTTTCAGCATCACATGAAGCTGATTAACAATAATATGAGCAAATTAGCTGAGATTTCCGGCTTAGAGCGCACACATTTGTATCGTAAATTAAAGCAGTTGGGTATTAAAATTAAAGGATAAAAATAGGCTAATGTGTGACTTTAAGCCAGCGTTAAAATCACTGGTGTATGGTCAGATGGGCGCTCTAACTTGCGTGGCGCTTTGTCTATCACACAACTTTCACATTTGCTTTTTAGCGCATCGCTCACCAAAATATGGTCAATACGCATACCAAAATTGCGCCTAAAACCCATCATGCGGTAATCCCACCAAGTAAAGCTTTTCTCTGCTTGTTCAAATAATCTAAAGCTATCATGTAAACCAAGCTTGATTAATCGTTGAAAAGCTTCGCGCTCGCGTGGGCTAACTAAAATCTGCCCAACCCAAGCCGCTGGATCATGGCAATCGCGGTCTTCTGGCGCGATATTGTAATCGCCTAGCAATACTAAATTCGGGTACTTTTTCAGCTCATCTGCCAACCAAATAGTTAAGGCATCTAGCCAGCGCATTTTGTAAACATACTTATCAGAATCCACCGCTTGGCCATTAACGATGTAAACACATACAACGCGGATGCCATTGATTGTCGCGCTAATCACGCGCTGCTGCTCATCCTCAAAATTAAAGACGCCGCGCTCAACATCTATCATTTCATGGCGGCTTAAAATCGCCACGCCATTGTAGGTTTTTTGCCCCGCATGAACTGATTGATAGCCAGCAGCGGCTAGCTCAGTATAGGGGAACTTGCTATCTTCCTGCTTGGTTTCTTGAATACACAGCACATCAATAGGATTTTCATGCAGCCAATCCAACACATGCGGCAAGCGCACATTCAAAGAATTAACGTTCCATGTAGCAAGTTTCACAGGCTTGTCTCAATCGTATTCATAACAATCTTTATTTTAGCACGCCATAAAACCGCATTCTGTGCTGTGTTAAAGTTTTGAATTTTTTGGGCATAACTTAAAGTGATTAAAGCAGCAATATTTGATATGGATGGGCTATTAATCGATTCTGAGCGCATCATTATGCAAGCCTGTATCGCTGCTGCCAGTGAGATTGGTATCACTTACACACAAACACAATATACCGAACTGATTGGCCGTGCAGGGCCAGACTCCACGCGCCGAATGATTGCTCAGTTGGGTGGTGAGGACAATTTTAATCGCGTGATGCAAGGCCTAGATAAAAGACTGGCAGAGCATAACCATACTTTTCCACTAAAAGCTGGCGCGCTGGATTTGCTAAATCATTACCAAACAAACAATATTATTTGTAGCGTAGCGTCATCTTCACCTACGCATCATATTACGCATCGCTTAAGCCAAGTTGGCGTATTAGACTTTTTTAGCCACATCACCAGCGGGCAAGAAGTGATACATGGCAAACCTAGCCCTGATATTTATCTGCTTGCTGTTAGAAAATTGGGCTTAGATGCAGCAGAATGTATTGTATTTGAAGATAGCGAAACTGGCGCCTGCGCTGCCATTGCCGCAGGTTTAAAAGTAGTGGTGGTGCCAGATTTATTACAGCCAAGTGAGTTTGTTAGAGAGAATTGCCATCAAGTAGTGAGGAGTTTGCAGGATTGGTTAGATAATTTGTAGGGTGGGTAGCTTGTTACCCACGCGGTGAATATTGCAAGTTGGGTTACGCGTGGGTTCAAGAACCAACCCTACTTGGCTTATTATTTAACCAGCGTCGGAAAACCGATATACCACTCCTCAAACCCACTAATATCTTTAGCGTCTTTTAGTAAAACTCTAGGGGTCATCCAACTGGTAACATTTTTCTTTGGGCTTTCATGCCAACTGATATTAAATGAGCACATACCCTTACCGTCAAAAAATTCCAGCTCACTATAGGGTAAATGGTCATGAATCCAATAAGCTAGTGAACGCCAATCTGCACCTAATTTGTATTTATCCATAAACCAAGGTATACAGATACAAGCAGTTGCTCCCATTAAACCATTATCGCTATCTAGCATATCCCAAATATGATGAGCAAAGTTTGACTCATTGCTTGCACAGCTAAGTTTATTAACATTTCCGAACTGATTCAATGCCGCCGAACGATATGCAGAACGTACCGAAATTCTCCCAAAAGTTGCATTTAACGGCTCTAACAACTCTTCACATAACTTCTTGCCTGCCTCAATGGCCAAAGCTGGGTTGTCTGGCAGATTGGGAATATTATAGAAATTTGAGATTTCGCTATAAAGAAAATCACGCATGAAGAAATTCTTTGACAATCGAATGCGTCCAAACTGATCAAGAGCACTGTAAGTTGCAATTGCTTTAGTAGCCACTTTTCAAAACCCGACTATTTTAACTAGCCATACCATTATGCCTCAACAGCGCATTCAAACTAGGCTCTCTACCCCTAAACGCTACAAATGATTCCATGGCTGGACGGCTGCCGCCTTTTGCTAGCACTTCGTTTTTAAAGCGGCTGCCTGCTTCGGCAGATAGCGTGCCCATTTCTTCAAACAGGCTGTAGGCATCAGCGGATAACACTTCTGCCCATTTGTAGCTGTAATAGCCCGCTGCATAGCCGCCTGCAAAAATATGACTAAAGCTGTTAGGAAAGCGGTTCCATTTTGGTGGTCTTACCACGGCTACTTCGTCACGTACTTTTTCAATCAAATCTAGCGCGGTTAACTTACCGTTTGGATCAAACTCGCCATGCAAACGCATATCGAATAATGAAAACTCAATTTGGCGTACAGTTTGCATACCCGCTTGAAAGTTTTTGGCAGCCACCATCTTGTCAAACAATTCGCGTGGCAATTGCGCGCCTGTGTCTACATGGGCAGTCATATGACGTAGCACTTCCCATTCCCAGCAGAAGTTTTCCATAAACTGGCTGGGCAATTCCACCGCATCCCATTCCACGCCTTTGATGCCAGAAACACTGTAATCATCCACTTGGGTGAGCATGTGGTGCAAGCCATGGCCAAATTCGTGGAACATGGTGATGACTTCGTCATGTGTGAATAAAGCTGGTTTACCGCCTACTGGGGCTGAAAAATTGCAGGTTAAATAAGCCACTGGCAATTCAATGCCGTTGGCTTTTTTACGGCGGGTGATGCACTCATCCATCCATGCGCCGCCACGTTTATTGTTGCGGGCGTATAAGTCTAAATAGAAATAAGCGATTGGCTTATTTTGGGCGTCTGATATTGCATAAAAAGCCGCATCGGCATGCCAAAGTGGCGCATCGGCTTTGCGCACCTGTACGCCAAAAATGGTTTCAACCACTTTAAATAAGCCGGCCAGCACTTTGCTTTCAGGAAAGTATTGTTTTACTTCTTGGTCTGAAAACGCGTATTTTTCTTCGCGCAATTTTTCGCTCACATACGCCACATCCCAAGCTTGCATATCGTTGATGCCCAGCTTTTTGGCATAAGCAAGCAGCTCTTGCATATCTTTTTCCGCATAAGGTTTGGCGCGCTTGGCTAAGGTATCCAAAAAGTCGGTAACTTGTTTTGGTGTATCGGCCATTTTGGTGGCAAGCGATAACTCAGCAAAGTTTTTAAAGCCTAACATTTGCGCTTCTTCTTGCTTGAGCTTTAGGATATCTTTAATCAAACCTGTGTTATCCCATTCAGGCTTGCTTAACTCTGATGCTCTTGTGGCATAAGCACGGTATAGAGTTTCACGCAAAGCACGATTATCCGCATATTGTAAAACTGGCATATAAGACGGAAAGTGCAGACTAAATTGATAACCTTCTTTTTCATCTTTCTTAGCCGCATCGGCAGCGGCTTCAATCGCGTCTGCTGGTAAGCCAGCTAAATCAGCCACGTTTTCAACGATATATTTAAAATCGTTGGTGTTATCCATAATGTTTTCTTCAAACTTGGAACCCAATTTTGAAAGTTCTTCGCTAACCGTTTTGAAACGTGCTTTTTGCTCTGCTGGCAGTTCTGCACCTCCTAATTTAAAGTCGCGCACTTCATGGTTAATAATCGTCTGTTGGGTTGGGGTTAGCTTGGCAAAAGCGCTGCTGGCCTGAATCATCTTGAATTTCGCGTATAAGCGCTCATCTTGCGATATATCGCTGCCATAATCGGTTAACTTCGCCAAATTGTCGTTATAGGCTTCGCGCAACTCTGGGCTATTGACTACGGCATTCATGTGCCCCACTTGGCTCCAAGCGCGGGCTAGTTTTTCACTATGATCTTCTAGCTTAAGCGCAAAGTTTTCCCATGTTGGCGTTTCTGTACTAGTTGCAAGTTGCTCAACCAAAGCGCGACCTTCTGCAATTAAGCTATCAACGGCAGGGCTAATATGCTCTGGTTTCACTTCATCAAATTTTGGTAAGCCAGAAAAAAACAATAATGGGTTTTGTGACACGGTAAATCCTTTAATTAATCAATCTTAGGCATAATGGGTAACGATACGTTTCACCCTTACTAGTTGAGATGGCGGCAATAATGCAAAAAACAACGTTAAAAATCCAAACAATCGGAATCAACACAAAACCAATCAAAATCCATACCAAAATACCTGCAATAAATTGTGCAATCAGCATGGTGATTTGAAAATTCAAAGCCTCTTTGGCTTGATCGGCCAAATACACGCTATCGTCTTTTTTAAGAACCCACACAATTAATGCTGGGATAAACGAAAAAACCGTACCGCCTAGATGCGTAACAGTGGCAATGTTTTTATCATCGTTATTTGGAACTATTATTTCTGTGCTCATTTTATTTCCTTCACTTATTGCAGATTAAATTTGGCAACCAATAGTTCAATTTTCTCTAAATCGGTATTACTTAACACTTTGTTTGCATTGGCATTTAGCTGTGCAATTTGGCTATGAAGCACTTGTTGCTTAACACTTAAAATGTTGCTGGGGTGCATCGACATTTGGCGCAAACCCATACCAATCAGCAACTTAGTCAGCTTGGCGTCACCCGCCATCTCGCCGCATACCGCTACTGATTTACCCAACTTGGCACCCGCTTTAATCGTCATCGAAATCAGCTTTAGAACCGACGGATGCAGTGCGTTATACAAATGCGCTACGGCGTCATCGGTGCGGTCAATCGCCAAGGTATATTGAATCAAATCGTTGGTGCCAATTGACATAAAATCCAGCTCTTTAGCAAAAGCTTCGGCATTAATCGCCGCCGCAGGCACTTCAATCATGCCGCCTAATGCGATATTTTCATCAAATGGAATATTTTGTTTACGCAAACTGACTTTTGCTCGCTCAAGCAATAATTTGGTTTGACGCAATTCAGATAGCGTAGACAACATGGGGATTAAAATTTTGATATGCCCATAATGCGATGCGCGCAACAATGCACGCAATTGCGTATGAAAAATTTGCGGCTCACTTAAGCATAAACGCACCGCACGCAGGCCCAATGCGGGGTTTGCGCAATTGCTCACCGTGTCTGGGTTCATTTGCTTATCAGCGCCCAAATCTAGCGTGCGAATGGTAACTGGCATGCCTTTCATGGCTTCTGCCACTTGCTTGTAAGCTAAAAATTGCTCTTCTTCATCGGGCATTTCACGCTTGTTCATAAACAAGAATTCGGTGCGGTACAAACCAATGCCAGTTGCACCCGCTGCTTTTACGGCTATCACGTCTTCTGGTACTTCAATATTGGCTTGTAGCTCAATCGCCGTGCCGCACATGGTGACTGCTTTGGTGGATTTAATGCGTTGTAATTTTTGCTGTTCCAGCTCCCACTGTTCTTGGCGCAACTTGTATTCGGCCAAAATCTCTTTGCTTGGATTAACAATCACCACACCCAAACTGCCGTCTACAATAATCAGTTCGTTATCGTCAATTAAATCGCGTGCGCGCTGCAAAGCCACAATGGATGGAATATTTAAGCTGCGCGCCAAAATGGCGGTGTGCGATGTCACGCCGCCAACATCGGTAATAAAGGCGGCAAAATGGTGTTGCTTAAATTGAATGGCATCTGCTGGCGAAATATCGTGCGCCACTAAAATGGTGGCGTTTTCTTGCTGCTTAACCGATTGTTGTTTGCTGGACTGTTGATTAGCCGCTTGATTTGGCGCCTGATTAGGATGACCCAATAGCACTTTAATCACACGCTCTACAACCTGCACCACGTCTTGCTTGCGCTCACGCAGATACTCATCTTCAATGGCTTCAAACTGCTCAACAATATCGTCCATCTGCTGCTTAATCGCCCACTCCGCGTTGCATTGCTCTTTGCGGATAATGTCTTTGGGGATTTCTGACAGCGACTTGTCGGCCAGCATCATCAAATGCGTATTGATAAAAGCACTGATTTCAGCCGGTGCATTTTTAGAAAGCTGGCTTTGAATGGTTTCTAAATCTTTTTTAACGGTGTTAATAGCCGCACTAAAGCGTGTGATTTCATCATCCACCAAATGGGCTGGCAATACATAATGCACCACCTCTAGCAGCGCATTTGAAACCAAGTGCGCACGCCCAATCACAATACCACTGGATACGCCAATACCGTGGATGCTAAAACTGGAACTTGCTGCTAAGGTAGATGTGGTTTGTGCTTTACCCAAGCTTATTCACCTTCACCAAAATAGTCGTTAATTAAAGCATCCAATGCGGCAATGGCGGCTTCTTCATCTGCGCCATTCGCTTCTAGTGTCACGGTTGAGCCTTTAGCCGCCGCCAACATCATCACGCCCATAATACTTTTGGCGTTCACTTTACGGCCATTGCGCTCTATCCAAATCTCAGCGGCAAACTGGCTGGCAGTTTGTGTTAATTTGGTGCTGGCACGGGCATGCAAGCCTAATTTATTAATAATGACGATGTCTTGTTTAATCATTTTGATCTATTCTTGTTAGTATCTATTTAGGATTGTTTATTGTGATGACAGCCTGATTTTGTAAAATGCACCACCCCATCGCGCCCACCGCTCACTGCTTTTTCCACAATTTTCTTAATGGATTCATTGCGATACGTTAACACACGCACTAGCATGGGCAAATTTAATCCTGCCACACCTTCTACATTGTGGGCTGATAATAATTTAATCACCACGTTGCAAGGGGTTGCGCCATACATATCCGACAGCACTAATACGCCATCTCCTGTGTTGAGCTGCTCTATCATGGCTTGTGCCCGTGGTAATACGTCGGCTGGGTCGTCATTTGTGTTTACTGCAATAGCGGCTAGCTGCGGCGGCTGTTTATTCATCACATGTTTTGCGCAATCAATTAAGCTTTCGCCTAACTGGCCGTGCGCGATAATCAAAATACCAATCATCTTTGCTGTTTTACCTTTTAAATTTAAAAACGCTATTGCTGAATGTTTAATCCAACCAATATCTAATCTAACTCGCGATGCCGAATAATGACTTGTTGTTTTTGTTGTTTAAAATAGGCACTTAATTGTTCTACAAAATACACAGACCGATGCTGCCCGCCTGTGCAACCGATTGCTACTGTTAAATAACTGCGGTTATCCGCATTAAAGCTGGGTAACCACTTTTGTACATAATGCTGAATATCGGCCAGCATTTCAATGGCGGCGGGTTGATTCGCCAAAAACGTTTGTACGGCTGCATCTTTACCCGTTAATGGTTTTAAAATGGGGTCGTAATGCGGGTTAGGCAAGCTGCGTATATCAAATACAAAATCAGCATCTAGCGGAATACCGTTTTTAAAACCAAACGAAGTAAATAATAAAATCAAACCTTGGTTGGCATGGGCCTGCTCTGACGAGATGAGCGCACGCACATGATTGCGCAATGCGTTTGCGCTTAAATTACTGGTATCAATATGGTGACCAAGTGCGGCAACACCTGCCAATAAATCGCGCTCTCTGGCAATACTTTCGGCCAGAGTGGTGCTTTCATTGCTTAAAGGATGCTTGCGCCGTGTTTCTGAAAAGCGCTTTACTAAAGTTTCTACGGCTGACTCTAAAAAAAGCACCTGCACTTGGTTGCCATCGGCTTTTAGCATCTTAATGGCTTGCGGTAAAGCCTCTAGCGCAGCGCTACGGCTATCGATACTAATGGCAATTTTGCTGTGGTGTGTGGCGTTTAAATGTTGCGAAATGTGCGGTAACAAAGTGGCGGGCAAATTATCAATACAGTAAAAGCTGCTATCTTCTAGCACGCGCAATACAATACTTTTACCAGAGCCAGAAAGGCCCGTTACAATAATAATTTGCATTATTTTGCCTGCCGACTTTTTGGTTTAGAAGGTTGGGGAATGCTTGCTTTAGCGTTTTCTACGCTGACTTTTTGTATCATTTGTTTTTGGCGTTGGCTAAATTGTTTTGTGGCATTAATGCCTCTTATCAGCAGCATATGGTTGCGTACCGCCACTTCTAACAATACCGCAATATTACGTCCGGCGGCAATCGGTATTACCACTTTGGTAATATCCACATCCAACACCTGCTCATGCTGCGTTTTTACATTAAGCCTGTCTAAGCCCATAGGGTTTAGCGCATCTGCAAGCTCTAGCTGAATAATTAAATCCAGCGGCTTGGTTGGCTTAACGGCGTTATCGCCAAACAGCGCACGAATATTCAAAATCCCCAGACCTCTTACCTCTAAAAAATCTTGTAATAATGCAGGGCAACGGCCTTCAATACGCTCTGGGGATATTTTAAAAAAATCCACAATATCATCCGCCACCAAACGATGGCCGCGCGTAATCAGCTCTAACGCCAGCTCACTTTTACCAATGGCGGCGTTACCTTTAATTAGCACACCAAAACCTTGCACCTCCATAAAAACACCGTGCAAACTGGTGGTTTCGGCCATGGCCAGTTTTAAATAATGGCTTAATAAATCCATTAACTGCGGACTTTGCATGGGCGAGGTAAATAAAGGAATGCAATGCGAATTGGCCACTAAAATCAATTCTTTAGGTGCTTTTTCACCATTTGCTACAACCACTGCGGCTAAATCTGTGGCGTACAAATTAGCAATCGCCTGCTGCATGGCAATAATACTAAGCGAATTTAAATAATCCATCTCCGCACAGCCTAATACCTGTACGCGGTTTGGATGCACAAAATTAAGATGCCCTGGTTGTTGCCGCCATCAAGCCCAGCAATCCAGTTGAGTTTGAGCTTGAGGCGGGTTTCTTTGAAAAGATCGGCTACGTTAATTTGAGCCATAAAATTTTAAGTTTCGTTGCAATACGTCGTTACTCATAAAAATTTTCGCTTACATATTTCATCTATGCGGCGCTTTAATTTTTACTCGCGCCTACTCATGCTTTGAAACTTTAATTTTAATATTTTTAATTAATTAAGTGTTTGATTTTCGTCAACAGCTTGATGCTTCACAGCGCCATTCGCTTTATGATGACTACCGAGTTTTTCTTTGTGTTTGACGACTTGACGGTCTAATTTATCTGTCAGCATATCAATCGCGCTGTACATGTTTTCGTCTATGCACTCGGCATGTAAATCATTGCCCGGCACGTGCAGTGTAGCCTCTACTTTTTGAGCGAGCTTTTCTACACTCATGGTAACTTTTTGCACATACTCACGCATGGCAGGTGTAATTTCTAAGTGATGCCCAGTTAATTGTAAATTCATGACTTGCTCCTTATTGAAATTGTTCTTTAAGTAAAGCTTGCCAATAAGGTGTAACTTTACTTATCGAACAATTTCAGTGTACACCTTTGATTATTTTTTGCGAGATGCTTTGAGCAGATTTTAAGAATTTTTGTAACGATTTTATAAATTGCCTACAGATGTTTTGAAAACTACTGCGGGACAAAAACAGTAGGTATATTTATGCTGAGCGGACTTACAAGCGTTAAATTCAATATGTTAATTTAAGTTTTTACATAAACTGCTACATTTGGCAAATCTTTGTAATCAATGTTTTGCGTATAAAACATAGCATCAAACTCGGTTGCTATTGCGTACATCATGGCATCGGCCATAGCGAGTTGATGCCTTACTGCAATGATGGATGCGGCGATTGCGCGTTCGGCAGTTAGCTCTACAACCCGTGCTTTTTGCATTGCCTCAATACATTCATCCACGATGTGTTTAGGGCTTAGTTGCGATAAACGTTTATGTACTTCATAGATAGAAACTGCAGGGACGACTAAATTATCTATATCCAAAATAGCAGGCTCAAAAATATCTGCGCGGTCAGTATCTTGAAAGTATTCAATCCAGCCAGATGAATCAACAACATTGAATTGCATTAAAAACGATCTTTTTCTTTGGGGATTTCGGTATCAAAATCGGCAGGCAGATAAGGTTTCAAAATGCCGCGATAAGCGCTGATTGGTTTTTCTGGCTTAATAATTAGTTGATTACCATCCGCTTCAAAACTAATCTGTGAGCCTGGTTCTATACCTAGTTGCTTGCGAATCGCAACTGGCAAAGTGATTTGCCCTTTACTGGATACGGTTGCTGTAATTAACATTTCTGAATCCTTTACTTATTAATAAAGTAAAGGATAACATAAATTCTTTACTTTTTAAAAAAGAAAGATTTATAACGATTTACGCAAATTAGCAGGCGGAATATTCAAGGATTCGCGATATTTAGCAATGGTACGGCGCGCCACAATAATGCCTTGCTTGGCCAAAATATCGGTAATTTGATTATCAGACAATGGTTTTTTAGGCGTTTCTTCAGCCACTAATTGTTTGATTAGCGCACGAATCGCCGTAGCAGAAGCTGAACCGCCCGCATCGGTTGAAACGTGGCTGCCAAAGAAATATTTCAGCTCAAAAACACCGCGCGGAGTGAGCATATACTTATGCGTAGTGACGCGCGAAATGGTGGATTCGTGCAATTCCAGCTCTTCTGCAATTTCGCGCAACACCAGCGGGCGCATGGCAATTTCGCCGTGCTCAAAAAAGTTACGTTGGCGGTCTACAATGGCTTGAGAAACACGCAAGATGGTAGAAAAGCGCTGCTGGATATTTTTAATCATCCATTTGGCTTCTTGCATTTGCGTTTGCAAATATTGATTCGAATTTTCGCGGTTGCGCTTCAATATATCGGCATACATCTGATTAATGCGCAATTTAGGAATCACGCCATCATTCAATGTGGCAATCCAAATACCTTTAACTTTTTTAACCAACACTTCATGCGCAATAAAATGATCGCGACTAAGTTGTGCAAAATCACTACCCGGGCGCGGATTTTGTTGTTTGATTAAAGTTTGTGCGCCTTTTAGCGCCACATCATCGCAATTTAATAATTTGCGTAATTTGGCAAAATCCTTATTCGCCAATACCGCTAAATGTTGCTCTACAATTAATTTTGCGCAAGCCAGATATTCGGTTTCTTTAGGTAGCGCGTTTAATTGCAACAGTAAACATTCTTGCAAATTCACCGCACCCATACCTGGCGGATCTAAATGCTGAATCAATTTAAGCGCGGTTTCCAGCTCTAGCAATTCGATTTCCAGCTCTGGCGGCAATAGCTCTGCCATTTCTTCTAATGATTGCTCTAAGTAGCCATCGTCATTAATACTATCAATGAGCAACATCACCAAAGTTTGGTCGCGCTCAGATAATGGCATGAGTTTTAATTGGCTTAGCAAATGTTCACGCAAACTAACAGCAATGATTTCTTGGCGCGTGTAATCGCCATCATCATCGTCATTATTATTTTGACGGCCACCTTCATCCCAATTGCTGGCACTGCCATATTCATCATAGTTTTCGTCAAAATCTGTAGCCGAAAAATCATCTGCTGCTGCCGTACTTTCTTGCTGTGTTTCTGTCGATTCTTGGCTATTGCTGATGCTGGTTTCTTGATAATCCACATTACTAAATGCGTCGTCACTATCTAGCGCTTGCTGACCATCGGCATCAACAGGGTCGTTATCGGCACTTTTTTGTTGCGCACCTTCATCAAAACCCGCTTCAAAATCATCACCAGAATCTTCACCATCTACCAACTCTAACAGCGGATTTTCTTGCAAAATCGTATCTAACTCTTGGTTAAGTTCTAAGCTAGATAATTGCAGCAAACGAATTGATTGCTGCAATTGTGGCGTTAACGCCAGATTTTGCGACATTCTAAGTTGTAGGTTTTGCTTCATATATGTTTACAGCCTAAAATCTTTACCCAAATACACTTCACGTACCGCTTCATTATTCACAATATCGGCAGGCTGGCCCGATGCAAACACAGTGCCGTCATTCACAATATAGGCGCGGTCACAAATACCCAAAGTTTCGCGCACATTGTGGTCTGTAATCAACACGCCAATATTTTTGCTACTTAAAAAACGAATAATTTTTTGAATATCTAACACCGCAATTGGGTCGATACCCGCAAAGGGCTCATCTAGCAAAATAAAACTAGGGTTGGTCGCCAAGCAGCGCGCAATCTCAACACGGCGGCGTTCACCGCCCGATAAACTAATGGCAGTGCTATTGCGAATATGCACAATATGCAACTCTTGTAGCAAGGATTCTAGCTGCGCGTGCTGTTCTTCTTCGGTTAAATCTTGCAACTCTAAAATGGCCAATATATTTTCAGTGACCGTTAGTTTACGAAAAATTGACGGCTCTTGCGGCAAATAGGCCAAACCCATGCGCGCACGGCTGTGAATGGGCATGCGGCTTAAATCTTTGCCATTAAGCAAAATACGCCCAGCGTCAAGCATCACCAAACCAACAATCATGTAAAAACTGGTGGTTTTGCCGGCGCCATTCGGGCCAAGCAAACCGACCACTTCGCCACTATTAATTTGCAACGAAATATCTTGCACCACTGTGCGCGATTTATAAGATTTACGTAGATGCTCTACGACGAGTTCGCTCATTTTTTAGATTTTTAAATTAATTTAATTAGAAGGAGCTTCAATTTTATTGCTAAACCTTAAGGTTCTATCCACTCTTGGCGGCGGATTCACACTGCTAGAAGAGTCTGTCTGTGCTGGCGCGGGCTTTGCATCTGGCTTAGGCTCTGTGCTGGCTGCTGGTTTATTTTTAGGCTGAATAATCGCTTTTACACGGCCGCTTGATGTACCGCCACTTTCAGATTTTGCACCGCCAATTACTTCAGCAAATTCGGCATTTGCGTCATAGCTAATATAATCACCATATACAATATCTTCGCCACGCTTTACCCAAGCTTTGGTGTAAAGCTGTACTTTATCCATACGGCCATCATATTCAATACGTTGCCCGCTACCTTGCATGTATTCATTTTTACCCTCACGCTTTTGTTTAAAGGTAGTTGGGTTGCCCGTTGAAGTGCTGTGTTGAAAGCCCTCTTTGTCTTCACGCACAATCAATTTATCGGCACGAATCACCAATGTGCCTTGCGTTAAAATCACATTGCCTGTGTAAGTACTGGTTTTTTTTGCGTCATTCACCGTTACCGTATCGGCTTCAAGCTCAATTGGCTTATCGCGGTCTGCTGATTCAGCCCACACCGATAAGCTAAGGCCTAGGCTTAAACCTAGGCATAGCTGCAACAGGCTTTTGCAAATAAGGTTACTCATTGTTTCTCCGCTAATTCTTTTTAATGGCTGACTTAATCTTAACAGTACCAGCACGCACTTTTTTAGATTGATTTGTGACTACTTTTTTTGCCTGTATTTTACTGACTTTTGCAGGTTTAGCTGCGCTTTTTGCCGTAATTGCTGGCGGCCTTTCATAATGCACTTTTACCCTGTCTAGCAAAGTCACCGTTTGCGCTTTTTTATCGTAAATCATGCCAACTGCGGTAATCACCGTTTTAGGCGCCTGCTTAATGGTCACAGGTGCGTTGGTTTTTACTAAATCTTTTTTAGGAAAAATCCATAGTTTTTCTGTGAGCACCTGCATTTCACCCTTACCTTCAAATGCTTGGCGCACTACTTTTACGTTATCAACCAGCTCTACTTCCTCACCATTACTCGAAATATATCCGCGTAAACCTTCAATTTGTGTATACGGCTTATTCACCGTGTACTGCGTAAAACGTGGACGCTGTAACACAGTGCTGTCATCATCTGGGTAGTGCAACATTTCTGTGGCGGCCAAAATATAGCGCAATTGGCCCAGCGCATCCGTTTGTGTAGTGACAAAGTTATGCATGGTGTAATCAGGATCATGTCGATTACTACCATCCAACTTGGGGCCTTGTTCCTCAACTGTTTGGCTAATCCAAAGTGTGAGCAAGGCCAACATAATGGCCAGCACAATTGGAAAAAATAAAGCAGAACGGCTAATCATGCTATTTTAATTTTTTCGCCAGCTATTGTGCAAAAAATGGCGCCATTTGCGCATTTAAAGTGCCTTGTGCATGCATAATCAGCTCACATAATTCGCGTACCGCGCCATGGCCGCCTTGCTTTTGTGTAATGTAATGCGCACGATTTTTAACTGATAATGGCGCCGCAGGTACCGTTACTGCCAAGCCACAACGCAACATTGGCGGCATATCCACCACATCATCGCCCATAAAAGCCACACAATCAGCGGCAATATTCAGCTTGCCAATTAAATCGTTAAACGCCACCAATTTATCATCCACACCTTGATAAAAATGCGCAACGCCTGTGCTTTCAGAGCGTTGCTTCACCACATTTGATGTGCGTCCTGTAATGATGGCCATTTGCACGCCGCTATTTTTTAACAGCTTCATGCCCAAGCCATCTTGTGTATTAAAAGTTTTATATTCTTGGCCGTCGTCACCAATGGTTAAACCGCCATCGGTCATTACGCCATCTACATCAAAAATCACCAACTTAATCTTTTTTGCGCGATTTATAAGATCTGCTGACACTGCTAAATTAAAATCCAAATCAAGGTCTAAATCGCTCATTACACCACTTTCGCTTTTAGTAAATCGTGCATATTAAACGCACCCACCAATTTACCTGCGTCGTTGGTCACTAGCAGGCCATTAATTTTTTTGTTTTCCATTAGCTCAACCGCTTCTACAGCTAATTGATTGGCATTAATCGTGTTAGGGGTGGTATGCATCACATCGCTAATTTTGGCGGTGCTGGCCTGAATACCGCTAGCAAATGCGCGGCGTAAATCGCCATCGGTAAATACACCTATTGGCGCAAAATTGGCATTTACAATTGCCGTTAAACCTAAACCTTTATTGGTCATTTCGATTAATGCGGCCGATAATAAAACATCGGCAGATACACTGGGAATCGCTTCATTTACGCGCATGACATCTTTAACGCGGGTGAGTAATTTGCGGCCGATACTGCCACCTGGGTGTGAGCGCGCAAAATCTTCGGCAGTAAAATCGCGCAAATCTAATACACAAACGGCTAACGCATCACCCAAAGCCAAAGCAGCTGTGGTGCTTGCAGTGGGTGACAAACCTAATGGACAAGCCTCTTGTGCGACTTCTGCACTTAAGTGCACATCGGATTCTTTAGCCAGCGTGGAATTTGGTGCGCCTGTAATACTAATGACTTTAGCGCCCAAGCGTTTAATGGTGGGCAAAATATTCAGCAGCTCATCGCTTTCGCCTGAATTAGAAAGCGCAATCACTACGTCACCATCGGTAATCATGCCTAAGTCACCATGACTGGCTTCAGCTGGATGCATAAAAAAAGCAGGTGTGCCAGTGCTGGCAAGGGTAGCCGCAATTTTGCCACCTATGTGCCCAGATTTACCCATGCCACTAACCACAACACGGCCTTGGCAATGTAGAATAAGATTAACGGCAGCCTCAAAACTAGCGTCCAGCCGATTAGCCAGAGCGGTTATTTCGCGCGCTTCTATGGTTAATACGTTGCGCGCCAATTGCACAGTCGACAAAGCATCTGACTGCTCAGTTGAAGAAGCTGCGTTTTGTTGCGCATGTCCGCGCTCTGATTGCAAAAGAGTAGGTGCCATAATCAGTAAGTATAAAAGGGAAACCATGACTAATAAAGTAAAATACTGCTGTTTTTAAGTTAATTTGCAAAAGTAGGCACAATTTTTGCCCTATTTTGCCAAAGCCTTATTAAAATAACCTTAATCTAATAAAAAAGCTTTTAAGTTTACTACTCATGTTTGATTCTTTAACCAGCGTTTTACTCTTGCTCACCAGCTCTGTCTTGGCTGTTGCGTTTTTTCGCGCCTTGCGCTTGCCTGCAATGCTGGCCTATTTTTTAGTTGGCGTATTATTTGGTCCGTATGCCTTAAATTTGCTGCCCAGCACAGAAAGCGGCCGTCATGTAGCCGAGTTTGGCATTGTATTTTTAATGTTCAGTATTGGGCTAGAATTTAGCTTATCCAAGCTGTACGCCATGCGTAAAACGTTATTTGGCCTGGGCGGTGCGCAGGTATTAATTACGCTTGGTGTCATTATGCTTGTGGGCTGGATGTCTGGCTTAAGCCTAGTTACCGCATTTGTAGTAGGTGGCGCGTTAACCATGTCGTCGACTGCTATTGTGTCTAAAATGCTGATGGAACGTGTTGATTTAAACTCGCGCCACGGGCGATTAAGTATTGGCATTTTGCTGTTTCAAGATTTAGCCGTTATCCCAATTTTGGTATTGATTCCAGCCTTAGGTGCGCACTCTGACAACATGGGCACCATTTTAATGATGTCATTGCTCAAAACAGTTATCTTGTTGTTTATATTGTTTAAATTTGGCAAAGGCATTGTAAACGCTTGGTTTAGCGTGGTGGCCAAACAACGCTCGCGCGAATTATTTGTGATGAACGTTTTAATGGTAACTTTATTACTAGCAACCGTCACCAAAATTGCAGGCTTATCGTATGCCTTGGGCGCGTTTATTGCTGGCATGCTCATTTCAGAAACGCGCTATCGTTATCAAGTGGAATCCGATATTGCCTCTTTCCGCGATATTTTGCTTGGCTTGTTTTTTATTAGCGTGGGCATGTTGTTAGATCTTACCCAGCTAGCCAATCACATTGGCTTGGTGTTATTGCTTTTAGTCGGTTTTGTCTTATTTAAGGCGCTTGTTATCGCCACTTTAAGCCGTTTATTTGGCTATGAAACAGGTGTGGGTATTCGCACAGGCATGGTGTTAGCCCAAGCGGGTGAATTTAGCTTTGTTATTTTAGCCCTAGGTTTAGAGCAAAATCTAATTGGTGGCGATACGCTACAAATTATTTTGGGCGCCTCTTTATTATCAATGGTGGCTGCGCCATTTATTATTCAATATAACGGTCGCATTGCGCGCAAATTGGTAAAAAGTTACACCCGTAACAGCAGCCAAGTGGTGGATGAAATTGACAGCGTTGCCAAAAATCTTAAAGACCATGTGATTATTTGCGGTTATGGTCGCAGCGGACAATATTTAGGCCGTTTTTTAAAAGAAGAAAACATCCCCTTTATTGCGTTAGATATTGACCCCACGCGTGTGCATGATGCGGCTGCGGCTGGTCAGCACGTGATGTATGGCGATGCAGGACGACGGCTTGTACTAGAAGCCGCGGGTGGCGCACGTGCCAAAGCGTTAATTGTGAGCTATTCTGATATGCGCGCATCAATGAAAGTATTGCATACCGCGCAAGAAGGCTACCCTAATTTGCCAGTGATTGTGCGCACCTATGATGACGCGGACATTGACACATTTAGAGATGCTGGAGCAACCGAAGTAGTGCCCGAAGTGTTAGAAGGTAGCTTAATGTTAGCTTCGCACGCGTTAGTTTTGTTGGGCGTGCCTTTAAATCGGGTGATTAAGCGCATACGGCGCTTTCGCGAAGAGCGCTATAAAATGTTTCAAGGCTATTTCCATGGCTTAACCGATGTAGCTACCGAAATTACCGAATCACATCAAATACGTTTGTACTCAACAGAAATTACGCCCGAAGCATTTGCTGTGGGCATGCAATTAAATGATATTAATTTTGCTGGCTTTAAGGTTGAGCTGCAACACATACGCCGCCCCAATATGCTGGAAGATATTTTGCCACGCCCAGATATTGTATTAGGCGAAGGCGATATTTTGGTATTGCTTGGTAGCCCGGCAGATTTAAGCAGCGCCGAAAAATTCTTGTTAACAGGCCGTTAATTGGCTATGCCTAAAAAAGTGGTGGTGGTAGGCGGTGGCATTGTTGGCTGCCTAACCGCGCTTGAACTGATTAAGCGTGGCTGCCATGTTACCTTGGTTGAGCGCAATGTCGTTGCCAGCCAAGCTTCTGGCGAATCGTCTTGGGCAGGTGCTGGCATTTTATTCCCGCTGTTGCCTTGGATGTACAAAGATGAAGTAAATCAATTAGCCTTAGCAGGCGCTGCTATTTACCCAGATTTATGTAAGCACTTACTCACAACAACGGGCATTGATGCTGAGTTAATCACAAGTGGTATGCAAATTTTGCACCCTACCGATGAAAATACGGCCATTGCGTGGTGCAAAAAAAACAACATTGCCGTACATGCCAATGCGCAAGGGCTTTTATTGCCGAATGTTGCGCAAGTGCGCCCACCACAACTATTACAAGCATTACGTTTAGCACTCATACAAAATGGTGTGGAATTATTAGAGCGCACTGAGCTGCAGGCGCTTAAAGATTGCGTGCAACTTAGCGCTTGGCAAACCACAACTGGCGAAGTGCTAGAGGCCGACCAGTTTGTGGTGACTTCTGGCGCTTGGAGTTTTGAGCTACTAAAAAACACCTCTCAACAACTCAACATTAAACCCATGCGCGGCCAAATTTTGCTGTATGAGCATACTGGCGAAAGACTAAGTCATATTGTTTATAAAAATGGCTTTTACTTGGTGCCGCGTAAAGATGGCTTATTGCTGGCTGGCAGCACATTAGAAGATGTAGGATTTGATAAAAACACCACTGAGGATGTAAAGCTAGCCTTGCAAACGCAAGCAGAAAATATTTTACCCAGCTTAAAAAATGCCAATATACGCAAACATTGGTGTGGCTTACGGCCAGGCACACCAGAAAATTTGCCCACCATTGCGGCGCATCAAAACATTCAAAACCTGTACTTAAATACGGGGCATTTTCGCTATGGTTTAACCATGGCACCAGCAAGTGCGCAGCGTATCGCCACTATTATGTGTGACTAATATTTAGTACTAATATTTAATACTGGGGCTTCACATTACATACTGCGCATGCTGGGTCACGGTTTAATTTAATCGCCCGCCATTCCATGCTCATGGCATCTAAAAGCAATAATCGGCCTTGCAAGCTTTCACCAATTTGCATCATTACTTTAAGCGCCTCAGCTGCCTGCATACTACCAACAATACCTACTAGCGGCGCAAATACACCATTTTCGGCACAGCGCATTTCAGTGTCACCGCCTGTATCAGGATACAAACAATGATAACAAGGACTGCTTTCGTTTCTAAAATCAAACACTGAAATTTGCCCTTCAAACCCAATTGCAGCGCCAGAAACCAAGGGCTTTTTTAGATTAAAACAAATGCGATTTAACGCATAACGCGTGGCGAAATTATCACTGCAATCAATCACCACATCCGCGTTGCTCACCATTTGCTCAAACTCAGATTCAGTTGATTTTTGCTGAATGGTTTGCACCACAACTTCAGGGTTAATCGCGTAAATGGATTGCTGCGCAGAAACGGCTTTGTTTACACCAACCGATTGCTTGGTATGAATAATTTGCCGCTGCAAATTAGTTAAATCCACCGTATCAAAATCGCAAATAGTGAGCTTGCCCACACCAGAAGCCGCCAAATACAAAGCCACTGGCGACCCCAAACCACCAGCCCCCACAATCAACGCATGGCTGTTGACGATTTTTTCTTGGCCTTCATAACCAATTTTGGGCAATAAAATATGGCGGCTGTAACGTAAAAGCTGGTTGTCGTTCATACGTTTTGCGATAGCCAAGGATTTATAACCGTTAAGCCTTGAATTTGCTCAAAATCTTTAGTGTTACGCGTAACCACGGCTAAGTTTTGGCTTAATGCAATTGAGGCAATTTGCGCATCAGCCATGGCAATAGGCCTGCCTATGTTTTTTCGCATTGAAATCACATATGCGTAATATTCAGCAGCTACTTCATCAAAAGGCAAACACTCGCCTGTAAAATCCTCAACAAAAGTTAATTCAGCATCTTTAGCTAAAGCTTTTTTGCGTTTGCCCTCTGGCAATAAGGCGATACCCAACAAAATTTCAGCTTTTGTGACTGCACAACTAAACAGTATTTGTTTGTTGTTTTGCGAAAACCATTCAATCAAAGCACTGCTTGGTTCATCACGCATTAACTCAGAAACCACATTGGTATCAAGCAATAAGTTACCCATGCTTACTCTTTAAATTGATTAGAAAAGTCAGGTGGGTCACGCGGCAATTCGCGTGGTGGAATCGGCAAGTCATCAAGATGATAACCTGCGAAACGTGAACGAATGCGCTCTAAAAACGTACCCGCTGAGTTCGCAGGCTTTTCTAAGCTATTACGTAAAATCTCACGCGCCTCTTGTTCCATTGAAAGCCCGTGTTGCGCAGCTTGTATGCGCAACTTAGCTTTAATGCTGTCATCTAAATTTCTGATTGTAATGCTGGCCATGATTGCACCGCCTTTAATTTGATTTCAATGCAATCATTGTAATCAAATTAAAGAAGCTTTTCAAGATGATTTATGGCAATCGCTCTGCCGATACCATACGATTAAAAATAATGTTTGGAGACACCCAATCAACTACGTCATCAAAAACATTAGGATTACTAATCATTGAAATGAAATTTGAATCTGAATCTGAATTTTCTTGCTCTTGAGGGGCACCAGCATCTGGTATTTTTGCGCCAGTAGGCAGATAGGCCCCTAAACCATTTTTACCGTGTGAGATAATTACTACAGGAATTTTTGATGCAATAATGATTACGTTATCAGTAATAGTTGCAGCACCTTCCGAACATAGTGCAAATGATGAGTTTGGTGGAATTGAAGTGCAGCTTGCAGGAGGAGAGACTGTTTCTAATGCTACAGCATCAGAAAAACTGGTGGAAACGTAATAAGTATACCTTCTGCCCCATGCATCAGTTTCTGATACTCCCAAGTCAACCCAAGGAATTACACCTACAGATAAACTGCAAGCAGTGCCAGCAACATCAAACTTCTGCTTACCTGCACCAATTGTGCTGGAAGATACAGCTGCATCTGCAGGGCATGGCAGCCTGCCATTGACCAGCACAAAACCTAAAAGCGTTTCCTTTATTGTAGCAATATCCTGTCTAGTTTCACTATAATCCTTCAAATCTTTTTGTACACTTAATGGCGTTATAAACGCTGCGACCAACAAACCAACAATGACCAATACGATAGCGACTTCGACCAAAGTGAAGCCTTTGTTACGATTAAAGAAAGTAAATGTGATTTTCATAGACACCTTAGAACATCTGCACTAGGATTATTTGGACTAAAGTTGAGTGCTCCATTGAAATTGCTACCATTAGCAACAGGCGTGTTAAATTCAACTAGATTAGTATTTTCCAAGTAGTTTGCTACGACAATCTTGTCATCAACAGATGCTCTTACTTGTCCTAAAGTTTTTTGGCCGCCAAAAATGAGTACACGCGCACAAGGTCCCGCCGGCAATCCACCAATCGTTATTATTCGTGAAGGTAAAGATGCTGGCAACTCGGTAAGCAGCAGCATTTCTTTCCAGTTCTTGCAAAATGATTGATTAGTGGACAACAATGAGCTGCAAACAACACTGTCTGTACCCTTGTTGCCAGTGATTGCAACGGTTTGAAAATACGCATCCGATAACAAAGCAGAAATCTGTGCAAAAAAATCACTACGCTTAATTAATGGACTAAAAATTTCATCAACTGTCACAAAAGCAAACTGGTCGTTGTAAAAATTATTGCTTGCTAAAACAAATGCCTTATTATTAGCATTCGAAGCAACTCTATTATTGGGGTTGCTAGAAAAGTAATTGACTTCGCCTGAAACAGCATTGGTAAGTATGTAGGTATCTAGATAGTTTCTTGCATCATAATTACCTCCGCAGTTGCTATAGACAGCACTTTCAAAAAAACGATTTTGACTTGGCAAAATAAAGCTAGGCGCAATTATTACAGCCGCTAAATTGGCAGCTAAAATATTACCATTTTGGTCTATGACATCAATTTGTCCCTGAGTATCCCAATTAAGGATATCTGTTACAGGAATTTTTTTGAATTTTCCTGAGACCGCATACCACAAACACTCTCCATAACCATCTTTTAATGGAGCAACATTAAGAGTTTTCCATGGCAATTTGCCTAACACAGAATAATTTTTCATATTACCTGTGAAAGTTGAAATAGAGCTACCTTCTGAGAGATCGCTAGGATTTATACCATGTCCAAGATCAGGTAGTCGCAATAATCCATCCATAGTTAGAGGTTGTGAAACTGCATCCCCAATCAAAGCTATTTTTGCTTCTGTTAATGCAGCGGCAGTTTTTTTATGGCGCTCAGTTGTAATACTGCCGCTATCTAGCCTTAATACCAAATAAAAAGCTGCAGCTAGCACAAGTATTACTGCAAAAATTATTAGCGCTAGTCCTTTTTGCCTTTGAGACGTCATAGAACGCTAGTCACCTATAGTTCCACTATCACCCTGCGCCCCATGGCTTCTTGCCTCACTTACCCGATTGTTTTCAGGGTCATACACTTGCCCTGCTTTTAAGGTTAAGTGGCGGCCATTAGCGGGGAGTTTAAGTGGAACGCGGTTGCTATTTTCTGGCAGGGTGCCCACTTGCACATCTTTGTTGCTAGAGTTTTCTTGCATGGCTTGGTTGTTAATCCAAACCGTGCCTTGTTTGCCATCGCTGCGTTTTACATAGCCTTGCATATTAATGGCATCTGGCAATATTACTGCTGCAGATTCAGTTTGTTGCGTGGGCGTTTCAGGTGTGGCTATCATCACTTTTTTAGTTTGGCGCAAATGATTTAGCGTGCTGCGCTCTGCGGGGGAGCTAAATAAACGGCCCATAGGTTGAGCGGCTTGTGCTGTTGGTAGCGATAAAATTTGCGCTGTTACCACTAAGTAAAATGTAAAAAATCTGATCATAGCGCCCCCGTGGGAATCACATTAGTCAGCTGCGGGTCGCGTAGCGTTAGCCAATCAATTTCACATGCCGCTTTTAAGTTAGCGTTTACAGCTCTCACATTGATACTTGCGCCTATTGGCCGGCTAATTTCACATTCGCGCACTATAAATGGGGTAGATTGCTCTTGCAATCCATCTAAAAGTGTTAATAAATCGCCTTCATGCAACATATCCAAATTCAATTTCATCACAGAGCGATGCAAGGCAAAATTGCCCAAATTGGTTAAAAAAGCTGGCTTGTAGTTTTCCTGTAAGCCAATGCTGTAATCAATACTAAATAATTTATGCTGATGATGAATTTGGCGCAGCGTTTCTATCCACTCAATGCGCCGCTCTTCGCCAATAAATCCGCTAGCAAGCAAATCGTTGTAGGCTGGCAGATATTGGGTAATGGTTTCTTTTTCTAATCCAGAAGATTGATACTTTTGGCGCGCTTGATTCAATAAATTTTGCTGGGTAGATAATGCCAGTTCGTTTTCTTGTCGGTATTGGTCGGCAAAGCTAATTAATAATCCAGACAAAATAAAAGCTGCACCCAAGCCAATAATTGGATAACGCAGCTTACGCCAATCTTGTTGAGTCATGCTCATAAGGCGCGCTCCCTAGCCAATAATGCAACACTATCGGCATTAGCCATTAACGGTTTTAACACAATTTTAAGTTTAAAAATTGCGGGCGGGCGCTCATTTGCTGTTTCATCGGTTGTGCTGCCTTGCAAATTTGCCAACGAGCTCACATTAACGGGCTCTTGCAAAATAGTCACCGTTTCTACTGCTGAATTGGCTCTTAATGTAGCGGCAAACTGGCTTACTGTATTTAGCGCCGCGCGGTAATCTCCTGTAAATCCTTTAATTTCTGCATTCACAAAGCCAATTTGCAGCAGTTTTGTTGAATCTGAATTTGTGCTGACTTGATTGTACGATTGGCTTGCAGGCGCATTTGCATTGGATATTTCGTCTGCGGCATCAGGCGTTGGGCTAAGCAACCAGCGGATTCTGCTTAGATTAATTTCAGGCTCACTTTCACATGCCGCACTTAAAATCTGCATAAATTGTGCGGGCGTTTGCCTGTAAGCCTGTATCGTTTGTGCTAAATCTGCTGCAACTTTTAACTCGGCGCCTGGAATTGGTGTGCTGGGGAAGTTTTTTGCAACTTCATCATATAAACGCTGTTGCTGCTGGGTTTGTGCGGCAATAAGCGCGAGCTGATTTTGTTGTTGATGGCCTTGCCAAGCGTAAAACCCTGCCAAACCAATGCCTAATGTAGCAATTGCTGCTGTAGCCATATATAAAATTCGGCAGGTATTATTTAGGCTGTGAATTTTGCTGTAGGTTTGTGGTGCCAAGTTATCTGGCACATTGCCATTTGCCAACAGTTGCATGTGTAACAACTCTGGGTGCGGCTTAATTAAGCTTTCTGCCAAGTTAATATTTTTAGCATAAGCCAAAATATCGACTGTTTTACACTCTAGACCTTGATCTTGGCTGATACTTTTTGCAATTTCGTGATGCGAATTATCCAGTGCTGGTAGCACCATTTGCAGCGGCGTTTCACCGTTAATTAAACGCTGACTCATCAAATAAAGTCGCGTTTTTTCAATCTCTACCAAGTAAAAATACGCTAGCTGATTGGGTTTTACATCCACCATTGGCACTAAGCGGCTCATGCGCAAACGGCCATTGTGCAAATAAGTTTGCCTAAAGCCAGAGGGCAGTTGCTCGCATAATAAAATATGCGGCGCCATCAGCTTCATTTGGCGCACCATTACTTGGCTTATCATCGGCAGCAAATACACACCCACTAGCGGCGATTGGTTCGCTTGAATAACGTCTAACCAGCCTTGTAATGAATCTGCATTACTAAGTGCCACAAATAAAAAGTTATCATCTTTACGTTTATCGGCGCTGCGATTAATAAAGTGGGCAGCGCGAAAAGTGCTGTTACGATTAAATTGATTCAGTTTGCGCTCTATCATTTCGCGGCGCGCGCGGCCAGCGGTGTGTGGCAACCCTTCTAGCTTGTAGTCTTCTTCTACCGCATCCACAATCAAGTAAATATTAATATCTGGCAGCTTAGATAAGTACTCGCTAAAGGCGGTATAATCTTGATCGATATTATTAAAAACGGCATAGCTTTGCAGCTTTGTGCCATGCCAAATACCAGCGGTTAGGCTGTTATTATTGGCACACAGAATCAGTTTTTTAGCGCTGCTTAACATGCGTATTTATCTAAATTTACCTTTTGAAATTTTATTTGAAAATTTCATCTTTAAAGCTTCATTTTACTGAATGAATCGTACACTGGACCAAGCACAGAAACCATAATAAACGCTAATATTAAGCCCAAAATAACCGTTAGGGCTGGCTCTAACAATTTCAGCATCTTCTGCATCAACTCGTTTACATCTCTATCGTAAAAATAACTAATATTTAACAATGATTTATCAAGTGCGCCTGTCGTTTCACCCACTTTAATCATGCGCACCACCAATGGCGGAAACAATCCCGCATTATGAAAGCTTTCTGACATACTATCACCCGCATTAATTTGTGCGTGGGCGCGGCTTAAAGCATCTGCAATTACGCGATTACCCACAATTTTTTCGCAGGTTTTAATGGCCTGCAAAATAGGAATGCCTGTTTGATACATCATGGCAAAATAACGCGCAAAACGTGCCATGATAATTTTATGCAAAATATCGCCAGTGAGCGGTAATTTTAATTTCAGGTAATCAAATCGATAGCGCGCCTCTGCACTTTGTTTGACATATGCTACGGCGCCTGCGGCCAGCACTAGCGGCACGGTAATAATTAGCCACCAATAACTAACGAATGCATTCGAAATAAAAATTAAAATACGCGTATTCAAAGGTAATTCTTGGCCAAGACTATTTAAAAACTTCACCATTTCTGGCACCAAATACACCATTAAAAAAGTGACAGCGGCCAGCACAACCACTAGCACAAATAAGGGATAAGCCAATAGTTTTTTAGTCTGGCTTAGTAGCTCATCTTGCCATTTAAGCGTATTTGATAGGTTATCGAACACCGCTGGCAGTTGACCTGTTTGCTCTCCCGCACCCACCAGATTCACAAACACCTCATCAAAAACATCTGGGTGCTCGGCTAGTGCTTGGCTGAGCATTTTGCCACCCTCTACTTCACCCGCAATCGCACCTAATACTTTTTGAAAATACAAATTTTGCGTGCTTTCGCGCAAATCGTTTAGGCCTTCAAGTATAGGTACGCCAGCGCTGGTAAGCTGTTCTAGCTGAAAGCAAAACATCACCAAATCGCGATTGCTCACTCTATTTTTGGCAAATGAATTACTCGATTTAGTGCTAGATCTAAAAGTAATTAAATCTAAGCCCATGCGCTCTAAGCGAAGCTCTAAATCCACTTCGTTTAGTGCATCTATTTGGCCTTGCGCGTGACGGCCAGCTTGATCAATTGCTTTGTAGTTAAAGGTTGCCACAATACGGTACTACTGAGATAGTCTTGATGTTAAATCAATCACGCGCATTACTTCGTCTATGCTGGTGTAGCCTTCCAAAATACGGCGTACGCCATCATCGGCAAGCGTGGTGAAGCCTTTATCTAGCGCCATTTTACGCAACTCATCTAAGTGTGCGCGGCGCGCAATCAGCGAATCCATATCCGCATCAATACGCAACAACTCTAAAATTGCCATGCGTCCGCGATAGCCAGTTTGGTTGCAACGTTTGCAGCCTTTGTGTTTATAAATTTGAATCGCTTCATTGCGCTTAACGCCTAAAATTTTGCGCTCTTCATCGGTTGGCTTAACTGGTTCTTTGCACTGCGGGCATAGTACGCGCACTAAGCGCTGCGCCACCACACCTATAATATTACCCGCCATAATATCGGGCGAAATACCAATATCGGTTAAGCGCGGAAACGCGCCCAATGCTGAGTTGGTATGCAATGTACTAAACACTTGGTGGCCTGTCATCGCAGCGCGAAAAGCCATAGTGGCGGTATCTTGGTCGCGAATTTCACCGACTAGAATAATGTCTGGGTCTTGCCGCATGATAGAGCGAATACCGTTGGCAAAATCGACTTTATTGACTTCTGCAACTGAAGTTTGGCGCATCATGCTTACTGGATATTCCACTGGGTCTTCCAGCGTCATGATATTCACTGTTTCATCATTTAAATGTGAAAGCAGTGAATAAAGCGTTGTGGTTTTACCACTACCAGTTGGGCCTGTAACGACTAAAATGCCCTCTGGGCGCGTCATCATCAACTTTAGTTGCGCCAAGGTGCTGGTGCGCAAACCCATGCGCTCTAGCGGAATAATCGATTTTTCGCGATCCAGCACGCGCAAAACAATATTTTCGCCATGAATAGTGGGGTGTGTAGACACCCTAAAATCAATAGGGCGGCCGCATAAATTCATGTTTAATCGACCATCTTGCGGCGAACGTGTTTCGGCGATATCCATACCGCTAATCACCTTTAACCGCACCGCAATGCCAGGCCAATAGCTTTTATGAATACTGCGCACTTGTTGCAATACGCCATCTATACGGTATCGAATGCGTAAAAAAGCAAATTCTGGCTCAAAGTGAATATCTGATGCAGCGCGTTTTACTGCATCCATTAACAAAGCACCAACCAAGCGCACAACTGGTTGCGTATATTCATCACCATCGGCAGTTAAGCTTTGGTAATCAATTTCGCCGGTTTCAATTTCACGCAAAATACCGTCAACAGAAAGCTCATAACCATAAAACTGGTCAATATGCTCTTCTAATTGCGCTTCAGCTGCCAACACGGGTTTAAGCTGAATTTGCCCACCTAACATTGCGCGCAATTGGTCTAGCGCCACCACGTTAAACATATCTGCCATCGCCACAATCATGGTTTTGGTAATATCTTCATAGGCTACTGGCAGTAAATGATAGCGTCTTGAAAAATCTTCTGGCACCATTCTTAAGGCATCGTTATCAGCAACTACCGTGCTTAAATCAACACTTTCTTGGCCTATAGTATGCGCAACCAAATCACGCACCATACTTTCAGATACAAAGCCCAAGCGCACCAATTGGCGGCCTAATGGAATATTATTTTGCTCTTGCTCAATCAAAGCAATGCGCAGCTGGTCTTGACTAATCAAGCCCTGCTGCATCATCAGCTCGCCTAAGCGCAATTTACGTCTTTGATCTGCCATTATTTGAGTTCTACCATCAGTTAAATTTGAACCATTATTTTTAATATTTTTGTCGTTTTTTGTTTATTCAATTGCTGCAATTCTTGCTTCTAATGCTGCTTTATCAATATTAGAGCGTGTGGTTTGAATCAGTTGCAGTGCGCGCTGGTAATAAGGCAGCGCTAATTTCGGCTTAGCTAGGTGATCTAAGCTAATTGCCAAATTAAAAGCATTCTCCGCACTGGCACTTAATCGATACGCATCAAAATAGGCTTGTTGGGCTGCAGGCCACTGGTTTGAATCTGCATAATAATTACCCAACATGGCATGCAAGCTGGCATCATCTGGCTGTTTTGCCAGCATACTTTTGATACGGCTTTCACTATTTACATCATTTTGAGGCTGACTATCTAGCGTTGTCGTTAAATTAAAACTTGTCATTAAACTAAAACCAAGTGCAATAGTGTTTTTTGGATCTAACTCCAATACTTTGCCATACCAACCATTTGCATCTTGCAAACGACCTTGCCTTTGCGCAATGGCTCCCAAGCCTAACAAGGCATCCACGTTTCGCACATCACGCTGCAATACTTGTTTATAAAGTTTAATCGCATCTGTATCGTTACCCGCATTATAAGCATCGTATGCGCGCATTAAAACTGGATTTACACCAGGCTGCTCTGTAGTTTTTGATACCTGAATTGACGCACTTTTAGAGGCAATTTGCTCAACCTCAACTAAGTTCGGTTGGGTCTGCATTGGTTCTTTAAAAACTTTAACAGATCCATTTGGTGTTTCAGCCACATCCAACACTGCCTCGTTTTGCGCTAAGCGCAATGCGTTAATTGATGTGTCTGCATTTAATATTTTTTTATCAATGGCATCTGCAGTTTGAGCTATATTTTGCGTTGCGGCTGGCACTGCTAACAGTTCTACAGAGTCTTCACGATTAATTTCTGTTTCAACAACTGCTGGCAATGGCGTTTGTAGTTTAACGCTTGGTGCAGGCGGCGCAGGACGTTGCGCGATAAACTTCAAATCAGATTCATTGTCTGCCAGCTGATAAAAGTAAGCCGCAATTGCCAATAAAACCATTAACCCAACACCTGCTATAAAAGCTATTTTTGTATTTTGATGGTTAGCCTCAATGCGCTTTGCGGCAAATACATTAGCCGCGTTTGTTTTAGTTACCATATCGCTCGTTGCAACATGATTGTTTTTGCTGGTGGCAAAAGCTTTACTAGTTGAGGCAGCGCCTAAAGTTTGAGCGCTTGTTTGCTTGGGTGGCTCCATTTCATGCTGCTGATCCACATTAGCGCTAATTTCGCGACGACTCTTGATTTGCACCGCTGGTTTTACACCACTATCGGTTTTGATTTTTGGTGATAGTTCTAACTCAAGCGCATTGGCAGCGGCTATTTTTTCTGATGCTGCACTGTTTAAGGATAAGCTTTGTCCGTCATCCCCTGCATTCAAGGCCAGAGGCTGGCGTTTAGAATCAACAGCGGTACTAAGATTGATACTAAGATTGGTACTGAGGTCGCTAGCTAGGTCGGCACTAAGATCAGCACTAAGACCGACACTAGGCAGCTTAGGCTGTTCAGCGTCAGATGGCTTTACTTTCTGCTTGCCTTTAGCAGCTTGCGCCTCTTCTTGGGCCTTATCTAATGCTTTAATTAATAAACTCATCGATTAGTCTATCGCCTACGTAACTGCCCAATAGGCACAAATCAATTCGCTTCTTCCAGCACGTTTTGTAGTTGTTGCGCTGGCAGGTATTGCTTGTAAGTCATTAGCTCATCGCTCTCTAAACTAGCATTGGTAATCACTGTTGGACGTAAAAAAATCACTAATTCAGTTTTACGGTTAGCGTCATTTTTTCCTGTAAATACTTTACCTACGCCTGGAATATCCGATAACCCAGGTACTTTGTCTGTATTTTTAAAAATCTCATCCTGCATTAAACCACCCAAAATAGCAGTGTTGCCGCTTTTAAGTTGCAGCAACGATTCCATCTCACGCACTTGAATCACTGGTACAAAGCTTTGCACACTTCGCACGCCTGTCACGGGGTCTCTAAATGCTGGGTTTGGATCTTCTACCCTATCAACCTGCCGCGAAATAGTGGGGCGAACATTCACATTTACATCGCCACCTTCATTAATTTGTGGCGTTACGCTCATTACAACGCCCACTGGCACTGTGTTGGGCGTGGTAGTAAAGGATTGTAAATTTTGAGCACCATTGCCGTTTGATTGCGAAATTTGCGCCTGCACAGTGAAATACACTAGGTTATCCACCACTTTAAGCACCGCTGTTTGGTTATTAAGCACCATCAACTTTGGGCTTGATAACACTTTTGTGTCACCAAACTGTTTGAGCAAAGTAATCGACGTTGCAATATTGCCAATTCTACTAACTGGATTTAGGTATCCCGCTACAAATCCAGCTGTAGTTGCAGCACCTAAAGCATTTACGCCAGCGCCTGTAAGCGCACCATTCGCTCCAAAAGTGGTATCTGGCCCTAAAGTTTGCTGAAACTGAAAACCACTATTGCTTAGGCTATTATTTAAGCGACTCCAATCAATCCCCGCTTGAAAGCTATCACTCAAGCGCACCTCTACTATTGTGGCTTCAATTAACACTTGCCGTCTTGCGCTACCCATTACTCTATCAATAAATTCCTGTACTTTTTCATGCTGCTTATTAGTTGCACGCACACTGATAACACCCGTCTCTGGGTTGGCAATAACATTCGCAGCAAATAATGTTTTATATTCAGATCGCTGCAAATTTCTTTCTTCAATTGCTGCTTTGGCCGCTTCTGCCGATGATGCTGTGGTTGCTGGCGTTGCGCCAACTTCTGGATTTTGTGGACTCGATTCTGGCGCACTTCCAAATCGTGTCACAATCACTTCTTTGTCTGTTTCTACTAGCAGCTCTTTCAGATTTTGTATTAACGATTCCCATAAATGATTTTTTGAGCTGCTATCTACAGAAGTACGTGAGCTATTATTAGCGCCGTTGCCCGATGTGCTTGTTGTGTTTGTAGAACCATTTGCACCAGTGCTGGCGCTTTGGCCTGTGCTAGAAATCTCTGCCGCCGCGCCAATAAACCCTTTGGTATCGCGGTTGATATTCACATAATCCACCTTGTAAATACGCAACACTGGCTGATCTGGCGCAATGTAGAGCACATTCCCATCCATTTTGTAGGTTAAATCTACCTGCTTCGCTAAACGCTCTAAAATCGCGGGCAACGTTTGATCAACTGCATTTAGCGTTACGCGGCCTTGTATGCTGGGGTGAATATCAATATTGAGTTTACTTTCACGCGCCAGTGCAAACAAAATCTCTTTCACTGGCACTTCATTTACTACTACGCTATAGGTTTGCGCTTTAGTAGTCGCTTTAGGCACTGGCAACTGTGGATTACTGCGTATCGGCTTTGGAATTGGCGCTAGGTTTTCTGCGTTTTGGTTTGCTAATTGGTTGTTTGGTTGCGTGGGCAAGCTGCCATCAATATGGCCATTTGATGTAGGCACTTTTGATTGATGCGCACAACCCGCCGCAGCAATACAAATTGCGAAAAGCATGCTTAATTTAGCTCTGCCTGTTTGACTGTTTTTATAATGCACGACGCGCCTGCTCCCTAATAACCGCATACTTTGTGTTATCGCATATGCTGCGTTAAATTGCAATATTAAGCTATTGAATTGCTTATAAGTTTTAGTTATAAATACAGGGCGCTAAAGTGGTTTTTGTATTTCTTTAAGAATGCCTGCAATGGTGCGCAGTTGCGGCTGATTTTTTTGAATATCTGCTGGAAGTTTTTTAAGCGCTTGCATTGCTTCAATTCGATTCGCATAGCTGCCGTATACTACGGTTAAAAAAGGCTGTGCGCCCATGCCGTTCGCCTCAATAGAAGTCCGGTAAACATACAAATTATCCAACTCTACCTGCTGACTTAATCTGTTCAAATCATTCAATATTTGCTCATCACTGTAACCACCTAATAGCTGAATGCTAACCGTTGTTGGCGATTGGCTGGCCAACCAAGCCTCTGTTACCGCCAAGCGGCGATTTAAAAGTGTAGCTTCTGGCGCCACTGGTTGCACTACAGTAGCTAGCTGTGGCGGCAATACTGGCTTTTTTGCTGGCACTACTGCCGCTGGCCGTTTAATTGTAGATTGGCTGACTTTAACGGCAGGCTTTTGCAAAGCGACACTTGCCAAATAGCCACACACCAGTCCAATCAAAAGCAAGGCAAGCCATTTTAATATTTGCGATGTTTGTGGTGCTAATTTGGCTTTTTCTGCGCCAAACTCACTGTCTTTAATCGCCGCGCGCACTTGTTTTTGCGTCACTTGATATACATTATCGGCAAAAGCGGCCAACAAAGCTTTATCTGCCAAAATATTGACACGCCTAACCAGCCCCTGCGCAGATGAAGCGATACTGTTAATGGCAGACTTTGTAAAAAGATGCGGGCCAAAATAGCCTGCCGCACGTAATCTAAAAATCAGATATTCGCCAATCTCTTTGGGCTGCAGCGGTGCTAAATTAAAACTATGCGTAATGCGCTCACGCAGTTGGCGAATATGGGTTTGATTGAGATTTTCATCTAGCTCGGGCTGACCAAAAAGCACAATTTGCAATAGTTTATCGTGATTGGTTTCTAAATTTGAGAGCAGTCTAATTTCTTCCAAAGTGGCCAGCGGCATTCCTTGTGCCTCTTCTACAAAAATCACCACCTGTTTGCCTGCTGCATGTCGCGCCAGCAAATGGCTTTGTAATACTTGCATCACTTTTAGGCGGTCTGCATTTTTGGGCAGCTTTAATTGCAACTCAAACGCAATGGCATGCAAAATATCTTCCGGCGCCACACTAGGGTTAGCCAGATAAATACTCTCAATCTTTTCTGGCAACATGGTTTGCAACATGCGACACAGCATGGTTTTACCACTACCAACCTCACCCACTACTTTGATAATGCCTTCACCATTTAAAATGGCGTAAATTAAAGCATCCAAAACCGCACCACGTTTGCCCCCCGTATAAAAAACTTCGGTATTAGGGGTAATTTTGAATGGCGGCTCTTTTAAACCAAAATGGGCGTAGTACATGCTATAAACAGATCATTTTTGCAGTTATTTTTCTTCTTGTAATTGAATGCGGCTATACAGTGTTGTCCGATTAATACCCAACATTTTCGCGGCTTGGCTTAAATTGCCATGCGTAATTTTCATTGCCGCTTCTACATAAGCTTTTTCCCAAGATTTAAGCACTTGGTCTAAATTTACATTGGCTTCGTTTTGCAAATGTTGTAACGCGTAGCCTGATAAATCACCGTTATTGGTAACTGTTGGCACGCCATCAATCTCATTTTGACGCGATAAATCTAGCTCGGCTGAAAGTTGTACTTCATTAACAGTTTGCCCTGCGTATTTGGCAATTAGGCGAATAATAATATTGCGCAATTCGCGCACATTGCCAGGAAAGTGATAGCTTAACCAGCGTGATTGGGCTTTATTATCTAATTTAAAAGATTGTTGCCCCGTTTCGCGCGCATAAAAATCATTAAAGTGCTGCAACAAAATCAGGCTATCTTCTGCCAAATCTCGCAAGGGCGGCACTTTAACCGCAAAAACACTTAAGCGATGATATAAATCGGATCTAAAATTACCTGCTCGCACTTCTGCGCGTAAATCTCTATTAGTTGCCGCCACCACGCGCGCCTTGCTTTTGCGCACTTGCGTTTCACCTACGCGGGTGTAATCGCCATTTTCTAGCACGCGCAATAATTTGGCCTGCATTTCTAACGGCAATTCGCCAATTTCATCTAAAAAAAGCGTGCCTTCAATGGCATCTTCAAAATAACCCGTATTGGAATTATTAGCGCCCGTAAATGCGCCTTTTGCATGGCCAAACAAAATAGATTCAGCCAGCATGGGTGAAATAGCCGCACAATTAATCGATAAATATGGTGCCTTAGCGCGTTTGCTAAAACGGTGAAAGTTGCTGGCTACGCGCTCTTTCCCGCTACCAGATTCACCTTCAATCAATACTGGAAAAGGCGAATCGGCAAATTGACGGATTTGCGTAATCAAGGTTTGCATGGGCAAACTTTCGCCTATCATGCCTCCATTTTTGTCTTCTGGTTTTTCAGTTAAGGCTTGCGCTTGCTCGGTTAACTCTACGCTTTGTACTTTTAATGAGTTTAAAAGCAGCTCTTTTAGTTTATCAACATCGCAGGGCTTGGGAATAAAATCCAGCGCGCCTAAAGCCAATGCATGTTTAACATTTACATCATCGCTTTGACCAGAAAGCACATGAATTTTCATGCTGGGCGAATGTGCCAGCAATTCACCAATCATCTTGAAGCCTTCATCAGGCTTGTGCTGTGCTGGCGGCAAGCCCAAATCGACCAAAGCAAGCGCAGGTGGCTCATCCAATTGTCTTAGTAAGCTTTTGGCTTGCGTGCGCGAATCAGCTACGCACACCTCAAAGTGTTTGCTCAGCACATAGTGCAAGGTATCGGTAATAAGTGGGTCATCATCAATAATGATGAGCACAGGGCGCACTTCAGCCATTGATTTATCCTTGTAATTGAAACGTTTGTTGATTTTTTTGTTAAAGATACTATAACCGTTAAAAAGCGGGCTATCAATGCTAAGTTAACAAAAGGCTATTTTGTTAAACACTTGGCAGTTACGCTAGCTGCAGCGCACTTTTTAAAAAAATGAGTATGGCAAATAAAGCCAATTTTTAATGCGTTATTGCAGTGTTAATCTGGCTTTAAATTTACCTTTGTTTGTTTCCTGTTTGATTATTTCTGGCTGGATTGCTACGCGGCCTATTTATTCGCGGCTTATTAAAATCAAACTTGCGTCCATCTCTATGCACATAGGGCCTGTTATAGCCCATAGGGTAGCCATATCTCGAGCCTATAATCCATTGTGGAATATAGGCCTGTTGTGATTCGCTGGCTTCTTTCTCAAGCAGCTCTAATTTTCTTCTTTCAATCGCCAATGCCTGAAGCTCGGCAAATTCTTTTTGTTTTTGCTGACGCTCTATTTCAGCTGCTGCCGCTCTTTGCGCAGAAAGTGCATTGGCCCTATCGATACGCTCGCGCGCTAAAATCTGGTCTTCTATCGGCGCATCTGGAATATTTTTAAGTTGACGCACCGTCTGCTGGCTCAAGCATGGCTCATCTTGATACGTTAGTTTATTGCTACTGTCTTTACATACATAAATTTCTGCCTGCGCATGGCAAGATAATATTAACGCAATCAATATTAAGAACCGTTTCATTGACACACCAATCGCTTAATTACACAGTTTTAAATTAGTTACACAGTTTTAAAGCAGATTTCATGATACACATTTGGCATCTATTAAAACGGTTAGTTTTATTCATACTGTTTTAAATTTGAGCGCATATATATCTTGCACAGTAAAAAATTTAATCTTTGTTCTTATTTTTTATAGGTGCTTTAAAAGAAAAATCATTTCTGCGTTTCGTTTGACGCTTGTACATTACGCGCTCAAGCCCTGTCCAAACAAGCAGCGCAATCATAAAACCACCCAAAACCGCTAACACTTTTCCATATATGCCGAAAGCTTCGCCGTTATGCAAAGGATGTAACCACGCTAAGATGGTATCAGCCATGCTAAATGACGCTGGGTTTCTAATATGCTCAATCTCTCCCGAATATTGATTCACCCATAAGATAGTTTTAGGGAATCGACGCCCTGGCTCACCGGCTTGATGCATTCTAATTTGATAGTAGTCATCGGCTGTATTCGGCGTATAAATCCAACGTAACTCTGCTTTTGCATATTTGGCTTTAGCGATAGCTATCGCAGAATCTACTGAAATTGGCGCTAAACTTTGAGCCTTTATAGGCAAAGGAACATCAGTATCAATATCTGAAAATCTTTGAATAATTGGGTTAAACCAATCAGCACGGCCAAGTAATGCCCCTGTGCAAGCAAGCACTAGAATGAATATCAAACCAATTAGGCCACTCAGCTTATGAATATCATAATTTTTACGCATAAAGTGTGCACTTTTTTTGTAAACCAGCGCATGTCGCCAAGCCCCTATTGATTTTGGAAGCCACAAATAGAAACCAATAAAAACATTCACTATAAGCAGCATTCCTAAAATAACAACAAAACTCTTGCCAATTTCCCCCGCCAGCAATTGGTAATGCAAATCAAAAATCCATGTAACAAAATAATCACCCCAAATACGCGCACTGGTTATTTGTAATGTGTAAGGATTAATACTTACAACTAGCGGTGCAAATAATTCATTACTGCTTTTATCTGGCTTTAAATATCGCGCAAAAATTGGAAACCCTTTTTTTAAGGGCATTTCTATTCGCCAACCATCTTTTAATGCTGGATATTCTGCCCGTAGTTGATTCAATACTGGTTGAATCGGTAGTGATTGATGAGCATTAGTTTCTTGTGGCAAATGCTGCACCCGCATTTCTGGATGCAGCATTAAGTCGATTTCGGGATAAAACACCAATATACTGCCCGTTATTGCCAGCAGCAGAAAGAAAACACCTAAGACCAGCCCTAAGTAAAGATGAATCCGATGAAATAACTTTCTGGCGTTCATTCGATTAATGTACCCAAAAATTAAAGTTTTAAATTAACTGAAATGTATCCAGCACGGCCATCTGCAGGCCCAACCATGGGTTCTGCATTCATCCAAACATATTCATAATAACGGTCTGTAAGATTTCTAACTTGCAGATTAATATCAACCTGTTCATTAAATTGATAATTTGCAGATGCATCAACAGTTAAATAGCGACCAAACTTGCCTTGTGTATTAGTGCGCTCGATATATGCATCACCTTGTGCTCTAGCCTGCAATCCAAAGCGCCATTGTGGTGTTGCACGAAAATCCACACCAGCATTAATAATGTAATGCGGCACATGATCCATTTCATTACCCTGCGTATTTGGCTGGTTAGGGTCAGATTTTAAAATGGTCGAGTTCTGCCATGCATAAGCAAACCATGCATCCACTTTTTCGCTTGGCCTAACATTCAATTGCAAATCAACCCCTTCACGCTCAGTTTTACCCACATTAACAGAATCATTTGCAGCACCCCCTAAATTTCGCCTTACCTCGTTATCGGCACGTTGTTGCCAAACAGCAATACGCCCATCAAGCCATGCAATAGGCTTAAATTTAAGTCCTGCTTCCCATCCTTTGTTAATAGATGGCTCTGTATCTTCTAATGCGCCTAAATTGTAAGCCCCTGCACCAACACCAATTTGAAACGTTTTACCCCAGTTACCATAAAGGGTGTAGGCATCATTAGGTAAATACATCATACTCAGTTTTGGCTGATGGATATTGCTGTAATCATTGATGTCTGCAGTTGTATTGTTCAAATTATTTTTAAAACTACCACTAGCTGAATCAATACGATAGGCGGGAATAATTTTAAAGCTGTTAGTCGGCTTGATTACGGCTTGCACATAAGCACCCGTCATGTCTAAATCAAATTGCTGATCGCGGGTTTGTACAGTTCTCAATCTATTAACTGTGCTATACCTGCGGCTTTCATTGTCTTGCCATTCCTTACTCAATCCAGTCTCTAGGGCAAAGTCACTCAACAAGCTAACTGCTGGTCGCCATGTCATTGTGGCTAAAACACCATGATGACTCTCGTTGGTAAAGCGTTCTTGCTGGCCATTGGTGATAGCGAACCTTACCCAGCGGGTATCATCAAATTTATTGTAATAAGCTTTTGTGGTCATAGATAACTGATCGGTTAAATACCAATCAAGGCTTGCGCTCACTTGGTTCATCAAACGTTCGCCTGCATCAGTCGCGTTGTGTGGCCGTGATTGCTCTTCATCATCGCGCGCCTGAGGTATAGTCAAATAGCCAGCTTCTTGCGCATCATGTCGATAATGCCTTGCCGTTAATCCAATTTTAAATTTTTCATTGTCAGGCGTAAAAAACCACTTACCTGCTACGGTGTATTTATCCGAATCAGAATGCTCTCTAAAACCATTGCTGTTTTGCCACGCCATAAAATAGTTTTGTGCAAAATTATCGTCCTCAATACCTGCCGCGGCTTGTACTTCAGATGTCTGGAAGCTACCGTACGTAGCACGTACTTTTCCGTAATTACCACCTTGCGTGGTCACCATATTCACATTGCCTGCAATATTGTGTAACCCATAACGCGGGTCATTGGTACCCTTAACAACCTCTATCAGCTCCAGCTCCATTGGAAAAATCATATCCATGTAACGCATATTTCCATCGTTTGTGTTACTAGGAATACCATCAATCAACAACTTAACAGCGTTAATTTCACCCTCGCCATTAAATCCCCTAAACGAAATTTTTCCAGACTCAACGCCCAGCTTAAACTGGGTTAATTGTATGCCTGGCATTTGGCCTAACAGCTCCCAACTATTCATTACATTTTGATTTTGAATAAGATCTGCGCCTAAAAAATCAACGGAAGATAAAACGCTTCTTGTCGATAATGATGCTGGCTTAGCCGCATAAGTAACCACCTTGCCTAAAACAATTGTAGTGTCAGCATCTTTCTCAAAGGAAGATGCCTGTGTGATGCTATTTAAAGATACATCGCTGTCATGTGCCGCGTGCACAATGGCTGGTAAAGCTGCAAAAACAGCAATTAAGATTTGCTTTCTATTCATTACAAAACTCCAATTAAATTATTGCCATCTGCAAGCAAATGGCGAGTAAAGATAGCCAACCCAAATAAAGGGTTTTTCAATAGGCGAAATAATTTAATTACAGTGCTGGAGGTGCTTGTGAGGGGGGAGGAACAACTGAGAAATGCGGTACTACAGGCTGAGATAGAACCGCAACTATTTTAGCTTCATCAGCAAGCTTTGCAATAATTGTTGCGCTGTTTATGGGCGGCAAATCTGCCGCAATAATATTGACGCAAAATGGACAATGATCCAAATGATGACCGATTGATTTTGATTTGGTATTTTGATTAGGATTAATATCTATTTCAGTGAACTGCTGTTGACCTTTAGTCGTGACGATTTTGATGTAAATTTTTTGTCCACTACTACTACATATTTCTTGATTAAATGCGGCTCCATTTTGATTACTTAAAGCATACGAAATAGCAGGTGCAAAAGATGTGAAGATAATCGCAAACAGCGCGAACTTACATATCAAGCGATTTATCTTTTTTGTGAACATGCCAAGATTATACCTGTATGAAATACCCACGCAATGTGGGAAGAAAAGTCAAAAACAACTTCAGTTGACCATAGCTTCAGTTGACCCAGGCTTCAATTGAGTTAAGCAATCAATATCAAAGATATATTAAGCAATTATCTGTAACTTGTTGATTTATATAAGCATTGTTAAAAGATGGGGTGCTCAAAAGGATGGAAGTGGGCACTAGAATTTAAGCGTTTTGCTTTTTTAAAGATTAAGGGTGAAATTCATCAGACCGCTTTCGGCCCTTAGCTGACGGTCACTAATGATTAAATCTCATTGATAATTCTGTTGGGTTGTAGGACAGATGAGCAAAGCGCTATTTGCCGTACATGGGTTTTGGTGAGATTGAAACAATTAGTTATTTTTCCTTCGGCGGATTACGAAAACCAATCCGCCCCACGCGAGCTAAACGGGCCGCTCGCGATAAGAGTTACACCAGTGATCTCTAGATCTTTCCACCTTATTATCCATATTAATCACTTTTGCATTTTTAGACGTTTCAGGAAAAGACTTAATATATTCATAAATAATGTCAAAGTTATTAACTACGTCCTGTATGTTAACTATCTTTAAATTTTCTTTAGAAGTTCTCATCAAACTTATAATATTAATTCCAACATTTGCGCCTTCATTGTCGGTTTCGCTTCTTCTACAGCTCAAACGAGTCCCATTAAAAGAGCCTAAATATATCCAATTTGTTTCAACTAGCGTAGTTTCGTCAAACCCAATCAAACCTAATTTATTATTATTACTTAACACTAATGTAACATTCTTTGTTCCCTCATAGTCCGCAAAGTTTTAATAGCTTTTACCCCAGTTAATGACATTAACTTTTTTGTTAATTCACGGTTTGTATTGTAGGTATCTAAAAGCAAACACGTTAGTACAAATAAAATAATAATAAATAAAAATTTAAAAATATTTATGGAGCGTATTTTATTTAGAGCAAACTCTCTCATTTTAGTAAGCCTTTAAACCCATTCATGTATTTTTTCTGCCAGTAAGCTGGCGGAACCTTTTTCCTAGTAGGGACATTATTAAGATATTTGCTTGGTATATCTCCATCCCAAAGATACCAAGCAAATTTTGGTCTAGTTACTTTATAATGCACACACAATGGCGAAAGTATCGAGCATCTAACTGTTACCTTACAGGGGTCATTTGGATCTGGCTCAATGACCACATCTCCATTTTTATTTTATACCATTCCCCGTTTGCATTAAAAAAATCCACATCTGCTCCAGTTGGCATTGGTTGTCCTGATGGAACAGAATATCCTGTATTGGGATCGGAGTATGGAGTATCAACAACGATTTCACCCATTGTCTGAATTTGTTTATTTTTCACGACCTTGTCTCCAAATCAACCAAAATACGATACCAGATACTCCGCCTATCACTACAACTAACGGATTCAAATCGTAAAAAAATATCATCACTGCACCGCTGAATACTCCTGCTAAAAGCGCAGACCACCACTTAACCATTTTGTAATGATTAAGAAGTAAATAAACAGGCAATGCAATAATAAGGGTTACAATTATCGTAAAACAATAATGAATGAATACAAGGTCAAACGTCTGAATACTCAAGTAATCGAGAGCGCCTTTAACCACTTCTATTGTTGCCAATGCAGTCGCTGCAAATAGCGGCGCTATCAAAAAGCCTAGTATTGTTGCAATGTGTTTTCTCATATTAGCCGCCCATTTTTTATTGACATTTGCATTTCTTGATAATGCGTTCTAAGTCTTTACCCCAAAGTTTTTCATTTTCCCTATTAGATAAGGGTCCAATTGATTGAAACATACTAGTTCCTTCTCCTTTGGTATAAGCTCGTCCGCCTTGAACGTACCTAGCCACATAACCTGGACCAAAATCAGATCCATCCCCAACTCCAGCAGTATTGACCACGATTGGCATACCAGACCCGTGAGCTGGAGTTAGATACGATTTCACTAAATTGTCACCAAACACATCATAAGTTCTAGCATTATTTGGAGTGCCTTGAGGTGAAGCAGCATTGGGGATTCCTGGTGTTGGGCTATTAGTCAACTCTTTCATAACACATTCTGGATCGGCTCCATCCAAATCACGGCTCACGTTAGTTTCGTGATAGAAAGAACTATTGGATCCAAGATTTTTAGGTTGTCCTTTGGGTGAAGGTACTGAAAATGCAGGTCCACTTGGAATAGAACACGTCATTCGATTGTTTACTGATACACAAACCAACCCCATCGGATCCACATAACTAATCGGATTCGCCCCCACATAGCCGTATGTGTTTATCCCACCCTTTAAGCCTATAGGATCACTTTGGATGTACCTGCCAGTTCTGCTGTTGTAATCCCGATAATAATTGTAGCTCAGTTGCGATGCTGGGTCATACAGTTGGCCTGGGAATC